>Ga0008836_100027_pt1 | contig 225975 bp, 242 predicted proteins | sample HotLakConsUCCR28_FD_62214 | JGI IMG/M metagenome (GOLD analysis project Ga0008836, IMG submission 62214) | Hypersaline microbial mat communities from Hot Lake, Washington, USA - Hot Lake Consortium UCC-R28 (Hybrid Assembly) ... | reverse complement strand
GATGCCCATCGCCGGCACGCGGCTGATCCGCGAATGGCGGGGCGTCGAGCAAATCGTCACCGTCACCGCCGACGGTTTCGAATGGCAGGGCCGACCTTACAAGTCGCTGTCGGCCATCGCGCGCGCCATCACCGGCACGCGCTGGAATGGCTGGGTGTTCTTCGGGCTCAAGAACCGGAGGGCGCGGACATGACGAAGCCGGTCGTACGCAAACAGCGCTGCGCGATCTACACGCGCAAGTCGTCCGAGGAAGGGCTGGAGCAGGAGTTCAATTCGCTCCACGCTCAGCGAGAGGCGTGCGAGGCGTTCATCGCAAGCCAGCGGTCCGAGGGCTGGGTGCTGGTCCGCGATCAGTATGACGACGGCGGCATCTCGGGCGGGACGTTGGAACGCCCCGGCCTGAAACGCTTGCTGGAGGACATCGAGGATGGGCTGGTCGACGTGGTGGTGGTCTACAAGATCGACCGCCTCAGCCGCTCGCTCGCGGACTTCGCCAAGCTGGTCGAGGTGTTCGATCGGAACGGCGTGACCTTCGTCTCGGTCACGCAAAGCTTCAACACGACCACGTCCATGGGCCGGCTGACGCTGAACATCCTGCTCTCGTTCGCCCAGTTCGAACGCGAGGTGACGGCCGAGCGCATCCGCGACAAGGTCGCCGCCAGCCGGAAGAAAGGCATGTGGATGGGCGGTGTGCCGCCCTACGGATATCGCGTCGAGAACCGGAAGCTCGTCATCGAGGACGAGCACGCCGAACACGTCCGCTGGATCTTCGCCCGCTTTCTCGAGATCGGCTCGGGCACGGAACTGGCGCGCGAGGTCGCGAAACGCGGCATCCGCACGCCGCGCGGCAACCGGATCGACAAGAAGTATCTCTACCGGTTGCTGAACAATCGCGCCTATATCGGCGAGGCGGTCCACAAGGGCGAAAGCTACCCCGGCGAGCACGACGCGATCATCGACCGCGAGACATGGGACCGCGTCCACGCCATCCTGCAGGAGAGCCCGCGCAAGCGCGCCGCACGCACGCGTGCCGAGACCCCGGCGCTGCTGAAAGGGTTGCTGTTCGGCCCGGATGGTGCCGCGTTCTCACCCACTCATACGCGCAAGGGCGACCGTCTGTACCGCTACTATGTCAGCCAGACCGTGCTGAAGCATGGCGCGGGAGCCTGCCCGGTCGGCCGCATGCCCGCCGGCGAGATCGAGGCCGCCGTGATCGACCAGCTCCGCGCCGTGTGCCGCCAGCCGGAGATCGTGGCAGGCACGTGGAAGGCGGCGCGCGCCCAGGCCGACGACATCACCGAGGCCGACGCCCGCGCGGCATTGCAACAGCTCGACCCGCTGTGGGACGAACTATTCCCCGCCGAGCAGGCGCGCATCGTGGCGCTGCTGGTTGAACGGGTCGACATCGGTTCGGACGGGCTGAACGTCCGGCTCCGCGTCGACGGGCTCGGCAGCCTCGCACGCGAGATGCTGGCCGGCGGCATTGGAGAAGCTGCGTGACTCGCGCGACGCCGATCCCCGAGACCGTAACTCTTCATGTGCCATTCCGCATCGTGAAGCGCGGCGGCCGGAAGGAGATGCAGATGCCCGAGGGCGCCGCGCAGGCGCGTCGCACGGACAGCACGCTCGTCAAAGCGCTGGCCCGCGCCTTCCGCTGGAAGCGCATGCTGGAGTCGGGCCAGTTTGCCACCACTGCGGAACTGGCTGAGCAGGACGGGATCGCGCCCTCATACATGACCCGCGTCCTGCGCCTGACACTGCTCGCGCCGGAGATCGTCGAGGCTATCCTGGACGGCAAGCAGGGAGCAGACGTAACGCTGGCGCGCGTTCTGGAACCGTTTCCGGCGGAGTGGGCTGCCCAAACGGATATCTTTGGGCAGATCAGCTAAAGCGGCCGTTCGTGGCCGCCGCAGCTATCGGCGGCTCCAAGCCCAAACTGACTACGGCGCGCCAAGGCGACTTTGCATGTGCAGCGACATAAGCCTCGTGATGATCGGCCCAGCGCCGACATCAACCGGGATGGTCAACGCTGCGGTGCGGCTTCTCCGAACCGGTCATCCGCAACCTCATGCAGCACGCATGGAGCGGCCAAGGTCAGCAGTGGGGACGATGCAGCCCCCGGCTCAATTCTGCCGAAGGTCTGCAATCTTGTTTCCATAAGGCGAACGCCGTTAAGGTCGGATGGCTGCGATGCCCCCACGGCGGGTCAGGCGCGTGTCCGCAGACGGTTCACCAGAAGATCGTCCTTCACGATCCCGTCCTTGAGCGCGAGGAGTTCAGGGACATCCCAGGTCGCGCTCAGGTAGCGCCCCGTTGCCCAATCGGCCTCGCCCGAACTCAACCAGACGACGAAGCTTGCGGCCAGGTCCGGTGTGTCGATCAGGTACTCGTGCATCGCCTCGGGCATCGCATGAGCAAGCTCGGTTGCGACACCGCCCGGGTGGATGGCGAAGCATTTGACCCCGTCTTCGCCGTGATCGCTCTGCACGAACTCGCACAGGCGATTGATGGCGTGTTTCGCCGTCTGGTAGTCCGACGCGCCCGGCATCAGAAGTTGCGCGCCGATCGACGACAGCAGGATCAGGTGTCCACCGCTGCGGCCCTCCGCGTCCAGCTTCTTCGCGCTATCGATGAGGTGGGGAAGCGTGAACCGAATCACATGGTAGGCGCCCTGGACGTTGATCTGCCAGTTGCGCCACCAGCCCTCCGGATCGCTTTCGCCGATCTTGACCCACGGGCCCAGATACCCGGCATTCGCATCGGCCACGTCGATCCCACCGAACTGCGCCACACAATCGGCGACCGCGGCCTCGACCTGTTCGGCCACGGTGACATCGCAGACGGAATAGGCGCAGCGCGTCTCGGGGTTGGCCGCCTCGACCCGCGCCTGCGTCTCTTTCAGCGCCGCTTCGGACCGGGCGGTGAGATAGACGGCGGCGGCGCCTGCCTCGGCGAAGGCGATCGCGGTGGCCTCGCCGATCCCGCGCGACGCGCCGGCGATGAACACGGTCTTGCCCGCCGCGCTGCCCTTGAGCGCGCGCTTCGGGTCGATCGCGTCGTAGCGGTCGTGGCGGGCGGTCAGGTCGAGAAACTGGGTTTGAATGGACGACATGGGTAACCTCCTGTGCTGATGGGTCGTAGCTACGCAAAGCGGCAACGCAATGCCTACCAGATCCTCCGAAACATCTGCCCATTCCTACGGAAGCGTGCAGGTTTCGCTGTATGGCGGGCCGAAACCTGATACGCATGATCCAGGAGGCTTGCCGATGGATCTCTCTTACCTCAAGGACCTTTCAGACAGATACACGTCTGATAATTCAGAAAACGCCCAGAAACTGCCGCATCTCTCCGTGTACAGGCGCCATGCCGAAAGCGATATGGAGGCCGTTGTCTACGATCCGGTGGTCTGCCTGATTCTCCAAGGCTCCAAGACAACAGGCACCAACGGTCAGCGCGTCACCCTCGAGACGGGGGATGCGCTGCTGGTCAGCCATGACCTGCCCGTCGTGTCCCGGATCACCCGCGCGAGCGCCCGCGAGCCTTACATCGCGGTGCTCCTGTCGCTGGACCTCGGGCTCGTGCGCAGTCTTTCCTTGGAACTGGACGGGGCGCCGCCCGCGCATGGTCACGTGGCCCCGCTGGCGGCGGGCCCCGCCGATCCCGCATGGTTGGCGCCGCTGATCCGCTATTTCGAACTGATGGATGACCCCCGGGCGGCACGGGTGCTTGGCCCTGCGATCCTGCGCGAGATCCACTTTCGCCTGCTTCTTTCAGACCTCGGCGGCATGTTGGGCCAACTAATGTTTGCCGACAGCCACGCCAGCCTGATCGCCAGGGCGATCCAGGTGATCCGCAACGATTTCCGGTCGCAGCTCAGCATCCCCGACCTTGCCAGGACCGCGGGGATGAGCGGTTCATCCTTCCACAGCCATTTCAAATCTGTAACGGGAACCACGCCGCTTCAGTTCCAGAAGGACCTCCGGCTGATCGAGGCACGCGCGCAACTGACGGAGAACGGGCAGAGCGTCTCGGATGCCGCCTATATGGTTGGATACGAAAGCCCGACCCATTTCAGCCGCGACTACAGCCGAAAATTCGGTATCTCCCCGAGCCGCGACGCCCAGCAAAACCGACCTGTCATATTGCGCGACGTTCCCGAAACGGTTTGATTGCGGACATCTGGCCAATGCGTAGCATTGGTCAAGTAGGGCTCGAAGCGGTCATGCGGCGCTGCGGCAAGGCCGTGCGCCTGGTCAGCATGGGGCGCACGTCGCTTCCGGCCCTTAGCTGCCATCGGGGGACGCAGCGAACGGTAGTTCTGAGTCAACTTGCCTCTTTGCTTCGTCGCGGCGAAGGTCTGCCTTGCCAGAAAGGGGGGCAGCCTTGGAAATCATGTGTCTGAACGGTTGGGGCGGAAAGCTCCATGAGGCGTTGCTCGCCTATCTCGCGGAGACGGCGCCCGGCATTCTTTGCCTCCAGGAGGTGATACATAGCCCTTCGTCCGCAAAGGATTGGCTGATTTACCGCGACGGCGAACATGTACTGCCACAACGCGCGAACCTGTTTCGCGATGTGGCGTCCGTACTGCCAGAGCACGTCGCCGTCTTCTGTCCTGCGGCGCAAGGTGTGCTCTGGGACGATGACGAGTCGGTCCCATCCCAGTGGGGCCTTGCGACTTTCGTGCATCGCTCTTTCCCTGTGATTGGACAGGTCCAGGGCTTCGTTCACAAGGACTACTCTCCCGTTGGCTATGGCGACCACCCGCGCTCGCGGTGCGCACATGGGGTTCGAGTTTGGGACTATGAGGAAAACCGCGCCGTCAGCATCACGCACATGCACGGTCTTCGTGACCTGAACGGAAAGATGGACACGCCGGAGCGCGCGGACCAGGCGCGCAAGCTGCTTGGTCTCTCGCGCCAGTTGGCCGCCCCGGATGACCTTGCCGTGATTTGTGGCGATTTCAATGTGGAACCCGACAGTGAAACACTATCGATCCTGACTGAAGCCGGGATGGCCGAACTGGTCACGAGGCACGGCTTCGAGAGCACGCGCACCTCGCATTACAAGAAACCCGGTCGATTTGCCGACTACATGTTGATCGACCGCGAAGATGCAGTGAAGAGCTTTGACGTGATCCACGATCCGGAAGTCTCGGATCACTGTCCTCTCGTTCTCCGGGCGTAACCGCGTCTCGGTGTTCCGACCTTCGGTGCAGTGTGCCGATGGCTGCTCCTCACGTGTAGTGGGCCTCGGTCATGAGTGCAGCGAAAGCCCGCTTCCCGCCCAACTCTGTCGAGGGCTTTCGCGGTCGCAGCGTAAAATAGGCACGTGCGGCGAACGGCAGGAAGGTCCCGCAACCCGGTCGTTCGGGCGCGCGGCGCGAACGGCTGCTTCGGCGATACATACAGGGCAGCGGTTCTGTGTGCGATTGCCAGCATTGGCGAGCGTTCGATTTCAGTGCCTTCACATCGAACGCCACCGGTGTCGAAGTGCTCAGCCTGGAAACCAGAAAAGCTAGGCCAATACAGGTGCTTGCAAGAAATTCACCAAACTTGTGCAGTCATGAGGTCCGGAGAATATCGGCCCTGAGAGACCGCTTCCAGGCCACCTGGCGCCTCTGCCAGTGCTCAGCCCTTCCCGCATAACCCTCGAATACAACGGAAAAATCCGGCTGCAGCCGGATGGGGAGACCGCTTTCGCAGGGCCAAGTGGCGGAGGAGGTGGGATTCGAACCCACGGTACGCTTTCACGCACGCCGGTTTTCAAGACCGGTGCATTCGACCACTCTGCCACTCCTCCGGGTTCGGCGGGCTTACGCGCAAGGGATCGATTCTGAAAGCCGTGTCCGAAGCGCATCGCGCAACAGTGCGCACGCGCAAGCGTCTTTTCAGATGAGGCGGAAAGCGCTATTGTTCCGCTCACAGGCAGTGACCCGGTGCATAAACCGCGGCATGCGAAACAGGCGCACCGGCAAAAGAACCGCCGGGCATCGAGAGGCGGAAAGAGCAGTTCATGACCCATTCCCCCATTTGGCGGGCCCCTGTCCGTGTAGGCGGCCGCAGCCTTGTTCTCCTCGTCCTCGCGCTCGGCGTCGCCGCCTGCAGTGACACCGGAGAGTTCACGTTCGGATCCCGCGACGCCGCGGCGGCGGGACCGGCCCCGATCGGCGCGACGCGCCAGGTTGAACGGGACGTGGAAGCGCCGGAGGTGTTCGACGTCACAGATGAGGGCCTCTGGGATGGCCGCCCCTCGCTGGGCGGCGTCTGGGTGGCGCATGCCGACGCGACCGATCCCGAGCGTGTGATCATCCGCAACACCGAGACCGGGCGCTTCGTGATCGGCGCACTCTTCCGCCGCGAGCGCGAGAACCCCGGCCCGCCGGTGCAGATCTCGTCCGACGCGGCCGCCGCGCTCGACATTCTCGCTGGCGCGCCTACGACCGTGCAGGTCATCGCGCTCCGCCGCGAGGAGGCACCCGACGCCGAGGCGCCCGACGCTGATGCCGGATTGGCCGATGCCGGCGCGCCCACGGCCGAAAGCGATAGTCCGGACCCGGCGACCCCGGCGGCCATCGCGACGGCCGCACTTGCCCCCGCCTCCGCCGCGCCCGGTGTCGATACGGCATCCCGACCGGTTCCGCGCCCGCTGGCCGCGCAATCCGTTCCCGCAGCCCCGGCGATCGCGCGCAACATGTCTGCCGAGGACATCATGGCCGGCATCCAGCGGGCGGCCTTCTCGCCCGAAGCGCTGGCGCCCGCGAGCCCCGCTCCGGCGCGGCCCGTTCCGGCGATCGCCGCCGTCGCCGATGCGGCCATTTCCGAAAATGAAATCGCCACCGCCATGCTCGCGCCGCTTGAGGCAACCCCGCTGGACACCCCTTCCCCCGCGCGCGCAGTCGCCGAGGCCCCGCTTCCGGACCAGGCCTATGTCCAGATCGGCATCTTCTCCGTGCAGGAAAACGCCAACGCGACCGGACAGACCTTGCGCAACGCCGGACTTGTGCCCACCATCTACGACCAGACCAGCAGTGGCCGCCAGTTCTGGCGCGTGGTTGTGGGCCCTGCCCCCACAGCCGAGGATCGCGCGGCCATCCTCGACACCGTGCGCGGGCTCGGTTTCGGGGATGCCTATTTCGTCGCCCGCTAGGGGACGGGCTGCCCGCAAATGAAGGCTGACACCATCGGACACCTGAACCGCGCCGTCGCGATCCTTGTCGTGGCGGCGCTTGCCGTCACGGGCCTTTCGGGGGCCGCGCGCGCCTTCGAGACGCAGGCAGGATCGGCCTGGGTGATCGACCACAACACGGGCCAGGTGCTTCTGTCGCACAATGCCGAGGTGCCGCTGCCGCCCGCGTCCATGTCCAAGATCATGACGCTCCTGATGACCTTCGAGGCGCTCGACGACGGGAGGCTCTCGCTCGACACGCGTCTGCCGGTCAGCGAGCATGCCATGAGCTTCGGCGGTTCCACGATGTTTCTCAACACCACCGACCGCCCGACCGTGGAAGAGCTGATCCGCGGCGTCGTGGTCGTCTCTGGCAACGACGCCTCGGTCGTGCTGGGCGAGGCGCTGAGCCCCGATGGGACGGAGGCCGGGTTCGGCCGGCTCGCGACCGAGCGCGCGCGGCAGCTCGGGATGGAGCAGACGACCCTCGTGAACGCCAGCGGCTGGCCCGCCGAGGGGCATGTGATGTCCATGCGCGACCTCGGCCTCGTGGCCGAGCGGATCATCACCGAGCATCCTGAATACTACACCTATTTCGCCGAGACCGAGTTCGACTACGAGAACCGTGCGCCGGCCAACCGTTTCAACCGCAACCCGATCCTCGGCATGGGCATCGGTGCGGACGGGCTCAAGACCGGGCACACGCAGGAAGCGGGCTTTGGTCTCGTAGGCTCCGCCGTGCAGGGCGACCGGCGCGTGACATTCGTCATCTCCGGCCTCGACAGCGCCGAGGCCCGGGCACGGGAATCGGAGCGGATCATCAACTGGGCCTTCCGCCAGTTCGTCATGGAGGAGATCGCCCGCGAAGGAACCGAGATTGCCCGCGCGCCGGTCTTCATGGGGATGGACGCGACCGTGGGCCTCGCCCCCGCGGAAAGCGTCGAGATGCTGGTGCCGGCCCTTCTGGACCCCGAGATCACGGCGGAAATCACCTATGTTTCCCCCCTGCCCGCGCCGGTCACGGCCGGCGACGTGGTGGGGGAGCTGGTCATCCACCAGGGCGTGCGCGACGTGACCCGCACGGTGCCGCTTGTCGCGACCGGGGACGTCGAGCGCGGCGGGCTTGCGGTCCGGCTGCGCACCGCGACGGGGCTGCTGTTGGAGCGCGCCACGGGAGGCGATGAGGCGGGTCCGACGGCAGAGGCCCCGGCGGACGGATGACGGGAGCATGACGGACGCGCTTGGGCTGTTCATCAGTCTCGAAGGCATCGACGGATCGGGAAAATCCACCCAGTCGCGACGTCTGGCCGAGCGGATGCGCGCATGGGGCCGCGACCCGGTCCTGACCCGCGAGCCGGGCGGCGCACCCGGGGCCGAGGATATCCGCCGCCTGCTGGTGGAGGGCGATCCCGCGCGCTGGTCCCCCGAGACGGAGATCCTGCTCTTCACGGCGGCGCGCCGCGACCACCTCGAACGGACGATCCGCCCCGCGCTGGCGTCGGGCCGGGATGTGGTCACCGACCGTTTCGCAGATTCCACGCGCGTCTACCAAGGCACCACGCGGGGCGATCTGCGCGCGCTGGTCGACACGATCCACGCTGCCGCCATCGGGGTGGAGCCGGACCTGACGCTGATCCTCGACATGGACCCGGCCGTGGCGCTGGAGAGAGGCCTCGCGCGCAGTTCCGGCGAGGACCGGTTCGAGGAATTCGGGCTCGACTTCCAGACGCGGCTGCGCGCGGGCTTCCTCGCGCTGGCGCAGGAGGCGGCGGCGCGCTGCGTGGTGATCGACGCGATGGCCGCGCCCGAGACCGTCGCCGCCCGGATCGCCGAGGTCGTTCAGCCGCGGCTTTGATCCCTCGCAGGCCCCCACCCTGCGTGCTACATCGCGGAGCATGAGCGAAGACGTCCTTCCCGAAGCCGACCGCCTCGACGGCGCGCCGCACCCGCGCGACACCGTGCGCCTCTTCGGGCAGGACACGGCGGAGGCGGCGTTTCTCGATGCGCTCAATTCGGGCCGCCTGCCTCACGCCTGGCTCCTGACCGGGCCGAAGGGCGTGGGCAAGGCCACCTTCGCCTGGCGCGCCGCGCGCTACCTGATCGCGACCCCGCCCGACACCGGCGACGCGCTGTTCGCGGCGCCGCCGGCGCAAAGCCTTCATGTCGACGCGGACCATCCCGTTGCGCGCCGCCTGCGCGCGCTGTCCGATCCGGGCCTCCTGCTTCTGCGGCGCGCCTGGGACACGGAGCGCAAGCGTCTCAAGGCGCAACTGACCGTCGACGAGGTGCGCGGCCTCAAGGGGTTCTTCGCGTTCTCGGCGGGCGGGACGCGTCGCGTGGTCATCGTCGATTGCGCCGACGAGATGAACGTCTCGGCGGCCAACGCATTGCTGAAGGAACTGGAGGAGCCGCCGCGCGACGCGGTGATGCTCTTGGTCTCGCACCAGCCCTCGGGGCTTCTGCCGACGATCCGCTCGCGCTGCCGCACGCTTCGCTTCGACCCGCTCGGACCGGCGGAGCTTGCCGCGGCGCTGGAACAGGCGGGCCTTGCCCTGCCCGACGACGCCAGCGCGCAGGCCATCGCGGCGCTGGCCGACGGCTCGGTCGGCACGGCGGTGCAACTGGTGGAACAGGATGGCCCGGCGCTTTACCGGGACCTCGTGACGCTCCTTTCGGGGCTGCCGGACATGGACCGACCCCTCGCGCTGAAACTGGCCGACGCCACCGGCGCGCGCGGGGCCGACACGCGCTTCGACCTGACGTTGGGCTTGCTGGACCGGCTGCTGTCCCGGCTGGCCCGGACCGGTGCGACCGGACACGCGCCCGACCCCATCGTGCCGGCCGAGGAGAGCGTGCTGGCGCGCCTTGCGCCCGATGCCGCCTCTGGCCGCGCCTGGGCCGAGCTTGCCGCCGACCTGACCGCGCGGGCCCGTCGCGGCCGGTCGGTGAACCTTGACCCTGCCGCGCTCATCTTCGATATGTTCCTCGACCTCGACCGGACCGCTGCGCGGCTGGCCGTGCCCGCCTCCTGACCCTCGCGCGCGCCCCGCGCGCCCCAACGGGCCCGAACCAAGGCCGAGCCGACAAAGATCATCATGCCCGAAACGTCCCCCGAGATCGTCGACAGCCACTGCCACCTCGATTTCCCCGACTTCGACGCCGAACGCGCCGAGGTCGTGGGCCGCGCCGTGGCCGCGGGCGTGCGCCGGATGGTGACGATCTGCACGCGTTTGCGGAACGCCGAACAGGTGCGCGCCATCGCCGAGACGCATGACCCGGTCTTCTGGGCTGCCGGCACGCACCCGATGAGCGCCGCGGACGAGCCCATGGCGACGGTGGACGAATTGATCGCACTGGCCCGTCATCCGAAATTCGTGGGCATCGGCGAAAGCGGGCTGGACTATCACTACACGGCCGAAAGCGCCGAGGTGCAGCAGACAAGCCTGCGCGTGCATATCGAGGCCGCGCGGGAAACGGGCCTGCCGCTCATCATCCATGCGCGCGACGCGGACGAGGACATGGCGCGCATCCTGACCGAAGAATACCGCGCGGGCGCCTACAGTTGCGTGATGCACTGCTTTTCCTCTGGCGAGGGGCTGGCGCGCGCGGCCTTGGACCTCGGTTTCTACCTGTCGATGTCGGGCATCGCGGCCTTCCCCAAAAGCCACGCGTTGCGCGCGATCTTTGCGGCCGCCCCGCTGGAGCGCATTCTTGTGGAGACAGACAGCCCCTATCTCGCGCCGCCCCCCTTCCGCGGCAAGCGCAACGAACCCGCCTATACCGTGCACACGGCGCGCGTGGGCGCGGAACTGTTCGGCCTGACCGAGGCCGCGTTCGCCGCCGCCACGACAGCCAATTTCGACCGGCTCTTCACCCGCGCCGCCGCCTGGCGGAAGGCGGCCTGAGCATGGCGGAACTGCGCTTCACCATTCTTGGCTGCGGATCGTCCGGGGGCGTGCCGCGCCTCGGCGGAAACTGGGGCGACTGCGACCCGGAAGAGCCGCGCAACAGGCGGCTGCGCTGCTCGATGCTTGTGCAACGCTTCGACGAGGGCGGCGAGACGGCGGTCCTGATCGACACATCGCCCGACCTGCGCCAGCAATTGCTGGACGCCGGCATAGGGCGGCTCGACGCGGTGATCTACACCCATTCCCATGCCGACCACGTCCACGGGCTGGACGATCTGCGCATGATCGTCTTCAACATGCGCCAGAGGCTTCCTGTCTGGGCCGACGGGCAGACACAGAACGACCTGCTGAACCGCTTCGGCTATGCCTTCGTGCAGCCGCCGGGCAGCGCCTATCCCGCGATCCTCGATCTCAACGCCATCGACGGGGACGTGACCGTCGACGGCGCGGGCGGGCCGATCACCTTTCACCCCTTCGAGGTGACCCACGGCAATATCGACTCCCTCGGTTTCCGCATCGGCGGCTTGGCCTACCTGCCGGACGTCTCGGACATTCCCGAGCGCGCGTGGCTGATGCTGGAGGGGCTCGATTGCTGGGTGCTGGACGCGTTGCGGCGCACACCGCATCCCAGCCACGCGCATCTGGAGAAATCCCTCGACTGGATCGCGCGCGCAGCCCCCCGGCGGGCGGTGCTGACGAACATGCATATCGACCTCGATTACCGCACGGTGCTGGAAGAGACACCCGACCATGTCGCGCCCGCCTTCGACGGTATGGTCATCTCCTACGATGTGTGACGCCGGCGCATGCTAGACATCCTGACCGTCGTCCTGCCGGTGTTTCTGGTGACGGGGGCGGGATATCTTGCCGCCTGGAGGGGGCTGTTCGCCGCCAGCGCGGTGGACGGTCTGATGACCTTCACCCAGAAATTCGCCATCCCCTGCTTGCTGTTCTCCGGCGTGGCCTCGCTGGATCTGGGGGCTGAATTCGACCCCGCGCTGCTTCTGGCCTACTACACGGGATCGACGGCGAATTTCGTTCTGGGCCTTCTGGGCGCGCGGTTCCTTTTCGGACGGCCCTGGCCCGATTGCGTCGCCATCGGCTTCGTGCCGCTCTTTGCCAACAGCGTGCTTCTGGGGCTTCCGATCACGGAACGGGCCTATGGCGCCGATGCGCTGGCTGCCAATTTCGCGATCATCTCGATCCACGCCGCCTATTGCTACCTTCTCGGGATCACCACGATGGAAATCGTGAAATCGCGCGGTGCGGGCGGGCTTGCGACCGTCCGGCTCGTGCTCGGCGCGATCTTCCGCAACGCGCTGATGATAGGGATCGCACTGGGCTTCATCGTCAATCTTTCAGGGGTTCCGGTGCCAGACATCCTTCAGGAAGCGCTTGACCTGATGATCCGCGCCGCCCTGCCCGCAGCGCTGTTCGGGCTGGGCGGCATCCTCTATCGCTACCGGCCCGAAGGCGACCTGACCATCGTCGCTTTCATCTGTGCCCTTGCACTTTTCGTACATCCCGCCATCGCACTGGCGCTGGGCTCCGGGCCGGCGGGCCTGAGCGACGCGCAGCTGCGATCCGCCGTGGTGACGGCGGCCATGGCGCCGGGCGTGAACAGCTATCTCTTCGCGGACATGTACGGCGTCGCCCGGCGCGTGGCGGCCACCGCCGTGCTTGCGGGAACCGCGCTCTCGGTGATCAGCGTGACGATCTGGATCGCCATCCTCCCCTGACGGGCGACGGCGTCAATCGACCCCCTCGACGATGATGATCGTGCTTTCGGCACAACGCCGCCGGATCTCCGCGACCTCCTGATAGGCGGGGTCGTTCCAGGCGGCCATCGCAGCCTCGTAGCTGGGGAACTCGATCACCACCTGCCGGTCGCCCGCCGTTCCTTCCATGACCTCGGACCGGCCGCCCCGGACGACGAATTTCGCGCCATGGCTTTCGAGGATGGGCGTGTCGCGGCGCACGTATTCGGGATAGCCGTCCGGGTCTGTAACGGTGATCTGGCCGATGATGTAGCCTTTGGGCATGTCTGGTCTTCCTTGTCGCTGGGGCGCGACCGGACCCATCGCCCAGCCGCGCTCCCGCAAGGTTAGACCAAGCAGGCGGCCGGCGCGCAAGCGATGGAGACACGCGACATCCGCGCCGATTCCGACGCGCGCGCCACTGCGACACATTTTCGGGAGAATGGTGCGGTCGAGAAGACTCGAACTTCCACGGGAGTTACCCCACAGCGACCTCAACGCTGCGCGTCTACCAATTCCGCCACGACCGCACGTGATCAGGTAGTGGCGCGGTCTTTAGCCGAGGCGACGGGGCTTGTGAAGGGGGTCGCGGGAAAAATCGCGGGAGGCGCGGGGGGCCCGGAAACGCGCCTCCGAACGATAACCGGGCGGGCCGTTTCGGACCCGCCCAGCGTCCGGAAAACCGGTGCTCTCAATCCCCGATGGAGAAGGTCGGCAAGGTGGCCACCGGTTGCGGCGCGAACTCAGCCGATGCCGGTGCGGCGCCCATCTGCATGGACGCCGTCCGGAGAAGCGCCGCGCGCTCGGGCTGGCCGGGCATGAAGGCGGGGGCCGCCCCCTGCTCCAGCGCGGTGATCGAGGCGTCATACCAGCCGGCGGCGAGTTCGGGCCGCGTGGTGGTGCCGAACCCCTCACGCAGATGGTGCCCGAGAAGCTCGCCATAGGCAGGCTCACCCAGCGCCACCAGCATCAACGCCGACCCCATCGCCATGCGCATGTCGTCCTGAGCGTAGCCCACGGCAAGGCAGACCCGGCTCGTGGCGGCAAGATCATCGGGCGCGATGCCCGTGCCGGCAGCGAACTGCTGCATCTCGGTCGTCAGCGGCCCGGCGCCGACCGAAGAGACCCGGTCGATCTCGGCCGACAGCATCGTGGAGAACCCCGCGCATTGCTCGGCGATCTGCTCTTGGGTCAAGCCTGTGATCTGGCCCATAAGGTCCTCGCCCTGCGCCATGGCATAGGTCCGCGCGACACAGAATTGCTCGGACAGGGCCTGCGCGGGGTCGCTCATGTCGGCAAGCGTCACGTAGCCGCCGTTCGACGACGTCTGCAGCATCACCGCGTTGCACGAATTGGCCAGCGACATGCGCGGCGGACTGTTGGCGAAGAGGTTCGGCAACTGCCCGGTCTGCCCGGTCTGCGCCGTCGTGGCGGGCGCCTGCGGCTGGCCGGGGTTCACGATGACGGTCGTCGCGGGGGGCTGTGCCTGCGGCGCGGGCGCCAGGCTCTGGACCGGGCCGCCCTGCATCCTGTCACGATAGGCATAGAGAAGCTGCGGACCGCGCAAGCCGGTCTGCTGCGCGCCGCCCTGCTGGGTCGCCCAGAAATAGGCATCCATCAGGAAATCGAACTGGTAACTGGCGAACTCTCGCCCGTTCACCGGATATCCCATCGATGCCTGATAGCGTTCGATGGCGGCTCGGGTGCCGGGCCCGACCTGCCCGTCGACGGTGCCGGCGTTGTAGTCGAAATAGTTGAGCGCTGTCTGCGTCTCGCGCCCCTGCTGGGTGGAGGGGATGCCGGGACGCACAACGCGGGTCGTCGTTGTGGTGCGAGTGCGCTGGCCCTGGTTCTGGCCCGCGGCATAACCGATGATCCCGCCGATCAGCGCGCCGCCGATGAACTCGCCCGCGTCGGCCTCGGCCTGTTCCGCCGGTGTCAGCGCCAGTGCTGCGGCTATACAGGCCGTCGTCAGAAATCTCCCGATCATGGTGCCCTCCAGATGCGTTCGCGTAGGATATTCCGGTAACTTCATTACCACAGGCTTTGCCTGTTGCGCACGAAAAATACCGGAACGGAGGGTTTCCATACCCTGGACGAGCCCCCGGCACGGCGCGCAGCACGGCGCGCAGTCCGGGGCAAGGATGCCACCGGCATCCCCGACCATGGCCCATGGGGGTGACATTCCCGCCAGCCGGCCGCATATCCCATCGGTGAAGGAGGCGGGGCTTCTGAAGCGATAGGGTCCCGAAGCGACGGCCATGGTGGAATGGATCACATCGGAGGCACCGGTGCCCTACCCGACCGCCGTGGCGGAGATGGAGGCACGCGTGGCCGCGATCCAAGCGGGCACGGCGTCCGAGGCGGTGTGGTTGCTGGAACACCCGGCCCTTTACACCGCCGGCACGTCGGCCGATCCGCGCGACCTGCGCGCGCCCGACCGCTTCCCGGTCTTCGAGACCCGGCGCGGCGGGCAATACACCTATCACGGACCGGGCCAGCGCGTGGCCTACGCGATGCTGGACCTCAACACACGCGGTCGAGACGTGCGCGCCTATGTGGAACATCTGGAGGCCTGGGTGATCGCGACGCTGGCCGAGTTCAACCTGACCGCCGAGGTGCGCCCGGGCCGCGTCGGCGTCTGGGTTCCGCGGCCCGAGAAACCCCCGCTGCCGGACGGCTCCCCGCGCGAGGACAAGATCGCCGCCATCGGCGTGCGCATCCGGAAATGGATTACTTTTCATGGGGTTGCCATCAATGTCGAGCCCGACCTCAGTCATTTCGACGGCATCGTGCCCTGCGGGATCGAGGGCCATGGCGTCACCAGCCTCGTCGATCTGGGATTGCCGGTGACCATGGCCGATCTCGACGTCGCGCTGAAGCGCAGTTTTGCGGACGTGTTCGGCGGATAGGCCCTGATGGGGCAGCTAACGGTCGGGGCCGCCGGCACCATCAGCACGCGAATCGCGCTCCGAACTGGGCAGGGCAGGTCCATCGGGGCCGCCTTGATCTGAGACAATATTCCTCACCCCAGACCGCGACTTTCGGCGCGTAGAACGTTGCCACGCAAATCACCACCTTCTACAACGGAATGGAAACGCGAGGGGTGGAGTCCGTGGGACTTCTCCTCAACACTACAAATGAACAGGAGACGACCATGGCAGACGCCACGCTGTCTGGACACGACCACGAGCGGCCGGGGTTCTTCACCCGGTGGTTCATGTCCACCAACCACAAGGACATCGGGATCCTCTACCTCTTCACCGCAGGGCTGGTGGGTCTGATCTCGGTCGCCTTCACCGTCTACATGCGGCTGGAACTGATGGAGCCCGGGGTGCAGTACATGTACCTCGCCTTCGAAAGCTCGCCGGCCGCGCTCGAGTCGCTCTTCGGTCGCGTAAGCGAGGCGCTGGCCACCGCCGGCGGCGGTACGAACGCTTTCGCCGATCAGCTCTCGTCGCTTCAGGCGACGCTGATGGCCGCGGTCTCCGGCAGCGGCGACGAGGCGCGCCTCGTGGTCGAGGGCGGCCTGCGCGCCGAGGTGATCCAGACGCTCGATGCCATGGCCGCCACGGCCAACCCGGGCGAGGCTTCGGCGCTGCTTGGCCTCAAGGACCAGCTCGACGGCCAGCCGGACGGTCATCTGTGGAACGTGCTGATCACCGGTCACGGCGTCCTGATGATGTTCTTCGTCGTCATTCCCGCGCTCTTCGGCGGCTTCGGCAACTACTTCATGCCGCTGATGATCGGCGCGCCGGACATGGCGTTTCCGCGTCTGAACAACCTGTCCTACTGGCTCTATGTCGCGGGTACCGCGCTGGCCTTCTGCGCCGTCTTCATCGACGGGGGCGCGGGTCCGGGCTGGACCTTCTACCCGCCGCTGTCGTGGCAGGACGCGCCGACGAGCCGCGCCGTGGATTTCGCGATCTTCGCCGTGCACGTCTCGGGCGCGAGCTCGATCCTCGGCTCGATCAACATCATCACGACATTCCTCAACATGCGCGCGCCGGGCATGACGCTGCACAAGGTGCCTCTGTTTGCCTGGTCGGTCTTCGTGACCGCGTGGCTTCTGTTGCTGTCGCTGCCGGTTCTGGCGGGCGCGATCACCATGCTGCTGACCGACCGCAACTTCGGCACCACGTTCTTCGACGTGGCCGGCGGCGGCGACCCGGTCCTGTTCCAGCATATCTTCTGGTTCTTCGGGCACCCGGAGGTCTACATCGTGATCCTGCCGGCCTTCGGCGTGATCTCCCACGTGGTGGCGACCTTCTCGAAGAAGCCGATCTTCGGCTATCTGCCGATGGTCTACGCGCTGGTGGCGATCGGGGGCCTCGGCTTCGTGGTCTGGGCGCACCACATGTACACGGTGGGCATGTCGCTGACGCAGCAGGCCTATTTCATGGTTGCGACCATGGTCATCGCCGTGCCCACGGGGGTGAAGATCTTCTCGTGGATCGCGACGATGTGGCAAGGCTCGATCAGCTTCAAGACGCCCATGCTCTTCGCCATCGGCTTCATCTTCCTCTTCACGCTGGGTGGCGTGACGGGCATCATCCTCAGCCAGGCGGCCGTGGACCGGGCCTATCACGACACCTACTACGTGGTGGCGCATTTCCACTACGTGATGAGCCTTGGCGCCGTCTTCGGCATCTTCGCGGCTGTTTACTATTGGTTCGCCAAGATGTCGGGCCGCCAGTATCCCGAATGGGCCGGACAGCTCCACTTCTGGACGTTCTTCATCGGGGCCAACCTGACCTTCTTCCCGCAGCACTTCCTCGGCCGTCAGGGCATGCCGCGCCGTTATATCGACTACCCGGACGCCTTCGCGCTCTGGAACTACGTCTCGTCGATCGGCGCGTTCATCTCGTTTGCCTCGTTCCTCTTTTTCATCGGCGTGGTGTTCTACGCACTGCGCTTTGGCCGCAAGGTCGAGGAAAAGGCCTACTGGGGCGAGCATGCCGACACGCTGGAATGGACCCTGCCCAACCCGCCGCCGGAGCACACTTTCGAGGAGCTTCCGACGCGCGAGATGTGGGACAAGCAGCCGCATCACTGAGGGCCATGCCGATCCACCAGGAAAATCCAGAGGCCCCGGCACCGCCCGGGGCTTCTTCGCCTGAAGCGGCGGAACGCGGCGCGCCAAGGCTGCGGCTGCGGCTGACGCCCTACAAGTCGCTGACACCCGAGGGGTTCGTCTGGTTCATAGGCCTGACCGCGGCACTGATCTCGGTGCCGCTTCTGTCGATCCTCGGCACAAGCGTGTTCTGGGCGCTGCTGCCCTTCATCGTCGCCGCCGTCTGGGCGATCTGGGCGGCGCTCAAACGGTCATGGCGGGATACCGACCTCTTCGAGGAAGTGTCGCTCTGGGACGACCTGATCCGCGTCGAACGGCATGAGCCGCGCCGGGCCGCGCCGCTCGAATGGGAGGCGAACCCCTATTGGGTCCGGGCGGCGCTGCACACGAAGGGAGGTCCGGTGCCCAATTACCTGACGCTGTCGGGCGGTGGGCGCGAGGTCGAGCTGGGTGCCTTCCTCACGCCGGTGGAGCGGGTGGAACTGAAGAATTGGCTCGAGCGGGAGTTGCGGCAGAGCCCGGCATGAGCACGGGGCAGCGGCCAAGCCTCTAGCCCAGCCGCGCCTTGATCGTTGCGCCCGCCGCGCCGAAATCCATCCGGCCCGTGTATTTCGCCTTCAGAGCACCCATGACCTTGCCCATGTCGCGCAAGCCTTCCGCGCCGGTTGAGGAAATGGCCTCGTCTATGGCGGTCTCAACTTCCTTTTCGGAAAGCTGCCGGGGCAGGTAATCCTCGATCACCGCGATCTCCGCGCGTTCCTTCTCGGCCAGTTCCAGCCGCCCGCCCTCTTCATAGGCGCGCGCGCTTTCCTGCCTCTGCTTGACCATCTTGCCAAGGATCGCGAGCACTTCCGGTTCGCCGACACCGTCGTTCTGCCCCTTGGCGCGCGCGGCGATATCCTGGTCCTTCACCGCCGCGTTGATCAGCCTGAGCGTCGACAGCCGTGTCGCGTCCTTCTCGCGCATCGCCTCTTTCAGGCCTGCGCCGATCCGTTCTCTCAGTCCGAGTCCCATGGCACATATCCCCGGTATCGCCCCATCCAGGCGCTCTAAATAGGGCAGCTTCAACCGCTTCACAACGTCAACGCCGCAATGCAGCGCGGACATGACCTGCCTGCATCCCGCCCCATCCCTTGACCCGTGCCGCGCGCCTCCGTAAACCGCGTCCGGATTGCTGGTGCGCAGGACCGCACCGCCAAGCTTCCCGCCGGAGAGCCCCCCATGAGCCCAATGACACAGCGCCCGACCGCCTGCCTCGCCCTCGCCGACGGCACCCTGTTCTACGGCCACGGCTTCGGTGCGACCGGGGTGCGCGTGGCCGAACTCTGCTTCAACACCGCCATGACCGGCTATCAGGAGATCATGACCGACCCGTCCTATGCCGGCCAGATCGTGACCTTCACCTTCCCCCATATCGGCAATGTCGGCGTGAACCCCGAGGATGACGAGACCGGCGATCCGGTCGCCGAGGGCATGGTGGTGAAGTGGGACCCGACGGAGCCGTCGAACTGGCGGGCCACAGGTGACCTGGCAAGCTGGCTGAAGCGCACGGGGCGTATCGGAATAGGCGGACTGGACACGAGGCGGCTGACGCGCGCGATCCGCCAGCAGGGTGCACCGCACGTGGCGCTCGCCCATGACCCGGAGGGACAGTTCGACCTCGAGGCGCTGGTCGCCGCCGCGCGCGGATTCAAGGGGCTCGTGGGGCTCGATCTGGCCAAGGACGTCACCTGCGCGCAGAGCTACCGCTGGGACGAGATGCGCTGGGCCTGGCCCGAGGGATATTCCCGCCGCCCGGAGGGACCCGCCCCTAGGATCGTCGCGCTGGATTACGGGGCGAAACGCAACATCCTGCGCTGCCTCGCCAGCGCCGGATGCGACGTCACCGTCATGCCCGCCACCACCACGGCCGAGGAGGTTCTGGCCCAGAACCCCGACGGCGTGTTCCTGTCCAACGGTCCGGGCGATCCCGCCGCCACTGGGGATTACGCCGTGCCGATGATCCGCGGCATCCTCGAGACCGACCTGCCCGTGTTCGGCATATGCCTCGGCCACCAGATGCTGGCGCTGGCGCTCGGGGCGCGGACCGTGAAGATGAACCACGGCCATCACGGCGCGAACCACCCGGTCAAGGACCTCGAGACCGGCAAGGTCGAGATCACGTCGATGAACCATGGCTTCACCGTCGACAGCCAGACGCTCCCCGTCGGGGTCGTGGAGACCCATGTGAGCCTGTTCGACGGGTCGAACTGCGGCATCCGCCTGAGCGACCGTCCCGTGTTCTCGGTGCAATATCACCCGGAGGCAAGCCCGGGGCCGCAGGACAGTTTCTACCTGTTCGAGCGTTTCGCGGAAGCGGTGCGCAACCGCGTCGCAACCGAGGCCTGACCGCCCGGGCTCCCATGCCCCGGCCGGCGGGTTAACCGCCCATTAACCACAATCGCAGAATGTGCCCGCGTACAGCTCTGGGTTGTGGCGGCACATGGACGGCGATGACAGCGATCGACGCGCAGCACGAGGCGCCACCCCGCTTGCGGTGCCGCTGGGACGCAACGGCGGCCCGACCCGGGCGCCGCGGCTGCGCCTTGCGCAGCACCTGACGCTTCCCCATTCGGTCGAGGCGCGCACGGCCGACGCGATCCTCGCGCGCATTCTGATCGAGGCCGGGCACCTGTCGCAGGCCGACGCGCTCGCCGCGGAGGCCAGCGCGCGCGAGCTCGATCTGCCGCTGGCCCGCATCCTGCTGGCGCGCGGCCGCGTGGCCGAGGACCCGCTGTTGCAGGCGCTCTCGACGGTACATGGCGCGCCGGTCCTGTCCTTGCACGACGGCCCGCCCGACCCGCGGCTCGCCCATGTGATCCCGCGGGACCTCGCGCTCAGGGCAGAAGCCGTTCCGTGGCGGAGCGATGGTGACAATGTCGTCGTCGCGACGGCACGCCCCGACCTTTTCGAGATGCTGGCCGAGCAGGCGGAGGACGGCAGCCGGCTCAGGCCCGCGCTCGCCCCCGGGGCGGACATTCTCGACGCGCAGACACGGGCCTGGGGCGCTTGCCTCGCGCGAGAGGCGGAAACGCGCGCGCCGGTCGGGCTGTCGTGCCGCACATGGCGGCCGGTCCGGGTCTTCGCGATCGCACTGGCCGCCGCGACGGCGCTTCTGGTCGTCGAGAGCCTGTTTCCGGGGCAAGTCGTCCTGTGGGCCTTCGCGCTCGCAGGCCTCTCCTTCACGGCGAACATCATGCTCAAGGCCGGCGCCTTCGCGGCCATGCTCCTGCGGCCCGACATCCCCGCCCGCGCGCCGCGCCCTCCGCCCGACATCGCGCCGCATTTGCTGCGCCCGCCGGTCGTCAGCATCCTCGTGCCGATGTTCGAGGAGCCCGAGATCGCCGAACGTCTGGTCACGCATCTGTCTCGGATGCGCTACCCGCCCGAACGGCTCGACGTCCTGTTGCTGCTGGAGGCCGACGATACGGTCACGGCAAAGGCCATTGCCGCCACGTCCCTGCCGCCCTTCATGCGCGTGCTGACCGTGCCCCCGGGAAAGCCCCGGACCAAACCGCGCGCGCTGAACTATGCCCTGCCCTTCGCCCGCGGCGAGATCGTCGGCATCTACGACGCCGAGGATCGACCGGATCCCAACCAGATCGCCCATGTCGTGCGCCGCTATGACGAGGTCCCGCGCGATGTGGCCTGCCTTCAGGGGCGGCTTGACTACTACAACACCGACCACAACCTGATGGCGCGGCTGTTCACCATCGAATACGCGTCATGGTTCCGCGTCCTGCTGCCGGGTGTGCAGCGCCTCGGGCTTTTCGTGCCGCTGGGCGGCACGACGCTGTTCCTGCGCCGCGACGCGCTGGAGGAGGTCGGCGGCTGGGACGCGCATAACGTGACCGAGGATGCGGAGCTGGGCCTGCGGCTGGCGCGCGCGGGCTACCGGACCGAACTTGTCGACACCACCACCTACGAGGAGGCAACGGCCGCCGTCCTGCCCTGGATCCGGCAACGGTCGCGCTGGCTGAAGGGCTATCTGATCACCTGGGCCACGGCGATGCGCAACCCACTGGCGCTCTGGCGCGATCTGGGCACGTGGCGCTTCATCGGGCTTCAGGCGCAGATGTTTTCGGCCGTGCTGGGCTTTTTCCTCGCGCCGCTTCTGTGGAGCCTCATGGTCGTGCCCTTCGGCGTGCCGCATCCGCTTGCCGCCTATCTCGAGCCGCATCACTTCGTCTGGCTCGGCGGCTACATGATGCTGTCGCTCGTCCTGTCGGTGGCGGTGTCGGTGCACGCCTGCCGCGCCGCGCATCTGCGCCGCCTGCGCCCCCTCACGCCGATGGTGGAGCTTTACTACATGCTCGGCACCTTCGCCGCATGGATCGGCGCGGTCGAACTCGTCGCGCGGCCCTTCTTCTGGGCCAAGACACGGCACGGGGTCTATGGCGGGCTGGCGAAACCGCAGCCCGATGCACCGCCCGAGACCTGAGGCTCAGCCCTTCTCCGCCTCTTCCTTCAGACGCACGACGAAGGCGATGGACAGGTGGTCCTTCAGCGCCTTGGCCGCGCGATCCCCATCACGCTTGCCGATGGCGTCGACAATGGCGGCATGTTCGTCCAGCGCGTTCTGGCCGCGGCCCGCCGCCGCCAGCGAGGTACGCGCCATCAGCGCCATTGAACGATAGACGAGGTCGAGCTGCTGGACGAGGAACCGGTTGTGGCTGGCCAGATGGATCTGATGGTGAAACCGCCGGTTGGCGCGCGCAAGCGCCTCCGGGTCGTCCAGCAGCGCGCGATCCGCCTCGACCATGTCGCGCAGAACCTGGATCTCTTCCTCCGCGGCGTGCTGCGCGGCGAGTTTCGCGGCCAGACCCTCCAGTTCCTGCCGGACCACGTAAAGCTCGGCCATCTGCGCGTGATCGAGCGAGGCCACGATAAGCGACCGGCCGTCCCGCGTCAGAAGGCTCTGGGTTTCCAACCGCTGCAGGGCCTCGCGGATGGGCGTTCGACTGACCCCGAACCGTTCGGCCAGTTCGCTTTCGACCAGCCGGTCGCCCGGGCGATAGAGGCCCTGATCGATGGCATCCAGGACCAGCTCATAGGCATCCCGGTGGGCATCCGGCTTGGTTGTCATGCGGGTATCCCTTTGTATACCAACAGGCTACCGGCGCCCTTGCCCCTTGTCCAGACTGGACAATTCAGCGCCGGCCCCCTACCCCGGCATCATGCCAGCAGAATATTTCGCCCATGTCGAGACCTGGGTCTTCGACCTCGACAACACGCTTTACCCGCCCGAGACGGCGTTGTTCGCCCAGATCAACGTCCGCATGACCGATTACGTGATGCGCGTGACCGGCGTGGACCGGACCGAGGCCGACCGGCTCCGCCATCTCTACTGGCGCGAACACGGCACGACGCTGGCGGGGCTGATGCATCACCACGACATCGATCCCGACCCGTTCCTGATCGAGGTGCACGAGATCGACTTCACGGTGCTGGGTCCCGATCGGGCGCTGGCGGACCGTATCGCGGCCCTGCCCGGACGACGCATCGTCTACACCAACGGAACCGAACCCTACGCAAGGCGCGTGCTGGAACGTCGCGGGTTCTCGGACCTTTTCGACGCGGTCTACGGCGTGGAACATGCCCGCTACACGCCCAAGCCGCGCGCGGAGGCTTTCGAGGCGGTATTCGGCGCCGATGGGCTCGACCCGATCAGGTCCGCCATGTTCGAGGACGACCCGCGCAACCTCGCGGCGCCCCACGCCATGGGGATGCGCACCGTCCATGTCGCGCCCGAGCCGGAACCGGCGGATCACATCCACCACCACACCGACGACCTCGCGGCGTTTCTGGGGCTCTTGCGCGGCTGAGCCGGCAGGACAGAGTGCCGCGTCGCCGCCCCGCCGGCCGCGCCTTATCTTGCAGCGCATGGGAAAGATCGAGGATATCGACGTATTCGTCTCCGGCGGGGGCGTGGCGGGGCTGACGGCCGCGATCGCCTTCGCGCAGGCGGGGTTCCGCACGGTCTGCGCCGATCCCGCGCCGCCGATCACCGACCGCGAGACCGTGGGCGCGGACCTGCGCACAACAGCGTTCCTGCAACCGGCGCAGGCCTTTCTCGACCGCATCGGCATCTGGGATCATCTGGCGCCCCATGCCATGCCGCTTCAGATCATGCGCATCGTGGATGCGGGCGGCGAGACGCCGGAGCCGCGCGTGGCCCATGATTTCAACGCCTCCGACATCTCGGAAAAGCCGTTCGGATGGAACCTGCCCAACTGGCTGTTGCGGCGGGAAATGGTGGCGGCCCTCACGGCGCTGCCCATGGCCGATTTCCGGCCCGGCGTGGGCACCGCCAATCTGCTGACGCGCGTGACCGAGGCGCGCGTGACGCTCAGCGATGGCGCGCGGCTCAGGGCGCGGCTGGTGATCGCGGCGGACGGGCGCAATTCGGCGGTGCGCGAGGCCGCCGGCATCGGCGTGCGCACGCTGCGCTACGGGCAGAAGGCGCTGGCCTTCGCGGTCACGCACCCGATCCCGCATGACAATGTCTCGACCGAGATCCACCGCTCGGGCGGGCCCTTCACGCTGGTGCCACTGCCCGATTTCACCGGCGCGGACGGCATCGCGCGCCCCTCTTCCGCCGTGGTCTGGATGGAACGCGGGCCCGAGGTGCGGCGGCTGCAGGCGCTCGACACGCCCGAATTCGAGGCCGAGATGACGGCGCGGTCAGCCCATCTCTTCGGCCCGCTCACGCTGGTCTCGCGGCTCACGGTCTGGCCGATCATAAGCCAGACCGCGCACGAACTGGTCGCCGAACGCGTCGCGCTGGTCGCCGAGGCCGCCCACGTGGTGCCGCCCATCGGCGCGCAGGGGCTCAACATGAGCCTTGCCGATATCAGGACGCTTCTCGATCTGGCCGAGGCCGCGCGGGACGATCCCGGCACGCAACCGCTGCTGAAACGCTACGCCCGCGCGCGGCATGCCGATATCGTCGCGCGGGTGACGGGTATCGACGCGCTCAACCGCGCCTCGATGGTGGAGGCGCAGGGGCTTCGCGACATGCGGATGCGCGCGCTCGACGCGATCTACCGCGTGGCGCCCGTGCGGCGGGTGCTCATGCAGACGGGGCTGGGCGCGCGGGGCTGAAAACAGCGCGCGTCAGAGGTTCCGCAGGACCAGATCGGCCGCACGCATCGCCGCGTCGGTTTCCTGGTAGGACGTGCCCTCGGCCATGGCGAAATTCATCATCCGCTCGGCGGTGAGCGACGTCACGAACCCCGCGCGCAGAAGCGGCACGGCGCCCGGGGGCCATGTGCCCGGGAACAGAGCATCGCCCCTGTCGGTGTGGGACCAGGCGCGCGCGAGGCCCGCGGGGAGTTCCGGATCGGCCTGCGCCTGCTGCATGAGCGGCGGCAAGGCCCATCCGCCACAGGACAGAACCCTGAGCGTCGCGATCACGTCGAGCGGCCAGGACGCGTCGTGCAGCGCGCGGTCCAGCAGAAGCGCGGCGAAACGCGGCATGATGCGGTCGCCGTGGCCCAGGCGCCCTGGCTCGAACTGGGCGAAGACCTTCGCGGTCGTCGCATCCGCCGGAAGCGCACCTGTTGCCAGAAGCTCCAGCACGCGCGGCAGAAGAAAGCGGAAGACGGCGCCATCGGTACGCGAGGCGACCTGAAGCCCCGTGCGCCCGGTGTCGCTTGAGGAGACGCGGTCGAACCAGCCCCGCACCTCTTCGGCGGTCCAGTCCCGTGCACCGCGCGAGGCCAGCATGCGGGCCCGGGCGCGATCGGCACAAAAGGCGCAGCGGCAGCCGGGCGCGTGGCGCGGTGACGGCCGGTCGAAGGCGCGGTAGGCCTGCTCGACCAGACGGTGCAGCGGATCGCCCGGGGCAAGGCGATTGACGCAGGATCGGGGAGTGTGTGGCTCGCTCATCATGAGCGGCAGGTTCATCAGAGGAGTTTGGCCCGCTTATGGCGCAATCGGTCACCCAATGGGGCCGGGCCGCCTTTCTTCGGACAAAACTACGTTCGCCTCGACACCGCCGACACCCGGCAAGGTCATGATCCGGCGCCTCAGCACGCGTTCGAAATCCGGCAGATCGCGGGCGACCACGCGCAGCCGGTAATCGTAAAGACCCAGCACATGCTCGACCGTCTGCACCTCGGGGATGGCCGAGACGGCGCGCTCGAAATCCTCGAGGCTGACGCGCCCCTTGGTGGCAAGCTTCACGCCGAGGAACACCGTCACCCCGAAGCCCAGCGCCTCGAGGTCGAGGTCGAGCCGCCGCTGCCCGATCACGCCGGCCTCCGTCAGGCGCCGCACGCGCCGCCATGCGGCGGGTTGCGAGAGGCCCACGCGCTGGCCAAGCTCGGAGGCCTTGAGCGTGGCGTCCTGCTGCAGCGCGCGCAGGATCGCGCGGTCGGTGTCGTCGAGGTCGAGGCTCATAAGGGAAGCGTCTGCCTGTCCTTGATGGTGGCCACCTGCATCAGCGCCTCGATATCGGCGATATGCGGCAGCGTCAGGATGCGATCGCGATAGATGTCCTGGTAATGCGCCATGGTCCGCGCAATGACGGCAAGACGCGCGTCGACCCGGCCGAGGAAGGTCTGGATCTCGGTGACTTCAGGCACCTCGCGCGCGGCGGCGATGAACTCGTCGAAGGCGCGCGGCTCCGTCTTGTCGAGCGTCAGGCGGAGCGACACCTCCACCGAATAGCCCAGCGCCGCCCAGTTTATCACCGCCCGCTGGCCCTTGAGCACGCCCTGCGCGCGCAACCGCTCCAGCCGCTTGTAGCAGCTGGCCAGCGGCATACCGGCGGCCTCCGCCAGTGCCGTCATCGGCTGGGTGGGGTCGTCCTGCAGGTGACGAAGGAGGCGCCTGTCGCTGTCGTTGAGCATGCGTATTTTCGGAAAGATGAATTCGGAGAATGATTTTCTACCAGATTTAGCCAGAATGGGCAATTCCACTGCATCGGATACCAGGGCATGCGGGCAAACTGCACGCCGGAGACAACCCTGATTCAACGGACAAGGAAGAAGACCGATGCGCGTCTACTATGATCGCGATTGCGATGTGAACCTGATCAAGGACAAGAAAGTGGCGATCCTGGGCTATGGCTCCCAGGGGCATGCCCATGCGCTGAACCTGCGCGACAGCGGCGCGAAGAACGTCGTCGTGGCGCTCCGCGAGGGATCGGCCAGCGCCGCCAAGGCCGAAGGCGAGGGCCTGCAGGTGATGGGCATCGCCGAGGCCGCCGCGTGGTGCGACCTGATCATGTTCACCATGCCCGACGAACTTCAGGCCGAGACCTATCGCAAATACGTCCACGACAACCTGCGCGACGGCGCGGCCATCGCCTTTGCCCACGGGCTGAACGTGCATTTCGGCCTGATCGAGCCCAAGCCCGGCGTCGACGTCATCATGATGGCGCCCAAGGGCCCCGGCCACACGGTGCGCGGCGAATACGTCAAGGGCGGCGGCGTGCCCTGCCTTGTCGCGGTCGACAATGACGCGACCGGCCGCGCGCTGGAGATCGGTCTGTCCTATTGCTCGGCCATCGGCGGCGGGCGTTCGGGCATCATCGAGACCAACTTCAAGGAAGAATGCGAGACCGACCTCTTCGGCGAGCAGGCGGTTCTCTGCGGCGGTCTGGTTGAGCTGATCCGCATGGGCTTCGAGACGCTGGTCGAGGCGGGTTACGCGCCCGAGATGGCCTATTTCGAGTGCCTCCACGAGGTGAAGCTGATCGTCGACCTGATCTACGAGGGCGGCATCGCGAACATGAACTACTCGATCTCGAATACGGCGGAGTTCGGCGAATACGTCTCGGGCCCGCGCATCCTGCCCTACGAGGAAACCAAGGCGCGGATGAAAGCGGTTCTCGACGACATCCAGCAGGGTCGTTTCGTGCGCGACTGGATGACGGAATGCGCCGTGGGCCAGCCGTCCTTCAAGGCGATCCGCCGCAACAACGACGCGCACCAGATCGAACAGGTGGGCGAGACCCTGCGCGGCATGATGCCATGGATCACCGCCGGCAAGATGGTCGACAAGTCGAAGAACTGAGGCTTTTCACTGCAAGACACCGCATGACCCCGGCCCTGTGCCGGGGTCATCGCATTTCGCCATGGCCACGAGGTCCGCTTGCCGGTTCAGCAGGGCCGCGCGAGCACCAGCACCCAGACCGATCCCGCCTGCGCGAAACCGAATTGCGTCAGCTGCGGGTTCAGGATGTTCGACCGATGGTCGGGGCTGGCCATCCAGTCGGACAGCAGGGTGCGGATATCGGGCTGCCCGCGCGCGATGTTCTCGGCCACGAGGCATGGCTGATATCCCGCGCGACGGACACGATTCATGGCCGAGGAGCCGCCGGACCCGGTATGGCTGAAGCCGCCCGTTCGGCTGAGATATTGCGCATGGGCTTCGGCCGCCGCCTGAAGCGCCGGACTGTAGCCCAGCGGACGGATGACACCGTTCTGCGCCCGCTGCACCGAGAGCTGCGCGCCGGCCGATGCGATATCCACGCTTTCGCCGGCCGTCACCCGCTCGGTGCCGGCCGTTGGTGTACAGGCCGCCACCGCGGCTGCAAGCAGCAAGGGGAGTAAGTAGCGGCGCATCGTCGTGCTCCTTCGGGATGCTCTGACCTCGGGTGGAGCATGCGCGAGCGATGACATAACGACAAGGGCCGGTTTTCCGGGTACGGGTCGGACTTGTACGCGGCGCATTAAAGAGATCATGGACGCAAGGGATCAATATTGATTTTTCATAAATATTTGGCCTTCAAGCCACCAATCTCATGGTAATGGATCGTATTTTTGAAATCATTTATCCACAGCCAGTGCCTCGGCAAGGGCACGCTGACGCCGCAGGACCAGCTCCAAGTCGAGGGTCTTGAGCACGCCAGCCTCAACGACGCGGCGCCCTCGACGATCAGGTTGCGCACCCGTGTGGGACCGGCCAGAAGCAGCGCGGCCGCGTCCCAGCTGCCCGCGGCCTCGACCCCCGGCATGCCCCAGATCGCCAGATCGGCGCGGAACCCCGGCGCGATCCGGCCGCATTCCGCCGCGCGTCGCATGGAACCTCAGCCCGACCTCCCGTGCCGCGGCGATCGTGTCGTCGAGCCGCGCCCCGTTGGGAAAGAGATAGAGGTGAGGGGCGTCATCGTACAGCCCGACAGCGCCAGTTCCGCAAGCCCGGCCTGGGCCGAGACGAAGATGTGTTCGGGCGTGAATCGCGCCCAAGCCGGATAAAGCGTCCCGAGCCAGCCGAAAAGCGCCGCATCCTGCGCGCCCGGCACGGCGCGGATGAGCGTCTGGAACAGGTGATGATGGGTGTTCACCAGCCCCGGCGTCACCAGACAACCGCCCGCGTCGATGACCGGCCCAGACGCCTCAAGCCCCTGACCGAGATCGACAATCTCACCATGCTCGATACGGATGTCGGTATCGCGATGCTCCGTGCCCTCGTCGTCCATCGTGACGACGCATGCCGCGTTGCGAATCAGGAGCGACGTCACGCCCCCGCGCTCGAAAGAAGCGCCAGCGCCTCGGCGTGAAGCGCGGGGCTGGAGGCGGCAAGCACCCTGCCGCCGCCATGGGCCGGGCCGCCCTCCCAATTCGTGACGACACCGCCCGCCGCCTCGATCACGGCGATGGGGGCGCAGATGTCGTAGGGGTGTAGTCCCGCCTCGATCACGAGGTCCACATGCCCTGCCGCGACAAGCGCATAGGCGTAGCAATCCATGCCGTAGCGCGTCAGGCGCACACGGTCGCGCACAGCCTCGAAGCCTGCTCTGTCCTGCGCGGTGCCCAGTTCCGGAAAGGTCGTGAACAGTTTCGCCTCGGACAGCGACGGCGCGGGCGCCACGGCAAGCGGGCGCGCACCACGGGGCCCGGTGAGGCGAGCACGGCCCAGCCCGCCCTCGAAACGCTCGCCGATATAGGGCTGATCGATGATGCCGTAGACCGGCCCCTCGGCATCGGTGAGTGCGATGAGGACACCCCATGTGGGCGTGCCGGAGATGTAGCCGCGCGTCCCGTCGATGGGATCGAGCACCCAGGTCAGACCGCTGGTGCCGGGCAGATCCGCAGATTCCTCGCCCATGATGGCGTCCTGCGGCCGGCGTTCGGCCAGAACGGCGCGCATCGCGGTCTCTGCCGCGCGGTCGGCGACCGTCACCGGATCGAAGGCGCGCAAGTCTCCAGCAGCGGCCTTGTTGTCGGTCATGAGGGCCGAGGAACGGAAATGGCGCAAGGTTTCGCGGCGGGCGGCCTCGGCGACCGCATGCGCGGTGGACAGCACCGCCGGAATGTCGCGCACGGCCACGCGGAACGCGTCTCCGCTTGGGGATGCTGTCGTCATGTCGTCGTGTCTTGTCCGTCGGTGCGCCGCCCCGGTCCGGCGACACGATCCGAGGTGGCATGACCCGGTTTCCGGGTCAAGCCGCGCGGTCCGCTGCGCTCAGGCGGCGGTGTCCGACAACACGCGCGCAAGCTCGAAAAGCCGGCGGCGCTGGTTTTCCGGGATCGCGTAGTAGGAGCGGACAAGCTCGAGCGCTTCCTTGTCGGACAGGATATCGCCAGGCAGAGCGTTCTCGGTCTGCGCGACGTCCTCGGCGACATCGGCGCGGTCCATGCCCTCGAAGACGTAGCTGACCGGCACGGACAGCGCCTCGGAGATGTCCCACAGCCGGGACGCGCTGACGCGGTTCATGCCGGTTTCGTATTTCTGGATTTGCTGGAACTTGATCCCAACCTTCTCGGCAAGCTGCTGCTGGGTCATGCCCACCATCCACCGACGATGGCGGATGCGTTTGCCTACGTGAACGTCAACGGGGTGTTTCACGACGCTCTCCTCTCGTGTTTCCGTAACCAGTTCTCGATGTCCCGTTGACCTCGCGGCACCGCACAACACCATGTGGCGAGTGCCGCTCAACTCATGCGACAGTCGGGAGTTAGCGCGTCGCGCACGGGGATCAATACCCTGGTGGACGACCTCCCGGACAGAAAGCGCCGGTTACCTCGGAACGTGCGCTGGCTTCAGTATACTCGCGCCTTACGTGCATTGCAACGTTTCTGCACTGGAAGCCGCGCGCGGCCGGTCCTAGGCTGGGGCGGTTGAGCGTATCCCGGCGGGAGAGACATGAAAGCGGCACGCGTAGAGAACTTCGGCGATCCCCCCGTCCTCGCGGAAATCGAAAGCCCCTCGCCCGGCCCTGGGCAGGTGCTTGTGCGGATCGCGGCCTGCGGTCTGAATTTCGCCGACCTGCTGATGATCGACGGCAAATACCAGGACACGCCCGAGCCGCCTTTCACGCTGGGCATGGAAATCGCGGGCATCGTGGAGGGCCATGGCGAGGGCGTGGCGGGGCCGGCCATCGGCACGCGCGTCGCGGTCTTCGCGGGCTCCGGCGGGCTGGCGGAATACGGCGTCTTCGACGCCGCGCGCTGCGTTCCGATCCCCGTCACCATGAGCTTCGAGGAGGCGGCGGGGTTCCTCGTGGCCTATGGCACCAGCCACCTTGCCCTGACCCGCCGCGCCCGGCTGCGGGACGGCGAGCGCCTGCTGGTCCTCGGCGCCTCCGGGGGCGTCGGGCTGACGGCGGTGGAACTGGGGGCCGCGATGGGCGCCGAGGTGATCGCCGTCGCGCGCGGCTCGGACAAGCTGGCGGCGGCGAAGGACGCCGGGGCACACCACCTGCTGGACGCGCGGACGGCCGACCTTCGCGCCGAGGTCAAGGCGCTGGGCGGCGCGGACGTGGTCTATGACGCGGTCGGCGGCCAGATGTTCACCGACGCGATGCGCGCCACCAATCCCGAGGGCCGCATCCTCGTCATCGGCTTCGCGAGCGGACAGCTGCCGCAGATCGTGCCCAACCACCTCCTGGTCAAGAATATCGACGTCATCGGCTTCTACTGGGGCGGTTACATGCGCTTTGGCGCCGCGCACCTCGCGGACAGTCTCAAGGCGCTGATGGACATGTACGAGGCAGGACGGATAAGGCCCCATGTCGGCGCGACGCGTCCGCTTGACCGCAGCGCCGAGGCGCTGGACCTGCTGCGCGACCGGGCGGTCGCCGGCAAGGTCGTCGTGACGATGAACGGCTGACGATGAATGACGGACGGGCGTCACATTCCGCGATAGGCCTGCCGGATGCCCTCGGTCAGTGCGTCGACGGGCGCGCCGCGGGCCAGTTCGGCACGATAGAGTTTGATCCCGATTTCCGGCAGGTTGGGCAGAGCGCCGTTGTGGTCGATCCGCTCCACATAGGGTGGCTCGGCGCCCTCGATGCAGGCATGGACGGCCAGATCGGCGGAGACCGAGGCCTCGACCGTGCGGATGGAGTCGCTTTCGACGGCCATTTCCCATGAGATCGCGGCCCGGTCCAGCGCGTCCTGAACGCCGCGCCGGAAGATACAGGCATGCTCGAAGGCCAGCCGCAGGGGGCGCTGTTTCCAGACCTGGCCGCCCTCGGCCCCGACCCAGACGAGCGAACGGGTGATCAGCGTCTCGCCGCCGGCGGTGGTTCCATCCTCGGTCGTGAGAATCACGTCGAGCTCACCACGCGCGAACATCGTCTTCAGCCGCGAGGTATAGGACGACACCAGTTGCACGCGCATGCGCGGAAAATCGGTGTTGAACCGTTGCAGGACCTGCGGAATGGCCGGATAGACGACGTCATGGGGCACGCCCAGCGTGATCTGGCCAGTGTAATGCTTCGCGGTCAGTCGGCCCAGCACCTCGTCATTGAGGTCCAGAAGCCGCCGCGCGTAACCCAGCATCTGTTCGCCCGCGCCGGTCAGCGCCAGACGCCGGGCGCTGCGGTCGAAAAGCGCTACCCCGATGCTTTCCTCCAGCCGCTTGAGCTGCATCGAGACAGCCGACTGCGTGAGGTTCAGAAAGCCGGACGCCTTGGTGACGCCGCCCGCATCGACGACGGCCACGAAGGCGCGGATGGCGGTCAGATCGAGATTTCGGGGCATAACATCACCGTTCGTGATTCATTTCATCAAAACCATTCACTTTTAACATGTCGTGCCTCGCACCATGTATCAAGCACTGAAATGAGTAGTCCAATTGTGTTCAAGGAATAGAAAGGTAACGCCATGGCACATATCGCTTCGCGCACTCTGTCCCCCGCCGGGCGCTCCGCCGTCGGCCCCGCGCTCTTCACCCGCATCGCCGTGGCCTTCGCCGTATGGCGTCAGCGCCGCGCGCTCGCCGGCCTGCCCGATCATCTGCGTCGGGATGTCGGCCTGACCGATGCCGAGATCGACCGGGAGGCACGCCGGCACCTGTGGGACGTCCCGGATCACTGGCGCTTCTGACGCCACCGGCACGACCCGCGCGCCACCGATAGAAAAAAACTATCGCGCCGGAGAGCCACCTCCGGCGCGTCTTTCTTGAAAATGCCGCCATCCTCGCCAATATCACACCATGAGACGGCTCGGGTCCCGATGCGGGGGCCGACCCGATCCAAAGTGTTTCTATTGGAGGGATACATGGCAGAGTATCAGACGATCCGGTCCCGCGCCCTTGGCGTCGATCAGGCCCGGATCGACGAGGGCCTTCGCGCCCACATGAACAAGGTCTACGCGACCATGTCGGGTGGTATGCTGATTACCGCCGCCGCGGCATGGGCGATCGCGAACCTTGCCGTCACGTCCGACCCCACCGGCGCCACCGTGGCGCTGCGCGACGGCCAGTACCTGACGGGCCTGGGCGAGGCGCTGTACGCCACGCCGCTGCGCTGGGTGGTGATGTTCGCACCGCTCGCGTTCATCCTCTTCGGCTGGGGCGCTCTGATGCGCCGTGGCTCGGCAGCTGCCGTGAGCTTCGGCTTCTTCGCGTTCGCGGCCGTCATGGGCGTGTCGATGAGCTCGATCTTCCTGGTCTTCACGTCCTACTCGATCGTGCAGACCTTCCTCGTGACCGCCATCGCCTTCGCGGCCCTCAGCCTCTGGGGCTACACCACGAAGCGCGACCTCAGCGGAATGGGCACGTTCCTCATCATGGGCGTGATCGGCCTGCTGGTGGCGATGGTCATCAACATCTTCCTGCAGTCGGCGCCGATGATGTTCGCGATCTCGGCGATCGGCATCCTGATCTTTGCCGGCCTGACCGCGTTCTACACGCAGCAGATCAAGAGCGATTATGTCGCCCACGCCGTGCACGGCGATCAGGATTGGCTGGACAAGGCCGCCATCGACGGCGCGCTCAGCCTCTACATCAGCTTCCTGAACATGTTCCAGTTCCTGCTGATGTTCATGGGGCAACAGGAATAGCGACGGCATCCGCCGCTGATGCATCGAAGGGCCGGGGGTTTCTCCGGCCCTTCTTTCTTGTCCGCCGCCCCGATATGACCCGGGCATGGCCCCGTGATCGGCTGTCATGAAAACTTCATGGGACAGGCTGCGTCGCAACGCCATATTCGCCGCGATGCGTGCCCGGGGGACCACAAGGCCATGGCTGAGACAGGACTGAACCCGGACGCCGGCGCCGCTCCTCCGCAAATGGCGGAGCTTTTTCGCGTCTTCGGTCGCATCGGCCTTCTGTCCTTCGGCGGCCCTGCTGCGCAGATCGCGCTGATGCACAAGGAACTGGTCGAGGAGCGCGGCTGGCTCACCGAAAAGCAGTACCTGCAGGCGCTCAGCTTCTGCATGCTGCTGCCGGGCCCCGAGGCGATGCAGCTTGCCACCTATGCCGGCTGGCGCATGGCGGGCGTGGCTGGCGGGCTGATCGGCGGGCTGCTCTTCGTGATCCCGGGGGCCGTGGTGATCCTCGCACTTGCCGCGCTCTACGCCGTCTACGGGAACGTTCCATTGGCCGAGGCGCTGTTCCTGGGGGTCAAGGCCACCGTCATCGTCATCGTGGCCCAGGCGCTTCTCAGGCTCGGCGCGAGGGCCCTGTCGGGCCCGCTGGCCTGGGCGCTGGCCGTGGCTGCGTTTCTCGGGCTCTTCGTGCTGCAACTCCCCTTCCCGCTGATCGTCATCGGTGCGGCATTGATCGGGGCTGTCGCGGCGACGGGATCGGCGTCGGTCTCCTCCGCCCCCGGCATACCGCTGTCGAGGACGCTGCGCACTGTCGCGCTGTGGGGGGCGATCTGGCTCTTGCCGCTCGCAGCACTCTGGGCCGTGGCGCCGGGCGGGGTCCTGGCCGAGGTGGGGCTGTTCTTCGCGAAGCTCGCGGTCGTCACCTTCGGCGGCGCCTATGCGGTGCTCGCCTGGATGGTGCAGGAGGTCGTGCAGGATTTCGGCTGGCTCACCACGGCGCAGATGATGGACGCGCTGGGGCTGGCGGAGACCACGCCGGGCCCCCTGATCCTGGTGACGGAGTTCGTGGGCTTTCTCGCGGGGGTGCAGGCGGGTGGCCTCTGGATGGGCCTCGCTGCCGCTCTGGTGACACTCTGGGTGACCTTCGCGCCCTGTTTCCTGTGGATCTTCGCCGGTGCGCCATACGTGGAATGGATCGCCACGCGCCCACGCCTTCAGGCAGCACTCGACGCCATCACGGCGGCCGTGGTGGGCGTGATCGCCAACCTCTCGCTTTGGTTCGCGCTTCATGTCGTCTTCGGCGAGGTGACCCGGACAGGGAGTCCCGGGGGTGTCGGCCTGTGGCTGCCGCAGGCGGCAAGCGTGGACATCGGTGCGGTGCTGCTCACCGGGCTTGCGGCGGCGCTGATGTTCTGGCGGCGGCTCGATCTTCTGGTGGTGCTGCCCCTGATGGCGCTGGCGGGGCTGGGCTGGAGCCTCGCCACAGGTGCCATCTGAAGACACCGGCACGCGTTGCGTTTTGACGGTTGACTCGCGCCCGCGCTCGGTTAGAACGCGCAGTCTCAGAGATATCATGCGTCCGGGCCAGAGCGCTCGACGCCCCGACAATAGCCCGAGGAGCCTGGACCATGGCCAAGCCGACCACCATCAAGATCCGCCTGAACTCGACCGCGGGGACCGGGCATTTCTACGTGACCAAGAAGAACGCGCGCACGATGACCGAGAAGATGAGCGTACGAAAGTACGATCCCGTCGCGCGCAAGCACGTCGAATACAAGGAAGGCAAGATCAAGTAATCGCCCTCCGTTTTCCGACTGTCAGGGCCGCGCAAGAGATTGCGCGGCCCTTTTTCTTGCCCACGTTTCACTCGAGGCCCCGTGATTTTCACACGAAGCCCCGTGATGCTGTCAGAGATCACGCTTCGTCCGACCACCGCGCGGGATCTGCCGCGCATCGACGCGCTCTTGTCGGAGAGCTATCCGGCGCTGCTAAAGCCGGATTATCCGCGCTCAAAGCTCGAGCGTCTCGCCCGGCTCGGGGTCAAGCACCCGCACCCCCGGCAGCGCCGCCTTCAGCGCATCGGCCGACTGTTCCAAGAGCGGGAAGGTCCGGTAATGCACCGGAATGACCGTCTGGAACCGGAACAGCCTGGACGCGGCATAGGCGGCGCGCTTCATGTCCATCGTGAAATGCCCGCCCGCGCAGAGGATCCCGATCTCGGGCGCGTGCAGGTCCTGCAGGACGGACATGTCGGCCATCACGTCGGTGTCGCCCGAGACGTAGACGCAACGCCCCTCGCCCGCGATCATGTAACCGGCCTCTGCGCCCGTATAGACCGGTCCGTCATCGGTCATGAGCGATGAGGAATGCGAGGCGGACACCATCGTCACGGCCACATCGCCGATCCCGACCGTGCCGCCCTTGTTGAAGCCCACGGTCTCGACCCCCCGCTCGGAGGCACCCCACCAACCCATGAGGTCGGCGATCCCGTAGACCGGGATGCCAAGCTCGCGCGCCAGTTCCGGCACGCCGCTGACATGGTCGAAATGCCCATGGGTCACGAGAATGGCCGTCGCGCCCGCGAGGACCTCCTCGCGCCTCTCGTTCGGAAACATCGGATTGCCGTCGATCCACGGATCGATCAGCAACACCTGCCCCGCGATCTCGAGCCGGATGCTCGCGTGGCCAAGCCAAGTATATTTCATGAAAGAAGCCCTCCCCGACGACCTGTCAGGGAGAGCTTATCCCAACCCGGCGGCGCATGGCAAAGACCGATGCGCGCGACGACGGCTCCGTCAGCGGATGGTGACGGCGAAGGGCGAGGTGTTGGCGGTTGCTGCCTTGGGCGCTTCCTCGGCGGCGTCTTCCTCGTCGAGGTGACGGGCCAGCATCCGCGAGAAGAGGATCGCGAAGCCACCGGCAAGTGACACGCCCACGACGGTGTCCCACGGCGCACTGAGCCCGCGCATGGTGAGTTGCGGCAGAATGACGAGGCACGAGGCCACGAATCCGAGAAGGCCGGGAAAGATGATCGACAGCCAGATCTTGATCGTACGTTCCATATCGCGTCCCTAAATATGAAATTCCTGTGCGTCGGCAGACGCTTTATGAGAAGCAGGATGTGCCGAGAATCCGGACTGAAATAAGGCATGGACCAGACCATTTTCGATCCAATTGACGCCTATTGTGAGCGGCTTGGGCCGGGTCTCTGGGCCGAGCCGCTGAACGCGGTGACGAACCTCGCCTTCCTCGTCGCGGCGCTGTTCTGCGCGCGGAGACTCGGGCATCCCCCGGCGCCGCTGGGCATGGCGCTGGTGGTCGTCCTCGCGGCGATCGGGGTGGGCTCGGGCCTCTTTCATACCTTCGCAAACGGGCTCACGGCGCTGCTCGACGTGCTGGCGATCGCCGCATTCATCTTCGTCTACGTCTTCGCCGTGAACCGCCATGTACTTGGCTGGCCGCGTGGCTGGGCCTGGGCGTCGATGCTGGCGCTCGCGCCCTATCTCGCGGTGGCCACCACGGGCTTCGCGGCGCTGCCCGGCTTCGACATCTCGGCCGCCTACTGGTCTGTCGCCGCGCTGATCGCCCTCTATGGCGTGACCCTTTGGCAGCGCAGACCCGGTTTCGCGCGCGGCCTGCTGATCGGCGCGGCCATCCTGAGCCTGTCGATCACGGCGCGCTCCGTCGATCTGAGCCTCTGCGCGGCATGGCCCCGCGGCACGCATTTCCTGTGGCATGTCCTGAATGCCGTCATGCTGGGCTGGATGATCGAAACCTATCGCCGCGCCGTGCCCCCCGCGCCGCTTGCAGCGGCACCGCCACGGGGCTAAACCGCGCGCGGATCACCACCCCACTCGCACCGACGGAGGACGTCGCCCATGTCCATCGACACGACCACGGCCGCCAAGGTGGCCAAGCTCGCCCGGATCCGGGTCGACGACGAAGACCTCCCGGCGCTGGCGCAGGATTTCAACGCGATCCTCGGCTTCATCGAGCAGTTGGGAGAGCTGGATGTCGACGACGTGGAACCGATGACCAGCGTCACGCCCATGCGGCTCCCCCGGCGCGAGGACGTGGTCAGCGATGGCGGGCAACAGGCGAAGATCCTCGCCAACGCGCCCGACGCGCGCGAGGGCTTCTTCGCCGTGCCCAAGGTGGTGGAGTAAGGGGCTGACATGACCGACCTGAACGCATTGACCATCGCCGAGGCCCGCGACGCGTTGCGCAAGGGCGAGGTGACGAGCGTGGAGTTGACCGACGCGTGCCTGAAGGCCATCGAAGGCGCCGATGCACTGGGCGCGGTGGTGCACAAGACCCCCGAGATCGCGCGCGAGCGCGCAGCCGCCGCGGATGCGCGCATCAAGGCCGGCGACGCCCCGGCCATGTGCGGTATCCCCGTCGGCATCAAGGACCTCTTCTGCACCGAGGGCGTGGCCAGCCAGGCGGGATCGAAGATCCTCGAAGGCTTCCGCCCTGAATATGAGTCCACCGTCTCCGCGCAGCTGCGCGATGCGGGCGCGGTGATGCTGGGCAAGCTCAACATGGACGAATTCGCCATGGGCTCGTCGAACGAGACCAGCGTCTACGGCAACGCGGTCAACCCGTGGCGCGCGGAAAGCTCCGAGGCGGCACTGACGCCCGGCGGTTCCTCGGGCGGGTCGGCCGCCGCCGTCGCCGCCGATCTCTGCCTTGGCGCGACGGGCACCGACACCGGCGGCTCGATCCGGCAACCGGCGGCCTTCACCGGCACGGTTGGCCTCAAGCCCACCTATGGCCGCTGCTCGCGCTGGGGGATCGTGGCCTTCGCCTCCTCCCTCGATCAGGCGGGACCGATGACGCGCACGGTCCGTGACGCCGCGATCATGGGCGCCGCGATGATGGGCCACGACCCGAAGGATTCGACCTCCGCCGATCTGCCCGTCCCGGATTTCGAGGCCATGCTCACGGGCGATATCCGCGGCAAGGTCATCGGCATTCCCGGGGAATACCGCATGGACGGGATGCCCACGGAGATCGAGACGCTCTGGACCCAGGGCGCCGAGATGCTCAAGGACGCGGGCGCCGAGCTGCGCGACATCACGCTGCCGCACACGAAATACGCCCTGCCCACCTATTACGTGATCGCGCCCGCCGAGGCGTCATCGAACCTCGCGCGGTATGACGGGGTGCGCTACGGCTACCGCGCGACGCTCGAACAGGGCGACGGCGTGACGGAGATGTACGAGAAAACACGCGCGGAGGGCTTCGGCGACGAGGTCAAGCGCCGGGTGATGATCGGGACCTACGTGCTGTCGGCGGGTTTCTATGACGCCTATTACAACCGCGCCCGCAAGGTCCGTGCGCTGATCAAGCGCGACTTCGAGACGGTCTTCGCCGAGGGCATCGACGCGATCCTGACCCCCGCGACACCCTCCGCGGCCTTCGAGCTGGGGCAGCAGCATGTCGACCCGGTCGAGATGTATCTCAACGACGTCTTCACGGTGACGGTGAACCTCGCCGGCCTGCCGGGCATCGCCGTGCCCACGGGTCTGGACGCGCGCGGCCTGCCGCTGGGCCTGCAACTGATTGGCCGACCCTGGGAAGAGGGGGAGTTGCTGAACACCGCCTACGCGCTGGAGAAAGCCGCGGGGTTTGTGGCGAAACCCGCCAAATGGTGGTAGAAGTGCCCAAAGAACGATAACGGGGCTGAGCGATGAACTGGACCGGGCAGGCGCGGCGCATGGGCTGTGCCGTCGCGATACTGGCACTTGCCGCATGTGGAACCGGGCCGGCGCCCAGTGATGTGGCGCAAGGCGTGGGTTTTCAGGATTACCAGGAATACCAGACGCGCCGCGCAGCACTCCGTGTGCCGCCGGCGGCGCCCGTGACGCCGCAGACCGCCCTGCCGCCCGCCGAGGTGGTCGCCGAACCCTTCGCGCCGCCTCCCGCGGGCACGCAATGGGCTGCCACGGACCCCGCTCCGGCGACCGGCGACTCCGTGGATGTGGCGCGCATCGCCGCCGGTGCCATAGCGGAAGTCGAAGGGGGCAACCCCGCCCCCGCAGCAGCCCCGCAGCAGATGGCCACCGCGCCCTCCGCCGACAATTTCGTCGCTCCGCCGCTGCCCGAGGGTATGTCGGTTCTCGGCGCGACTGTCGTGGCCTTCGCGCTCTCGACCGATCATGCCGTCGGGCAACGGGTCTATTCCCGCTTTCCGTTCCGCCTCGGACGCCCCGAAGTCCGGTGCTCGGATTTCCGCACCACCGACCTCGCCCAGGACTGGTTCCTGACCAATGAAGGCCCGGAACGGGATCGCGCAGGGCTGGACCCCGACGGAGACGGCTTCGCCTGCAACTGGTCGCCCGAGCGCTACCGCGCCGACGCCCGCGCCGCCACGCAGCAGCCCTTCGGCAGCTTCCAGGACGGGTGAGCCGCTCGCCCAATCACGGGCCGCGCCGCGACGGATTGCGCCCCGAACTGGTGGTTCTCCACTACACGGCCATGTCCGACGCGGCCGCCGCCGAGCGGGCCCTGTGCGACCCGGCGCGCGAAGTCTCCTGCCACTGGCTGGTCGCGCGGGACGGCAGCGTGACGGCGCTCGTGGACGAAGACAGACGCGCCTGGCATGCCGGGGCGGGCAGCTGGCGAGGTCGCGCGGACGTCAATTCTCGCTCGATCGGGATCGAACTGGACAATGACGGCGCCTCGCCCTTCGCCGCACCGCTCATGGACGCGCTCGAGCGCCTGCTGGGCGATATCCTCGCGCGGTGCGACATTCCCGCCTCTGGCGTGATCGGACATTCCGACATGGCACCGGGCCGAAAACGCGACCCCGGACCCCGCTTCGACTGGCGCAGGCTCGCCCGGGGCGGCCTCGCGGTCTGGCCAGAGCAGGTCGAATCCGGGCGCACCCGGCCCGACATGGCAGTCTTTCGGGCCCACGCGATGGCTTTCGGCTATCCCGACGTGGCCGACGATCTGCTGCTCGAGACCGTGCGCCTGCGGTTCCGCCCGGCCGCGCGCGGGCCTCTGGACGCCACAGATTGCGCCATCGCCGCCGCGCTGGCGCATGCTTGACCCGATCGGTTCGAAAGCATAGGTGCAGCTTGCGCGGAAGGCCGGATGGCCGCGGGCCGCAAGGTTCGAGGAAAGTCCGGACTCCCTGAAGCAACGGTGCCGGGTAACGCCCGGGCGGAGCAATCCGACGGAAAGCGCCACAGAGATCAGACCGCCTTGCATGCAGGGCGAAGGTGAAACGGTGGGGTAAGAGCCCACCGCGCCCCCGGCAACGGGGGTGGCATGGCAAGCCCCACCGGGAGCAATGCCGAATAGGGACCGCATCATGGGGCGCTTCACCCCCGCGGTCCGGGTTGGCAGCTCGAGGCGTCCCGGCAACGGGTCGCCCAGAGGAATGGTCATCCACGGGGGACAACCCCCGGGACAGAATCCGGCTTACAGGCCTTCCGCGCAGTTTTTCGATCTTTTCAGGATGATCCAGAAGGAACGCCTTCGGCGTACGCCTTTTGCCTCGCCCGCCCCGTACCGGGCCAGGCTCGATCATGCCTCCGGCGGGAGGTTTTCTGCCAGAATGAAGGGGCAGGCCTCACACCCCTGACCCGGCCGTATCCATGAACCGCGGACCGCAACCGGGTCAGGGGGCTTCACCCTGGACGCCGGGTCGCTCTCCAGCTACCGGCGCAACTCCATCTCTAATCGACCTTGGTTAACGAAACCCTTCGCATCCCTTCATCCTGGAGAAAAACTCCGGGGGAGCGAAGCGTGGGGGCAGAGCCCCCGGGCGCGCGGCCGAGCAGCTCCCGGAACGGGGGCTCGAGGACGCGCGCTACCCCCGGCGCGACGCGAAGAAGTCCCGCAGAAGCGCGGAGGTCTCCGCCTCGCCGATCCCGCCATAGACGTCCGGTTTCCAATGGGCCTGCGGATGGTCGAAGACCCGGGGACCGCCAGCCACCCCGCCCGACTTTGGATCGGACGCGCCGTAGTAGAGCCGCGAGAGCCGTGCGGCGGCAATCGCCCCCGCGCAGGCCGGGCAAGGCTCCAGCGTCACCCACAGATCGCAGCCCGTCAGCCTTTCGGTGCCCAGCGCCGCGCAGGCCGCGCGGATGGCCAGCATCTCGGCATGGGCGGTGGGGTCGGTCAATTCGCGCATCCGGTTGCCGGCACGCGCGATGACCTCGCCGTCGCACACGATCGCGGCGCCGACGGGAACCTCTCCCCTGCCGGCCGCTGCGCGCGCCTCTTCGAGGGCAACGTCCATGAAACCGCGAAAATCGTTCATCGTGTCCCTCTTGGCGCTTTTCGCGGCGCTGTCAAACCGCTAGGCCGGTGCCATGTCTGACGGAGATCGCATTGCCAAGGTTCTGAGCCGCGCCGGGGTCGCCTCCCGCCGCGAGGCGGAGCGCATGATCGCCGAGGGCCGGGTCAGCGTGAACGGCGCCCGGATCGACAGCCCGGCGCTCAACGTGACGCCGGCCGACCGGATCGCCGTGGACGGCAAGCCCGTCGAGGCGCCGGACCGTCCGCGGCTCTGGCTCTATCACAAGCCTGCGGGGCTGGTGACCTCGGCCGCCGACGAGAAGGGGCGCAGAACCGTCTTCGACGCCCTGCCCGAGGGCATGCCGCGGGTGATGACCATAGGAAGGCTCGACCTGACGTCCGAGGGGCTGCTGCTTCTGACCAATGATGGCGGGATCAAGCGGCAGCTGGAACTGCCCAGCACCGGCTGGCTTCGCAAGTACCGGGTCCGCGTCAAGGGCGCACCGGACGAGGCCCAGCTCGACCCGCTCAGGACAGGCATCGAGGTGGAGGGCGTCCGTTACCTTCCGATGCAGGTCACGCTCGACCGGCAGCAGGGCGCGAATGCCTGGCTGACGATCGGCCTGCGCGAGGGCAAGAATCGCGAGATCCGGCGCGCGATGCAGGCGCTCGGCTTCGAGGTGAACCGGCTCATCCGGGTCTCCTTCGGTCCCTTCCGCCTCGGCACGCTCGCCGAAGGCGCCGTGGAGGAGGTGCGGCCGCGCGTCATGGCAGACCAGCTTGGCATGCCGGAGCTTGTCGAAGGCCATGCCGACCCTTCGAAATCACTCCGCAAGCCTAAGGGCGGTCCGCCCCGCCGCCCTGGCCGCCCTCGCCCGCCTCGGGGCTGATGGAATAGCGTTCGATCAGCTTCGCCTGGCTCATGAACACCGCGAAGAGGAAGGCGGGCAAGCCGAAGGTCTCGAAGGTGACCCAGAACTCCGTCGATTGCGTGCGCCAGACGATTTCGTTCAGCACCGCCATGAAGGCGAAGGCGCCGGCGATGCGCTTGGTCATGATCATCCAGCCCTCCTGCCGCATCGGCAGAAGCTCTCCCATCAGGAACTGAAGCCAGGATTGGCCGCGCGCGAGCCCGATCCCCAGCATGGTGGCGAAGAAGCCGTAGACCAGCGTCGTCTTCATCTTGAAGAACCGCTCGTCGTTGAGCCAGACGGTGAGCCCGCCGAAGACCACGACCATCAGCGCGGTGAAAACCTGGATGCGGCTGATCTTGCCGGTCAGCTTCCATAGGATCGCGATGGAGGCCAGCAGGATCGGCACGAAGGCCGCGGTCACGATGATGAAACCGTCGTATTGTGTGCTGCCGACACTCAGGCTCGCGTCCTGGAACCGCATGTAGGCGATGAAGAACAGGATCGGCGGCCCGAGCTCCAGCCCGGATTTCAGCCATGGATTGATCGCTTTTTCCGACATGACGGTCCCTTATCCCCCCACCTCAACTATCACCGCGCCCGCCGCGATCAACCCCATGAGCGCCGCGCGCACCGGCCCGACCTGTTCCTTGAGGAACAGCCAGCCGATCAGCGCTGCGAAAACCGTGGAGGTTTCGCGCAGCACCGCCGCCTCGCCCACCTGGTCGAGCCGCGTGGCCAGCATGATCGAGCCGAAGCTCGCGAAGGCTATGAGCCCGCCGACGATGCCGCGAAACGCCAGCGGCCCGAGCGTGGGCTTGTCCTCGAGCCGTCGGTAGAAGGCCGCGGCAAGGAACGGGTAGAGCAGCCCGTCGATGAAGAAGAACCACGCGAGGAAGGTGAAGGGATCGGCCGTCGCGCGAATGCCATAGGCGTCGAAGGTGGTGTAAAGCGCCACGAAAAGCCCCGTCAGCACCGCGAACCAGAGCGCCGGGATCAGCGTCTCGCGCGCCACGGTGATCCGAGCCATGTTGTAGAGCGCAAGCCCGTAGAGCCCTGCCAGCAGCACCGCGACGCCCAGCCACTGGATGCCGCTGAACGTCTCGCCGAACAGAAACCAGGCCCCGATAACCGTGAAAAGCGGGCCCGTACCGCGCATCACCGGGTAGACCACCGTGAAGGCCCCGCGCCGGTACGAGGCGAGCACTGCCCATTTGTAGAGCGCATGGATGACGAAGACGCCCGCGAAGATCGGCCACATGTGCGGCTCGGGCCATGGCACGATGAACAGCGCGAAGGGCGCGGCCATCAGACCGTAGGACGCGTCGATCGCACCCCGCGCCAGCAGCGGGTCGTGCCGGCCTTTCTGGAGCGCGCCGAAGACCGCGTGCAGGACCGCCGCCAGAAGCGCGAGGAAGAGCGCGGCGCGCGCGCCCTCCGCTGTCCCCTCGATCGAGATGAGCCAGTCGCTCACGTTGCGGGCCGGGACGCGATCAGCGGTCCAGCCCGACAAGGGCGGCGGCGAAGTCCTCGGGGTCGAACGGGGCGAGATCGTCGATCTGCTCGCCCACGCCGATGGCATGGATCGGCAGGCCAAACCGGTCGGCCAGCGCCACCAGCACCCCGCCCCGCGCGGTGCCGTCGAGCTTGGTCATCACGAGGCCCGAGACATCCGCCATCTCCTGGAAGGTCTTGACCTGGCTGAGCGCGTTCTGACCTGTGGTCGCGTCCAGCACGAGGATCGTGTTGTGCGGCGCGTCCGGGTCCTTCTTGCGGATGACGCGGACGATCTTGGCCAGTTCCTCCATCAGGTCGGCGCGGTTCTGCAAGCGGCCGGCGGTGTCGATCATCAGGAGGTCGGCGCCCTCGGCTTCCGCCTTGCCCATCGCATCGAAGGCGAGCGCGGCGGGGTCCGAGCCCTCCGGCGCGGTCAGGACGGGCACGCCCGCGCGTTCCCCCCAGATCTGCAGCTGTTCGACGGCCGCGGCGCGGAACGTGTCGCCGGCGGCGATCACCACGGTCTTTCCGGCGGCCTTGAACTGGCTGGCGAGCTTGCCGATCGTCGTGGTCTTGCCCGATCCGTTGACGCCCACCACCAGCACCACCTGCGGCTTCTTCGGATAGAGCGGCAGGGGACGGGCGACGGGTTCCATCACCCGCGCGATCTCGGTTGCCAGAAGCTCCTTGATGTCGGCGGCGCTCATCATCCGGCCATAACGGCCCTCGGCCATGTTGGCGGTGACGCGCATGGCCGTTTCCACGCCCATGTCGGCGCTGATCAGAAGCTCCTCGAGCTGTTCGAGCATCTCGTCGTCGAGCGCCCGGCGCGGGGCGGAGGGGCTGCGCCCCATCAGGCGACCGAGAAGACCCGGGCGTGCCCCGTCGTCCTGCGCGGGCGCCTTCTCCCCGGTGTCGGGGCGCAGGGCCTCCGGCGTCAGGTCGGGCGCGGGCGGCGCGGGTTCCGGCTCTGGCTCGGGTTCGGGCGCCGGGGCCGCCTCGCCGGGATGAGCCGTCTCATCCTCTGCAATCGCCGGCGGCTCGGGCTCGGGCTCGGTGGCGGGGGCAGGCTCGGCTTCGCGCTCGCGGCCGGGCTCGGGTCTGGTTTCCGGAACGGGCTCGTGCCGCGCGTCTGTCGCCGCCTCCCGATGCTCCTGCGCTGCCTCAGCTGCCTCCCCGGCGCCCTCCTCGATGATCGCGTCCAGCCCCTCGTCGAGCCTGGAGGAGGATTTGAACATGCGATCCTTGAGCTTGCGGAAGAAGGACATGGGCGGAGGGGCCTTTCGTTCACCAATGCGACCCACCTAATACGCCGCGCCGGGCGATGGAAGTGTGCGTGCCTTCCCCGGTGCCGCGCCCGGGGCTATGCTCCGACCGAACGAGAGGCAGAACGCGCATGCCGGTCATCGACAGATATGGGGCCAGATATGGGATCGCGACGCTGGTCCCCCTCACGCTCCTGATGCTGGGGGCCACGCTCTGGGGCGGGTATGCGGTGATGGCGCTTGTCTGGCTGACGCTCGTTGCGGGGCTGATGGACCATTTGCTCGCGCCGCCCACGGGCAGCACCGGCGCGGAACGCCGCTGGCCCGACCGCCTGTCGGTCCTGCTGGCGCTGGGTCACCTCGCCGTCGTGCCGCTCGTCCTCGTGGCGTTGTCGGGCACCGGCATGGGCATCGGGCAGAAGATCGCGCTTTTCGCCGCGACCGCCTCCTTCATCGGGCAGGTCAGCCACCCCAACGCCCATGAGCTGATCCACCGCAAGGGCCGCCTCCGCGCGGGGCTCGGCGCGCTGGTCTATGTCACGATGGGCTTCGGACACCATGTCTCGGCGCACAGGCTGGTGCATCACCGCCACGTTGCGACGCCGGACGATCCCAACACGCCGCGCGGGGGCGAAAGCTTCTGGCGCTATCTGCCGCGCGCCTGGGCGGGCAGCTTCCGCGCCGGCCTGGCGGCTGAGGCGGCGCGGGTAAAGCGCGGTGCGGCACGGCTCAACCCCTATTGGGTCTGGACGGTCGGCGCGGCGATCACGGCGTTGCTCGCCACGGCGCTTGCCGGTCCGGCGGGCCTTGCCGGCCTTCTCGGCCTCTGGGTGCTGGCGGGCATGCAGATCCTTCTGTCGGACTATATCCAGCATTACGGCTTGCGGCGCCTGCCGCTCCCCTCGGGCCGCCGCGAACCGGTCGGTCCCCATCACAGCTGGAACGCGCCCCGGGGCTTTTCGAGCTACCTGATGATGAACGCGCCCTCCCATTCGGAGCATCACCTCCACCCCGACCGCAGCTATGAGCAACTGGCGGCGGACACGGACGCGCCCACCCTGCCCTGGTCCCTGCCGGTCATGGCGATGCTGGCGACGATCCCGCCCGTGTGGCGAAGGGTCATGGACCGGCGCGCCGCGCGCGTGATGGCCGCAGCCGAGGCGCGCATCGCCGCGGCGGACCGCGCTGCCGCGTGACCTGAGCCGTAGGCGAGGCGAAGGAAATGCAGCCGCAGGCTGCGCCGTTGGACGGACCTAGAGGCGGAGGCCGTGGCGCCCCGCGAGATCGGTGAAGAACTGCCACGCCACCCGGCCCGAGCGCGCGCCACGCGTGGCCTGCCATTCGATGGCCTCCGCGCGCAGGATCTCAGGCTCGACCTCGACCCCGTAGGCCGCGCAATATGCATCGATCATCGCGAGGTACTCGTCCTGCCCGCAGGGGTGGAAGCCCAGCCAGAGGCCGAAGCGGTCCGAAAGCGACACCTTCTCCTCGGTCGCCTCCGACGGGCTGATCGCCGTTGCGCGTTCGTTCTCGATCATGTCGCGCGGCATCAGGTGGCGGCGGTTCGACGTGGCGTAGAACACGACGTTGTCGGGCCGTCCCTCGACGCCGCCGTCGAGAACCGCCTTCAGCGACTTGTAGTGCTGGTCGTCATGGCTGAACGACAGGTCGTCGCAGAAAAGGATCACGCGCACCGGAGCCTCGCGCAGCAGGTGCAGCAGCCGCCCGATCGTGGGCAGGTCCTCGCGCTGCATTTCCACCAGCACGAGGCCCGGTGTCTCGGCGGCGACCGCGCCGTGCACGGCCTTCACGAGCGAGGATTTCCCCATACCGCGCGCGCCCCAGAGCAGCGCGTTGTTTGCGGGCAGACCCTTCGCGAACTGGCGCGTGTTCTGCAAAAGCGTGTCCCGCGACCGGTCGATTCCCAGCAGGAGCGGCAGGTCGACCCGGTTCACCCGCGCCACCGGCTCGAGCCGGTCGGGATCCGCATGCCAGACGAAGGCTTCGGCCGACGCCCAGTCGGGCACCGTGGCAGGGGGCGGGCGCAGACGCTCAAGCGCCTCGGCAATCCGGTTCAGCGCGTCGTCGGACATGGGTTGTCTCAGAACTCCTCGTCTTCGTCGAGGATGCCTTCCGCCCGCAGACGGCGGTTGCGCTGGCGCTCCACCAGGCGGACGAGCTGGATCGAAATCTCGTAGAGCCCGTAGACCACCACGAAGAGGATGAGCTGCGTGATCACGTCCGGCGGCGTGATGAGTGCCGCCAGCGTCAGGATGCCGACCACGGCCCATTTTCGCACGTTGCCCAGCCCCTCGGCGCTGACGAGGCCGGCCTTGCCCAGAAGCGTCAGAAGGACGGGAAGCTGAAAGCAGAAGCCGAAGGCGAAGATGAACTTGAGCGCGAGGTCGGTCGATTCACGGATCGAGCCGAGAAAGACGGTGCGCAGCTCGGACGTGCTTTCGGAGACGGGCGGCGGCTCGTTGCCCAGAACCATGCTCGTCAGCATCGGGATCGCGTCCGCAAAGCCGATGAAGAAATTCATCGCAAGCGGCGTGACGACGTAATGGGCGAAGGACGCACCCATGAAGAACAGGACGGGCGAGGCGAAAAGGAAGGGCAGGATCGCGCCCTTTTCCGAGGCGTAGAGCCCCGGCGCCACGAACCGCCAGAGCTGGTGCGCGATCACCGGGAATGAGACCGCGAAGCCCGCGATGATCGAGATGCGCACGAGCACGAAGAACTGCTCCTGCGGGGCGGTGAAGATCAGCTCGGGGCTCTGGCCGCGGGCCACGAGCACGTTGATCAGCGGCTGCTGGATGATGCCGAGGATCGGCTGCGCGACGGTGAAACAGGCCACCATCGCCACGACGAAGGCCAGGACCGAGCGGATCAGGCGCGTGCGGAGCTCGGCCAGGTGCTCGATCAGCGGGGCGGAGCTGTCCTCGATCTGGTCCTCGGCACTCATGGCGCGTCCGCTCCCGTGCGCGGCACGGCGTCGGCCGGCTCGGCGGTGGCTGCTGGCTTTGCCGGCTCCGGATCGGGCGCGACCTCGTCGGGCGCCACGGGGGCGTCACCGGCCTCCCGCTTGGCCTTCAGGTCGGCCGCCTTCGCTTTCGCCTGCTTGGCGGCCGCATCGCGTTTCTCGGCCGCGGCCCGCGTCTGGCTGCCTTCGGGGTACTTGTCGGGATCGATATCGCCGAACGCTTCCTTCAGCGCGTCGGTGCCCGCCTTGGCCGGGTTGCGCGTGTATCTGGCGGCATTCCGCAGGTCGCGGTTCAGGTCGGTCATGCCGCTCTCGTCGGCCGCCTCGTCCATGGCGCGCTGGAAATCCCGGGCCATGGCGCGGATGCGCCCGGTGAATTGCCCGAGCTTACGGAACATCACTGGCAGGTCCTTGGGACCAACCACGATCAGCGCGACCACGCCGATGACCAGCAACTCCATCCAGCCGATATCAGGCATGGCGGCCGCCTTTCGATGATGTCCCCCGGTGCACGGTCGGGCTGATCCGGGGTTGTTTACGCGTTGTCGCGTTCGCGCGGCGCGGCGGCGGGCGGCGTCACATCACGCGCGTCCGAACCGTCGCCCGCCGTCCGGGTCGAGGCGTTCTCGATCTCTTCGGTCGAGTCCTTCACACCCCTCTTGAAGGCGGTGATCCCCTTGCCGACCTCACCCATGAGACTCGCGATCTTGCCGCGCCCGAACAGGACGAGCACCACGACCGCGATCAGCAACAGGCCTGCCGGTCCGATATTGTTGAGCATGTTCGTCTCCCTTTGCGGCGCGGATTGCGCATCTCACACCGCTTCTGACAGATATCTGTCTCCCATACCTATGGTCGCAACCCGGGAGATCAAAGCCCTAATGCTCGGGCGAGGGTGGTTTACAGGCTCACCCGCCCTGCCCGCAAGGGGCGATCCGCACCGGGAGGCCTCAATCGCGATGCGGAAAGACGAAACAGCGGTCGCGTCGCACGGTCAGCCACAGCGGCTTGCCGGGTTTCGGCAGAAAGACGCCGGGGACGGTCGCCCTGAGGATGCTGTCATCGAAATCCATGAGGAACTCCACGAGGCTTTCGTGCCCCATGAAGCGCGCGCGCCGCACCACGCCGCGTGCCGGCACCCCGTCGAGCGGCGTGGGGTTCGGCCCGCGCCCGTTCCGGTCGAAGTCGATCTTGACGTGCTGGGGGCGAAAGACGATGTCGACCACGCTGCCGTCGGGATAGCCGGGGGCGAGGAATTCACCGAAGGGAGTCGTCGTGAGCGCGCCGCGGACGGTCCCGGTCACCACGTTGATATCGCTGAAAAACGCCGCTGCAGCCCGGTCGCAGGGCGCGTTGTAGACATTGTAGGGCGCGCCCACCTGCACGATCTTGCCGCCCCGCATCAGTGCGATCTGGTCGGCCATGCGCATGGCCTCCTCGGGTTCGTGGGTGACGAGCACCACCGCCGTGCCATCCTCCTTGAGGATCTCCAGCGTCTCGTCGCGAATCCCGTCGCGCAGGCGGTTGTCGAGGCCCGAGAACGGCTCGTCCATCAGCATGATGCGCGGGCGCGGCGCCATGGCCCGCGCCAGCGCCACGCGCTGCTGCTCGCCACCCGAAAGCATGTGCGGCGACTTGTCGGCATAGTCCTTCAGATCGACGCGCGCCAGAAGCGCGTTGACCCGCTCCCGCACCTCGGAACGGCTCCCGCTGAGGCCGAAGGCCACGTTCTGCCCCACGCTCAGATGCGGAAACAGCGCGAAATCCTGAAAGATCAGGCCTATGCCCCGCCGCTCGGGCGGCAGATGCAGCATGCCGTCCGACAGGACCTGACCATCGGCGACGATGCGCCCGGCCGCCTGCCTCTCGATGCCGGCGATCGTGCGCAGCACCGTGGACTTGCCGCAGCCGGAGGGCCCGAGAAGGCACAGGATATCTCCGGGCTTTACCGCGAAGGAGACGTCCCGCACCACGTCGCGGCCATCGAACTGGCAGCGGATGGCATCGACCTCGAGGCGGGGGGGCTGGGACATCAGGATGAATGACCGATCATTTCAATCGGGTTTCGCAGGTATCAGGCCCGCTCCGGGGTGGCAAGCAGTCCCGTCCGGACATGGCGGGGCGGGAGAAGGCACCGCGGAGCGATCGCGGTCCCGCCCCGCCTTGCCGAAACCTCTCAGATCGTGGCGTTGGTCTGCCCGCCATCGAGCAGGATGTTCTGCCCCACGATGAAGCCCGCATGCTGGGAGCACAGGAAAGCGCACATCGCGCCGAATTCCTCGATCGTGCCGTAACGGCCCGACGGGATGGTCTGGAGACGGATGCTGTGCGCCTCGTCCATCGAGACGCCCTGCGCCTTGGACACCGCCGATTCGAGCGCCGTGGCGCGGTCGGTGGCATGCGAACCCGGCAGCAGGTTGTTGATGTTCACGCCTTTCGACGCGACCTGCCGCGCCGTGCCCGCGACGAACCCCGTCAGGCCGGTGCGCGCCGCGTTCGACAGGCCCAGCGCGGGGATCGGCGCCTTGACCGATTGCGAGGTGATGTTGACGACGCGGCCCCAACCCTTTTCGATCATCGCAGGCATCAGCGCTGTCATCAGCGCGATGGGCGTCAGCATGTTGGCGTCAAGCGCCTTGATGAAATCCTCGCGGTCCCAGTCGGACCAGAGCCCCGGGGGCGGCCCGCCGGCATTCGTCACGAGGATATCGACCTCGCCCGAGGCGGCGAGAACCTGCGCGCGGCCTTCCTCGGTGGTGATGTCGGCGGCGACCGCCGTCACCTCGACGCCGTGTGTCTCCCGGATCGCCTGTGCCGTCTCCTCCAGCGCCTCGGCGCCGCGCGCGTTCAGGACCAGATCGACGCCCGCCTCCGCCAGTGCCTCGGCGCACCCGCGCCCCAACCCTTTCGACGAGGCGCATACCAGTGCGCGCTTTCCCTTGATGCCCAGATCCATGCCGGCCTCCCTGTCGGTTCGTTTCACCGCAGATAGCAGCGCTCCGACTTGAGAACCAGCGCCGACAGGTTTCCATGGCGTTCGACGCAGGCCCGGAACTCAGCCGGTGCCGAAGAACTCCTCCCGCACGATCCGACCGTCCGCGACGTGGTAGATCGCCACCTCGCGCATGGGCATCCGCTCGCCCGTCGCCTTTTCGGTGGCGTCCATCTCGAAGATCACGGCGAAACGGTCATCGCCGTGCAGGAACGGTCCCTCGAGATCGGCCGAATGCACCTCGAACGCGCTGTCCCACCAGGCGTGCTTGGCCTTGATCCCGTCCACGCCCACCGTCTCCCGACCGGCGCCGGAGTAGTCGGCGGCTTCCACCGATACGGCCTGCGGGTGATAAAGCCTGTCGAGGTTCTCCAATTCCTTGCCGGTCCTGCATCCCTCCACGAGGGCGTTGGCGATGTCCTGAAGTGTCATGGTCTCTCCTCCCGACTCATGTTCTTGAAATGTTCCAACCCTAACACGCGTCGTTGCCCGACCAAAGCGACGGTTTCATGACCCCGCGCTTGGCCGTTGCGGCCCCCTGCCCCCACGCTTATATGCCGGCCCATGCCCGACACGCTCCAGACCAACCGCCCCGACCTGCCGCCCGAGATCGCGCGGCGGCGCACCTTCGCGATCATCTCGCACCCGGACGCGGGCAAGACGACGCTGACCGAGAAGTTCCTGCTTTATGGCGGTGCGATCCAGATGGCGGGTCAGGTGCGCGCCAAGGGCGAGGCGCGACGCACGCGCTCGGACTTCATGAAGATGGAGCAGGACCGCGGAATCTCGGTCTCGGCCTCGGCCATGTCCTTCGATTTCGGGACCTGGCGCTTCAACCTCGTGGACACGCCCGGCCATTCGGATTTCTCCGAGGACACCTATCGCACGCTGACCGCCGTGGACGCCGCGATCATGGTGATCGACGGGGCCAAGGGCGTGGAAAGCCAGACGCGGAAACTGTTCGAGGTCTGCCGTCTGCGCGACCTGCCGATCCTGACATTCTGCAACAAGATGGACCGTGAGAGCCGGGACACGTTCGAGATCATCGACGAGATCCAGGAAAACCTCGCCATCGACGTGACGCCGGCAAGCTGGCCCATCGGCATGGGGCGCGATTTTCTTGGCTGCTACGATCTGATCCACGACCGGCTGGAGCTGATGGATCGCGCCGACCGCAACAAGGTCGCGGAGTCGGTGAAGATGCAGGGGCTCGACGATCCGAAACTGGCCGAGCACATCCCCGCCGGGCAACTGGCGCAACTCCGCGAGGAGGTCGAGATGGCGCGCGAGCTTCTGCCGCCCATGGACCGCACCGCGTTTCACCAGGGCACGCTGACGCCGATCTGGTTCGGGTCGGCCATCAATTCCTTCGGGGTGAAGGAGCTGATGGACGGGATCGCCGAATACGGACCCGAACCGCAGGTGCAGAAGGCCGAGCCGCGCGAGGTCGCGCCGGAGGAAACCAAGGTCTCCGGCTTCGTGTTCAAGGTGCAGGCCAACATGGACCCCAAGCACCGCGACCGCGTGGCCTTCGTGCGCCTCGCCTCGGGGCATTTCCAGCGCGGCATGAAGGTGACCCATGTGCGCTCGAAGAAACTCATGGCGATCACCAACCCTGTCATGTTTCTCGCCTCCGACCGGGAACTCGCCGAGGAAGCCTGGGCGGGCGATATCATCGGCATCCCGAACCACGGGCAGCTCAGGATCGGCGACGCACTGACCGAAGGCGAGGCGCTGCGTTTCACCGGCATCCCTTCCTTCGCGCCCGAGCTTCTGCAATCGGCCCGCGCGGGCGACCCGATGAAAGCCAAGCACCTCGACAAGGCATTGATGCAATTCGCCGAAGAGGGTGCGGCCAAGGTCTTCAAGCCGCTGATCGGCTCGGGCTTCGTCGTTGGCGTCGTGGGCGCGCTGCAGTTCGAGGTGCTGGCCAGCCGGATAGAGCTTGAATATGGCCTGCCGGTCCGCTTCGAGCCGTCGCAATTCACCTCCGCCCGCTGGGTGTCGGGGCCGAAGGACAAGGTGGAGGCCTTCGCCGCCGCCAACAAGCAGCACATGGCCCAGGACAATGACGGCGACCCGGTCTACCTGACGCGGATGCAGTGGGACATCGACCGGGTGCTGCGGGATTATCCCGACGTGACGCTCAGCGCGACGAAGGAGTTGATGGTGTAATTGATAGAATCAGCCTAGGGTTGTGCTGTCGCACGGAGGCTGAGATGGGTCTTATTCTTTGGCTGCTCTTTATTGCAATTGGCATTTTTCAATTTTGGCTTGCTTGGCAGGGAATTGATTACCATTGGGGTGTGTGGCCTGCCGCTGCCGTAATCTTTGGCTCCCTGGCATTTAGGTTCATGCTGCCTGTATCCGTTGGTTCCTATTTCGGGGCGGTTGACGTCATGGGTTGGGACTGGTGGGTAGGAGTACTAGTCGCAGCTCCAGGGCTCATCTTCATGATACCAATGGTCCTAGCAGAAATGGCGGATTCAATCGCCACTCGACGTCGGTAGAGCGATCTGCCCCTCCAGAACCGCGTCCTGCCCACCGGAGAGATCATCGCCGACCCCGCCCGCGGCGGCTTCATGGGGAACCGCGGGATCCTCCATGACGACCTGCAGCGCCTCGGGTCGGCGCGGTGGCGGCACAAGGCGTGGATCTGTTGCGTCCCCTCCTTCAAGGGCCGCCGCCGCGTGCCCATGTCGCCCGGCGCCTACACGGAGCTGTTCTTTCTCGACGAGGCGGTTGCGCTTGCGGCAGGCCACAGGCCCTGCGCAGAGTGTCGCCGCGCGGCGTTCGATGCCTTCCGGGACGCCTGGGCCGAAGCGACAGGCAGCTGCGCGCGTGCGCCCGAAATCGATCGCGCTCTGCACCGCGCCCGCGTGACGCGCAACCGGACACAGGTCAGGCAGACAGGCGACCTCGCCGACCTTCCGGACGGAACCTTCATCCTTCGGGACGGCCGGGCACATCTGGTGCTGGCAGACCGCCTGTTGCCCTTCACCACTGAGGGATATGGCTCTCCGCTTCGCCGCCCCTCCGGCGCCGCAACGATCCTGACCCCCGCGCCAACCTTGACCGTCCTGCGCCACGCATACCGACCGCAGCTTCACCCGACCGCCGGTCGCGTCTGAGCGCCACCTAACGCGCGGCCAGCAGCTCCGGCACATGCAGGCGGATCATCTCGTTGCTGTCGGCCACGCCCAGCTGCCGTCCCGCCGAAAAAGGCAGGTTGTTGTCGTTGCCGACAAGGATGTGTTCCGGCCCATCAAGAATGACGCTTTCGATCGTCACGAAAGGGAAGACGAAGCGTCCCTCGGGCACATCCCCGTCCGTGGGCAAATTCGCAAGCCCCTCGGGATCGGCGATATCCATCAGGTCGATCTGCGCCAGTCGCGCCACATAGCCTTCCGCGTCGATCCGGGCCGTGTCGATCAGCGTTATGCGCTTGACCAGTGCGGGGGTGCGGAAACAGCCCTCGCTCTGGCCCTCCGCACAGGCGAGGCTCGGGTGCCCCTGCCCGGCATCGCGTTCGATCACCAGCGCGCGGGTGTCGTCGATGAAGTTGAAGTCACCGATGGCCACGGCCCCTTCGGTGAAACGAAAGAGAAAGCTCTCGCCGGTCCAGTCTCCCGCCGCCGGATCGTAGCCCAGCACGCGGACAACCCCGTCCTCGCTGTTGCCGTCGGCATTCAGGATCGCCCCCTCCAGCATCGCCCAGAGCATCGCGCCGTCCGGCGTCATCGCCATCCCCTCGAAGCCGCGCGAACGGGGCACGCGCCAGTCCGCACCGGCCTCCGCCGGGACGGTCAGCGCGGGGTGATCGGGAGAGCGGAGGGTCTCTTCCCCAAGCCGCGTTTCCTGCACGTCGAGGATCACACCGTCTAGCGTCGCAGTGATCATGAAGGGCCCGAATTCCTCGCCGATGAACACGCGGTCGCCCACGACCTGGATGCTCTCGGGGTCGAAATCCGCCCCGGTCAGATAACGCGCCTCGGTCGCCTCGTGCACGATCCGGAAGGGCACCTTGCGGTCGGGGTCGCGCAGCCAGACACGCGCCCGAACCTCGACGCGGCCGGTGTCGAAATCCGGCACAAGACGCGTGAAGCTGAGCAGCGCGTCGGAGGAATTCGCCAGGGAGCCGAAGCCGTTGTCGATCAGGGCATAGATCGCGCCTTGCGGGTCGCGCGTGAAGGCATAGGCCGAAAATCCCTGTATCGGCTGGCCGAAGAAGGGCCGCATCAGGCCGTTCGCCTCTAGCGATTGCGGGGTGTTCACGGGCGCTGTGCCGGCGGTGAACCGGCCCGAAACCCATGCCTCTTCGGGCGCATTCGCCGGCGGGGCGGAGAAGGAAAGAGCGGGCAGCGCGGCGTGACCGGCAAGGGTCGCGGGGACCATGTCCTGCGCGGAGACCGGCAGGGAAAGGGTGAAAAGCGGGACGAAGGCGGCGGATCTCAACATGGGACATTCCGGGCTTTGACGATTACGAAGAAACCCAGACTGCCCGCCCGGCGTTACCGGCACATGACGCGCATGCGACGAGGATGTGCAGACGCAGCGTCGAATTTGACCGCGTGCTGCTTTTGCGTTATGTGCCCGGGACGGCTGCGATGGGCGCAGCCAGCGACGCGGAGCGCGCCGGACGTCAGCGCTCCATTTCTTACCGCCGCGCGAGGATCACTCGCGGGCCAGCATGGACGCATATGACCAGCTTTTCCGAACTGAACCTTAATCCCAAGGTCCTCAAGGCCGTTGTCGAAGCCGGCTACGAAACCCCCACACCGATCCAGGAAGGCGCCATTCCACCCGCGCTGGAAGGCCGCGATGTCCTTGGCATCGCGCAGACCGGCACCGGCAAGACGGCAAGCTTCACGCTGCCGATGATCACCGCGCTTGCGCGGGGTCGGGCCCGGGCGCGCATGCCCCGCTCTCTGGTGCTGTGCCCCACGCGGGAACTGGCGGCGCAGGTGGCGGAAAACTTCGACACCTACGCCAAATACGTGAAGCTTACCAAAGCGCTCCTGATCGGGGGCGTCAGCTTCAAGGAACAGGATCAGCTGATCGACAAGGGCGTGGACGTCCTGATCGCCACGCCCGGCCGCCTGCTCGACCATTTCGAGCGCGGCAAGCTCATCCTGACGGACGTGAAGGTCATGGTCGTCGACGAGGCCGATCGCATGCTCGACATGGGCTTCATCCCGGACATCGAGCGTATCTTCGGCCTTGTGCCCTTCACGCGGCAGACGCTGTTCTTCTCGGCCACCATGGCGCCCGAGATCGAGCGCATCACCAATACGTTCCTGTCGAACCCCGCACGCATCGAGGTCGCCCGGCAGGCCAGCGCGTCGGCCACGATCGAGCAACGCCTGATCGAGTTCACGCCCACGCGCCGCGACATGGCCGCCGGACAGAAGCGCGAGATGCTGCGCGCCGCGATCAACGCGGAGGGCGAGGCCTGCACCAACGCGATCATCTTCTGCAACCGCAAGGTGGATGTGGATATCGTCGCCAAGTCGCTGAAGAAGCACGGCTTCGACGCCGAGCCGATCCACGGCGATCTGGACCAGTCCCATCGCACGCGCACGCTCGACGGCTTCCGCGCCGGAACGATCCGGTTTCTCGTGGCCTCCGACGTGGCCGCGCGGGGGCTCGACATCCCCAGCGTAAGCCATGTGTTCAACTACGACGTCCCCAGCCACGCCGAAGATTACGTGCACCGCATCGGCCGCACCGGCCGCGCGGGACGCAAGGGCGTCGCCATCTCGCTGGCGGTGCCTTCGGACGGGAAGTATCTCGACGCGATCCAGGGCCTGATCGAAACGACGATCCCCCGGGTCGAGCCGCCATGGTCCCCCGAGGATCGACCGGCGCGCGGCGGCCGGAAGGAAGCGCCCGAGGCGGAAGTCGAGAAACCCACCCGGCGGAGTCGTGCCCGGCGCGCAAGCCCGCGCGAGGAGGCGCCCGAACCCGCCGCAGCAACACCGGACGAGACCGTGTCCGAAACCCGGACCGAGACGGCCCCCGAGCCGGAGCCGCAGCCCGAGCGCCGGCCGCGCCGTGAACGCGGTGATCGGGGCGGCCGCTCCGGCGGGCGGGGACGCGATACCGTGGTGGGACTGGGCGATCACCTGCCCGGCTTCATCGCGATGAGTTTCGACGAACGACGCGGCGGCCCCGCGCGGGACTTCGCGGAGGCGGAGATCGCCGAGCCGGAGGCCGAGATCCCCGAGCCGGAGCCGGCGCCGGCAGAGGCCGAAACCCCGGCCGAGGCGGAGACCGCCGAGGACGCGCCCAAGCCCAAGCGCCGTCGCAGCCGCGCGAAAAAAGCGGATAGCCCCACAGAGCCCGACAGCGCCGGGTCTGCCGGCACACACGAGGCCGATGCGCCAGACGCGGCGGATGGCACCGAACCCGCGGAGAATGACAGCGCTGATACGGCTGCCTAATCGGGAAACCGGTCGGCGATCAGCGCGCCAAGGGCGCGCCGGCTGAACTCCGTCAGGTCGAAGAGATAGGAGGCGCGCGCGCCTGTCATGCGCAGGCGGCGCGCCCTGTATTGTCCGAGGCTCGGGATCACGACGACGATCTCCTCGGCAAGGGCCAGCTCCGCCCCGGAGGCGTCACCAAGCTCGAGGTCCACACCCATGGCCGAGAGGGTCGTCACGCGAGCCGCATGAGCCGCATCGCCTATTCGCATCACGGCGGGCCTGATCTCGGCCGGGAGGTCCAGTCTGCGCGGCGCGACCGGCGTGTCCTCCAGACAGGCCAAACCGGACGTTCTCATCATCGTCATTCCATACGCCTCCGGAAAAACGGGAGCACTCGGGCCCCCGTGTCACCTCAGCATGGATGCGTTACGAGCACGTGAATGCGGGCGCGATCACTCCGCCATCAGGCGGCTGATGAGGACGCTGACCTCGGGCTTCTTGCCGATCTCCGAGACGCAGACATCGCGGGCGGCACGCCGGACCGCCTCCTCCAGCTTGTCGTCGTCGTCGATGGTCTTGGCGCCGAGCCGGGGGAGCATCGCGGAAAGCTCCTCCTCGATCATCACCGCCAGATCGCCGCCCTGTGCGCCGGTCTCGGGCAGGCCGCGCAGCGCGACCCAGGCATCCTCGAGGATCTCGTCCTCCTCGTCGACGATGAGCGCCACGATCACGATCCCGTTCAGCGCCAGCTTCATGCGATCGCGGATGACGCCGTCGAACGCCCCGATCAGCGCGGACCCGTCGAGATAGGTCTTGCCGACCTCGACATATTCGACGACCTGCGGCGCGTTGCCAGACAGGTCCACCATGGACCCGTTGGCGGCCACGAACCCGGTCATGCCCTTGGACAGCGCCAGGCGCGCATGTTCGGCGAGGTGGCGGTATTCGCCATGATTGGGCACCACGACCTGTGGGCGCAAGAGGTCGTGCATCGCCTCGATATCCGGCCGGTTCGCATGGCCCGAGACATGGTAGAAACCGGAGGCTTCGTCGACGATCAGCACGCCCTTTTCGGCCAGCGCGTTCTGGATGCGCGCGACCCCGATCTCGTTGCCGGGGATCGTCTTGGAGGAAAACAGGAACAGGTCGCCCTCTTTCAACTCATGGCCGAGGTAGCTGCCCCGGCTGAGCGCGGCCGACGCCGCGCGGCGTTCGCCCTGGCTGCCGGTGACGATCAGCATCAGGCTGTCGCGCGGCACCTCGGTCGCTTCCTCGGGGCTGAGCGTGCGCGGGAAATCGGTCAGAACGCCCGCCTCCACGGCCGCCGTCACCATCCGTTTCATCGCACGGCCCAGAAGGCAGATGGACCGCCCCTGCGCCACGCCCGCATCGGCCAGCGTCTTGAGCCGCGCCACGTTAGAGGCGAAGGTCGTGGCGACGACCATGCCACGCGCGTCCGCGATCAGCTTGCCGATGGGCTCGGGAAGCTGGCTTTCGGACCGGCCCGGATGGCGCGAGAACACGTTGGTGGAATCGCAGATGAAGGCCTTCACGCCGCGGCCCGCGATGTCGCGGAACATCTCCTCGTCGAAGGCCTCGCCGACCACCGGATCGCGGTCGATCTTGAAGTCGCCGGAGTGGACGACGCGGCCCCCGGGCGTGTCGATCACCAGCGCCGCCGCCTCGGGGATCGAGTGGCTGACCGGCGCGAACTGCACGCGGAAGGGGCCGGCCTCGACCACTGCCGGGTAAGCCTCGACGACGCGCACCTGTTCGGGGTCCTGTCCCACTTCCTCCATCTTGCGGCGGGCGTGGATGGCGGTGAAGGCGCGCGCGTAGACCGGCGCGCGCAGGCGCGACCACAGATGGCCGAGCCCACCCACATGGTCCTCGTGCGCATGGGTGATGAAAATCCCCTCGATCCGGTCGGCGCGCTCGGCCAGCCAGTCGATATCGGGCAGGATCAGGTCGACGCCCGGCTGGCCGTCCATGTCGGGAAAGGCCACGCCCGTGTCCACGACGATCAGACGCTCCGCGCCCTTGTCGCCGTAGCCGTAGACGTAACAATTCATTCCGATCTCCCCCGCGCCGCCGAGGGGAAGGTAGATCAGCCGGTTGCGATCGGTCATATGGCGCCTTGGTCCTTGTTGTGATTATAGATGACCGTCAGGCCATGCATGGTCAGGTCGTCTTCGATCCGGTCGAATAGCACGTCACCCTGCGAGAACAAAGACGCAAGGCCGCCGGTTCCGATGATCTGCATGCTCCGGTCATATTCGCCCCGGATGCGGTCGCAGACGCCGCGCACCAGACCCACGTAGCCCCAGAAGACGCCGGACTGCATGCATTCAACGGTGTTGGTGCCGATCACCTTCTGCGGCTTGGTCACGTCGACATGCGGAAGTGCTGCCGCGGCGTGGTGCAGCGCCTCGAGGCTGAGGTTGACGCCGGGCGCGATCACGCCGCCGACGTAAGCGCCGTCATGGGCCACAACGTCAAAGGTCGTCGCGGTGCCGAAATCCACCACGATCAGGTCGCCGCCGTGCCTGTCAAAAGCGCCCGCGGTGTTCACCAGCCGGTCGGGCCCGACCTGCGTGCCCCGATCCACGCGCGGCTGCGTGGGCAGCAGGCATTCTGGCTTGCCGACGACAAGGGGCCGCGTGTCGAAATACCGGTCGCAAAGCACGCGCAGGTTGAAGACCACCCGCGGCACGGTCGATGAGACGATGCAATCCGTGATCGGCACATGCAGGCCGTGATGGCCCATCAGCGTCGAGAACCAGACATAGTACTGGTCGGCGGTGCGCTGATGCTCCGTCGCGGTTCTCAGCGTGCAGAGAAACCGCTCCCCGTCCCAGACGCTGAAGACCGTGTTGGTGTTTCCGCAGTCGATGCAAAGCAGCATGGGCCGCCCTCCCTGCCATAGTCCTAGAAGAAAATCTCGGCCGCCGCGATGCGTCGTGTGCCGCCGGGCGCGTCCAGAACCAGATTGCCGTCGCCATCCACGTCCCGGAACGTGCCGGTGATCTCTTCATTCGGAAGGCGCGCGGTGATGACCTCTCCCAGCCGGGCGGCCTGCGCCAGCCAGGCTATGCGGATGGGCTCGAACCCGTAGGTCTTGAACTGCCGCTCGTGGGCATCGAAGGCGGCGGCCAGCGGGTCGAGGAAACCCTCCGGCGTGATATCGAGGCCCGTAGTCGTCCTGAGGCTAACCGGCGCGAGGGCACCTGGCTCCACCTCATCCGGTGCAGGGGCGGCGGCGAGGTTTACGCCCACGCCGATCACGAGGTGGGACACACCCCCGCGCCCGTCGCCCTGGCTTTCCAGAAGGATGCCGGCGATCTTGCCGCCCTTGACAAGCACGTCGTTCGGCCATTTCAGCGTCACGTCCGCCGCCGCCACGCCAACCGCGCGGAACGTGTCGGCAAGGGCCAGCGACATCACGAAGGAGCGAAGCGCGGCCCCGGACGGACCGCCAGCGGGACGCATCAGGAGCGAGGCCGCGAAATTGCCCGGCGGCATGGCCCACGCGCGGCCGCGGCGGCCGCGTGCGGCCGTCTGAACAAGAGCAAGCGTCCATTCCGGCCCCGGCACGCCGCCTTCGGCGCGACGCGCGGCCTCGGCCATGGTGCTGTCGGTCTGGGCGAGGGTCCTGCGGCCCACGCCCTCGGGCCAGGTGCCCATCTCAGCGCAGCAGCATCTCTGCGGCGGCGGCGGCGGGCGCTTCGATCCCGAATAGGTTCACCACGCCCAGCACCATGATCGCGGCCGAGGCCAGCAGGCCCGCGTAGGGCAGGATCGGCATGGCCCCGTCGATCCCCTCGCGCGGTTCGCCGAAATACATCAGGTAGACGATGCGCAGGTAGTAGTAGGCCCCGATCACCGAGGCGATCACGCCGGCCACCGCCAGCCATACGAGGTCCGCGTCGACCGCCGCCAGAAGCACGGCATATTTGCCGAAGAAGCCCACCAGCGGCGGCACGCCCGCGAGGCTGAACATCAGCACCAGAAGCGCCATCGCCTTGGTCCCGTCACGGCTGGCGAAACTCGACAGCGCGGAAATCTCGGTGACGTGGCGGCCGTCCTTCTGCATCGTCAGGATGAAGGCGAAGGTGCCGATATTCATCGTCACGTAGATCGCCATGTAGATCAGCATCGCCTCGACCCCCTGCGCCGTTCCGGCGGCAAGTCCCATCAGCGCGAAGCCCATGTGAGAGATCGACGAATAGGCCATGAGGCGCTTGATATCGGTCTGACCGATCGCGGCGATGGCGCCGACGAACATGGACAGGACCGACAGGAAGGCCACGATCTGTTGCCACTCGCCCACAGCGCCGCCAAAGGCGTCGTGCACCACGCGCGCGAAAAGCGCCATCGCCGCGACCTTGGGCGCGGTCGCGAAAAGCGCCGTGATCGCGGTGGGAGAGCCCTCGTAGACATCCGGCGTCCACATGTGGAAGGGCGCGGCCGAGACCTTGAAGGCAAGGCCTGCGCTGACGAACACAAGCCCGAAGAGCAGACCCAGAGACATCTCGCCCGACAGGGCCGTCTCGATGATGCCCGCGAATTGCGTCGTGCCCGCGAAGCCGTAGACCAGCGACGCGCCGAACAGCAGCAGGCCCGAGGACAGCGCGCCGAGGATGAAGTATTTCAGACCCGCCTCGGTCGACCGCACGCTGTCACGACGGAGCGAGGCGATGACATAAAGCGCCAGCGACTGCAGCTCCAGCCCCATGTAGAGCGCGATCAGGTCGCCCGCCGAGACCATCACCATCATGCCCACCACGGACAGGGTGACGAGCACGGGGTATTCGAACCTCAGCAGGTCGTTGCGCGCCATGTAGTCCTGCCCGATCAGCAGGACCGCCGCCGCCGAGAACAGGATCGTGACCTTGGCGAAACGGGCGAAGGCGTCGTCCACGAACATGCCGTCGAAGGCCACCCGCGTCCCCGATCCGGTCAGCGCGATATAGGCCCCCATGATCGCCAGCAGAAGCGCCGTACCCCAGGTCAGCGCGGGCGCGAGCCCGTCCTTGGAGGTGTAGACCGCCCCAAGGAGCGCCCCCATCGCGAAGAGCGACAGGACGATCTCGGGCAGGATGACAGCAAGATCGGGGCCGAGCATGCGTGTTACCTCAGTCGTTCGCGGCGAAGCGGGTGTCGGGGACGAACTCCGACAGCGCCAGGTCGTATTGGGTCAGAAGCGCCTCCACCGAGGGGCCGATCACGTCGGTGATCAGGCTGGGGTAGACGCCGAGAAGCAGTGTCATGACGACGAGCGGGGCGAAGATCGCCTTCTCGCGCCGGTCCATGTCGGTGATCGACTTCAAACTTTCCTTTATCAGGTCGCCGAAGACGACCCGGCGGTAAAGCCAGAGCGCGTAGCCCGCCGAAAGGATCACGCCCGTCGCGGCCAGCACCCCGATCCAGGTGTTGACCTGGAAGACGCCGATCAGTGTCAGGAACTCGCCCACGAAACCGGACGTGCCCGGCAGGCCGACATTGGCCATGGTGAAGAGCATGAAGATCGCGGCATAGGCCGGCATCCGCACCACAAGGCCGCCATAGGCGTCGATCTCGCGCGTGTGCATCCGGTCGTAGATCACGCCGACGCACAGGAAGAGCGCGCCCGAGACGAAGCCGTGGCTGATCATCTGGAAGATCGCGCCGTCCAGCCCCTGCTGGTTCGCTGCGAAGATGCCCATCGTGACGAAGCCCATATGCGCGACCGAGGAATAGGCGATGAGCTTTTTCATGTCCTCCTGCACCATCGCGACCAGCGAGGTGTAGATGATCGCGATGACGCTGAGCCAAAGGACGAGCGGCGCGAAGATGTCGGAGGCGACGGGGAACATCGGCAGGCTGAAGCGCAGGAAGCCGTAGCCGCCCATCTTCAGCAGGATCGCCGCCAGCACGACGGAGCCCGCCGTGGGCGCCTGCACGTGGGCGTCGGGCAGCCAGGTGTGCACCGGCCACATCGGCATCTTCACGGCGAAACTGGCGAAGAAGGCAAGCCAGAGCAGCGTCTGCATCCCCCCGACGATCTGCCAGCCGAGCAGGCTGATCGTGCCCGTCGAGAACTGGTGCGCCAGCAACTGCTCGATATCCGTGGTGCCCGCGTCGACCACCATCGCGACCATGGCCACAAGCATCAGGACGGAGCCGAGGAAGGTGTAGAGGAAGAACTTGAACGAGGCGTAGATCCGGTCCTTGCCGCCCCAGATGCCGATGATCAGGAACATCGGGATCAGGCCCGCCTCGAAGAACAGGTAGAAGAGCACGAGATCGAGCGCCACGAAAACGCCGATCATAAGCGTCTCGAGCACGAGCATCGCGATCATGTATTCCTTCACGCGGTGCGTCACGCCCCAGCAGGCGGCGATCGTGATCGGCATCAGGAACGTGGTCAGCAGCACGAAAAGGACGCTGATCCCGTCCACGCCCACCTTGTATTGCAGGCCCAGGAGCCACTCGGCCTGCTCCACCAGCTGGAAGCCGGTGTCGTTCGGGTCGAACTGCACGAGGATGAAGATCGACACGAGAAAGGTGGCGAGCGTGGCCGCGAAGGCCAGCCTCTTGGCGTTGAGCTGCGCCGCCTCGTCATCGCCGCGCAGGAACACCGCCATGATGACCGCGGCGACCAGCGGCAGGAAGGTGACGATGGAAAGAAGGTTGTCCATGGCTCGGCCTCAGCCCCCGCTCGACAGCGTCGCCCAGGTGATCAGGACCACGATCCCGAGGACCATCGCGAAGGCGTAGTGAAAGATGTAGCCCGACTGCGCCCGGCTGAGCGTGCGGGTGAAGAAGGGGATGATCCCCATGGCAAGCCCGTTGATCCCGCCATCGATCACCGACCCGTCGCCGCCCTTCCACAGGAAACGTCCCAGCCACTGCGCGGGACGCACGATGAGGAAGTCGTAGGCCTCGTCGAAATACCACTTGTTCAGCAGGAAGTTGTAGAGCGGCTTCTGGCTCTGCGCGAGGCGGCCCGGGATGGACGGGTTGAGGATGTAGAACCACAAGGCGGTCACGAAGCCCAGGATCATCGCCACGAAGGGGCTGAACTTGACCCAGAGGGGCACGTAATGCGCCTCGTTCAGGATGTCGTTGTCCGGGGCGGCGTGGATCGCGCCCTCGCCCGGCGGGCTGGTGAAGACGTAGTGGTGATCGGCGCCGTGGCTGTCTTCTGCCTCGGTGGCGTGGTCCTCTCCCTCGCCGCCCTCGGCATAGGTGTCTTCGTACTCGACACCGAAGAACGTCGCGACCTGGTCGGTCTTGCCGAAAAAGCTGTTGTACCACACGACGCCGGAGAACACGGCGCCGATGGCCAGCACGCCCAGCGGCACCAGCATGGTCATGGGGCTTTCATGGGCGTGATCATGGGTGTGCCTGTTGCCCCGCGCCTCGCCGAAGAAGGTCAGGAACATCAGCCGCCAGGAGTAGAAGCTGGTGAAGACCGCCGCGACGATCAGCGCCCAGAAGGCGAAGGACCCCAGGTCGCCGCCGAAGGCATAGGCGCTTTCGACCACCGCGTCCTTCGAGAAGAAGCCGGCGAAGCCGAAATAGGTGGTGGGGATGCCGACGCCCGTGATGGCGAGCGTGCCGATCATCATGGCCCAGTAGGTATAGGGGATCTTCTTCCTCAGGCCGCCATAGTTCCGCATGTCCTGTTCGTGATGCATCGCGTGGATGACCGAACCCGCGCCGAGAAACAGCATCGCCTTGAAAAAGGCGTGGGTGAAGAGGTGGAACATCGCGACCGAGTAGACACCGACGCCCGCCGCCACGAACATGTAGCCGAGCTGCGAGCAGGTCGAATAGGCGATCACGCGCTTGATGTCGTTCTGCACGAGGCCGACGGTGGCCGCGAAGAAGGCCGTTGCGGCGCCGATGATGATGATGAAATTCGTGGCAAAGGGCGCGTATTCCATGATCGGCGACATGCGGCAGACGAGGAAAACGCCCGCCGTCACCATGGTCGCGGCATGGATCAGCGCCGAGACCGGCGTCGGGCCCTCCATCGCGTCCGGCAGCCAGGTGTGCAGGAAGAGCTGCGCCGACTTGCCCATCGCCCCGATGAAAAGAAGCATCGCGATCGTGTTTGCCGCGTTCACCTCGTAACCTAGGAAGGGGAAGGTCGTCTCCATCAGGTCGGGACCCATGGCGAGGATCACGTCGAACTGGATCGAATCCGCCATCCAGTAGAGCGCGAAGATGCCCAGCAGGAAGCCGAAGTCGCCAACGCGGTTCACGATGAACGCCTTCATCGCCGCCGACCCGGCAGACGGCTTGCGGTAGTAGAACCCGATCAGCAGGTAGGAGGCGACGCCGACGCCCTCCCACCCGAAGAACAGCTGCAGCAGGTTGTCGGCGGTCACCAGCATCAGCATGGCGAAGGTGAAGAACGACAGGTAGGCGAAGAAGCGCGGCCGGTAGCTCTCGCCCTCCCTGAAGTTGTCGTCATGGGCCATGTAGCCGAAGGAATAGAGATGCACGAGCGCCGAGACGGTCGTGATCACGATCAGCATGATCGCCGTCAGCCGGTCGACCCGGATCGACCAGTCGGTAAAGAGCGTCCCGCTTTCGATCCAGGTGAAGAGCGTGCGGGTATAGGTCTCGCCGTCGAAGCCGAGAAAGATCACCCAGCTCAGCAACATCGACAGGAACAGAAGGCCGGTCGCAACGACACAGGCGGCCTGCTCGCCGATCAGCCGCCAGGTGAACCCGCAGACAAGCGCGCCGACGAGCGGGGCGAAGAGGAGGATCGTTTCCATGGGTCTCTCAGCCCTTCATCACGTTGACGTCTTCGACCGCGATCGTGCCCCGATTGCGGAAGAAGCACACCAGGATCGCAAGGCCGATCGCGGCCTCGGCGGCGGCGACGGTCAGGATGAACAGGGTAAAGACCTGCCCCGAGAGATCACCGAGATAGGAGGAGAAGGCGACCAGGTTGATGTTGACCGCCAGAAGCATCAGCTCGACCGACATCAGGATGATGATGACGTTCTTCCGGTTCAGGAAGATGCCGAAAATGCCGATGACGAAAAGCGCCGAGGCCACCGTCAGATAGTGTTCCAGTCCGATCGTCATGTCGTCCCTCCGGGGGCGCGCCCCTGGTCTTTCATCCAGCGCCGCGGTTGGCCGCGGTCGGTGTTCAATCTGTCGTGCGAGGACCGGCGGATGCGCCTGTTCGCACGAACGATCGGAGCAGGGCTTACAGCCCCTGCCCCGGCTTCACGTCCTTCAGTTCCATGGCCTTCGCCGGATCGCGATACATCTGCGCCAGCACGTCCTGCCGCTTGATGTCGGCGCGGTGGCGCAGCGTCAGCACGATCGCCCCCACCATCGCCACCAGGAGGATCAGCCCCGACAGCTGGAAGGCCAGGAAATACCCGTCATACAGGATCAGGCCCAGCGCCTGCGTGTTATGCGCCTCGTCGAGGGGCGGCGTCGGGTTGCCGAGCCGCGTGTCGATCCCTTCCGAGAAGGTCCAGCTGCCATAGGCCAGCCCCAACTGCATCAGCAGCACGACACCGATCAGCGCCGCCAGCGGAATGTACTTGGCCATCTCGGCCTTGAGACGGGCGAAATCGACGTCGAGCATCATCACCACGAAGAGGAAAAGCACCGCGACCGCACCCACGTAGACGATGATCAGAAGCATCGCGACGAACTCCGCGCCCAGCAGCACGAACAGCCCCGCCGCCGAAAGGAAGGCCAGGATCAGCCACAGGACCGAATGTACCGGGTTGCGCGCCGTGACCGTCAGAAGCCCGCCCGTCACCACGCAGATCGCGAAGAGGTAGAAGGTGAAATCCGCAACAGACATCTCAGTCCTCCGCACCCTCGAGGGCGTCCTTCGCCAGGTCCATCGCCTTGTTCATGGCCGGCACGCCGCCGAACATCGCGGCCATGGCGATGGCTTCGGCGATCTCCTGCTTGGTGGCGCCCGCTTCGACCGCGTGGCGCACGGTCAGGCGGATCTGCGCCTCGGCCACCGCGCCCTGGATCGTGAGGCCCTGAAGCGTCAGCAGAAGCCGCGTCTTGGCGTCCAGCCCCTCGGGGTTGAACTGCTTGCCCCAGAACGCCTCCAGCATCTCGGCGGGCACCGTGGGCCAGAGCTTGTCCATGGAGGCCATGTTGAACTGGGCCATGGCCGGGTTCACGGCCTTGACCCAGCCCTCGGCCATTTCCTGCGTCTGGCGGAACATCGCCTCGAACGGGTTTTGCGGGGTGTCGTTCATCTGTAGGGCGCGTCCATCTCGAGATTGCGGGCGATCTCGGCCTCCCAGCGGTCGCCGTTCTCGAGAAGCTTCTGCTTGTCGTAGAACAGCTCCTCCCGCGTCTCGGTGGCGAACTCGAAATTCGGGCCTTCGACGATGGCGTCGACCGGGCAGGCCTCCTGGCAGAAGCCGCAGTAGATGCATTTGGTCATGTCGATGTCGTAGCGCGTGGTGCGGCGCGAGCCGTCCTCGCGCGGTTCGGCGTCGATGGTGATGGCCTGCGCGGGGCAGATCGCCTCGCAGAGCTTGCAGGCGATGCAGCGTTCCTCGCCGTTGGGATAGCGGCGCAGTGCGTGTTCTCCGCGGAACCGGGGGCTGAGTGGCCCTTTCTCGTGCGGATAATTCACCGTGGCCTTGGGCGCGAAGAAATACTTAAGCCCAAGGCCGAGCCCCTTCAGCATGTCCTGCATCAGGAAGTACTTCGTGGCGCGGGTCCAGTCGATCTGCGTCATGTCAGCCTCCGATCAGCCCCCAAGGGCCCAGCGTGCGTAAAACCCGCCGAATACCTCGAACTTCGCGAGGAAGGCCACGATTACCACCCAAGCGAGCGAAAAGGGCAGGAACACCTTCCAGCCGATGCGCATGAGCTGATCGTAGCGGTAACGCGGCACCACGGCCTTCACCATCGCGAAGAGGAAGAAGAAAACGGCCATCTTGGCGACCATCCACAGCGGACTGTCCGGGATGAACGGGATGGGCGAGAGCCAGCCGCCGAAGAACAGCAGCGTCATCAGGGCGCACATCAGGAAGATGGCGATGTATTCGCCGGCCATGAAAAGAAGGAAGGGCGTGGAGGAATACTCCACCTGGTAGCCCGCGACCAGTTCCGACTCGGCCTCGGGCAGGTCGAAGGGCGGGCGGTTCGTCTCGGCCAGCGCCGAGATGAAGAACAGCACCACCATCGGCAAATGCGGCAGCCAGTACCAGCCGAAGAGGCCCCAGCCCGTGTCCTGCGCGTTCACGATGGCGCCGAAATTCATCGATCCGGTCGAGATGATCACCCCGATGATGATCAGGCCGATCGACACCTCGTAGGAGATCATCTGCGCCGCCGACCGGAGGCTCCCCAGGAACGGGTATTTCGAGTTCGACGCCCAGCCCCCCATGATCACGCCGTAGACCTCGAGCGAGGAGATGGCGAAGACATAGAGGATGGCCACGTTGATATCGGCCAGAACCCAACCGTCGTTGAACGGGATCACCGCCCAGGCGATCATCGCCAGAACGAAGGACGTCATCGGCGCAAGCATGAACACGGGCCGGTCCGCGCCTGCCGGGATCACGACCTCCTTGACCACGTATTTCAGCGCGTCGGCGACAGTCTGCAGAAGCCCGAACGGGCCCACCACGTTCGGGCCGCGCCGCATCTGGACGGCGGCCCAGATCTTGCGGTCGCCGTAGACCAGAAACAGCAGGGAAATCATCACGAAGCCGATCACCAGCAGGCTCTGCGCCGCGATGATCAGCATCAGCCCCGGGGTGGTCGAAAAGAAGCCGTCCATGGGTCGTCCTCAAACCGTCGGTATACCTAGCTCGGCGCAGTCGGCCACCGTCACCTCGGCGTCGATCGTCTGCAACCCTCGCGGGAGCGTCGGCGAGACGGTGTAAACCGCATCCGCGACGCGAACGCTACCCTCAACCTTCACATTTGTGCGCACATGTCGCGCAAAGCCGTAGCCCCGGATCACCGCGTATTGCGCCGCCGCGCAACGGCTGTAGGCGATCAGATCGCCCTCCGTGGCCGGCCCGGTCATGCGCACGATCAGGTTGACGATATCGTCATCGATCAGCCGCGTCTCCACGCCTTCGTGACGCGGCAGCGGCTCCGGCGGCGGGGACATCGCCAGAGGCTGGCAGGCGCCCAGCAGTAGCGCGGCCGCACCCGCTTTCGCGGCGGCGGCACCAGCCGGCATCCCCAAGCCCGTCTACTCCGCTGCCATCGGCGCCGCGGCGCGCGCCCGGGCGGCCGCGCTCAGCTCCGCCATCAACGTGCTGGCCCGTGCGATGGGGTTCACGAGGTAGTGGTCGGTGATCGAAGGTGCGAAGTCGGCCTTTCCAAGCGGCGCGGCGGGCAGCGCCTGCCAATCGTTGACCGGCACCGCGTCGATGGCGCCAAGATGCGGCACGGCCTCGGTGAGCGCACGGCGCAGCTGGCCGATGTTGTTCCACGGCTGGGTCGCGCCGATCTCGGCGGAAAGCGCGCGCAGGATCGCCCAGTTCTCCCGCGCCTCGCCGGGCGGGAAGCTCGCGCGGAACGCCAGCTGCGGGCGGCCTTCGGTGTTGACGAAAAGCCCCGCCTCCTCCGGATAGGCGGCCGCCGGCAGGATCACGTCGGCCCGGTGCGCACCACGATCCCCGTGCGAGCCCTGGTAGATCACGAACGCCCCCGAGGCGATGTCCACCTCGTCCGCGCCCAGATTGTAGATCACGTCCGCGCCATCGACCGCGGCGGCAAGCCCGCCCTCGGTCACCGCGCCCACATCCATCGCGCCCACGCGCGAGGCGGCGGTGTGCAGGATCAGAAGGCCCGAGGCGGTCTCTTCGGCCAGTTTCATCGCAGCGGCCAGCACAGCCTCGCCATCGGCCTCGCGGATCGCGCCCTGTCCGACGATCACGATCGATGGCTTCTCGCGGATCGTGTCTGAATGCTCCATGCCGACCACCCGCTCCAGCGCGGCGCGGTCGGTGCCGATGTGATCGACATCATAGGTCAGGTCGACAGGCGGTCCGATCACGCCGACGCTTGCGCCCTTCAGCCACGCCTTGCGGATGCGCGCGTTCAGAACCGGCGCCTCGGCGCGCGGATTGGCGCCTATCAGCATGATGGCCTTGGCGTCGTCGATATCCTCGATCGCCGCCGTGCCCACATAGGCCGACCGGTTGCCCTCGGGCAGCTTCGCGCCATCGGTGCGGCACTCGACCGATCCGCCCTGCCCCTCGATCAGCTGTTTGAGCGCGAAGGCGGCTTCCGTCGGGGCAAGATCGCCCACGAGCCCGGCAAGCTTCTTCGCGCCCTTGATGGCGGTGGCCGTGGCCTTCAACGCCTCACCCCAGCTTGCGGGCCTGAGCCTGCCGTTTTCGCGGATGTAAGGCTTGTCGAGCCGCTGGCGGCGCAGCCCGTCCCAGACGTAACGCGACCGGTCGGCCAGCCATTCCTCGTTCACGCCGTCATTGTTGCGCGGCAGGATGCGCATGACCTCGCGGCCTTTCGTGTCCACGCGGATGTTGGAACCCAGCGCGTCCATCACGTCGATCGTCTCGGTCTTCGTCAGCTCCCACGGCCGCGCGGTGAAGGCGTAGGGCTTGTTCGTCAGCGCCCCCACGGGGCAGAGATCGACGATATTGCCCTGCATCTCCGAATCCAGGGTCTGGCCGAGATAGGATGTGATCTCGGCATCCTCGCCGCGGCCGGTCTGCCCCAGCTCGGGCATGCCGGCCACCTCGGTGATGAAGCGCACGCAGCGCGTGCAGGAGATGCAGCGCGTCATGTGGGTTTCCACCAGCGGGCCGAGATCGAGATCCTCCACGGCGCGTTTGGGTTCCCGGTAGCGCGAGAAGTCCACGCCATAGGCCATCGCCTGGTCCTGCAGGTCGCATTCGCCGCCCTGATCGCAGATCGGACAGTCGAGCGGGTGGTTGATCAGGAGAAACTCCATCACCCCCTCGCGGGCTTTCTTGACCATGGGAGAGTTCGTCTTGACCACCGGCGGCTGGCCCTCGGGGCCGGGGCGCAGGTCGCGCACCTGCATCGCGCAGGAGGCGGCGGGTTTCGGCGGGCCGCCCACGACCTCGACAAGGCACATGCGGCAGTTGCCCGCGATGGACAGCCGTTCGTGGTAGCAGAAGCGCGGGATCTCGATGCCCGCCTGTTCGCAGGCCTGGATCAGGGTCATCGCCGGATCGACTTCGATCTCGTTTCCGTCGATCACGATCTTGCGAAGGTCGCTCATGGCTTGCCGGTCCTCCGGTTGGCCGCGGGCGCAAGGTCTGGTTCTCAGAGCGCCCGCCGGTTCACGCGTTTGACCCGCCTTCTACCCTTCCCTGAGCAGCCTGCCAATCTGCGTGCCTGCGGTAATTTCGTCGCGCCCCACGCGGCAGGCGCCTTCGACATCGTCAAGCGAGGTCACGCCGCGCTGGGCGAGATACTGCCGGGCGATGGCGATCATGCGCGCCTGTTCGGCGTCGTCTTCGACATATTCGGTGACCTCGGCCCGGGAATAGCCCAGCGACATGGCATGGTTGGCCAAGCCCAGAAGGAAGGCGCCGGCGGCGATGGTGCGCCGCTCGATCGTCGGGCAGGTCAGTTCGATATGCCGCCCGATGGCGATCATCAGCAGGCCGTTATGCACCCGTTCATCGTTGCGCAGCGTCTCCCACTCATCCGCGCGGGCCGATCCCGCGCTGGTGGCCAGCGCCAGCACCAGCACGAGCACGCAGGCCCATATGGTGGCAATCTCCGGTTTCATGGCTTCGGTCCTTTCGACTCGCCCGTTTCCTGGCGTCTGCCTCGACCGCGATGTGGGTCCTTGAGGGCTCGTCATTCAATAACACCACGCGTCGTTCGCGGATTACGGGCGGGATTTCGCGCGCAGCGCCCCATTCGGAGCGTGTTTCAGGTCCGAGGGTTACGGCCAGTCACCGCCGAAAAGCGCGACGAACCAGGCGATCACCACGATGAACAGCACCGACATGACGCCGTAGAACGCGTTCTCCCGGCCCTCTGACTTGTCCAGCATCAGCGCAACGCCCGCCGCCAGCGTCGCGCCGGTCGCGAGCCCGAGGATCATGCCGCCCACGCCCCATGCGGCGCCGACGAGCACGCCCAGGAGACTGCACGCAAAATAGATTACGGTGAGCCCGTACCAGTAGAACCTGACCATGAAACTGCCTCATATGCCTCTTGCCGCCTCGGTGCGGCCCGGTTTCGATGGGCCTGCCCGGGCAGTCATTGGCACCGAACGTACAGAGTTCACCGCAACGGAGCAACAATCGCCTGGAGGCATGGCGGGATCATGCGGCGAGCCCGCCACAAGCGCGCGTCCGGCCGCTCACGCCGCCTGCGCGGCGAGCCAGACCAGATCGAAGGCTTCGGGTCCCGGTCAACTGGCGGCGTAGGCCTCTACCCGGTCACGCGCTTCGGAGAAATCGGGGATGCGGCCCGCCTCGACCCACCAAAGCACGTGACCGCGCGGCCTGTCGGGCTCGAACCACTCATGGCCGCGCCGGAAGAAGGCGCCATGAACGGTGCTGTAGACGTAATCCCTGAAATGCTCCGGCGTTTCCCAGACCGAGAAGGACGCGATCAGGCGGCGATTCCCGGTAAAGAGCGGCCAGCCGATGGCCGAGCCCTTTTCCGCCTCCTCGCCACTGCGCCAGACGAAACCGGCGCTGCGCTCGGCGATGGCATTCACCTTGGGAATGGCATTCACGAAGGGCGCCACGCGGTCGTCGTCAGGATCGGCCACCATCGTGGCCCAGTTGAAATGGGCGATATGCCGGGTCACGCGGTGCCGCGCCGGCGCGGCAGCAGGGTGCGCAAGCGCGCCACGAGCGCGGGAAAACCGCCGATCAGGCCCGGCGGAACCGTGACGTCATCGTCCTGCGACATGGGGACGGCGGGCTTCACCGCCCGCAACCGGTCCTGCACCTCGCGTTCGATGGTTCTCAGGTCGACATTTCCGTGGCACATGGGGCGCCTCCCGAAGCTTTCCCCAAGTCTGCGACAGCGTCTTTCACCTGTCCAGAAGAAACCCGGTCAAAGCCCGCGGGCATGCTCCCAGTCGAAGGCATGCTCGCTCGCCCCGTTGACCTTCAGATGCTCCAGCCGCTCCAGCGCCTCGCCCAGCTTCGGACGATGCCCCGGCTCGATCCACCACATCACGAAATGCTGCGCGCGCAGCGCCTCGAACCAGTTGGCCCGACGCTCAAGGAACTGCCGGTGGACGGTGTTCCAGACGAAATGCTCGAGGTCCGCGAGGCTTTCCCACACGGTGAGATTGGCGACGAATTGCGGATCGTCGCCGATATTGTTCTCGGTGTTGCCGGTTCCGGGCTCGCCCGAGCCTTCCATCATCCAGACGAAGCCGGGGGACCGCTTGCCGATCCCGTTGACGCGGTCGAGCGCGCCCATGAACTCAGCCACGCGCGGGTCGTCCGTGGGCGCGACGAGACGGCCGATGTTGAGTTGAGCGAGGTGGCGCTGGGCGCTCACTCCGCCGCGATCTCGACCGTGCCGTCCCGCTTGACGCGGATCCGGTCCTCGATCTCGTGGCGGAAATGCCGGATCAGGCCCTGGATCGGCCATGCGGCGGCATCGCCGAGCGCGCAGATCGTGTGCCCCTCCACCTGTTTGGTGACGTCGAGCAGCATGTCGATTTCCTCGACCTGCGCGTCGCCCTTCACCAGCCGGTCCATGACCCGCATCATCCAGCCCGTGCCCTCGCGGCAGGGTGTGCACTGGCCGCACGATTCATGCTTGTAGAAGGCGCTGAGCCGCCAGATCGCCTTGATGATGTCGGTGGACTGATCCATCACGATCACCGCCGCGGTCCCGAGGCCCGAACGCTGTTCCCGCAGCCAGTCGAAATCCATGATCGCGCCCTCGCGCATCATGCTGGCGGGCAGGCAGGGCACCGAGGAGCCGCCCGGGATCACCGCCTTGAGATTGTCCCAGCCGCCCCGGATGCCGCCGCAATGACGCTCGATCAGCTCGTCGAAGGGGATGCTCATCTCCTCCTCGACGACGCAGGGATTGTTGACATGGCCCGAGATCGCGAAAAGCTTGGTGCCCGCGTTGTTGGGCCGGCCAAAGCCCGCGAACCACTCCGCGCCGCGTCGCAGGATCGTCGGCACCACGGCGATCGACTCGACGTTGTTGACCGTCGTCGGGCAACCGTAGAGCCCCGCGCCCGCCGGGAACGGCGGCTTCATCCGCGGCATGCCCTTCTTGCCCTCGAGGCTTTCGAGAAGCGCGGTTTCCTCGCCGCAGATATAGGCGCCCGCGCCGTGATGCAGATAGAGGTCGAAATCCCAGTCCGATCCGGCGGCGTTCCGGCCCAGAAGGCCCGCGTCATACGCCTCGTCGATGGCCGCCTGCAGCGCCTCGCGCTCGCGGATGTATTCGCCGCGGATGTAGATGTAGCAGGCATGCGCGCCCATCGCGAAGGAGGCGATCAGGCACCCCTCGATCAGCGTGTGGGGGTCGTTGCGCATGATCTCCCGGTCCTTGCAGGTGCCGGGCTCGGATTCATCGGCATTGACCACGAGGTAGGACGGGCGGCCATCCGATTCCTTCGGCATGAAGGACCACTTGAGCCCGGTGGGGAAGCCCGCGCCGCCGCGCCCGCGCAGGCCCGAGGCCTTCATGATCTCGACGATCTTGTCGCGGCCCAGCGCGATCAGGTCCTTCGTTCCGTCCCAGTGTCCACGCGCCCTGGCGCCCGCAAGCGTGCGCTCGTGCATCCCGTAGATATTGGTGAAGATCCGGTCTTTGTCCTGAAGCATGGCTATCCTCTTTCGCCCCGGTCCGGCGGGGCCGTTCGATCCGCCGGTCAGGACCGGCGGCGCGCTCTCCAAACCCAATACGTCACCACGAGCGACCAGACCAGTGCGGCAATCGCCGCAAGGTCGAGCAGCAGCGCGTAGCGCGGATCGAGCCCCAGCTGCCCACCGATATATTGCCCGGCCACCCAGACGACCATTGTCACCGACATCACGATGGCAGCAAGTCGCACCTGCCGGGTCAGGCGCAGCTCTTCTGCGGTGGGCTTGCGGTCTGGGCGTCTGGCCATGGGCGGGATCCGGTGAAGTCCTTCGCCTGCCTAGCGCGGAGGGCGGGCGCGGCACAATCCCGCGCCGCGCCCGATTTGCGCGGTCGGGCCATCCGCCGCTCAGGCGAGACGCGCCCTCGCCTGGTCCACCACCTTGTAACGGGCGCAGATCATCTTGAACCCGGCCTGCTGTTCATTGAGCCAGTCGATCCCGTCCTCGTCCAGCGTCGCGAGCTGGTCGAAATGGAAGATGCCGAACTCGTTGAGCGCCGCGGCGAGCTTTTCCCCAACCCCGGTCAGCACTGTCAGGTCATCGGCCTTGCCGCCGCGCGGCGCGTCAAGAAGATGCGGGCTGGGACCCGGCGTTTCGGGCTCTGGTGCCGGGGCGGGCTTGGCGGACGCGGCCTTTTTCGGCTCAGGCGCAGGACGCCTGGCGATCTCCTCGGCCGCGCCGGGCGTGGCGGGGGCCCTGCGCAACGCGGGTTTCTTTGTCGGCTTCGGCAGCGAGACGACCCCGGTGCCATCCTCGTTTGCAACGCCTGCGCGGCCCATGGCCTGCCAGAACCCTGCGGGTGCAGTCAGGCCCATCTTCCAGGCCTGTATCGTGGCCGTGCCCGCGAAGGCGGTGTTATAGGCCCATAGTTGTAACATGGAGGCCTGCGCGGCCTTGCCGCGCAGCCAGAAGTCCTCGGCGAGTTTCATACCCATCGCTCCTCAGAGTCGTGCCACACAACCTCCCGAGGATCAGTATACATCACCTTTATCGACTTTCTTTGAAAAATCCGTCTCGCCGCCCGAGGCCAGAATACCCGCCTGTTCGACCCAGTTGTCCCGGCTGACCCGGCCCTTGAAGCCCTCGAGATTCTGATCGACCCAGGCCACCTCGTCGGCGGTCCAGTTCGCGATCTGGTCGAAATGATAGAAGCCGAGGCTGTTGCAGAGTTTTTCGAGCTTGGGCCCCACGCCCTTGATCTTCTTGAGATCGTCGGCAACGCCTTCGCGCGGCCCTTCGAGCGCCTCGGGACGCATGCCTTCGCCCGGATCGGCCACCGCCGGCGCCGGTTCGGACTTGGCTTCGGCGGGCTTTTCTTCGGCTTTCGGCATGGCTTCGGCCTTGGGCGCGGGCGCGGGCTCAGCGGTCGCCACGGGCTTGTTCGAGCGGAGCGGCGCTGTCGCGGGCACGGTCGGCGCGGCATCCGCATGGGCCATCTTGCCTGGCTCGACCGGTCCGGGCATCGGCCTGAGGAACATCACCGACAGGAGCGAGCCCAGAACGAAGAAGATCACGGCGGCCGCAAAGAGCGCCTGCAAGAGCGTCCAGTCGCCCGCGATCATCAGTGCGGCCATGGCAAGAAATCCCGTGGCCGAGGCGACGCCCCAGACGATCAGAAGATTGATGAGACCCGATGGCGAATTCATGAAGGCTCCTCCCGCTTTCGCTTGTGTTGCCCAAGTTGTAACCGCCGGATTTCCGTTTGTCTTGTCCCTTTAAGGCGAATTGTCGCGGTTCGTCTCCCGCTTTGCGGCATCTTCGAGAACAGAGTCCAGATCCGTGGCGAAAAGCAGCTGGCCGAGCCAGCCGGAAACGACGGTCGTCCCAAGCCCCGCGATGGCGCCCGCTGCCACCCAGAGGCCCAGAAACCCCACGGCGACCAGCGCCACCGTCAAACCCAGTATTGCGGCGATCGTCCATGTCGTCGTTATCGCCGCGAAGCGTCGTACCGTCATTGCCCTTGCCATGCGCGTCCCCTTCATGCGCCCCGTGTCAGGGGCAGGAGCTAGGGGCGCACGGGTCCAGGTCGAGACCGCCGGGCTGCGACACATGTGTCAGGACGTAGGGCCCGCCCGGGATCAGTCTTCGGCGGCGAGGGCGGCGGCCTGCGCGATCCAGCTGTCACGCTCGATCCGGCCCTTGAACTTGAGCCGCGCATCGACCCAGGCGACCTCGGCGGGCGTCCATGCGGCGATCTGGTCGAAATGGTAGAATCCCATCTCGTTCAGCAGCCCCTCGAGCTTCGGCCCCACCCCTGCGATCCGCTTCAGGTCGTCGGCGGCCTGCCCGGCGCGAGGCGCGTCGAGACGCTCGGGCTCGATCTCATCAACAGCAGCATCGCCCTCGGCCGCGCGGGCCGGTGCGAAGGTTTCGGGATGGCCCTTGCCTTTCACCGGCGCCTCGCGCTTGTCGATCCCGGTCTCGTCGATGGGCGCGCCCGCGGCCAGCACCAGCTCCCTGGGGGCCGGCTCCACATCGACCCCGCCGCCCGACTGCTTGCCCCACGGCGCGAGCAGCGGCACCTCCGTCCCGTCGATCCGCTTGATCGTGTCGCCGATATCCGTCGCGAGCCGCGCCGAGACGTTCAGCGGGTCGCGCCCGGCCTCGTGATCGGTGAGCGATGTCAGGCCGCCCGCCGGTTCGGAGGCATAGCGCCCGTTCTGCGGGCCCGGCGTCGGAACACGGCCAGCGGCCATCTCGTCGAGGAGCCAGCCCAGTTTCTCCGCCGTCAGGTCCTCGTAGTAATCCTTGCCGATCTGCGCCATGGGCGCGTTCGCGCAAGCGCCGAGGCATTCGACCTCTTCCCACGAAAACTTGCCATCCGCGCTCAACTGATGCGGGCGCTTGGCGATCTTGTCCTTGCAGACCGCCACGAGGTCCTCCGCCCCGCAGATCATGCACGACGTGGTGCCGCAGATCTGGATATGGGCGACCGAGCCCACGGGGGCGAGCTGGAACATGAAGTAGAAGGTCGCCACCTCGAGCCCGCGGATATGGGCCATGCCAAGCATGTCGCAGACATGTTCGATCGCGGGACGGGTCAGCCAGCCTTCCTGCTCCTGCGCGCGCCACAAAAGCGGAATGATCGCGGAGGCCTGCCGCCCCTCGGGATACTTGGTGATCTGCGCATCCGCCCACGCCCGGTTGGCGGGCGTGAAGGCGAAGCTCTCGGGCTGGTCGGGGTGAAGGCGGCGGAGCATCGGTCGGTCCTCAATCTTGCGTGCCGGGGCGCAGGCCTTGCCTGCGGGAGCCTCCGGCGGGAGTTTTCTTGCCAGGATGAAAGGGAGCGGGCGCGCTCACCGATCCACTTCTCCGAACACGATGTCGATGGAGCCGAGGATCGCCGAGACATCCGCCAGCTGGTGGCCCGTGCACAGGTAATCCATTGCCTGCAGATGCGCGAAGCCCGGCGCGCGCAGCTTGGCGCGGTAGGGACGGTTCGTGCCGTCGGCCACGAGGTAGACGCCGAACTCGCCCTTGGGCGCCTCCACCGCGCAGTAGATCTCGCCCTCGGGGACGTGGAAGCCCTCGGTGTAGAGCTTGAAGTGATGGATCAGCGCCTCCATCGAGGTCTTCATGTCGGCGCGCGAGGGCGGCGTGATCTTTCCGCGCGCCAGCACCGCGCCCTGGTTCTCCGGTTGGCGCAGCTTTTCGCAGGCCTGCTTGATGATGTGGATCGACTGGCGCATCTCTTCCATGCGGCAGAGGTAGCGGTCGTAGCAATCGCCGTTCTTGCCCACGGGGATCTGGAACTCGAACTCGTCGTAGCACTCGTAGGGCTGCGCGCGGCGCAGGTCCCAGGCGAGGCCCGAGCCGCGCACCATCACGCCCGACATGGCCCAGTCCTGGATGTCTTCCTCGCTGACGACGCCGATATCGACGTTGCGCTGCTTGAAGATGCGGTTCTCGGTCAGGAGGGTGTCGATATCCTTCAGCACCCTCGGAAATTCGTCGGCCCAGGTGTCGATGTCGTCGATCAGCTGCGGCGGCAGGTCCTGGTGCACGCCGCCGGGGCGGAAATAGGCGGCGTGGAGCCGGGCGCCGGACGCCCGCTCGTAGAAGACCATCAGCTTCTCGCGTTCCTCGAAGCCCCAGAGCGGCGGGGTCAGCGCGCCCACGTCCATGGCCTGCGTGGTCACGTTGAGAAGATGGTTCAGGATGCGCCCGATCTCGCAGTAGAGCACACGGATGAGCGAGGCGCGGCGCGGCACCTCCACGCCCGTCAGCTTTTCGATCACGAGGCACCAGGCGTGTTCCTGGTTCATCGTGCCCACGTAGTCGAGCCGGTCGAAGTAGGGCAGGTTCTGCAGGTAGGTCCGGCTTTCCATCAGCTTCTCGGTGCCCCGGTGGAGAAGCCCGATATGCGGATCGCAGCGTTCCACGATCTCGCCGTCGAGCTCCAGCACCAGCCGCAGCACGCCGTGGGCCGCCGGGTGCTGAGGCCCGAAGTTGATGTTGAAGTTGCGGATCTTCTGTTCGTGGGTCTCCAGGTCGGTGGAGCCATCGTCGTAGCGGTTCTGCCGGATGTCGCCGTCCATCATGGCTGCCTATTCCTTGTTCAGGCGGGCTTTCGTGCGGAAGACCTTGGTCAGGAGCTTCCACGACCCGTCCTCGTTCACGAAGCCGAGGTGATCCTCGAAGCGCGTTCCGGGGATGTCGACCCAGAGATGCACGCGCGCGATCTGGTCGCCCATGACGTCGATGTCGAGCACTTCGTAGGACGCCGGTCCCTCGCCCGGCGAACGCCCGCGCACACGCTCGATGAAGGACGCCTTGTCCCAGTAGGTCGGCCCCTCGGGGTCGATGAGGTTCATGGCGAAGCGCTCGTGGCACATCTCCTCGAATGTTTCGGTCCGCGCGTACCAGACCGCCTCGCAATAGGCCTTGGCCTGTTCGAGGATCTGGGCGTGCAGTTCAACCGTGCCTATCATGCCGTCTTCTCCCCCTTGCGTTGCTGCGCCATGCCGTTCGTGGACGTCCCGGCCCGATATCCGGCTTTCGTCTGCATCAACCCTTGGCTTCCGCCTTCTCGTCACCGGGAAGGATGTAGTCGGCTCCTTCCCACGGGCTCATGAAGTCGAACTGGCGGTATTCCTGCACGAGGCTCACGGGCTCGTAGACCACGCGCTTGAGTTCCTCGTCGTAGCGCACCTCGGTGTAGCCCGTGGTCGGGAAATCCTTGCGCAAGGGATGCCCGCGGAAGCCATAATCGGTCAGGATACGGCGCAGGTCCGGATTGCCGGAGAACAGGATCCCGAACATGTCGTAGACCTCACGCTCGTACCATCCGGCGCTGGCATGCACGCCCACGATGGAGGGCACCACGTCCTCCTCGCGCACCGCCACCTTCACGCGGATACGGTGGTTCTGGTACATGCTGAGGAAATGGTAGACCACGTCGAAGCGCCGCTCGCGCTCGGGCCAGTCGACGCCGGTGATGTCGACAAGCGTGGAAAAGGCGCAGGCCCGGTCGGCCTTGAGGAATTCCACGAAACTGTCGATCTCGGCCAGCGCGACCTCGACCGTCAGCTCGCCATGGGTGATGACATGTCCGATCACCGCGTCGGACTGTCGTTCGGCGATATGGGCGGCCAGCTCTTGCAGGGCCTCGGTCATGGGGTCGTCTCCTGTCTCGGGCCGGAACGGCGCCGGTCAGCGCGTGATGGTGCCTGTGCGGCGGATCTTCCGCTGCAGCTGAAGGATGCCGTAAAGCAGCGCCTCGGCCGTCGGCGGGCAGCCCGGCACGTAAAGGTCCACCGGCACGATCCGGTCGCAGCCGCGCACCACGGAATAGCTGTAGTGATAGTAGCCCCCGCCATTGGCGCAGGAGCCCATGGAGATCACGTAACGCGGCTCGGGCATCTGGTCGTAGACCTTGCGCAGCGCGGGGGCCATCTTGTTGGTCAGCGTGCCGGCCACGATCATCAGGTCGGACTGGCGCGGGGAGGCGCGCGGCGCGGTGCCGAACCGTTCGAGGTCATAGCGCGGCATCGAGGTGTGCATCATCTCGACCGCGCAGCAGGCCAGCCCGAAGGTCATCCAGTGCAGCGAGCCGGTGCGCGCCCAGTTGATGATGTCCTCGGTCGAGGTGACGAGGAACCCCTTGTCCTGAAGCTCGCGGTTGAGGGTCTGGGTGGCGACCTCGCGATCGGGCCCGGCGGTGTTGACGCCTGTCATCACTCCCATTCCAGCGCTCCCTTCTTCCATTCATAGGCGAAGCCCACCGTGAGCACGGCGAGGAACACCATCATCGACCAGAACGCGGCCATCGAAAGCTCGGGGAAGGCCACGGCCCAGGGGAACAGGAACGCGATTTCGAGGTCGAAGATGATGAACAGGATCGACACGAGGTAGAATCTCACGTCGAACTTCATCCGTGCATCGTCGAAGGCGTTGAACCCGCATTCATAGGCCGAGACCTTTTCCGGGTCGGGGTTGCGCACGGCCACCACAACGGCCGCCAGGATCAGCACCAGGCCCAGTCCGATGGCCAGCGCGAGGAAAATAAGGATCGGGGCGTAGTTGGACAGAAGTTCCTGCATGCGCATTCCTCACGTGCCTCTCGTGCGGCAGCATACACGCACGGCGGGTCCGGTCGATAGGGCTGATCTAAACGCGGCCCCGGACAGGGTCAACGCAAGGAGGGTGCGGCAAATCGGGAAAGCAGGGCAATCGCCGCTCAGTGTTTCTTGCGGATGTAGGACCGGAAGCGGGGCACGAAGAACCTGGCGAACGCCTTTACCCCGGGGCGCCTCCAGGCCTCGGGGCTGATGACGAGGCACCCCTGCACCGACATGCCTTCGGGCGGCGCAAAGCAGCGGGAAAGACCTGCCTCCTCGGCGAGCGTGGTGGGCACCGCATCCAGCGCGAGGCCCGCGCGCAACGCCGGAACGATGGCTTCGGGATCGCTTGCACGACCCACGATCTGGCCACGATCTGGTCGAGGCGAATACGGGCCAGAAGCCAGTCATGGACCGGGAACGACCGGAAAAGCCGCTCGTATCTCATGACGCGATGCCTGGCGAGATCGTGCTCACCGGCGGGAAGGCCATTGCGGTCCGCGCAGGTCCTTGACGCCTAGACAGACGCGGTGGCCGTCGTCAGCTTTCGGCAGATCAGGCGGTCATCCCCGATCTCGCCGAATCGGATGGCGACCGTCGCGATTTCATGCTTGCGATGATGGAGGACCACCCGACCGCCTTCACCAGCGAGGCGGACGTCCAGTGCATGATGCATCTCTATCCCGGACGGTTCTGCCCCGGCAGAACGAGGAAAACGCGGCGAGGATGACCCCGCCGCGCACCCTTTCGACCGTCCGCTGCGCGCGGCCTAGTTGTCGCTGTCCGCACCGCCGGGACTGAGCCGGTGGATCATGCCGGCGTCGGTCGCGGTGTAGAGATTGCCGTCAGGCCCCTGCACCAGCGTCCGGAAGCGGCCCGGCTCCATCGGCAGGGTCATCTCGGTCACGTCCACCACGGACAGGTCGTCATCGAGCTCCATCACGTCGATGCGCTGGCCGATGGGCGTTCCGCCAAAACCGATCCCCATGTAACCGACGACCATGGCGCCATCCCATTCGCCCCACTGCTCGCCGGTCAGGAAGGTCGTCCCCGTGATGCCCTGCGAATAGCCGTTGTTGGTCCAGATCGGCGGCATGGCGTCGGGATAGGTGTCGAAATCCGTCATCGGCATGAAGGCCGCGCGTTCGTAGCGGTTCATGCCCTCCTCCTGGTTGGGCATGTAGCCGCAATATCCGTCGGGACAGTCGCCGCGCCCGGCCATGTTGTCGCGCGGATCCCAGCCGCCGTTGCCGCCGGGCTCCAGCACCGTGATCTCGTCGGAATGCCAAGGCCCGTGCTCGGTGATGATCGCATCGCCCGTCTCGGGGTGGAAGGTGATCCCCTGGACGTTTCGGTGCCCGTAGGTGTAGATGCGATCGTCGAAGTCCTCGCCCGTGCCGTTGTCGGGCGCGGCCTCGCCATCGGTGGTGATGCGCAGCACCTTGGAGCCGAGGCTCTGCGGATCCTGCGGAATGGTCGGGTTGTGATTGTCGCCCGTCGTCACCCAGAGATGGCCCTCGGGACCGAAGCGGAGGCGCCCGCCGTTATGGGCGCCCGCGCTGCCGAACGGGTGGTCCGTCGCCTCGGTCTTGTAGGGAATGTCCTCGATCAGGTCGGTGCGGTCCGACACGTCGTTGAAATCCTCGCTGACCGTCAGGCGCAGCACGCGATTGGTCGGGGGGGCCGACATCTCGGATGCCGAATAGATGTAGATCCGGCGGTTCTCGGCGAAATCGGGATCGACCGCCACGCCGTTCATCCCGGCCTGACCGTTGCAGAACAGATCGTCCGCAACCACGGCGTAGCCGTCGGTGCCGCCCATGCCGAGAAGCTCATGGACGTCGCCATCCGGCATGCGGACCGAAAGGCCCTGGCAAATCTCGGTGAAGAACATCGTGCCGTCGTCGAGAAAGGCGATGTCCCAGGGAACCTCCAGCCCCTCGACCACCACCTCGTGCCTGAGAGTGGTCGTGTTCATCCCCTGCCCGAACGCTGGAGCGCCGCTGGACATGGCCGTGGCGGCCAGCAATCCGGCGGAGAAGGATACTGAACTGGAATATGTCACGTCGCTTGCCTCCGATCCTCGCATTGGCGTTTGCAGCGACAAGACAACGCCTCCGACCGCGACACGTTCCGAAGGGCGCGGCCGTGTCCGGAAACCAAGGCATGAGGCACGCGCCCGCCACGACATCATGCGAAAGCCCGAAGCCCGGTCGCGGCAGAGCCTCAGAGCGCCGCGCGCAACTCCCGCCGCAGGATCTTCCCGGAGGCCGATTTCGGCACCGCCTCGACGAAACTGTATGCGACCGGGTGCTTGTAATGGGCAAGGCAGCCCTCGCAATGGGCCTTGAGCTCCGCCTCGCCCACGTCCGAGCCCGGTGCGCGCACCACGAAGGCGATCGGCGCCTCGCCGGCCTCCTCGTCGGGACGGCCGATCACGGCGGCATCCACCACGCCCGGATGGGCGATGAGCGCCGCCTCCACCTCGGCGGGCGCAACCTGGAAGCCCTTGAACTTGATCAGTTCCTTCAGGCGATCACGGATGAACATGAAGCCGTCCGCGTCGATGATCGCCAGGTCGCCCGTGCGCAGCCAGCCATCCGGCGTCAGCGTCTGCGCGGTGGCGTCGGCAGTGTTCAGATACCCTTTCATCACCTGCGGCCCGCGCACCCAGAGCTCCCCCTCTTCGCCCGGGGGCATGTCCTCCAGCGTCTCGGGGTTCACGATCCGGCATTCGGTCGACGGCACCGCCTGCCCGCTCGATCCATGGCGCACGTTGCCGGCGATGGTCATGTGGCTGATCGGGCTCATCTCGGTCATGCCGTAACCCTGCACCGACATCGCGTCCAGCCGCTCGCCCACCGCGATCTCGGTTTCCGGTCCCAAAGGGGCGGCGCCCGAAAACACCTCGACGACCGATGACATGTCGAACTGCTCCACCATGGGATGCTTGGCCAGCGCCAACGCCACGGGCGGCACGATGTAGAGCCGCGTCGCGCGATGATCCTCGATGAGCCGCAGGAACAGCTCCAGGTCGAAGCGCGGCATGGTCACGAGCTTGGCACGCCGTTCGAGAAAGAGGTTCATCAGAACCGTCATGCCGTAGATGTGGAAGAACGGCAGGAAGGCGATGGCGGTGTCCTTCTCGGTGATCCCGGCGACGGCCCCCGACTGCTGGACATTGGCCACGAGGTTGCGATGGGTCAGCATAACGCCCTTCGGCCGGCCCGTCGTGCCGCTGGAATAGGGCAGGACGACCACGTGGCGTTCCAGATCGACGGGTGCCTGCGCCTCCAGCGGCTTTCCCATCACATCCTCCAGCGACAGGCATTTCTCCGCCCCGATGATGACGATATCCCGGACACCCGTCCCCTCGGCCGCCTCGCGCGCGACCTCCGCGAAGGCCGGGGTCGTGACCAGCATCACCGCGCCCGCATCGTCCAGCTGATGGGTGATCTCGGGCGCCGTGTAGGTCGGGTTGATCGTGGTCACCGTCCCCCCGCCCCAGGCCACGGCGTGGAAAACGACAGGGTATTCGGGCATGTTGGGTGCGAGGATCGCGACCGTGCCGCCGGGAAGGATGCCGCGCTCCGTCAGACCGCCGGCGAGGCGCTTGATCTGCTGCATCAGGGCGCCCGCCGTCAGCGCGCGGCCCGTCGGCCCGTCGGTGATGGCGGTCTCGTCCTCCCGGCCGACCAGCCCTTCGAACAGTTTCTCGGTGATCGAAACGGCATCCACCTGCACCGTGCCGTGCCGGCTCGGGTAACCCGTCATATGCATATCCTCCCCTCGCGGCACGGCATTGATCTCGCCGCATCTCACGCTTGCAGGGCAGGCTAACACGAGCCAAACGTCGATTGTCCAGCACCAACCGCCCCCTTCATCCTGGCACAAAACCTCCGGGGGAGCGCGCGGCACGCGCGCGGGGGCAGAGCCCCCATGCGATTATTCGTTCGAATAATCGCCACTCACTCCCGCCAGGACGGGCGGCGCTTGTCGAAGAAGGCCGAGATGCCCTCCGCGCTTTCGGGGTCCTCCCAGCGCGACACCAGTGCCTCGATGCTCCGCGCGACCTGGGCCTCGTCCACGCTCGGCGCAAGCTCCGCCACCAGCCGCTTTCCGGCGGCCACGGCCCCGGGTGCTGCCGCGAGGTAGGGTGCGACCTCCGCCTCGATGGCCTCTTCGAGCGCGTCCAAAGGCACGCTGCGTGCCAGCAGCCCGAGGCCCACGGCCTCTTCCGCGTCGAAGACCCGGCCCGAGAAGAACACCGCCCGCGCCCGTGCGGCCCCCATTCGCGCGATCACGTAAGGCCCGATGGTGGCGGGGATAAGTCCCAGCCGCACTTCGGTCAGACCCAGCTTCGCCGCCCCGACCCCGACCGCCACGTCGCAGACACTGATCAGGCCCACGCCACCGCCGAAGGCCTGTCCCTGCACGCGCCCGATCAGGGGTTTGGGCATCGCGTCGAGCGCGCCCAGCATCTGGGCGAGGTTGCGCGCCTCCCGCGCGCGTGTCGCGGCATCGGCCTTCATCTGCGCGCGCATCCACGCAAGATCGCCCCCGGCCGAGAACGACGCTCCGGCCCCTGTCAGGACCACCGCGCGCACCGCCGGATCGCGGCCCAGACGGCCGGCGGCTTCGGTCAGCTCCGCGATCATCGCGGCATTCATGGCATTGTGCTTGTCGGGCCGGTTCAGCGTGAGCCGCGCCACCCCGCGCGCATCGACCGCGATCTCGATGGTGTCAGGCATGGATGCCTCCGTTTTTCATGGTTCCGCTTGCTTGTCCGAGACCGGGCGGGCGGGCGGTGACAGGGACGCCGCCCGCATCCGTGCAATCACCATGCGCCCGTCACTCATCGCGCGACCGCGCGCATGTCCAGCGCCATCCCGACGGCCTCCTCTACGACGGCCATGTCGAGCCCGGTCTCGTAGCCCAGCGCCTCCATCCGCGCCGCAACCGCCTCGGTCGCGACATTGCCCGCCGCCCCGGGCGCGTAGGGGCAACCGCCCAAGCCCCCCACGGCGGCGTCGAAGACGCGCAGACCCCGCCCCAGCGCCACCTCGATGTTGTCGAGCGCCCGGCCGGACGTATCGTGGAAATGCCCGGCGAGGCGGCCTGCCGGAACCTCGTCCAGCACCGCCGCGAGCATTGCGTCGACAGCCTCCGGAACGGCCCGCCCGATGGTGTCGCCCAGCGAGATCTCGTAGCAGCCAAGATCGCGCAGCCGCGCGGCCACGCGGGCTGCGGCGGCGGGTTCGACATGCCCGTCATAGGGGCATTCCACCACGCAGGAGATGTAGCCGCGCACCGGCAATCCATCGGCCCGCGCCGCCTCGACCACCGGCGCGAAACGGTCGAGGCTCTCCTCGATGGAGGCGTTGATATTGGCTCGGCTGAACCCTTCGGAGGCCGAGCCGAAGATCGCGACCTCGTCGGCCCGCGCCGCGCGCGCGCGCTCGTAGCCCTTCATGTTGGGCGTCAGCGCGGCGTAGCGGACCCCGGGCGCGCGGGCGATCGCGGCCAGAACCTCGGCGCTGTCGGCCATCTGCGGCACCCATTTGGGGCTAACGAAGCTGGCCACCTCGATCCGGGCGAAACCGGCACGCGACAGGGTGTCGATCAGCGCCACCTTTTCCGCCGTGGGGATCGGGCGCGCCTCGTTCTGGAGCCCGTCGCGGGGGCCGACCTCGAAAATTTCCACCCGTTCCGTCATCGCGATCCGACCTCACCACGCGACGCTGTGCCGAAAATTCGTACGAATTTTCGCACCGCCCGAATTCTCGTACGAAAATTCATGTCACCTCCCACGGTTCGTAATAGTCCCGCGTGTAAAGACGGTCGGCATCCTCGATCGGCAGGCTCGCGATGAAGCCCGGTCGCGCCGTGATCCGGTCGTACCAGGCCTGCAGCGCCGGAAACTCTTCCGTCCGCACGAAATGGCGCGCCATGTAGACCGCCTGCCCGACGCTGACATCCGCGGCCGAAAACCCGCCATCGAGCAGGCAGTCCCGCCCCGCCAGCCGCGCGTCGATGGCCGCGAAGCACTTCTCGGCCCGCCGCGCCTCGATATTCATCAGCACCGGAGAGCGCATGTGATCCTCGCGCAGAACGATATGCTGCTGGGTCAGGGTCGCGATATGCTGGCTCAGCGTCTCGGCGAAATGCACCCAGATCAGCCAGTCGATCCGTTCGGGGTCATCCGGCGCACGGCCCATGCCCGTGGCCGGGAAGCGTTCGCACAGCACCTCGGTGATCGCGCCGCTCTCCCAGATGGTCCGGCCATCGAGCTCCAGCGCGGGCACGCGGCCTGCCGGGTTCAGCGCGAGATATTCGGGTGAGCGCAGGGTCTTGTCGAAGGGCCATTCGACGACTTCGAATTCCACGGCCAACTCGTGAAGCAGCCAGAGCGCCCGCATCGACCGCGATTGCGGGACATGGTGAAGCCGGATCATGCCGCGTCCTCCTCCGGCTCGAGCAGGATCAGGGGCGCGCCCGCCTCCACCTGCGCGCCCTTCTCTGTCAGCACCTCCGCCACGACACCGTCGCGGCCCGCCGTCAGGACATGTTCCATTTTCATCGCCTCCAGCACCGCAAGGCGCGCCCCCTTCTCGACACGGTCGCCAGCGGCGACGAAGACCGCCTTGACCAGCCCCGGCATGGGCGCCTCGATCCGGTGGCCGCCCGCGCCCGCCTCCGCCGCGATGGCAAGCGGGTCGGGCGCGTCGAAGACATGCGCGTCGCCATCATAGACCACGACGCGGCCGAGCGCACCGACGGCGCGGAGGGTCTGCCCGACGCCCTCGGGACGCCAACCCGCCGCCTCGCGGGTCAGGATGACGCGCTCGTCGCCGAAGCTGCAACGCGCGCGACCGGCGCCGTCCAATGCCACGCGCACATCGAGCGCCACCTCGCCCTGTGCAAGGCGGACATCCTGGCCAAGCGGCGCCCAGAGGCTGAAGCCGGCAAGTGGCGCAGGATCGCCGTCGAGCCCCATCGCCGCCAGCGCGGCACGGGCGACCACGGCGGGCGGCGTTTCGGGCGGCGCGATCAGCGCGTCGAGATCGGCCTCGATCAGGCCGGTATCCACGTCGCCCGACGCGAAACGCGGATGGTTCACCAGCCGCCGCAGGAAGGCGAGGTTCGTGGTGGCGCCCGCCACCTCGGTGGTCGCGAGCGCGCGGTCCATCCGCCGCAGCGCGACCGCCCGCGTGGGCCCCTGCACGATCAGCTTGGCGATCATCGGGTCATACCAGGGCGAGATCTCGTCGCCGGGCCCCACGCCGGTATCGGCCCGCGCGCCCTCGCCGAAATGCAGATGCTCCAGACGGCCGGTGGCGGGCAGGAACCCGGCGGCGGCATCCTCCGCGTAAAGCCGCGCCTCGATGGCATGGCCGGTGATGGACAGGTCCGACTGCTCGGCAGGCAGAGGTTCGCCCGAGGCCACGCGCAGCTGCCATTCGACCAGATCGACGCCGGTGATCGCCTCGGTCACGGGATGCTCGACCTGAAGTCGCGTGTTCATCTCCATGAAATAGAACCTGTCGGGGCGAAGCCCGTCGCTGGCGTCGACGATGAACTCGACGGTGCCCGCGCCGGAATAGCCGATGGCCTCCGCCGCGCGCACCGCCGCCGCGCCCATCTCGGCCCGCATCTGAAACGTCATGCCGGGGGCCGGGGCCTCCTCAATCACCTTCTGATGCCGCCGCTGGAGCGAGCAGTCGCGCTCGAAGAGATGCACCGCCCGCGTGCCGTCACCGAACACCTGCACCTCGATATGGCGCGGTTTTTCCACGAATTTCTCGATGAGCACGGCGTCATTGCCGAAGGCGGTCGCCGCCTCCCCCATCGCGCTGGCCAGCGCGTCCATGAACTCGGCGGGCCGCGCGACCTTGCGCATCCCCTTGCCTCCGCCGCCCGCAACGGCCTTGATCAGCACCGGGTAGCCGATGGCATCCGCCGCGCCCGACAGATGCTCGGGATCCTGGTTGTCGCCGTGGTAGCCAGGCACGACCGGCACGCCCGCCTCGTGCATCAGCGCCTTGGCCGCATCCTTGAGGCCCATGGCGCGAATGGCCGGGGCCGAGGGTCCGATGAAGGTCAGGCCCGCGGCCTCCACGGCTTCCACGAAATCCGGGTTCTCGCTGAGGAAACCGTAGCCCGGGTGGATCGCCTGCGCGCCCGTGGCCCGCGCCGCCGCGATGATGACGTCTCCGCGCAGGTAGCTGTCGGCCGGTTTCGCGCCCCCGATATGGACCGCCTCGTCGGCCATGGCCACGTGCCGCGCGCTGCGGTCCGCGTCGGAATAGACGGCGACGGTCGCCACGCCCATGCGCCGGCAGGTGTCGATGACGCGGCAGGCGATCTCGCCCCGGTTCGCGATCAGGATCTTGTCGAACATCAGGTCCCTTCCCTTATGGCGGTCTCGAGCGTCTGGCGCGCCGCCTCTCCGAATGCCACCAGTAGGACGCGCGTCACGGGCGGCGCAGCCTCCGCCCGGATCGTGCCCACAGCGATGCGCGCGGCGCGATCGGCGGGAAAGCCGTAGACGCCCGTGGAAATCGCCGGGAACGCCACGCTTTCCGCGCCGATCTCACGGGCCCGCGCGAGGCTTTCGCGGTAGCAGGAGGCCAGCAGCGCGTCCTCCCCCGCATCGCCGCCGGTCCAGACCGGCCCGACGGTGTGGATCACATGCGCCGCGGGCAGCCGGTAGCCCTTCGTCACCTTGGCCTGCCCCGTCTCGCAGCCGCGCAAGCCCTTGCACTCGGTCAGCAGCTGCGGCCCCGCCGCGCGGTGGATCGCGCCATCGACGCCGCCACCGCCCAGAAGCGTCGCGTTGGCCGCGTTCACGATGGCGTCGACCTTGAGCGTCGTGATGTCGCCCTCGACCACCTCGATTGCCACAGCGCTCATCGCCACGATCCGTTCCCGTCGTCCCACGGGCGCGCGCACGGATGGTCACGGTGCGACCCCATCATGCGCCGTCCTCCATGAGGTCCTCGACCACATCAAAGCGTTCCCAGATGAGTTCCATCTCCGGATCGAAAATCCCGAGTCTGCGGTAGTAGCGTTCGTGGTTTTCACGCCAGCCGACCAGCGCCTCGTCCTCGCCCTCCATCAGCGCCAGATCTTCAGGTATATCGCAAAACCGGAATATCCTTAGCTCCATCGTCCTGTTTACCAGTTGAGGAACATCGGAAAAGTCCAACACGATATCGCAGCGCCCGATCTGGGGCAGTGCCTCGGACACCCCGATCTCGGCCATTGCTGTGCAGGTCGCACGCTTGCGGCCGGTCCGCACCAGCGCAAGCAGGCTGTCCGACAGCGCGGGGCTGTCGCCGAAGCGGTAGGTCTCGGCCCCGGGGTAGCGCAGCTTGAGCTTCTCCAGCGACGTCATGTGCACCACCCCTGCTCCCTGCAGCCCGGATGGACGCGCGCCGGCCCCGTGATTGTCATCCGTGCGATCCGGGGCTGCGGATGCCTGCGGCCGGAGGGTTTGGCTTTGTCGTGGCGGGCCATGACGCATCACATCCGGAAGATGCCGAAACGTGTCTCCGCGATGGGCGCGTTCAGCGCCGCCGAGAGCGAGAGCGCCAGCACCTCCCGCGACTTGCGCGGATCGACGATGCCGTCATCCCAGAGCCGCGCCGAGGCATAGAGAGGGTGGGCCTGTTCCTCGAACATGTCGATCGTGGGCTGCTTGAAGGCCGCCTCCGCCTCCGCGCTCCAGCTTTCGCCCGCCTTTTCCATCGCCGCGCGCTTGACCGTGGCCAGCACGCCCGCGGCCTGCGCGCCGCCCATCACGGAGATGCGGGAATTGGGCCATGTCCAGAGAAAGCGCGGAGAATAGGCCCGTCCCGCCATGCCGTAATTCCCGGCGCCGAAGGAGCCGCCGACCAGCATCGTGATCTTCGGCACGGCCGTCGTGGCCACGGCCGTCACCATCTTGGCGCCGTGCCGCGCGATGCCCTCGTTCTCGTATTTCCGGCCCACCATGAAACCGGTGATATTCTGCAGGAATATCAGCGGGATCTTGCGCTGCGAACAAAGCTCCACGAAATGCGCGGCCTTCTGGGCGCTTTCGGAAAACAGCACCCCGTTATTGGCGACAATGCCGACGGGCAAACCCATGATCTCGGCGAAGCCGGTGACGATGGTCTCTCCGAAACGCGGCTTGAACTCGTCGAACCAGCTGTCATCGACGACGCGCGCGATCACCTCGCGGATGTCGTAGGGCGTGGACAGGCTGGCCGGGACCACGTCGAGGATTTCCTCGGGGTCATGGGCCGGGGGCCGCCCCTCGCGTAGGGCGGGACTTGTCCCGCCGCCACCCGTTGCCCCCCTCAAAGACCCCACGGCCCGCCTTGCCAGCGCCAGCGCATGGGCGTCGTCTTCGGCGAGGTAATCCGCCACGCCCGACAGCCGCGTGTGCACGTCGCCGCCGCCAAGCTCCTCGGCCGACACGACCTCGCCCGTCGCGGCCTGCACCAACGGCGGCCCCGCAAGGAAGATCGTCCCCTGCTCCTTCACGATGATCGTGACGTCCGACATGGCCGGCACGTAGGCGCCGCCTGCGGTGCAGGAGCCCATCACGACCGCGATCTGCGGGATGCCGGAGGCGCTCATCTGGGCCTGGTTGTAGAAGATGCGCCCGAAATGATCTCGGTCGGGAAAGACCTCGTCCTGCTGCGGCAGGTTCGCGCCGCCACTGTCCACAAGGTAGATGCAGGGCAGCCGGCATTCGCCGGCGATCTCCTGCGCGCGCAGGTGTTTCTTGACGGTGATGGGGTAGTAGGTGCCGCCCTTCACCGTCGCGTCGTTGCACACGACCATGACCTCGCGGCCCATCACGCGGCCCACGCCCGCGATCACCCCGGCCGCCGGCGCCGCCCCGTCATACATGCCATGCGCCGCCGTCGCGCCGACCTCGAGAAACGGAGAACCGGGGTCGAGCAGGTTCGCCACCCGGTCGCAGGGCAGCATCTTGCCGCGCGAGACGTGACGCTCCCGCGCCCGTGTGCCGCCACCCGCAGCGGCCAGGTCCGCCGCTTCCTGCACGACGCGAAGAGCCTCCAGATGGGCCGCGCGGTTGGCCCGCGCCTCCTCCGATCCCGCCACCAAGGATGATGCAAGCCTCACTGTCGCGGCTCCGGGTTCTCGAAGCCGAACCGCGCGCCCGCCTCCCAGGCGTTGCGGTCGTTGCCCTCGTTCGGCAGCCCGCCCGCGCGCTTCAGCATCGCCGCGAGGTGCATCAGGTTCCATGTCATGATCGTGGTATTCCGCTGGGTGAATTCGTTGTCGAAGCCCACGCGCCCGCCCGCGCCGTCCTCGTCGCCATAGGAGGGGCCCGGTCCCGCCTCTCCGATCCAGCCGCAATCGGCCTGCGGCGGGATCGTGAAGCCGAGGTGATTGAGCGCGTAGCCGACCGTCATGGCGGCATGCTTGATGCCGTCCTCGTTGCCGGTCACCACCGTGCCGCCCACCTTGCCGTAGAAGACCGACTGCCCCTTGTCGTTCAGCATCCCCGACATCGCATAGAGCCGCTCGATCAGAACCCGGGCCACGGAGCTTTCCTCGCCCAGCCAGAGCGGCGTGCCGACCACGAGGATGTCGGCGGCGAGGATATGCTCCCAGAGCCGGGGCCAGTCGTCGCGGTCCCAGCCATGCTCGGTCATGTCCGGGTAGACGCCCGGCGGCACCTGATGGTCGAGCATGTGGAGATGACGCACCGAAACGCCCTGCTTTTCCATGATCGCCGCCGATGCGTTCATCAGAAGCCGCGTGTGGCTTTGCCCCGCGGTCTTCTTCAGGGACGTGTTGACGTAGACGGCACTCAGATCGGCAAACGCGCTCATGTCAGGGGTTCCTCCCCCAGCTTGTCGCGGTCGACCGCGACCGGCCGGCCGTAATCGTCGAAGGCGGCGACCCAGGCGCCCTCCGCGCAGATCACCACCAGCCGCACCTCGGGAAGCGCCGAGGGTCGCGCCGCGCAATCTGTGGGCGCCCCGCCGGTCCGGGCGACATAGTCGGTCGCCGCGGCGTCTATGATCGCCGTCTCGGAGGGCGGCACGCTGCGCACCCACCACAGAAGCCCGGCGCAAAACGCCAACGCCACGAGGGCCACAAGGCTGATCCGCTGCGGCCCGGTCATCGTTCGGGGTCCTCCTTGATCTCGCTGATTTCCATGTCGAGAAAGTAGCTGATCGCCGAGCGGATCGCGACGAGCAACCCGAGAAACAGCAGGTCACCCAGCGCGAGGCTGAGCGCGGTGTGAATGATGTCGGAGACGATGAACAGTTCCAGTCCCGACAGGATGTACCGGCCCAGCTCCACCCGCTCGCGGTTGATGATGCGCGCCCGGTTGGCCTCGGTCTTCAGGGTTTCGGCACGGATGAAGCCCACGAGAAAGCGCACCGTTCCGATCAGCATCACGGCAATGGCCAGAAGCGCGATGAGCGCCGCAAGCCATTCCAGAACCAGCACGAGACCCTGCAGTTCGGTATGCAGGATGCCTTCCGTGGCGGCGATATCCGGCAGCGATTCCATGGCCCCTCAAGCCCTCCGTCAGCCCATGGCCCCCATGAGTTCCCGTCCCACGAGCATGCGCCGGATCTCCGACGTGCCCGCGCCGATTTCCATCAGCTTGGCGTCGCGGAACATGCGGCTCACGGGGCTGTCGTTCAGGAAGCCCGCGCCGCCCATCGCCTGCACCGCCTGGTGGGCGACCTTCATCCCCTCCTCGCTCGCGTAGAGCACGCAGGCGGCGGCGTCCTGGCGCGTGACCGCGCCCCGGTCGCAGGCCTTGGCGACCTCGTAGGCATAGGCGCGGGCCGAGTTCATGGCGGTATACATGTCCGCGATCTTGCCCTGCATCAGCTGGAAACTGCCCACGGGCTGCCCGAATTGCTTGCGCTCGACCATGTAGGGCATGACCTCGTCGAGACAGCCGGCCATGATGCCGATGTTGACGCCCGACAGGACGACGCGCTCGTAGTCGAGCCCCGACATCAGCACGGCCACCCCGCGACCCTCCTCGCCGAGGACGTTCTCGAAGGGCACTTCCACATCCTCGAAGATCAGTTCGGCGGTGTTCGACCCGCGCATGCCGAGCTTGTCGAAATGCGGCGAGGTGGAGAAGCCTTTCATCGACTTCTCCACGATGAAGGCCGTGATGCCCTTGGACCCCGCCTCGGGGTCGGTCTTGGCATAGACCACCAGCGTGTCGGCATCGGGCCCGTTCGTGATCCAGTATTTGGTCCCGTTCAGAACGTAGCGGTCGTTGCGCTTTTCGGCGCGGAGCTTCATGCCCACCACGTCCGAGCCCGCCCCCGCCTCGGACATGGCCAGCGCGCCCACGTGCTGCCCCGAGATCAGGCCGGGCAGGTATTTCGCCTTCTGCTCTTCCGTGCCGTTCAGCTTGATCTGGTTCACGCAGAGGTTGGAATGGGCGCCGTAGCTGAGGCCGATGGAGGCCGAGACGCGGCTGATTTCCTCGACCGCGACGGTATGCGCGAGATAGCCCATGCCCGCGCCGCCGTATTCCTCGTCAACGGTAATGCCCAGCAGCCCAAGCTCCCCCATCTCGGGCCAGAGCTCGTTGGGGAACGCGTTGGTCCTGTCGACCTCGGCGGCCATCGGTTTCACGCGCTCCTGCGCCCAGCGGTGCACCATCTCGCGCAGGCTGTTCACGTCGTCGCCGAGATCGAACGTCATCGAGGCCATGAACATGGGTCCCCGCCCTCCTCTTAATTGAACGCTTGTTCAGTTATTAGAACCCGTCATCGCCCCTGTCAAAGATTCTCATCGCCCGGGCCCTTGCCATCCGCGATCCCCGGTGCTTGCGTCACCGCGACCCCAGCCGCCCGGAGCCCGCGCCGCCATGCTGCCATTTCACGTCTACGATGTCTTCACCTCGCAGCCTTTCACCGGAAATCCGCTGGCCATCGTGGAAGAGGCCGACGGGCTGAGCGCGGCGCAGATGCAGACCATCGCCCGGCAGTTCAACCTCAGCGAGACGATCTTCGTCCAGGCGCCCGGGGACCCGGCCCATACCGCGAAGGTGCGCATCTTCTTTCCCACCGCCGAGATCCCCTTCGCCGGCCATCCGACCATCGGCTGCGCGATCCATCTGGCGGGCGATGACGCCGCGCTCGTCACGCTGGAAGAGGTCGCGGGCCTCGTGCCCGTGACGCTGACCCGCGACGGGCCGACGGTGCAGGCGGAGTTCACTGCGCCGAAGCTGCCGCGCGCCCTGCCCGCGACGCCGAACCGGGCGACGATGGCCGCCGCCCTCGGCCTGACGGAACAGGACCTCGCCCCGACGCCGCTGGGCAATTTCGAGGGTGGTCCGCATTTTCTGTATGTCGAACTCACCGATCTCGACGCCCTTGCGCGGGCCCAAATCCGCGAGCCGGCCTTCACGAGAACGCGCGAGACCGCCGGCGACACCGGCGCGATCTACGCCTATGTCCGAACCGGGCCGGTCTCCATACAGGCGCGCATGTTCGACCCGACCGCCGGCATCCCGGAGGATCCTGCCACCGGCTCGGCCACGGCGATCCTTTCGGGCCAGCTTCTCGCGACGGGCGCGCTGACGGACGGAACCTCGGTCTGGACCGTGCGGCAGGGCGTGGAGATGGGCCGCCCCTCCGCCCTGCGCCTGTCCGTCGACGTTTCGGCTGGCGCCGTTACGGCGATCCGCGTGGCCGGCAGCGCGGTCAAGATCGCAGAGGGCAGGATCCGCATTCCCGACGCATGATCGCCACCCGTCTTTCCCATTTCTGCGGCTGACCCTATATGGCTTGCCATGATTGGTGATCTCCTGCGCCGGTTGACGGCCCCCGAACCCGAACCGCTTCCCTTCGACGACGCCCGCCTCGCGCTGGCGGCCCTCCTGGTGCGCATCGCGCGCTCCGACGGCGCGTACGAGGGCGTCGAGATCGACCGGATCGATGCGGTGCTGGCCAGGCGCTACGCGCTTTCGCCCTTCGAGGTGGCGAAGCTGCGAGGCGAGGCCGAGCGGCTGGAGGCGGAAGCCCCCGACACCGTGCGCTTCACCCGCGCCATCAAGGAGGCCGTGCCCTATGACGACCGCCTCAAGGTCGTCGAATCCCTCTGGGAGATCGTGCTGGCCGATGGCGAACGCGACCATGAGGAGGACGCGATCCTGCGCCTCGTGGCGCCGATGCTGGGCGTGAACGATCGCGATTCGAACCTCGCGCGCAAACGGGTCGAAGCCGCAGGCGGATGATCGCGTCCCTGCCGATGTACGCCTTTCCGGCCACGCAGGCGGCCGAGGCGCGGCTCTGGGCCGGGATCAGGGACAGGCTGCGGCAGACCGGCTTGGACGCGCCGGAGCATCTGACCCACGCGCCGGGCGACCTCATGGCCCATTGGAGCGACCCCGGCCTGCTGCTGTCGCAGACCTGCGGGCGTCCCTACAAGACATATCTGCACGGCAAGGTCCAGCTGGTCGGCACGCCCGATTACGGGGTGGAGGGCTGCCCCCCGGCCCATTACCGGAGCCTCGTCGTGGCGCGCGCCGATGACCCCCGCACGGAGCTCGCGGCCCTTCGCGGCGCGGGCTTCGCCTATAACGATCCCGGATCGCAATCGGGCTGGGCCGCGTTGGCGGCGGAGGCACCGGAGGTGCTGGACGGCCCGCGGCTCGAGACTGGCAGCCACCGCGCCTCGGTCCGCGCGGTGCGCGAGGGGCGGGCGGATTTCGCCGCCATCGACGCTGTGACCTACCGGCACCTGGCAGCCGCGGGCGAGTCCACGGGCCTCAGGATCGTCCATGCCACCGCGCCGCGCCCCGGCCTGCCGCTGATCACCGGCGCCGCCCATGATCCCGCGCCGATCTTCGACGCGGCCCGCGCCGCCATCGCCGCGCTGTCACCTTCGGACCGCCTGCGGCTCGGCCTTGTCGGCCTCGCCCGGATTCCGGCGGAGGACTATCTCGCACTGCCCGATCCTTAGGCGATTGACGATTTCCACGGCACTTTCCGGGACGTTTCATGGCCGTGCCCCGTTGCAATCCATGCCGATTTGGTCACAAATCCCTTGGTCTCAGGGGGCCTGCCAAACGTGACAGACCAATCGATGCCGGTGATCGACATAACCGGGCTGCACAAAAGCTTCGGCGCGCTGCACGTTCTGCGCGGCGTGGACATGACGGCGCGGGCGGGTGACGTGGTATCCCTGATCGGGTCGTCGGGCTCCGGCAAGTCGACGCTTCTGCGCTGCGCCAACCTGCTCGAGGACAGCCAGCAGGGCGAGATCCTCTTCGAGGGCGAGCCGGTGAAATGGCGCGGGACCGGGCCGTCGCGACGGCCAGCCGATGCCCTGCAGGTCCAGCGCATCCGAACGAACCTGTCGATGGTGTTCCAGCAGTTCAACCTGTGGGCGCATCTGACGATCCTGCAGAACGTGATGGAGGCGCCCGTCACCGTCCTCGGCCAGGACAAGGCCGAGGTGGAGGATCGCGCCCGTCGCATCCTCGACAAGGTCGGCATCCACGAGAAATGCGACGCCTACCCCGCGCAACTCTCCGGCGGACAGCAGCAGCGCGCGGCGATCGCCCGCGCGCTCTGCATGGAGCCGCGCGCGCTGCTGTTCGACGAACCGACCTCGGCCCTCGACCCCGAGCTCGAACAGGAGGTCGTGCGCGTCATCCGCGGGCTGGCGGAAGAAGGCCGCACCATGCTGCTCGTGACCCATGACATGCGCATGGCGCGCGACCTGTCGGACCGCGTCGTGTTCCTGCACCAGGGCCTGGTCGAGGAAGAAGGCCCGCCCGACGAACTGTTCAACAACCCCAGATCAGGCCGCCTGCGGCAGTTCCTCAGCCACAGCCAGGCGGCCTGAAACCAACCTCCAACGGAAAACAGGGAGCAATTCCATGAAACATCTGATCCTTTCGGCCAGCATCCTGGCCCTCGGCGCCGGTATCGCGTCCGCTCAGGACGTGGTGCGGATGGGCACCGAAGGCGCCTACCCTCCGTACAACTTCATCAACGACAACGGCGAGGTTGACGGGTTCGAACGTGACCTGGGCGACGAGATCTGCGCGCGGGCCGAGCTGACCTGCGAATGGGTGACGAACGACTGGGATTCGATCATCCCCAACCTCACCTCGGGCAATTACGACACGATCATCGCGGGCATGTCGATCACCCCCGAGCGGGACGAGGTGATCGACTTCACCCAGCCCTATATCCCGCCGGCCTCCTCGCTCTTCCTCGGCATGTCCGAGGATATCGACCTCGACGGCGCTGTCGTGGCGGCCCAGACCAACACGATCCAGGCGGGCTACATCGCCGCCGAGACCGGCGCGACGCTCATCGAGTTCGCCACCCCCGATGAAACCGTCGCCGCCGTGCGCAACGGCGAGGCGGACGCGGTCTTCGCCGATGGCGACTACCTGCTGCCGATCGCCGAGGAGGATCCCGACCTGATGATCGTCCTCGATCCCGTCCAGCTGGGCGGCGGTGTCGGCGTGGGCATGCGCGAGGGCGACGAGCGGCTGGCGGCCTTCGACGCGGCCATCGCCTCGATGAAGGAAGACGGCACGCTGAACGCGCTGATCGTCGAATGGTTCGGCGAAGACGCCGCGACCTGGTAAGGCTACAGGGCGGGGGCACCGCATAGCGCCCCCGCCCCTTCATCTTTCCGAAAATACGCATAGCGCGCCGCCGGCCACGGGACCAGATGTTCGAGTTCTGCACCGACCCCGATACGCTCGACACGTTCCGCTGGTTCAGCTGCTACCTGACCAACGGCGCGCATTTCCTGTTCTACCAGTCCTTCCTCGTGGTCTTCGCGCTTCTGGCGGTCACGGCCCCCACCGCGCTTGCCTTCGGCTTCGTGGCCGCCGCCGCCTCGCGTTCGCCGATCCTGCCGCTCAGCTGGGTGGGTAAATTCTACACCGCCATGGTCCGCGGCGTGCCGGACATCGTGTTCTTCCTGTTCTTTATCCTCGTGCTGGATCAGGCCATCGAATACCTGCGCCATTCGGTCGTCTGCCCCGACTGGACCGACCCGATCCGGCAAGGCGCCAATTTCATCGTCTGCCCCGAGGCGCGGACCCCGCAATCGGGTGCGCCGCAATGGGTGCACGAAACCTACGGCTTCGCGCTCGCGGTCTTTACCTACGCCATCGTCTTCGGCGCCTTTTGCGGCAACGTCCTTTACGGCGCGATGCGGGCCGTGCCCCGCGCGCAGCTCGAGACGGCCGAGGCCTACGGGATGACCCGGCGGCAGATCTTCTGGCGTATCCTCGTGCCGCAGATGTGGATCTATGCGTTGCCGGGCCTGTCGAACATATGGATGATCCTGATCAAGGCCACGCCGCTGCTGTTCCTTCTGGGGATCGAGGACATCGTCTACTGGGCGCGGGAACTGGGCGGCTCGCGCACCTCGGCCTTCCAGTATCCGCATCCCGACTGGCGCTTCTGGTATTTTCTCGGCCTCCTGATCTTCTATCTCGCCTTCACGCGCGTCTCCGAGATCGTTCTGGCCCGCCTGACCGCGCGCCTGTCGCACGGACAGGCGACAGCAGCCGGCGAAGAGTTGCGGAAGGCCGCCGCATGACCTGCGCCGAGGCGATCCAGGCCTATGCGCTGAGGTCCATCGGTATCGGCGAGCGTTTGCTGCCAAGCGCCGAGATCAGCGTCTGCCAACAGCTCGTCCTGATCGGCTCGGGCATGATCTGGAACGTCTATTTCGCCGTGCTCGCGCTCGGCTTCGGCTTCGGCTTTGCGGTTTTGCTGGCTCTCGCCAAGGCTTCCCCACGGCGCATTCTTCGCAAGCCGGCGGAGTGGTTCATCTTCGTCTTCCGGGGCTCGCCGCTCTTCATCCAGTTCTTCATGGCCTACGAGGCCTTCGTTCTGTTGCCCCGTGTGGGCGTCGAATTCACGCTGCTGGGCGTGGCCATCGAGGCCGAGACGCGCTGGTTCGCCCGTGCATGGCTGGGCGCGCTGATCGTGCTGTGGTTCAACACCTCCGCCTATTCCGCCGAAATCTTCTACGGCGCGCTCCGTTCGGTGCCGAAGGGCGATCTGGAGGCGGCGGATGCCTTTGGCCTCACCGGCTGGAAGAAATTCCGCCGCATCACCTTCCCCACCACCATGCGCCTCGCATGGCCCGCCTATACCAACGAAGCCATTTTCCTTTTTCATTCCACGGCGCTTGTCTTCTTCTCGTCCTTTCCCGCCTTCCAGCAGCGGGGCGATGCGCTCTACTATGCCAGCTACTTTGCCGACCGGACGTTCAACCCCTTCATCCCCTACCCGATCGTGGCGGTCTATTTCGTCCTCTTTACGCTGCTGATCATCTGGATGTTCTCGGCGATCAACACCCGCCTCAACCGCCACCTTCCCCAGGACGCGCGCCCGAGGCTGCGCTACCGTCCGCAGGTGATCCGGTGAGCTGGCTCGACGAGCATCCCGAGATCAAGTCGATCCGCACGGTCGCGGCGGATCTGAACGGCCAGCCGCGCGGCAAGCGGATCGCGCGCCGTTACGCCGAAAAGGCCCTGACCGAGGGCACGCGGTTCCCGTTTTCGGTGCTCAATCTCGACATCTGGGGCGAGGATATCGAGGACAGCCCGCTGGTCTTCCGCGCGGGCGACCCCGACGGGGTGCTCATGCCCACCGAGCGCGGGTTTCTGCCGGTCCCATGGCTGGCCTCGCCCACGGCGCTTCTGCCGATCTGGATGTTCCACGAGGATGGCCGCCCCTATGACGGCGATCCGCGACAGGCGCTCGCGCGGGTGGTCGAACGCTACACGGCGCTCGGCCTGACCCCGGTGGTGGCAACGGAGCTGGAGTTCTACCTCATCGACGACCGCGGCCACGAGCCGCGCGTGCCGCCGTCGCCGCGCTCGGGCAAGCGCCGGCATCAGGCCGAGATCCTCGCGCTCAGGCAGCTCGACGCGTGGGACGGGTTCTTCACGCGGCTCTACGAGGCCTGCGAGGCCATGGACATCCCCGCCGATACCACGATCTCGGAGGCCGGCCCCGGCCAGTTCGAGGTCAACCTGATGCACCAGCCCGACGCGATGAAGGCCGCCGACGATGCGTGGCTCTTCAAGCTGCTGGTCAAGGGGCTGGCGCGCGAACACGGGGTGGCGGCGAGTTTCATGGCCAAACCCTACGAGGATTATGCCGGAAACGGGCTGCACACCCATTTCTCGGTGATCGACAGCGATGGCACGAACATCTTCGACGAGCGCCAGAACGGCGGCGCGGACCTGCTGGGTCACGCGATTTCGGGGTGCCTCTCGGCCATGCCGGGATCGACGCTGGTCTTTGCGCCCCATGCCTCGAGCTACGATCGCTTCGTGCCCGGTGCCCATGCGCCCACTGCCGCGGCCTGGGCGCACGAAAACCGAACGGCGGCGCTGCGGGTGCCCTCGGGCGGGCCTGCCGCGCGGCGTATCGAGCACCGTGTCGCGGGCGGCGACATCAACCCCTACCTGCTGATCGCCGCGATCCTCGGCGCGGCTTTGAACGGGCTGGAGGATCACGAGGCGCCACCGCCGCCGATCACCGGCAACGCCTACGCCCAGAACCTGCCGCAACTGCCGCAGACATGGGACGCGGCCATTGCGGCCTTCGCCGAGGCCCCCGAGATCCGTCGCATCTTCACTCCGGGCCTGATCGACAACATGCTCGCCACCAAGCGCCAGGAGTTGCACTACATGGGAGAGTTGTCGGACACCGAACGCCGGGATCTCTACCTCGATACGGTCTGAGGCACTCTCGGCTCAGAGGTCGAGCTGGTCCACGAATCCCTTGAGCGTCGCGGCGGATGCGCGCAGTTTCTCGGTTTCGTCCGCGTCCAGATCCGGCCAGAGCGTGGCCGACACACCGCCGCGCCCGACAAGGCGCGGCAGAGAGAGCGCGACATCCGGAACGCCCAACACCTCGGGCTCCACCGTCGAGACGGAAAGAACGGCCTGCTCGTCTCCCGCGATCGCGCCCACGATCCGCGCCAGCCCGCCGCCGATCCCGTACCATGTCGCACCCTTGCCCTCGATGATCGTGTAAGCCGCGTTGCGCACACCCTTGTCGATGCGCGCGCGCACATCCGCCGTCAGCGCCGATCCGATCTGCGCCGCGAACCCCGTCAGCGGCACCGAGCCCGCCCGCGCATTGGACCAGGCCAGGACCTCGCTGTCGCCATGTTCGCCCAGCACATAGGCATGGACGGAGTTGGACGAGATGCCCAGATGCCGTCCCAGAAGCCAGCGGAAGCGCGCGGTGTCGAGGATCGTGCCCGATCCGATCACGCGCCCCGGCGGCAGGCCGGACATCCGCGCCGTGATCTGGCCCATGATGTCGACCGGGTTCGAGGCGATCAGCAGAACCGCGTCGGGGCAGACCGCCATGACCTCGCCCACCACGGCGCGGAACACCTCGGCATTGCGTTCCAGCAGCGCCAGACGCGTCTCGCCGGGTTTCTGCGACACTCCGCAGGCGAGGATCACCACGCCCGACCCGGCGATTTCCGCATAGCCGCCATGGCGCACCACGGCGGGGGCCGAGAAGGGCACGGCGTGGGCGATATCCTCGGCCTCGGCCCGCGCGCGCGCCTCGTCGATATCGACAAGGACAAGCTCCTTCGCGATCCCCTTCAGGATCAGCGCGAAGCCCGCTGCCGAGCCCACCATTCCAGCCCCGATGATTGCTACTTTCATTTGCGCCTCCATGCGCCGCCGTGCCAATTGGAACACAGCTTGGCTGTCTTCCCAAGGGCCCAGTGGCCTCTTGTGCCGCGACACAGGCGCGCCTAGCTTTGGCCGGACAAGCACGAGAGACCCCGATGATCCTTGGCATACTCCAGACCGGCCGCGTGTCCGACGAAGCGCGCGCCCTTTATGGCGGCTACCCCGAGATGTTCGCGCGCCTGTTCGAGCCGCGGGGCTTCGAGCAGCGCGTCTGGATGGTGGTCGATGGCGAGTTCCCGGACGGTCCCGGGGACGCGGATGCGTGGCTCATCACCGGCTCGCCCCACGGTGTCTACGAGGACCGGCCGTGGATCGCCCCGCTGGAGCAGTTTATCCGCGAGATCCGCGACGCGGACCGGCCGCTTGTGGGGATCTGCTTCGGCCACCAGATCGTGGCGCAGGCCTTTGGCGGCCGCGTCGAGAAATACGAGGGCGGCTGGGCGCTCGGCCGGCGGGATTACCAGATCGCGGGGCAGACGCTTGCGATGAACGCCGCCCATCAGGACCAGGTGGTCGAGCCGCCCGCGGGGGCCGAGCATCTTGGTGGCAACGCCTTCACGAAACATGCCGTGCTGGCCTATGGCGATCACATCCTGACGGTGCAGCCGCATCCCGAGATCGAGGCCGGTTTCATGGGCTACCTTCTGCGGCTTCGCGGCACGCATCTTTCGCCCGAGGAGCTCGAGGCCGCCATAGCTGAACTCGAAGCGAAAAACGATGCCGACCGCGCGGCCGACTGGATCGCCGAAGTGCTGCGCGGGACACCGGTGAAACGGGCGATGTCGCGCCTCGAGCCGGCCACCGCATGACCAGTGTTACAGACCTCCGCGCGAAACTGCCCGAGGTGGCGCAGCTCTACCTCGAGGGGCGGTCCATCGATGAGGTCGAATGCATCGTGGCCGATCTGGCCGGCGTGGCGCGCGGCAAGGCGATGCCCGGCTCGAAATTCGCCGCGCAAAGGCATTTCTACCTGCCCAACTCGATCTTCTTCCAGACCGTCACCGGCGACTGGGCCGAGGTGATGGACGACGGGTATACCGAACCCGACATGGTCCTGACGCCCGACTTCTCGACCGCGAGCCCCGCGCCATGGACGGCGGACTGGACGCTTCAGGTCATCCACGACATCGCGCTTCAGGACGGAACGCCCGTGCCTTTCGCGCCGCGCAATGTCCTCAAACGCGTCGTGGCCCTCTACCAGGCGCGCGGCTGGACCCCCGTCGTCGCCCCCGAGATGGAGTTCTACCTCGTCGCGCCCAACACCGACCCGGCCCGCGCGATCGAGCCGCCCATGGGACGCTCGGGCCGTCGCGCCGCCGCAAGGCAGGCCTATTCCATGAGCGCCGTGGACGAATACGGCCCCATCATCGACGATATCTACGACTTCGCCGAGGCGCAGGGGCTGGAGATCGACGGCATCCTGCACGAAGGCGGCGCGGGACAGATCGAGCTCAACCTCCGCCACGGCGACCCGGTGCGGCTGGCCGACGAGATCTTCTATTTCAAGCGGATGATCCGGGAAGCGGCGCTGCGCCACGAGTGCTACGCCACCTTCATGGCCAAACCGATCGAGGGCGAGCCCGGCAGCGCCATGCATGTCCATCACTCCGTCGTCGACACCAAGACGGGGCAGAACATCTTTTCCGCGCCCGACGGTTCCGAGACCGAGGTCTTCATGCATTTCATCGGCGGGATGCAGCGGCACCTTCCTTCCGTGATCGCGCTGCTGGCGCCTTACGTGAACAGTTACCGCCGTTACGTCCGGGACTTCGCCGCGCCCATCAACCTTCACTGGGGGCGCGACAACCGCACGACGGGCCTGCGCGTTCCGGTCTCCGACATCGCCTCCCGCCGGGTCGAGAACCGCCTGCCCGGCATGGACTGCAACCCCTATCTCGGGATCGCGGCGTCGCTGGCCTGCGGATATCTCGGACTGGTGGGGCAGATCGCGCCCGCCGAGGCCTTCACGGGCGATGCCTATACCGGCGGCGACGACATCCCCAAGGGCCTCGACAGCGCACTGGAGCTGTTCAATGCCGATGCCGCCATCGCCGATGTGCTGGGGCCGGAGTTCTGCAAGGTCTACACGGCGGTGAAGTCCCTCGAATACAGCGAATTCCTGCAGGTCATCAGCCCGTGGGAGCGTGAACACCTGCTGATGAACGTCTGAGCGCGAGACATGACCGCGCTTTATCGCAACGACGCGCCCGGGCAGCACGCCCCGTCCTGGTACGCCGCCAGCCTTCCGCCCGACCGCGAGCGCGCGCCCCTCAAAGGTGACGTCACGGCGGATGTGGCCATTCTCGGCGCGGGTTTCACCGGGCTCTGGGCGGCGCTGACGCTGGCACGCGCGGGGCGCAGCGTCGTCGTGCTCGACGCCCACCGCGTAGGCTTCGGCGCGTCGGGACGCAATGGCGGGCAGGTCAATCTGGGCTTCAACCTGTCGCAGCAGACGCTTGAGGCAAAGCTGGGACAGGCGCGTGCCCACGCACTCTGGCAGCTGGCCGAAGAGGCCCGCGCGCAGCTGCGCGACTTCTGCGCGGCACATGCGCCCGAGGCCAGCTACCGGCCCGGTTCGGCCTTTGCCGAATACAGCCCGCGCGCGGTCGCAGAGCTGCGCGCCGAGGCCGCGTTCCTCGAGAACCGCTATGGCTACAGGCTAGAGGTGATGAACCGCCCGGACTTCTCCGAACTCGTCAGATCGCCGCACTACGCCGGGGGGCTTCTGGACCGGGGCGGCGGGCACGTCCACCCGCTGGCCTATGCGAGAGCACTCGCGCGCGAGGCCGAAGCCGCCGGTGCCGTCATCCATGAGTTGAGCGAGGTGACGCGGGTCACCGAGGGCCGCCACGTCGTCCTGACCACAGGCGAGGGTCAGGTCACGGCGGGCCATGCCATTGTCGCGGGCAATGGATACCTGCCGGATATCCTTCCTGAAGTGAACAGGAAGGTGATGCCGATCAACTCCTTCATCGCCGCGACGGAGCCCCTGCCCGACCGCTGGCAGGAGGTGCTGGCCGAGGATATCTGCGTGGCGGATTCGAAATTCGTCGTGAACTACTACCGGTTCAGCGCCGACCGACGGTTCCTGTTCGGCGGGCGCGAGAGTTACGGGATCGGCTTTCCCGCCGACATCTCCACGGCGCTCGTCGCGCGGATGGAACGGCTCTTTCCGCAACTCAAGGGCGTGGGCATCTCGCATGTCTGGGGCGGATCGCTGGGCATCACCATGACGCGCCTGCCCCATGTGGCGCGGGTGGGTGCGAACATCCTGTCCGGCGCGGGCTTCTCGGGGCATGGCGTGGCGCTTTCGGGCATGGCGGGGCGCGTCATGGCCGAGGCGGTGCTGGGCCAGGAGGATGGGCTCGCCACCTTCGAGACGCTCCCCGTGCCGCGCTTTCCCGGCGGCATGGCGTTGCGCGCACCCCTGCTGACGCTGGCGATGACCTGGTACGCGCTGCGCGACCGCATCGGGCTATAGCCCCGTAAAGCGGTCGACTTTCATCCGGAAGACCGGCTGCCGTGGCACACATGCGACAGGTTTCGGCCTCGGCAACCACAGGCTGGATTCCTGCGACCCCGCAGGTTAAGATTTCCGAAATGGGACATTTCAAAAAGGTGAAACCATGGCGCCCACGCTCAGCGTTGCCCCCAACGTCTATGACGCCGAACCCATCCCCGAGGCCGCACGGGCGGAGATCGACCGTCTTCTGCAATCCGGCGATCTTTTCCGCTACACCGCGCCCGAGGATGCGCCCGTGGCCTTGCTGGAGCGCGAATTCGCCGACCTGATGGGATCGAAATACGCGCTGGCCGTCTCCTCCTGCTCGGCCGCGATCTTTCTCAGCCTCAGGGCGCTGGACCTCGCCCCCGGCGCGCGGGTCCTGATCCCGGCCTTCACCTTCGCCGCCGTGCCCTCGGCCGTCGTGCATGCGAATTGCCAGCCCGTCCTCGTCGAGGTGGCGGAGAATTACCGGATCGACATCGACGATTTCGCCGCCCGACTCGATGACGACATTTCCGCCGTCATCATCAGCCACATGCGCGGCCATACCTCGGACATGGACGCGATCATGGCGCTTGCCGCGGCGCGTGGCATTCCCGTCATCGAGGACGCGGCCCATTCGCTCGGCACGCTCTGGCACGGCCGCAAGATCGGCACGATCGGGGCGATCGGCTGCTTCTCGTTCCAGTCCTACAAGCTTGTGAATGCCGGCGAGGGCGGCATCCTGATCACCGACGACGCCGACCTCGTGGCGCGCGCCGTGATCATGTCGGGCGCCTACGAGCACAACTGGAAGAAGCATGCCGTGAAGAACGGGGGCCCCGACGGTCAGAACGATCCCGAGCTCGAGCTCGCCTTCGCGCGCTGGCAGAACATGCTGCCGCTCTACAACATGCGGATGCAGAACCTCTCGGCCGCGGTGATCCGTCCGCAACTTCCCGAGGTCGCACGCCGGGTGCGCGACGGGCGGGCCAACCATGACTACGTGGCCGACCGGCTCAACGCCTCGGCCTGGATCGAGGTTCCCGACGCGCTCGGCCCCGAGGAGCGCGCACCGGATTCGATCCAGTTCAACCTCATCGACATGCCCAGCGACGATCACGCCCGCGCCTTCGCGGACGCTGCCGCCGCCAGTGGCGTCAAGGTTCAGGTCTTCGGTCTGTCGACCGACAATGCGCGGGCCTTCTGGAACTGGAACTTCATCCCCGGCGAGCGCCCTGAACTGCCGCAGACCCGCGCCATGCTGATGCGCGCCTGCGACGTGCGGCTACCCGCACGCCTGCAGAAACCCGATCTGGACTTCATCGCGGGCGCCCTGATCGGGGCGGCGGAGGATGTCATGGGGGAAGAGACCCGCGCCTACGGCACCTAGACCGCGCGATATCACATCTTGCTGAGCTTCGACTGAAGCTCGGCAAGCTGCTTCTTGATATCGTTGAGCTCATCCTCGGCGCTGCTGTCGGTGGGCGCGGCGACTTCTTCGCTGTCGTCATGGGATGGACCCGACCAGGTCTGCCCCATGCCACCCGTCATCGCCTTGAAGAATGCCTCCTGCTGGGCGCGCATCGCGTCGAAGCCGGGCATGGAGGCCATTGGATTTATCGCGGTCATGTTCTCGACCATCTTCGACTGACCCTGCTTGAGCATCTCGAAACTCATGGTCAGAAAGTCGGGCACGACCGATTGGGCCTGCGTGGAATAGCTGCGCACCAGATCGGTGAGAACCGCGATCGGAAGGACGCTCTCGCCGCGGCTTTCGTGCTCGGCGATGATCTGCAGGAGATACTGGCGCGTCAGGTCGTCACCGGATTTAAGATCGACGATCTTCACCTCGCGCCCGTCGCGGATGAAGCCCGCGATATCTTCGAGCGTCACGTAATCCGAGGTTTCGGTGTTGTAGAGCCGACGGCTGGCGTAGCGCTTGATCAGCAGTGCATCATCGGCAGACGCTTTGGCTTTCGCGTTTCCGGTCGCCATGGCGGCCTCCCTTTCCTGCGGTGCAGCATCGCGTAGCCTAGCCCCTTGCGGGCAAAAAGCAATCAGGTTCTGCAGTGCAATCATATAGAAGAAGGGCAGGCCCTGTAATGGACCCGCCCTTCTGTATTCATGCCGACGGGGAGGACGTCGGCACGAAACCCTGTCGCTGCCGCGCGATTACTTCGCGGCGGCTTTCTTGGCGACCGAGGTCACTTCCGCGGTGGCCTTCTTGACGGCCGCGGTGGCCTCTTCGGTGGCTTCCTTGCCGGCGGCCATCATCAGCTCGACCGTTTCCATCTGGACCTTCTTCGCGACTTCGGCGAAGGCGGCCATGGTTTCGGCGGTCATCTCGGCCTGGGCCGATGCGAAATCGGTCATCGCCTTGGTGTAGTCGGTCGGCTCTGCCTTGGCGGAGGTCATTTCGCCGACCTTTGTCAGCGTGTCCTTCGTCCATTTCGACGAGATGTCGGTTGACTTCTCTGCGGCGTCGAGGGCGACCTTCGCCATCTTGTCGCTCATGGCGGCCGAGGATTTGAACGCATCGTTGAATGCGGACATGTCCATCGGGAAGGACGACATCATTTCGGACATCATCTTGCTGTAGTCGGGGTTCTTGGCCATCGGTCTTCTCCTTTGACCGCGCCGTGCGGTCCTTGCTGCGATTGACCGGAATATGAATGCTGCAGTGCAGAAAGTCAATACTTTTTTCTGCACTGCAGCATAACCTACACAGGCCGTGACTTACCCTAGGTAAATCAAGCGATTGTCCGCTCGAGAACGTAAGTCCCCGGCGCGGGCGCGAGCACCTCGTAGCCCGCCTCGCCCGGCACGCGCGCCGGAACCTGCTTGCCCGACCGACTCGCCAGCCAGCTTTCCCAGCGCGGCCACCATGAGCCCTCGTTGTACTGCGCCGCCGCCAACCAGTCCTCGGGCGTGCCCGTCACGTCCGGGTTCGTGTAATGGCCGTATTTCTTCTTCGACGGCGGATTGACGATCCCCGCGATATGGCCGGATTCCGACAGCACGAAGCTCTTGTCCCTCGAGCCCATCTGCGCAACCCCGCGGAAGCTGTCCTTCCACGCCGCGATATGGTCCGTCTCGCAGGCGATGGCGTAGACCGGCACCTCCACGTCCCTGACCGAAAGCGTCTCGCCGAAGAGCTTCAGCGTCCCCTCGCTCAACTGGTTGCCCTGGCAGAGGCCGCGCAGATATTGCACGGCCATCCGCCCCGGCAGGTTGGTGGAATCCCCGTTCCAATAGAGCAGGTCGAAGGCCGGCGGCGCCTCGCCCATCATGTAGCTGCGCACGGCCGGGCCGTAGACGAGGTCCTTGGCGCGCAGGAACGAGAAGGTCTTGGACATGTAGTAGCTGTCCAGAAGCCCCTCGGCCTCCACCTGCCGCTCGATGGCATCGACGAAATCGTCCTGCAGGAAGACCGTGAACTCGCCCTGCACGGAGAAATCGGTGAGCGTGGTGAAGAAGGTCGCCGACTTGATCGGCTTCTCCTTGCGCTTTTTCAGAAGCGCCAGCACCGCCGAAAGGGTCGTGCCCGCGATGCAATAGCCGATGGCGTTGACCTGTTTCTCGCCGGTGATCTCGCGGGCGACGCGAACGGCCTCGAGATAACCTTCCTCGACATACTGTTCGAGCCCCACATCGGCATAGCTCGCGTCCGGGTTCTTCCAGCTCACGACGAACAGCGTGTAGCCCTGGTCCACGATCCAGCGGATCAGGCTGTTCTGCGGCTTGAGGTCCATGATGTAGAACTTGTTGATCCAGGGCGGGAAGATCACCATCGGCGTGCGGTGCACGGTTTCGGTGGTGGGCGCGTACTGGATCAGCTCCATCATGCGGTTGCGGAACACCACGGAGCCTTCGGTGGTCGCGATGTTCCCGCCCACCTCGAAGGCCTTCGGGTCGGCGAGCGTCGGAAGCAGCTCCCCGTGGTGACTCTCGATATCGCGCACCATGTTCTCCAGCCCCTGCACGAGGCTCATGCCCTCGGTCTCCACCGCGCGCTCCAATGCATCGGGATTGGTGGCGAGGTAATTGGTGGGCGAGAACAGGTCGATCATCTGGTTGGCGAAAAACTCCACCCGCGCCTTGTCGGTCTCGTCGAGACCCTGAAGCTCGCCCACTGCCTCCTCGATCGCTTTCGCGCCCAGAAGATACTGGTGCTTGACGAAGTTGAAGTAGGGATGTGTACGCCACAGCGGGTTCGAGAACCGCTTGTCGCCCACGAGATCGGGGTCGTCCTGTGGCGCGGTGAACTGCCCGTGGCTGATGTTCTGCTGCATCTCGAGGAAATGCGTGAGCGTCTTGCCCCAGTACTGGACCTGATGTTCCATCAGGCGGGCCGGGTTGGTCATCGCCTCGTTCCAGTAGGCCATGCCGGCCTTGAGATAAATGTCCTGCCCCGGTCCTTCGAGACCGACGTCACCGGCATGCCGCTGCGCAAGCGCGGCCACCAGACGTTTCGACAATTCCTCGACCCGCGCAAGGTTCTGGTTCAGCCGATCGAGGTTCTCGCCCATGTCGCGCTCCCCGGCTTCAATGGCGTCGTCACTGTCTGTCACCTTGATTTCGTCCCGATTTTGGTTCATCCCCACCCTAACTTTGCCAGGGAGAGGGGGCAAAGCGACCAATTGAACCGGACGGGCGGCATGGCTTACACTCCATGACGCCCTTCCGAGGATGGAGACGAGCATGCGCTACCTTCTCACCTACGATCTTTTCGAGTCCCTTCGCATCACCAATCAGTGGATGGGGTCCTCGGCACGCGCCATTTGCTCCTACCCGCAACTGGGACTCCTCGCGAACCCGATGATCCAGTTGACCGCCGCATGGGGCGAGGTCACCGAACGGACCTTCGCGCGCATGGTGGCCAAGCCCGACTGGGGCATCTACTCGATCCCCGCCGATGACGGGCGCGACCATACGGTCTCCATCGAGACGGTCGTGCCCCGCCCCTTCGGCGACCTGATCCGCTTCAACGTGCAGGGCCGCGCGCCCACGGGCCGCAAGGTCCTCTTGGTTGCGCCGATGTCCGGGCATTACGCGACGCTCCTGCGGTCCACGGTTCTGAGCCTGCTGCCCGATTGTGACGTCTACATTACCGACTGGCACAACGCGCGCGACATCCCGGTCAGCGCCGGCAAATTCGACATCGAGGATTACACTCTCTACCTCGTTGATTTTCTGAGGGAAATGGGACCCGACACCCATGTGATCGCGGTCTGCCAGCCCGCGCCGCTCGCGCTGGCCGCGACGGCCTACCTCGCCGAGGAGGAGCCCGCGGCACAACCGCGCTCGCTCACTCTGATCGGCGGGCCCATCGACCCGGACGCGGCCGCCACGGATGTCACCGATTTCGGCCGTCGCGTCACCATGGGCCAGCTCGAACGCTACGTCCTGCAGCGCGTCGGCTTCAAATACGAAGGCGCGGGCCGCATGGTCTATCCCGGCCTGCAGCAGTTGTCGTCCTTCATGGCCATGAACGCCGAGAAGCACGCCAAGGCCTTCACCGAACAGGTGTTGCGCGTGGCCAAGGGCGAGGCCTCGGACCACGACAAGCACAACAAGTTCTACGACGAATATCTCGCCGTGATGGACATGACGGCGGAATTTTACCTTTCGACCGTCGAGCGCATCTTCAAGGGGCTCGAGATCGCGCAGAACCGCTTCACCGTGGACGGCAAGCGCGTCGATATCGGCAAGATCACCACGGTCGCGGTGAAGACGGTCGAGGGTGGCAAGGACGATATTTCCGCGCCCGGCCAATGCGTTGCGGCCCTCGATCTCTGCACCGGCCTGCCTGATTCGAAAAAGGCCAACTACCTGGAACCCAACGCGGGCCATTACGGCATCTTCGCCGGCCGCAGCTGGCGCGACAAGATCCGCCCGCTGGTCCTGGACTTCATCGACGCCAACTGCGACGTGCCCAAGGCACCCGTGAAGGGGGTCGCGGCAAGCTGAGGCCGCGAAGGCAACCGTTCGCCTCTCCTGCCGGTGCGGCAAGATCGGCGGGCGGATCACCGGCATCGACCCCTGACAAGGTGAAGATCGACGAGGGCGCCCGTCGCATGCGCCTCATGCGCCTGACGGCAAGGGCGTGTTGCGCTGGTATGCCGGCTGCTGCGACACGCCGCTTCTCAACACCATGGCCACGCCAAAGCTGCCTGTCGTCGGCGTGCTGACCGACCGGCTGGAGGCGACCGAACCGCTCGGGGCGCTCATCGCCGGGGGCTTCGTGGAAGGGGCTGACGGCAAGGCGCGGCATGTGCATGGCGGCCGCGTGGTGGGCCGGGTCCTGCGCCGCACCGTGGCCGCGCGCCTCTCGGGCCACTGGAAGGACACACCCTTCTTCGATCGGGTCAGCGGCGCAGCCGTGGCCGAGATCGGGCGATCTGCGCGCGACGCCTGAGCTTACAGAAAAGCGATCTATTCACAGGCTTACGTCGCGTTTATTGTCTATTATAGTGCACATTACCGTCAATTCCGAACATCTCAGGGCACACGGGCGGATGTTCGAACGACCAGTTCCGCCGGCACTTCCTCCACCCGCCCCGAGGGCGCTCCCTGCTCGATCTCGCCCACCAGCATGTCGACCGCAGCAGCGACCATGCGGTCGACGGGCTGGCGGATCGTGGTCAGGCCGAAGGCCTTCCACGCCGCCGCCGGCACATCGTCATATCCAACGATCGAAACCTCGCCCGGAACGTCCATAGCCATCCCGTGCCGCAACTCGTCCAGCACACCGAGCGCCATGTGATCGTTCGCCACGAAGATTGCATCAGGTGGCGACGGCGCCTCCATCATCTCCCGCGCAGCCGCGATGGCGCGCGCCCGGTCGAAGCAGCCTTCCGCCATGGCGTGAACCTCCTGCCCGGCCGCCCTGAGCGCGTCCCGGAATCCCTCCCATCGGTCGCGCCCCGTCGAGGCCGTCTGCAGCCCGCCGATATGCGCGATGCGCCGATGACCGCCCCCGACGAGGAACTCCGCCACCGCCGCGCCCCCCGCGCGGTTGGCCGAGGTCACGCTCGACAGGCCCGAACCCGGCAGGCCCCGGTTGAACAGCACCACCGGCAGCCCCGCCGCTTGGCAGCGTGCCACCAGCCGGTCCGACAGATGCACCGACGCCGTCACCAGCCCGTCGACCTGGTAATCCATCAACTCGCCGACGACGCGCTCGACATCTTCCTCACCTTCGCCGCCGGCGGCATGGAACACGAGGATGTGATAGCCCAACGCCTCGAGCGAGGCGGAAAGAGCCTCCAACACCTCGGGATAGAAGGGATTTTCGAGGTAACCGACCACCAGGCCGACGATCCGCGTGCGCCCGGTGATCAGCGACCGCGCCAGCACGTTGGGCCGGTATCCCAGCTCCTCCGCGACTTCCCGGACGCGCCGCGCCATCGCCTCCGACACGCTTGCGCCCGGCGTGAAGACCCGGCTCACCGCGCTCTGGCTGACCCCGGCGCGCCGCGCGACATCGGTTGCCGTGACCTTCGCCATCAGCCCGCCGTCCAGCCACCATCCACCATCAGCGCCGTCCCCGTGACCAGCGCCGATGCGTCCGAGGCGAGAAAGACCACCGCCCCCATGATGTCCTCGATCCGCCCCACCCGGCCAAGCTTGATCTTGTCCTCGATCCAGGCGCGTTTTTCCGGATCGGCGAAGGTGCTTTCGGTCAGCGGGGTGTGGATGAACGTGGGGCAGATCGTGTTCACCCGGATGCCCCGGCCGCCCCATTCGATCGCCATGGCCTTCGTCATGCCTTCGACCGCGTGCTTGCTGGCGCAATAGACAGCGCGGTCGATGCCGCCCACGTGGCCCATCTGGCTGGAGATCTGGATGATCGAGCCGGGACCGGCCATCCTCCGCGCGACCTCCTGCGCGAGGACATAGGCCGCCTTCACGTTGACCTCCATGACCGCGTCGTAATCCGCCTCTATGGTGTCCAGCGCGGGCGCGTGCCGCGCCATCCCGGCCGAATTGACGAGAACGTCCAGAGGCCCCACCCGATCCAGCAGCGTCACCATCGCCTCCCGGTCGGTGACGTCCAGCACCGCCGCCTCTGCCGAGAGGCCCGCAGCCAGCATCGCGGCCACGGTCATCTCGAGTTCCTCAGCCCCACGGGCCGCGACGATCACATCGGCCCCGGCCTCGCCCAGCGCCATGGCGGCGCCCAGCCCGATCCCGCGCGAGCCGCCGGTGATCAGAGCGCGGCGCCCATCCAGGCGAAATGACGGTGTCCTCGGCAGATCCATCACGTCCCCTCCCTTCCTCTGGTCCAAAATATCCCGGGGGGCCAGGGGGCGGAGCCCCCGGGAAGGGCGGGCGGGTGGGCCCGCCCGGCCCCCGCCCTACTCGGCCGCGTCGCGATAGGGCGCGCCCTCACCGTAGGGCACGTTCACGCCACCGTAGCGGCGAACGCGAACGTTGCATTGCTCGGCATGGCCGACAAATCCCTCCAGCATGCAGAGCCGCGAGCCGTACTCGCCCACCAGTACCGCCGCCTCATCGGTCAGAACCCGTTGATAGGAATGAGTTTTCAAAAACTTACCGACCCATAGCCCACCGGTATACCGGCCTGCGCGCTTCGTGGGCAGCGTGTGGTTCGTGCCGATCACCTTGTCGCCATTGGCCACGTTCGTTCGCGGCCCGAGGAACAGCGCGCCGTAATTCGTCATGTTCTCGAGGAACCACTCGTCGCGGTCGGTCATGACCTGCACGTGCTCATAGGCCATCTCCTCGGAGACGCGGAGCATCTCGTCGTGATCGGCGCAGAGGATCACGTCGCCATAGTCGCGCCAACTGACCGATGCCGTCTCCGCCGTCGGAAGAATGGCCAGGAGCCTGTCGATCTCCGCCAGCGTGGCCTCGGCGAGCTTGCGCGAATTGGTGATCAGGCAAGCAGGGGAGTTGTAGCCGTGTTCGGCCTGCCCCAGCAGATCCGTCGCCACCATCTCCGCATCCACCGTGTCGTCGGCGATTACCATGGTCTCGGTCGGCCCGGCGAAAAGGTCGATCCCCACCCGCCCGAACAATTGCCGCTTGGCCTCCGCGACGAAGGCGTTGCCCGGACCCACCAGCATGTCCACCGGCGCGATGCTTTCGGTACCCAGCGCCATGGCGCCCACGGCCTGCACGCCGCCGAGGACGAGGATCTCGTCGGCGCCGCCTTCCTTCATCGCCGCCACGATGGCCGGATGCGGCGCGCCGTTCACCGGCGGGGCGGAGGCGACGATGCGCTTCACGCCCGCGACCTTCGCGGTGATTACCGACATATGCGCCGAGGCCACCATCGGAAATTTTCCGCCCGGCACGTAGCAGCCCACGGAATTCACGGGGATATTCTTATGGCCCAGCACGACGCCCGGCAGCGTTTCGACCTCGACATCGGTCATCGAGGATTTCTGCACCTCGGCGAATCTGCGGATCTGGTCCTGGGCGAAGCGGATATCGGCCATCTCCCGGGTCGAGACCTTCTGCATTGCCGCTTCGATCTCGCTGTCGGTCAGCCGGAAGGCCTGCGGCCTGTAGCCGTCGAACTTCTCGGACAACTCCCGCACTGCAGCATCGCCGCGGGCCTCGATATCGCCAAGGATGCCTTCGACCGTCGCCCGGACCCTCGCGTCTTCCTCGGCCCGCTCATCGGCCGGTTTTCCGCGCTTGAGATACTCCGCCATCATCGCCTCCCGCGTCTGGCCATGCCCCGCGAAAGGGGCTGTCCCATCCCGGCTAGCGCAGTCTGCATACGAATGCAAGAAAAGGCGGAACGTCAGGGTTCGGGCCGTGGCGGGGCGCCCCTCTCACATCAGCGCAAGACCTGCCTCGTCGAAGAAATGCAGCCGTTTCGCGACGAAGCGCAGGCCCAGATGCTCGCCCATGCGAACGGCGCTGTCGCCATCGACCCGCACGGTCACCTTGCCCACCGCGCCGCAATCGACGATCAGGAAGATATCGGCGCCGAGATACTCCACGAGGTCCACCACCCCGTCGATATCGCCCTCGCCCTGCGGGCAAAGCTCGATCGCCTCGGGCCGGATCCCCAGCTTGACAGCCCCGTCGCAACCCGGCGCCGGGCCGCCGCGCCCAGCCTCGAGGTGGTATTCCCCGCCCGACACGGTACAGGGCAGGATATTCATCTTCGGGCTGCCGATGAACTCCGCCACGAAAAGGTTCGCGGGTTTCTCGTACAGATCCCGCGGGGTGCCTACCTGCGCGATGGTCCCGAAATCCAGCACCACGATGCGGTCGGCCAGCGTCATCGCCTCGACCTGATCGTGGGTCACGTAGATCATCGTCGAGGTCAGATGCTGGTGCAGCTTGGCGATCTCGTAGCGCATCTCGACCCGCAGAGCGGCGTCGAGGTTCGACAGCGGCTCATCGAACAGGAACGCGGTAGGGTCCCGCACGATGGAACGACCGATTGCCACGCGCTGACGCTGGCCGCCCGACAGGTCCCTGGGCCGCCGCTCCAGGTATGGCTCCAGCCGCAGGACCCGCGCGGCCTCCGCCACCTTCGCCTCCTGCTCGGCCTTCGGCGCGCCGGCGGTCTTCAGCGAGAAGCCCATGTTCTCGGCCACGGACATGTGCGGGTAAAGCGCGTAGGACTGGAACACCATCGCGAGCCCGCGCTTCGAGGGAGGCTCGGCCGTCGCGTCCCGCCCGTCGATGACAACCTGCCCGCGCGAGGTCTCCTCCAGCCCCGCGATCATCCGCAGAAGCGTGGATTTCCCGCAGCCCGACGGCCCCACGAAGATCACGAATTCCCCGTCCGCGATCTGCAGGTCGACCCCCTTGATCACCTGCACCTCGCCGAACCATTTCTCGACGGCCTTGAGCTCGATCGCCCCCATCTACGCCTCCCCCCGGCTCGGACTGGCCCAGGCCAGCCACACCGCCGCCGTCCAGGTGAATGTCGCGCCCCCCGCAGGCGTGCCGTCCGAGGGGCTGAAATATTCCGCGAAGCCGTTCTCGACGATCAGCCGCACGGTATCGGCGCGGATGCGCGCGCCCTCCGCCGTCAACCCCTGCTCGGCCATGCCGCTCGCCGCCATGTAGTTCATGATCGCCCAGACCGGCCCTCGCCAGTAGCGCAGGTGATCGAAGGACACCGCCGAAAGGTCATGGCTGGGCAGGACGTAGCGCGCGCCCGCCATCACCCTGCGGAGCGTCTCCAGCGGGCGCCGGTCCTCCAGCCCCGCCCACCAGCTCAGGAAGGACGCATTCGACACCGATCCCGCGAAATTCCCCGTCCGCAGGTTCCTCGCGTCATAGGCGCCGGTTTCGGGGTTCCACAGCATCGCCGCCCCGTCCTCCAGCCGCGCGATCCAACCGTCGATCTCATCCGTCCCGGCCCCCAGCAGCTCCGCCGCCAGCCGCAGGTCGCGGGTGGAGCGCAGCGCGGTGAAGGTCATCGTCGGATCGGCCACGCGAAACGGGCTTTCGACGGCGATGGCGGCCTCGTCCCACCGCCTCTCGCGGGCGAACTGGACCAGCCAGATGTAGCGGTCGTAATCGGCCTGCGTGGGCCGCATCCGCGGGTCCACATGGCCCGTGTCCCGCCGCGTGTAGGGCGCCACGCCCACCGGATCGATCCCGGCCATGGCCTCGTCCCAGTCCGGCGCGTTGTCGCGCCCGGCCTCCCACGGGTGCGTGATCGCCACCGCCCCGCTTTCGGCGCGCGCCGCCATGATCCAGCGATGATAGACAAGAAGCTTCGGGAACAGCGCTGCGAGCCGGTCATGCCCCGCCGCGGGATCGGCGAGATAGATGCGCCACGCGAGCGACGCCACCACCGGCGGCTGGCTGATGCCCGAGGACGGCACCTTGCACGCGCCGCGCCCCAGCGCATCCTCGGTGCCCCAGACGTCCGGCCCGGGGAAATAGCCCGCGTCAACGCGGTGAAACAGGATATGCGGCACCATCCCGTTGCCCCACTGGCCCGAGAACAGCGTCTCGATCTCGGTCCACGCACGGTCGATGTCGAAGGCCGCGAAACCCAGGCCCGCGAAGGCGCTGTCCCAGTTCCACTGGTAGGGATAAAGCCCCTCGGTCGGCACGGTATACCCGCCCCGGTCGTTGAGCCGCAATATGCGCTCGGCCTCCCGATCAAGGGGCTCCGCGTCAATGGTATCGAACACGTCGGTCATCCTTTCACGGACCCCGCCGTCAGGCCACGGGTCATGAACTTCTCCAGCCCAAGGAACAGCGCCATCACCGGCACCGTCGCGATCACGGCTCCCGCCATCAGGTGCTGGCGCGGCACTTCCGAGGAATTGAGCGAGGCGATCCCCCGCGTCAGCGTGAATTTGGAGGGGTCATCCAGCAGCATGAAGGCCAGCAGGAATTCGTTCCACGCGATCATGAAGACGTAAAGCGAGACGCTCGCCAGCGCCGGCAGGCTGAGCGGCAGCGTGATCTTCCAGATCACCTGCAAACGGTTGAGCCCGTCCATCAGACCCGCCTCCTCGATTTCCGGCGGAAGCCCGCGGAAATAGCCCTGCAGCATGTAAAGCGCCACGGGGATGGTCGTGACCGGGTAGATCATGACGATGCCGAGGATCGAATTCCTGAGACCGGTCATCGAAAACGCGATGTAGATCGGCAGCGCCAGCACGATCATCGGCACCATGTAGATCAGCAGGATCGACCGGCCGAGCGCCTTCTGCCCCCGGAACCTCAGCCGCGCCACCGCGTAGGCGCCGGGGATCGAGAACAGCAGCGTGATGAGGACCGTCAGCACCGAAACGTAGAAGGAGGTCCACATGTACTGGCCGAAATCGAAGTCGCGGAACAGCTCTTCGTAGGATCGGAACAGCGCCCAGCCCTGCGAAAGGTCGATGGAGAAATCGAGCGGGTTCGCGATGAGCTCGCCTTGCGTCTTCAGCGAGGTCATCACCATAACGTAGAACGGAATGGCGACGGCCGCCGTGAAGAAGACATAGCCGAAGCCGGTGAGAAACCGGATCACCGCCTCCTCCCATTCGTGGCGCGTCAGCGCGCCGCGCGGGGCATCCGCCATCATGACCGCCACGGGCCAGGCCAGCGCGAGGCCGAACCCCACCCCCGCGGCCAGATGCCCGCCCGCACCCACGCTTCCGGCCACATGGATCGGCGAGGCCCCGGTATAACTCAGCGCGAAGCCGATCACCGCAGCACCCGCCGCCAGCAACCAGCGCGCTCGGTTTTCAGGCGCGGCGAGCCCGACAAGGGTCCCCGTCACGACGCAGCCCCAGAGCCCGGGCCGGAAAGCCTCGCCCGTGGCGAAAGACAGGAGCACGGCCACGGTCGTCGCCGCGACACAAGCCCAGAGCACGCCCAGGATGGGTCCGGTCACATATCCGTACCACAGCGCCTTCACGACCCATCCCCCTTCATCTTTCCAAAAATACGCAGAGGGGGGTGCGGGGGGAGGCACTCCCCCCGCGGGTCGGCGCCGAAGGCGCCGAAAAACCACGTCCAATCAGGCTCCGCCGAACCGCCACCGGATTCCGCCCGCGCCGCCAAACCGATCACAGCCCTTCCTCCTTCGACATGAACCGGAAGAAGAACCACGAGAAGACCAGCAGACACAGAAGGATAACCACGGCCACCGCCGCGCCCGCCCCGATATTCGACAGAGCAAACGCCTGTTCGTAGACATTCACGGTCAGCGTGCGCGTGCCCGCATTGCCCCCCGTCAGAAGGAAGATGTCGTCGAACTTGTTGAAGGTCCAGATGAAGCGCAGCAGGAACAGCACCGACAGGATGCCCATCAGCATGGGCAGGCTGAGATAGCGGAATTTCTGAAACGGCGAGGCGCCGTCGATGTCGGCGGCCTCGTACATGTCGTGGTCGATCGACTGCATCCGCGCGAGGATGAACAGAAACGACAGCGGGAAGTAGCGCCAGATCTCGAAGACCGTCACCATGATCAGCGCCAGGGGCCGCTCACCGAAGAAGTTGATCGAGCTTTCGGTCACGCCCATCTGCACCAGAAGCGCGTTGACGCTCCCCGAGAACGGGTCCAGCAGGATCACCCATGTGAAGGCCACGGCGATCACCGGGGCGACATAGGGAAAGAGGTAGAGACCCCGAAGAACCCCCTGCCCCCGGAAGGACTTGTTCAGCAGAAGCGCCGCGAAAAGACCAACGATGAGCGCGCCGAACGTGCCGACGACGGTGTAGAACAACGTGGCCCAGATCACCGCCCAGAACTCGCGCGCGTCGAACACCTCGCGGAAGTTTTCCCACGTGAATTCGAGGCTGGTCAGGATGTTGTCCGCATCGCCCGTCACCACCGCCGGCGTGGCATCCTCGATCTGCGTCTCCAGCCTGTCCACGTCGCCGGAAAGAACCGCCGGGATCTCCAGCGTCACCCGATCGCCGCCCTCCAGCGTGCCCAGCGCACAGCGGAGCGCGGCGCCGTCGAGGGCGCAGGTCTCGGGCAGGGTCTCGATGGCGACGCCCTCGGGGATGGTGTCGGTCAGGACGACGTTCTCGATCACCTCCCGCTGGCTGGAGTTGCGGATGCGGTAGCGCAGGGTGGCCACCGGTTCGTCGGACTCGCGCAGATCCTCGCGCACCACCGGCGCCGGCGGGCGCAGGTCGGCAAGCTCCACCGGCTTGGCGGAAATCCAGAAGATCGCCAAAAGAGGCAGAAGCACGACAAGCGTCACGCTCAGCAGCGTGGGCAGCATCAGGCCCCAGGCCAGCCGCGCCTCGCGGCGCGCGAGCGGCCCCTGCCCTCTGGGTGGGGTGGCGGTGGTCATGACGGCGCTCCGGCGGCGGCAGGGTGGCCCGGCGCGCGAACGCCGGGCCCCGCGATCATTCGATCGCGGCGAGCTCCTGGTTGAGGAGTTCCACCGTTTCCTCGGCGCCGCGCACACCGTCGATGTATTCGCGCACCAGACGGTTTATGATCTGGCTGTTGATGATGTTGGACGCCAGCGCCAGCTGCCCGTCCGCCACGCCCCAGCGCTGCGCCACGTCGAGGCCGCCCACGATCTCGTCGATCATCTCGGCCGCGTAGAGGTCACCCAGCGGCGCGCGCCGTTCGACGCCCACGTCGAGCTGCGACCACGCCTCGGTGAAGGCCGAAGGGTTCTCGCCATCGCCGCGGCGCACCGGGAACTTGCCCTCGGGCGCGATGGCCAGCGTCGCGGTGTAGCCGTCCGACATCGAATACTCGATGAAGGACTGCGCAGCCTCGGTGTCGGCATCCGCCGTGACCCCGAAATAGCGCATATCGGCCCAGGCGGCACCTTCGGGGTTCGAGGGACCGGCGAAGTTGGTGACGATACCGGTCAAGCCGGCGAGTTCGGCCGAGGTGGGATCGTCATTGATCGTCGGCGGCGCGTCGTCGCGCAGGCCCGCGAGTTCGTCGAGGATGAAGGGCGACCAGATGATCATCGCCGCGCGTCCCGCGAAATAGAGCTCGCGCGACTGTTGCCAGAACAGCTCCCCCTCGGGGCTGGCCTCGACGATCGCCTTGTAGAAGTCCAGAACCTCGACCGTCGGGCCGACCTCGAGCGGCTGGAACCCGTCGGGACCCACCGGCGAGACGCCATTGGCGAGGAACACGTGTTCCAGCACCTGGCTCATGAAGTTCTCGTCCACCTTGGTCGCGGCAACGAATCCGAACATCTCCGGCGGGTTGTGCAACGCCTCGATCGCGGCCAGCACGTTCGCATAGCTCGTCGGAGGCTCCAGCCCGTTCTCCTCGAACAGGTCTGCGCGATAGACGATCATCTGCGTCCAGCCGTCCACCGGCACGGAGGCGTAGCCCTCATCCACCGCAGCCATGTCGAGCGCGCCGGAGGCGAAGGTGTCCGTCCCGAGGCTCTCGATCACTTCGGTCGCCGCCTCGGCGTCGAGGATGCCCGCGTCGTACCATGGCAGCGCGTATTGCAGCGTGTGGTAGATCACGTCGGGCAGGTCGCCGGCCGCGAAAGCCGCCGTGGCCCGCGTGCCCAGATCGCTCTCGGTCACCGGGATGACTTCCACCTCGATGCCGGTCTCGGCGGTGAAGTCGGCGGCCATGGCCTGCTGGCGTTCGAGGCGCTCGGGCTGTTCCTCGGTGGTCCAGAAGCGGATCGTGTCCGCTCCGGCCGCCGTGCTCAGCGCCAGCACCGAGGCCGCCGCCATCAGGGCCACGCGCCCCATCGGTTTCGTCGTCGTCATGTCTATCCTCCCGTTGGTTTTTCTCAGGCAAGTGTCGTGGTGATGGTCCCGGGGGCCGTCTCCTGCGGCGCATCCTGAACCGGGGTGAAAAGCCTGTCGGACGCGCGCGGGATCAGGCGCGCGGGCACGATCCGTCGCAGATCCTCGGGCGCGGTGCCGCGTATGTTCGCGATCAGCATCTCGGCCAGCGCGCGGCCGGCGGCGCGGGTGTCGACCGCGTAGCTGGTCAGCGGCGGATCGGAGACGGCCGCCTCGGGGCTGCCGTCATAGGAGATCACGGCGAGGTCCCGGCCCACCTTGCGGCCTGCGCGTATCGCGGCGCGGTAAAGCCCCAGCGCCGCCACGTCGAGCGCGCAGACCACGGCCGTGGGCGGCTGAGGATGATCCAGCAGGCGCAGCCCCGCGACCGCGCCATCCTCGACGGTGAACACGCCCTCGGCCATCAAGGCGGGATCGGGTGCGAGACCGGCCTCGGCCAGCCCGTCGAGAAACCCCTGCCGCCGCAGCCGGGAAAAATGGAACTCGGGCAGGCCGCCCATGTAGCCGATGCGCCGGTGGCCGAACCCCGCCAACCGCTGCACGGCGGCGCGCATCGCGCCTTCGCCGTCGATGTCGAACCACGCGCAATCCGTGGCGTCCCCGGTCCGGCCAAACAGGATGAAGGGCACGTCCCTGCCCCGCAGCAGCGAGATACGCATATCCCGCGTCTTGGTGCGCGGCAGGATGAAGCCGTCGACCTTCCGCTCGTCGAGAAGGCGCGTCATCGTCGCGACCTCGTCGGCCTCGTCCTCGGAGGTGGCGACGGTCAGGGTCCAGCTTTCCTCGCTCGCGCCACGGCTGATCCCGTCGAGAAAATCGGTGAGGAACGGCTTGTGCGCGTCGGAGCGCCCGGCATTGAGCACCAGTCCCAGCGACCGCGCGCGGCCCGTGCGAATGGCCTGCGCCTGCGCCATTGGCCGGTAACCCATCCGCTCCGCCGCCCGGCGCACGCGCAGGCGCGTCGCCTCGGCGATATCCGGGTAATCGTTGAGAGCTCGACTGACGGTGCCCTTGGACAGCCCGAGCGCTGCGGCCAGATCGTTGATCGTGACCCGCACGCGGCCCGGTCCGGCATTGCTGCTGTTCGGCATTGATCTCACTCCCCGGAGGAAGTGTTTTGTTCCGAAACCGGTTTCGGCAAGGGTTTTTTTCGCGGTGGGCCATATCGACCCGGAGAAGAGCGTCGAAACCGGAGCGTCGATGCCCGACGGTTCCCTGCCGCCGGGGCGTGGATCGTGCCGCAAATGGCTGTGGGAAAAGCGCGGCGTCGCCGTCGCCACGATCGCAGGGGACGGGATACCGCGCGCGCCCAAATCTCAGGCGAGCGCGAGGACTTCCTCCATCGCGCGGGTGATCGTATCGAGACAGGCGGGGTCGGAGAAGCGATGGTCCGCGCCCTTCACCAGTTCCAACCGGATGTCGGGGCCTTCCATATGCTCCAGAAGCCGCAAGGCGACGGACATGGGCACATCGGCATCCGCCGTCCCCTGCAACATGCGCACCGGCACGGCCACCTCCAGCGGGCTGCGCAGCACGAGGTGATCGCGCCCGTCCTCGATCATGCGGCGCGTGACGATCATGTCCTCGCCATACTCGGACGGCAGCGCGACCTGCCCCTCGTCCATGAGCGTGGCGCGCTGCTGCTGAGACCATTCGGCCCACATCCCGTCCTCGGTGAAATCGGGCGCGGCCGCGATGGTCACCAGACCCGCGATCTTCTCCGGCATGCGTCCGGCCATCAGAAGGCTGATCCAGCCGCCCATGGACGACCCCACCAGGATCACCGGACCCTCGGTCAGCGCGGTGATCGCGGCCTCGGCATCCTCGGCCCAGTCGCCGATACACCCCTTGGTGAATTCACCGCTGCTTGCCCCGTGGCCGGAATAGTCGAACCGCAGGAAGGCACGGCCCGTCCGCCGCGCCCAGGCCTCCAGATGCACGGCCTTGGTGCCGGTCATGTCCGAGCGCAAGCCACCCAGGAACACCACGCCCGGCTCACGCCCGGAAAAGCGGTGATAGGCGAGCCTGCGGCCCTGCGCGGTTTCAAGAAATTCGGTGTCGTTCATCGCGTGTCCCTTGTGTCGCCGGTACCCTGCCCCGTGGTGGCGGCGCAGACAATCCCCGGACCCGCAGGCCGGCAGTTCGACGCCCATGGGTCAGGTTCATCAATACCCGGCGCCCCTGGATATCGGCCGCGCGAACACCCAGATGGCCTTGACGCGGTCTGTTTGCCCCGGCATTCAGGCCGCGTTTCGTACATACCCGCAACCGGGCGTTCCGTAGGCGCCAAACCGACGAGGAGACTGGCCGATGAGCCGAATTTCCCTGACCTTCCCCGATGGCGCAAGCCGATCCTACGAGGCCGGCATCACCCCTGCCGAGGTCGCCGCCAACATCTCTGCCTCGCTCGCGAAAAAGGCCATCAGCGCCACCGTGAACGGCGCCCACTGGGACCTGCAATGGCCGGTGGAGGCCGATGCCGAAATCGCCATCCACACCATGAAGGACGAAGCCCCGGCGCTCGAACTCATCCGCCACGACCTCGCCCATGTCATGGCCCGCGCGGTGCAGGAGATCTGGCCCGAGGTGCGCGTCACCATCGGCCCGGTGATCGAGAATGGCTGGTACTACGATTTCGACCGGGCGGAGCCCTTCACCCCCGAGGATCTCGGCCAGATCGAGTCTAAGATGCGCGAGATCATCAACCGCCGCGATCCCGTCACCACAGAGATCTGGGACCGCGACCGCGCGATCCGCTACTACGAGGCCAACAACGAGCCTTACAAGGTCGAGCTTGTCGGCATGATCCCCGAAGATCAGCCGATCCGCATGTACTGGCACGGCCACTGGCAGGACCTCTGCCGCGGCCCGCACCTGCAGCATACCGGCCAGCTTCCGGCAGACGCCTTCAAGCTGATGAGCGTCGCCGGTGCCTACTGGCGCGGGGACTCGAACCGCCCGATGCTCCAGCGCATCTATGGCGTGGGCTTCCGCAACCGCGACGATCTGAAGGCGTACCTCACCTTCCTCGAAGAGGCCGAGAAGCGCGACCACCGCCGGCTGGGCCGCGAGATGGAGCTGTTCCATTTCCAGGAGGAAGCGCCGGGCATGGTGTTCTGGCACCCCAACGGCTGGACCATCTACCGCGCGCTCGAGGACTACATGCGCCGCCGTCTGGACCGCGCCGGCTACAAGGAGATCAGGACCCCGCAGGTCGTCGACCGCAAGCTGTGGGAGGCCTCGGGCCACTGGGACAAGTACCGCGAGAACATGTTCATCACCGAGATCGACGAGGAACATGCCAACGAGAAGCGGACGAATGCGCTCAAGCCCATGAACTGCCCCTGCCACGTGCAGATCTTCAACCAGGGGCTCAAGTCCTACCGCGACCTGCCGCTCAGGCTGGCCGAATTCGGATCGTGCCACCGCTACGAGGCCCATGGCGCGCTCCACGGGTTGATGCGCGTGCGCGGCTTCACGCAGGACGACGCGCATATCTTCTGCACGGAGGACCAGATCGAAGCCGAATGCGCGGCCTTCATCGAGCTGCTCTCCGGCATCTACCGCGACGCGGGTTTCGAGAGTTTCGATATCAAGCTTTCGACCCGGCCCGAGGTCCGCGTCGGCTCCGACGAGATCTGGGACAAGGCCGAAACCGCGCTTGAAAAGGCGATCCTGAGCGTCCGCAACGACTACGAGATCGACCCCGGCGAAGGCGCGTTCTACGGGCCGAAGCTGGATTTCAAACTGACCGACGCGATCGGGCGCGAGTGGCAGTGCGGAACCTTTCAGGCGGATTTCAACCTGCCCGAACGGCTCGACGCATATTACATCGGCCCCGACGGGGAAAAACACCGCCCCGTCATGCTCCATCGCGCGATCCTGGGCTCCTTCGAGCGCTTCATCGGCATCATGATCGAGAACTACGCGGGGCGCCTGCCCTTCTGGTTGGCGCCGCGGCAGGTCGTGGTGGCCTCCATCGTGTCGGAGGCCGATGACTACGTGCAGCAGGCCGTGGCCGCGCTGACCAAGGCAGGGCTGCGCGCGGAGGCCGACATCCGCAACGAGAAGATCAACTACAAGGTTCGCGAGCATTCCGTCGGCAAGGTTCCCGTGATCCTGGCGGTGGGGCGCAAGGAGGTCGAGGACGGCACGGTCACCGTGAGGCGACTGGGCGAGAAGCAGACGCAGGTGATGGCCCTCGACGCGCTGGTGGCCGAACTGGCCGCCGAGGCGGTTCCGCCGGACCTGAGGTAGGGGCGCGGAAAAGCCGGCTTTTCCGGGCCGGATTTGCCGGCAAATCCGCACGCCGGAAAGGGGAAGCGATGCGCCAGTGGGCCTTCGAAACCGGCTTCGGCTACGACAACCTCGTGCTGGGGGAGGCCGACACCCCGCGGCCCGGCCCGCGCGACGTGCTGCTGGAGATGCGCGCCGCGTCCCTGAACTACCGCGATCTGGTCGTCCTGCGCGGCCAGCACGGGCGGCGCGTGCAGCCGCCCCTTATCCCGCTGTCGGACGGGGTCGGCATCGTCCTGGAAACCGGCCCCGGGGTGACGGACCTGAAGCCCGGCGACCGGGTGGCGCCCTGCTTCTTCCAGAACTGGGAGGGCGGCCCGCCGCCCGAGGACCTCGAGGCGGGGCGCCTTGGCGGGCCGCTCGACGGGGTCTTGGCCACGCACCGGGTGTTCCCGTCGCGCGGCGTCCTGCGGGTGCCCGACCACCTCACCGACGCAGAGGCCGCCACCCTGCCCTGCGCCGGCGTCACCGCGTGGAGCGCGCTCTTCGGCGAGCGTCCCGTCCGGCCCGGCGAGAGAGTACTGATCCTCGGCTCCGGCGGCGTGGCGCTGATGGCGATCCTGCTGGCCCGGGCGGCGGGCGCCGAGACCATCGTCACGACGTCATCGCCGGAGCGGGCCGCGAAGATCTCCGCCCTCGGCGCCGATCATGTCATCGACCGCTCAGCTAGGCCCGACTGGGCGGCGGAGGCGCGGCGGCTGACCGGCGGGCGCGGCGTCGACCGTGTGCTTGAGCTGGGTGGCGCTGCCACGCTGGGTCACGCGATCCGCGCCACGCGGACGGGCGCACAGATCATCCTGATCGGCAATGTCACGGGCAACACGGCGGAGCTGTTCCTGCCCGCGATCCTGACCCGCCAGCTTGCCCTGCGCTCGGTGACCGTCGGCTCGAAGGATCAGTTCGCCGCCCTGACACGCGCGATCGACCGCCACGCCCTTCGCCCCGTCGTGGCGGCCCGCCACGCTTTCGACGTCGCCCCTGACGCGTTCCGCGCGCTGGAGGCGGGCGAGGCGTTCGGCAACCTGTGCATCGACATCGCCGCTTCGGGCTAGGATCGAAGCTCGTCGAGTGTGGACTGAATGTCGTATACCACACGGATATCCCGCAAATGCGGCAGAGCATCCGCCACGTCATCGGCCGCCGTTCCGCCCAGCAGAATGCGAACACCGAAAGGCAACGCGCCCAGGTCGCCGATCAGTTGCTCGAGCTGGTGCCTGCGGTCGAGATTGCTCACGCTCAGCCCCACCACCTCGGGGCGCAGGCGGCGGACCCGGTCAAGAATATGCGCCGTCGAGGCATCCAACAGCAGCGTCACCTGCCAGTCGACCTCGCGGAAGGCCTCGGTCGCAAGCACGAGGCCGAGGTTGTGGGACTGCCCCGGCACCGTGGCGAACACCGCCTGACGGAGCACCGGGTCGCCGCGCATCGGCATATGCCGCTGGCCATGTTCGCGGTTGAGATGGAAGATCAGCGATACGCCGATGGACACCTCGGGAAACGAGGCTTCGTCCGTCTGCCACATCTCGCCCATGCGCCGCGCCGTCGCGCTCAGGAGGCCATCGGCGATCATGGCATAGTCCGCTCGGCGCTGCGTGGCGACCCGCAGCATGCGCTCGGCCCCCACCTTGTCGCCCGACATCAGGAGCTTGCAGAAACTCTCGACGAAAGCGTCGGACACCCCGGCGTCGCCTACCCCTTCGGCCAGGCGCTCCAGTGCACGCCGCGCAAGATCGGAAATGGTATCGGACGTGCTGTGAAGTGGCGGCCGTCCGTAAGTGTCATCGTCGCCGCGGGCCATGGTGCACCGTCCTTTCGGCGCACCCGGTGCCCACCCGACCTTCTGGTCCGGTGATCATAGACACTGGTGCCGCCTCCCCGCGCCCACACCACCACTGTCGGCTTCGCGTCGTCAACCGTTTCGCGCGATTAATTTTGCCTGTCGGCGCGATTCTCAAAAATGCGCCTTCTCCTCGTCGGGTTTGCCCGCCGCGATGGCCAGCACCCCACCCAACCCGCAAAAGACGATCGGGAACATGGTGAAGACCCCGAAGCCGAAGGCGTGGTAGATACCGGCCGCCGCGATCAGCATGAGAATGCCGCCCCAGAGCGCGCGTGCCCGCGCCATGGCGGCCCCGGCGATGGCCAGAAGCGGCGAAAGGATCGACACCGTCCGGAAGAGCGCCGGACGCTCCACCTGCCGGGCGAGATCGGGCACTTCGCCGAACCAGTCGACGAATTCCACGTAGCCATAGACGAAAAAGCCCACGGTCATTGCCCAGAGCCCTCCGATCAATCCCAGTATGAGCGCCGCGTTGCGCATCTCGTTCGTCCTCCGAGTGTCACTTCAGACCTCACTTAGCCATCGGGACCCGCACACCCAAGCCCCGCTCGATGCCGGGACGGGTGAAACATTTGCGGCCTTTCCCCGCAATGTCGGGAATGGCGGCGCAGCACCCGGGGACTCCCGCGGGCCAAGAACTTCCCTCAATTTCATGAAAATGAACGGTTTTTGCGGAGCCCGCAGATATCACACCGGTCTGACACGCGCTCACTTGGGCGTGCTCCACGGGCCTGTGATTGGCCTGTGAGCGCTCCGACGGACCAATCTCCGGCTCAGCGGACGCGAGACGTTCCGCCAGTACCATCGAACCTTAGGGAGCTACGGAGTACCCATGACCACCGCAACGAAAACTCTCGCCCTGATGGGCGCCGTCACCGCCGCCGTCACCGCCCACGGTGTCACCGACGCCCATGCGCAGGAAAACGAGAAGTGCTACGGCGTCAGCCTCGCCGGCGAAAACGACTGCGCCGCGGGGCCGGGCACGACCTGCGCCGGTTCCTCGACCGTCGACTACCAGGGCAACGCCTGGACGCTCGTGCCCGCCGGCACCTGCGGCGATATCGAACTGCCGGACGGCCGCGTCGGCGTGACGGAAGCCGAGCTCGAGGCCGGCGGCTACGCCGGTCTTGCCCGTGACCTGCCCGACGGCACGGACACGTCAAACTACATGTCGGCCGAAATGTAACCGGCCCGCCGCCAACGCGTTCCCGGACGCGCGTCCGGGAACGCCTCCTCCCGTAACACACCGGACAAGACCCCATGCTCGACGTGACGCCTTCCCGCACCCTGCCTGCCGCCCCCGGCGTCGGCTACAAGTCCCGGCATTTCGCGGGCCTCACCGAGGACCCCGGCCCCGTCCGCTGGATCGAGGTGCATGCCGAGAACTACATGGGCGCAGGCGGCCGGCCGCTGGCCCAGCTGCGCGCATTGTCCGAACGCTTCCCCGTTTCCGTCCACGGCGTGGGTCTTTCGATCGGCGGAGAGCGCGCGCTCGACCGCGACCACCTCGCCCGCCTGCGCCACCTGATCGACTGGCTCGACCCGGCCAGCTTTTCCGAACATCTCGCGTGGTCGACCCATGACACGGGCTTTCTGAACGACCTCTTGCCCCTGCCCTATACCGAGGCCACGCTGACCCGCGTCGCGGCCCATATCGACCGGGTGCAGACCACCCTCGGCCGTCGCATGCTGCTGGAAAACCCGTCCACCTACCTCGCCTTCGAGGAAAGCGACATGGACGAGGTGGGCTTTCTCGCAGAGCTTGCCCGCCGCACGGGCTGCGGCCTGCTTCTGGACGTCAACAACGTCTTCGTCTCCGCCACCAACCAGAACTGGGACCCGCGCGCCTATATCGATGCCTTCCCGCTCGACGCCGTGGGCGAGATCCACCTCGGCGGCCATGACGAGGATGAGGACGAACACGGCGCGCCTGTGTTGATCGACAGCCACGGGCGCGCGGTGGTGAACCCGGTCTGGACGCTCTATGCCCACACCATAGCCCGCGGCGGACCGCGCCCCACGCTGATCGAATGGGACACCGACGTGCCCGACTGGCCCACGCTCAGGGCCGAGGCCCAACGGGCCGCCACCATCCTCGAGACGGTGGAGGCCTAGGCACATGACCGATCAACGCAGCTTCGGCGCGGCACTCCTCGACCCGGAGATGCCCCCGCCCCCCGGCCTCACCGACCCGCAGGGCCGCCCGGCCGGCCGCCGCTTTGAGATCTACCGCAACAACGTCGCCGCCAGCCTGACGGAGGCGCTCGCCACGGGTTTCCCGGTGATCGCGAAGCTTCTGGGAGAGGATTTCTTCAAGGCCATGGCCGGCATCTTCCTGCGCGCCCATCCTCCGGGCGACCCGCGCCTGCAGCTCTGGGGCGGCAAATTCCCCGGATTTCTCGCCCGGTTCGAACCCGTGGCTCACCTGCCCTACCTGCCCGACATGGCGCGGCTCGAGCTTGGCCTGCGCCAATCCTACCACGCCGCCGACACCGCCCGCCTGCCCATTGCGCACCGTGACCCGGCCGAGGTCCTGGCCATCAAGCCGCGTCTCGCGCCCGCCACCCTGATCCTGGCGTCTCGCTTCCCGATCCTGACCATCTGGCGGAAGAACATGGGCCATCCGGACCTGACCATCGACTGGACGCCCGAAACCGTCCTGATCACCCGCCCGGACTTCGACCCCGTGCCGCAGCTTCTGCCCGAGGCCGGCACGACGCTCGCCCGCCACCTCAAGGGACGCCTGACGCTGGCCCAGGCCGTCACCGCCACCCAGACGCTTGAACCCGACGCGGATGCCGCGGCCCTCCTGACCCTGTTTCTCAGCGCTGGCGCCCTGACGCTTGACCCCACCCCGTCCGAAGGAACCTGACCGATGCGTGCCCTCATCTCCCTCCATGACCGCGTGTTCGGCGCGCTCGAGGCCGCAGCGCCCATGCTGATCCCGACGCTGGCGCGCGTCGTCTTCGCCGGGACGCTCCTTGTCTACTACTGGAATTCCGGCCTGACGAAATGGGGCGCGGGACCGTTCAGCCCCGATCTCGGCGCCTATATCCAGATCCTGCCGCGCGCCTTCGAGGAGGCGGGCTTCGACCCGTCGCAACTTGGCCCGCTTGCCACGCCCATCGTCCTGCTGGGCACCTGGGCGGAGTTCATCCTGCCGGTCCTTGTCGTCCTTGGTCTGTTCACGCGCATCGCCGCCCTCGGCATGATCGGCTTCGTCATCGTGCAGACATGGGTCGATATCGTGGGCCATGGCGTCGCGGGTGAGACCATCGGGGCGTGGTTCGACAACTCTCCCTCTGCCGATATCGTCGATCAGCGCGCCTTCTGGCTCTTCCTGCTGATCGTGCTCGTGCTGCGCGGCGCGGGGCCCCTGTCGGTCGACGCGCTGGCCGGCCGCTACAGAAGCGCAGACCTGACGCCCGCGTCCCAGCCGAGGTGAAGCGCGCCCGTGCCGGTCTCGATCACCGGCCGCTTCATCGCCGCCGGGTGGTCGGCGAGGATCTCTCCCGGCGGCCGGGCGCGCTCGGCCTCGGGCAGGCCGCGCCATGTCGTCGAGCGGGTGTTCAGCAGCCGCTCGCCAAACGCATCGAGGAAGCGGGCGCGCGTGGCATCGTCGAGCGGCGTCTCGCGCACATCCACCAGAACAGGGTCATGCCCCGCCTCGGCCAGAGCGCGAATCGCCTTGCGGCAGGTATCGCAGGCGCGCAATCCATAGACCTTCACCGGCTTGCCTCCTTTTTCAATGATTTGCGCAAATTAGCGCCTTCGCCCGCGGGCGCCAGCGATAAACTCTTGTCAAAATCGACCGACGCGCCACCATTCCTGGCACGACGTACGGGTTCATGGCGAACCGCCCGATCAAGAAGGCAGCACACTTGTCACGTCTCGACGGCTGTACCGAAGCGCCGCACCAACGCGCGCGCATGCTGACTTGAGAAGGAAAGACCGATGCCGACAGGCACCGTTAAGTGGTTCAATACGACCAAAGGCTATGGCTTCATCGCTCCCGATGACGGGGGCAAGGACGTCTTCGTTCACATCTCGGCCGTGGAACAGGCCGGCATGACGGGTCTGCCGGACAACACCAAGGTAAGCTACGAACTGCGCGAAGGCCGCGACGGTCGAGCCTCCGCGGTGGAGCTTCAGAAACTCTGACAGCGCGCCGCGCGCGGTGCAATCGGCCCCCGGTTGCACCAGCGCCCCCTTCGTCGACCTCTCTGCAGGAAAACCGACCGGATCCCCCCCGATACCGGCGTCATTGCGAAGGGCATGTCGACTGTGTCGATGGCTCTGGCGAAGGCGCTCAGCCCGCCAGCGCGCGGGCCGCCAGAACGCCGCCCCAGGCCGCGCCGCCGGTCAGGACAGCGCCCCACGCCACGTCGATCGCGACCATCTGCGGATGCCAGTCGCGCATCACCGCCCATGACGTGAATTCATACGTGCCATAGGCCACGAGGCCCAGGATCGCCCCGTTCAGCAGCGCCAGCCCCGGCGCGTCGGCCCGGAGTGCGGGCAGCGAGGCGAAGTAGAGAATGCCGCCCATGTAGGTGAAGTAGAACAGGATGGCCGGCAGAAGCCGGAACCCGCCCGCATAGAGCGTGTCGCCCAGGTGCCGGGCAAAGACCGGCTGGATCACCGAGCGCAGCATGATGGCGTCGGCCACGAGGAAGATGAGCGACGTGGCGAGGAAGAGGACGACATAGATCATGGGCGCTCCGCGTGGGGGTGATGGAACGTCAGGTAGGGCGCCCGATTGACTTTGCCACCGATACGCGTTACGTATCACGTATGATCCGCAGCTTCGCCTGCCGCGACACCGAACGCCTGGCAGGGCGGACCCGGGTGCGGCGCTTCGTGAATATCGAGCGCGTGCCCTGCGCAAGCTCACGATGCTCGACGCGGCGGCGGTGCTGGAGGACCTGCGCGTGCCGCCGGGAAACCGGCTGGAGGCGCTGAAGGGCGACCGGGCCGGGCAGCACTCGATCCGGATCAATGACCAGTATCGGATTTGCTTTGTCTGGAAGGAGGACGGCCCTCATGACGTCGAAATCGTCGATTACCACTGAAACGCTCGCGCCCGTGCATCCGGGCGAGGTGCTGGCGGAGGAGTTCCTCGCGCCCATGGGCCTGTCGGCCAACGCGCTGGCGCGGCGGATCGGGGTGCCGGGCAACCGCGTGTCGATGATCGTGGCGGGCAAGCGGGGGGTGACGGGCGACACGGCGCTGCGGCTGGCGGCGGCCTTCGGGACCACGCCGGAGTTCTGGATGAACCTGCAGAAGGGGTACGAGCTGGCGGTGGCGCGGGACGGGATCGAGGCGGGGGAGTTGGAGGGGATGCGGGTGACCTAAACCGAATTTCTAAAGCAACCCAAGAAGCTTGCCGCCAAAATGGATCAACATGAAAGCTGACCCAAAGAAAACAATAATGACGAAAACTGCCTCAACAACATCAACGGTTACAAACAGTGCACGAGCACGGGCTTTATGGGGAAGATACCGACCGGCAGCCACGCTTTCTCTATCATACCTCCTATTCCGTACCGAAAGAATTTTTCCGTTCTCTCTCACAACAATCAATCCCGTGGTACTATCCAACCGATCAAATTTCATGTTGGGTGAAATATGGTAAACCTCGATGCTTTGACCTGCCGGAATCTGCTGAGTGATTTCAAAAGGACCAGAAAAAACCTGAATTTCAGTGGCCTCCCCAGTTACGAAAACAGTTCCTTGACCCAAATTTTGCACAGATGCCGTCGCGGGCTCGTCTGCATCATTGACTACAATTTGTTGCTCAATGCGGAGACTTCGAAAGGCAGTTGTCTGCCCTAATGCCGAACGAACAAATAGGCCCAAGAGTTCATGCGATATTTCTTGTTTGCCGTTTTCATTCTGCTCAGGCGCGGTGAGCAACTTACCCAATTTCGCGCGTTCCTCCTGAAGACGATCTGCGACGGCTTGCGCGCATTCGTCCAACAAGTATTGCCTCACATCGCATGGGGTACTCAGTCCATACACATACAAGCGAAGTTTAGACTGGTCCCCCCGGCTCCTCAGAAGCCACCCAACAAAGGAAAGCACGCCGGTAGCGAATAAAATTCCTGCAACTTGAACAGCTGTTTGACTAAGAAACTCCTGCATTCAGCAAACTACCCAAACACCCCTTCAAACTCCCGCCATTCCCCCTTGCTCATCCCCGAATTCTCCTGCGTCACCACCTCCCCCGCGAGCCGCCGCCGCAGCACCTCGACCCCCTTCGCCGACAGCTGCACGCCGCCCATCCGGTAGTCCTCGAACGCGCCATAGGCCGCCGGGACCCAGTCCTTCACCATCTCGGCAATCGCCTCCGCATAGACCCGGATCTCGTATTGCGCATGGGCATCGGCCCGGAGCCGCAGGAAGTGGAAGAGGTTGTGCAGGTCCGTCTTCCAGTACCATTGCGTGTAGATGTTCGCGGGCAGGTTCATCCGCGCCAGTTCCCGCGCCAGCCCCTGCTGGCCGTCCTGTGACAGCATCTCCTGGTAATGGTCGTAGGCGCGGCCGGCGTCGGCCTTCAGCATCTCCAGCACGCGCGCGGCCTCGGCCCCGTCCAGCACCGCGCCCCGGCCCTGGTTGTTGACGGTGGATTGCGCGGCGAGCGCATCGGGCTCGGGGATGTAGAACTCCCGGTCGAGGATCGAGTAGCGCGCGGAATACTCGTTCACGTTGGCGGTCCGGTGGCGGATCCACTGGCGCGCGACGAAGACGGGCAGCTTCACATGGAGCTTGATCTCGCACATCTCGAACGGCGTCGAGTGCCAGTGCCGCATGAGGTAGCGGATCAGCCCCGAATCGTCCCGCGCCTTCTTCGTGCCCGCCCCGTAGGACACCCGCGCCGCCTGCACGATGGCCGCGTCGTCGCCCATGTAGTCGACGACCCGCACGAACCCGTGGTCGAGCACCTTTTTCGGCGTGTAGAGATGCGCCTCCATGCCCGGGCTGACAGCCCGAAGCGTCGGCTGCGGATTGGCGCGCAGGGCCGCGATCTCTTCCTCGGGGGTCATAGGACGATCCGCTTGGGTGTTCATGTCATTCTCCTTGTCGGGGCCGCTGCTCATGCCGGTCTCACCACAGATGTGGACGAAATTCGACACTGGCCTACCACATCTAGGCGGCGCGCGTCACTCGCGATTGCGCCTGTCCACAGGAAATTCCGCGCGGGCCGGGGCCGTTTGCGTGACCACGGCAAATTTACCCGCCCGACGGGCTGTTCCCGTGCCCGCAACGCGCTAACGTGGCGAGCAGAGACCACGGGAAAGGGAGCGAGACATGGGTATCCACTATCTTCACACAATGGTCCGGGTGAAGGACCTCGCGGCCTCGATGGCGTTCTACGAGCTTCTGGGCCTGCGCGAGACGCGGCGCCACGAGAACGAGAAAGGGCGTTTCACGCTGGTGTTCATGGCGCCTCCCGGACAGGAGGAATGCCCCATCGAGCTGACCTACAACTGGGACGGGGACGAGGGGCTGCCGTCGGACAGCCGCCATTTCGGCCACCTCGCCTATCGCGTCGACAACATCTACGAGACCTGCCAGCACCTGATGGACAACGGCGTGACGATCAACCGGCCGCCGCGCGACGGGCACATGGCCTTCGTGCGCTCGCCCGACAACATCTCGATCGAACTCCTGCAGGAGGGCGAATCCCTGCCGCCCGCCGAACCCTGGGCCTCGATGCCGAACACGGGCCACTGGTGAGGACGGCGGCACTCCTTCTCGGGGCCGCGCTTGGCCTCGCCGCGCCGGTCCAGGCGCAGGAGGAGTGCCGCCTCGCCCTTGTGCTCGGGCTCGACGTGTCGGCCTCGGTCGATGCGGCGGAATACCGGCTGCAGGTCGAAGGCCTCGCCGCATCGCTGATCCACCCGTCCGTGGTTGAGGCGGCGCTGTCGGGCAACGGGCCGGTGGCGCTCTCGATCTACGAATGGTCGGGGCGGTTCCAGCAGGACGTGCTGATCGACTGGACGCTGATTCATTCGGAAGCGGACCTGACCACGATCGCCGAGCGGGTCCTGCGCGCCACCCGCAGCCACGAGGATTTCCCCACCGCGATCGGCTATGCGCTGGGCTTTGCCGCGACGCATCTGGAGCGCGCGCCGCCCTGCCTGTTCCGGACCGTCGACATCTCGGGCGACGGGCAGAACAACGACGGTTTCCCGCCCTCGGCCGCCTACGAACACTTTCCCTTCGACGGCGTGACAGTGAACGGGCTGGCCATAGGTGGCGCCTCTCGCGGGATCGAGGACTACTACCTCGCCGAAGTCATCCACGGCCCCGGCGCCTTCGTCGAATACGCCCGCAACCACGACGATTTCGAAGAGGTCATGCGCCGCAAGCTGGAACGCGAGCTACGCGTCGTGATCCTGGGAGATTTGGAGCAGTAGGGCCTCAGTCCACCGGCAACAGCGCCGCACCCACGCGCCGGCCCTCGGACAGAAGCACGTTGTAGGTCCGGCAGGCCGCGGGGCTCGCCATCGGCTCCACGCCGACGCCGGCGCCTTCCAGCGCTGTCCGGAAGGCTGCGGGCGGATGCGCGATGCCGGGCCCCGTGCCGACGATCACGATGTCGATCTCGTCGGCCGCCTCGAGGATCTGCGCGGTGGCCTCGTATCCACCCCATGCCGCGGTCGATCCCGGCAGGATCAGGACCGCCCCCGTCATCACGACACCGCCCACGCGGAAGAAGCCGGGACCGTACCCGTCTACGGGCGTTCCGGTATCGAACTCCACCTCGGTGATCCGCATCGTTCTCTCCCGTGTCAGCTCCAGACCGGCAGGGCCGCAAGCCCCGCCGCTCCGATCAAAGCATAGGCGAAGCCGCGATAGAACCCCGCCCGGTCCGGCCGGAAAAGCCACGTGCCGATCCCCGTCCCGACCCCGTAGGGCACCAGAAGAAGCAGCCCCATCCACACCGCCTCGACCGACACGAGACCCTGAAGCCAGAGTTGCGGCAGGAAGGTGAGCGAACTCAGCGTCAGGAACACGGCGAGGTTGCCGCGCGTCACCGGCACCGGCTGCCCCTTGGTGCCGAGGTTGAAGAGGATCACCGGCGGCCCGTTCAGCCCCGTGGACCCGCCCGTCACCCCCGCCAGCGCGCCGATGCCCAGCCGCGCGCGCAGGCCCGCGCCCACGGGCACCCGCCAACCGGCCAGAAGCGCCCCGAGCGTCAGGAGCGTCAGCGCCCCGATGGCTGCCCGGATCGCCTCTGGCGGCGCGAACCGCAGGACCAGCACCCCCAGAGGCGTGAAGAGAACGCAGGCCGCCACCATGCCCATCGCCGCGCGCCGCTCCGCGACCTTCCACGCGCCCGGCAGAACCGTGACGAGCGAGGCCAGCGCCGACAAGGAAAACGCCGCCACAGCCACCGGTGGGGTCAGGACGAGCGTGGCCAGCGGCATGAAGATCAGGGCCGAGCCGAAGCCCGCGAAGCCATAGACCAGCCCCGCCACCAGCGACACGGCGCAGACGAAGGGAAGGCCGGGATCTGAAAGGACGGCCGCAAGGGCCTCAGGCACGGGTGGCCTCAGGCATCGATATTGGCGAATTGCGTGCCGCCACCGCCGCCCGACGAGGGCTTGGACCAGTCGCGCTTGACGCCGATCATCAGAACCACGTTCTTGGCCATGTAGATCGAGGAATACGTGCCCACGATCACGCCCCAGAAGATGGCGAAGACGAAGCCCCGGATCACGTCGCCGCCCAGAACCAGAAGCGCGATCAGCGCCAGAAGCGTGGTTCCGCTCGTCATCAAGGTCCGGCTCAACGTCTCGTTCGCGCTGAGGTTCATCACCTCGCGCAGATCGCGCTGCTTGTACTTGATCAGGTTCTCGCGCAGCCGGTCGAAGATCACCACCGTGTCGTTGATCGAGTAGCCGATGATCGTCAGAAGCGCGGCGATGGTCGCGAGGTCGAAGCGGATCTGCAGCAGGCTGAAGACCCCGATGGTCAGCACGATGTCATGGATCAGCGCGACCACGGCACCGACGGAGAACTGCCATTCGAACCGCAGCCAAATGTAGATCAGAAGCGCCACGAGCGACGCACCCACGGCGATAAGCGCGGTGATGATCAGCTCGCCCGAGACCTTGGGGCCCACGGATTCCACGCTCGGGAAGGTCATCTCCGGGTAGACCGTCCTGAGCGCCTCCTGCACGGCGGCCACGGTTTCCGGCGTCACGCTTTCCTGGCCCTCCTGGGCCTGGATGCGGATCATCGCCACATGTCGATCGTCGTCGAAGGTCGGGTCGAACACCTCGGTGATCGAGACGTCGCCGAGGTTCAGCGGCGTCAGCGCGTCGCGATAGGCGCCCACGTCCACGGGTTGGGACGACTCGGTCCGGATCGTCGTGCCGCCAAGGAAGTCGATCCCGAAATTCAGCCCCATCGCCAGCCAGATGCCGATGGACAGCACCATCGCCACGATGGACGCGCCGAACGTCAGCCGCGCATATTTGAAGAAGTCGATATTGGTGTCCTGCGGAACCAGTTTCAGGCGCATGTCAGACCTCGATCGTCTTCGGGCGACGCCGGTCGAACCAGGTCACGATGAACAGGCGGGTGACGTAGATCGCGGTGAAGACCGACGTCAGGATGCCGATCCCCAGCGTCACGGAAAAGCCGCGCACGGGGCCGGAGCCAAGGGTGAACAGGATCACGGCAATGATGAAGGTGGTGATGTTGGCGTCGATGATGGCGCTGAGCGCACGCTCGTAACCCAGCTCGATCGCACGCGCGGGCCCCTTGGCGTTCTTCATCTCCTCGCGGATCCGCTCGAAGACCAGCACGTTGGCGTCGACCGCCATGCCGATCGTCAGCACGATCCCGGCGATACCCGGCAGCGTCAGCGTGGCGCCGATGAGGGAAAGCACACCGAAGATGAGGCCCACGTTCAGGATCAGCGCGACGGAGGCAAAGACCCCGAAAAGCCCGTAGCTCAGGATCATGAAGACCAGAACGGCCGCGAAGGCCACCAGCGCGGCCAGTTCCCCTGCCGCGATGCTGTCGGCGCCCAGTTCCGGGCCGATCGTACGCTCCTCGAGGAAGGTCATCTCGGCCGGCAGGGCGCCGGCGCGAAGCAGGACCGCGAGTTCGGTGGAGCTTTCGACGGTGAAATTGCCCGAGATCTGGCCGGATCCGCCGGTGATCGCCTGCCGGATCACGGGGGCCGAGATCACCTCGCCATCGAGCACGATGGCAAAGGGCGCGCCCACGTTGGCCGAGGTATATTCGCCGAAAGCCCGCGCTCCGGTGGAGTTGAAGCGGAAGGTCACGACGGGCTGCCCGCTTTGCTGGTCGAAACTGGGCTGGCTGTCGACAAGGTCGTCGCCGGTGACGACCGGGGTCTGCTCGAGGATGTAGAACACACCCTCCTCGTCGAGCGAAGGCAGCACCTCCTCGCGCGGGCCCGGCGCGTCATCGGCGCTGTCGGCACGCCCGATCACGGGCTGGAAGGTCAGCCGGGCGGTGGTGCCGATCAGGTCCTTGAGTTCCTGAGCCGAGCCGATGCCGGGCACCTGGATGAGGATGCGGTCGGCGCCCTGCCGCTGGATCGTCGGCTCCCGCGTGCCGGCCTCGTCGACGCGGCGGCGCACGATCTCGACGGATTGCTGCATGGTGCGGTCGTCGGTGGCAGACCGCTCCGCCTCGCTGAGCGCCACGATCAACGTGTCGCCCTGCCCGCGCACGTCCAGTGTGGAGGCGCCCACTCCGGTAAGGCTGACGACCGGCTGCGCCAGTTCGCGCACGGCCGAGACGGCCTCGGGCAGGCCTTCGGGTTGGCTCACGCGGACATGCAGCTCACCGGGCGGGGCATCGATCCGGCGGATCGTGCCGATCGTCTCGCGCAGGTCACGCAATTCATCCCGGACCTCGGGCCAGAGCGAATCCATCCGCGTCTCGTAGACATCCGCCACCGCGACCTCGGCCAGCAGATGCGCGCCGCCGCGCAGATCGAGGCCGAGATTCACCAGCGTCGAGGGCAGGAATTCCGGCCACGCCGCCAGCGCCGCCGCGTTTTCCTCCGTCGTGACGCCCGTCGCCTCGATCACGGCTGCGGCATCATTGTGCCGCTCGACCCGTTCGTAGAACAGGTTGGGCATCGCGAAGGACAGGCCGGACAGAACGACGAGGACGATCAGGATCCGGTTCCAAAGGGGGATTTGCAACATGTCGCGCGAGACCTTCGGTCGGCGTTGGCGTCAATTCCGGCCCGGGACTGCTCGGGACCGTCAGGGGTTCAGTCGTCCGCCGGTTCCGTCTTGGAGCGCACCTGCGCGATGGTCGGGCGCACCACGCGGACCTTGACGCCCTGGCTCAGCTCGACCTCGACCTCGGTGTCGTCCTTGACCTTGGTGATCTTGCCGATCAACCCGCCCTGGGTGACGATCTCGTCGCCCCGCCGCAGCGCCGCGACCATGGCCTGATGGTCCTTCACCTTCTTCTGCTGGGGACGGATCAGAAGGAAATACATGATCGCGAAGATCAGGATCAGCGGAATGAACTGGGCGAAGGCTTCCATCTTTGTCCTCTGTCATCGGGGGCCGTCGGTCGGCCTGCATAGGGTCGGTCCGGGCGGGCTCCACCCCCGGTTCGCAACGTCGCGGCACCCTACTTTCGGGGTCTGGCGATGGCAAGGCACCGGCGCGTGAAGGGGGAGATGGGCGCAGGCGCGGCAATGCGCAAGCGTTTCGCGACGGAACCGTAGCCCAATGGCCACACACGGCCTCGACCGGCCCGGCGCGCGGCGCTAGGCTGCGCCCATGAAGATGGCAGGCCCGGTCATAGCGCTTGTCGCGCTCCTCGCCGCCCCCGCCTCGGCCGATCCCGCGGCCGATCCGGGGCTTGCGCCGCTGTCGGCGGAGGCCAGCCTTGGTGCTGTCGCGCGTATCCGCGGCGCCAACAGCATCGAGGGCGGCTGCACCGCCGTGCTGATCGCGCCCGACGTGGCACTGACCGCCGCCCATTGCGCGCGCGGCCCGGTCTCGGGGCCCGATGCGATGCGGCTGACCTTCCGGCCCGGCACCGCTCCGCCCGCCTTCGCGGTCACCGTGCGGGCCGTGGCCTTCCACGCCGAACAGCGGAGCGACGGCCTCAGCACCGAGACCGCCCACGCCGACCTCGCGCTTCTGCGGCTGGCCATGCCGGTCCCCCCCGAGGTGGCGCAGCCCATCCCGCTCTCCACCGGGCAGGAACCGGCGAGCGGTGCGATCTACGGGTACGTGAACGGCGCCGATGACACGCTCAGGGGGCATTTCTCATGCCAGATCGCGCCGGCAAGTGCCCAGCTTCTGGTCAGCGACTGCCGCGTCGTGTCGGGCTTTTCCGGCGCTCCGCTTCTGTCGGGCGGGCCGGGCGACTGGCGCGTGGAGGGCATCGCGGTCGCCACCGTCTTCGGCCAGCCCTATCGCGCGCTCATCGCCGATGTGGTCCCGTGGCCCGCGTTCTCGGGTCCCTACGCGCTCCAAGAGCCCCCTTCCGCCGCCCCGCAAACTTCGCCATAAGCGCAGGCCAAACGGACCGACGAAAAGACCGCCGCCATGCATGACATCCGCGCCATCCGCGAGGCCCCCGAGGCCTTCGACGCAGCCCTCGCCCGCCGGGGGCTGGACCCTCTGTCGGGTCAGATCCTTGCGCTCGACGAGGCCCGCCGCGCCTGCATCCAGCGCTCCGAGAGTGCGCTGGCCGAGCGCAACGCCGCCTCAAAGGAGGTCGGTAAAGCGAAGGCGCAAGGCGACGAGGCCGAGTTCGAGCGCTTGCGCGCGTTGGTGGCCGAGAAGAAGGACGAGATCGCCGCACTGGAGGAGGAGGCCCGCGAAAAGGACGCCGCCCTGCGCGACCTGCTGTCCGGCATCCCCAACCTGCCCGCCGCCGACATCCCCGACGGCGCGGACGAGACGGGGAATGTCGAGGTCCGCCGATGGGGCACGCCGCGCGAATTCGACTTCAAGCCCAGGGAACACTTCGAGATCGCGGGTGTTGGCCCGGGGATGGATTTCGAAACCGCCGCGAAGCTCTCGGGCTCCCGCTTCGTCCTGATGCAGGGCGCGGTCGCGCGCCTGCACCGGGCGCTCTCGCAGTTCATGCTCGACGTGCACACCACCGAGAACGGTCTGACCGAGGTCAACGGCCCCGTCCTGGTGCGCGCCGAGACGATGTATGGCACGGGCCAGCTGCCGAAATTCGGCGAGGACAGCTACGAGACGACGAACGGCTGGTGGCTGATCCCGACCTCCGAGGTCTCGCTCACCAACATCGTTGCGGGCGAGATGCTGGAGGAGGCCGACCTGCCCCGCCGCTACACCGCCCATTCGCTCTGCTTCCGCTCCGAGGCGGGCAGCGCAGGGCGCGATACCGCCGGAATGCTCCGCCAGCACCAGTTCGAGAAGGTCGAGATGGTGTCGATCACCCATCCCGACGTCTCCGACGAGGAACAGCAGCGGATGCTGCGCTGCGCGGAGGACATCCTCGAGCGGCTGGGCCTGCCCTACCGCACCGTCGTCCTCTGCACCGGGGACATGGGCTTCGGCGCGCGGCGGACCTACGACATCGAGGTCTGGCTGCCGGGACAGGACACCTATCGCGAGATCTCGTCCGTATCGACCTGCGGCGACTTCCAGGCGCGGCGGATGAACGCGCGCTTCCGCCCCGAGGGCGGCGGAAAGCCCGAATTCGTGCACACGCTGAACGGATCGGGCCTCGCCGTGGGGCGCACGCTGATAGCGGTGCTGGAGAACGGGCAGCAGGCGGACGGTTCCGTCCTTCTGCCGCAGGCACTCCACGCCTACATGGCGGGCAAGACCCGCATCACGCCGGAGGGACAGCTTGCCTGAGGATCCGACGCTCGAACGCCCCGACGACCCAAAGGACACCGCGCGCCTCAAGGCCGTGCTGGTGGCCGTGGCGACGATCGCCTTCGTCGTGACGCCCTTCCTGGCCGATCCCTTCACGGGCTTCGATCCCGCGCTGTTCCCGGAGCCCGTGGACGACCCGCCGCTGCAGCCCGCCGGCTGGGCTTTCTCCATCTGGGGCGTGATCTACCTCTGGCTGCTGGCTTCAGCGGGCTATGGCCTCTTCAAGCGCGATGTCGATCCCGGCTGGGACCGCCTGCGCTGGCCGCTTTTCGTCAGCATCGCCATCGGCGCGTCATGGATTTCGGTGGCCCTGATCGCCCCGGTCATGGCGACCGTGCTGATCTGGGTGATGCTGGGCGGCGCCCTCCTCGCGCTGGGCCGCGAGCCGGCCTACGACCGGCCATGGCTTGCGCTGCCGCTGGGCCTTTATGCCGGGTGGCTCACGGCGGCGAGTTCCGTGGCGCTTACCACCGTCGCGGCGGGATACGGGATCGGCGGCGCCGCCGCGCTCAGCTGGATCGGCCTCGTCCTTGCGCTCCTCATCGCGGTCGCCGTCAGCCAGCGTTTCGGCGTGCCTACCTACCCGCTGGCTGTGGCCTGGGCGCTCGCGGGCATCGTTGCCACCAACCTGCCCGCCGCACCGGTCTTCGCGGGGATTGCCGCCGTCGGCGCCCTGGTCATGCTGTGGCTGATGGTGAAGGCGCTTCGCCCGGCGGCCTGAGCGGCGCAGGGCACGCGCCTTGCTGTCGCGAAACGCAGAAGCTACACGCAGCGTGAGCGGGCTTTCGCAACACGGCACGGGGTTTCATGCGCATTCTCATTACCAATGACGACGGCATCAACGCGCCGGGGCTCGAGATCCTGCACACCATCGCGACCGAGGTCGCGGGCCCCGAGGGCGAGGTCTGGACCGTCGCGCCGGCCTTCGAGCAGTCGGGCGTCGGACACTGCATCTCCTACGTGCACCCCACGATGATTGCCGAACTGGGCCCCCGCCGTTTCGCCGCCGAAGGAAGCCCGGCCGACTGCGTCCTTGCCGCGTTGAGCGACGTGCTGGCCGAGACACCACCCGACCTCGTGCTGTCCGGGGTGAACCGGGGCAACAACGCCGCCGAGAACGTGCTTTACTCCGGCACCGTGGGCGGCGCGATGGAGGCCGCGATCCAGGGCCTGCCGGCCATCGCGCTCAGCCAGTATTTCGGCCCCGGTAACGTGGCGATGGAAAACAGCTTCGAGGCGGCGGCGGTCCATGGCGCGGCCCTTGTCTCGAGGCTCTGGGAACAGGGCCATTGGGACCGCGCGGATTACCGCGTCTTCTACAACGTGAACTTCCCGCCCGTCCCCGCCGCGGACGTGCGCGGCACGCGCGTGACCGCGCAGGGCTTCCGCCGCGGCACGGGCTTCGGCATGAAGGCCGAGATGGCGCCCAATGGACGTCGCTTCCTTTGGATCACGAACGGACCGCAGAACGTGGTGACGGAACCCGGGACGGACGCGCATGCCAATCTCGAGGGCTATATCTCGGTCACGCCGATGCGCGCGGACCTGACGGCGCATGACCGGCTCGACGGGTTGAGGGCCGCGCTCGAATGACGGCAGGCGACGATCACGAGGCCACGCGCAAGATGCAATTCCTGTTCCAGTTGCGCCAGAAGGGCGTGACGGACACGCGCGTGCTTCAGGCCATGGAAAAGGTGGATCGGGGCGCCTTCGTCCGCGGACATTTCGCCGGCCGCGCCTACGAGGACATGCCGCTGCCGATCTCCTGTGGGCAGACGATCAGCCAGCCTTCGGTGGTGGGCCTGATGACACAGGCGCTCGACGTGCAGCCGCGCGACACGGTTCTCGAGATCGGGACGGGGTCGGGCTATCAGGCCGCGGTCCTCAGCCAGCTTGCGCGCCGGGTCTACACCATCGACCGGCACCGCTCGCTCACCCGCGCGGCCGAGGTGCTGTTCACGGGCATGGGGCTGAACAACATCACCGTTCTGACCGGCGACGGGAGTTTCGGCCTGCCCGATCAGGCACCGTTCGACCGCATCCTCGTCACCGCCGCGGCGGAGGACCCGCCGGGGCCGCTGCTTGCGCAGCTGAAGCCGGGCGGCGTCATGGTCGTGCCGGTGGGGCAGTCGGACACCGTCCAGAGCCTGATCCGCGTGACCCGGACCGAGGATGGGCTCGACTACGACGAGCTTCTGCCCGTGCGCTTCGTCCCGCTCGTCGAGGGTGTCGCGGAGGAGTGACTCGGGGGGACCAGCGGCGGGGCTGGTCAGCCGGTCTCGCTTGGGGTTAAAACGGGGGGCAAACCCTCGAGGCCCGCCGTCGGACAAGACGAAGCTTACCGATGAGACAGGAACAGGACGCCAGAATGCCCCGCCGTTTCAGCCCAGTCGCCTTCGGCCTTGCCACGGTCCTTCTCTCGGGATGCGTGGGCGCGCTGCCCGAGCTCGATTTCGACTTTCGCGGAAACGCGATCTCGGGGGCACGGGTTGAAACAGCTCCCCGGCCCGAACCCGATGCCAGCGGGCTCATTTCCTACGAGAGCTATCAGGTCGTCGTCGCCCGCCGCGGCGACACGGTGGCGGAGGTGGCCGAACGCGTCGGCCTGACCTCGGCCGAACTGGCCAGTTTCAACGGCCGCGCCACGAGCGACGTGCTGCGCGACGGCGAGGTGCTTGCCCTGCCGCGCCGGGTGACCGCTGGCGACGGGGGCGGCACCGACATCGCCTCCATCGCGCGCGGCGCCATCGACGAGGCCGAACCCGGCCGCACCGCGGCCGCCCCGGAGGTTCAGCCGGGGACAGAGCCCGTGCGCCACCGCGTCGGGCGTGGCGAGACGGCCTATTCCATCGCGCGGCTCTACGGCGTGTCGGTGCGGGCGCTGGCGGAATGGAACGGGCTGGGACCGGACCTCGCGGTGCGCGAGAACCAGTACCTGCTCATTCCGATCGTGCTGGAGGAGAGCGCCTCGGAGGGCACGCAGGCGCCGGGCACGAGCATCGCCCCGCCCCCGCCGTCGGCCGCCGAGCCCCTGCCCGATCCGATCGCGACCGCCCCCCTGCCGCCCGCATCCGGCGGCGGACCGACGCCGCCCGCACCGGAGCCGGAACCGGAGCCGCAACCCGAGGCAGAGGCAGAGGCTGAGGCCGAGCCCAGCTCGCGCTTCGCCCGTCCCGTCGAGGGTCCCGTCCTGCGGGCGTTTTCCTCGGCAAATGAAGGCATCGACATCTCGGCCGCGACCGGCACGACCGTGCGCGCCGCCGGCGACGGCGAGGTCGCCGCGATCACCCAGGACACCGACCGGGTGCCGATCCTCGTGATCCGCCACGATGACGGGCTGCTGACGGTCTATGCCAATATCCGCAACATCTCGGTCACGCGCGGGCAGAGCGTCACCCGGGGCCAGCCGGTGGCGGAGGTCGGCGAGAGCGATCCGTCCTTCCTGCATTTCGAGGTGCGCCGCGGCTTCGAAGCCGTCGACCCGGATCGCTTTCTCCCCTGAGGGACCCGGCCCGCGGGGGCATCGAGCCCCCTTGCGCCGTCCGCCTTCGGCGGTTTTGCGTATTTTCGGAAAGATGAAGGGGCGAACTGGCGCGTCAGTCGCGGGTCATCTCGAAGCGGCAGGCGGAGGCGTCTTGCGCGCAGCAGGCGACCTCGGTGCAGCGCCAGTCGCGGCCGCAGAGCTCGGAGAAGAGCCGTTCGAACACCGCCGCGTGCCAATGGCAGAGGGGTGTGTCCGAGCGTTCGCCGCGCACCACCGGGTTGTCGGCGATCTCGAAAACCACGGGCCAGGTCGAGACAAGGCGAAACGCGCCCGAGCCGCAGAAGGTCCAGGCGTGTTTCGCCACCGCGCGGGCGAGGATCGGGGCCGCGAGTCGGGCAGGCATGAGGCGCAGGAGGGTTTGCGCCTTTTCCGGTATCCGGTGGGCGAGAATGTAATCGCCCGTGGCGAGGCCCGCAGCACGCGCGAGACGGGGGGCCGCCTCCGGCAGTTCGGCCCGAAGCACCTGGTGAAGGCGGGCGGCGGGCGCCTCCTCCATGAGGCCGGCCTCGGGATCGGGCAGCTCGATGACGCCTGCGCGCGCCAGAAGCTTCGCCGTGACCGCCTCGCCCGCTTCATCGCGCAGGACGGGGACGAGCTGGAGGACGGCATTGGGGCCGATCCGCCCCTCCGCCGCCGGTCTCAGGGCCGTGGCCATGGGCTCACTCCGCCGGTTCGACCATCTGCTCGGTGCCGCCGCCGCAGGCTTTCACGCCCTGTGCCGCCGGCTTCACCTCGGCGCCGTTGGGCAACCTGAAGGACGTGTCGCGCGACACCTTTCGGGCGCGCTTCTGCGCCGCGAGGTCCTGCGTGGACTGCCAGTCGTCCATCTGCGCCTTGGCGATCTTGCGCGTCCGGTCGAAGTTGAAATTGACGCCCTCTTTCGACTGCGGGCCCCAGTAATTGTGCTTGCCCAGGTCGTAGAAGGACCGCTGGAAGCCCGCCTTGGCGAACGCCTTGAGGCAGCCCAGCAGGTAGCGCCGCCGGTAGCCCGTGCCGCGCCACGGATAGTAAAACAGCGCCTTGCGCGAATAGAACCGCCGGTAATTGTGCATCACCCGGTCCAGCAGCGTCGCGCGGTCCATCGCCTCGGGCCGCATGATGGGAGTGACGAAGTTGTATTTCGAGAAATCGAAGATCTCGACCTTGTCGCCCAGCTCCTGGAAGAGCGGCGTGAAGGGCCAGGGCGTGTACATGGCCCAGTTGGCGAGGTCGGGCTGCCAGTCCCACGCCATCTGGAAGGTTTCCTCCAGCGTCTCGGGCGTCTCGTTGTCGAGACCCACGATGAACTGCGCCTCGACGAAGATGTCGGCCTCGCGCAGGAGGCGGATCGCCTCCTTGTTGTCGGCGACCTTGGTCTCCTTGTTGAACTGGTCCAGCTTCATCTGTGCCGCGGCCTCGGTGCCGAGGGACACGTGGACAAGGCCCGCGCGGCGGTAGAGCGGCAGAAGCTCCTTGTCGCGCATGATGTCGGTGACGCGGGTGTTGATGCCCCATTGCACGCGTTTGGGCAGGTCGCGGGCGATCAGCTCCTCGCAGAACTTGATGAACTTGCGGCGGTTGATGGTGGGCTCCTCGTCGGCGAGGATGAAGAAGCCCACGTCGTGCTCGTTCACGAGGTTCTCGATCTCGTCGACCACCGCGATCGGATCGCGCACGCGGTAGTCGCGCCAGAACTTCCACTGCGAGCAGAAGGAACACGTGAAGGGGCAGCCGCGCGCCATGTTGGGGATGGCCACGCGCACGCCGAGCGGCACGTAGATATATTTCGACCATTCCAGCAGCGACCAGTCGGGGGTGATTCCATCGATATCCTTGACGGTGGCCGCGGCGGGCGTGGCCACGATCTCTTCGCCGTCGAGAAAGGCGAGCCCCTTGATCCGGCGGCGGTCCTCGGCGATGCGACCCTCGGCGATGGCGCGCATCACCTCGACGATGATCTCTTCGCCCTCGCCGCGCACGATCAGGTCGATATGGGGCGCCTCGCTCAGGACCTGCCGGTACATGAAGGTGGCATGGATGCCGCCGAGGATCGTGACCGCATCGGGCAGCACCTCCTTGGCCAGGGCCAGTGTTTCCTCCGCCACGTAGATGGAGGGGGTGATCGAGGTCGTGCCCACAACATCGGGTTGCAGCTCGGCCAGTTTGACGCGCAACTGCCCGGGCGTCAGGTCGTTGGTCATGGCGTCGATGAAGTGGATGTCGTCGAACCCGGCGGTCTTCAGCGAACCTGCGAGATAGGCCACCCAGGCGGGCGGCCAGTTGCCCGCGATCTCCGCGCCCCCGGAGTGGTAATTCGGGTGGATAAGACAGATGCGCATGGGCCGGCTCCCTGAATTGTGTCAACTCAACCGAGCACGTGGAATGTCAACTTACATTGACACATGTCAAATTTCGGTGACGTCAGGCTTGAAAAGGATCGAGCATTTCGTGCAAAATTGTCGCAGCCAGTTGGAACCGGTGCGCACCCGGTGGCGTTGTCCGGTCAGGGCCAGGAAGCAGGGGCCAAGACGGGGGCGCGCGCGATGTGGGACCGGATGCTTGACAGGATGCTGCGCGATTTCATCCGAACGGGTGCGTTGGCAGTAGAATTTCCCGGCGGCCGAACAGAGGTGTACGGCGACCGGGACGACGCCCTCGTGACGCTGCACCTGAATGACCCGGCCCTGCCCCGACGTCTGGTGCTGAACACCGAGCTCGCCCTGGGCGAGGCCTATATGGACGGCACGCTTACCATCGACGGCGACGACCTCGAGGGATTTCTCGCCCTGGCCACGCGCAACGCGGCCCTGTCGGAGGATATCTGGTGGCGGCGTCTGACGCATCTGTTGCGCCGTGCGCGCCGCACGTTCGACCAGAACAACCCCGCCTTTCGCGCGCGCCAGAACGTGGCCCATCACTATGACCTGTCGGGTGCGCTCTACGACCTCTTCCTGGATGCCGACCGGCAGTATTCCTGCGCCTATTTCGCCCATCCCGACATGTCGCTCGAGCAGGCACAGGCCGCCAAGAAGCATCACATCGCCGGCAAGCTTCTGCTCGAGCCCGGGATGGAGGTCTTCGAGATCGGCTGCGGCTGGGGCGGCATGGCGCTGACGCTGGCGCAGGATTACGGGGTCAGGGTGCTGGGCGTCACGCTCAGCGAGGAGCAGCACAAGGTCGCGACCAAACGGGCCGAGGCGGCGGGACTGTCGGACCGGGTGCGCTTCGAGTTGAAGGATTACCGCGCAGTCAAGGGCGAGTTCGACCGCATTGTCTCGATCGGGATGTTCGAGCATGTGGGCGTGCCCCATTACCGCGAATACTTCGACACGGTGAAGGCGCGGCTGAAGGAAGACGGGGTCGCGCTGATCCACACGATCGGGCGCGCCTCGACGCCGGGGGCCACGAGCCCGTGGATCGCGAAATACATCTTCCCTGGCGGCTACGTGCCCGCGCTCTCGGAAGTGGCAGGCGCCGTGGAGGATGCAGGTCTCTATCCCTGCGACCTGGAGGTCTGGCGGCTGCACTATGCCGAAACGCTCAAGAACTGGTACGACCGGTTCGAGGCACGCGAGGCGGAGGCCCGCGCGCTCTACGACGATCGTTTCTGCCGGATGTGGCGGTATTACCTGAAGGCGTCGGAAGTCACGTTCCGGCACAACCGGCAATGCGTCTTCCAGGTTCAGCTTGCCCGCCGACAGGAGGCGGTGCCGCTCACCCGGGATTACCTCCATCCCGCCCCGCACGCGCAGCTGTCGGCGGCCGAATAGCTTCCGCCGTCCCGGGTGAGCTGTCTGCCCCCCGCTCGCATGGCGCGCTCAGACCGACGTGCTGTCGGAGACGAGGTTCAGCACCATCACGCCCGCCACGATCAGGCCGATGCCGACCCAGGCCGCGGTGTCGAGCTTCTGGCCGTAGACGGTCCAGCCGATGACCGTCACCGCGGCCACGCCGAGGCCGGACCAGATCGCGTAGGTCACGCCCAGCGGCAATACCAGCAGCACGCGCGCCAGCAGGTAGAAGGCCGTCCCGTAGGCCAGCACCACCACGGCGACGGCACCGGGCCGGGTGAAGCCCACGGACGCCTTGAGCGCGGTCGTGCCGATCACCTCGGCCATGACCGCGAGGAAGAGTTGGAGCCAGTGCATCGCGAAGACCTTTTCCGGTAACCTGCGACCCGCCTAGCCGCGCCCCTTGGCGAAGGCAACACGCGCGGCGAAAGGTGCGCACGTTCCTCCCTTGCGCCCGATGGCCCCATGCCTATAACGCCGACAGTTTGCGCGCCGCACGCCATCCGAGTTTCAGGGGGACCCGATGCCGAAAAGAACCGACATCACGTCGATCATGATCATCGGAGCGGGGCCCATCGTGATCGGACAGGCCTGCGAGTTCGACTATTCCGGCGCACAGGCCTGCAAGGCACTGCGCGAGGAGGGCTATCGCGTCATCCTCGTCAACTCCAACCCCGCCACGATCATGACCGACCCGGGGATGGCCGACGCCACCTATATCGAGCCGATCACGCCCGAGGTGGTGGCCAAGATCATCGAGAAGGAACGCCCCGACGCGCTCTTGCCGACCATGGGCGGACAGACCGGGCTCAACACCTCGCTGGCGCTGGAAGAAATGGGGGTGCTGGAAAAATTCGGCGTCGAGATGATCGGCGCCAAGCGCGAGGCCATCGAGATGGCCGAGGACCGCAAGCTCTTCCGCGAGGCGATGGACCGGATCGGGCTGGAAAACCCCAAGGCCACCATCGTCTCCGCGCCCAAGCTGCCGAATGGGAAATACGACATCAAGGCCGGCGTTCAGCAGGCCATCGACGCAATCGAGTATGTCGGTCTGCCCGCCATCATCCGCCCCGCCTTTACCCTCGGCGGAACGGGGGGCGGCGTGGCCTACAACCGAGAGGAATACGAATACTATTGCCGTACCGGGATGGAGGCCTCGCCGGTCGCGCAGATCCTCGTGGACGAGTCGCTCCTGGGCTGGAAGGAGTTCGAGATGGAGGTCGTCCGCGACAAGGCGGACAACGCGATCATCGTCTGCTCCATCGAGAACGTCGATCCGATGGGCGTGCACACGGGCGATTCGATCACCGTCGCACCCGCGCTGACGCTCACCGACAAGGAATACCAGATCATGCGCAACGGCTCGATCGCCGTCCTGCGCGAGATCGGCGTGGAGACGGGCGGCTCCAACGTGCAATGGGCCGTGAACCCAGAGGACGGGCGCATGGTGGTGATCGAGATGAACCCCCGCGTCAGCCGCTCCTCGGCGCTCGCGTCCAAGGCCACGGGCTTCCCGATCGCCAAGATCGCGGCCAAATTGGCTGTGGGATACACTCTGGACGAATTGGACAACGATATCACGAAAGTGACACCCGCCTCTTTCGAACCCACCATAGATTACGTGGTCACGAAGATCCCGAGGTTCGCTTTTGAAAAGTTCCCCGGGTCTGAGCCGACCCTGACCACGGCGATGAAATCGGTGGGCGAGGCCATGGCCATCGGCCGGTCTTTCCACGAGTCGATGCAAAAGGCGCTGGCCTCGCTCGAGACGGGTCTGACCGGCTTCGACGAGATCGACATTCCCGGCGCGCCCGAGACTGCGGCGATCACCAAGGCGCTCAGCGCGCAGACCCCCGACAGGATCCGCGTGATCGCTCAGGCCATGCGCCATGGTCTGTCGGATGACGACATCGCCGCCGCCACACGCTTCGACCCCTGGTTCCTCGCCCGCATCCGCGAGATCGTCGAGACCGAGGACCGCGTGCGTCGCGACGGCCTGCCGATGACCGAGGCCGGCATCCGCGCGCTCAAGATGATGGGCTTCACCGATGCGCGCCTGGCAAGGCTCACGGGGCGGGAGGAAAGCAACATCCGCCGCGCCCGCCTCAACCTCGGCGTCACCGCGCAGTTCAAGCGCATCGACACCTGCGCCGCCGAGTTCGAGGCGCAGACGCCCTACATGTACTCGACCTATGAACACCCGACGATGGGCGAGCCCGAATGCGAGGCGCGGCCCAGCGGGGCGAAGAAGGTCGTCATCCTCGGCGGCGGCCCCAACCGGATCGGGCAGGGCATCGAGTTCGACTATTGCTGCTGCCATGCCTGTTTCGCGCTGAGCGATGCGGGCTACGAGACCATCATGATCAACTGCAACCCCGAGACCGTGTCGACCGATTACGACACCTCGGACCGGCTCTACTTCGAACCGCTCACCTTCGAGCACGTGATGGAGATCCTGCGGGTGGAGCAGGACGCCGGCACGCTTCACGGCGTCATCGTGCAGTTCGGCGGCCAGACCCCGCTCAAGCTTGCCAATGCGCTGCACGACGCGGGCATCCCGATCCTCGGCACCACGCCCGACGCCATCGACCTCGCCGAGGACCGCGAGCGTTTCCAGCAGCTTGTGCAGCGCCTTGGCCTGAAACAACCCAGAAACGCGATCGCCACCACGGATGCGCAGGCCAAGGCGGCGGCCGAAACCCTGGGCTACCCGCTGGTGATCCGTCCCTCCTACGTGCTGGGCGGCCGCGCGATGGAGATCGTCCGGGACGCCGCGCAACTCGACCGCTACATCCGCGATGCCGTCGTCGTCTCGGGCGACAGCCCCGTGCTGCTCGACAGCTATCTCGACGGTGCGACCGAGGTCGATGTCGATGCGCTCTGCGACGGGGAGGCCGTGCACGTCGCGGGCATCATGCAGCATATCGAGGAGGCGGGCGTCCATTCGGGGGACAGCGCCTGTTCGCTGCCACCCCACACCCTCTCGACCGCGATCCAGGACGAGATCATTCGTCAGACCGAGGCGCTGGCGCGCGCGCTGAACGTCGTGGGCCTGATGAACGTTCAGTTCGCGGTGAAACCCGATGAAAACGGCGAGGACGAGATCTACCTGATCGAGGTGAACCCCCGCGCCTCGCGCACCGTGCCTTTCGTGGCCAAGGCGACCGACAGCGCCATCGCCTCCATTGCCGCCCGGCTGATGGCGGGCGAAAGGCTCTCCGATTTCCCGGTCGCGAAAAAGCATGAGCCCGTGGACGAGAACACGCCCATCATTCCGGGCGACCCGATGAGCCTCGCCGATTTCCGCCAGCCGTGGTTCTCGGTGAAAGAGGCCGTCCTGCCCTTCGCACGCTTCCCCGGCGTCGACACGCTGCTCGGCCCCGAGATGCGCTCGACCGGCGAGGTCATGGGTTGGGACCGCACCTTCCCCGGCGCATTCCTCAAGGCGCAGCTTGGCGCCGGCACGCATCTGCCCGACGCGGGTACGGTCTTCATCTCGATCAAGGACGCCGACAAGGGTCCGATCCTGCTCGAAACCGCGCGCATGCTTGTCGATCTCGGCCTGTCGCTTCTGGCCACACGGGGGACAGCGTCGTTCCTGGCCGAACACGGGATCGCCTCGGACACGGTCAACAAGGCCTATGAGGGCGGGCGCACCGTGGTCGACATCATCAAGGATGGCGGCGTGCAGCTGGTGCTGAACACGACCGAGGGGGCGCAGGCGGTGGAGGATTCACGGTCCATGCGCGCGGTGACGCTGGCCGACAAGATCCCCTATTTCACCACGCTGGCCGCAAGCCACGCCGCCGCGCAGGCGATGAAGGCCGCGCGCGAGGGGGAACTCGGGGTGCGCAGTCTTCAGGGCTGATCCTGCCGTCGGGACGGACAAGGCCCATTCGCGGTCGCGACCAAATCCTGCCACTTTGCGCTGCTACCTCCCTTTCCTGCCGCGCAGGAGTGAGGAGAAGGGCAGCGTAGATGTTCGACGATGGGACCAAGAACACCCTGTTCGCCGTTGGCGCGGTCGCGTTCCTGATGACCGCCACGCTCGACCGGACCGGGCCGCGCACCGATCTGGCCACCGCCGTCGACACCGATAGCCTGCCGCCCCTGCCGCTTTCGGCCGCGACGGATGGCTCGCCCGCACAGACACGTGTCGCGTCGATGCGCGTGGAACTGGGCCAGGGCTTCGATGCGCGGCTGCTTTACGGCTACGTGCTCGAAGGGCGCGTCGTGACCCGGCGCGAGTTCCGCAACGACGCCACAAGCGCGATCTCGCCGCTGGATCTGGGCATCGTCTGGGGCGATCTGGCCGAACCCGGACGCGCCGAGGCCATCGAGTTCCGCGCCGTGCCCCGCGCCGTCTGGTATCGCCCCGGGCCGCACGCGGTGCTGACCGAGGACTGGGAAGCGCAGGTCACCAACAACCACCTGATCCCCGCGGACGCGGCGGTGAACGAGCAACTCATGGCCATCGAAGTCGGAAACCATGTGCGCATTCGCGGCTATCTGGTGGTGGTGACCGGTGACGGCATCGCGCCGTGGCGCTCCTCAACGCGGCGCGACGACAACACGATCATCGGCGGCTGCGAGATCATCCTCGTGACCGGGGTGGAGATCATCCAACCGGGTGAAGAGGCGGCATAAACCCTCCGCATTGCTCACGAAATGCAACTGTTGCAAGCGCTTCGCTCCGGGCATGATCGATTTGCCTATCATCGCCATTTCGCTGACTGGAAGCGCGGCGCTCGCCGGTGGCCATGCGGACGGCCCGGTTGGAGTCTTTTAATCGCCCCGCGGCCCGCCTACCCTCCGCCCAGGGATCCCAGTGCAGGAGAAAGGCCCGGATGCTCCGCCAACTCGCTCTCGCCGCTTTCGCCACGGCGCTGATCGCCCCGCCCGTCCACGCCCAGGACTACACGCTCGCGCCCACCTTCGGGGTCTTCTCGGTCCAGTCCGGCTTCATGCCCGACACCAACTGGATCAGCGTTCTGGCGGGTGGCGACATCAGGGGCGAGTATACCGACCACGATCTCGGCGTCCGCTGCGCGGGCTACTTCGCCGACGCCCCCGATTTCCGTGTCTTCTTCACGCCCGGCTCCGGCGCGCCTCTGTCCTTCTTCGTCGAGGCGCGCGATGACACCGTCCTTCTGATCAACACGCCCGACGGCCAATGGCATTGCAATGACGACACGTCCGGCGTCGACCCTGCGATTACATTCGAGGCACCGCGGGAGGGGCAATACGACATCTGGGTGGGCACGTTCTCGGCCGTGACCGGCGATTACCCGCCCGCGCGCCTCGCCGTGACCGAGGCCGCGCCCTTCGCAGACACGTTCGACCGGGCGTTTTTCGGCGAGGACGACCGCGTCGAGGTCGATACGCTACAGCCGCCATGGACCATGATCGGCTTTCTCGACCTCGACGAAACCTCCTGTACCGGCGTCCTGATCGGACCCGCGACCGTGCTGACGGCGGCCCATTGCATCGCCAATGGCGGCGTGATCGAGACGCCGCCGGTGGAGTTCCTCGCAGGCTACGATCAGGGCCGGTCGGCCGCGCGCTCGGCCACCATCGGCTACCATGTGCCGGGGGGCTGGCTGGCGGGGGAGCAGGAGGGCACCGATTTCGCCTTCGTCTACCTCGCCCAGCCCATCGGGGATCAACTGGGCTGGATGGATGTCACCGGCCTGAGCGACGCGGAGCTTGCCGCCTACCGCGCGGGCGACGGGCCGGACATCCTGCAGGCGGGTTACAGCTATGACCGGCAGGGCGTCATGACCGGCAATCTCGACTGCCCCTTCGTCACGCTCGGCCCCGACAGCACGCTGATCCACGAATGCGACACGCTGCAGGGCGACAGCGGCTCACCGCTGTTCATCGCGGGCGAAGACGGGCGTTACCGGGTCATCGGCATCGAAAGCCACACGGAGGCCCAGCCGCGCGAGCCCCATGACCGGAACGTGGCGGTCTATGCCGACTCCATCATGGCCGAGATGCGCGCGCTCGCCGCCGGTCAGACAGGAGCGCCGCCGTCGCAGGCCACCAAGTGACGGGGGCTCAGACGCCGTAGATCTCGCTGACGCGTGCCACCGCGGCCTCGAGCGACATCTCCTCGCTCTCGCCGGTCCTGCGCGACGTCAGCTCCACCTTGCCATTCGCCAGCCCGCGCGGGCCCACCGTGATCCGCCATGGCAGGCCGATCAGGTCCATGGTGGCGAATTTGGCGCCCGCGCGTTCCTCGCGGTCGTCGTAGAGCGGCTCCAGCCCCGCAGCTGTCAGCGCCTTGTAGAGGTCCTCGCAGGCCGTGTCGCAGGACGCATCGCCCTGCTTGAGGTTCACGATGCCCACATGGAAGGGCGTCACGCCCTCGGGCCAGATGATGCCGTTGTCGTCGTGGCAGGCCTCGATGATCGCACCCACAAGGCGGCTCACGCCGATCCCGTGGGACCCCATGTGCACCGGCACGCGGTTGCCGTCATGGTCGTTCACATAGGCGCCCATCGCCTCGGAATACTTGGTCCCGAAATAGAAGATCTGGCCGACCTCGATCCCGCGCGCCACACGCTGGCGTTCCTCGGGGATCTTGCCGAATAGCTCCGGGTCGTGGGTCTCGTCCGTGCGGGCGTAACGCGATGTGAACTCGTCCAGAACGGCGCGGCACTGCTCATGGCTGTCATAGTCGATGTCGCGGTCGCCGAAGCGCAGGTCGGTGATCTCGCTGTCGTAGAACACCTCGGACTCGCCTGTCTCGGCCAGCACGAGGAATTCATGGGTGTCGTCGCCGCCGATGGGCCCCGAATCCGCCCGCATCGGGATCGCCTGAAGGCCCATCCGCTCGTAGGTGCGCAGGTAGCTGACGAGATGCCGGTTATAGGCGTGGAGCGCGTCCTCCTTCGTCAGATCGAAATTGTAGCCGTCCTTCATGTAGAACTCGCGACCGCGCATCACGCCGAAACGCGGGCGGATCTCGTCGCGGAACTTCCACTGGATCTGGTACATCGTCAGCGGCAGGTCCCGGTAGCTCGTGACATGGGCGCGGAAGATATCGGTGATCAGCTCCTCCGCCGTGGGCGTGAACAGCATGTCGCGGTCGTGCCGGTCGGTGATGCGCAGCATCTCGGCCCCGTAGGCGTCGTAGCGCCCGCTTTCGCGCCACAGTTCCGCAGACTGGATCGTGGGCATCAGCATCGCCAGATGACCCGCGCGCGCCTGTTCCTCATGGACGATCCGTTCAATCTTCTGCAGGACCTTGTAGCCCAGCGGCAGCCACGAATAGATCCCGGCGCTGGCCTGCTTGATCATGCCCGCCCGGAGCATCAGCCGGTGGCTGACGATCTGCGCCTCGGAGGGCGTTTCCTTGAGAACGGGAAGGAAGTAGCGGCTGAGGCGCATGGGCGAAATCCTGTAGGGCAAAGGCACGTCGCGAGAGGGTTACGCCATCGCCTATCCGCCGACAAGCCGGTGCGCGCCGTCACCTCTCCTCCTGGCCGACCACCTTCGCCTCCGCACCCATCGCGCCGGCCAGTGCCCGGAACCGCGCCTCCGTCACCTCGCCGAAGAGCGCGCGGCCTTCGCTCGTGGCCAGGGTCAGGATCAGTTCCTTGCGCTTGGGGTGCCATGTCAGCGTCCCGTGGTCCGTCGGCCGCGCCACTGTGAACATCGCGCCGAAGCGCATGGCCCGGCCCAGGATCTCGGCCTCGAGCACCTCCCCCTCGGGGAGCAGCGCCAGAAGCCCGGTGTCGAAATTCGTCCCACCGCGGTTCGATTTGTAGCGATGCAGAAGCGCCAGCCCCAGATAGACCCGCTCGCCATGGGTCAGACCGCCGAGATTGGCGCGGGTGGCGTTGTCGAAACAGACCTCGGCGCGGTAATCGGGATGCGCGCGCCAGCTGACGTCATGAAGCAGACAGGCCGCGCGGATCAGGCGTTTCTTGTCGTGCCCCGCGCGCGGGAAAAGCGGCTCCACGAAACGATAGAGCGCGCGACCGAAGCCCGGCATCCGCGCCGAGGACGCCTCCGCGTGGCGCGCGGCCTCGATCAGCGGGTCGCTGTGGCGCAGCGCCTCGGACATCTGTTCATAGAGCAATCCCTCGCGGATACCGTAGGAGGAGACCGCGATTTCGCGCGGCTTGAGCTGACGGACCAGTGCCTTCAGCACCTCGGCGGCCAGCGGCACCAGACGCATCCGTTCCACGCTGGTGCCGGTTTTCGCGCGCAGCTCCGAGATATCGCTCTGCTCGATCATCGCGATGCTGTCGAGGATGGCCTTGGGCGTCATCCGGTATTCGTGCAGCACCTTCAGCGGATAGCCGCGCCGCTCCATGTCGATCCGCGCGATGGCGCGCCACGAGCCACCGACGAGAAACAGGCGCTCGGGCCGTTCCGAAAACGCCTCGGCCAGTTCGGTGACACGGACCTTGATATGGGCGCGCATGGCCTTCTTGCCGCCCTTCAGCCCCATCAGCTTGAGCGGCCCCAGATCCGAGGTCCGGCGCTTCCCCACCACGCCGCCGCCCAGAAGTTCGGCCAGTTCCATGGACGAGCCGCCGATATCGCAGACCAGCCCCTCCGCCCCGGGCCAGCCGAGCAGCACGCCCTGCGCCGAGAGCCGCGCCTCCTCGTCGCCCTCGACGATGCGGATCTCGAGGCCAGTTTCCTCCAGCACCTTCTGGCGGAACTCCGGCCCGTCCTCGGCGTCGCGCACCGCCGCCGTCGCCACGGTCAGAAGCGGTGACACCTCCATGCCCTTGGCCAGCGCCGCGAACCGGCGCAGCGCAACCATGGCGCGCACGCGGCCCTCGGGGTTCAGCCGCCCCGTTTCCGAGAAGCCTGCACCAAGGCCGCAGAGGATCTTTTCGTTGAAGAAATAGGCGGGACTGCGCGCGGCGCCGTCGAAGACGACCAGACGGACAGAGTTCGAGCCGATGTCGATCACGCCCACGCGGCTGAGCGCGCGCGCCTCGGGTCCGTCGAAGAGGGGCACGCCAAAGGGGCCCCATTCCGGGTGATGATCGTCCATCCGGGCCCGTCTCCCGCCTTTGCCGCCGTTGTCCCCGCCGCCGTGGTCGTCATCGACGTCGGCACCATGTCAGGTTGATGACATGGCCCCTTCGCGGCCGTCAATTCCCCTTATGTCGCGCCTCAGTCGGTGCCGTGTGTCAGCGCCGGCACATCCTTGGCCCCCGCCGTTCCGCGCCCCGAGAGCGACGGGTTCTCCATGAAGAAGCGATGGCAGGAGAACGGATTGTCCACCGTCTCCAGCTCCGCACGGCGGAAGGACCCGTCGGGCTGCAACACCCAGCTCTGGGCCACGTCGGCGAGGTTGGCGGCCATGATCTGGCCGACGATCTGCGCCTTGACGGTCGGGTTGGTGCATTCGACCAGCGTCTCGACCCGGCGGTTCAGGTTGCGACCCATCCAGTCGGCCGAGCTGATATAGACCTTCGCCTTCTTGTGCGGCAACCCGTAACCGTTGCCGAAACAGACGATGCGCGAATGCTCGAGGAACCGGCCGACGATGGATTTGACGCGGATGTTCTCGCTCAGCCCCCGGATACCCGGACGCAGGCCGCAGATGCCGCGGATGACGAGGTCGATCCGCACGCCGGCCTGGCTGGCCTCGTACAGCGCGTCGATCACATCCGCCTCGATCACGCTGTTCATCTTGGCCCAGACCATTGCGGGCTTGCCCGCCCGCGCATGCTCGGCCTCGGCCTTCAGCCCATCGATGATGCGCGCCTTGAGCGTGAGCGGCGAGATGGCGAGGTTTTCCAGCCCCTCGGGTTCGGCGTAGCCGCCCACGTAGTTGAAGACCTTGGTCGCGTCCCGGCCCAGCGCGACGTCGCAGGTGAAGAGGCTGAGATCGGTATAGATGCGCGCAGTGATCGGGTGGTAGTTGCCGGTGCCGAAATGGGTGTAGGTCACCAGCCGGTCACCCTCGCGCCGGACGACGGTCGAAATCTTGGCGTGCGTCTTGTAGGTGATGAAGCCGTAGATCACATGGGCGCCCGCGCGTTCCAGCTTGCGCGACTGGCGGATATTGGCGGCCTCGTCGAAGCGCGCCTTGAGTTCCACCAGCGCGGTCACGGACTTGCCGTTCTCCGCAGCCTCGCAGAGCGCGTCCACGATGGGGCTTTCGTTCGAGGTCCGGTAGAGCGTCTGCTTGATCGCCACCACGTTCGGGTCCCGCGCCGCCTGGCTGAGGAAGCGGATGACCATGTCGAAGGTCTCGTAGGGGTGATGCAGCAGCATGTCCTTTTGCCGGATCGCCGCGAACATGTCGCCGTCATGGTCCTGCACCCGCTCGGGCACGCGCGGCGTGAAGGACTTCCACAGAAGGTCCGGCCGGTCGTCGAGCACCAGTTCCTTGAGGCTCACCAGCCCGATCATGCCCTTGACGTCGACGATCTCGTCACCCGCGACATGCAGCTGTTCGATGATCTCGGTCTTGAGGTCCTGCGGCGCGCCCGCGCTGATCTGAAGGCGCACGACCTCGCCCCGGCGGCGCCGCTTGAGCGCCGTCTCGAACTCGCGCACGAGGTCCTCGGCCTCTTCCTCAAGTTCGAGGTCACTGTCGCGCAAAAGCCGGAACGTGCAGGACCCGGCCAGCTCATAGCCCGGGAAAAGCGCGCCGACATTCAACAGCAGAAGCTCTTCGAGCGGCAGGAACCGCGCCTCGCCATCCGTGGCGGGCAGGCGCACGAAACGGTCGATCTGGCTGGGGATCGGCAGCAGCGCCTGCAATTCGCGCCCGTCGCGCGCGCGGCGCATCTGAAGCGCAAGCGCAAGCCCCTCGTTCGGAATGAACGGAAAGGGATGCGCCGGGTCGATGGCCAGCGGCGACAACACCGGGAAGACTCGGGCAAGAAACTCCTCTTCGAGGTGCTTCTTGTCGGCGGCCTTGAGTGCCGCGCGCGTGACCACCGTGATGCCCTGCCGCTCCAGCTCCTTTCTCAGCGCGACCCAGGCGGCCTGCTGGTGCTGCATGAGCCGGCGGGCATCGGCGTTGATCAGCTTGAGCTGTTCGGCGGGCGTGCGACCATCGTCCGACGTGCCGGTATTGCCCTCCTGCGCCAGCTCGCGCAGGCCCGCCACGCGGACGGTGTAGAATTCGTCGAGATTTCCGGCGCTGATCGACACGAAGCGGACCCGCTCCAGCAGCGGCACGCGCGGGTTCTCGGCCTCCTCCAGCACGCGCCAGTTGAAGGCGAGCCAGCTGAGCTCCCGGTTGAAGAAGCGCCGGGGCCCCCGTGTCTGCGCATCGGGCAGGTCGGTGGGCTCGGGAAGGGGTGCGTTCAGGAAATCTGCGAAACTCATGCCGCTGCCGTAGTCAGCTATTGTGTCGCGACGGTGACACGGGCGCCATGTCCTCGGCAAGGGCCGCCTTGGCGTCCGACAGGCGCGGCGGGCGCTTGACGGCCAGCGCGCGGGCATCGAGCCGCCCCACGAAGCCATGCAGGGCCGCGGCGGAGCGTTCGATCCGGGGCAGGACATGGGACAGGATCGCCGGGGTCAGCCTGAGCCCGCGGTCGTGCGAAAGCTTCAGCAGGAGTGCCGACAGGAGTCTGTCGTCCGGTGCGTCGATCCGAGCAAGCTCTGCCTGGCGCATGCGGCTGTCGAGGTCGGGCAGGCCGAGACCCCAGCGCGCGGGCGGCCTGCGCCCGGTCAGCAGGAGCGGCGCCCCCGTGGCGGCAAGCGCGTTGTGCAGGTGAAAGATCCGCGCCTCGGCGGCTGCATCGCCGGCCACGCGGTCCACGTCCTCAAGCGCCAGCGCGGGCCATGCCGCCGCTTGCGCGACATCCGCCTCCGTCACATCACTGGCCGAGATGATCCGCGCCCCGCTCTGTCCGGCCCAGACATGGGCCAGATGGGTCTTGCCCGAGCCTTCAGGGCCCGCGAGGACGAGCTTGCCGAAGGACCACTCGCGCCAGGCGTCCACTCGGGCGAGGGCGACCTCGTTGCTGGCGGACACGAAGAAATCGCCGCGCCCCATCGCCGGACGGACGGGAAGGTCGAAGACGAGTTGCTGCGCCATCAGGCCTCCCGGTCGTCCGGGCCCTCATCCGGCTGCGCTTCCAAGCCGCGATAGAGCCGGCTTTCGCGGTAGCGCTCCAGCGCGTAGCGGACGAGCACGCCGATGGCCGCGGCCACGGGCACGGCAACAAGCATGCCGACGAAGCCGAACAGCGTGCCAAAGGCCGACAGCGCGAAGATGAGCCAGACCGGGTGCAGGCCGACCGAGCTTCCGACAAGCTTCGGCGTGAGGATATTGCCCTCCACCAGCTGGCCCGCCTGGAACACCAGCGCGACAGCGAGGATCGTCCACCATTCGCCCCAGAACTGGAAAAGCGCGAGGCCGATGGACAGGGCGCCGCCGACCAGTGCGCCCACATAGGGAATGAAGGTCAGAAGTCCCGCAACCAGCCCGACCACCAGGCCGAATTGCAAGCCGATCACCATCAGCGCAGCGGCATAGAACGTGCCGAGGATCAGGCACACGGTTCCCTGCCCGCGCACGAAACTGGCAAGCGTGCGGTCGATCTCGCCGGCCAGCCGCCGGATCGTCGGGGCATGGTCGCGTGGCAGAAGCTCGTCGATACGGGTGATCATCCGGTCCCAGTCGAGCAGCAGGTAGAAGGCCACGACCGGGGCGACGACCAGAAAGACGAGCATGTTGACGACGCTGGCGGCGCCGCTCAGCACCTGCTGCAGCAACTCGCCGCCGCGCGACTGGATCGTCTCGCCGATCGAGGCGAGCGACTGGCGGACAGGCGAGGTGTCGTCGATCACGTCGGGAAAACGCTCGGTCAGCCAGCTGCGCAGCTGGTTGAAGAGCTCGGGCACGGACTGGATCAGGTCGTTGGCCTGCTGCACGAGGGTCGGAATGAGCACAAGGAGCGCCAGAGCGGTCACGGCCAGCAGGATCACGAAGATCACCACGGCGGCCAGCACCCGCGACAAGCCCATGCGTTCCAGCCGGTCGGCGACGGGATCGAGGAAATAGGCGATGGCCCCACCCACGATGAAGGGCAGGATCACCTGCCCCAGCGCCCACAGCGTCAGCAGGAGCACCGCGGTGGCGATGCCCCAGTAGGTCACTTGCTGGCGGACAGGCAGGGCCATGGGGTCTCCTGTGGTGCGTCGCGGTCTATTGCGACGACAGCTCGGTCATCACGCGCTGACCGATGCGCATCTGCGCCTGCTGCATCTGCGGGCCGATCATCGCGAAGGTGTTGGCCATGAAGGGCTGCATCTTGGACATGACGTCAGCCCCTTCGGGGGTGTTGTAGAACGCCTCGAGCGCCACGATTTCCTCCAGCGAAAACGTATCGACGGCCGACGCGACCATCGCCGCCTCGAGGTCTGGGCGCAGGGCCGTCATTTCCTCGGCACCGATCCGCCCGAAGATCTGCAATTGCTCTTCGGTCAGTTGCGGTGTCATCGCGCGCATTTGAGCAATCATGGCATCGGCCGACAGCATCTCGTCCATCATGCGCTGCTGGATCGGGTTGTCGACATAGCGCTGCACCGCCTCGCGCAGTTCATCGTCCTGCGCGTGGCCGGGTGTGGCGCCAAACAGCGCGAGACCGCATGCGAGCGGCAAGGCAAGGCGAAACATGACCGAAAACCTCTGATCGATGAAACACCCCCACTGGATGCGACAAGGGCCCGGTCAGGGCAAGGGAAAAGCCGGTCCCCTCCCCGCAGGAGCCGGAAAACGCGCGTTCTACATGCGGGAAAACCGAGGCTTTCCCGCCAGAAAAACGCGCGTTTTTCTGTACCGCATCAGGCGGCGCGCGCCGCCCGGATCAGTTCGAGGATATCGCGCGCCGCCGAGGGGATGTTCGTCCCCGGCCCGAAGATCGCCTTCACGCCGGCCTTTTGCAGGAACTCGTAATCCTGGTGCGGGATCACCCCGCCGCAGATCACGATGATATCGCCCGCGCCCTCTGCCTTCAACGCCTCGATGAGCTTGGGCGCCAGCGTCTTGTGTCCCGCCGCCTGGCTGGAGATGCCCACCACGTGCACGTCATTGTCGATGGCGTCCTGCGCGGCCTCTTCCGGTGTCTGGAACAAGGGCCCCACATCCACGTCGAAGCCGATATCGGCGAAGGCCGTGGCGATCACCTTGGCGCCCCGGTCATGACCATCCTGCCCCATCTTGACCACCAGCATCCGGGGCCTGCGTCCCTCGGCCTCGGCGAAGCTGTCCACGTCCTTCTGGATCTGCGCGAAGCCCTCGTCGCCCTCGTAGGCGGAGCCGTAGACACCGGCAAGCGTCTTCACCTCGGCGCGATGCCGTCCGAATACCTTTTCCATGGCCATGCTGATCTCTCCCACGCTGGCCCGCGCGCGGGCCGCTTCCACCGCCGCGTCGAGAAGGTTGCCCCCCTCCCGCGCCCGCCGTTCCACCTCTGCGAGCGCCGCGGTGCAGGCGGCCTCGTCGCGGGCGGCCCTGATCCTCTCCAGCCGCGCGATCTGGCTTTCGCGCACGGCGACGTTGTCGATATCGAGGATGTCGATCGGGTCCTCGTGATCCTTGCGATACTTGTTGACGCCGACGATGACCTCCTGGCCGCGGTCGATCATCGCCTGCCGCCGCGCGGCCGATTCCTCGATCCTCAGCTTCGGCAGGCCGCTTTCGACGGCTTTGGTCATGCCGCCCATCTCCTCGACCTCCTCGATCAGCGCCCAGGCCTTTTCGATCAGCTCGTTCGTCAGGCTCTCGACGTAGTAGGAGCCCGCAAGCGGATCGACGACCTTCGTCACACCTGTCTCCTCCTGCAGGATCAGCTGCGTGTTGCGCGCGATCCGCGACGAGAACTCAGTCGGCAGCGCGATCGCCTCGTCGAAGCTGTTGGTGTGGAGCGACTGCGTGCCGCCAAGGACGGCGCTCATCGCCTCGAAGGCCGTGCGCACCACGTTGTTGTAGGGGTCCTGCTCCTGCAGGGAGACGCCCGAGGTCTGGCAATGGGTGCGCAGCATCTTGGAGCGTTCCGACTTCGCCCCGAATTCCGTCATGATCCGGTGCCAGAGCGTGCGCGCGGCGCGAAGCTTCGCGATTTCCATGAAGAAATTCATGCCGATGGCGAAGAAGAAGGACAGCCTTCCGGCAAACTTGTCCACGTCCATTCCCGCATCGATCGCCGCACGCACGTATTCGCGCCCGTCGGCCAATGTATAGGCAAGCTCCTGCACGAGGTTCGCCCCGGCCTCCTGCATGTGATAGCCGGAGATCGAGATGGAGTTGAATTTCGGCATGTTCTCGGACGTGTAGCCGATGATGTCCGAGATGATCCGCATCGATGGCTCGGGCGGGTAGATATAGGTGTTGCGGACCATGAACTCCTTGAGAATGTCGTTCTGGATGGTCCCCGACAGCACCGATCTGTCATGCCCCTGCTCTTCGCCGGTGACGATGAAATTCGCGAGGATCGGGATGACCGCCCCGTTCATCGTCATCGAGACCGAGACCTGATCGAGCGGGATGCCGTCGAAGAGGATCTTCATGTCCTCGACGCTGTCGATCGCCACGCCCGCCTTGCCCACATCGCCCACCACGCGGGGGTGGTCGCTGTCATAGCCGCGATGGGTCGCCAGATCGAAGGCGACCGAAACGCCCTGCTGACCGGCGGCCAGCGCCTTGCGGTAGAAGTTGTTGCTGTCCTCGGCGGTGGAGAAGCCCGCGTATTGGCGGATGGTCCAGGGCCGACCGGCGTACATCGTGGCCTTCACGCCGCGGGTGAAGGGCTCGAACCCCGGCCCCGTCCCCATATGTGCCAGACCGTCGGTATCGGCCTCGGTATAAAGCGGCTTCACGCGGATACCTTCCAGCGTCTCCCAGACGAGACTGTCGGGATCGCGTCCCTTCAGTTCCTTCGCCGCGCGCTCACGCCAGGCGTCCGTGGTATCGCTCTTGATCCTGGAATTTTCCGTCATCGGGTCATCCCCTTTTCCTGTCCCTTGTCGGCAAGGATGTCGCATCCCCGTCCGGTATCCATGAAATCGGCGCGGCCGTCGGCACTGTCCGGACGGCCAGCGAGGTCCGCGCCGCGGCGCTTGTCCCGGAGGGTGCGCACGGGCAGCGCGGATGGTGAGCATCGCGTGAAGAAATCCGTTCCCGCCCCATCTGACGCCAAGTCCCCCTTCGCTTTCTCGGGCGACCTGCCTATATCTTTGGAGAATGGAGACGAAATGCGACCAATCCTGATCTTAACACTTGCCGCTCTTGCGCTTCTTGCCCCGCCTGCCATCGCCCAGGACGGCGGTTCGGGCGATATCGCAATGACCCAGCGCGCGGCGGCGGAGGGCGAGAGCGAAACCGAAACCGAGGCCGAAGCCGAGGAGGTCGATTTGTTGGCGCCGCGCGACGCCGCAGACCTGACGCTGGAGGAGTTCCTCTGGGTCGCGCGTCCCGTCATCGTCTTTGCCGACGCCCCCGCCGATCCGCGTTTCATCGAGCAGATGCAGCTTCTGGCCGAACGGCCGGAGCCGCTTCTGGAACGCGACGTGGTCATCATCGTCGATACCGATCCCTCCGCGCGCTCGGCCATCCGGATGGACCTTCGCCCACGCGGCTTCTCGCTGGTGGTGATGCAGAAGGACGGCAGCGTCGGGTTCCGTCGCCCCTCGCCGCGCGACGTGCGCGAGATCACGCGCGGCATCGACAACTTCCAGTTCCGGCAGGAAGAACTGCGTTCGGGCGGGCAGTAGCCCCGGGCAAGGATATCCGTCCGCCCGCGCACGGCCTTATTCGAACTCCATGATCACGTCGTCCACGGCGAGGCTGTCGCCGGGGCCTGCGTTGATCTTGACCACCACCCCCTTGCGTTCGGCGCGCAGGATGTTCTCCATCTTCATCGCCTCGACGGTACACAGCGCCTGCCCGTCCTGAACCTCGTCGCCGACCTCCACGTCGACCTTCACGATCAGCCCCGGCATCGGGCAGAGCAGCATCCGCGAGGTGTCGGGTGGCAATTTCTCGGGCATGATCTCGGCAAGCTGGGCGTGGCGCGGACTGCGGACATGGACCTTGAGATCGGCGCCGCGCGTGCGCACCCTGAAGCCACCGGGTATCTTGCCGACCTTCAGAACCAGCGGCGCGCCGTCCACCTCGAGCCGCGCAAGCTGATCGCCCGGCGTCCAGTCCGAGGTCACACGCATGGCATGCCCATCCTCGAAGGTGACGGTGGACCCGTCATGGTCGGCCGAGATCGTGACGGCGAAGTCCTGCTCCTGCAGCCTGACCACCCAGTCGGTGCCCACGCGCCGTTCGTGATTGTCCATCCGGCCGGTCACGCGGGTGCGCCGGATCTCGGCCACCCGGTGCATCGCGGCCGACGCCGCCGCCACCCGCCGCAGATCGTCATCGGGCAGGGTCACGCCATTGAATCCGTCAGGATATTCCTCGGCGATGAAGGCCGTGGTGATTTCGCCCGAGACGAAGCGCGGATGATCCATCACCGCCGACAGGAACGGCAGGTTGTGACCGATCCCCTCCACCTCGAAACTGTCGAGCGCCACGCGCATCGCCTCGAGCGCCTCGGCCCGGTCGGCCCCCCAAGTGCAGAGCTTGGCGATCATCGGGTCGTAGAACATGGAGATCTCGCCACCCTCGAAAACGCCCGTGTCGTTCCTGACGGCCGTCTCGCCACGGGGGGCGTCGCCCTGCCATTTGCCACTGTCGTTGAGCGGACCGGCCTGCACCTCCTGCGGCGGGCGGTAGCGCGTGAGCCGACCGATGGACGGCAGGAAGTTGCGATAGGGATCCTCGGCATAGAGACGGCTTTCCATGGCCCAGCCCGTCAGCGCGACGTCATCTTGCGTCATCGGCAGCTTCTCGCCTGCCGCGACCCGGATCATCTGCTCCACCAGATCGACGCCGGTGATCAGCTCGGTCACCGGGTGTTCCACCTGAAGGCGCGTGTTCATCTCGAGGAAATAGAAGTTCCGGTCCCCGTCGACGATGAACTCCACGGTGCCCGCGCTGGTGTAGCCCACGGCTTGCGCCAGCGCGCAGGCCTGTTCGCCCATCGCCTTGCGGGTGGCCTCGTCGAGAAACGGCGACGGCGCCTCCTCGATGACCTTCTGGTTGCGGCGCTGGATCGAGCATTCCCGCTCGCCCAGGTAGATGCAGTTGCCATGGCTGTCGGCCAGCACCTGGATCTCGATATGCCGGGGCTGGGTGACGAATTTCTCGATGAACATGCGGTCGTCGCCGAAGCTCGACGCCGCCTCGTTCTTGGAGGCCTGGAAACCCTCGCGCACCTCGTCCTCGGACCAGGCGATCCGCATCCCCTTGCCGCCGCCGCCGGCGCTCGCCTTCAACATCACCGGATAGCCGATCTGCCCCGAGATCTTCACCGCCTCGTCGGCATCCTCGATCAGGCCCATATGTCCGGGGACCGTGCTGACCCCCGCGTCCTGCGCGATCTTCTTGGAGGTGATCTTGTCGCCCATCGCCTCGATCGCCGCCGCCGGGGGGCCGATGAAGGCCACGCCCGCTTTTTCCAGCGCCTCGGCGAATTTCCTGTTCTCCGACAGGAACCCGTAGCCCGGATGCACCGCCTCGGCGCCCGTCGCCTTGATCGCCTCCATGATCCTGTCGATCACGATATAGCTTTCGGAGGCCGGCGGCGGTCCGATATGCACCGCCTCGTCCGCCATCCTCACATGAAGCGCATTCCGGTCCGCGTCCGAATAGACCGCGACCGTGGCGATCCCCATCTTGCGCGCCGTTTTGATCACGCGACAGGCGATCTCGCCCCGGTTGGCGATCAGGATCTTCTTGAACATGGGCACTGTCCCTTTTTCTTGGCCACGGGGCGCACGCGCCCGGCATGTCTGAAACGCAAAAGGACCGCCTGAGCCTTCCGGCCCGGGCGGTCCCCGATATTCGATGCGGCGTATCGCGCGCCGCGGATCAGTCGGTTAGCGGCAGAGGTTGACGTCGTCGCACAGCGCGCCGCCCGCGGCACCCACGGCGACACCTGTCGCCACGTTGCCGCCCAGCGCCGCGGCCGTGAGACCGCCCGCCGCCGCGCCGACGCCGGCGCGTTCAAGATCGCTTGCCACGCAGCCGGCAAGGCCGATGGTGGACGCGAAAAGCACGGCAATGAGTTTGGTTCGCTGACGCATGTGATCTGTTCTCCTGTCGATACGCCTCGTTGCGACCGTGATACAACGAAAGCGATTGCCCGCCTAGTCAAACTGGCGCGCCGGGCGCTTGACCGGCGGATTTCGGTAAAAAAATGCGATCGGGACAGTTGCCTGCCCGACCGCATTGAAGGGGAAGGGTAACACGTCTTGTCGCGGTCGGCCCGGAAACAGCTGGGGACTTGGACCGACAAGGACAGCATGCCACGGCGCGCCGGGCGATAAAGGGGGTCGGAGCACAGCCGCGCCTGTTGGGCATCAAACCGCTGAATCCGGGGAGGTCTGTGCAGATTCATGCCGACCGGTCCTCCCAGATGCCGCTGCCGTCGAAGGCCTCGGGGAAAGAGGCGCGCGCGCGGGCCACGTCGAGCCTGAGCAACGCCTCGTAGCTTTCGGGGTCGAACGGATCCTCGGCCGGGATCACCTCGCGCCCGAACAGCCAGCTGAGCCGGCCGGCGTCGAGATTGCCCCGCTCGAAAGGCTCGTCCCCGAAACACAGCCACAGCGCCTCGACGAAGGCCGCGTCGGCGCGGCGGTCGGCGGGCCTGCGGTCGGCAAAGCGTTCGCGCGCGATCAGTTTCGTCGCACCGTCCTTGTTGGCGCGGCGGATCGTGAACTGGAAATCCGTGCTCGGCAGACGTGAGGGGAAGCCCTTGTGCTTCAGCATCGTCCACCCCCGCACACCTTCAGGCCGGTGAAACGCCGGGCGAGGCTGTTGCCCCGCCCGGCAAGGGGAAGGGTCCTGCTCAGGACCTGCCGTCCACGGGGTTTGCCCCCGCTTGTTGCCCTTCGGTGCGTGACCGGGCGCTCTTGCCCGGCCACGACCCGAGGTACAGCTGCGGTTCCGCAGCCAATATTGATGATACCTGAGCGCGGATTCAATCCACAGGGTTTTCCACAGTCAAGGCGCGCCTGTGACTCAGAAGCCTCAAACTTGGCAGCGCTTGAAGAACGAACCGCAAAATATTGTATCGGCATCACAAAAGCTCCCAGATGCAGACACCATCCCGGATCATGTAGGCCTCGATGGATTGGGTTATCCCCGGTGCGGGTTCGCCCCTGATGAAGGGCTCCGCCATCAGTTGCACGACGATGCGCGCAGGCGGCGGATCCGCCACCGGCAAAGCGATTTCGGCGCAGACCCAGTCGTGATCGTTGTGGGCGCTTTCCGATCCTGTCTCCGGAAGCTCGGGCACCACCATCCGCACCACCAGCCAGGTCGCCGAAGTGAAGGGCTGCGTCTCCGGCAGGATATCGCAGAGCTCCGCCGCCCGCCCCGAGGGCAGCGTGTGATCGCCGTCCAAGGGACAGATCGCGTCCTCCACCGATGGCAGCGTGAAGGCCACCACGGCGAGCGCGACCGAACCCAGCGCCGCCAGCAGCGCCAGCCACCCCATGGGCGAAAGCGGTATGCTTCGCAACATGGCTAGCCATTCCCGCCCTGCCCCGACCCGGTCCCGGGACGGCGCGCGATACAATCGATCTCGACCAGCGCACCGACGGCCAGAGCGGTCACGCCGACGGTCGTGCGCGCCGGCCGCCGGTCCTCGGGGAAATAGGCCTGGTAGGTGTCGTTGAACGCGGCGTAGTCACGCTCGAACTCGGTCAGGTAGGCGCGCATCTGCACCACATGCGACAGGTCGAGCCCCATCCCCCCGAGGATCAGCGCGAGGTTCTCCATAACCCGTGTCGTCTGCGCCGCGATCCCCTCCGGCAATGGCGAGTCCGGCGCCTCGGGGTCGGTCGGCATCTGTCCGGTCAGAAGCACCCAGCCATCGGCCTCCACCGCGTGCGAGAACGGCGCGACGGGGCGCGGCCCGTGGGCGATCATGTGGAAGATGGGATCAGTCATGCAATGCTCCGTAGGGCGGGACCCGTGCCGCCGCACCCTTGCAAAGGCGGGATCGATCCCGCCTCACAACGGAATGTTGTCGTGCTTTTTCCAAGGCATCTTCTTCTGCTTCCGCCGCAGCATCGCGAAGGCCTTGCACACCCGTTTCCGGGTCGAGCGGGGCTGGATCACCTCGTCGATGAAGCCGCGCTCGGCCGCCGCGAAGGGATTGGCGAAGCGGTCCTCGTATTCCTTCGTGTGCGCCGCGATCTTCTCAGCATCGCCCAGATCCGCGCGGTGCAGGATCTCCACCGCCCCCTTGGCTCCCATCACCGCGATCTCCGAGGTGGGCCAGGCATAGGAGATATCGCCGCGCAGGTGCTTCGACGACATCACCACGTAGGCGCCCCCATAGGCCTTGCGGGTGATGACCGTCACCTTCGGCACCGTCGCCTCGCCATAGGCGAACAGAAGCTTCGCACCGTGCTTGATGACGCCGTTATACTCCTGCCCCGTCCCCGGCAGGAAGCCCGGCACATCCACGAAGGTCAGGATCGGGATCTCGAAACAGTCGCAGAACCGCACGAACCGCGCGGCCTTGCGCGCGCTGTCGATGTCCAGAACGCCCGCCAGCACCATGGGCTGGTTCGCCACCACGCCCACGGTCTGTCCCTCCAGCCGGATGAACCCGGTGATGATGTTGCCCGCGAACTCTTCCTGGATCTCGTAGAAATCGCCCTCGTCGGCAACCTTCGTGATCAGCTCCTTCATGTCGTAGGGCTGGTTGGGGTTGTCGGGGATCAGCGTGTCGAGGCTTTCCTCCACCCGCTCGGGATCGTCGTAGAAGGGCCGCGTGGGCGGCTTGTCCCGGTTCGACAGCGGCAGGAAATCGACCAGCCGGCGGATCTCGGACAGTGCCTCGACATCGTTCTCGAAGGCCGCGTCGGCGACGGAGGACCGGCGCGTGTGGGTCGTGGCACCGCCCAGCTCCTCGGCCGTGACATGCTCGTTCGTCACCGTCTTCACCACGTCGGGGCCGGTGACGAACATGTAGGACGAGTCCTTCACCATGAAGATGAAGTCGGTCATGGCGGGGCTGTAGACCGCGCCGCCCGCACATGGACCCATGATGACGGAGATCTGCGGCACGACACCCGAGGCCTCGATATTGCGCTGGAACACCTCGCCATAGGCGGCAAGGCTCGCCACGCCCTCCTGAATGCGCGCCCCGCCCGAGTCGTTGATCCCGATCACCGGCGCGCCGTTCTGCATCGCCATGTCCATGATCTTGCAGATCTTCGCGGCATGGGTCTCGGATACCGACCCGCCGAGAACCGTGAAATCCTGGGAAAAGACGTAGACCATGCGCCCGTTGATCGTGCCCCAGCCGGTCACGACACCGTCGCCACGGGGCTTGGACTTTGCCATCCCGAAATCGACGCAGCGATGGGTGACGAACATGTCGTACTCCTCGAAGCTGCCCTCGTCGAGCAACAGCTCGATCCGCTCGCGCGCGGTCAGCTTGCCCTTGGCGTGCTGCGCCTCGATCCGCGCCTGTCCGCCGCCGAGGCGCGCTTCCCCGCGCCGCTGTTCCAGCTGCTCAAGGATGTCCTTCATGGTCCATGTCCCTTCCGTTCCGTCGTCTTGTCCGGCCTTCTGCATGCACGACAGAAGAGACGCCGCGCCCGCGAGACCGGTTTTGGCCACCCTATGGGCGGGTCGCGCTCAGGGCGAGTCCTCTTTGGCAAATTTGCATATCTATTTGCGACCTCTCTGAAATAATTGCAAATTCGCAAATCCCCCTACGGCACCCGACCATGCGCCGCGTCTGTGCGCCAAGGCACATGGACAAGCCCCGGGCCGCGCCCTAAGCCCTATGCCATGCCAGTCGCTCCTGCCGTGCGGTTCATGGACCGCAGCACACCGCCGCACATCTTCACGCTGATCGTCCTGACAGGCCTTGGCGCGTTGTCGATGAACATATTCCTGCCGTCGCTGCCAGCGATGAGCGAGCATTTCTCCACCGATTACCGGGTGATGCAGCTTTCGGTGGCACTCTACCTTGCGGGAAGCGCAGTCCTGCAGATCGTGGTCGGCCCGATCTCGGACCGCTACGGACGCCGCCCGGTGCTGCTCTGGGGGATCGGCATCTTTCTCGTGGCGACGCTGGGCTGCATCCTTGCACCCACGATCGAGGTCTTCCTGGCGTTCCGGATGCTGCAGGCGGTGGTCGTGGTGGGCCTCGTGCTGGGCCGCGCCGTGGTGCGCGACATGTACCCGCAGGATCAGGCCGCCAGCCAGATCGGGTATGTCACCATGGGCATGGCGGTCGTCCCGATGATCGGGCCCGCCATCGGGGGGGTGTTGGACGAAACCCTCGGCTGGCAGGCGAATTTCTGGATGCTCGCCATCCTCGGCATGCTTGTCATGGCGCTGACCTGGCGCGACCTCGGCGAAACCGCCGCGCGCGGATCCGAGAGTTTCACCGAACAGTTCGCCCAGTATCCCGAACTTTTCGCCTCTCGCCGGTTCTGGGGCTATTGCCTGACGGCGGCCTTCGCCTCGGGCGCGTTCTTCGCCTTTCTGGGCGGCGCGCCCTACGTGGGATCCGAGGTCTTCGGCCTCTCGGCGTCTCTGGTCGGCCTGTATTTCGGCACTGCCGCCGTCGGCTACTTCTTCGGAAGCTACGTATCCGGCCGCTACTCGATGCGCGTGGGCATCAACGGGATGGTCCTGTGGGGCTCGATCCTTTCGGCGACGGGACCGCTGCTGACACTCCTTCTGTTCTTGCTGGGCTTCAAGACCGCGCTGGTCTTTTTCGGCCTGATGACCATCGTCGGGATCGGCAATGGCATGGTGCTGCCCAACGCGACCTCGGGCATGCTGTCGGTCCGCCCCCATCTCGCCGGCACCGCCAGCGGGCTTGGCGGCGCTATCACCATCGGGGGCGGCGCCGCGCTCTCGGCGCTGGCGGGCGCGCTTCTGACCGGAGGAAACGGGGCCTATCCCCTGATCCTGATCATGCTGGTCACGTCACTGCTGGCGGTGGGCGCCATACTCTACACGATGCAGCGGGAGCGCCGGGTGACGGGCACCTGACCCGCCCCTTCATCCTGGCGGAAAAACTCCGGGGGAGGCCACAGGCCGGGGGCAGAGCCCCCTTGAGCCCCGCCGCCCCTTGCGAGCTTTGCAAATCCTGATACCAAGTCTGCAAACCGATGGAGCCGCCATGCCCGCCCAGAAACTCTATGCCGGCGCCAAGCTGCGGGAGGTGCGCACGCGCATCGGCCTGACACAAAAGGACTTCGCCGCCAAGCTGGGCGTCTCCCTGCCCTATCTCAACCAGATGGAGAACAACAACAGGCCCGTCTCCACCTCCGTGGTGCTGGGGCTGGCCCGCGAATTCGGCCTCGACGTCACCGAACTGGGCTCGGGCGATACCGAGCGGCTGGTCTCCGACATGCGCGAGGCCATCGCCGACCCGATCTTCGCCGAGACGGCGCCGCCGCTGTCGGACCTGCGCCTCGCCGCCTCCAACGCGCCCGCGCTCGCCCGCGCCTTTCTCGACCTGCATCGCGCCTATCGGCAGACCCATGAACGCCTCGCCTCCCTCGACGAGGCGCTGGGACAGGACGGCCGAACGCTCCAGAGCCCGTGGGAAGAGGTGCGCGACTTCTTCCACTATTGCGACAACTACATCGACGCCGTCGACCGCGCCGCCGAACGCTTCGCCAGCCAGGCCGAGGGTGATCTGGTGGCCCATACCGAGGCCGTTCTGGGCCGCATGGGCATCACGCTCAGGATGGCGGCCGGCGCGGGCGTCCGCAACTACGACCGCGAGGCCCGCATCCTGACGCTCTCGCCCCGCGCCGCGCCCGAAACGCAGCGCTTCCAGCTGCTGCACCAATACGCGCTTCTCGGGCAGGCGCAGCTTCTGGACGCCACGCTCGACCTCGCGCGGTTCCAGACCGACACCGCGCGCGAGATCGCCCGGATCGGCATGGCGAACTACTTCGCGGGCGCGGTCCTGATGCCCTACACCCGCTTCGCCGAGGCCGCGCGCGAGACGCGCCACGATCTCGAACAGCTGTCGATCCTCTTCGGCGCCTCGATCGAGCAGGTGGCCCACCGCCTCTCCACCCTGCAGCGCCCCGGCGCCAAGGGCGTGCCCTTCTTCTTCGCGCGCGTCGATCAGGCGGGAACGGTCACCAAACGGCATTCGGCCACGCGGCTGCAATTCGCCCGCTACGGCAGCGCCTGCCCGCTCTGGAACGTGCATAGCGCCTTCGAGACGCCCGGCCGCTTCCTGCGGCAACTGGCCGAAACACCGGACGGCGCGCGTTACGTGATCCTCGCCCGCGACGTGTCCAAGACCGGCGGAGCCTGGGGCACTCCGACGCGGCGCTTCGCGATCTCGCTGGGCTGCGAGGTCACCCATGCACCGCAGCTCGTCTATGCCGACGGGCTCGACCTCGACCGCGACGCATCGTTCCAGCCGATCGGCATCTCCTGCCGGATCTGCGAGCGGGCCCATTGCCATCAACGCGCCGTGCCGCCGCTCGAACGCCGGCTGACGGTCAATCCCGACCACCGTGGCACGCTGCCCTACGACATCGCGGATTAGGTTGACGGATGTCGGCTTGGCCGACTACGCCTTCTCCACCAGGACAGGAGGACCCGGCCAAATGGAAATGCACGCAACCCGCACCCTCGCCGCCGACCGCGCAGCGGTCTGGGCGGCCCTCAACGATGCCGAGGTCCTCAAGGCCTGCATCCCGGGTTGCGAAGAGTTGACCGGCAGCCCGGACGAGGGGTTCGAAGCCGTGGTCAAGCAGAAGGTCGGACCGGTCAAGGCCACCTTCAAGGGCCACGTCACCCTGTCGGACGTGGTCGAGGGTGAAAGCTACACGATCTCGGGCGAGGGCAAGGGCGGCGTGGCGGGCTTCGCCAAGGGCGGCGCGCAGGTGAACCTCAGCGATGCCGAGGGCGGCGGTACCGATCTGCACTACGACGTGGAGGCCAAGGTCGGCGGCAAGATCGCGCAGCTTGGCTCACGGCTGATCGACAGCTTCGCGCGCAAGATGGCCGACCAGTTCTTCGAACGTTTCGCGGCGCATGTGGAGGGCCGGACGGCAGAGGCCGGTGACAGCGACAGCGCCTCCTGATCCACCATCAGGCCCGGAGATCGGGCCCGAAAAGCGATGATATGGGAGAGGCGCACGCGCCCGCCGGTGTCAATGTCACGAGACGGGGCGTGTCGCGACCTCAGGCCTTGGCCAGCATGCCGGCGATTTCGTCCTTCAGGCGCATACGCTCCTTGCGCATGGCCGTTTCGGCGAGTTGATCGCAAGGCTCCACCCCGGTCTCGGCACGATGCACCGCGCGGTTGATCTCGTGGTACTCGTCCATGAGCTTCGCGAAATGCGGGTTCGAGACCTTCAGCTCGTGGATCTTCTCGACATCCTGCGGGAAATCGTCAGCCAGTTCGTGCGGGGTGTGCGACATGCGCGGGCCTCCTGTGCGTGTCCGTTTGTCCTTGAGGCCGATCCTAGGACGCGGCGACGGCTCCCGGCCTTGAGCCAGATCAAGCGGCACCGCCGATGACAGCGCGCTCTACTCGGCGGCCGTCGTGATCCTGCCATCCCGCCAGGCCCGGGTCAGCGCTTCGGGCGCCAGCGCATGGGTCATCGGGATACCGTCGAACAGTTCCGGCTCCACCTCGCCCAGACGCCCTGGGAAGGCGAGAACCGGCAGGCCGGCGGCGCGGGCGGCATCGGCGGCCACGGGCGTGTCGGCCACCACGACCGACCGCCCGGGTCCGACACCCAGCTTTTCCACCGCGAGCAGCATCGCCTCCGGATCGGGCGCCATGCGCGCGACATCCGATCGCAGGACCGCCACGTCGAAGGATATGCCGGCCCGCGCGCGCGCCGTGGCGCGCAAAAGCGCCGATACCGGCTGAAGCTCGGCGCGGCTGACGAGGGCGAGCTTCACGCCGCCACGCGCCGCCCACGCCAGCACGCGCGCCACGCCGGGGCGAAGCGGCACCTCCTCGGCCAGCATCGCGGCGAACAGACGCTGGTGCGTGGCGTCCAGCGCGTCGGCCTCCAGCACCTCGCCCAGATGCGCCGCGAAGCGCGCCGCAAGCTGCCTGTCGCCGCCCGGGCGCATCAGCTCGGCATAGGTGTCCCAGGACCAGTCCCATGGCACATCATGCATCCGGAACGCCGCGTTCCACGCCGCGCGGTCCAGTTCCGCGCATTCGGCAAGACTGCCCATTCCTCCGAAAATAACCGCTTCCAAAGTCATCAAATCCCTCCGCATGACCAAGCCAACGCAGACGTTTGTGACTCACAAGTGATCGGGGTTCCGTTTCCGCGCTGCAGCATGGCGCGTTGGATGCAGGCTGGGCGATTGCCCGTGCCCCTGCTCAATTTCCGGGCGTGTCGCGCACGTCGCCCTGTTCGCGGGCATGGGCGGCGCCGGCGGCCCCGTAACCCGGTGTCGATCCCGCCGCGGCGACCCTGCGCCGCAGCCGCGCCTCCCGCAACGCGATGTAGCTGACCGATGCGATGATCATCGCGCCGCCGATGACGACGAAAAGGTCGACCGGCTCGGCGAAGACCAGTGCGCCAAGGAGGGTGGCCCAGACTAGTTGCAGAAAGGTCACGGGCTGCGTGACCGTCAACGGCGCGACCCGGAAGGCGAGCGTCATGGTGAAGTGCCCGGCCGTGGCGAAAACCGCCGTGACGAAAAGCCAGCCGAGGTCCTCCCAGCCCACCGGCACCCAGACGACGAACGCGATCGGCGACAGAAGGACGGGCACGGTGACCGACAGCAGGAAAACGACGACCGCCGCCGGGACCTCGTCCGCGAGGATCTTGGTCACGATATAGCCAACGGCGAAGAAGCCCGCCGTGAACAGCATCGCGATATGGCCGGGGTCGAGGTCGCGGAAGCCCGGGCGCAGGATCACCATGGCCCCCGCCAGCGCGAAGACGATCGCCATCGCCCTGCGGACCGAGATGCGCTCTCCCAGGACAAGGACGGCCAGCACTGTCACATAGACCGGGTTGAGATAGTTCATCGCCGTGACTTCGGCGATGGGGATGCGGGTCATGGCGTAGAACCAGCAGATCACGCCCAGCGCATGAACCAGCCCGCGCAGGCCCGAAAGCTTCAGGATGCGCGGCGTGAAATGGGCCGCACGCAGCGCCGGGATCATCGGCAGAAGGAACACCGCACCCAGGGCGTAGCGCAGGAAGGCGGCCTGCGCGGCGGGCACGTCGTCGCCCACCATCTTCACGCTGGCCGTGACCGCGACGAAGCACAAGCCGGTCACGATCATCCAGACCACCCCAGCGATGGTCTGCGTTCCCGGGCGCGGCACAGCCCGTGACGTTGGCTCGGATGATCCGGACATGGTCCGCACCTGACCGGAAGACGCACCCGAGGGCAAGTGTCAGCCCCAGATCGCCAGTTTCGCCGCCAGTGCCAGCATGGTGACGCCCACGATCCCGTCCAGCACGCGCCACGCCGAGGGCCGCGCGAAGACCGGCGCGAGCCCGCGCGCGCCATAGCCCAGAAGCAGGAAGAAGAGGCAGGACGCGGCCAATGCGCCCGCGCCGAAGGCCCAGCGCTCCGCGCCGTGGGTCGCGGCGACGGCCCCGATCAGACCCACCGTGTCGAGATAGACATGCGGATTGGCCCAGGTGAACAGGAGCACCGTCCCCAGCGCCGCGCGCAGGCTCTGCGTGGCGGCACCTCCGGTGTCGAGCGCCTCGGTCGCGGTCCAGGCGACGTGGAGGCTGCGCAGCCCGTAATACGCAAGGAACGCCACGCCGCCCCAGCGCATCGCCTCCAGTGCCCAGGGCGCGCGGGTGGCGATCGCCCCGAAACCGGCGACACCGGCGAAGATCAGCATGCCCTCCGACAGGCAGCACACGAGAACGACCGGCCCCACATGGAGCCGCCTGAGCCCCTGCCGCAGGACGAAGGCGTTCTGCGCCCCGATGGCGAGGATCAGGGAAAGCGACAGGGCGAACCCGGCGGCGAGGGCGGCGGTCAATGCGAGCGTCCGATGGTGTCGGGCCGACTCAATCCGCGATCCGCCGCGCGATGCCAAGCGGGAAGCCGACGGTCATCGGCGCTGCGCACGCATCCCATGCCACCGAAAGGCGCGCAAAAAACCGCCTGCCCCTTCCTCTGGTCGAAAATATCCCCCGCGCGGAGCGCACCGGCGCCGGCGCGGGGCTGCCGGCCCCGGGACGGCGCCTCCCGCGTCATGCCGAGAGCTGTTCCATCACCTCGTCGGAAATCTCGAAATTCGCCGTCACCGTCTGGATGTCGTCGTCATCCTCCAGCGCGTCGATGAGCTTCAGAAGCTTCTGCGCATCCTCCAGGCCAAGCTCCGTCGTGGTGGTCGGGCGCCAGACGAGCTTGGTGCTCTCGCTTTCGCCGAGCGTGGCCTCGAGCGCGGTGGACACATCGCCCAGATCGGTGTCCGCACACCAGATCACATGCCCGTCCTCACCGCTTTCCACATCCTCCGCGCCCGCCTCGATGGCGGCCATCATCACGGTATCGGCGTCGCCCGCATCGGCCGGGTAGCTCACCTGCCCCTTGCGTTCGAACATGAAGGCGACCGAGCCGGTCTCCCCGAGGTTGCCGCCATGCTTGCCGAAGGTCGAGCGCACGGTCGAGGCGGTGCGGTTGCGGTTGTCGGTCATCGCCTCGACGATCACCGCGACCCCGTTCGGCCCGTAGCCTTCGTACCGGATTTCCTCGTAATTCTCGCCCTCGCCGCCCATCGCCTTCTTGATCGCGCGCTCGATCACGTCCTTGGGCACTGAGCTCGACTTGGCCTCCTTGACGGCCATGCGCAGGCGCGGGTTCTTGTCGGGGTCGGGATCGCCCATCTTGGCGGCGACGGTGATTTCCTTGGCCAGTTTCGAGAACAGCTTGGAGCGCGCCGCGTCCTGCCGTCCCTTGCGGTGCTGGATGTTCGCCCATTTCGAATGGCCCGCCATGGGATGCCTCGTGTCTCATGTCTCCGATTGGAGCCGTGTCTATAGCAGGCCGCGGGGTGCGGCAATACGGGCCGCCGGCCTGATGCCGCCCGGTCCGGCAAACCCATCCGACGACGGCCGGGCGGCAGGCCGAACCCCGCGTTTTCGCGGCTTTCGGATCGGGCACGGGGGCACTAGGGTCGGGGCCCATGACACAGGATCAGATCCACCTTTTCGCGCTTTACGGCGGTCTGTTCGGGCTCCTTCTCTGGGGACGGTACCGCTACGACATGGTCGCCTTCGGGACGCTGCTTCTCGCGGTCATCCTGGGCCTCGTGCCGGCCAGGGACGCGTTTGCGGGCTTCGGCCACCCGGCGGTCGTGGTCGTGGCGCTGGTGCTGGTGATCTCGGCGGGGCTCGTGCGGTCGGGCGCGGTGCTTCTGATCACGCGGACGCTGGTCGATGCCTCGCGCAGCCTTGGCACGCATATCGCCATCATGGGCGGGATCGCCGGCGTCATGTCGGCCTTCATGAACAACGTCGCGGCGCTGGCGCTTCTGATGCCCGTCGATATCGAGATCGCGCGGAAGGCCGGTCGCAGCCCCAGCCTCAGCCTCATGCCGCTCAGCTTCGCGACCATACTGGGCGGCATGGCCACGCTGATCGGCACGCCGCCGAACATCATCATCGCCACCTTCCGGGGCGACGCGCTGGGAGAGTCCTTCGCCATGTTCGATTTCGCGCCGGTCGGCGCGGTGGCGGCAATCTCGGGCCTTCTCTTCGTCGCGCTGATCGGCTGGCGGCTGATCCCGACCCGCGATTCCGGCGTGGGCGTCGATCCATTGGCCGGGCTCGAGCCCTATCTCGCCGAACTGCGCGTGCCCGAAGACGGAAAGCTCGTCGGCACGCGGCTGCATGAGCTCGAGACGGCAGCGGCCAAGGCGGACGTGGCCGTGATCGGCGTGATCCGCGACGGGAGGCGGCGCTACGGCACCGGCCGGAACCTGAAGCTTGCGGCAGGCGACATCCTCGTTCTCAAGGCCGCCCCAGCCGGGCTGGACGAGTTCCGTGTGGACCAGGGGCTCGATACGCCCACGGGCAAAAGCGGCGCCAAGGCGGTGGACGACGGCGTCACGCTGGTCGAGGCCGTCGTGCCGGAAGGCGCACGCATCGCCGGCAAGACGGTGGAGGCCGTGGGCATCGCCTGGCGGCAGAACACGACGCTGATGGGGATCGCGCGGAAGGGACGGCGGATCGACCGGTCCCTGCGCAAGACCGTGATCGAACCGGGCGACATCCTTCTGTTGCTGGTCCCCGAGGACCGGGCCGAGGACGTGGTGGGCTGGCTCGGCGGAATGCCGCTGGCCGATCGGGGCCTGTCGGTGACGAAGGAGACCAAGATATGGGCGGCGATCGCGGTCTTCGCCGGGGCCGTTGCCCTGGCCGCGCTGGGCGTGCTCGAGCTGACGGTGGCGCTGGGCGTGGTGGCGCTGGCCTTCGTGGCCATGCGGGTCGTACCGCTGTCGGAGTTTTACGACCGGATCGAGTGGCCGGTCGTGGTGCTTCTGGGCTCCATGATCCCGTTGGGCGCGGCGCTGGAGGCGTCGGGGGGCACCGCGCTGATCGCCGACGGGATCGTGACGCTGACCCATGGCTGGCCGACCTGGGCGGTCCTCGCCGCGCTGATGGCGGTGACCATGACCCTGTCGGACGTCCTCGAGAACACCGCAACGGCCATCGTGGCGGCACCGGTGGCGATCATCATTTCCGAGCGTCTGTCGGTCAACCCCGACACTTTCCTGATGGCGGTGGCCGTCGCCGCCTCGGCGGCGTTCCTGACGCCCATCGGTCACAAGAACAACACGCTGGTGCTCGGACCCGGTGGCTACAGGTTCGGGGATTACTGGCGCATGGGATTGCCGCTGGAGATCCTGATCATCTCGGTCTCGGTCCCGGCGCTTCTGGTGTTCTGGCCGCTGTGACGCCTGCAGGAGGAGCGCCGGCCCGGGGCATCGAGCCCCGCACCGCCGCGGGCCTCCGGCGGGGATATTTCAGACCAGAGGAAGGGGCATTCACGCGCCATTAATCATGATGTCGCAAGGTCTGGGCGCGGTACAGGCTGGGAAGCCGATGACCGCACCAGGGGAAGGCGCCCGGGTCCTCCGTATCGGACGGCTCGGGCGCTTGACTTCAGGCGCCGGCTGCGTGGCGGGATCAGTCGTCGTCGCGTTCCGGGGGCGACGCGAAAAGCCAGCGGCGTCCGTCGGGCGCGCTGATCTCGACCTCTGCCGCGGGTGCGATGGCGTCCCCCAGACCGACGGCGCCGAAAACCTCCTCGAAGACCAGACGAAGCGGGTTCAGCCCCGCATCCGCCGTGACCCGGTAGGCCAGCGGCACCGTACAATCGCCGAGTTCTCCCGAACCGGACACGAGGACCTGGCCACTCGCGCCGCGCGTCGCGGCCACGGGCCCGGTACAGCGCGTGTTGTCCGAGAGCCGCACCGAAAGCTCCGACCGGTCCAGCGAGACCTCCACCGGGCGCGGCTGTCCGATGGCGACACAGCCCGTCACGGTCACGACGGCCAGCATGATGACGGCGTCGGGAAGCTTGTCTCGGAGGCGGCGGAGGGCCATCGGGGGGGATCCTTTCTCGGGCTACAGGGGAAAGATAAGCGGGATCGCAAGGCAGACCACAACCCCCAGCGAAATGTTGAGTGGAATGCCCACCCGCATGAAGTCGGTGAACTTGTAGCCGCCCGGCCCGTAGACCAGCATGTTCGTCTGGTAGCCGATGGGCGTGGCGAAGCAGGCCGAGGCCGCGACCATCACCGCCACGAGGAGGGGCCGCACATCGACGCCGGTGGCCTCGGCCAGCGCGATGGCGATGGGCGCCATGATCACCGCGATGGCGTTGTTGGATACAAGCTCGGTCATCACCGAGGTGATGAAATAGACCGCCCAGACCAGAAGCACCGGGGGAAGGCCCTCGAGCGTGGGCGCCATGGTGCCCACCACCAGCGCCACCGCGCCCGTGTGATCGAGCGCCGCGCCCACTGCCAGCATCGCGAAGATCAGCGCGAGCAGGCGCCCGTCGACGAAGGAGAACGCCTCGTCCGCGTCGATACAGCCCGTGAGCAGCACCACGGCGACCGCGACGATGCCAAGCGGCAGGATGGGGGCCACGTTGAACGCGGCGAGGATCACGATGCCCGCCATGGCCGCGATCGCGATGGGGGATTTGCCCCGGCGGTAGGCGCGCTCGGACGGGGCGGAAACGTCGACCAGTTCCATGTCCGCCGCCAGCCGCTGGACATCCTCCGGCGCGCCCTCCAAGAGCAGCGTGTCGCCGACGCGCACCACGAGGTCATCGAGCTGGCGGCCGATATTCTGGCTCCGGCGATGCACGGCCAGCGGGTAGACGCCGTAGCGCCGTCTGAGGCGCAGATCGCCAAGGCGGCGGCCGACCATGCGCGCGCCCGGCGTGATCAGCACCTCGACGGTCGCGGTGCGCACCTGGCTGAGTTTGTCGACGGTCTTGAGCTCCTTCGATTGCTGCAGGCCCAGAACCTCGGCCATGTCGGTGCGCAGCACGAGCCGGTCGCCCTGTTCGAGCTCCACCCCCGTCATGTCGCGGCGGAGCGACGCGTCGCCCCTCAGCACGTCGATCAGGCGCACCCCGTCGCGCTTGAACAGCTCCACCTCGTTGACGTTGCGCCCGATCAGCGTCGAGCCCTCGGGCACCGCCACCTCGGTGAAAAATTTCGCCCGGGACCGCCCGCCGCCCAGCGTCGCCGCCATCGAGGTCCGGTCCGGCAGAAAGCGTCGGCCGAAGAAATAGAGGTAGGTCATGCCCCAGGCCACGACGATCAGGCCGATGGGCGTGATCTCGAAGATGCCGAAGGGCTCGAAACCGCGCGTGCGCGCGACACCGTCCACGAGAAGGTTGGTGGAGGTCCCGATCAACGTGAGCGTGCCACCCATGATCGCGGCGTAACTCAGCGGGATCAGGTATTTCGACGGCAGGCGGCCGACGATGCGCGCGATCTGCACGAAGACCGGGATCATCACGACCACGATCGGCGTGTTGTTCATGAAGGCCGAGGCCAAGATCACGAGGCCGAGCAACATCGCCATGGCGCGTCTGGGATTGGACGTCGCCACCGCCTCGGCCTGCTTGATCAGACCGTTGAGCGCGCCCGTCCGCACCAGCGCGCCCATCACGATGAACATCGCCGCGATGGTCCATGGTGCGGGGTTGGACAGCACGTCGAGCGCCGCGTCATAGGGCAGGAGACCGAGGACCAGCATCAGGCTGACCGTCGCAATGGCGACGACCTCGGTGGGCCAGCGTTCGGCCAGGAAAAGCGCGAACATGAGCGCCACGAGGCCGAGGGCGAGCACGCCTTCGCCGGTCTGTGACAGGTTGAGATCCAACATCCGCATCCCTCGGCTTAGGCAGGGCTCATCCCCTTCGCCGGCGGGCATCATCACCGAGTGCCGCGCCTCCCGCAAGCGATGTCTTGTGCCGCTTGCCCCGGTGTCGGAGCGCGGCTCAGGCCGCCTGTGCGGCCTGTGCCGCCGGGCGCGGCTGCACGAGGAAGAGCCCCACGAACATCAGGGCGACGGCGGCCCAGACCCAGCCCGAATAGGTCTCGCCCAGCAGCACCCAGGCCCAGAGGATGCCGAAGGCGGTGACCAGATAGGACACCTGCGCGGCAAAGACGGCGCCGGCGCGGCCGACCATCCAGACATAGCCCGCATAGGCCAGCGCATGCGCCATGGAGGAGCCCAGGATCGCGAGATCCGGCGCGCCCCATGGCGGCAAGGGGGAGATCCACTGTCCGGTCATCATCGCAAGCGGCAGGGCCATGGCCGCGCCGACGATGCAGGCGCCCAGCAGGACCTGCACGGGGTCCAGTCCGGCGGTCCCGAAGCGGGCCACGAAATTCCCCTCGATCGCGTAGAAGGCCGGCGCGATCAGCGCCACGGGCAGCCACCAGACCATGGCGGGATCGGGCAGGCTCGTCTGCGGCAGGGCGATCAGGAGGATTGCGGAGAGGCCGAGGCACAGGCCCAGCAGGCGCAGCGCCGAGAACCGGTCCATGCCCAGCGCCAGCGCGATGGGGAAAGACAGCATAGGGACCAGCGACAGGACGATCGACAGGATGCCGGATGGCAGGTGGATCGCGGCGGTGTAGCTGGCGGAGTTCGGCAGGAGCGTCCCGATCAGCGCGATGATGACATAGAGCGCCACATGTTGCGCGCCCATGGGAAGGCCCCGTCCCCGCAGGCCGCAGATCGCCGCCAGCAGAACCCCACCGAGCGCGAATTGCCAGAAGATGATGCCGAAATGGCGGTAGCCCTCGGAGACGGCGATCTTCGCGAAGGGCTGGCCGATGCCCCAGGCCGCGCCGATCAGGATCAGGGCCGCGAGCAGGGTCGCGCGTTCCCGCGTCATGGGGCGGCGTCTTGCAGAAGGCCGCCGACGCGCACCGGCGTGATCCGTGTCGCCGCACCTGTCCTGTCGTCGGTTTCCACCACCACGCCGGAAAGCGTGGCCGCGTCGCTCGCCGGCGTGAAACGCTCCTTCGACATGCCGGTGACGAAACGGCGCAAGGGTTCGTCCTTCTGCATGCCGATGACGGAGTTGTAGTCTCCACACATGCCGGCGTCCGTCAGGTAGCCGGTGCCGCGCGGCAGGATCATCGCGTCGGCCGTGGGCACATGGGTGTGGGTGCCAACGACAAGGCTCGCGCGGCCGTCGCAGAAATGGCCGGTGGCCATCTTTTCCGACGTGGCCTCGGCATGGATGTCGACCACGATCGCCTGCGCCAGCCCGCCGCGCGGGTAGACCCTCAGCGCCGCGTCGAGGGCAGAGAACGGATCGTCGAAGGGCCGCTTCATGAAAACCTGCCCCAGCGCCTGCGTGACGAAGACCTTGCGCCCTCGCCCGTCCTCGAACAGGCCCGCCCCCTGCCCCGGCGCGTCCTTGGCGTAGTTGAGCGGGCGCAGGATGCGCGGCTCGGTGCCGATGAACTGCAGCATGTCGCGCTGGTCGAAGGCGTGATCGCCCAGCGTGATGACATCGGCGCCCGCCTCCAGCAGCGTGCGCGCATGCGCCGCCGAAAGCCCTGCGCCCGAAGTGGCATTCTCGCCGTTGACGACGACGAAATCGATCCGCCACTCCTTGCGAAGGCGCGGCAGCTGCGCCGTGATCGCGGCCCGTCCGGACCGGCCCATCACGTCTCCAAGGAACATCAGCCTCATGTCTTTGCCCTTAGGCGAGGCCGCGAGGCGCGTCTAGGGCATGCGTTCCAGACAGCCCTGTTCGGTCACCAGCGCGTCGAGCGGCTGATCGGTGTCATCCGCTGGCACTTGGGGCAGTTCCTGCGCGGCGAAGGCGAAGCCGATGGCCTCCACCCGCCCCGCCGCCCTGAGCCGCGCAAGCGTCCGGTCATAGAAGCCGCCGCCATAGCCGAGCCGGTTGAGGGAGCGGTCGAACCCCACAAGCGGCACGATCAGCGCATCGGGGGTCAGCCAATCGCCCCCCTCGGGCACCATCGCCTTGAACGGGCCTTCGACAAGCGCGCAGTCCGGCCACCATTCCCGGAAGTCGAGCGGCAGGCGCGCGCCGGCGATGACCGGCACGCAGATCCGCGCGCCCGCCGCGTGAAGGGCGGCCATGGCGGGGCGCGGATCGATCTCGGTCCGGATCGGCATGTAGCCCGAAACGACGCGGCCCTCGGGCGGTCCGATCCGCTCGAGCAGGTGCTCGGTCGCGCGCGCCCCCCGCGCCCCGGCCTCGGCGAAGGCGGCCTTGCGGGCGTCGAAGGCGATACGCCGAAGCGCGGCTTTCGGGTCGGATGCGTCACTCATGGGCGCAGCAAGAAACCGATCCGGCGGTGCGTGCAAGGCAGGCTGCGACCGTCACACGCCCTTTTCCGCCACTCGTTGTCGGGCTAAGCGGAAAACACCGTCCGACAGAAGAGGCCCCCATGCTGACCATCGATCACATCGCCGTTTCCACGACCGATCTTGGGACCGGCACGACGGAGGTGGAATCGGCCCTCGGCGTGGCCCTCGCCCCCGGCGGGCAGCACGGTGCGATGGGCACGTGGAACCGGCTGCTCTCGCTGGGCGAGGACACGTATTTCGAGCTGATCGCCATCGAGCCCGGCGCGCCCGGCCCCGCGCAGCCGCGCTGGTTCGACCTCGACAATTTCGCAGGCGCCACGCGGGCGACCACGTGGATCTGCCGTTGCGACGACCTCGACGCGGCGCTGGCGGCGGCCCCACCCGGAACCGGCGTGCCCTGGTCGCTGGAACGCGGCGACCTGCGCTGGCGCATGGCGGTGCCCGAGACCGGCAAACTGCCCTTCGGCGGCCTTTTTCCCGCGCTGATCGAATGGCAGGGCACGGCGCACCCCGCCCCCCGGCTGCCCGACCATGGCATACGCCTGAAACGGCTCGAGCTTTACTCACCCGAGGCCCGCGCCCTTGGCGCAGCACTCGGGACGCTGATCGACGACGCAAGGGTCGTCGTGCTCGACGCCGCCGCGCCGCGCATGGCCGCGATCCTCGAGACGCCGAGGGGCGAGGTTACGCTGTGATCCGGACGGCCCGACCCGCAGACGCGCCCGCCATCGCGGAGATCTGGAACCTGATCATCCGCGACACGGTCTTCACCTTCACCACGGTCGAGAAGGACCCGCAGGCGATCGCGGCCTCCATCGCCGAAGGGATGCCGTATCACGTGGCGACCGAGGGCGACCGCGTTCTTGGCTTCGTGACCGCGTTCCAGTTTCGCGGAGGGCCGGGCTATGCGCATACGTTCGAGCACTCGATCCACCTGATCCCCGGGGCGCAGGGCCGCGGGATCGGGCGGGCGCTCATGACAACGATGGAGGACGACCTGCGAAGGCGCGGCGCGCATTCTCTCTTTGCCGGGGTGTCGGCAGAGAACGTGGCGGGCGTGACCTTCCACGCCGCGCTGGGGTACGCAGAGGTCGCGCGCCTGCCGGAGGTCGGGTGGAAATCCGGACGCTGGCACGACCTCGTGCTGATGCAGAAACTGCTCTGACGTCCCCCCGAGGCCATTTGTCCGGGCCTTGCCCCTGCACCGCGCGCACACACTGCGCTAACCTGTGCCCATGTCGATCTGGACCCGCATATCCGAGGCGCTTGCGTCGCTTGCCAAGGGCGAGGGGCTGGCCGCCGTCTTCGAGCGGCTTCGCACGCCGCCCGAACGCTCGGTCGCCTTCACCATCGCCGTCATCGCCTTGGGCGCGAAAATGGCCAAGGCCGACGGGCGCGTGACCCGCGACGAGGTCACCGCCTTTCGCGAGGTGTTCCACATCCCCCCCTCCGACGAACGGGCTGCCGCGCGCGTGTTCAACCTCGCGCGTGAGGACGTGGCCGGGTTCGAGGATTACGCCGCGCGCATCGCCGCCATGTTCCGCAGCAACGACAAGCCCTGCGGACAGGACAGCGTGCTGTGCGACCTGATGGAGGGACTGTTCTACATCGCCGCCGCCGACGGCGCCTTTCACCCCGAAGAGGACGCGTTTCTCGAACGCGTGGCGGTGATCTTCGGCCTGGACGGCGCGCTTTTCGAGCGGATGCGCGCGCGCCACGTCCCCGGAGGACCGTCCGACCCCTACGCCGTTCTGGGCGTCGATCCGGGCGCCGACCTTGAAACCGTGCGGCAGGCCTGGCGGGCCGAGGTACGCGCGACCCACCCCGACCGCATGCTCGCGCGCGGCATCCCGGAGGAGGCCGTCAAGCTGGCCGAGGCCCGGCTTTCGGCGATCAATGCGGCGTGGGACCGGATCCGCACCGGACGTGGCGCGGCCTGAACGATGCGGATCGCGACATACAACGTCGAATGGTTTCACGAGCTTTTCGACAGCGCAGGTCAGTTGCGGCACGACGGCGTGCGGTCCGGCCGCGAGGGCATCAGTCGCGCCCGCCAGATCGAGGCGCTTGTCACCGTGTTTCGCGCCATCGAGGCCGACGCGATCATGGTGGTGGAGGCCCCCGACATCTCGCGTCGGCAGGACGGTGAGGCCGCGCTGCGAACCTTCGCGCAGCATGCCGGGATAAGGGCGCGGTCGGTTCTGACCGGCTTTGCCAATGACACGCAGCAGGAACTGATGCTGCTCTACGATCCGGACGTCATCACGGCGCGCCATGACCCGAAAGGTCCGGTGATCGGCAAGCATGGTCGCGCGGAGGCGCCGCGCTTCGACACATCCTTTCGCATCGACCTGGACATCGACGCCACCGAGGACGTGGTGACCTTCTCCAAACCCCCGCTCGAGGCGGCGCTCGATACGCCGCTCGGTCCGGTGCGGCTGATCGGGGTGCACGTCAAGTCGAAGGCGCCGCATGGGGCGACAACGCCGGACGAGGCCATGAGCCTCGCCATTGCCAACCGGCGCAAGCAACTGGCGCAATGTATCTGGCTCAGGCGCCGCATCGACGACCACCTCGCCGCCGGCGAACAGGTCATCGTCGCGGGCGACCTGAACGACGGCCCCGGGCTGGATCAGTACGAACGTCTTTTCGGCCGGTCGGGGGTGGAGATCGTCATGGGCGGAGACGGCGAGACCAGGCTATACGATCCGCATGCCGAGCGGGCGCTGCAAAGCAGGATCTCCGCCCAGCCAACCACGGCGCGCTTCTACATCCTCAGCGAACGGCGCTGGCTTTCGGCGCTTCTGGACTACGTGATGGTCAGCCCCGCGCTCATGCCCGCGGCGCGGCGCTGGCGCATCTGGCACCCGTTCGACGACGCGGCCTGCTGGTCGGATCCCCAGTTGCGCGATGCGCTGCTCGACGCCTCCGATCACTTCCCGGTCACGCTGGATCTGGCCGACTCTGCGTGAAGGGGCTTTGTGACGGACGCCGGATCACCTATCTTTCGGGGCATGAGACCGACACCGATCATCCTGGCCCTCGGTCTTGCCGCGGCCTCTCCGGTCGCCGCGCAGGACGACGGCGACACCGAACGCGGTTTTGACCTCCTGCGGGAGGGGTCTCGCATGATCCTGGAGGGGCTGATGGACGACATGCGCCCGATGATCGAAGACGCGCGCCCCTTCTTCGAGGAGGAAATGCTGCCCTTTCTCGAATCGCTCGGCAGCCTGATCGACGACCTGTCGGCCTACGAGATGCCCGAGCGGCTGCCGAATGGCGACATCATCATTCGCCGCTCCCCCGATCGCCCCTGGCCCGATCCGGAGGAACCCGAGGTCGGGGAAAGCGGGGACGTGGAGCTGTAGGGCCTCGGTCCCAATCCATACAGAACTGTCCGGATAAGTGACCTAGCGCTGCATCAGGGCTGCGAGTTTGACAATCTCGGCCTCCGACAACCCTTGGTCTTCCGGGTGTGCCATCATCAGCCGGCCGATAGAGGCCCAGTAGAGCATCCGCGCGCGGGGGCCGATCTCGGCCTCGGCGACGCCAAGTGCGGCCAGCAATTGCTCGGCGAAGCGGATGCGGCGCCAATCCACGGCGGCCACCAGACTTGCCACGTGATCATCGGCCGTGGCCCAGGCGCGCACCGCGCGTTCCATCGACGCGCCCGAGCGGAAGGCCCGCGCCATCAGGCCGACGAGCTGCGCCTGAGCATCGCCTTCCCGGACGACGGCGCGGACGAGCTCTTCGGTGGTACGATCGGTCCAATGGGCGATCAGGTCGCGCTTGAACGCTTCGAGATCCTCGAAATGCCAGTAGAAACTGCCCCGCGTGACGCCGAGGCCCGCCGCCAGCGTCTGCGCCTTGAGCGCGTCATGGCCCTTTTCCGCGAGTTCGGAGAGTGCGAAATCGAGCCAGTCCGTCTTTTCAAGCCGCGCCATTGGATATTCCATACATTTGCGTATTGAGATTCGCATAACCATACACGACCGAATCCTTCAGTACACTTGCGTATGGTCAAATCCGGAACGCGCCACCGCGATGACAGCAAGCATGACCCACACCTCTGTAGATCTTCTTGCCGAGGGCGTCGAGAAATCCGCGCATTCCTGGGGTGCCTCCCCGGTCCGAGCCGGCACGCCGATTTCGGCCGGTTCGTCGTCTTCACTCATCGCGACATGCCCCACTGGCAAAACCGCCTTCTCGTCCGGGCCCCGGAAGGCACGATGACCGACCTCTTCAGCCCGACGCCCGCAGGAACAGCCCCCGCAAGGGTTGAGACCTGTGGCCGGGCGGCGCATATCTGCTGCAACACGCAACCAACCGAGGTCCCCATGCCCCTGCGCCTTCCCGTCCCGATCGCCCCGTTTCCCGCCGATGCCGCCGCCGAGGCCGGCGCCGCACCCCTGGGCGATCTGCCGGACTGGGACCTGAGCGATCTCTATGCCTCTCCGGACGCACCGGAAATCGAGCACGATCTCGACTGGCTGGAGGCCGAGTGCGCCACTTTCGCCGCCGATTACGAGGGCAAACTGGCCGATCTTTCCGCCGCCGATCTGCTGACCTGCATCGAACGGCACGAAAAGATCGACATGATCGCGGGCCGCATCATGTCCTACGCGGGCCTGCGCTATTACCAGCAGACCACGAACCCGGAGCGCGCGAAGTTCATTTCCGACATGCAGGACAGGATCACGGGCTACACCACGCCGCTCGTGTTCTTCAGCCTCGAGTTCAACCGCATCGCCGACGACCGCTATGACGCGCTGATGGCCGAGAATGCCGAACTCGCGCGCTACAAGCCCGTGCTCGACCGGATGCGCGCGATGAAACCCTACCAGCTGTCGGACGAGCTGGAGCGATTCCTCCACGACACCTCCGTCGTGGGCGCAAGCGCGTGGAACAGGCTGTTCGACGAAACGATGGCGGGCCTGACCTTCGATGTCGACGGCGAAGCGCTCGGTATCGAGGCGACGCTGAACCTGCTGACGGAACAGGATCGCGCGAAACGCGAGGCCGGGGCGCAGGCGCTGGCCGACATGTTCGGGGCGCGCCTGCCGCTCTTCGCGCGGGTGCACAACACTTTGGCCAAGGAAAAGGAGATCGAGGATCGCTGGCGCAAGCTGCCGACGCCGCAAGCCGCCCGCCACCTCGCCAACCACGTGGAGCCCGAGGTCGTCGAGGCCCTGCGCAACGCCGTCGTCGCGGCCTATCCGCGCCTGTCGCATCGCTATTACGCGCTCAAGGCCAAGTGGCTGGGACTGGACACGCTGCAGGTCTGGGACCGTAACGCGCCTTTGCCGATGGAAGAGACCCGCATCGTGCCCTGGGACGAGGCGCGCAAGATGGTCACCGACGCCTATGCGGGCTTCGATCCGCGGATGGCGGAACTGGCCGAGCCCTTCTTCACCAGCGGCTGGATCGACGCTGGCGTCAAGGAGGGGAAGGCCCCCGGTGCCTTCGCCCATCCCACCGTCACCGACGTGCATCCCTACGTGATGCTGAACTACCTCGGCAAACCGCGGGATGTCATGACGCTGGCCCATGAGCTGGGCCATGGCGTGCACCAGCGTCTTGCCGCCCGACAGGGCGAGATGCTGTCGAGCACGCCGCTGACCCTGGCCGAGACCGCCAGCGTCTTCGGCGAGATGCTGACCTTCCGCAAGATGCTGTCGGAGGCCAAGGACGACAAGACGCGCAAGGTGCTGCTGGCGGGCAAGGTCGAGGACATGATCAACACGGTCGTCCGCCAGATCGCCTTCTACGATTTCGAGTGCAAGCTGCACGCCGCACGCCGCGAGGGGGAGCTGACGCCGGACGACATCAACGCGCTGTGGATGAGCGTGCAGGCCGAAAGCCTCGGGCCGGTTTTCGAGTTCATGCCGGGCTACGAGACCTTCTGGGCCTATATCCCGCATTTCGTGCACTCGCCCTTCTACGTCTACGCCTATGCCTTCGGCGACGGGCTCGTGAACGCGCTTTACGCCGTCTACGAGGAGGGCGAGGTCGGCTTCCAGGAGAAGTATTTCGAGATGCTGAAGGCGGGCGGATCGAAGCACCACAAGGAGCTTCTGGCACCCTTCGGCCTCGATGCCAGCGACCCGGCCTTCTGGGACAAGGGACTGGGCATGATCGAGGGCTTCATCGACCAGCTCGAGGCGATGGAGGACTGACACGTCGGGCGTTGCATTAGCGACGAAACCTTGTGCAAGGAGACGGTACTTCGCGCGTGTTACGGGTAAAGGTGGCGAGGCGGAGCCACTGCACCGTTGCCGTTTGGTGCCATTTGCCGTTTACTGGCATAGCTGGGCTGACACGCGCAGGGTCGCGTTGCGAAACGCGGATCAGGGCGCACGGGGACGGAACATGGACGGATCATCATCGGTCGTCATACCTTCGGCGTCGGTTCCCGGCGGGCTGGCGCGCGAGGACGCGCTTTTCCGTATCGTGTATTACGGCGAAGCGCTGCGGGCGATGACGGAACATGTCAGCGACACGCTGATCTCCGGACCCTGCGTGCCGATGATCGGCCTGCTCGACGAAGCCTTCGACAGGATGTCAGACACCCGCGACAATTTCGGCCCGGAAGAGTTCACGCTGTTCGTGATGTCGAAGATGCTGGGACTTTGCGATGACGTCGACGAGGCACGACTATTTCAGATCGGCGCGGCGAAATACATCCTGAAATCGGCCGAAGCCCTGCCGGACGCCTATCGGCCGGTCATCGACGACGCGCGTCAGATGCTGCGGCGTACAGCGCCCCTGGCCGTGACGTCCGGGAACAGCACCGCACCCTCCGAGACCGAGGCGCGGGCGCCCGACATGGACCGGACACCGCCCGATGCCCCCGTGCCGGCCGAGGCACCTCGTGAAAAGGCGGCGGTCACCAGAGCCCCGCCTGCGCCCGCAATCTCTGAGCCAACGCCACTGCCTCGCCCCCCCGCGACCCCGGCGGCAACATCGCGACCGCAGCGGCTCCAGCCACGCGGCACCCCGTCGAACGACCCGCAGATGCAGCCCGGTCGCGGCCGCAGCGCCAAAGGGTCGTCCAATGTCTCCGAGCTCCTCGTCCTCTTGACAGTGATCTTTATCGGCATCGCACTTACGAGCTTGGTCCTTCTTGGATATATCGATCCAAGCGACCTGACCGCGACGGAAAGGGAGCGCGTGGGCATCACCTTGAGGTAAAAAAGGGCGCCGCGGGATATTCCGCCGCGCCCTCATGGATGGCCGGAGGGTCCGTTTACTCGGCTTCGTCCGCGGGCTTCGCCTGAAGCATGCCGTAATTCGCGTCGCCGATGGTCTCCTGAAGCTGCAGCTGCGTCTCGAGGAAGTCGATATGACCTTCCTCGTCAGCGATCAGTTCTTCGAACAGGGTCTTGGAAACATAGTCCCTAACGGACTCGCAATGATCGCGCGCTTCGATGTAAAGCGTCCGCGCCTCATGCTCGGCGGCGAGGTCGGCCTCCAGCGTTTCCTTCAGGGTCTGACCGATGCGCAGCGCGTCGAGCTTCTGAAGATTGGGGTGGCCGCCCAGAAAGATGATCCGTTCGATCAGCTTGTCGGCATGATGCATCTCCTCGATGCTTTCCTCGCGCGATTTCGCGGCGATCCTGCCGAATCCCCAATCCTCCTGAAGCCGGTAATGCAGCCAGTACTGGCTGACCGCCGTCAGCTCACTCCGCAAGGCCGCGTTGAGGTATTCGATGACTTTCTCATCACCCTTCATTGATTTTATCCTTTCACTTTCCGTGCCTTCAGGCCCCTCAGTTCCGCCGGCACCTTCAGGCTGGAACTAGAAGCCATGGTTGACATGAAAAGTGTCAGACATCCACCACAGTCCGCTTTTTTGCCGAGCGCGCGGTAGACCTTTCCGGGGGTGATGATCGTGTCGGGGTCGGCTGCGCGCATCCAGTCGATGGCGGAGCGTATCTCGTGATCGCTGATATTGGTGCAGTGGCAGATGATCATCGTGCCACCCCCCCACGAGGCCGCAGGGCAGGATCGGACTGGGCAGGGAAAGACGAAGTCATCGGAACCTGTGCAATGAAGGATCTGCGTCTAACCTGAGTGCTTTTGTCGGATTCGTCAATCCTGAGTAATTCACTCGGCCAAACTGACGCAGGTCCCGCCCGCCGGTCCCGGGCAGACCGTCAGTCGAGATCGGTCCAGGGCCAGGGCTTCACGTCCGACGCGGCCGACTGGTAGCGCGCGGCCTTGGCCATCCAGATGCCCAGATCGGTACCGAAATCCGCGAGCCGCGCGTTCCGCTCACCATTGTTGACCAGCATGATGATGAACTGCACCACCGTCAGCACCGTCAAAACGGTCTGCGAGATCGAAAGCATGAACGCGATCAGGAGCACGTGGAGAAGACGCCATCCCATGTGGTCCTTTTCGGACGCTTCGGGCTGTTCGCCATGGACCCGCCCGTCGATATTGTCGTCGTCATTCCGGGGCACCGCAGCACCTCTCCCGCAATTGGCCTAGTTTATCCTAGGACCTGGACCCAGTCCCCGGCAATCGCCAGTTTGCCCGCTGATGGGTCCCGTTGCTAACGCGGCGCGCCGAGGCTGGCGAACACGGCGTCGAGCACCCGTTGCGTCCCCAGAGAGGTCTCGAGTGGCATTGGATAAGCGGCCCCGTCCAGCAGGGTCGCGGCCACTGCCTCGACCTGGTTGACGTATTGCCGCGCGGTCGGAAAACGGAACACCCTGTCGGATGCGTCGGACTGCCGCAGGATCATGTCGGCCTGACCATACTCTCCTGCATTGAAGGGCGCACTGACGCTCAGCCAGCCGCCATCCCCCTCGAACACCATTTCCTGCCGCTTGGTCGTGCGCATGGAAACGTGGAACCGGAACCGTATGTCTTCGGCGCGGGCGTCGACCCAAGTGGAGGCGTCCACGCCATTTTCCCACTCGGCCTCCGCACGGGTCACGACTGGCTCTCGCCCGGTGGCGAAACGGAAGGCTCCCACAGGGTAGACGCCGATATCCCGCATCGCCCCGCCCGCAAGCGCGGCGCTGTTGCGCACATTCGCCGGATCGCTCAGTCCGTAGGTGAAAACGCCGGTGACGGTGTGAAGCCGCCCCAGATCGCCGCGCGTCACGATCTCGCGGGCCAAGACCCATTGGGGATGATGCGCGGGCATCCACGCCTCGGCGATGAAACCGCCCAGTTCGTCGCGCAGCGCAATCAGCCGTTCCACATCCGAAGCAGTCAGGCCGATCGGCTTTTCGCACAACACCGCCTTGCCCGCGCGCGCGGCGCGCTCGGTCCATTCCACGTGCAACGCGTTGGGAAGCGGGACGTAGACCGCGTCGATTTCCGGGTCAGCGAGGAGCGCCTCATAGGTCTCGTGTATGCGAAGGTCCGGCGCCAGGGCGGCGAAGGGCGCGGCCTTGGCCGTGTCGCGGGTGGCGATCGCGGCAAGGCGCGCGCTTGGCGGCGTGGATGGCGGGGGCCATGGTCTTGAGCGCGAAGTTCGACGCGCCGAGGACGCCCCAGGAGAGTGCGCGTTTCGTCATGCGACGGACATAGTGCGCGGCCGTTTCACGGGGAAGCCCTTTGTCCCACGGCGCTCGTCGGAGCTTGCAAGCGCCTAGGTACGCCTGGCCACCATGATGGGTTCGAAATCGCCGAAGATCATGCGTTTGCCGTCGAAGGGCATCCCGGTCAACGCCGACCATGCCGGATCGGTTTCCATCGAAGCCATGCAGGCTTGCGCCGTGGCCTTGTCGGGCCAGAGGATCCAGGCGAAGACCACGGTCTCGTCGGGCTGCGCCTTCACCGCCATCGGGAAAGACGTCACTTCGCCATCCGGAACCTCGTCCCCCCAGCATTCGCATGTTTCGAGCGCGCCGTATTTTTCGAACAAGGTCCATGCCTGCCGGGCATGGGCGATGTAGGCCTCCTTGTTGGCCGTGGGCACCGCCCCGACAAAACCGCTGACGTAAGGCATGGGTTTCTCCCTTCCTGGCAAAACGACACGTCGGAGTTTGACATATTGATAGTTTGATATCAAACTAAATATATGACGACCCTTCCCTATGCCGCGACAACCGAAGTCCGCGACCGATGCCTGTGCTTCCGCACACAGCGCGCGGCACGGGCGCTGGCGCGCCGTTTCGATGCGGTGCTGAAGCCTCATGGCCTGACGAACGGGCAGTTTTCCCTGATGATGGCGCTGAACCGGCCAGAGCCCGCGCGACTTGCCCCGCTGGCGGAGTTCCTCGGGATGGACCGCGCGACCCTGTCGCTGGCGCTGAAGCCGCTGATCCGGCGGAGATTGGTCGCGGTCACGCCGGATGCCGACGATGCGCGCGGGCGGCGTGCCGCGCTGACCGGCGAGGGCCACGCGCTTCTGATCGATGTCCTGCCGATCTGGCGGGCCGAACATGACCGGCTCGATGCCGCGCTCGATACCGTCCTGGCCGCGATGGGAAACGACGAGACCGAGCCGCAGGAAAAAAGCCCGCCGTTGAAGGCGGGCCTTTTGGCTCTGTCCCGGACGTGACCTCAGGCCGAGGCCAGCATCCCCTGTTCCTTTGCAAGGTCGCGCATCCGCTTCTGCAGCTTCTCGAAGGCGCGCACCTCGATCTGGCGGATGCGTTCACGGCTGACATTGTAGACGCCCGAAAGCTCCTCCAGCGTCACGGGGCTGTCCTGCAGGCGGCGCTGGGTGAGGATGTCGCGCTCCCGCTCGTTGAGGACATCCATCGCCTCGCCCATAAGCGCGATGCGCTGGGTGTATTCGTCCTTTTCCGCGTAATCCTCGGCCTGGTTGGCGCCTTCGTCCTCCAGCCAGTCCTGCCATTGGGTGGCGCTGTCATCTTCGGAGCCCACGGTCGCGTTGAGCGACGCATCGCCCCCCGACAGACGCCGGTTCATCGAGATCACCTCGTCCTCGGTCACGCCGAGATCATGGGCGATACGCGCCACGTTCTCGGGGCGAAGATCGCCCTCCTCCAGCGCGCCGATGCGCGCCTTTGCCTTGCGCAGGTTGAAAAACAGCTTCTTCTGCGCAGACGTCGTGCCAAGCTTCACCAGGCTCCACGACCGCAGGATGTATTCCTGGATCGCGGCGCGGATCCACCACATGGCGTAGGTCGCGAGGCGAAAGCCCTTCTCCGGGTCGAAGCGTTTCACGGCCTGCATGAGGCCCACATTCGCCTCCGAGATCACCTCGGCCTGCGGCAGGCCGTAGCCGCGATAGCCCATGGCGATCTTGGCCGCGAGCCGCAGGTGGCTGGTGACGAGCTGATGCGCCGCGTCGGTGTCCTGATCTTCCACCCAGCGCTTGGCGAGCATGTATTCCTGCTCGGGCTCCAGCATCGGGAACTTGCGGATCTCCTGGAGATAGCGATTCAGGCCCTGCTCCGGCGACGGCGCGGGAAGATTTGCGTAGGTGGCCATGTCGTTGTCCCCCTTCTGTTGCTCAGGCGCGCGTTCTGGCGCGCAGTTGGGCTTTATGTAAACCCGATTAACTTTTCGTCAAGATGCAGAGACGAAGAACTGCACCGTTCGGTTCAGTTTTATGCATCATGGCACGGCGAACATCAATCCGCGTTTCGGCCCGCTCACGTGCATGTGTGCACAGATCACCGGACCGCCTCGCGCAGCCCGTGAAGTAAACGCGCCATATCCGGCGGAAGTTCGGCATTGAATTGCAAAACCTCGCCGCTCACGGGGTGATGGAACCCCAATGTCGCGGCATGAAGCGCCTGCCGGGCGAAGGCGTTCAGCTCGATGGCGACCGGCCCCAGCAGTTTTTCCGACACGCGCCGGCGCCCGCCATAGACGGGATCACCGATCAGCGCGTGGCCGATATGGGCCATGTGCACGCGGATCTGGTGCGTCCGCCCGGTCTCAAGGCGGCAGGACACGCGGGCCACCACACCGGCAAAGCTCTCTTCGACCTGCAGATGCGTGACGGCATGGCGCCCGCCTTCGAAAAGGACGGCCTGCCGCTGACGGTCGGTCTTGTGGCGCGCGAGATGCGTCGAAATACGGACAGTACCGCCCGCACCGACGTGGACGCCCCGGACGCCGCGCAGCCTCGGGTCGGCGGCATCCGGCACGCCATGGCACAGCGCCTCGTATTCGCGGGTGATGCTGTGATCGGCGAATTGCGCGGCCAGCCCGTGATGGGCGCGGTCGGACTTGGCCACGACCAGCAGACCGGACGTGTCCTTGTCGATGCGATGCACGATGCCGGGCCGTTTCTCGCCACCGATCCCCGACAGGTTGCCGCCGAAATGGTGCAAGAGCGCATTGACCAGCGTGCCGCGGGGCGTGCCCGGGGCGGGATGCACGACCATGCCGGCGGGCTTGTTCACGACGATCAGGTCGGCATCCTCGTGCAGGATCTCGAGCGGGATGGCCTCGGGCGCGGTATCGACCTCCGTCGCCTCCTCCACGGTGATCACGATGCTGTCGCCCTCGTCCAGCTTCGCCCGCAGATCGGTGACGACCGCGCCGTTCACTGCGACCGCGCCGGCCTCGATCAGCCGCACGAGACGCGAACGGCTGAGGCTCTCCTCCTCTGGCACGTCGCGGCCGAGTGCCTTATCAAGACGGGGCGCCGGATCGGGACCGATCCGGAACCGGACAAGGCGGGTGTGGAACGTGGCAGACGACATGGGGCAAGCTCCGGAGGAGGAAAACGCCGCGGCTCTGCCCCGCGACCTGCGCTTTCTCAAGACACTGGTGACGGTCCTGACCGTGGCGATGATCGCAGGCGTGATAACGATCACCGCGCTGCTTGTCATCCGCCTGAACAGCGCTCCGCAGCCTCTGATGATCGCGCCCGGTGATTACGCTCCGCCCGAAGGCGTGGGCATCGTGGGCTTCAGCGTCATCGACGGGCGCGCGGTCGTCATCGGCGACGATGGCGTCATCCGCGTCCATGACCGGGCCTCGGGCGCGGTGCTGCAAACCTTCGATCTGGGCGAGTAGGTGAATGGTACCGCCTGCCCGGCTCGAACGGGCGACCTCTGGATCCACAATCCAGCGCTCTAACCAACTGAGCTAAGGCGGCACTGGCCGGCGGGATAGCGCCGGGGCGCGACGATTGCAAGGGGCACCGTGGCGCCGGGTCCATGCGGGGCGCGTGGCGTTTTGCTTGCGCAAAACGGGACGGAAAACACGTGTTTTCCGCGCGATCAGAGATCGCGACCCATTCCTGCTCGACGAGATCCATGCCGAAGGAGCGCACGGGCTCGGGCCGGACGCAGGCGAAGCCTGCCTTGGCCTTTGGTTCCCTTGCTATCTGCAAGCATTTGCCTCTTGTCGCCTCAAATACAAGCCTCTATCGCAGCCCTGCAGCACCGCGAGGAACACGCAGATGGGCATCGACAGCGAAAGCGACACCGCCGCCAGCATCCAGATCGGGCCGACGACGTTGGGCATGGTACGCATCTACCTCGAAGGGGAGGGGATAGACCTGCCGCTGGATTTCGAGCCCGAAGAGGCGGAGGAGATCGCCGAGGAGCTTCGGGCCGCCGCCGCCGCCGCGCGCAAGATCGCCAAGAAAAAGCGCTGAGGCCCGGTTTGATCCTCGTGACGGTCGCCACCACCGTCGTCCATCAGCCGATCGGCCTGTCAGCGACGGTGACGGCGGTAAACCGCGTGCGGGATCAGAAAGAGACACCGAACGGGGCGCCCGGATCGCGCAGGACCTGAAGCCGCTGCGCCGCGGCCCGGGCGAAGCGCTGCGTCACCGCCTTGCGCCGGGCGCCCGCCAGTTTCGTCTCCGGCCCCATGCGCACGATCTCGGCGTCATAAGGGTCGGCGAGGATCAGGCCGGTTTCCTCGGGCAGAAGCTCCACCGGGAAATCCGCGTCGACGGCCCAGAAATAGCGGTCGCCCCAATCGAGGTAACCGCCCCATTTCCCGTCCGAGGCGAAATCGGCACGGCTGGACTTGCACTCCACGATCCAGAGCTCGCCCTTCGGTCCCAGCGCCATGACATCCAGGCGCTTGCCGCGCTCGGGCGTGAACTCCTCCAGCGTGACGAAGCCATGGGCGGCAAGGTGCCGGCACACGCCCCGCGCCAGAAGTTGGCCGGGCATAAGGGGGACGGGATCGGTCGCAGACATCGGCCTCAGAATGGAACATTAATGGAACATTTGCAACCGGCCAGAGAGCGGCATCCCCCTTGTTCCGCCGCCCCTCGCGCCCTAAATGAGGGTGTGACGGGTTCTGCCCTTCTCGTGCCTGTGGCAATATTCCGGTGGCCTTAAGCAATTCCGAGGGAGCTGGCTCTGGCTGGATCGTGGTCCGGTTACCTGGCGCCCACCTGTATATACAGGTCCTCGGGAATGAACGCCTCCACGGTTGGTGTGGTCCCGTCACCCACTCCCCCTGAACCGACCAAAAAAACCGGCGCCGAAGCACCGGTTTCATTTCATGTTCGTCGTGACGTATCAGGCGCGACGATCGTCCGTGCGAACGGGGATCGGGATCGCGTCGAAACTGGCGACCGGGTCGCGCGTACCACCGCGCGGTTCGTCATCCTCTTCACCCATGGTCATGATCTTGTAGCCGATCTGCACGGACCCGAAGGTGACCGTGGAGAACATCACGAGCATCAGCACCGCTATGGGGCCCTCGGAGGTATGCGTCACGAGGTGCCAGAGGTTCGCCACGTTGAAGGCGAGCAGCCCCGCCACGAAGGCCAGCGCGATGAGAAAACCGAAAAAGCCATGGCGCAGGATCATCTTGATATGGTCTGGCATCGTGCATCTCCCTTGGTTGCTTCAGAAGGTAACATCGATCCGGCATTCCGCAAGGGCGCGCGGCATCCTGTCCGCCTGACCAGCGGGCGGTTGCCGGAAAATCAGGCGGAGTTGACCGCGAGCCATGCGACATAGGCGGCATAACCGACAAGCAGAGCCAGACCGCCGCCCCGCCCGATCCGCCCGACGAAAAGAAAACCGATCAGCGCCAGCGCCGAGCCCGCGAACAGGGCGAGGTCCACGGCGGTCAGACCCTCCGGCACGGGGATCGGAACGATGAGAGCGGTCAGGCCAAGGATCGCGAAGATGTTGAAGACGTTCGAGCCCAGGATGTTGCCCAGCGCCAGCCCCGCCTCGCCCCGCCGCGCCGCCGTCACGGAGGTGGCAAGCTCCGGCAGGGACGTGCCCACGGCCACCACGGTCAGGCCGATCACGGTTTCGCTGACGCCAAGGCCCCGCGCGATGCCCGTGGCCCCGGTGACGAGCAGTTGCGCGCCCGCCAGAAGTGCGCCCAGCCCCAGCAGCAGGTACGCCGCTATCCGCCAGCCCGCCATTCCCTCGATCACGGGCACGGGTTCCATTGCGCTGTCCCGCGACAGCGACCGCCAGATGTAGAGGCCAAGCGCGGCCAAGAGGACAAGCCCCTCGACCCGGCCCAGCGTGGCGCTGAGCACGAGAAGCCCGAAGCCGAGCGCAGTCGCCGCCATGAGCCAGAGCCGGTCCTCCGCCGCGGCGGTGTCGCCGGGAACCACGGCGATCAGCGCTGCGACCCCGAGGATCAGAAGGATATTGGCAATGTTGGAGCCCACCACGTTGCCGACCGCAATGCCGGGTGCCCCCGACCATGCCGCCGAAAGCGAGGTCAGAAGCTCCGGCATCGACGTGCCGAAGCCCAGAACGACCGCCCCAACGACCGCCATTGGCAACCGCACGCGGGTGGCGAAGGCCACGCCGCCCCGCACGAGTGCCTCGCCCCCGCCGAGCAGGAGCACGAGCCCCGCGGTTATCATGATCGCATCCATGGCCCATACCTCTGTTCGCGCGGGCGATGTCGCTCGCCGTCCTCGAGAGATGTGCAGACAGGCCCCGTCGCGCAATATCGGGCAGCCTTTTTGACGAGCGACCGGCCTCAGCCGGCGTTTCGACGTCAGGAAAAGCCCAGATGCTTATCGAAGTGTTCCGCCCGCCCCGAGCAGTACACAGCGCATACAGACGGCCCGGATTACTGCTCGGACACGATCCGCCCCCATGCGGCGCTCGCTTCGGTCGCGCCTTCATTCGCCCGCCTGCGCAATGATCTCCCGGATTTCCCGTGCGATACGATTCGGCTTTTCGACATGCACGTAATGTCCGGTGTCGAGCACTGTCACCGTGCCGCCGGTGTCTTGTGCGTAGTTTCGAACGGCGTGCCGCCAAGCCTCGGTTTCCTCTCCCGAGACGAATGCGTGAACCGGCACATCGGGCAGACCGGCCTCGGCAACCCGCTTGGCGTTGGCCGAAAGCACCCGCACCTCGGCCCACATGTCAGGGGTATTCGTGCGCCGGAAGAATACCGACTCGGCCGCCGTAGCCTCGTCCGGGTCAAGACGTCCGTGGATCATCGCCGGAAAGTTCTGCGAAAACACGTCAGGACCATCGCGGATCAGACCGGTCCTGGCCAGCGCCGTGATCAAGGGGGACAGCCTCGCCCCGTCGCCGTTCGCCTCGACATAGCCCGGCACCAGGGGATCGAGCCCGACGATCGCGACCACTTCCTCCGGATGAAGCTGGGCCCAGCGAATGGCCTCCAGAACGGCCATCGAATGCGGCATCAGCACGAAGGGACCCTGCTCGCCAGCAGCGGCCAGCGCCGCGCGGGTCTCGGCCAGCACGGTGTCGATGTCGCGCGGCCGGTCGGAGATATCGCTCCAACCATAACCCGCACGCTCGACAACGATAGTCCGAAAGCCGGGCGAAATCCGCCGCAGCAACGGGAGAAAATCGAAATAGGGCGCGCTGGTTCCCAATCCCGACAGAAGAACCACGGTCGGTTGGCCCGCCCCTTCCGCATAGACGTGCAAACGTCCCGTTTCCGCCACGTCATCGGTGGAGACGGGAACGAGCCGCCCGGGCGGCGGAAAGTCAGCGATTTCCTGTTCCATGAGGCGCCGATGTTCGACATAGCTCAAGAGCGTCACTGTGCCGACCACGGCCATCAGACCCAGTGGCACGCCAAGCACAATCCAGATCAGGATGCGTCGCAACATATCATGGTTCCCCAAGGGGATTTTTGCGGAAACGCATCTCGAGGGTTCCGGTTCCAGGAATCCGGAATGCGCTCAGAACGCCTCGGGCTTGGCCTCGCGCGCCATGTGGTCGAGCACCGCGTTCACGAATTTCGCCTCCCGCCCCTCGGGGAAGAACGCACGCGCCACGTCGACATATTCGTTGATCACGACCTTGGGCGGCGCGCCCCCCTCGATCAGCTCCGCGCCGGCCGCGCGGAAAAGCGCCCTGAGCGTCGGGTCGATCCGGTCGATGGGCCATTTCGCGACGAGCGCCCGGTCGGTCATCTGGTCGATCTTCGCCTGCCAGTTCAGCGCATCCTCGAGCGTCTTGCGAAAGAGGTCCGGGTCACCCTCGGCCATCTCGTCGCCCTCGTAGACCGCGCCGAAGCGATGGGTCTCGAACTCCTGCCGCACCGCGTCCAGCGTCTGGCCCGAGGCCTCCATCTGGAACAGCGCCTGCACGGCGTAAAGCCGCGCGGCGGATTTCATCTGGCGCTTTTCCTCGCGGCTCATGGCCTTGGGGCGGGGAACCGGGTTGGCGGGATCGCTCATGCGCTGGTCGGGCCTTCCGTGTCGCCCGCCAGCTCGATCACATCCGGACGGGGCTTGAAACCGACGCCACCCTTGGGCTGCCCGAAGCGCCGCGTCAACGCGATCAGGTGAAGCGCCGCCTCGGCGGCCCCCCCGGCGGTGTTGAGACGGCTTGCATCCGCGCGCTCCTCCGCCTGGTCGCGGTTTTCCACGGTGATGATCCCGTTGCCGATGCACACGCCCTGCAGGCCCAGGAGCGTCAGGGCGCGCGCGCTTTCGTTCACCACCACGTCGTAATGCGACGTCGCCCCCCGGATCACGCAGCCCAGCGCCACGTAGCCGTCGAAATTCGACAGACGATGCGCGATACCGATGGCCGTGGGGATCTCGAGCGAGCCGGGAACCTCGATCGTCTCATGGCCCACGCCCGCCCTGTCCAGAACGCCGCGCGCCGCAGACAACTGCGCCTCGGCGATCGAGGTGTAATAGGCCGCGATGACGATGGCGACCTTCGCCGGCTTGTCGAACGTGGGCAGCCCCATCTCGTTGTCGGAATGTCCGGCCATTTATCCAAGCTCCGATATCTTGCGCGTGCCCACGATCGAAAGCCCGTAGGCATCCAGCCCCACCACCCTGGGCTTGGGCGAATTGGTCAGAAGGATCATGTCCGATATCCCCAGGGAGGACAGGATCTGCGCCCCGAGCCCGTATTGCCTCAGCGTCTGGGGCGAGACCTCGTCGCCCGGCGACAGCTTCATCGTCAGGTCGCGCAAGAGCACGAGCACCCCGCGCCCCTCGGCGGCGATCAGCTTCATGGCGTCGCCAAACTCGCCTGCGCGGCCCTTCGGCCCGGTGCCCACCACGTCGAGAAGCGGGTCCATCGCATGCATCCGAACAAGCACGGGCTCGGGCCCCGAGATATCGCCTTTCACCAGAACGATATGCTCCGCGCCCTGCGTCTCATCGGTGTAGATCCGCATCGTCCAGGTGCCGCCGAACTCGCTTTCGACCTGCTGTTCGTCGCGCACCCGCACGAGGTTGTCGTGACGCCGCCGGTAGGAAATCAGGTCCGAGATCGTGCCGATCTTGAGGTTGTGGCGCTGGGCGAAGGCCACGAGGTCGGGCAGCCGCGCCATCGACCCGTCCTCGTTCATGATTTCGCAGATCACGCCCGATGGGTTGAGCCCCGCCAGCCGCGAGATGTCCACGGCCGCCTCCGTATGGCCCGCGCGCACCAGAACGCCGCCCGTGCGGGCGCGCAGCGGAAAGACATGGCCCGGCGTGGCGATATCCTGCGCCCCCTTGGAGGCGTCTATGGCCACCTGGATCGTCCGCGCCCGATCAGCGGCGGAAATGCCCGTGGTCACGCCCTCCCGCGCCTCGATGGAGGTCGTGAAAGCCGTCTCGTGACGCGAGGAATTGTTGGTCGACATCAGCGTGAGGCCCAGCTGTTCGATCCGCTCCGACGTCATCGACAGGCAGATCAACCCGCGTCCATGCGTCGCCATGAAATTGATCGCATCCGGCGTCGCCCATTGCGCGGGGATCACGAGATCGCCCTCGTTCTCGCGGTCCTCGTGGTCGACGAGGATGAACATCCGGCCGTTGCGGGCATCCTCGATGATCTCCTCGACCGAGGAAATCGCGTCGGACCAATCCCGCTCCACCGGGCCGGGATGTTCGAACTGCTCGGTCATGGGGGGCCCTTTCGCGCGTCTGTCGAGGGGCCAGATAGACCATCGCCCCGCCCGTGAAAAGGCAGGTGCGCCATTCGGTAGTGGGTCAGTTTGAAATCAAGTTGGGCGCTTTGCCATGACGCTACGGAAGGTGCAGTTGGCATCAGCAAAAGCATGTGTGCCGAGACACATTGCAGACACAGCCCGCTGAAGTTCGCGATACCGCGTTTCTAGCGGCAAATCATACAAGGGTTCGTGATGCGCCATGCGATTACGTAATGTTAGAGTGTTGTCACAAATCTCCCAAGCGGCAGGGCGGTCAAGCGACGAGTCGTTGGGGAAGATGCGAGGCAAGTTGTAGCGCCACGAGTATGGTATTTCATACTTGGATGACAGCAGCGAAACCCAAAAGCCAGCCGACAGATCAGCGACAATGACGTTGGTGGGGGCCGGGCTGATATGCCTACTTGCCTCTTGGCGCAGCCGACAATCGCGAAGCCGCCTTTGATCGTCAAATTTCAGGTTGCGCACCGCTCGGCGCTCATCGTACGGCCAAGCTTGATTGTACTTCCAACAAAGAAAGTTGTTGAGCTTGTTTCGTAGGCAGATTTCCCAGCACTGAATATAGACGTAAAGAGATTGTGAAATCAATGAGTTCCATTGATATAGGCGAATCGCTTGGGCTTCGTCGCCATCACAAGATGCTAGGTAGCGCCCGAAGCGGGGCGCGCTTAACGAATCCTTCATGCTCTTCACAAGTTCAGGCGGATGAATCGAAAAATCTTGCACTACCGAACACCTTGAGCCATATGTTTCCTTGTGAGCTTAGAGCAACGGTCACTGCCCACAAAGGCAAACCCCTCTGGGACGAGATTGCGGGAGCGAGCCGGAAACGGCTCGCTCTTTGCATTATTGATCATGGATTTGCCGCCTTCTTCTTATACGGCCCACGCTTCTTCGGGGCAGGCTCCGCAGCTTCCACCAGCGCCACCAGATCTTCAACATCCCACAACCGGTCAGTGACGCCAGCAGCCATCGCAGGGGTCATGCGCAGCGTCTTGTGGGTGCGGCAGAAGTTGTAGTGCATGAAGTGGAGTGCGACGGCGTATGCGTGGTTTTCCGCCTTCTTGCTGAAAGCGTTGGTCAACCGCGTGAAGCGGCGCATCCCCATGCGCATCGTCAGGTTCTGGCGCTCGACGTGCGACGTGCTGACGGCTTCCATGTCAGGCTTGCCCAACATCGGTTCTTTGATCGCGCCCACGCATTCAGCGGGAGAATATTTCTTCTCGTGACCTTGCTGGCCGGTCGCGCCACCATACTGCTTCACTAGCATTGCATAATCCACGTCGCCGCCAAACGCATCGGTCACAGCCTTAAGATACGCGCCGTGCCCATCTGTTGTAAGGTGAATACGACCGGCAACACGGGACGCCAGGTCAAACATGAACTCACGGGCAGTGCGCTGCGAGCGATCACCAACGGTGTATGACAGGATCATCTTGCTATCGCGGTCGAGCGCCGTCCACGTCCAGATGTCGCCCGCTTCGGTCGGCGCAGCCTTAGCACCTGCCACGTTCTTTGCTTTTGCGTAGCAGAACGCCCAAATCTCGTCAGCCTGCACATGCGTTGCCTTCACGTTATGGACATGTGTGTCGTGGTATTCGACGCATGCCTTACCGGAAACTTCCAAGAGCTTCGTCACCGTATTCTTCGACACGTCAGCAATGCGCGACGTTGCGCGAACGCTGTTGCCTTCAACTAGCAGGCGAAGAATTAATGCGCGGGTTTTGGGGTCGAGCCTGTTCATGACCCCATATTAGCTTACGCATGCGGTCAGTTTCAAGTCCATTACAACGCAATTACGTCAGAATTTTTCGAGAACATGCTGATTTTGCCGTAACGCTGCTTGATCCTCAGAGGAATCCTGATATGAAAAACCCGGGCGCTGAAACGCCCGGGTTGAATCAAGCCTACCAGGCCAGATCACGCGAGGTATAAAAAGATGGGTCCACCTAGATAGACAGCCGCCTCGAAACCGCCCGCGATCGGGGCTTGTCACGCGGAAGCAGCGATTGCGCTTCCGCGTGGCTCTTATATTGGAAAAGGAGCCTGACAGCAATGCAAAATCAGGAAAATCCCTACGCCCAAGTCATCGCTGATTTGGAGCGGAAGCGAGATGCGCTTACGCGCCATATCGAGTTCTTGCGCGAACAGGCCGGCCTTTCTTCGGCACCGGCTCTCCTGTCCGCTGAGGGTTCCGGTGCGGTGCCGAAAGGTGCAACGGTTGCTGAATCGCAAGATAGGCCCGGCGGCGAAAACCCGTTTCTTGGCATGAAGATCATTGACGCCGCAAAAATTGTTCTCGCAGAGCGTCGTAAGCCCATGGCACCGGCAGATATCTTGGAAGCCCTTGAGAAAGGAGGGCTAATGGTTGCGAGTACAAACGTCATCGGCTCTGTTCTTAACCGACGCCAACGGGATGTTGGGGATGTTGTAAGTCCAAAGCGCGGTCAGTGGGGTCTCAAAGAATGGTATCCGGGGCGAACATTTGGGAAAAAACCGAAATCGTTTGGCGAAGATTCGGTCAGCGAGAACTCCAGCGAGCCTGAGCAGCCCGGCGAGCCGCCTCAGATCTTTCGTCTCCACTCATCCGAGACGCCCTAACCTTTCCACCGATCTTTCCGCCTTTGCGGCCCCTCTCTGATGCAGAGGGGTCTTTTTCTTGCGTTTCTTCGGACGCCTCACCCGTCGCCAAGTCAACGATGAACTTGGCCAACTGGTTTGCGTCACGGGGTCTCTTGGGTTTGTCAGTCATGCCCCTAAGATAGTGCCTGGCCGGGGCGGGCGCAAACCCCGCCTCACGCGCGCGGGAACTTTACTGATTTCAAACTGACCCACTACCCGCCATTCGGGCGCCCTATTCGGTCCGGGCAAAGAACGCCTCGCCGTCGAGCATCCCCGCCAGCCCTGCCGAGACGCACCAGTCCCGCTCCAGCGCCGTGGCCGTGATCAGCACCACGCCGTCTGGCGGCAGACCGCGATCGCGCACGAAACCACGCAGGCGCGCGCCCGCCTCGCCCCAGGGCGTCAGGATCGTGGGGGCGGTCACCGCCGCATCGAGCCCCGGCGTGGCACGGATGACGTCGGCCGGCCGCAGGGGGGCGTAGATCGCGGCCAGCCGCTCCGCCGCGCCGTCCAGATCGGCCAGCCGCGCGCAGTGTTTCACCGGCGGCGAGGGGCGTGCGGGCGTGAGCGCAAGCGCGTTGCCCGAAAACAGGAAGGCCACGATATCGCGACCCGAACTGGCCCGGATCGTCGCGTAGGTCCTGTAGGGCAGGCCGAGGCGCTTGGCCCGCGCCACGCGGACGCGCACGATCTCCAGCGGCAGGCTCGGCAGAAGTGACTGGCGCGCCTTGGTCCACGCGACCTTGCGAAAGCCGTGGCCCGGCTCCATCGACGGGCCGCCATTGTGACCGATGCCACTCATCGGCTGTGCGTCCAATCCACTGGCCTTGCCAGTCGCCGCCACGTCGTTCATCCGCGCCCCGCCTTCATCTTTCCCCAAATACGCCCGCCGGAGGCCTCCGCGCGGGCACCGCGCGGAACGGCACCGCGCATCACCCGCCCTGCCAGTCCTGCAGCCGTGCCACGTAGCGGGCCATCGTGTCGACCTCGAGGTTCACCCGGTCCCCGGCCTTGAGCGTCCCCCAGGTCGTCACCTCCTTGGTGTGCGGGATGATGTTGACGCCGAATTCCGCGCCATCGACCTCGTTGACGGTCAGGGACGTGCCGTCAAGCGCGACGGAGCCTTTCGGCGCGATGAAACGGGCAAGTGTGCCGGGCGCGCGGAAGGTGTAGCGCGTCGATTCGCCCTCGTCCCGGGTGGCGACGATCTCGGCCACTCCGTCCACATGACCCGAGACGATATGGCCGCCCAGCTCGTCGCCGACCCTGAGCGCGCGTTCGAGGTTGACGCGCGTGCCTTCGGCCCAGCCGCCGAGCGTCGATTTCGACAGGGTTTCGGACGAGATGGTGACGCCGAACCAGTCCGGTCCGGTCTCGGTCACCGTCAGGCACACGCCGTTGCAGGCGATCGACGCGCCGATATCGATGCCCGCCGTCTCGTAGGCGGTGCCGATCCGCGCGTGCAGATCGCCGCGATGGTCGAGGCTCAGAACCCGCCCCACATCGGTGATGATCCCGGTGAACATGTCCGTCTCCGCCAATGGGTCACTGCTGCGACCCTCACCTAGCGCCGGCGGAGACCCGAGGGCAAGGAAAAGCCAACGTGCCACACCCGTGACGAAGACCGCATGCCGGGCCGCCTAACCGGATGCAATCGATGGGAAACCCGCCTAACCTTCTGGACGCGCACCGGATTGGCCGGAGTCGCCTATCGAGGGACAGCCTGTGACACGCTCCGTGACGCCACGACCGGACCCGCGCGTCTTCCTGTTTCTGCAGGGCCCTCACGGTCCGTTCTTCTGGCAATTGTCGCATGCATTGCGCCGAAGCGGGGCGCGAACCCTGCGTGTGGGGTTCAACCGCGGCGACGACGCGTTCTGGCCCGACCGGCAGAGCTACATCGCGCAGACCGCGCCGCTTTCGGGCTGGGAGGAGACCGTGGGCGGGATCATGACGTCCCGCGGCGTCACCGACCTCGTGGTCTACGGCGACACCCGCCCCGTCCACGCCACGGCGATCGCGCAGGCGCGCCGCCGCGGCATCACCGTGCACGTGTTCGAGGAAGGCTATCTGCGCCCCTACTGGGTGACCTACGAACGGGGCGGCGCCAACGGCAACTCTCCGGTCATGGCGACCAGTGTCGACCAGATGCGCCGCGCGCTGGGGGGCGTCGACATGGACCTGCCGGACGCCCCCGCCCGCTGGGGCGCACTACGCGAGCACGTCTTCTACGGGGCGCTCTACCACGGCATCGTCCTCGTGGCGAACCGGCACTACGCAGCGGTCCGGCCCCATCGCGCGCTCTCGGTGCGGCAGGAGTTCCGGCTCTATCTCAAGCGCCTCGCGCTCATGGGCTGGCACTGGCTCGACCGGCTGGCGGCGACACGGCGCATCCTGCGCGGCGGCTATCCCTATCATCTGGCGCTGCTGCAACTGGAGCATGACGCAAGCTTTCGCGACCATGGCCCCTTCGCGTCACAAGCGGATTTCGTCGACACCGTCATCGACGGCTTCGCATCGGGCGCGCCGCCGCATCATCACCTCGTCTTCAAGGCGCATCCTCTGGAGGACGGGCGCACGCCGCTACGCTCGGCCATCCGCCGGTCGGCCGACCAACACGGCATCGCCCCGCGCGTGCATTTCGTGCGTGGCGGCAAGCTCGCGCCGCTGCTCGACGCCGCGCGGTCGGCCGTCACCGTCAATTCCACGGCCGCGCAGCAGGCGCTCTGGCGCGGTCTTCCACTCAAGTGTTTCGGCGCGGCCGTCTACGACAAGCCCGAGTTCGTCTCAGACCAGCCGCTCGCCGCGTTCTTCCGCGACCCGGCACGGCCCGACAGCGCCGCCTACCGGGAATTCCGGCACTATCTTCTGCAGACCTCGCAGCTTCCGGGCAGTTTCTACGCCGCGCGCGGTCGGCGGCAGGTGTTGCGCGTCGTCGTCGACCGGATGCTGCGCCGCGAGGACGGATACGCGGTCCTGAGCGACCCGGCACAGGTCTTGAAACAGGCATCCAAGCAACACCTTGCGGCCGTGAAGTAACCAAGGGCTTTCGCCAACACGGTTTTTTGGGTAGCGTCACATCAAAATAAAATACCCGAGGCAGTTTCAGGCATACAAGGAGCCAACTCCGTGACATCGCTGGTCTCCCGCGCGGGCCGTCTGGCCGCGCTTTGCGTCGTCGTATCCGCGGCATCTTCTTGCGCGCTGCTTCCCAGCGCCGGCCCCACCCGCAACGAGCTTTTCGCAGGCTCCGTCCAGAATCAGGGCGATGCGTTCATCGTCGAGGTGAATTCCCGCGTGACCTCGGTCGCGTCGACCGCTCCGGTCCTTGGCTTCCCGGCCTCGCTCCTCAATGCCGGCACGTCCGACACGGAGGTGATCCGACCGGGCGATCGTCTGGCGCTGACGATCTACGAGAACGTGAGCGACGGTCTGCTCGCCGGCGAGGGCGGCACCGCCGCTGGTATCGAAGCCGTGCAGGTCGACAGCGCGGGCTTCATCTTCATTCCCTATGCGGGCCGCATTCGCGCCGCGGGCAACACTACCGAACAACTGCGCGAGGTGATCACGCGCAATCTCGACCAGCAGACGCCCGATCCGCAGGTCATCGTGCGCCGGGAGGCCGGCGACGGTGCGACGGTCACCGTCTCGGGTGCCGTCGGGTCCCAGGGCATCTACCCGATCCAGCGTCCCACCGCGACCCTGTCGGGGATGCTGGCCGCTGCCGGAGGCGTCGCCGTCGAACCCGAAATCGCGCAGGTCACGGTCCTGCGCGGCGGGCATTCCGGGACCATCTGGTACGAAGATATCTTCCGCGCCGGCCATGCCGACATCTCGCTGCGCGCTGGCGACCGCATCTTCGTGGAGCAGGACGGCCGCTCCTTCACCGCGCTCGGCGCCACCGGACAGCAGAGCATCGTCGAGTTCGAGAGCCAGAGCATTTCCGCGCTCGAGGCGATCGCATCGGTCGGCGGGCTCAACCCACAGCTGGCCGATCCGTCCGGCGTCTTCGTTCTGCGCAACGAACCCGAACAGATCGCCAACGCCGTGCTGGGACGTCACGACCTCGTCGGCACGCAGCGTTTCGTCTACGTGCTGGACCTGACGGCGCCCACCGGCATGTTCGAGGCGCGTGATTTCACCATCCGCGACGGTGACACGGTCTTTGTCACCGCAGCGCCGATCAGCCAGTGGAACAACGCCATCAGCGCGCTGACAGGGTCTCTGACGAGCACCGCCGGTCTGGCCGATCAGCTCTCCAACCTCGGCGAGTAGGGCGCGAATGGGTCCGCCGCAGGACCGCGCCACCGCGGTCCCTGACCGGCCCGACGGGTTCTTCGCCGAAGCCGCCGCGCCGCACGCGCGGCGCGCGGCCTATCACTTCAACGCAGGCTTCCTGACGCAGCCGCGGGTCCGGCGCATCCTGTCGCTGGCCGGCCATGACCTGAGGCTCGGCAAGCCCGGGGCCGATGACGACGTTCTGGTCTGGGGCCATTCCCCCCACGCGCCCCGTGGGGAGGCGGCCGCGAAGGCGACCGGAGCCGCGCTGGTTCGGGTGGAGGATGCCTTTTTGCGCTCGCTCCATCCGGGGCGGTCGGGAGAGCCGCCGTCGGGGCTGGTCATCGACCGGAGGGGCATGCATTTCGACGCCACGCGGCCTTCGGATCTCGAGACCCTGCTCGCGCACCATCCCCTTGACAACACGGCCCTTCTCGACCGCGCACGCGATATCATCGCGCGCATGGCGGAGGCGCATCTGGGCAAGTACAGCGCCGTCGATCCGTCGCTCGACCCGCCCGATCCGGGCTTCGTGCTGATCGTCGACCAGACGCGCGGAGACGCCTCGATCCGGCTGGGGGAGGCGAATGCCGACAGCTTCGCCGAGATGCTGACTTGGGCGCGGCAGGATCACCCGGACGCGACTCTGGTCATCAAGACCCATCCCGAAACGCAGGCCGGTCACCGGGAGGGGCATTTCGATCCCGAGGCACTGCCGCCCGGCGTGGTCATCGAGGATCGCCCGATATCGCCCTGGCGGCTCTTCGAGCATGCGCGCGCCGTCTACACGGTCTCGAGCCAGCTGGGCTTCGAGGCGATCCTCGCCGGTCATCGCCCGGTGACCTTCGGCATGCCTTTCTACGCAGGTTGGGGGCTGACCGACGACCGCCGCCCCGTGCCCGCCCGCCGGGGCCGTGCGCTGACCCGGGCGCAGCTCGTGGCCGCGGCGATGATCCTCTATCCCGTCTGGTACGATCCCCATCGCGACCGCCTTTGCCCGGTGGAGGACACGCTCGCCGCGCTGGAGGCGCAGGCGCGGGCCTGGCGCGAGGACCGTCATGGGTACGACGCCCTTGCGGTAAGGGACTGGAAACACGCCCATCACCGCGCCTTTTTCGAAACCGCCGGGGGGCGCGTGGCGTTCCACAAGGACACAGGACCCGCCATGGGCGAAGGCCGCCCCGTTCAGGTCTGGGCCAGCCGCGAGGACGACATGCTCGCCGCCGCCTGTGCGCGCGCCGACCGGCCGCTCTTACGGGTGGAGGACGGTTTCCTGCGTTCGCGGGGGCTTGGCGCGCGGCTGATCCCGCCCCTGTCGCTGGTGCAGGACGACCTCGGCATCTACTACGACCCCACCCGCGAAAGCCGGTTCGAGCGGCTCGTCGCCGAGGCCGCAAGGCTGGATGCCGCGCGCCTGCGGCGGGCGGAGCGGCTGATCACGGCGCTCACCCGGCAGAAGATCACGAAGTACAATCTCGGCGGCGACGCCGCGCTCCCGGAACTCCCCGGCGACCGCGAGATCGTCCTCGTGCCCGGCCAGGTGGAGGACGACGCCTCCGTCCTGCGTGGCGCGGGCGATGTGGACGGCAATCTCGACCTGCTCAGGACGGCGCGGCGGCTGCATCCGACGGCGTTCCTGATCTACAAGCCCCACCCCGACGTGGAGGCCGGCCTTCGCAAGGGCGCCGTGCCCATCGGCGACCTGGTGGACCTCGCCGATCATGTGGCGAAGGATGCCAACCCGACGGCGCTGATCCGGGCAGCGGACCGCGTCGTGACGATGACCTCGGGGATCGGGTTCGAAGCGCTGATACGCAAGGTCCCCGTCACGACGCTTGGCGCACCGTTCTACGCGGGCTGGGGCCTGACCACCGACCTGGGCGCAGTGCCCGCGCGACGCAAGGCGCGTCCGTCGCTGGCAGCCTTCGTCCATGCCGCCCTCATCCTTTACCCGCGCTACCATGACCCTGTCACGGGCCTGCCCTGCCCGGTCGAGGTGGCCGTTGAGCGGCTGGCCAACGGAGTGCCCGTGCCGCGCAAAAGCATACTCGCGAGGCTGCAATCGCTACGCGGCAGGATCGCGCGCGCTTTCATTAATCGGTGATTTCCCTGCAATAATTCGAGTTATCCACAGCGATTTCGAGAAATTTCTTGTAGTTTCCCGATATTTTGCACGACCGGCCGATGGCGTTCAATCTACCGCTCCCACCGCGTCAGAACATCCTCGCCAAGCGCTTCCACACCCGCGAGACGCAGGGTCGGCGCCTCCGACAAGGCGGCGACGCCCATCGCGCCCACCGCCGGCGTGCCCTCCGCCCCGATGGCCCGGCCTGCGGTCACGAGCCACAGCGTTTCGACCAGATCCGCCGCCAGCAGCGCCGCCGCCAGCGTGCCGCCGCCCTCGCAGAACACGCGCGTCAGGCCCGCCCCCCCCAGCGCCGCCAGTGCGCCCTCCGCATCGAGTTGTCCGCCCGGACCCGACGCCACCTCGAGGAGCGTCGCACCTGCGTCCCGCCACGCGCCGCGCGCGCCCTCCGGAGCCTCGCGCCCGTGGATCAGCCAGACGGGCACATCGCGCGCCGTCCGGGCGAGATTGCCGTCACGCGGCAGGTCCAGCCGTCGCGACAGCACGACGCGCACCGGCTGCGGCACCGCGCCGAAGCCCCGCACGGTCAGTTGCGGATCGTCGCTGCGCGCGGTGCCCGCACCGATCATCACGGCATCGTGGCGGGCGCGCTCGGCGTGGACCCAGTGCCGTGCGCGCGGGCCCGTGATCCAGCGGCTTTCGCCCGTCGCCGTCGCGATACGCCCGTCCAGCGTCGCGGCTAGTTTCAGGCTGACCACGGGCCGCCCGGTGACGACACGCGACAGAAACCCCGCATGATCGCGCCGCGCCGCATCCTCCAGCACGCCCGTCTCGACCGCGATCCCCGCCGCGCGCAGGGTCGCGATCCCGGCACCGGCCGTGCGCGGATCGGGGTCGCCCGTCGCCACGACAACGCGCTCAACGCCCGCCTCGACCAATGCGCCGCTGCAGGGCGGCGTCTGTCCGGTGTGATTGCAGGGCTCGAGCGTCACATAGGCCGTGGCGCCCTCAGCCGCCGCACCTGCCTGATCCAGCGCCACGCGCTCGGCATGGGGCCGTCCGCCATCCTGCGTCCAGCCGCGCCCGACGACACGGCCCTCCTTCACGATGACGCAGCCAACCGCCGGGTTCGGCCAGACACGGCCCATCCCGCGGCGTCCCAGCGACAGCGCGAGCGCCATGAACCGCCGATCGGTGTCGGCCCCCATGGTCTAGGTGCCGGGCGGAACCGGCGGTCGGAGCTCCGCCAGGAAATCCTCGAAATCGTCCGTTGCCTGGAAGTTCTTGTAAACGCTTGCGAAACGGACGTAGGCTACGGTGTCGATCGCGGCCAGCCGCTCCATCACGATCTCGCCGATCAGCTTGGACGGGATATCCGTCTCGCCCATGCTTTCCAGTCGCCGCACGATGCCGGAAATCATCTGGTCGATCCTCTCGGGTTCAACCGGGCGCTTCTGCATCGAGATTCGCACCGAGCGTTCCAGCTTGTCGCGGTCGAAATCCTCGCGCTTTCCATTGGACTTGATCACCACGAGATCGCGCAGCTGCACGCGCTCATAGGTTGTGAAGCGTCCGCCGCAGGCCGGGCAGAAACGCCGCCGCCGGATCGCGACGTGATCTTCCGCCGGGCGCGAATCCTTCACCTGGGTATCGACATTTCCGCAGAACGGGCAGCGCATCGGCCTTCCCCTTTTTGTCCCCGTACCGCATCCTGCGCGGCGTTGGTCTGGTGCTTCTTGGGCCTCACGGCCGCCTCAACACCGCGACTATAGGGTTGGGGATAAAGCTTGGGTAGTGGGGATTTCCGACTACCAGATGGAGGGTGGCCAAACGGACTCACCCCGCCGCGCGATCCGGCGCGAAATGCGCGGCAACCCGCCGCTCATGCGGTCGGTCGCGGTGTTCGACCAGGTAGATCCCCTGCCACGTTCCGAGAACGAGGCGTCCGTCGCGGACGGGCACCTGCAGGGATACGGGCAGCAGTGCGGCCTTGATATGGGCCGGCATGTCGTCGGCGCCTTCCTGCGTGTGCGTGAGCCAGCGCATCGACGGATCGTCGGCCCGCGGCACGAGGCGCGAAAGGAACCCGGTGAGATCACTCTGCACATCCGGATCGGCGTTCTCCTGGATCAGGAGCGAGGCCGAGGTGTGCTGGATCAACAGCGTCAGCAGCCCGTCGCCCTGCCCCGCCACGACGCGCGCCACGTCGCGCGTTATCTCGTAGAGGCCGGGGCCTCGTGTCTCGAACTCAAGCATCGTCTGCATGGATCGCCAGTGCTCCGTCATCGGAAAGATCGTAGATACCGGTCGCCACCCGGCGGAACCAGCCATAGTGATTGTCGCGCATGATGGCGGTGGCCCGCGCAACGCCGGTGGCGTCCCGCACCGCGGCACCCTTCGACGCCCCGGCGGCGGCCAGATGCGCGACACAGGCCAGCGCGTCCTGCCGGTAGGCGGTCACACGCCGGCCACGCATGCCGCCGGTGTTTGGATCGCCGCGCCGTCGCGCGAATTCGCCCAGAAGCGCCTGCGACCGGCGGGCGGATTTGCGCGGCGCGTAAGGCCCCGGATCGCAATGCACCTCCACCAGCGCTGTCTCGAGGCGCACCGTCATCAGCCCCATCCCCAGACGCCGCGCCAGCCGTGTGTTTTCGGCAAGCGCGCGCTGGAAGCGTCGCCCCGTCCCGCGAGGCACGGCGAGATAGACGTCGTCGCAGACCGACAGCCGCGCGATGCCCTGGTGGAACAGGGCCAGCGAGAAGCCGGTCTTGAGCTCCACGATCACGGGCGGCGCGCCGTCGCGCAGGGCGACCACGTCCGCCGGCCCGACCTCGGCCTTGACCTCGAAGCCCTGCGCCTCGAGGAAGGCCTTGATCGGCGCGTAAAGCTCCGTTTCGCTGATCTGGCTGCTCATGACGCCTTCGCGGTGTCCCTCTGCCGGGTTTTGCAGCCAATGTGCCGCCAATCGCCGCCCCGGGCAAATGCCGAAACGCGCCGCCCGCGCCGATTCCCGGCTTGACACCGCCCGGTCCCAACCGTATCCCGCGTCCAGATTTAGAGGGCGTGGGGCCTTTCTCCGCGCCCTTTTGGTTTCCGGCCAGCGGCGCGCTTTCGCCCCGTGGCCGCCCGATGACAGACGAGGATAAGCTTATGTCGCGTGTCTGCGAACTGACCGGCAAGGGCCCCATGGTTGGCAACAACGTCAGCCACGCCAACAACAAGACGAAGCGTCGCTTCCTGCCCAACCTGACCGAGGTCACGCTGGGCTCCGACGCGCTCGACCGCCGCTTCAAGCTGCGCATCTCCAACGCCGCGCTGCGTTCGGTGGATCACCGCGGCGGGCTCGACGCGTATCTCGCCAAGGCGAAGGACGTGGAGCTGTCGCCCAAGGCGCTGAAGATCAAGCGCGAGATCGCCAAGGTGCAGGCCGCGCAGGCCTGATCCGGATGGCATCGCGACCTGTGAACCCCGCTGGCGCGGCCAGCGGGGTTTTGCACGTCATGGGCTGATCGAATATGCCGCAGAGCGGCCGCCGGCGGGCGGCAATATAGTCCCGCCCCATGATGACGCTGCGCGCAGTCTCCCTGGTGCTTCTGACTGGCCTGATGACCCTGACAGGCATCGGCGCGGCCTTGGCGCGTGGCCAGATGGCCGCCGATGGCGTGGTCTGCGGCACCGGCAGCTACGCCGTCATCCTCGCCGCCGATGGCCTGCCGCTCTTCGACCCGGGCGGCGATCCGGTGGAGGGCGGGGCGCTGCCCTGCCTCGACTGCATTTTCGGCCAGATCGCGCTGTCACCAGCGGGCACGCATGTCGACGCGATCGCCATGGCGTCCTCGGATCTTGTCGTCTTTACCCCCCCTGCCCTGTCTCCGCGCCTCTGGCGCCTGGGTGGCATGGGACGCAGTCCGCCCCACGCGGCCTGACGCCCCCACGCCATTCCCGATTTCCTCAGGACAGACGGAGAGAGACATGTCCCTGAAAACAGCCCTTCTGGCAGGCGCCTTCGCGCTGCTGCCGAGCCTGGCCATCGCCGAGATGATGGTCGACGATCCTTACGCGCGCGCCGCCGGTGCCATGGCCCGGTCCGGTGCCGCCTTCATGCAAATCACCAACACCGGCGACGCCGACGACCGCCTTGTCGCCGCCGCCTCGGATGTGGCCGAGCGGGTGGAGCTGCATACCCACATCATGGACGGCGACGTGATGCGCATGGTCGAGGTGGAGGAAGGCTTCGCCGTGACGGCCGGTGAGACCATCGCGCTCGAGCGTGGCGGAATGCACGTGATGTTCCTCGGCCTGACGCGCGTGCTGGAGCAGGGCGACGAGATCAAGGTGACGCTGACCTTCGAGGAGGCGGGCGAGATGACCGTCACGATCCCCGTGGACAATGAACGCATGCCGGCGGAAACGGGTCACGGCATGCAGCACGGGCACGGCCACGACGGCTGAGCCCTTCCCGATGCGCGCAGGGGCCTGCCCGGCGCCCGCGCGCATCAAGCCTCGGCCAGCACAGTCTCCACCCAGGCAGGGACCGCCACCGTGGCGGGTCCGGTCAGCACGCGGTCGAAACGCCCCGGCGCCGGCGTCGGCTCGAGGTTGATCTCCAGCGTCTCCGCCCCTGCCTCGGCGGCGATGTCCACGAAGCCCGCCGCCGGGTAGACCTCGCCCGACGTGCCGATAGCCACGAAGAGATCCGCCGCCTCCAGCGCCGTGACGATCCGGTCCATGTGGTACGGCATCTCGCCAAACCAGACGATATCCGGCCGGGTGGCGCGGGCCGCGCAGGAGGGGCAGGCGTCATCCGGATCCATCACCCGAGGCGCATCCCATCGGGTCTCGCAGACGGCACAAAGCGCGCGGGTGATTTCCCCATGCATGTGGACGACACCGGTGGCGCCCGCGCGTTCATGCAGGTCGTCGATGTTCTGCGTGACCAGCAGGACCTCACCGGTATACCGGGTGGTCAGTTGCGCCAGCGCCTGGTGGGCCGCGTTCGGCGAGGAATCGAGCGCATTGGCCCGCCGGGCGTTGTAGAAATCGTGCACCAGCCGCGGGTTGCGCGCGAACCCCTCAGGCGTTGCCACCTCCGTCAGGTCGTATCTCGTCCAGAGCCCGCCCTTGTCGCGAAACGTGCCAAGCCCGCTTTCGGCCGACACCCCCGCGCCGGTCAGTATGACGATCCCGCCCATTGCGCGTCTCCCTTGTCCGTGCCACCAGACGGGCAACCATGACCCGTCCGCGCCATCGTATCCTCTGCGTCTGCCTCGGCAATATCTGCCGCTCTCCCACGGCGGAGGCTGTCCTGCGCGCGCATCTGCCGGGGACCGAGATCGACAGCGCGGGAACCGGAGGATGGCATATCGGCAAGCCGCCCTACGGACCGGCCATGAAAGCCGCTTCGCGGCGCGGCTACGACCTTTCGGCCCAGCGTGCGCGGCAGGTGACTGCGGCCGATTTCGACCGCTTCGACCTGATCTTCGCGATGGATCGTCAGAACCTCGCCGACCTCCGCGCCATGGCACCGGAGGCCGCACATCTGTGCCTTTTCCTCGAACCCTTGGGCGGCGGAGATGTCCCCGATCCGTATTTCACCCGGGATTTCGACGGCGCGCTCGACCTGATCGAGCGCGCGGCAGTGGCCTGGGCCGGTCGGTTCACCTAGCTGCAGAGCGCCTCGGCCGTTTCCGCGAAGCCGCGCCAGCGGCTCCAGAACGCGTCGTCGCGGCGAGTGTCGGAAAGCTGCACCTTTTCCGCCCGGCCCGGGTTCTGAAAGAACCGCGCGCCTTCGCGCATGTCGGACCGCGACAGCGTCATGTCCGCGGCATTGCCGATGCAGCGGCAGATCTCGCGGCTGACGACAGACCGGTCGGACTGAACGCAGGCGCGTTCGATGGGGTTGGCGGATACGGAGGCCGGTCCGAAGACGGCGACGACCGATAGCGCGGCGATGGCCGCGGCACCGAGGGATATGCGCATGATGGGTTCGTGCCCCGACAAAAACTGCTTCCTGGGTGCGGGTCTTTTGCCCGCATTATGTACAGTTTGCCCGAAGCCGCCGCGCGGATCAACAAAAACGGGCAAGACAAACGGGCCCTCAGGCGGCCGCATCATTCGCGCCCAGCCGCTCGGCCACGATGCGGTCGGCGACGCGATGCGGCCCTGTCCCTGCGCGCGCGGCACTGTCCAGGATATGGGCCATCATCCGCTCCAACGCCGAGAGCCGCTCGGTCACGAAATGCATCCGGTCGGGAACCTGAAGGATCTCGGCCGCGACGTTGACGATGCCGCCGCCATTGGCCACGTAATCCGGCGCATAAAGGATGCCGCGCTCGTGCAGGATGTCGCCGGCCCTGTCGCCGGCCAGCTGGTTGTTGGCGGCGCCGCAGACGACGCGCGCAGGGAGGATCGACGCGACCTCCTCGGTGATGACGCCGCCGATGGCGCAGGGCGCGAGGATGTCGGCGGGCGCGGTGAGGATCGCGTCCGGGGCGACGGCCTCCGCCCCGAAGGTCGCGGCGGCCTGCGCCGCGCGTGCCGGGTCGATATCACTGACCAGAAGCTCCGCGCCTGCCGCGCGAACAACCTTCGCCAGGTGCCAGCCCACATGGCCGAGACCCTGTATGGCCACGGTGCGCCCGGCCAGATCACGGCTGCCGAAGCGCCGCTCGGCCGCGACGCGCATGGCGTAGAAGACCCCGCGCGCCGTGCGGGGCGAAGGATCGCCGGACGCGTAGGGCCCGTCGGGAAGGCCCGCGACGAAGCGCGTTTCCCGCCGCACGACCTGCATGTCGGCGGGAGACATGCCCATGTCCTCGGCGGTCCAGTAGCGCCCGCCCAGCGTCTCGACCGCGCGGCCCATCGCGCGGAGCTTGGCCTCCGTCTTCTCGGCCGGGCGTCCGAGGATCACCGCCTTGCCGCCGCCAAGCGGCAGATCGGCCGCCGCGGTCTTCAGCGTCATGCCCCGCGACAGCGCCAGCACATCGGCCAGCGCGGCGTCCTCGCTGTCGTAGGCGCGCATCCTCAGGCCACCGGCCGCGGGTCCGCGCGCCGTGGAATGGATCGCGATGAAACCGGTGAGGCCCGCCGCGGCGTCCGTGACGCGCAGGACGGTGTCATGGGTGGGGATGGTCAGCGTCTCGATCTGCATGGGGCGCGGTCCTTTCGATCCGGGTGGCGTTGCCCCGAGCTTAGCCTGTCCCGCATGGCGAGTTTCGCCAAATTCCGGCGCACGCCCTCGCCAGATTGACCGAATTCCGCTATTCTTGGGCCACAGATGGAGGATTCCACCAATGGACCGGATAGACACCCAGATCATCGCCCAGCTTCAGGCCGATGGGCGCCTCTCCATCACCGAGCTGGCCGAGCGCGTAGGGCTGACCCCCACCCCCTGCGCGCGCCGGGTGCAGAAGCTGGAGGCTGACGGCGTCATCACCGGCTACACCGCCCGCGTGGACGCCGCGCGGCTGGGCTATCCGCTGACCGTCTTCATCTTCGTGGAGTTGGAGCGGCAGAGCCACGAGACCCTGCGCAATTTCGAGACCGCGATTCGCCGCTTCGACGAGGTGGTGGAATGCCACCTGATGACGGGCACGCGGGATATCCTGCTGAAGGTCGTGGCGACCGACCTGAAGGCCTTCGACCGGTTTCTGGAGGATCACCTCGTCCATGTCCCGGGTATCCGCGCGACGCGGTCGAGCTTTTCGCTCAGGACGATGGTGATGCGGGACGTGCTGCCGGTGGCCGAGAGCCGGGGCTAGTGCTGCCGGGCCTGCACCACGAAGCCGTCGACGCGGTCCTCGCCCAGCGCGCGGAGCGCCTCCAGCCGGTGATACCCCTCGATTAGCACGTAGCGCTTGCCGTCCGCCCGCACCCGGATCGGCGTGGTCTGGCCGTTCTCGAGCATGTCGTTGGCCAGCGCCTCGACCTTGTCGGCATCGAGCGTCTTGGCCCGCTTGACGGGAACATAGACGGCGTCGATGGGCAGCGGGACGATCTTGAGCATGGGGCCTCGGGCCTTGGGGGTGTGGTGGAAGCCTAGCTGTTCCATCCCGGATGATCACATAGACCCTCGCCGGTCTGCCTTGTTCATGGCAAGATCGATCCTGCGTGAGGTTCGGGAGGGGGTTGGAGCATGCTGATCTCTCTGCACA
>Ga0008836_100022_pt1 | contig 255951 bp, 241 predicted proteins | sample HotLakConsUCCR28_FD_62214 | JGI IMG/M metagenome (GOLD analysis project Ga0008836, IMG submission 62214) | Hypersaline microbial mat communities from Hot Lake, Washington, USA - Hot Lake Consortium UCC-R28 (Hybrid Assembly) ... | reverse complement strand
GTAGGCGACGTCGACCTGGGCGGCGCCGAAGCCGAGGGCTTCCTGGACCGACGACATGGACTTGTTGTCCGAGCGCATGGTCGTGGCGATCGACCAGTAGGCCGCATTGTCGGAAGCCTGACCGACACTCAGGCCGGTCGAGATGCGGTTCTGCGTGGTGCCGAGATTCTTGTTGGTGGCGGTGAGGGTCTGGAGCGCAGTCATCGCGCTGGCGTTGGTATTGATGCTAGCCATTTGGGAAAAACTCCCCCGATACAAACTCAAAAACAAACATACCGGACTGTCACCGGCAAAGGAGGAGCGGCTTCATGCCCATCGACCGCAATGTCTGGTCGACCCGCCTTTATGGGCGCAATATCGGGCTCGGAATCCTCACAAAGGCATAAGGGAAGCGGTTAACGGACTCTCGTTCGGCCGTTAAGATTAACGGCTTCAGACGAAGGATCGCACCAGGCTGCCGACCAGAAGGTTCCAGCCGTCGATCAGCACGAAGAAGAGAACCTTGAAGGGCAGGGACACGACAGTCGGCGGCAGCATCATCATGCCCATGGCCATGGTGATGGTGGCGACGATCAGGTCGATGACGAGGAAGGGAAGCACGATCAGGAAGCCCATCTCGAAGCCACGCCTGATCTCGGAAATCATGAAGGCCGGCACGAGGATGCGCAGATCGGGCTCCTCGATCGAGATCTCCGTCTCGCCGCGCTCGCGCGCCAGATCGACGAAAAGGTCGAAATCCTTCTCGCGCACATTGTTGATCATGAAATCCCGGAACGGGGCCGAGATGCGTTCGACGGCTTCCTGCTCGCTGATCTCCTCGGCGATCAGCGGCTGGATGCCTTCGTTCCAGGCCCGGTCGAAGGTGGGCGACATGACGTAGAAGGTCATGAACAGGGCGAGGCTGACCAGGATCAGATTGGCGGGAGTCGTGGGCAGGCCCATGCCGGCGCGCAGGATCGAAAAGACGATGATGAAGCGCGTGAAGCTCGTCACCATGATCAGGATGCCGGGCGCGATCGACAGGATCGTCAACAGCCCGAACATCTGGATGATGTAGCCGATCGTGCTGCCCTCGATGCCTTCGGTCATTCCGCCGAAATCGAATGTCTGCGCCCCGGCGACGGCCGGGGTCAGGAGAAAAAGCAGTATCGCTATGGCGAGGCGGTTCATTCCACCAACATCGTGCGCACGAGGACTTCACTCACCACGCCATCGCTGCGGATCCGGGCGCGCTCCGAGAGGTCCGCCTTGAGGTGCTGGAAGCCGCTGGCGCCCTGGATCTGGTGCACCTTGATGGTGCGCATGTAGGCCAGCAGGTCCTGGTGGATGAGTTCGGCCATGGCGACATCGGGTTCGCCGGTGAAGACGAGGCTCAGTTCGAGCCGGATCCACATGTCTACCGGCGAGCCGAGATTGGTGGTGATGGGGTTGATATGCACGATGCCGACGCCGTTGGACATCTCGCCGGTGTGGATTTCGGTGGCGCGGTCCGGGGAGACTTCGCCGCTGGCCGGGGCCTGGCGGTCGCCGATCATCGTGGCCGAGACCCAGCCTGCGCCGATGGCGCCCGCCGTCAGCACGGCGAGCACGGCAAGCTGGATGACGAGCGAGGGGCCCTTCGGCTTGTCGGCGGTCGCTTCGGTGGCTGCCACTTTGCTGTCTCCCTAGAACGGCAGGACGGCGTCGAGGATCTGCTGGCCGTAGGGCGGCTGCTGAACCTCTGTCAGGCGTCCGCGACCTCCGTACGAGATCCTCGCCTCGGCGATGCGGTCGTAGTCGATGGTGTTGGATGCGCCGATGTCGGCCGGGCGCACGATGCCCTGGATGGTCAGGATGCGCAGCTCGGCATTGACGCGCACCTCCTGCGAACCGCGGATGAGCAGATTGCCGTTGGACAGGACGTCCATGACGACGGCCGCCACCCGGAGCCGGATGTCCTCGGAGCGCTGCGTCTCGCCGCGGCCGGTGCTCTGCGAACCGCCGCCGATCTGGCCGCTGGCTTCGCCGCTGGCGCTGAGGCCCTCGAAATCGAACGAGCCCGCCAGCCCGATGTCGCGGCTGGAATCGCGGCGGCGTTCCGACTGGTTGCGCATCTGGGCACGGTCGTTGATGAAAATGGTCACCGTCAGGATGTCGCCGGCTTCGAGCGCGCGGGGATCGGTGAAGAGGCGGCTCTGGCGGTCGTCCCAGAGCGAGGTGCGCTCGGCGGCGGTGGGCGGGGCCTTCGAGATGTAGTCCGGATAGGCGACTTCGCCCGAATAGGGAACCACCGGCGACAGCACGGGCTCGCGCCCGATCTCGGCGGTGTTGACGCAGCCCGCCAGAAGCAGCGCCATTGCCGGCACGGTCAGGAGCGGCTTCATGCCGGGTCCTCCGAGCGGGCGGCGCTGGCGATGACCGAGGTCAGCGTGGCGGCGACCTTGGGGTCCATCTCGTTGAGGATGACGCTGGCCTGGCGCGAATCCAGCTTCATCAGGATGGCGGCGGCGAGATCGGCGCGCAGTTCGGCGAGGCGTTCGGCGGCCGCGTCGGGGCGCATGCGGCCATAGATGTCGACCAGGCCTCCCTGCGCCTGCTCCAGGAAATCGTCGCGGCGCTGCAGCCACTCCTCATACTCGGCGCGCTTGGCCTCGAGCGCGGCGATGCGGCCCTCGATGTCGGACTGGAGCGTTTCCAGTTCCATGCGCTGGAGCGAGTAGCGCCGGTCGCGCGCGGCGTCGGCGATATTGGTGCAGAACCGCCTGATGTCCTCGTTGACCATTCCCTCGAACTGGTCGGGGACGGCCTGGGTGGAGGCGGGTATCGGCGCGACGAGGGCGAGCACGAGGGCAGTCGCGGCGACGGCCATCAGGGGCCTGCGTTCGATGTTCTTGAAGAAGGCCGGCATTGTCCGTGTCCTATTGAAGTACGAGTTCGCCCTGCAGCGCGCCCGCGCTCTTGATGCCCTGCAGGATTGCGATGATGCCGTCGGGCTGAACGCCAAGGCTGTTGAGACCGGCGACCAGCGATTCGAGGGTGGAGCCGTCGAGGATGCCGACGCGGCCTTCCTCTTCCTCCACGTCGATCTGCGTGAAAGGCTCGACGGCCGTCTCGCCGAAGCTGAAGGGTTCGGGCTGGACGACTTGCGGCATTTCCGTGATGCGGACGGTGAGGTTGCCGTGGCTGACGGCCACCCGGGCGATGCGGACGTCCTGGCCGATGACGATGGTTCCCGTGCGCTCGTCCACGACGACGCGGGCCGGCGTATCCGATTCCACCACGAGATTTTCCAGTTCCGACCAGAAGCGCGCGGTGGAGACGTCGGTGGGCCGGCGCAGATGGACGGTGCGTGAATCCTGCTCGGTGGCTACATTGCGGCCGAACCGGCTCTGGGCATAGGCATTGATGGCGTCGGTGATGCGCACCGCGGTCGAGAAGTCGGGATTGCGCAGCTGCAGCGACAGCACGACTTCGTTGACGAAGCCGCCAGGGATCTCGCGCTCGACGATGGCGCCATTTGCAACGCGCCCATTGGTCGGCACGCCGCGCGTCACGGTCTCGGCCTGGCCCTGTGCCTCGAAGCCGGAGACGGATACCTGTCCCTGCGCCACGGCGTAGATCTCGCCATCGGGGGCGCGCAATGGCGTCATGACCAGCGTCCCGCCGCGCAGCGAATTGGCATCGCCCATGGCCGATACCGTGACGTCGATGCGATCGCCCGTACCGATGAAGGGCGGGAGATTGGCGGTCACGATCACGGCGGCGACGTTGCGTGAACGGGCCTGCGTCCCCTGGGTAGCAATCCCGAGATTTTCCAGCATGGCGTGCATGGACTGTTCGGTGAAGGGGGCATTGCGCGGGTTGTCGCCCGTGCCCTGCAGGCCGATCACCAGCCCGTAGCCGATCAGCTGGTTATCGCGCGCGTTTTGCAGCATCGCGACATCCTTGATGCGCGAACTGGCCTGCGCGGCTGCGGTGGCCGCCAGGATCATGGCGAGCAGGGTGAGGACAAGACGGGTCATGTGGCTCCCACGCGAATCGTGCCGTCGGCCATGACGACGCCATTGAAGACCATCCCGCTGTCCATGTTGCGGACCCGGATCAGATCGCCGGCCGCTCCCGACTCCAGCGGAACGCCAACCATGGAGATGGTCAGGGTGCCGCTCACGAAGAGGACGCGGGCAGGCGCACCGGTCTCGACGAGATGAGGCGGCCGCATGGCGGTGGTGTACATCATGCGGCCAGGCAGCAGCGTGCTGCGGGCGATCATGCCGATGGCCTCTTCCGGCGTCATCACGAAGGCGCCGGGATTGGGAAGCTGGCGGCGCAGCGGCACGACGTCGAGTGCTTGGGGCGCGATGGGCTGCCCCGGATAGATCACGCGATTTGGAACGACGACGGTCGCCGACTGCCCTTCGAACGCGTGAGCGCTCAGAGGCACCGCCACGGCAAGGGCGGTACAGACCGACACCAATATCCTTGCTAGGCGGTTCATGGCCTACCTCATCCCCTGCGATACGACGGAGGCCATCTGATCGGCGGCCTGGATGACCTTGGAGTTCATCTCATAGGCGCGCTGCGCCGAGATGAGATCGGTGATCTCCTTGACCGGATCGACGTTCGAGGCTTCGAGATAGCCCTGCTCGATCGTGCCGAAGCCCGGGTCGCCAGGGACACCGACATTGGCCGCGCCGGAAGCCGGCGTTTCCTGGAAGAGGTTGTCGCCGACCGGCATCAGTCCGGCATCGTTGGCGAAGCTGGCGACGGTCAGCTGGCCGAGATCGACAGGAAGCACCTGGTTGGGCACCCGGGCGAAGACCTGGCCCGACTTGTTGATCGTGACCTCGAGCGCGTCCTCGGGCACGACGATGGCCGGGTTCACCTGCAGCCCGTGAACGGTGACGAGTTCGCCCTGTGCGTTGGTGTTGAACGAGCCGGCCCTTGTATAAAAGGGTTCGCCATCGATGCCGTTGATCTGGAACCAGCCATTGCCGGTCACGGCGAGATCCAGCGCATTGCCGGTCGCCGTCAAGGCGCCCTGGGCATGAACGTTGCGGATGGCGGCGAGCTTGACGCCCAGGCCGAACTTCACGCCTTCCGGGATGACCGCCTGGTTGCCCTGGTTGGGGACGCCCTGAAGCCTGTCGACCTGATAGAGAAGGTCGGTGAATTCGGCACGCGCCCGCTTGAATCCGGTCGTGTTGATGTTGGCGATGTTGTTGGCGATGACTTCAAGGTTGGATTGTTGGGCGGTCATGCCCGTCGCCGCGATTGCCAGTGCTTTCATGTTCTTCTGCTCCTCAGATCTGCATGCGGCTGACTTCGAGATAGGCCTGGACGACCTTGTCTCGAATGGCGATGGCAGCCTGGAGGGACTGTTCGGCGCTCATCACCGCGTCGACCACTTCGCGGGTTTCCGCCTCGCCGCGAATGGCGGCAATCGACAGGGTTTCGGCCTGCTCCAGGCGCCCGACCGTGTTGGCCACACTGGCCTGCAGCGCGTCGGCAAAGCTCGGTCCATTGGCGGCGGCCGGCGGCTGCGCCGGGCTCAACTCCGATGCCAAATTCTGCGTACCGATTCGCGAGACGGCGAAAAGTCCCTGCATGTCTACTGGCTCCTCATCAGATCGATGGTCATGGAAATGAGCTCGCGCGCCTGCTTGACCACCTGCACATTGGCTTCGTAGCTGCGATTGGTCTCGCGCATGTCAGCCATCTCGATGAGCACGTTGACGTTCGGCAGCTTTACGAACCCGTCGGCGTCGGCGGCCTCGTGGCCGGGCTGGAACTCGAGGGTGAACGGTTCCTGGTCCTGCGAGATCGCACTGATCTCGACCATGTTTCCGCCGCTGGCTCGATCGAGTTCGGCGGCAAAGCTGATGGTCTTGCGCTGGTAGGGATCGGCGCCGGGGAAATTGCCGGTCGACTGGGCGTTTGCCAGGTTCTCGGAAACGATGCGCAGCCGCTCCGACTGGGCGCTGAGCCCGCTGGAAGCGACCTTCATTGCTGTCTGAAGTGGATCCATGTCTGCGTCAGCTCCGTGCGGCCATGAGAATCATGCGGTGAAAGGCCTTCACGATCGACGTGTTCATCTGGTAGCTGCTGCCGATCTGGCCGGCTTTCAGCATCTCTTCTTCCAGCACCACCGTGTTGTCGGAAGGCAGGTTCGCGGCGCCGTTGTCGGCGACCTCGCGAACCGCGAACTGGTCTCTCGTCGCCCCAAGCGAAACATGGGTTGGATGGGTCGTGGTCATCGTCACCCGGGTCTTGTCGAGAACCTCCTCGAAGGGCTCGACATCGTTTGCCCGGAAGCCGGGCGTATTGACGTTGGCGACATTGCCCGCGACCGTCGATTGGCGAACCGACAGCCAGCGCGCCTGCTGGGACGCCAGGTCGAACAAATTGACTGGATTCATGCGGTTGCTTGCCCCTTGTGGCAGTCTCGAAGCGGAAGCTATCGCTTCAGTCTTGCGCGGGCCTTGCGCAAGCCGATCAGGGGGCGAGTTCTACGGTCCGGTCGAAGGTGGTTACCAGCACCCACTTTCCGTCGCGCTGCTCGATGGTTGCGACGCGGGAGGCATCGGGCAGGATCGATCCGGGCTGGACCACCCAGATGCCGTCTTCGTCCTCGATCATGGCGCGGCCGTTGGCGACGTGTATCAGCTGATACTCCACCGTGTCGGCGGGGAAGGGCTGGTCTTCGAGCTCGACCACTTCCGGCACCTCGCTCGGGCCGGGGACGGTGGCGGTCGAGATGAGGTCAAGATCCATGACCGGCACGTCGCGGACATCCATCGGCTGACCGACACGGGACGGCTGCGGCGACAGCGAGGAAGGCGCACTTGCGGACTGGTTGCCCTGGAACTTCATGGCGCGAACGCCGAACTGTTCCTGATTGTAGAAGATGTACCAGGGGAAGACGGCGCACACGATGGCGAGGCCCACGCCGAGCGCCGCCATGATCGCATCGCTGCGGCTGATCCGCCGGCGCGAACGGAAGAGCGAGGGCCGCTCCGACTTCGCGATCCGGGCCACCAGAATCTCGCGATCGAGAACGCCGTCTGCGGCTTCTCTAGGAAGCGGTTTGCTGAAGCTGATCGCCATTGGCGTTCTTTTCCTTGCCTTTCAGGAAGCGGGCGAGATCGGCGAATGGATCGACCGAAGGCGGCTCCGTGGGTGTCTGGCCGAGGGCTGCGTAAATGACCGGGACCTGGCGCACTGCCATGTCCAGCTCTGGGTCGGCGCCAGGCTGGTAGGCGCCGAGCAGCCTGATGTCCCTTGTGTCTTCATAACGTGAGATCATCGCCCTGAGCTTGCCTACCAGCACACGCTGGTCCTCCGTCCAGGCCTTGGGAGCCAGGCGGGAGACCGAGCCGAGCGGGTCGACCGGCGGGTAGCGTCCCTGTTCGGCGATCGTTCGCGACAGGACGATGTGACCGTCCAGGATGCCGCGCGTCGAATCGGCTACGGGATCGTTGTGGTCGTCGCCATCGACGAGCACCGAGAGGATGGCCGTGATCGAGCCCGTGCCTTCGGCACCCGGTCCGGCGCGCTCCAGAAGCTTGGGCAAATCGGTGAAGACCGAGGCCGGATAGCCGCGTGCGACTGGCGGTTCGCCGGTTGCCGTCGCCACCTCGCGCAGCGCATGGGCGTAGCGCGTGATGGAATCGAGCAGCAGCAGCACGCGGTGGCCGGCGTCGCGGAAATGTTCGGCCACCCGCATCGCGGTGTCGGGGGCGCGCCGGCGCATCATGGCGCTCTCGTCGCTGGTGGCAACGACGGCCACCGTCTTCTCCATGCCCTGCGGGCCGATGGTGTCCTCCAGGAATTCACGCACCTCGCGGCCGCGCTCGCCGATCAGGGCGACGACGACCGTGTCGAAGGCGTCGGCGCGCGCCAGCATCGCCAGCAGCGTCGACTTCCCGACGCCGGAGCCCGCGAAGATGCCAAGGCGCTGGCCGAAGCAGATCGGCGTGAAGATGTCGATGACGCGTACGCCGGTGCCGAAGCCCGAATCGACACGCTGCCGCTGCAGCGCGGCGGGCGGATGGTTGAGACCGATTCCAAGGCCCTCCTTGGGCGGCGGGCCGCCGTCGATCGGGCGGCCGAGCGCATCGATGGCGCGCCCGCGCCAGCTTTCTTCGGGAGCGACCGAGAATTTTCCGCGCAGAAAGACCGCTTCGCCGATGCCGGCATGGACGTCGCGGTCGAAGGGCGCGACCATGGTCGTGCCCTGACCGATCTGGACGATCTCGCCGAGGCGCGGACGGCCCGAGCGGCCGATCGACACGATGTCGCCGAGCCGGGCGTCCTGCGAGATGCCACGCACCAGGAGATGCGTCGCACTCACCTCCTCGATGCGGCCGCCCGTCCTGACGGCGCCGCGCTCGCCGGAAAAGCGCTGGTAGACCGCCTCCAGTGCCTCCAGGGCATTGGGCTTGCGGGTCAGCGTCGCGAGGCTGGCGTCGGACGCGACGACGCCCGGGGTCTCGATCACCTCCGGCAGGGCGTCGATCGGTTCGTCGGGCTCGGAAATCTCCGCCGTGGCCGGGCTGGTCATGTTCTCGCTCACGAGCCGAGGGTCTTGATGGCCTCACGCAGCGTGCTCTCGCTGTCGCGCAGCAGGGAGGAGACACCCTCGAAGGCACGCTGCACCTGGATCAGGCGGGTGATCTCGAGCACCGGGTCGACATTCGACCCTTCGAGATAGCCTTGAACCACGCCGACGCCGGCCTGGTCGATGATGGGCTCCGGTTCGCCCTCCGGGATGACACCCGAATTGCCGTAGCGGCGGAAATCATTGCCGGGCTGGAAATCGAACAGGCCGATGGCGCCGACAAGCTGTCCATCCTGGCGGATGCCGCCGTCGGCCGCGACAACAGGCGTGCCGCCCTCGGGGTCGAGCAGGATCTCGCCGCCACCGGCGTCGAGAATGGGATGGCCCTCGATGCTGACCAACTGGCCATCGGGCTGCATGGTGAAACGACCGTCGCGGGTCATCACCGGGCCCTCGGGGGTCTGGATCGCGAACCAGGCATCACCGCGCACGGCGAAATCGAGCGGGTTGCTCGTCTGGACGAGCGCCCCGCCGGCCGTGGACAGGAAGTTGGTGCCCGAGGAGACGAAGGACAACGAATCCTGGCCGAGGCCGCTGACCACGTCCTCGAACTTGACGCCGGTGGCGCGAAAGCCGGTGGTGTTGGCGTTGGCGACGTTGTCGGCGATGGTGTTCAGGCGACGCTCCAGGGCGACCTGCGAGGATAGGGAAACGTAAAGTCCTGTCTGCACGGGTCTTCCTACTTTCTCATCTGAGCGATGGTCATCATCACATCGGCGGAGATGCCGAACTGCGCCGGCTGGAACAGCGTCGTGAGCACGGCCTGCGGGGAGGAGGTGGGATTGTTCAGTTCCCACATGGTGGTGAACCGCGTCAGCAGCTCCTGCAGCTTCTCGGGATCCTTGAAATCGGCAATGTCGATCCGGGACTCGATCAGCGCGGCCTGCTTGTCGACATCCAGCTGGGCGACGGAATCGGGGAGGCCGAGGATGGTGCGGACCACGGAGCCGACCGCGCGGTCGCCGAGAATCTCGAAGTAGCTGGTCATGTTCGGCGCCATGCGCTCGAAATAGAGCGCCAGGCGGACGCCCTCGTTCTGGCTGCCGGCTTCCTCTTCCAGCGTCTGGCGCATGTATTTGTCGACGGCCGGCTTCTGCGCCGCGTTGATGGTCGTCGCATCCTCGCCGTAGCGGGCGAAATTGAAGCTCTCAACCAGTTTCGCGAAGCGCTCGTCGGTGCTCCGGTTGGCGGGACTTTCGGGGTCGTCGATGCCGCCTTCCAGCATGGTGCGAACAACCTGCTTGGAAGGCAGATCACCATCGAAGCCAGTGGCGCGCATGGCGTACTGGAAGATCTTGTCGTCGCGCAGGAAATCGTCGACCGACCGCACCGACTTGATGTTCTTCACGTAATACTGGGTGTTTTCCGTCACCACCGGATTGTCGATCGCCACGCCGTTGGTCACGGCTTCGAGCAGGTAATTCTGCACGGTGCCTTGCTGCGCGGCGTTGTAGACGGTGGCGTCGGCGCCGTGCCGGACGAAATTGAAGCTCTGGGCGAATTCCTTGTAGCGCTTGTCGGTCAGCTTGTTGGCGAAGGAATTCGGATCGTCGATGCCCTCTTCGAGCACCTTGCGCATGAAGGCCTTGGCATAGGCCATGTCGTCCAGGCCATGCGCCTTCATGGCGTAGCGGAACAGGCGGTCGTCATCGAGGAACTCGTCGATCGATTTCACATTGCCGATGTTCTCGCGGTAATATTCGGTCTCGCGCTGGACCATCGGCTGGTTCTGGACGCGGTCGAGCGACTGGTTGATGTCGCGCGTTATCAGCTGGTAGCTCGCAAATGTATTGATCACGTGTCGCCTCCGCAGGCGGTTGCCGGCAACCTGTCTCTAGAGGCGCTTCCTTGCGCGAGGCTTTTGCCATTGCCGCGCCGGTGGCAAGTCGATCACCACGGCCGGCTTCCGTGCCTTCAAGCCTCGCGCAAGCCATGGCCGGTAGTTCCAGATCAGTGAATCGGGTTTGCGGGGTCTGGATCCTTGGGCATTATCATCGGGTTGGTCGTTACATTTGGCTGCGTGCTTGGCGGCTACATGGCGATGGGCGGTTACATGGACGTCCTGATGCAGCCATGGGAACTCGTCATCATCGGCGGCGCGGCGCTGGGCATCTATCTGATCGCGAATTCGTTCTCGACGGTGAAGGATACCGGCCGGGCCCTGCTGGAGGTTCTGAAGAACAACATCCCCAAGGAGCAGGACTATCTCGAGGTCCTCGGCGTTTTGCACAGCCTTATGCGTGAATTGCGCACCAAGTCGCGCAACGAGGTCGAGGCGCATATCGACGCGCCGCAGGAATCAGTGATATTCCAGGCCTATCCCAAGGTGCTCGCCGACGATCACCTGACGCATTTCATTTGCGACTATTGCCGCATCATCATCATCGGCAACGCACGGCCCTTCGAGATCGAGGCGTTGATGGACGAGGAAATCCAGACCATCCGTCACGACCTGCTCAAGCCCAGCCACGCGATGCAGACGGCCGCCGACGGATTGCCGGCGCTGGGCATCGTCGCGGCCATCCTCGGCATCATCAAGGCTATGGGTGCCATTGACCAGTCGCCCGAGATTCTCGGCGGGCTGATCGGTGCCGCACTGGTCGGGTCGTTCCTCGGCATCTTCCTGGCCTATGCGCTGGCAGGACCCTTGGCGGTGAAGATGAAATATGTGCGCGACAAGCGTTTGCGCCTCTACATCATCGTCAAGCAGACGCTGCTCGCCTACATGAACGGCTCGCTGCCGCAGGTAGCGATCGAGTTCGGCCGCAAGACGATCTCCTCGCACGACCGGCCTTCCATCGACGCCGTCGAGCAGAGCACGCTCAACACCGGCGGTGCCGAAGCCAAGAAGGCGGCGTGAACCATGTCGCCTCGCGCAGTTCGGATCACGGCCCGATGAGCACCGCTGGCGAGACCGCGCGCAACCATGTGGTGGAGAGCCTGCTCGGCAAGACCGGCGAACCGCAGCAGGTCATCGCCTCGGCCAAGGCGCTCGGGCAGCGTGTCCGCGGCGCGATTCTGGGCGAGATCAACGACCGGCTCGCCTTCGCCCTCGACATGGAGCTCAAATCGGCCAAGGTGACGCGGTTCGCCGATGCGCTGCCGACCGAAGCCTCCCACATGGCCATCTGCGTCGCGCCGTCGGCTTCCTCGTCGGACGCGCTCACCATCATGATCGATGCCGAAGCCACGGCGCTTCTGGTCAGCGCTGCGTTCGGCGGCGATCCCGACATCTCGGTGGCGCCGATCGACCGCGACCTGAGCGGCATCGAACGGTCCATCCTTGCCGATCTCTTCGAGGCCATCGCGAAGGCCTTCGAGGGCTCCGGCGAACGTGCGCTCGGCATCAGTTTCCCGCTGGGCGATGTCGTCACCGGGACGGAAATCCCGCGGATGCCGCGGCGTGACGGGCCGGCTGCCATCCTGGAGTTCCGGATCCACTCACCCGTCGCCTCCGGCGTCATCTCGGTGCTGATGCCGCAGCGCGTGCTCCTGACGCATCGCGCCGACGGTGTCGCCGAGGTCGACAGCCCGTTGGTGGCGTCGAAATGGCGGGCGCGCTTCAGCGAAGAGGTCATGCGCTCCAGGGTCAAGCTCGAGGCGACAGTCCCGCTTGCGAACTTTACCCTGGGCGAGATAGCCACCTGGCGGGTCGGCCAGACCATCGAAATGCCCGGCAATGCCCAGGCGCAGACGCGCCTGTCAGCCCGGCGCAAGACAATTTTCGTATGTGAGTTCGGAAAGCTGGGGAATCACTTTACGGTTCGCGTACGCCAGCCTTTCGATGCCGGACAGGATTTCCTCGACCGGCTCGTGAACAAATGATGCCCCCAAGGCAGGGCACCTGACCGGAGTGAGTTGATGGACCCCAACGCCAACGCTGTGCCGACCGACGACGACGAAGAAGACCAGTTGAGCGCGGCCATCGACGAGTTGCGCGACGTGCTGCACGAGGGTGCGGCGGCTGCGACCGAGAACGGCAATGGCATGGGGGCCTTCGTCGCCGCTGCGGCGACGCAGGAGAACCATGGCGTCATCATGGACATCCCTGTCGACGTGCAGATCGTTCTCGGCAGCACGGAGATGCCCGTCTCCGAGCTGATGGCCTTGCAGAAGGGGTCGACTGTCGCGCTTGACCGCCGGATCGGCGAGCCGGTCGATGTCGTGGTCAATGGCCGCAAGATCGCTTCCGGCGAGGTCACGGTTCTCGAGAACGACCCCTCCCGTTTCGGCATCAAGCTGACCCACATCGTCGATTCCAGCCGCCAGGGCTGAGGAACAGGTAGCCGAAGATCGCCCAGCCCATGTCCGAAAAGTCCAAAGCAGCGACCAGTTCTACCCGAGGCCTCTCTCAGTCGCAGAAGGCGGCCGCGATCCTCGTGGCAATGGGCAAACCCGCTGCCGGACGCCTGCTCAAGTTCTTCAAGCAGGAAGAACTGAAGGCGCTGCTGGAAGCCGCGCGCAAGCTGCGGACGATCCCGCAGAACGAGCTGGAGAAGATCGTCGCGGAATTCGAAACGGAATTCGCCGAGGGTGCCGGCCTGCTGGATTCGGGCGACCAGATGGACACCATCCTCAACGAATCGCTGCCACCGGAAGAATTCGATGCGCTGGTCGGCCGCAACCGGCCCGGCCGCGTCGAGGAGCCGCCATCGGTCTGGCCCAAGCTCGAGAAGCTGGAGCCGGCTCAGCTCGCCGGCGTGCTGGCCAAGGAGCATCCCCAGTCGATCGCCTATGTGATGAGCAACCTCTCGCCGCGCCAGTCGGCGCTGACCCTGCGCGAATTCGAGCGCCCGCTGCGTAGCGAAATCGTCAAGCGCATGCTGTCCATGACCCAGGTCAAGCCGGCCATGCGCACCCTGCTTGAAAAGCAGCTGCAGAACCGCGTCAGCGGTGACATGTTTGCGCGCAACAGCTCCGAGGGCGAGACCCGGGTCGCCAGCGTCCTGCGCGAGTTCGACAAGGACGAGATGGAAGAGGTGATGGGCGATCTCGAGAAAAGCGGTCTGCGCAATCTCGATGCCGTCCGCGCCAAGCTGTTCACCTTCGAGGACATTCTGGCGCTCTCCAAGAAGGCGCTGGTTCGCCTCTTCGACGATCTGTCGAGCGAGGTCGTCGCGCTCGCGCTCCGCAATGCCGATCCGGAAATCGTCGAGGCGGTGCTCGGTTCGCTCAGCGCCCGTGCCCGGCGCATGATCGAGTCCGAACTGTCCATGGATGTCGATCTCGGCGACGACGAGGTCCAGCGCGCGCGCAAGACGATTTCCTCGGCCGCGCTCGACCTGGCCGCCGCCGGCCAGCTCGAACTGCCCTCTCGCGATCTCGCCGCCTGAGGCGGATCTAGGGGGACGGCGTGGCCGAAGAAGCCGACAAGGACAGCAAAACAGAAGAGGCCACGGAGAAGAAGATCCGTGACTCCCTCGACAAGGGCCAGGTGCCCGTCGCGCGCGAGTTGCCGGCCTTTGCTTCCTTCCTGGCGATCCTGGCCTTCATGATCCTGTTCGCCGAGCAGGGCGCCGGGCAGCTTGGCACTTTTCTGTCGATCTTCTACGAGCGGGCCGACGAGTTTCACATCGACTCCGGGGACAACACGACCATTCTCCAGCAGCTCGTCTTTCTGGAGATCGCCAAAGTTCTGGGCTCGCTGGTGTTCCTGCTGATGCTGGCGGGGATCGGCGCCTCGGTCGTGCAGAACGTGCCGCGTTTCGTGTTGAACCGCATCCAGCCGCAAATGTCGCGCATCTCGCTGAAGAAGGGCTGGGAGCGGCTCTTCGGCAAGAAGGGCTGGGTCGAGTTCGCCAAATCGGTCGGCAAGATCCTTGTGGTCGGCGGCTTTCTCGTTTTCACGTTGAGCGAGGCGATGGATCGGCTACTGGCCGGCATGATCACCCACCCGATGGCCTTCACCTCGGTGATTCGCGACATCGGTGTCGAGATCGTCGTCACCATCGCCGCCGTCATGGTGGTGATCGCCGCGATGGATCTGCTGTGGTCGCGCTATCACTGGCGCGAGGATCTCCGGATGACGCGCCAAGAGGTCAAGGACGAGATCAAGCAGAATGACGGCGATCCGATCGTCAAGGCCCGCATGCGCTCGCTGCAGCGCGACCGGGCGCGCAAGCGCATGATGCAGGCAGTGCCGCAAGCCACGCTGGTGATCGCCAACCCGACCCACTACGCGATCGCGCTGCGCTACGTGCGCAGCGAGAATGCGGCCCCGGTCGTCGTGGCCAAGGGCCAGGACCTCGTTGCACTGAAAATCAGGGAAGTGGCCGAGGAACACGGCATTCCCGTCTTTGAGGAAGTCCGGCTTGCCCGTTCGATGTACGACCAGGTGAAGATCGACCAGATGATCCCCGCCCAGTTCTACCAGGCCATCGCCGAACTGGTCCGCACCATTTACGCAAGGACCGCGCAACCTTCGCCGGTTAAGGGTGTTTCATGAACCGCCAGCCAAACTCCATAGACCGGGAAATCGTCGTAGCCGAGGCCATCAAGGATGTGGTCAGCGAACTCCGCATGGTGGATGTCGCCGATTACATAGCCTTCATCCGCCTGGAGCGCTTTTCCTGCATTGCCGACATCGTGCAGTCGGCGTCCGAACTCTATCTCATGCCGGGCACGCTGTTGCTCGGACATGGCGGGGACGCGCGGGTGGCCTGGGAAACCAAGCCGTCGATCATGCTCGACCTGGAGCTGCGGGCAGCGGGTGCCTGCGTCTATTTCACCTTGCACATGGCCGCCGAGGCCGCGGCCGTTGAGGTGAACTATGTGTCCTTCGACAGTCCGGCAGAAGATCCCGACGACAACACCGCCTATCTGGCGGCTTCGCTCGAGAATGCCCGCATTCGCAAGAGGTGGGGGATCGCGGAGGCGGGGCGGGCTGCCTGAGCGCCATGCCCCGGCCGACATATCAGTCGAAGAGGCCGGCGCGCAGCGCCTTGGCAACCGCGTGCATGCGGTTGACGGCATTCAGCTTCTGCGTCGTGTTGGCGAGATACTGGTTGGCGGTGTGGATCGACAGTCCGAGCCGCCGGGCGATCTCGTCGCTCGTCAGACCATCGGCCGTCAGCTTGAGACATTCCAGTTCGCGTTTGGACAGCGCCGGCAGTCCGGCTTCGGCACTGATGCGGGAACGCGCGAATTCATCGAACAGCGAATAACAGCCGATATGGGCCGCGCTGAGCGCCTCGTCGTTCGGGCTCAGCCGGGTCGCAAAGACGGCGAGGCCGGTTCCGCCACGCTCGGATGCGAGCGGGAAGGCGATGCCGCCCGTCCGTCCGTCATCGGGCCCGGCGATCTGGCGTGTCCAGCGTGAACTGGATTCGGATGCCTCGCATCCTGGTGCGAGCCAGGTGGCCGGGGTGGCGGAGTCCATGACCACGGCCAGGCTGGCGTGCTGGCGCTTGAGGCTGGTGGCGTATTCGGGGCTGGAACTGGCGAGCGGCAGCAGCCGCAGGCTCGCGGCCGAGGCCAGGACCGAGAAGAGACAGAAATCCGGCGCGCCGAGAGCCGCGGCGACCGCGCGCATTCGCTTCTGCACCGGACCGCTGGACGGCGGCGTCAGGGCGACGAGATCCGCCGCTCCTTGGTCTTCCCCCAGATTCGTCGCGAGTGCCCCCACCCGTGCCATCGGCAGTCTCCCCTTAGATCAGTCTGTTCCTGATGGCCGTGGCCATGGCCATGGCGCGATTGCTCGCCGACAGTTTTTGAATCGCGTGCGTGACGTAACTGTTCACCGTGTTCGACGAGACGCCGAGGATCAGCGCCACCTCGTCCGTCGTCTTGCCCTCGGACACCCAGCGCAGGCATTCGCGCTCGCGCTCCGACAGCGGGTCGCCCGGCTCTACGATCAGCTCCGGCGTGATCCGCGACAGGGCGTAGGAAGAAATCATGTGGGCGTGGGCGATTGCCTCTTCATCGAGCCCTTCGCAGTCAGGCGCCGAGAAGAGGATACCGAATCGCGCCTGGCCGATCAGCAATTGCTGGCAGGCGAATGCGCGATGGCCGTTTCGTTTCAGTTCCTCCACCTCGGTCGGCGGCAGCAGGCCGGCGAGGCATTCGAGGGTAAAGGGCCTTGCCCGGGATCCGAGTGGCGTGGCCAGATGGCTGCGAACGATGCGGGCGAGATGCTCCTGTCCTATCGCCTGCAGCGCGTCGAACACCCAGTTGCAGGCGAGGATGCGGCTGTCTTCGTTGGCGCGCCCTGACAGGCACTGCACCACCACATAATGCTCGGCGCCGAGACGGGCGGTGATATCCCGCAGGAGCTCGACCAGCTCGCCGCGGCTCAGTGTCGGCTCGTAGCCGGCCTGCCTGAGCGTATGGGATGCGTCGATACTCATCTTGCCGAAAAATCTCCGCGCAGAATCCGTCCTCGTCCCCGGGTTCCCGAAGGGCTCCCAAGGTGTGGCTACGCATAAGCTTACATGGAACTTGCACGTCCGAATGAACGGGCAGACACTCTGGCAGGCGATGGCAAAACACCGATAAGGCCGCCGCCTACCGCTTGCCGTCGCGTCTCTGACCCGCTTACCGAAGCGGTGCGAATCAGCTGACGTCCCAGCCTGTGCCAACGGATAGGAAAGCGTGGGACTCACGTCAAGATTCCATGTGTCAGGATTTGCGAGGCGGGCCTGGTTGGGCGAATCCGCGGGAGCCGCGAAGCCTTGCTGCGGCTGGGATCGTGCGTGTTCGGAAGAGGAAGAAAAAAGTGGTCGAGCCGAGCGAGTGCGAGGTCGCGATCATCGGCGCGGGGGCTTGCGGCGGGCCGGTAGCGCCAGCCATCTGGCGGATGCTTCGGGTTTGTCATGTTCGACCAGAAATACCGTTCCGGCCACCATTCCACGGGCCGCTTGCCCGCCGTCTTCATCCACCACTCCGGCAAGCGACCATTCGCGGCATGACCCGCCCTGTCGCCGGCCGGCTTCGGTTGAACTATCTGTCGAGGACCTGGCGCACTTCAACCAGATTGGAGCGGAAGCGCAGGATGTAAAAACCGATCGTCGCGAGATGGGTCGGCATGATCCAGCCATCCTCGCGGCCATTGGAGATGATCAAGGGCTGGATGCGCAGCGCCGAGGTCATCTGGTCTTCCATCGCCTGCCACAGGGCCTCCAGGCCGCGCGTGGCGATGACCTCCTGGAAGTCATGCCGCGCGCCGAGCAGGATGCCGTGATAGCCGTAGAGCTGGCCGAAGGCGAACCAGAAGCGGTCGTCGGCGCGGGTGTCGAACCAGCCGGAATTGAAGTTCTCCGACCGCTCGCGCAGGATGGCCGAAGTCGAGCCGATGTCGTTGGCGATGCGGTCGAGGAACTGGACGAGATTGTCAGCCCGGGCGTCGAGCACCGTCTCGCAGGATTCCAGCCTTTCGTTGAAGGTGTTCAGGTTTTGCATCGCGGCGCGGTAGTAGCTCGGTGTTGGCGTCTTGGGGCCGAACGGGTCGATGCCGAAATACCAGGTGTATTCGTCGAACTGCATCGCACCGCGCGCCTCCTGCAGCGCCTGGTCGACCTGGCTGGTGCCGCGAACACGGCCGAGCGAATCGACGAGTTCCACGGTGGTTCGGCGCACCGCCTGGTTCACGCCGCGCTGGAAGGAAGCCTTGTTGTCGAAGAAGGGCGTGTGGTCCCAGGAAATGCCGAAAAAGCCCAGCCTGTAGAGCAGCATGGACGAAATCCAGGCGTTCTGGTTGACGTTGAAATCGATGAGCGCGGCGGAGGCTTCCGCGATGCCTGAGCGGGTGCAGGTGCGCAGCACGCCGTCATCCGATCCGACGGGTTCCGTCTGGGCGGTGTCGGCGGGCGCCGCCATGAAGCTCAACTGCGCGGGGTAATTCGGGTCGAAGCCGGTCCAGCGCTGCGTCTGGACGAAGAAATAGCCGTAGAAGACGATCAGCAGGACGATAAACGCGATGAGCGGCCCCTTGATCCACCAGCGCCGCCCGTAGATCCAGGAACCACCCCGCACGAAGGGTGCGAAAAGCCAAGTGACGAGGGCGCGCCAGACGCCAACCACCGCCGCCCAGACGCGTGCCAGGAATTCCTTCAGCCGCTCGAACATGTGCCCGCCCCCTTCAGCAGATAAAACGCCAGGCCCGCGTCGCCAGCCTGCCACCGGCATCAGATAGGAACCCCACGATGCCGCCACAATGCAGCTCGGTCTCCGATCCACTCACTCCCGCGCAAAACCGATCATGTCCTCAGGCGTGATGCGGCCCATCTCCTCTTCCCAGTGCTTGCGGCAGAGCGAGATGTAGACATCCTTGCCGATGGCGACCTGTGCGCCCTGGCGTGCCACCTTGCCGTCAGCGCCGAGGCGGACCACCATGGTCGCCTTGCGACCACAGCGGCAGATGGTTCGCACTTCCCGCAACTCGTCGGCGATGGCGAGCAAAGCCTGCGAGCCAGGAAACAGACGACCCTGGAAGTCGGTCCTGAGCCCGTAGCACATGACGGGGATGCCAAGCCGGTCGGCGACACGCGCGAGTTGCCAGACCTGCTCTTCCTCCAGAAACTGCGCCTCGTCCACGAAGACGCAATGGGTTGTGGCATGCCGGTGATGCTCCCCGATGCGCGCGAAGAGGTCGTCGCCCTCCCGAAACATTTCTGCATCGGCTTGAAGTCCGATCCTGGAGGCGATGTAGCCGGCCTGCTCGTCCTTACGGTAGTGGCCGGCGACAAACAGCATGGTCGACATGCCCCGTTCGCGGTAATTGTGCGCCGCCTGCAGAAGCAGCGTCGTCTTGCCGGCATTCATCGCCGAGTAGTGGAAATAGAGCTTGGCCATGGCCCATTAATATCGCCATGATAGCCGGCGCGAGAGCCGAACGGCGCTCTTCCACGGAAAAGCGCGGCACTTCGATCTGCCTTGAAGCTTGAAACGCCTGCGAAATGGTGTTTGGCTCTGCGCCACTTTTCCAAGGGCTGGCCCGAACGCGCCTGGTCGGCCTCTCTACCTCGAAACAGGAAATCAGGGAGACGTCTTCATGTCCCGCAGTGCAATTCTTGCCGCAACCCTCAGCCTTTCGACAGCCCTCGGCAGCGGAATGGCCTTCGCCTCCGATCCCGAGGCCTGCCAGACGGTGCGCTTCTCCGATGTGGGCTGGACCGACATCACCGCCACGACCGCCACCGCCTCGGTGGTTCTCGAGGCCCTCGGCTACACGCCCGACACGCAGTTGCTCTCCGTGCCCGTGACCTACACCTCGCTTTCCAACGGCGATATCGACGTCTTCCTCGGCAACTGGATGCCGACCATGGAAGCCGACATCGCGCCCTATCGCGAGGATGGTTCTGTCGAGACGGTCACCACGAACCTGACCGGCGCCAAGTACACGCTGGCGGTGCCAGCCTATACCTACGAGGCCGGTCTGCAGAGCTTCGAGGACATCGCCAAGTTCAGCGATGAACTCGATGGCCAGATCCACGGCATCGAGCCCGGCAATGACGGCAACCGACTGATCCTCGACATGATCGAGGCCGACCAGTTCGGGCTGAGCGACTTCGAACTCGTCGAGAGCTCGGAGGCCGGCATGCTGTCGGCCGTGACACGCGCCGCGCGCCAGGAACAGCACATCGTCTTCCTCGGCTGGGCGCCGCATCCCATGAACGCCAATGTCGAGATGCAGTATCTGTCGGGCGGCGACGACATTTTCGGCCCCGACTACGGTGGCGCCACCGTGCATACCAATGTGCGCGCCGGCTACACCGACGAATGTCCGAATGTCGGGCGTTTCCTGGAGAACCTCGTCTTTTCGCTCGAAATGGAAAACGAGATCATGGGCGCCATCCTCGACGAGAACCAGGATCCCGAGGCGGCGGCGACCGCGTGGCTGAGCGAGAACCCCGAGGTGCTCGATGTCTGGCTGGCCGGCGTGGAGACGTTCAAGGGCGGCGCCGACTCGGCCGAGACCGTCCGTTCGGCGCTCGGCATCAACTGAGGACGCCATGGGCGTAGCGGCGGCCGGCCTGAAGGCCGGCCGCCTTCGTCCGGGCCGGGGGCAATGACAGGACAATGGACCCGATCACGCAATTCGTCGCGGGATGGAAGATCCCCATCGGCCAGTGGGGCAGGAGCTTCTTCGACTTCCTGACCACCAATTTCGGCTGGTTCTTCGATTCGCTCGCCGACGGGTTGAGCTCGATCCTCGGCGGGCTGGTCGATCTGCTCCTGATGCTGCCGCCCATCGTGCTGGTGCTGGCCATCGCCGCACTCGCCTACGCGCTGAAGCGGTCCTGGAAACTGACGCTCGGGGTCATCGTCGGCCTGCTGTTCATCGTCAACCAGGACATGTGGGACGAGACCGTCGAGACGCTGGTGCTGGTCGTGGCCGCGGCCACCACGTCGATGGCGCTCGGCGTGCCGATCGGCATCTGGGCAGCGCACAATCCGCGCGTCTACCGCGTGCTGCAGCCGATCCTCGACCTGATGCAGACGCTGCCGATCTTCGTCTATCTTATCCCCGTGCTCATCCTGTTCGGTCTCGGCATCGCGCCCGGCATGATCGTGACGGTGATCTTCGCCATGCCGGCGCCCATCCGGCTTACCTATCTCGGCATCACCTCGGTGCCCAAGCCGATGATCGAGGCCGGCCAGGCTTTTGGCGCGACCAGGCGCCAGCTGCTCTGGAAAGTGGAGCTGCCGTCTGCGACGCCCGCCATCATGGCCGGTCTCACCCAGTGCATCATGCTGTCGCTCTCGATGGTGGTGATCGCCGCGCTGATCGGCGCCAACGGGCTCGGCCGCCCCGTCGTGCGCGCGCTCAACACCGTCAACATTCCACTCGGGCTTGAAGCAGGACTGGCCATCGTGATCCTCGCCATCATCCTCGACCGCATGGCCCGTATCGGCAAGGATCCCACCCGATGACGGTCGCGGTCGAGTTCAAGGACGTCACCATCATCTTCGGCGACAACAAGGAGCAGCGCAGCGCAGCCCTCGCGATGATCGATGCGGGCGCGTCGCGCGAGGATATCTCGGAAAAGACCGGCGTCGTGCTGGGCTGCGCGGGTGCCAGCCTTACGGTCGAGAAGGGCGAGATCTCGGTCCTCATGGGATTGTCGGGATCGGGCAAGTCGACCTTGCTGCGGGCCGTCAACCGGCTCAACCAACCCGAACGCGGCGAGGTCATCGTCCATGATGGCGACTGGTCGGCCGATGTCGTCTCCTGCTCGGTGAAGGAACTGCGCAAGATCCGGCGCGAATGCGTGGCGATGGTCTTCCAGCAATTCGCGCTTCTGCCGTGGCGGACGGTGGCGGAGAATGTCGGCTTCGGCCTGGAACTGGCCGGGGTTCCCGCCAAGGAGCGCAAGGAGCGTGTCGCCGCCCAGCTCGAGCTTGTCGGCCTTGCGGACTGGGCCGGCAAATACGGGCATGAACTTTCGGGCGGTATGCAGCAGCGCGTCGGGCTGGCGCGCGCCTTCGCCACCGAGGCGCCGATCCTGCTGATGGACGAGCCGTTCTCCGCGCTCGATCCGCTGATCCGCACCAAGCTGCAGGACGAGCTGATGGAACTGCAGGAAAAGCTGCAAAAGACCATCGTCTTTGTCAGCCACGATCTGGAAGAGGCGCTGAAGATCGGCAACCGCATCTCCATCATGGAGGGTGGCCGCATCGTGCAGACGGGCACGCCGGAAGAGATCGTGCTGTCGCCTGCCAACGACTATGTGCGCGAGTTCATCTCCAACGTGAATCCGATGTCGGTGCTGACGGCCTGGAACATCATGCGCGACGCGCGTGACCTCGAAACCGCCGGCGAGGGCTGGCTGTGGCTCGACCGCCGCCGCACGACGCGCTTCAAGTTCGACAAGAACATGCTGGTGGTCGATGCCGAAAGGGGCGGGGCCCCGGCCATCTGGGTCTCCTGCGAGAACATCGAGCGCTTGCCGGAGGACAGGCCACAGGTCTTCTGGGCCTCGGCCGGCACGCCGCTGAAGACGGTCATCCGCGCCATGCACCAGTCGCACACCGCGCCTGTCGCGATCTTCGACGACCAGTCGCGTTTCCAGGGAGCGATCGGCGTGCAGGACGTGCTCAAGGCCGTCGTCCGACGCTGAGGATACGCCCCGCGAGCAAGAACCGCCTCGCAGTCCCAACCTCCAGAATCAGAAGAGCCGGCCACTGGCCGGCTCTTTTGTCTCGTTCGTCCAAACTCAGCGCATCGTATCCGGCAGGAAGAGAACGATGGCGGGGAACAACAGGATCAGCCCCAGCCGTATGATGTCGGTCAGAACGAAGGGCATGACGCCGGCATAGATCTTCTGAAGACTGACATCTCGCGCAAGCGAGTTGATGACGAAGACGTTCATGCCGATCGGCGGCGTGATGAGGCCGAGTTCGACCGTCATCACGATGACGATGCCGAACCAGATCGGGTCGAAGCCCAGCGCCATCGCCACGGGGAAGAGGATCGGGATCATCAGGATGATCATCGCCATGGCGTCCAGGATGCAGCCCAGAAGCAGCAGGAACAGAAGGATGATCAGGAGCGTGGGGTAGGCGCCGAGGTCGAGCGCCAGCAGGTAGTTTGCAATCTTCTGCGGCACCTGGGTGATGGTCAGGAAATAGCCGAACAGGATCGCTCCGATCAGGATCATGAAGATGCCCGCGGTAACCTGGATGCTCTCGAGCAGGCACTGGAACAGCTTGCGCCAGCCCAGGCGGCCACGCGCGGCCGAGATGATGATGGCGCCCGCCGCTCCCATGCCGGCCGCTTCCGACGGCGTGAAGATGCCGCCATAGATGCCGCCGATGACGAAGGCGAACAGGAGGATGATCGCCCACACGCCCTTCAGCGAAGCCATGCGCTCGCCCCAGCCGGCGCGCTCCTGCACCGGCAGGTCGATCTTGAAAACGGCGAGATAGATCCGGACGGTGGCCAGATACATCAGGATGGCGAGTACGCCAGGCACGACGCCGGCTATGAACAGGCGGCCGATGTCGGTGTCGGTGAGAACGCCGTAGATGGCGAGCACGATCGACGGCGGGATGAGGATGCCGAGTGTGCCGCCGGCCGCGATCGTGCCGGTGGCGAGCGAATCGGGATAGCCGTAACGGCGCATTTCCGGCAGTGCCACCTTCGACATCGTGGCGGCAGTCGCGACGGACGAGCCGGAGATAGCCGAGAAACCGCCGCATGCGGTGATCGTCGCCATGGCGAGACCGCCCTTACGGTGTCCCATGAAAGCGTTTGCGGCACGGTAGAGCTCGCTGCTCATGCCGGAGGCCGAGGCCACGGCACCCATGAGAATGAACATGGGGATGAGCCCGAGCGAATAGTCGGTAACGGTGCGGATCGGCGAGATGGCCAAAAGGTTGAGTGCCGGGTTCCACGCCGCCAGGATACCGAAGCCGCCAATGCCCACCATGCCCATGGCGACGCCGATCGGCACCCGCGCAAGCAGGAGGATGAACAGGACGGCGAAGCCGCCAATCGCTACGAAATCGGCTGTCATCATGATTTGGCTGCCGTGGATTCAGGAGTGGGAGCATTGAAGTTGATGATGGCGCGCAGGATGCGGGCAAGCAGCACCAGCACGCAGAAAGCGATGCCCAACCAGGCGATGCCATAGAAGGGCCAGACCTGGATCGACATCTCGAAGGTGGTCTGCCGCGAGGCCCTGACCTGCCACACCTGCCAGTAGAGCATCCAGGCGATGCCGGCGACAAAGACGCAGAAGACCATGTCGGCGAAGATGTCGAGGGCGCGCTGGACGGGCACCGGCAGGAACTGCCAGAGGATGTCGACCTGGATGTGCTCACCGCGCCAGCAGGCTGCCGCGATGCCCCAGAAGATGGCGACGCCGAGCAGCAGCCGGCTGATGTCGAAGGAGCCGGGGAATGGCAAGTTGAACACATATCGCATCAGCACCGCAGTGAAAGTCAGTGTGGTGATGATGGCCAGAAAGATGCCGGCTGCTCCGTCGACGACGAATGCAATACGGCCGATGACACGTTCGAAAGCACGCATGTCGGTAATGTCCTCGGTAGTTCCCCCAGAGGCGCGACCGGTCCGCCTCCACGATTCGGCGCGCGCAGATGGCGACACTAGCCGTCCGCGCGCGCCAAGTCGATTGATGCGATTCAGTAGGCGGAGTCGCGCTCTTCCAGTTCCGAAATCAGGTCCGACAGAGCCTTGTCGGGGTCGTGACCGGCCTCGCGGACTGCATCTGCCCACCGCTCGCGCATGGGTTCGGCTGCCTCGCGCCAGAGGGCGACTTCCTCGTCCGTCGGTGCGTAGCCTTCGTGGCCTTCCATCTCGAGCAGCTTGCCGCGACCCGAATCTTCCTCGTCGGCCCAGCCGGTCGCCACCCGCTCGGCCCACTCGGTCGTGCAGTGCTCGTCCATGACCTGGCGCTGGTTGTCCGACATGTTGTCGTAGCTGGCCTGGTTCATGACCCACGCAAAGGTGGTCGCGTAGAAGGGCATGTCGAGGTGATAGTTCACCGCGGCATCGATGCCGAACAGCAGGATCGAATTCCACGGGAAGGTGATGGCGTCGGCCACGCCGCGCTCCAGCGCGTCGCGCGATTCGGGTGCCGAAACCTGGAAGTTCTGCCCGCCCATCTCGCTGATGAAGGCGGCCATGGTCGCGTGGGCGGGACGAACGTTCATGCCGCTGATGTCGGCTGGAACGCGGATCGGCTCGCGCGAATGGAAGGTGCCTGGCGAATGCAGGTGCATCAGGCAGAACTTGACGTCCGGCATCTCCTGTTCGGCATATTCCCGGTACCAGGAATCGATGGCGGCGGATCCGCCCTTGGCGTTGGACACCATGAACGGCAATTCGCCCGCGGCGATGACGGGGAAGCGGCCTGGCTGGTAGCCAGGGTTCACGAAGGCGATGTCGGCGATGCCGTCACGGGCCATGTCGTAATGGTCGTTGGCCTGGCCGAGCTGCTGTGCGGGGTACAGGGTGACGGTGATCGAGCCTTCCGACGCCTCGTTGATCGACTGGGCCCACTGCTCCATGCCGTGCACCTGGATGGGGTGCGTCGGGGGAACCCAATGGGCGAGGCGAAGTTCGACGGGATTGTCGGAAGCGGACGCGGAGCCTGCGCTGATGGCCAGGGCGCATGCGCCGGCGAGTGCGAGGGACGTGGTTGTGCGAAGCATCTTGTTCCTCCCGATGCTGGTTTCCTCCTGCCTCCGCGGCGAATGCTTGTGGGCGCTCACCGGTCGGCTGTGCCAGACCATAAGGCCGGACGGCGTATTCTGGCAACAGGTTTGTTTTCAAACTATACTGTTGCATAACCATTACATCTGATTGCATGTTGAAGCGCCACGCAACCCTGGCGTAGCAGAGGCCATGCGGCGCGAGGGAGATGGCAGGCGAGTGCGGAGGGAGGACTGCGCTTTGAGCGACAATCTGTTGGACAGCGGTCACGCGAAAGCGGGCCATCGGCCGGCCGGCGACTTCGATCCCGGCATACTCGAGACCTATATCGCCTATCATCTGCGTCTGGCTCAGAACGCCTCGTTCCGCGCCTTCCAGCGCAAGACTGGCCAGAACGACCTGAAGCCCGGCTGGTTTGCGGTTCTGTCGCTGATCGGCGACAATCCCGGCATCACGCCGATGTCGCTGTCGCGCGGCAGCGGCCGCGACAAGTCGACCCTGACGCCGGTCCTGCGCGACATGCTCAAGGGCGGCTATGTCGAGCGCACGGCCAGCACGACGGACCGGCGCAGTTACGGATTGACGCTGACGGAGGTCGGCCGGCGGCGCCTGGCGGAACTCTCCGCCCATGCCGCCGATCACGACGCCCGTCTCGATGCCATCGTGGGCGACCGCAAGGCGGAACTGATTGCCATTCTCAGGCGGATCGCCGCCGAGATCGAGTGAGCCAGGTTTGGGTGGGCCTTGAAAAGGCGCCGAAAAGATGTTTGATACCAAACTAGTTTGGGGTCGCGTAACCGGCCCGGAGGAGGACAGGACATGCTCGAACGATCCCCAACCATTTCGACCGACAGCAGCGACAAGGCCGAGATGACGGCCGGCGCCGCGCTTTTCACGCGGCTGAAAGCGCTGGGCGTCGATTATGTCTTCTGCAATTCAGGCACCGATTTCCCGCCGATCATCGAGGGTCTGGCGGAAGCCGCGGCCAACGACACCGATCTGCCGGAAGCCGTGGTCATTCCCCATGAGCATGCGGCCGTCTCCATGGCGCATGGCTATTATTTCGCGACCGGCAAGGCGCAGGCGGTGATCCTGCACACCAATGTCGGGCTCGCCAATGGCGCCATCGGCGCCATCAACGCCGCCACCGACCAGGTGCCGATGATCCTTATGTCCGGTCGCACGCCGGTGATGGAAAAGGACCGTTTCGGTGCCCGTACCGTTCCGATCGGCTGGGGCCAGGAGATGCGCGACCAGACCAGCCTGGTGCGCGAGGCCTCCAAATGGGACTACGAACTCCGGTTCCCGGAGCAGGTGTCCGAGATCCTGGACCGGGCGCTCGCCATCACCAATTCGCACCCCAAGGGCCCGGTCTATCTCAGCCTCCCGCGCGAAGTGTTGTGCGAGAACGTGCCCGCCGAGGGCATGGGGCGACCGGCCCTGATGCAGCCCAATGTCGGCGGGCCGGATGCGGCCAGCATCGAACTCGCCGCGCGCTGGCTGTCGGAAGCGCAGGCGCCGCTGATCATCGGCCAGCGGGGCGCCGGCAGCGACGCGGGCTTTGCCGCACTGTCGAGGCTCGCCGGCGACTGGTCGATTCCGGTCAGCCAGTGGTGGGCCTCCGCCAACATGATCGCGTCCGATCATCCGTCGAATGTCGGCTGGTCGCTGGACCCCTTCATCTCGGAAGCCGACGTCATCCTCGTCGTCAACTGCTTGGCGCCATGGTCGCCCGACGTGCACAAGACGCGGCCTGACGCCAAGGTCATCCATCTCGGCCCCGACCCGTTGTTCTCGCGCTTCCCCGTGCGCAACTTCCGCTCCGACCTGTCGATCGCCTGCGAGACCGGCGCCGGGCTGGTGGCGCTGAAGGATGCCATGCACGAGCGCATGCACCGCCATGTCGGCGCACGCATGAGGCGTAAGGAGCAGCTTACGGAGCGGGTGACGGAGATTCGTGCCAAGGCCGATCAGGAGGCCGCCGCCAGCCACCCCATGACCAAGGCGCATGTGGCACGAGTGCTTTCCGACGCTATCGAGGGCAAGGGTGCGCAGTTGGTCAACGAACTCGGCTGCCCGCTCGACTACATGACCATCCGCGAGCACCAGGCCTGGCGCCAGGAGCCGCATTCGGGCGGGCTCGGCTGGGGCCTGCCCTGCGCGCTCGGCATGCAGATCGCGGACCGCAGCCGCCTCGTAGTCGCCACCATGGGCGACGGCTCCTACATGTTCGCCAATCCGGTCGTCTGCCACCAGATCATGGAGGCGCTGGACCTGCCGGTACTGGTCGTGGTGCTCAACAATTCCGAATGGGGCGCGGTGCGCCAGTCGGTGGTTGGCCTCTATCCCGACGGCTACGCCGCCAAAGCCAACCGCATGCCGCTCACCTCGCTGCAGCCGAGCCCCGACTTCACCAAGGTCGCGGAAGGCAGCGGGCATTATGCGGTGCGTGTCGACCAGGCCGAAGATTTGGCCAAGGCCTTCGCCGATGCGATCCGCCATATCGAGGAAAAGCGCAAGCCGGCGCTGGTCGAGGTGACGATCCGCTAGGGCCGTCCCTACCAGGGCAGCCTTTCGCCCGTGCGATCGAAGAAGCCGCCATTGGCATCGCCGGGCAGGCTGTCGAGCATTGCGACGATTGCCACGGCCGCCGCTTGGGGTGTCTGCAGCGCCAGTCCTGCCTTGGCGAAGGGCGCCGACAGTTCTGTGTCCACCGTGCCGGGATGCACGGCGACGCACAGCGCCTGGCGGTGGGTGCGCGCAAGCTCGATCGCGGCGGTGCGCACCAGCTGGTTCAGCGCGGCCTTCGATGCGCGATAGCCGTACCAGCCGCCCAGCCGGTTGTCGCCGATGCTGCCGACCTTGGCCGACAGGGTTGCGAACGTTGCCCGTCCGTCGCGTTGCAGGATCGGCAGGAAGTGCTTCATGAGCAAAGCCGGGCCGATGGCGTTGAGCGCGAAGTTGCGTGCCAGCCTGTCGGCGTCGAGATCGCGCAGGCTCTTTTCGGGCATGGCGTCTTCATCGTGCAGGAAGCCGGTGGCGTCGATCACCAGCCTTACGCCGCCCTGGCCGGCACAGTAACGCGCGGCTTCCGCGATGCTCTTTTCGGCCATGAGGTCCAGCGGCGGCGTGCTCGACCGCGACAGCCGGACGACACGCTCGTAAGCGCCGTCCTCATCCAGCCTGGCGGCGATGGCCGACCCGATGCCGCCGCTGGCGCCGATCACCACGGCCAGCCCCTGTCTCTCCGTCATCTGGCCTCCGCGCGGACCGCGAGTGCCTGCAGCCTCGGCCTGATCCTCAGGAAACCGCGATAGGATTTTTCGAGCAGCGCCAGCACGAACCGGTTGCGCGCCAGAAGGCCCAAGGGGCGCAGGGCAGGGATGGCGCGCCACATGGCGGCGAAGGCTTCGGCGCCGGAGACGATTTTGCCGTTTTCGCGGGCGTGGAAGCGGGCCAGCAATTCGCCGCGGTCGATCGGGCAGCCGGCATCACCTTCGGCGACATCGAGGAAGTCGATCGCGCTGCGACTGTCGAGCCTGCGCATCAGAGCGATCTCGCGCCGACACAGGGGACAGCCGCCATCGAACCAGACCGTGAGCTTTTCCATGATGACAGAAATAGGCCGGCCGGCCATTTTGGCCAGACGCGGGGGCTGCGACGGCTGGCCGCGTGTCTCAGGTCGGGGAGGGCCGCAGGAAATCCATCGAAAGGTCTTCCGCGCGCGGGCACCCGATCAGGCCCAGCGTCCGCTCGACATCCTGATGCAGCAATTCGATGACGCTGGACGCGCCGTCCTGGCCGGCCGCCGCCATGCCGAACAGTGTGGCGCGGCCGAGCAGCACCGCGTTCGCGCCCAGCGCCAGTGCCTTGACGATGTCGGCGCCCGAGCGAAACCCGCCATCGACCATCAGCATGCGCCCCTCGGGCGCCGTGACTTCGGCCAGGATATCGATCGGCGCCGGCATGTCTTCCAGCTGGCGCCCGCCATGATTGGAGATCACTACCCCATCGACGCCGAGCTCAAAACAGCGCCGTGCATCGTCGGCGCGCATCACGCCCTTGACGATCAGGCGATGCGGCCAGTCCTGGCGCAGCCGCGCCAGATCCTCCCAGTCGAAGGAGGTATCGAGCTTGCGCTGCATCAGCACGGCCTGCGACGCCGCGTCGCCGGCGTTGTCGACCGCCATGTTGCCGAACTGCGGCAGCCCTTTGGCCAGCTGGCTCAGCGCCCAGGCCGGGCGCAGCGCGCAGTCGGCGAAGAAGCGCGGCTTCATGCGGAAGGGCACGACAAAGCCGTTGCGCGTGTCGCGCTCGCGGCGCCCGCCGATCTGGCAGTCGACCGTCAGCACCAGCGTGCGACAGCCCGCATCCAGCGCGCGCCGGCACAGCGCGGCGGCAAAATCGCGCTCCATCACATAGAGCTGGAACCACCACTCGCCGTCGCAGGCCTTGGCGATCTCCTCGATGGAGCTCGTCGCCGCCGTCGACAGCACGAAGGGTATGCCGGCCTTCGCCGCCGCGCGCGCCAGCATCGCGTCGCCGCCGGGCCGTGCCGCACCGTTGAGCCCGGTAGGGCCAACGATGAAGGGCATCGGCAGACGGCCATCGAAGAACGGCACCGAGGCGTCGCGCGCCGAGGCATCGACCAGGACGCGGGGGCCGAACAGGATGCGGTGCAGGGCATCGCGGTTGCGGGCCAGGCCGCGCTCGTCGCCCGCCCCGCCATCGATATAGTCGAACACGGCGCGTGGCAGGCGGCGCTTTGCGAGCTTGCGGTAATCCTCGACGCTGGCCGGGTTGCTCATCCCTTGCGCGACCTGAACAGGGCCGCCACGTCGAAGCCGGCGGCGCGGGCATCGTCGAGCGTCACGGGCTGGTCGGAAGACAACAGCTTGCGGGCCGCCATGTGGTCGGCCGGTGCATTCACCGTCTCGACGCCGATCAGTTCGTCGCGCCGGAAACAGAGCACCGTCAGCTTGCCGTCGCCGCCCGAAAACACTTCGTGATGGTCCGCGCCCACGGCGAGGCCGGCAATCTGCAGCTTGTGGGGCCCCTGGTCGCTCCAGAACCAGGGCAGCGCGGCATAACGCTCTTCCTTGCCGGTCAGGCGCTTGGCCAGGCACTTGGCCTGGTCGACCGCGTTCTGAACCGATTCCAGCCTTGTGGGCATGCCGTCATGGCCGAATGGGAAGGAGGCGCAGTCGCCGAGTGCTGAAATGTCGGGGTCTTCGGTCGCCAGCCGGTCGTCGACCCGGATGCCGTCATGGACGTAGAGACCGGCCGCTTCCGCCAGTTCGCCATTGGCCACCACGCCAGCCGCCACCAGCACCAGATCGGCGGCAATCGTCGATCCGTCCTGAAGCCGCACGCCGGTCGCCTTGCCGTTCGATCCGGTGATGCCGCTTGCCATCGTGTCGAGGCGCACGTCGATGCCGGCGTCGCGGTGGGCGGCCAGAAAATGCGCCGAGACCGGCGGTGAGACGACGCGCGACATCAGCCGGTCGGTCGCCTCCAGCACCGTCACCTCGGCGCCCATGGCGCGCGCGGTCGCGGCGATCTCGAGGCCGATGAAGCCGCCGCCGATCACCGCCAGGCGCCGCGTCGAGGCCAAAATCTGGCGCAGGGAATTTGCATGGCCGAGCGTGCGCAGGTCGACCACGCCTTCGAGGTCGATCCCTTCGATGGGCAGGCGCCGGTTGCGCGCACCGGTGGCCAGCACCAGATGGCCGTAGCCCAGCCGGCGCCCGTCCTCGAGCTTGACCGTCTTGTGGTGCCGGTCGATCTCGGCCACCCGAGACCCGTCATCCAGCTTGATGCGGTTGGTCTCGAAGAAGCCTGCATCGCGGAAGCGCAGCCGGTCGGCCACGCCCTCCTTCAGATAGGCCTTGGAAAGCGGGGGCCGCTGATAGGGCAGGCCAGGCTCATCGCCGATAATGGCGATGGAGCCCTCGAACCCTTCCTGGCGCAGGCTGACTGCGGTCTGGAACCCGGCCTGGCCGGACCCGACGATGACGATGTCAAAATTCATGCCGTCTCGAAATTGCTGAACAGGATAAGTGTGCGATTGACTATACGCCGCGCGCTTCCTCGTCCAGATGGTTTGAGGAACGGTCGCCGACGTGAGGCGTGCGTCGGCACGGGCATCCCCCCATTTCGTCGGTTCTCCCGGCGGCCGGGCGGCCGCGGCCGCGTTCACGCTCGCGCATGTGAAAGAGGCCGAGCGCCACATGCTGGAGCGTGCGGAAATGAAACAGCGAAGTCGACAGCAGCTTTTCGCAATGTGACGCCATTGTGACTGTAACGTTGGGGCCGCCGCGCCCTCTACCCTGAACATTTCATGATCTCGTTGTGGCGGTTTCATGGATTGCGGTTTTGACATCCCGACCGCAATGGGAAATGTTGGGCCAGCAGATTTGGAAAAATGGGAGAGCGCAGATGAAATTCTTCAAAAGCAAGGGAAACGAGATTCCGTCCAAGGTGGCGGGTCTTGTCGATGCTGCCCGTGAGGGCCGGATGGATCGCCGCGAGTTCCTCGCCCTGGCCAGCATGTTCGGCGCCACGACGGCAACCGCCTACGGCATGCTGGGCCTTGTCGCCCCCACCGAGGCACGCGCCCAGGAGCCCAAGACCGGCGGCGTCCTGCGCGTCGCCATGGATGTTCGCGGCGACCGTGACCCGCGCACGGCCGACTGGTCGCAGATCGCCAACGTCCAGCGCCAGGTCCTCGAGCCGCTGGTGAAATACACCAAGGAATTCACTTTCGAGGGCTATCTCCTCGAAAGCTGGGAGATCAACGAGGACGCCACCGAATACCTGCTCCATGTGCGCGAGGGCGTGACGTGGAACAATGGCGACACCTTCGACGCCGATGACGTGATCTACAACATCACCCGCTGGTGCGACGAGGGCGCCGAAGGCAACTCGATGGCGCAGCGCATGTCCTCGCTGATCGAGGACGGCAAGGCCCGCGAAGGCGCGATCGAGAAGGTCGACGACTACACGGTCAAGCTGACCCTGAACGCATCCGACATCTCGATCATTCCGGGCATGGCAGACTATCCGGCGCTCATCGTTCATCCCTCCTTCGACGAGACGGGCGCCGATTTCGTGGGCAACCCGATCGGCACCGGTCCGTTCGAACTCGTCGATCACCAGGTCGGCAACCGTGCCGAATTCAAGCGCCGCGAGAATGGCGGCGACTGGTGGGGCGGTGAAGTCTATCTCGATGGCGTCGAGTTCATCGACTACGGTACCGACCCGGCCGCGATGGTCTCGGCATTCGAGGCCATGGAAGTCCACACCAACTACGAGACGACCACCGACTATGTGGCGATCCTCAACGGTCTCGGCCTGCAGCAGTCCGAGGTGCTGACCGCCAACACCATCGTTGCGCGTACCAATGTCGACCAGGAACCCTATGGCGACCAGCGCGTGCGCAAGGCCCTGCAGCTGGCCGTCGACAACGCGACGGTGCTGGCGCTTGGCTATGGAAATGCCGGTCAGGTGGGCGAGAACCACCATGTGAGCCCGATCCATCCCGAATACGCCGAACTTCCGCCGATCGCGCGGGACGTCGAGGCGGCCAAGGCGCTGATGGAAGAGGCCGGCCAGATGGATTTCGAACACGAAATCATCACGGTCGACGAGGACTGGCAGCGCAACACGGGCGACGCCATCGCCGCCCAGCTTCGCGAGGCAGGTTTCCGGGTCCAGCGTACGGTGCTGCCGGGCTCCACCTTCTGGAACGACTGGACGCGTTATCCCTACTCGCTCACCATCTGGAACCAGCGCCCGCTCGGCATCCAGGTCATCCAGCTCGCTTACCGGACCGGCGGCTCGTGGAACGAGACGGCCTATACCAATCCGGAACTGGACGAGAAAATCGCACAGGCACTGACCATCGCCGATGATGACGAGCGGCGCGAGGTGATGCGCGACATCGAGCAGATCCTCCAGGACTCGGGCATCATCATCCAGCCCTACTGGCGCTCGATCTACAATCACTCGGCACCGGAGGTCCGCAACCACGGCATCCATCCGACCTTCGAGATCGAAGCCGCCAAGGTCTGGCTCGACACCTGATCCGACGAATGAAGAGGGGCCGAAAAGGCCCCTCTTCGCGCTTTGCTGAAGTAAACAAACAACAAGAACCTACCCCGGAGGGGGGCGATGCTGACTTTCATCCTGCGGCGTCTCGGCGTGATGGCGCTGACGATGCTGTGCCTGACTCTCATCGTCTTCTATCTCGTCAATCTGGAACCGAACCTCCGGCGCCTGGCGCTGAGCCAGATCGACATGCGCTCCTCCGAACAGCACATCGAAAGCTGGCTGACGCGGATGGGCTACCGCGAGCCCTTCCTGGTCCGCTACGGGCAATGGATCGGCGTCGTGCAGAAGGCGCCTGCCGTCGACGAGGCAGGCAATCCCGTTTCCCGGTTCCGCTACTGCGACGAGCCGACCGAACCCAGCTATTCCGGGGTGCTGCAGGGCGATTTCGGCTGTTCGACCACCTTCCGCACCACCGTATCCGAACGCATGTGGCCGGCGCTGGGCGCCACCGGCATATTGATGTTCTGGGTGATGATGGTGATGGTCCCGGTCTCGCTTCTGATCGGGATATTCGCCGGGATGCGCGAGGGGACAAGAACGGACCGAAGTCTGTCCATCGCTTCCATCACCACGACGGCGACGCCCGAATATGTGTCGGGCGTCATCTTCACCGTGGTCTTTGCCTCGTGGCTGGGATGGTTCAACGGGTCGGCCGCCACCGCGACCTCGCAGGGCATCACCTTCTCCAATTTCACGCTGCCGGTCATGACGATGGCGATCTACGGCATCGGCTACATCGCGCGCATGACGCGGGCCTCGATGATCGAGGTCATGACCCAGCAATATATCCGCACCGCCAGGCTCAAGGGGCTCAGTTTCGGCTCGGTCGTCGTCAAGCATGCGCTGAGAAACGCGCTGATCGCGCCGTTTACCGTCATCATGCTGCAGTTCCCCTGGCTCTTGACCGGCGTCGTCATCGTCGAGGTCATGTTCCGCTATCAGGGCTTCGGCTTCACGCTCGTCTCGGCAGCCGGCAACAACGACATCGACCTTCTGCTCGGCGCTTCGCTGGTATCGGTTGCCGTCGTGCTGTCGACGCAGCTCATCTCGGATTTGGGATATGCCTATCTCAATCCGCGCATTCGGGTTCAGTAGGGGAGGGGCCGGATGCAACTCGAATTTGTCGGCTGGCTCCAGATCCTGCTCGGTGTGCTGTGGCGCTTCTGGCCGGTCTGGTTGGCGCTCGCCATACTCTTTGCGCTGTCCTTCACCTTCAAGAACCGCCTCGGGCTCTACGGCCAGATCCTCGATACAGGCGTCGGCATTGCCGGCCTTTTTATCTGCGGCTTCTGGCTGTTTACGGCGATCTTCGCGGGCACCGTCGCGCCGTTCAATCCGCTCGGTCAGTACGCGATCATGAAGGATGCGCTGCCGGGGGCCATCGAGCCCAATTCGGGCCAGATCTTCCTGTTCGGCGGTGACACGCTGGCGCGCGACGTCTTTTCGCGCATGGTCTATGGCAGCCAGATCGTGATGATCATCGCGCCGGCCGCGACGCTGTTCGCGCTGATGGTCGGCACGACACTCGGCCTGCCCGCTGGCTTCTTCGGCGGCAAGATCGACACGTTCCTGTCGTTCCTCGCCAATCTCGTGCTCGCCTTCCCGGTGATCCTGCTCTTCTACCTGCTGGTCACGCCGGGCATCATGGAGACGCCGATCCCCTACACCATGGCGGGTGTGTTCTTCCTGTTCCCGATCATCTTCTTCTGCACGCTGTTTTACACCCGCTACAACCAGCGGCCGGCGCTTCTGGCGATCCTGATCGGGCTGACGGTCGCGATCGGCGGCTGGGTCTATACCGGCCTGGTCTTCGACGCCGATCCGTTCGGCATTGTTTCCATCCGCCCCAACGAGCTCAACATCTTCGTGGCTGTGGTCTTTGCGTCGGCGCCCGGCGTCTTCCGCATCGTGCGCGGGCTCTCGATGGACATCAAGACGCGCGACTATGTGGCAGCCGCTCAGACGCGCGGCGAGAGTTCGTGGTACATCATGCTGTGGGAAGTGCTGCCCAATGCGCGCGGGCCGCTCATCGTCGATGTCTGCCTGCGCATCGGCTACACCACGATCCTGCTCGGCACGCTCGGCTATTTCGGACTCGGTCTGGCGCCCGAAAGCCCGGACTGGGGCACGGCGATCAAGGATTCGAGCCGCCTGCTGCGCGCCTACATCCACCCGGCGCTGCCGCCGGTGGTGGCGCTCATGTCCTTCGTGCTCGGCCTCAACCTGCTCGCCGACGCGTTGCGCGAACAGTCGCTGAAGGATTGATGCCATGAACGAAACCGTCAAATCCGACAGCACACAGAGCGCGACCCCGATCATCGAGATCGAGAACCTCTCCATCTCCTTCTTCACCCGTGCCGGCGAGATTCCGGCAGTGATGGATTTTTCCTGTTCGGTCATGCCGGGCGAAGCGATGGGCATCGTCGGCGAATCCGGCTGCGGCAAGTCGACGGTCGCGCTCGGCATCATGCGCGATCTCTCCAATGTCGGGCAGATCGTCGGCGGGCGCATCAAGTTCCGAGGCCGCGACATGGGCGACCTGTCGGAGGAGGAGTTGCGCTCCATTCGCGGCAACAAGATCGCCATGATCTACCAGGAGCCGATGGCCTCGCTGAACCCGGCCATGAAGGTCGGCCGCCAGCTGATGGAAGTGCCGATCATCCACGACAAGGTGTCGAAGGAAGAGGCCTGGGACCGTGCGCTCGAGATGGTCACGGCCGTGCGCCTGCCAGATCCCGAACGCATCATGAAATCCTATCCGCACCAGTTGTCGGGCGGGCAGCAGCAGCGCATCGTGATCGCCATGGCGCTTCTGTCGAAGCCCGCTTTGCTGCTGCTCGACGAGCCGACCACCGCGCTCGACGTCACCGTCGAGGCCGGCATCGTCGAGCTCGTGAAGGGGCTCGGCAAGGAGTTCGGCACCTCGATGATCTTCGTGTCGCACAATCTGGGCCTCATCCTGGAGACCTGCGACCGCATCACGGTGATGTATTCGGGCGAGGCGGTGGAAACCGGTACCGTCAAGGACGTCTTCGACCGGATGCGCCATCCCTATACGCAGGGGCTGTTTCGCTCGATCCCGCTGCCCGGTGCCGACAAGAACGAGCGCCCGCTGATCGCAATTCCGGGCCAGTTGCCCTTGCCGCATGAGCGCCCGAAGGGCTGCAATTTCGGCCCGCGTTGCCATCATTTTGTGGAAGGCCTTTGCGACGCTGGCGAGATCCCGATGATTCCGGTCGAGGGCCACGAGGCCCATCTGTCACGCTGCGTACGATTTGCCGAGATCGACTGGAAGGCCGTGCCCGAAGGCGCCACGGCCGATAAGGAACCGATCCGGCCCGGCGCACCGCTGCTCAAGATCGAGAACCTGAAGAAATACTACCACGTCGCCGCCAACGCCGTGTTCGGCGGCGGCGAGACGCGCACCGTCAAGGCCAATGAGGAGATCTCCTTCGAGGCGCGCGAGAGCGAGACGGTGGCCATCGTCGGCGAGTCCGGCTGCGGCAAGTCCACGCTGGCGAAGGTGCTCCTGGGGCTGGAGACCGCCACCGAAGGCACCATCATGCTCGGCAACACGCCGATCCACGATACGCCTGTCGAAAAGCGCGACACCGGGACGGTCGCCGCCATCCAGATGGTGTTCCAGAACCCCTTCGACACGCTCAACCCGAGCCATTCGGTCGGCTCGCAGATCATGCGTTCGCTGGAAAAATTCAAGATCGGCAAGACGGTCGACGACCGGCGCCAGCGCATGTTCGAGCTGCTCGACCTGGTGAAACTGCCCCGCGCGTTCGCCAGCCGCATGCCGCGGCAATTGTCGGGCGGCCAAAAGCAGCGCATCGGCGTGGCGCGCGCCTTCGCCGGCAATGCCAAGGTGGTCGTGGCCGACGAGCCGGTCTCCGCGCTCGACGTCTCGGTGCAGGCGGCTGTGACCGAACTGCTGATGGACATCCAGCGCGAGCACCAGACGACAATGCTGTTCATCAGCCACGATTTGTCGGTCGTGCGCTACATCGCCGACCGCGTCGTCGTCATGTATCTCGGCTACATTGTCGAGCAGGGCACGACCGATCAGATCTTCGCGCCGCCCTATCACCCCTATACCGAGGCACTCCTGTCGGCGATCCCGATCGCCGACACCTCCGTCGTCAAGAAGCATATCGTGCTCGAAGGCGACATTCCGTCCGCCATGGACCCGCCATCGGGCTGCCCGTTCCAGACCCGCTGCCGCTGGAAGGAGCGTGTACCGGGCAACAAATGCGAGACGAAAGTGCCGCCACTCAAGAAGCTCGCGGAGGGCCATTTCAGCCTCTGCTGGCTCGACGATGCGGAACTCGCCTCGATGGAGCCCGTGATTTCCTTCAAGGCGAAGGACATCGAGGACCCGTCGACCGAGATACCGGACGTGGACGCGCCGCGGAAGCCGACGCAAGCCGATGCGCAGATTGCCAAAGGCGAGATGCCCGACAGCCTGGCGGAGCGCCCGCCGCCATCGCCGACCGAAACCTCAGCGCGCCCCGGCGAATCCGATCCCGCCAGGACCATGACGGAAGCGGGCGAGGGACGGCAGGCGGCGAGCGGCCGCGTGAAGCCGGGCACGACCGCAAGCGACGGCGATCCCGGCTGAAGAGGCCTTCAGCCGGTAATCAATTATGGACCGCGCCGTCCTGGGGGAACATCATGGTCGCGAAAATGGGTGGCGTCGGTTGAAACCTCTTGCGACATTTCTGGCCGGCATTGCTGCGGTGGTACTGGCGGGCTGCGTGGCTGGCGATCGCGGTCCCATCAACGTCTTCACCGCCGAGGTCGGCCCGGCCTCGCCCCGCTACATTCCCGACCCGGGCGATGACGGATCGCTCGTCGTCGGACTCGCCTTCTCCGGCGGTGGCGCGCGGGCGTCTGCCTTCGCCTATGGCGTGCTCAGCGGCCTCGACGAGGCGGTCATCGACGAGGTGCCGCACCGGCGCACCATGGTCGACGACATCCGCATGATCTCCGGCACCTCCGGCGGCGCGATCATGGCGGCCTATTTCGGCTATCGCGGGCCCGGCGATTACCAGGATTTCCGCGAGCGCTTTCTGCTCGAGAACGCCGAATCCGCCATGCGCGCCTCCATCGGCTCACCGATAAATCTCGCCCGCGCCTGGTCGGGCGGCGTCAACGATCGCAGCGGCTTCGCGGACTGGCTGGACACAAACCTCTTCGAGGGTGCCACCTTCGCCAATCTGAAGCGCTCCGACGCGCCGATCGTCTGGCTGACGGCCTCCGACATCTACAACGGCACGCCGTTCCTGTTCACCTACGACACCTTTGCCGCGCTCTGCAGCGATCTCGACCGGGTCCGTCTTGCCGATGCGGTCGCGGCCTCGGCGGCCTTTCCCGTCGTCTTCGCGCCGGTGATGCTGGCGGCAGATGCGCCCGATTGCGGCTACCAGCCCCCAGCCTGGAAGGAACGGGCGCTGTCGGATCGCGAAACGCCGTTGCGGCTGGCGGCCTATGCACGCGCGCTTGCGTCCTATCGCGGCGGCCAGGAGCCGAAGCACATCCGGCTGCTCGACGGCGGGTTGACCGACAATATCGGCATCACCGGCTTTGCGATGGAGCGCGCGGCGGCCGATACGCCGCACGGGCCGCTGTCGCCGGCCGAGGCCGTGAAGCTCGACAGGCTGCTCTACATCGTCGCCGATGCGGGCCGGGAGCGGGCGCCGACCTGGGGCGCCACGGCACACGGGCCTGGGCTCACCGAACTTCTGGCCGCGGTTTCCGATACCGCGATCACTTCTTCCACCAGGGAGGGTTTCGACGCGCTGGAACTCGGGGTAGCGCAGTGGCGCAACGACATCGTCAGCTACCGCTGCGGCCTGTCCATGGCCGAAATCCGCAGACATCGCGGTTCACTCGATGGCTGGGATTGCCGCAATGTCAGGCTGGCGGTGGAGCATGTTTCGTTCCGCGATCTCGACCCGGAGACCAGGGCGAGGCTGAACCAGGTACCGACACGGCTTGCCCTGCCGCAGGCCGAGGTCGACCTGGTCATCGAAGCCGGCCGCCGCGCCATCCGCACCAACCCTTCGGTGCGCGACGCCCTGGCCCACGTCCAGCGCAAGGCCGGCGTGGGGTCCGCCCACGCGTGGTGAGGAGGGCGGGGCGCGGCTGCCGCCCTCGTGTTTTGAAGCTACGAACTGCCGGCAATCTGTCCTCGCCCCGGCCCCTCGGCACACTCCCTGCATGGTGCGGCGGCGATGTTGCGCAGGCTTGCCGCGAAGCCGGGTCATGAAACCTGACAGTGTCACTCAAGTTATTGAAACCGCAGCCCAATTCGAATTTTGACCGATTGATAAAAAACAAAAACGTGCTAGCGTTCCTTCAAAGACCAAGACAAATGGGGAACTGCCAATGGCTCAAGGACAGTTCAGGAGCGGCATCACCGGGGGACGGTTGTCGCCGGACCAGTATGTCGAGAATTTCTCGGACCTGCATCCCGCACTCGACCAGCACGAGGCACGGGTCGAGGCCGACCGCTGCTATTTCTGCTATGACGCGCCCTGCATGCAGGCCTGCCCGACGGAAATCGACATTCCGATGTTCATCCGGCAGATCGCCACCGGCAACCCGCTGGGATCGGCGAGAACGATCTTCGACCAGAACATCCTCGGCGGCATGTGCGCGCGCGTCTGCCCGACAGAGACGCTGTGCGAGGAGGTTTGCGTGCGTGAGGTGGCGGAGGGCAAGCCGGTGCAGATCGGCCGCCTGCAGCGTTATGCGACCGATGTCGCGATGCGCCAGAACAAGCAGTACTATGACCGGGCTCCGTCGACCGGCAAGCGCATCGCCGTGGTCGGTGCCGGCCCGGCAGGCCTCGCCTGCGCCCACCGCCTGTCCATGTATGGCCATGACGTGACCATTCTCGACGCCCGCGAAAAACCCGGCGGCCTCAACGAATACGGCATTGCGAGCTACAAGACCCCCGCCGGGTTCGCCCAGGCCGAGGTCGACTACGTAACGGCGATCGGCGGGATCACGATCGAGAACGGCAAGGCGCTGGGGCGCGATTTCGCGCTGGCCGACCTGACCGGCACCTATGACGCCGTCTTCCTCGGCATGGGTCTGGCCGGCGTCAACGGCCTGGACACCGAGGGCGAGGATCTCGACGGCGTCGACAATGCGGTGGATTTCATCGCCGTCCTGCGCCAGGCCGAAGATCTTGCCCAATTGCCCATTGGACGCCGTGTCGTGGTGATCGGCGGCGGCATGACGGCCATCGATGCCGCCATCCAAGCAAGACTGCTCGGCGCCGAAGAAGTCACCATCTGCTATCGCCGGGGCAAGGAACACATGAACGCTTCCGAATGGGAGCAGGATCTCGCCGCCTCGAAGGGCGTCGTCATCCGCCACTGGGTCCGGCCCCGCCGCATCGTCGAGCAGGACGGCAAGGTCGCGGGCATCGATCTCGAATACACCATGCTTCGGGACGGCCGGCTCGTGGGGACCGGCGAGAGCATGTGGATCGATGCCGACCAGATCTTCAAGGCCATCGGCCAGAGCTTCGATCCGCTTCCCCTCGCTGCCGGCGGCAGCAGTCTCGCGCTCGACGGCAGCCGCATCCTCGTCGACGAGGAAGGCCGCACCTCGGCCGCCATGGTCTGGGCCGGCGGCGACTGCACCGGCACCGGCGAGGATCTGACCGTCACCGCGGTCGCCCAGGGACGCGATGCCGCCGAAAGCATTCACCGCGCACTCACCGCCAACGGGAGGGCATGACAATGGCAGACATTTCCAACAATTTCGTGGGCATCAGGTCGCCGAACCCGTTCTGGCTGGCGTCCGCCCCGCCCACCGACAAGGAATACAACGTCGTGCGCGCCTTCAAGGAAGGCTGGGGCGGCGTGGTCTGGAAGACGCTGGGGGAGGATCCGCCCGTCGTCAACGTCAACGGCCCGCGCTACGGCGCGATCTGGGGTGCCGACCGCCGCGTGCTCGGCTTCAACAATATCGAGCTGATCACCGATCGCGAGCTGCAGACCAATCTGCGCGAGATCAAGCGGGTCAAGAAGGACTGGCCCGACCGCGCTGTCGTCGTTTCGCTGATGGTGCCCTGCGAGGAGGAAAACTGGAAGTCGATCCTCAGGCTGGTCGAGGAGACCGACGCCGACGGCATCGAACTGAATTTCGGCTGCCCGCACGGCATGAGCGAACGCGGCATGGGCTCGGCCGTCGGCCAGGTGCCCGAATATATCGAGATGGTCGCGCGCTGGTGCAAGCAGAACACGCGCATGCCCGTCATCGTCAAGCTGACGCCCAACATCACCGACATCCGCTACCCCGCCCGCGCGGCCATGCGCGGCGGCGCGGATGCCGTGTCGCTGATCAACACGATCAATTCCATCACCGCCGTGGACCTCGACAATTTCGCGCCGCAGCCGACGGTCGATGGCAAGGGCACGCATGGCGGCTATTGCGGTCCGGCGGTCAAGCCGATCGCCATGAACATGGTCGCCGAGATCGCCCGCGATGCCGAGACGCGCGGCATGCCGATCTCCGGCATCGGCGGCATCGAGACCTGGCGCGACGCGGCCGAATTCATGGCGCTCGGCGCCGGCAACGTCCAGGTCTGCACCGCGGCGATGGTCTATGGCTTCAAGATCGTGCGCGAGATGATCGACGGGCTGTCGGACTGGATGGATCAGAAGGGCCACCGCACCCTCGACGACATCGTCGCCCGCGCCGTGCCCAATATCACCGACTGGCAGTACCTCAACCTCAACTACATCGCCAAGGCGCGCATCGATCAGGAACTCTGCATCAAATGCGGCCGCTGCCACATCGCCTGCGAGGACACCTCGCACCAGGCGATCACCAACATGGTCGACGGGGTGCGCCATTTCGAGGTCATCGACGCCGAATGTGTGGGCTGTAATCTGTGCGTCAATGTCTGCCCGGTGGAGAACTGCATCACGCTTGAGCCACTGGCAGCGGGAGCGCTCGACAAGCGCACCGGCCTCACGGTATCCGGCGACTATGCCAACTGGACCACGCATCCCAACAACCCCGCCGCGCGCATCGCGGCCGAATAAGGCCGGCTCCCCCCGGCAAGGGCGGGGCTGGCTGATCTTCGTATCCGGCAGTACCGCCCTTGGCTGACATATCCATTCACCGGACCCACGCCGTCGGCAGGCAGAAGCTGCTCGGGCATCTGGCGATGCTCACCTTCGCGCTGCTGGTCGCCGGCTCGTTTTCGCTCGGGGGGCTGGCCGCGCCGCATATCGGCCCCTCGGCGCTGAACGCCTTCCGCTTCCTGCTCGGCACGACCGTGATCGGCACGATCGCGCTGGTGATGACCGGCGGCCGCATCCCGAAACCGGTGGCGCCCTGGCGCTACCTGATCCTCGGCGCGATGATGGCGGTCTTCTTCGTGACCATGTTCGTCGGCCTGCTCTTCAGCGATCCCATCTCCACGGGGGCGGTGTTCACGCTGATGCCGCTGTTCGGCGCCCTGTTCGGGTTCCTGATCCTCGGCCAGGTGCCGGGCAGGGTGGTGCTCGCGAGCCTGGTCTTTGCGGGGCTTGGCGCCGTGTGGGTGATCTTCCGCGGCGATGTCGATGCGCTTTTGGCCTTCGATCTCGGCTATGGCGAGGCGATCTTCTGCGTCGGCGTTGCCTGCCACGCGCTCTACTCGCCGCTGGTACGCCGTTTCAACCGCGGCGAGGTGCTGATCGGCTTCACCTTCTGGACCATGCTGGCGACGGGGTTCTGGATCGTGCTGTACGGTGCGGTCGAGATCGTTCAGACCGACTGGCTGGCGCTGCCGCTGGTGGTGTGGGTGGCGATCATCTACCTCGTCATCTTCACCACCTCGATCACCTTCTTCCTGATGCAGTTCGCCTCGATGCGGCTGCCGTCATCCAAGGTGCTGGCCTACACCTATCTCACACCGACCTTCGTCATTCTGATCGAGGGACTGCTCGGCCATGGCTGGGCACCTCTCTCGGTGCTGGCGGGCGCGATGATCACAGTCCTCGGTCTGGTCGTGCTGGCGGTCAGCCGCGACTGAGACGGAGCGGTTTAACAGAAGGTTAACCGGGTTCGGTCATGGTTGGCAGGCAGGATTCGCCTGCCGTCGTCGAGAAGGAAGCGACCGGAGATGATCGTCATCCGTGCCAGCGGCTCAGCCGACGTGAAGGCCGTCCGAAAACTCGCCAAGACACTGTCGGCCGAGCCCATCGATGAGGCCGTGACGATCGAAGACGAGATGCCCCGGCGCAAGTCGCCGTCCCAGCCGACGATCAGCCCGCTCAACGGGGCCAGCCTGACGCCCGCCGCGCATGGCGCGATCCTGGAACTCAGCGCGCGTGAGACCGAAAAGCGCGGCGCCGGCGTTCTGTAGGGCCGTCGCGACGCCTCAGTTCCTGACCTTCAGCCCGTCCAGATAGAGCTGCTCGAGAAACCGTGCCGCATCCTCGAAGCGGCCTTCCCCGCCACGATCGGGGCCAAGCACGGCGCGCACCTGGACATCGAAATCGGCATAGTGCTGGGTGGTCGCCCAGATCGAGAAGATCAGGTGCCATGGATCGACCCTGGCGATGCGTCCGTTGCGGATCCACCCGCGGATAACCGCCGCCTTCTCGTCGACCAGTGGCTTCAGCTCGGCTTCCAGCATGGGCACGATGCGTGGCGCCCCCTGCAGGATCTCGTTGGCAAACAGCCGGCTCTCGCGCGGAAAGTCGCGCGCCATCTCCAGCTTGCGCCGGATGTAGGAGCGTATCTCCGTCATCGGATCGCCCGCCTCGTCCAGCTCGCGCAAAGGTGCCAGCCAGGTGTCGAGCAGCTGCTTGATCAGCGTTTCGTGGATGTCTTCCTTGCCCCGGAAATAATAGAGCAGGTTCGGCTTCGACATGCCGGCCGCTTCCGCGATCTGGTCGACGGTTGCACCGCGAAAGCCGTTGGCGGAGAAGATGTCGAGCGCGGCTTCGAGAATGACGTCGCGCTTTTCGCTCTGGATACGCGTGCGCGGCCGTTTGGCGGAGCCTTCCATCAGCAGTCATTCCCCACAGAACAAGTGAACCGAAACTGGTCCAAGCTGCTGGACCACAGCCTGCCCGATGCTGGCGCGCACCACAGCCATCCCATTTGCGCTACTAAGCCCTTGACCGCCTGTATGGCGGTGCTAACGTTTGTCCATCCGGTCAAATTTTGACTAGCACCCGCGACCGGAAATACCAAGCGTTGGCCGCGACCATAATCTGGGGAACTTTAAGGAAAGGCACGGCCATGTCCAACAGGCTCAATGTGGCACCGAACGATCTCAGCGCGTTCTGGATGCCGTTTACGTCAAACCGGCAATTCAAGCAGGCACCCCGCATGTTGGTGGCTGCAAAGGACATGCATTACACGTCTTCCGATGGTCGCCAGATCCTGGACGGCACGGCGGGCCTGTGGTGCGTCAATGCCGGTCACTGTCGTCCGAAGATCACCGAGGCGATTGCGCGCCAGGCGGGCGAACTCGACTATGCGCCGGCGTTCCAGATGGGGCATCCGATCGTCTTCGAACTCGCCAATCGTCTGGTCGATGTGGCGCCGGAAGGCATGGACCATGTCTTCTTCACCAATTCCGGCTCCGAATCCGTCGACACCGCGTTGAAGATCGCGCTCGCCTACCAGCGCGTGAAGGGCCAGGGCAGCCGCACCCGGCTGATCGGCCGCGAGCGCGGCTATCACGGCGTCAATTTCGGCGGCATCTCGGTGGGCGGCATCGTCACCAACCGCAAGATGTTCGGCACGCTTCTGACCGGCGTCGACCACATGCCGCACACCCATCTGCCGGCCCAGAACAGCTTCACGCGCGGCGAGCCGGAGCATGGCGCCGATCTTGCCGACGAGCTGGAGCGAATCGTCGCGCTGCACGACGCCTCGACGGTTGCCGCCGTCATCGTCGAGCCAGTGGCCGGCTCGACCGGCGTGCTTATCCCGCCCAAGGGCTATCTCCAGCGCCTGCGCGACATCTGCACGAAGCACGGCATCCTGCTGATCTTCGACGAGGTCATCACCGGTTTCGGCCGCCTCGGCACCCCCTTTGCAGCCGATTATTTCGGGGTGATCCCCGACATCATGGTCACCGCGAAGGGCGTCTCCAACGGCGTCATCCCGATGGGTGCGGTCTTCGTGACCAAGGAGATCCACGACGCCTTCATGACCGGGCCGGAACACCTCATCGAGTTCTTCCACGGCTACACCTATTCGGGCAATCCCATCGCCTCGGCGGCAGCACTCGCAACGCTGGAGACCTACAAGGAAGAAGGCCTGCTGACGCGCGGCGCCGAACTCGCGCCCTATTGGGAAGATGCGCTGCATTCGCTCAAGGACGCGCCGAACGTCATCGATATCCGCAACATCGGCCTCGTCGGCGCGATCGAGCTGAAGCCGATCGACGGGCAGCCGACCAAGCGGGCGTTCTCCGCCTTCGTGAAAGCCTTTGAGAAGGGCTGTCTCATCCGCACGACAGGAGACATCATCGCGCTGTCGCCGCCGCTCATCATCCAGAAAAACCAGATCGACGAGCTGATCGACTGCATCAGGGATGTCCTGAACACCGTAGATTAGATAGAACTGCAGTTTGACCGGAGACGGCGTCGGGAACCGCCGCCTCCGGTCCACAATGAGAGGAGCCACCGGCATATGGCAGCACCGGGCGAGAACCTGCGCATCAATCCCGACCGTCTTTGGGATTCGCTCATGGAAATGGCCAGGATCGGACCGGGCGTGGCCGGCGGCAACAACCGCCAGACCGTCACTGACGAGGATTCGGAAGGCCGGCACCTGTTCAAGCGCTGGTGCGAGGAGGCAGGCCTGGAGATGGGCCTCGACCAGATGGGCACCATGTTCGCCCGCCGCGAGGGCACCGACCCCGACGCGCTGCCCGTCTATGTCGGCAGCCACCTCGATACCCAGCCCACCGGCGGCAAGTATGACGGTGTGCTGGGCGTGCTCGGCGGTCTGGAGATCATCCGCTCGCTGAACGATCTCGGCATCAAGACCAAACACCCTATCGTCATCACCAACTGGACCAATGAGGAAGGCACGCGCTTCGCGCCCGCCATGCTGGCATCGGGCGTGTTCGCCGGCGAGCACGAACTCGACTGGGCCTATGACCGCACCGATGCCAAGGGCAAGAAGTTCGGCGACGAACTGGCGCGCATCGGCTGGAAGGGCGAGGAGGAAGTCGGCGCCCGCAAGATGAAGGCGTTTTTCGAGCTGCACATCGAGCAGGGACCGATCCTCGAAGATGAGGGCATCGATGTCGGTGTCGTCACGCACGGCCAGGGTCTGTGGTGGCTCCAGGTCACCCTGACCGGCAAGGACAGCCATACGGGTTCCACGCCGATGCCCAAGCGCCGCAATGCCGGGCTCGGGATGGCACGGGTTACCGAACTGGTCCATGAGGTGGCGATGGACTACCAGCCGGACGCCGTCGGCGCGATCGGCCATGTCGAAGTATATCCGAACTCGCGCAACGTCATTCCCGGCAAGGTGGTCTTCACCATCGACATCCGTTCCCCGGACCAGGACGTGCTGGACGAGATGCGGGCGCGCATCGAGCAGGGCATCGAGACGATCGCCGAGGCGCTGGATATCGGCTACGAAGTGGAGCCGGTCGGCCATTTCGATCCCGTCACCTTCGACGAAGGCTGCGTGAAAGCCGTCCGCGACGCGGCAGAGCGGCTCGGCTACTCGCACCGCGATCTCGTATCGGGCGCCGGCCACGACGCGTGCTGGATCAACCGTGTCGCGCCGACCGCGATGGTCATGTGCCCCTGCGTCGATGGTCTCAGCCACAACGAGGCAGAAGAGATCACCAAGGACTGGGCACGCGCCGGGGCCGACGTGCTGTTTCACGCGGTCGTGGAGACGGCGGAGATCGTTGAATAGGGCAGAAGAAAGCCCGATAATGGGGGACATGGAAACAGGAGGCCGTCATGGGCCGACCGAAGGAATTGAGCGAAGAGGAAAGACAGCAACTGCTTGCCGAGGGTTATCGGCCGATTGAAATCTGGCTTCCTGATGTCTGGTCCGATGAGTTCTGGAAGCAGGTGAATGAGGATTGTCGATTGATACGGGAGTCGGACAGACGCGAAGACATGGATGAGGTCCTGGACGCGTTTGCCCGCGACCTTTGGGATGATCTCGACTGATGCAACGTGGTCAACTTGTGATCGTCTCCGCGCAAGGCGACTACGGCAAGCCACGCCCCGCGGTGGTCATCCAGAACAGTCGCCTGCTCGACCAGGTAGACAGTGTCACGGTCTGCTTCCTCACAACTCGGACTGTGCCAGCACGCAATCTGCGGGTTACGATAAAGCCAGACGCCTTGAATGGCCTTCTCGAAACATCGCAGGTGCAGATCGAAAAGATAATGACCTTTCCATGCTCCAAGGTGCGTGGGCCGATCGGTCAGCTGAGTGAGAACGAGATGAGGGATATCGATCGATACCTGATGATCTTTCTCGACCTTTTGCCGCCGGCCCCACTGGCACTCGCGGATTGAAGCCATCACAGGGGAACACAATGACCAAAGTCATCAAGAACGGCACCATCGTCACCGCCGACCGCAGCTGGAAGGCTGACGTGAAGATCGATGGCGGCAAGATCGTGGAGATCGGCGCCAATCTCTCGGCCGACGAGACGATCGACGCCACCGGCTGCTATGTGATGCCGGGGGGCATCGACCCGCACACGCATCTCGAAATGCCGTTCATGGGCACCTATTCCACGGATGATTTCGAAAGCGGGACGCGCGCGGCCTTGTCGGGCGGCACCACCATGGTGATCGATTTCTGCCTGCCATCACCTGAACAGTCGCTGCTGGAAGCCATCCAGATGTGGGACAACAAGTCGACGCGGGCCTGCTGCGATTATTCCTTCCACATGGCCGTCACCTGGTGGGGCGAGAAGGTGTTCGACGAGATGCCGCTCGTCGTCGAGAAGGGCATCACCTCCTTCAAGCATTTCATGGCCTACAAGGGCGCGCTGATGGTCGATGACGACGAGATGTATTCGTCGTTCCAGCGCGTCGCGGAGGTCGGCGGCCTGCCGATGGTGCATGCGGAGAATGGCGACGTGGTCGCCCAGCTTCAGCAGAAGCTGCTCGCCGAAGGCAATAACGGGCCGGAGGCGCATGCCTATTCGCGCCCGCCCGAGGTCGAGGGCGAGGCCACCAACCGCGCCATCATGATCGCCGACATGGCCGGCGTGCCGCTTTATGTGGTGCACACCTCCTGCGAGCAGAGCCACGAGGCGATCCGCCGGGCCCGGCAGAAGGGCATGCGCGTTTATGGCGAGCCGCTGGTCCAGCACCTCGTGCTCGACGAAACGGAGTATTTCGACAAGGACTGGGATCATTCGGCGCGGCGCGTCATGAGCCCGCCTTTCCGCAACAAGCAGCATCAGGATTCGCTGTGGGCAGGCCTTCAGGCCGGCTCGCTGCAGGTCGTCGCCACCGATCACTGCGCCTTCACCACCGAGCAGAAGCGCAATGGCGTGGGCGACTTCACCAAGATCCCCAACGGCACCGGCGGGCTCGAGGACCGGTTGCCGGTGCTGTGGACCTTTGGCGTCGGCACGGGCCGTCTCACGCCCAACGAATTCGTCGCCGTGACCTCGACTAACGTCGCCAAGATCTTCGGCATGTATCCGAAGAAGGGGGCCATTCTCGAGGGTGCGGATGCCGACATCATCGTGTGGGATCCCGACCTGACCAAGACCATCACGGCCAAGTCCCAGCAATCGGCCATCGACTACAACGTCTTCGAGGGCATCGAGGTGAAGGGCCTGCCGCGCTTCGTGCTCACGCGCGGCGAAGTCGCCGTCGACAATGGCGAGATAACGGCCAAGCCCGGGCACGGCGAGTTCGTGGCGCGCGAGGCGCGGGGGGCGGTCAACCAGGCGCTGTCGACCTGGAAGGAAGTCGTCGCGCCCCGCAAGATCGAGCGCACCGGCATTCCGGCAAGCGGGGTTTGATGCGCATGCGGTCTTTCCTGGCCTTGCTGATGGTTCCCGCGCTGGTGGCCGCACTTCCGCCCGCAGCCGGTGCTCAGGCCCTTTCGATCCCCGGTCCATATGGCAACGCGGATGGCTGCGCCTTTGCGTCCGGACAGACCGTGAGCGGCTACAGCCTGTTCGTGCTGCGGCCGGACGGGCTGGAAGCTTATGCGGCCGAGTGCGAATTCGTGCAGGTGCTTCCGGCGCGCAGCGGCGCTGCGGTGGTCACGGCGCTCTGCCAGGGCGAAGGCCTGACCGACATCCGCATGTTCACCATTTCGCCATCCGACCGGGAGAACGGGACGCTGCTGGTACATTTCGACAATGGGGAACTCTGGCACGAGGTGGCCGCGTGTCCATGACCGAGATCCACCCGTCACCGCGAGCGGCTGCAAGGCCCGCCACCCCGGTGGTCGAAGCCAGCGGTCTCGGCCTCACCTTCGAGACCGCCGACGGCCCAGTGCAGGCGCTGAGCGACGTCAACCTGACCATTGGCAAGGGCGAGTTCGTTTCCTTCATCGGGCCTTCCGGTTGCGGCAAGACGACCTTCCTGCGTGTGGTCGCCGATCTGGAGCAGCCAACTTCGGGCGAAATCAGCGTCAACGGCATGTCGCCGGAAGAGGCCCGCAAGGCGCGCTCCTATGGCTACGTGTTCCAGGCGGCGGGCCTCTATCCATGGCGCACCATCGAAAAGAACGTGGCGTTGCCGCTGGAGATCATGGGCTATTCGGCCGCTGAGCGGCGTGAGCGCATCGCGCGCACGCTGGAACTGGTCAACCTGAAGGGATTTGAGCAGAAGTTCCCGTGGCAGCTTTCGGGCGGCATGCAGCAGCGCGCCTCGATCGCCCGGGCGCTCGCCTTCGATGCCGATCTCTTGCTGATGGACGAGCCCTTCGGCGCGCTAGACGAGATCGTCCGCGACCACCTCAACGAACAGCTGCTGCAATTGTGGGCGCGCACCAACAAGACAATCTGCTTCGTGACGCACTCGATCCCGGAGGCCGTCTACCTGTCGACCAAGATCGTGGTGATGTCGCCGCGGCCGGGACGCGTGACGGACGTGATCGACTCGACGCTGCCCAAGGAGCGGCCGCTCGACATCCGCGAGACGCCGGAGTTTCTCGCTATCGCCGCGCGGGTGCGCGAGGGCCTTCGGGCGGGGCACTCCTATGACGAGTAGCACGGGACCGGCTTCGAGATGACGGCGACGACACCCATCGCGGTGCCCGGCTCGGCGATCGGGCGCGCTTCCGGACCGGGCTTGTGGGCACGGGTGACCCAGGGCAGCACCGTGCCGATCCTGCTGGTGCTCGCCGTCATTTTCGTCATCTGGTACGCCTTCACGATCTATCTTAACGCGCGCTGGCAGTTTCAGGTCTTCGATCGGGCGGGCGCCGACTACACGGTGTGGGAATTCATCGTCGGCACGATGTCGCAGGACCGTCCGGTCCTGCCGGCGCCGCATCAGGTGGCGGTGGAACTGTGGAACACCGTCGTCGGCCAGAACATCACCTCGCGGCGCAGCCTGGTCTACCACGCCTGGATCACGCTATCGGCCACGCTTCTGGGCTTCCTCATGGGGACGCTGCTCGGCATGGGGTTGGCGGTCCTCATCGTCCACAACAGGGCGACCGACCGCTCGCTGATGCCGTGGATCATCGCCTCGCAGACGGTGCCGATCCTGGCGATCGCGCCGATGGTCGTCGTTGTACTGGCGTCGATCGGCATGACCGGGCTGGTGCCCAAGGCGCTGATATCAACCTACCTGTCGTTCTTCCCCGTCGTAGTGGGCATGGTGAAGGGGCTGCGCAGCCCCGAATTCCTGCAACTCGACCTGCTGCGGACCTACAGCGCCAGCCGCTGGCAGGCCTTCTGGAAGCTGCGGTTCCCGTCGTCGCTGCCGTATCTCTTCACCTCGATGAAGGTGGGCGTGGCGGCAAGCCTCGTCGGCGCGATCGTCGGTGAACTGCCGACGGGGGCTGCCGGCGGACTCGGCGCGCGGCTGTTGGCCGGCTCCTACTACGGCCAGACGGTGCAGATCTGGTCGGCCCTGCTGATGGCGGCGGCCCTGTCGGCAACGCTGATCCTGGCGGTTGGGCTTGTTCAGCGGATTGTTCTTGCCCGCATGGGAGGTCAGCCATGAACACGGCGCTGATCGTCGGAGCGGTGGCCTTCTGGCTGGCGGCATGGGCCGTGAATGAATGGCTGGTGCGCGTCAAGGCAACGGGCATGGCGGCACGTGCCATCGACCTCGTCATTCCGATACTCTTCGGTGCTTCGCTGTTGGTCCTGTGGGAAGGGCTGACACGCGGCTTCAACGTGCCCCAGGTGCTGCTCCCGCCGCCAAGCGCGATCTGGGCGCGCATCGTGGCCTCGACAAGCACGCTGTGGGCGGATTTCAACCAGACCTTCATCAAGTCGGTGATCCCCGGCTATGTGATGGGGTGCAGCGCCGGGCTTCTGGCGGCGATCGCCATCGACCGCTCGCCGTTTCTCAAGCGAGGGCTGCTGCCGATCGGCAATTTCGTCTCCGCGCTGCCCCTGGTGGGCATCGCGCCGATAATGGTGATGTGGTTCGGTTTCGACTGGCAGTCCAAGGCGGCCGTGGTCGTGGTGATGACGTTCTTCCCGATGCTGGTGAACGCCGTGGCGGGGCTCAATGCTTCGACGCGCATGGAGCAGGACCTCATGCGCACCTATGCCGCGAGCTACTGGCACACGCTCATGAAGCTGCGCCTGCCGGCGGCATGGCCCTTCATCTTCAACGCGCTGAAGATCAACTCGACGCTTGCCCTCATCGGGGCGATCGTGGCTGAATTCTTCGGCACGCCGGTGGTGGGCATGGGCTTCCGCATCTCTTCGGCCATCGGCAGGCTGAACGTCGACATGGTCTGGGCGAGCATCGCCGTTGCCGCATTGGCGGGCTCGACTTTTTATGGTCTGATCGCGCTTACGGAGCGTGCCGTGACCTTCTGGCATCCGTCGATCCGCGGTGGAAAGACGAGATAGTTCAACAACAATAGGGGAATGAGAATGAAAAGGATTGTTGCAGGTTTGTTTGCCGCCTCGGTGGCGATGGCCGCCTTGCCGGCGATGGCGCAGGATCAGATCACCTTCCAGCTGAAATGGGTCAACCAGGGCCAGTTCGCCGGTTACCTCGTCGCCAAGGACCTCGGCTACTACGAGGAAGAGAATCTCGACGTGACGATCAACCCGGGCGGTCCGGACATCGCGCCCGAGCAGGTGATCGCCGGCGGCGGTGCCGACGTCATCACCACCTGGATGGCTGCCGGCCTGGCAGCGCGCGAACGCGGCGTGCCGCTGGTCAACATCGCCCAGCCCTTCGCCAACACCGCCCTGCAGATGGTCTGCTCGGAAGAGAGCGGCGTCACCTCGACGGACGACTTCCCTGGCAAGACGCTCGGCGTCTGGTTCTTCGGCAATGAATATCCCTTCTATGCCTGGATGGCCAAGCTCGGCCTCTCCACCGATGGCGGCGAGGACGGAGTCGAAGTGCTGCGCCAGGCGTTCAGCGCCGATCCGCTGCTCCAGGGCCAGGCCGACTGCATCTCCGTGATGCGCTACAACGAGTACAAGCAGGTGCTCGATGCCGGCATTCCCGAAGACAGCCTGACGCTCTTCGACTTCACGGAAGAAGAAGTCGGCATGCTCGAGGACGGCCTCTACGTGCTCGAGGATCGCCTTGAGGATCCGGAATTCGTCGACCAGATGGTGCGTTTCGTGCGTGCCTCCATGCGCGGCTGGGAATACGCCAAGGAGAACCCGGAGGAAGCAGCCGAGATCGTGCTCGAAAACGACATGTCGGGTGCCCTGACGCTGGAAAGCCAGGTCTATCAGGTCAACGAGGCTGCCGCGCTCGTCGGCGACAGTGCCGCGCTCGATCCGGCTGCCTATGAGCAGACCGTGCAGACGTTGCTTTCGGCGGTCTCGCCCGACAACCCGGCGATCACCGCGGAGCCGGAAGGCGCCTATTCGACGGTGGTGACCGACCAGCTCGACTAAGGCTGCAAGTCTCCCAAAGAAGAAGCTGCAAAGGGGCGGGCGACCGCCCCTTTTTATTGGCTCGAGGTGGTTGCGTGATCGAGACTATGCTGCCTTCATCGAGCGAGACAGTTCTTCTCCATCAGCGCAGACGACCTGATTCCGGCCGCCGCGCTTGGCGGCATAGAGCGCGCTGTCGGCGGCACGCATTGCAGCGTCCAAGGGAAGCGCCGCGGATTTGACGGCGAGGCCTATGCTGATCGTGACGGGATGTGCCACGCCGTTGGGGGCGAACCGAAGCGCCTCGATGGCGGTCCGGATCCGTTCGGCGAGCGGGATTGCCTGCGTTGCGGTGGCACCCGGCAGGAAGACGCAGAATTCCTCGCCACCGAAGCGGGCTATCAGGTCGCTTTGGCGCGTCGATGTTCTCAGCGCCTCGGCGATCTGCATGAGCGCCTCGTCGCCCGCCATGTGTCCGTAGGTGTCGTTGATCGACTTGAAGTGGTCGACGTCAAGCATGAGCAGGGTGCCCTCCGTCCGCCGCTTCTCAAGGTGTTCCTTGAATGCCTGGCGGTGAAGCAGTCCGGTCATCATGTCGCGGGAGGCGTTTTCGCTCAACTGCCTTTGGGCGCATTCGAGAGCAACGACCATCTCCCGCAATCTGCGTCTCTGCAGGAGCAATGTGAGCGTGATCGGGAAACAGGTGATCAGGGGGATCACAGCGCTCATCACCACGATCGACAATGCGTAGCCACCTTCCATCCCGCCCCAGACAGCGTAACTCAGCCCTTGCGTGATGCCGATGACGACCAAGGTCACGATCGCTGACATGACAAGCGGTTGCAGCATATCGTGGTCCTCCAGCGCGTCTGCCGAAAACCATAGCGCCAACATTCTTTCCCAATGATTTACCGCGCCGGGCGCGAGAGACATGGCTTCGCGCTCTAGGCTCGCTGGTCAAGACGGTCGCGCTCGACCGCGCGATAGGCGCCTGGCGTCGTGCCTGTCTGCTGGCGGAAGAAACGGCTGAAATAGGCCGGGTCGGCGAAGCCGAGGCCATAGGCGATCTCCTGCACGGGACTGGGCGTGAAGACCAGTTCGCGCCGCGCGGCATCGATGAGGCGTCTTGCCACCATCTGCTGCAAACTCGCCCCGGTCGTTCGTCGACAGATCCTGTTGAGATGTGCGGCCGACAGGCTCAGTCGCTCTGCATAGAAGGAAGCCGGGCGATGTTCGCGGAAATGGGCCCCGATCAGCTCCTGCAACTGCTCCATGCGAAGGCGGTCGCGTTCCTCGATCTCGTTATCGAATGCCGCCGTTGTCCCGTGCGCGCGCGCCAGCGACACGAGACAAGCCGTCATCAGCGTCTCCAGCAGGATAGTGCGCCCGGGAGCGTGGCCCGCGAGTTCGTGGCGGATGCGGTGAATGCAATCGGCCGCGAAGCGCGCGTCGCCATCGTTTCCCGCAAGCGGCACGATGCCGATGGCCTCGCCGAAGTGGGCGATCTGGCGGTCGCTGGCGCTGATCGAGTTGAGCCGGTCGGCAAGAGCGGTCACCACCAGTCCATCGACATCGCGCGAATAGGTGAAGCCGTGCACCGCGCCAGGCGGGATGAACAGTATGCAGGGCGCCTCGAAGGGCAGGGGAGCCGGTCCGCCGACGATTTCGCCCAGCCCTTCGCTCAACCAGAAAAGCTGGAAGAAGGCGTCGTGGCGGTGCGGTGCAATCTCCCAATTGTGCAGGTGCGTCCTTTCCGGCAGCGTCTCGCAATGCAACCAGAACTCCGCTGTTTGCGGGGTTTTCTCGCCATAGAGCTGATAGGAGGGGATCTGCGAGCGCATCAAGGCTATCCAACTGATGCGCGGATTGTGCAATCAATTGCCGAAATTGTCCATTGTGAACAGGATGTATACGATACATGTTGCGGACGCTTAGGAGGAGCCCATCGTGCGCACACAGGTCGTAATCATCGGGTCCGGTCCGTCGGGCCTGCTGCTGGGGCAGTTGCTGACCAATGCCGGCATCGAGAACGTCATTCTCGAGCGGGCCAGCCAGGATTATGTGCTCGGGCGGATTCGCGCGGGCGTACTCGAAGAGGGGCTGTGCAACCTTCTCGACCAGGCCGGCGCCGGCGAGCGGATGCACCGCGAGGGTCTTCCCCATGACGGTTTTGAACTCACCTTCAGTGGCCGGCGCCATCGCCTCGACCTGCATGGCCTGACCGGCGGCAAGCGGGTCATGGTCTATGGCCAGACCGAGGTGACCCGGGATCTCATGGATCGCCGCGCGGCGACCGGCGGCCTGACGATCTACGAAGCGGCCAACGTCCTGCCGCACGATTTCGATGGGGCCAGCCCTTATGTCACTTATGAAAAGGACGGGCAGACCCACCGCATCGATTGCGATTTCATCGCGGGCTGCGACGGCTATCACGGCGTGTCGCGCAAATCGGTCGCCGACAAGGGGCTTGAGGAATTCGAGCGGGTCTATCCGTTCGGCTGGCTGGGCATCGTCGCCGAGGTGCCGCCCGTCAGTCACGAACTGATCTACGCCAATCACCAGCGTGGCTTCGCGCTCTGCTCCATGCGCTCCATGACGCGCAGCCGCTACTACGTCCAGTGCTCGCTCGACGACCGTGTCGACAACTGGTCCGACGACGCCTTTTGGGACGAATTGCGCATGCGGCTTCCCCCTGAAGCTGCCGAGAAGGTGACGACCGGCCCGTCCATCGAGAAATCGATCGCGCCGCTCCGCTCCTTCGTGGCCGAGCCGATGCGTTTCGGGCGCCTTTTCCTGGTCGGCGACGCTGCCCATATCGTGCCGCCGACCGGTGCCAAGGGCCTCAACCTGGCGGCCAGCGACGTGCATTATCTCTTCGAGGGGCTACAGGAGTATTACGGCGAGAAATCGGATGCCGGCATCGACGCCTATTCGCAGCGTGCTCTGTCGCGCGTCTGGAAAGCCGAACGCTTCTCGTGGTGGATGACCAACACGATGCATCGCTTCCCCGATTCGGGGACATTCGGGCAGCGTATCCAGGAAGCCGAACTCGACTATCTGTCGCAGTCGGAAGCAGCCTCCCGGTCGCTTGCCGAAAACTATGTCGGCCTGCCCTACTGAGCCGACAGGGAGAAACAGCATGAACGACAAGACCGAGAAGTCGGCCCGGTATGCCCAGGGCATGCAGACCCGCCGCAAGGTGCTGGGCGATGCCCATGTCGACCGCGCCGAAGCCGGCAAGACCGAATTCGATGCGCCGTTCCAGGAACTGATCACCGAAGCCGCCTGGGCGCATGTCTGGTGCAGTGACGGGCTGACGAAGCGCGAGCGTTCGATGTTGACGCTGGCGCTGTTGGCCGGCCTCGGCAATTACGACGAACTGGCCATGCACACGCGCGCCACGGCCAATACCGGGGCGAGCCCCGAAGACATTCGCGAAGTCCTCATGCACGTGGCGATCTATGCCGGCGTGCCGCGCGCCAATCATGCAATCAAGGTCGTCAAGCAGGTCCTTGACGAGATGGAAAGGGAGAAGGCCTCATGAACCACGCCAAGTTGAGCAACAAGGGGCCCGAGACGGGCGCCTTCTTCCCGCGTGACAGGGAATGGCATCCCAAGGCCTACACGCCCTGGTACAAGACGTCGGTGCTGCGCTCGCCGCAGAAGGCCCTGCTGTCGATGGACAACACGCTGTCGGAGATCACCGGACCGGTCTTCGGCCACAACATGCTGGGCGAACTCGACAACGATCTTCTGGTCAACTTCGCCAAGTCCGGCGAGAGCGCCATCGGTCCACGCATCATCGTCTACGGACGCGTGCTGGATGAGCGCGGCATGCCGGTGCCGAATGTGCTGGTGGAGTTCTGGCAGGCCAATGCCGGCGGGCGCTACCGTCACAAGAAGGAAGGTTATGTCGCCGCGCTCGACCCGAATTTCGGCGGTTGCGGACGCACGATCACCGACGAGGACGGCTTCTACAATTTCCGTACCGTGCAGCCGGGCCCGTATCCGTGGCCGAACGGCGTCAATGACTGGCGACCGGCCCACATCCATTTCTCGGTCTTCGGCCACGGCTTTGCGCAGCGTCTGATCACGCAAATGTATTTCGAGGGCGATCCGATGATCGCGCAGTGCCCGATCGTCAAGACGATCAACGATCCCGAGGCCATCAGGGGCCTGACAGCGGCGCTCGACATGCAGGCCACGATCCCGATGGATTCGCGCGCCTACAAGTTCGACATCGTGCTGCGCGGCCGTCGCTCGACGCTGTTCGAGAACCGCATGGAAGGCAACTGATCGCGGCCCAGACGCGCCCGAACGGAACGACAAAGGAAAGCTGAAATGGCCCAGTCACTCAACCGCCTCAAGGAAAGCGCGTCCCAGACCGCTGGTCCTTACGTCCATATCGGCCTGACGCCGAATTTCTGCGAGATCGGCGGAGTCTACCCGACTGATCTCGGAACCCAGATGGTCAACGACAAGACCAAGGGAGAGCGCATCACCGTCATCGGCCGCGTGCTCGACGGTACCGGCACGCCGTTGAAGGACGCGCTGGTCGAGATATGGCAGGCGGATGCCGAAGGTCTCCACAACTCGCCCGCCGAAACCCGCGGCACCGCCGATCAGAATTTTACCGGCTGGGGCCGCAGCCCGGGCAACATGGACAATGGCGAATTCGTCTTCGAGACGATCAAGCCCGGGCGCGTGCCGTTCAACGACGGCCGACTGATGGCGCCGCACATCACCTTCTGGATCGTGGCACGTGGCATCAATCTCGGCCTCCAGACGCGCATGTATTTCGGCGACGAGGAAAAGGCGAACGCCGAAGATCCGGTGCTGGCCCGCATCGAACACAAGGTCCGGGTCCCGACCCTCATTGCGCCACGCGATGGCAACACCTATCGTTTCGACATCCATCTCCAGGGGGAGAAGGAAACCGTGTTCTTCGATAGCTGATTGGTCTCGTGAGCGTTTCACCCTTTGATCATGCACTGCTGCGCGGCCTCCTCGGCGACGAGGAGGCCGCGCATTGTTTTTCGGTCGATGCCGAAATTGCAACGATGGTGCGGTTCGAGATTGCGCTGGCCGAGGCGGAGGCTGAGGAGGGGGTGATCCCGTCCGAAGCTGCCGAGGCGATCGCCTCCACGCTGTCGGCTGCCAGTTTCGACATGGACGCGTTGCGGCTAGGCACGGCCCGCGACGGTGTTGTGGTGCCTGAATTCGTCCGGCAACTGCGTGCCCATGTGGGTGAGCCGCATGGCGCCAGCGTGCATTTCGGTGCCACCAGCCAGGATGTCATCGACACCGGCCTGGCGCGTCGCCTGGTGGAACTGCTGTCGATCCTCGCCGGCCGTATCGACGGCCTGGTCGAGCGCCTGGTTGAACTCGAGGAGCGCCAGGGCGCCGTGGAGACCATGGCGCACACCCGCATGCAGGCTGCTTTGCCGGTGCCGGCCGCGCGCAAGATCAGAAGCTGGCGCGAGCCGCTGGTGCGTCACCGCGACCGCATGACGGCGCTCGAAAACGACATCGCGATCCTGCATTTCGGCGGCGCGGTCGGTTCGCTCGACAAGCTCGGCGACAAGGGTGTCGGCGTCTCGCGGCGACTGGCGGCAAAGCTCGGCCTGCGGCAGATGGTGCGCGCCCGCCATACGGAACGTGACGGCCAGGCCATGCTGGCCAACTGGCTGTCCATGGTCACCGGATCGCTCGGCAAGATGGGCCAGGATATCGCGCTGCTTGCGCAGACCGAAGTCGGCGAGATCAAGCTCGCCGCCGGTGGCGGGTCGTCGGCCATGCCCCACAAGGTCAATCCCGTCGGTGCCGAGGTGCTGGTCGCGCTGGCGCGCTTCAATGCGACGCTCGTTTCCGCCATGCACCAGTCACTCATTCACGAGGGGGAGCGCTCCGGAGCTGCGTGGACGCTCGAATGGATGATCCTGCCGCAGATGGCGGTCGCCACGGCGGCAGCCTTGCGGACCGCCGGCGATCTCATCGAGGGAATGGAATTTGTCGGGGCAGCAGAGCCCCGTTGAGCCCGCTTGCCATCCTCATCTATTGCGGCGTGCTGATGTCGATCTCGTCCTTTGCGATCGACATCACCCTGCCGGCTTTTCCCGAGATGGTCGACCGTCTTGGCGCGCCCTATGCCACCATCCAGTGGACGGTGACCGCCTACATGTTCGCGGCCGGACTGGCGCAGCTTGTGTGGGGCCCGGCCTCCGACCGGTTCGGGCGTCGCCCGGTCATGGCGGTTGGCCTGTCGGTCTTCCTGCTGGGCTCGGTCCTGACATCGCTGGCGCCGACCATCGAATGGCTGCTCGCCGGGCGGCTGGTGCAGGGTTTTGGCGCGGCCGCGGCGATCGTGCTGGCGCGCGCCATCCTGCGCGATCTTTATTCAGGCCAGGAATTGGCCCGTAATCTGGCGCTTGCCTGGGCAATCTTTGCCGTCGGGCCGATCCTGGCGCCGCTGGCGGGCGCGGCCGTGCTGGTGCCGTTCGGCTGGCGATCCGTCTATGCGCTGCTGGGTGTGATCGGCATCGGTCTCCTCCTGCCTCTGATCTGGCTGCGGGAGACGATCCCGAACCGATCTGCCGATGCGCTGCGCCCGGGCGTGCTGTGGCGCGGGCTGGTGCGGCTCTTCGCGCACCCCCAGTCGCGCTACTTCCTGCTTCTGTCGGCGCCGGTCATGTCGGTGATGGTGTTCAACCTGTCGGCGCTGCCGCGCGTCTATGACGTCTCGTTCGGGGTGACGGGTGTCGGCTTCGCGCTGCTTTTTGCGCTGCACGGCACGGGCATCGTGGTCGGCCAGCTCGTCAACCGGCGCATGATCCCGATTTTCGGAACGGTGCCGGCCATGCTGGTGGCCAGCGGCATCCTGATCCTCTCGGCAGCGCTCATGGTCCTGTTCTCGCTCGTCGGCTGGATCAGCGCCTATCTCATGACCGCGATGCTGATCCTCTTCGCAACCGGCTATCTGGTCGTGTACTCCAACGCGTCCGCGCTGGTACTCGATCCGCATGGCGAGATCGCGGGCTTTGCCGCCGCCGTCTTCGGCGTGGTGAGCCAGATCGGGGCGGCCATCATCGTCTCGGTGCTGGTCGTCTTCGCCGGCGGCAGCGCGCTCGCCTTCAGCTTCCTGCTCCTGTGCGTCTGCGTCGTGACCTTCGTGCTCATCGCGTGGTGGCACTATCGCCACGGCAATGCGCGGGCGCTCAAGCCTCTTTGAGCCTGTCGGCGATCCATATCTTGATGAGCGCCTGACGCGTGATACCCAGACGGTTGGCTTCCTGATCGAGCCCGGACACCATCCAGTTCGGGAAATCGACATTGACGCGCTTGGGCTGGAGGTTGGGCCGGCGGCCCGATGCCCAATCGACGTGGCCGGAGATATCCTCGCCCTCTTCGAACTTCCGGTCGAACTCAGCCGCGGTGATCTTCTTCATAGGCTTCAATCTCCTTTTGCCGCGACCGGCGCACCGAAATGATCCTCGTACGTCCGGCACGGTCTGTGCAGATCGCGGTCCAATTCACGAGGGCGATGCGGCCGATCGCAAGAAACCTTGGTTCCGTCTCCGTGCGTGCATCGAGGATCAGCAGCCACTCGTCCTGCCAGAGCGCTTTCGATTCCTCGAAATCGATCCCGTGCTTGTCCTTGTTCGTCGCACTCTTGGATGGATCGTATTCGAACTCCATAAGGCAATATGGTATGATTGTGGTATAATTTCCATACCAAAATAGACTAGATGGCGTTCATCGTCAGGAGTTCGTAGGCGGCGACCTGCTCGCCGTCCTGGTTGATCACCGAAACGTCCCAGCGCACCTCGCCATATTCGTCGTTGCGCGCCTTCTTGTCCTTGGCGGTCAAGCGCACCTGGATCGCGTCGCCGGGCGAGACCGGTTTCATGAAGCGCAGATTGTCGAGGCCGTAATTGGCGAGCACTGGCCCGGGCGTCGGGTCAACAAAGAGGCCGGCGGCGAACGACAGGATCAGATAGCCATGTGCGACGCGGCCGGGGAAGAACGGATTGGCGGTGGCTGCCGCCTCGTCCATGTGGGCGTAGAAATTGTCGCCGGTGAAGGTTGCGAAATGTTCGATGTCGTCGAGAGAGATCTGGCGGCTGTCGGTGAGAAGAGTGTGGCCGATCTCGAGTTCGCCGAAACGCATCCGGAAAGGATGCTCGGCCTTCTCGCGCGTCTTCGAACCGGCGGTCCAGCTCTTGGTGATGCCGGTCAACAGATCGGGGCTGCCCTGGATGGCGGTGCGCTGCATGTAATGCATGACGCCCCTGATGCCGCCCATCTCCTCGCCGCCGCCGGCGCGCCCGGGTCCGCCGTGGATCATGTGGGGCAGGGGAGAGCCGTGGCCGGTCGCTTCCTTGCCCGTATCGCGGTTGGCGAAATAGAGCCGGCCGTGATGCGCCCCCATCGCCAGCACGGCTTCTCGTGCCGCCGCCGCGTCATGCGTGAAGATCGAGGCGACCAGCGAGCCCCCACCGCGATTGGCGAGGGCTGCCGCATGGGCGACGTCGCGGTAGCCCATCACGGTCGAGACCGGGCCGAACGCCTCGACCTCGTGCACGCGGGAAGCGTGGTCGGGATCGTCGCAGGAAAAGAGCAGGGGCGAGAGGAAGGCGCCCTTTTCCGCGTCCAGCCCGTCGACACCAACCTTGTCCATGTCGCCGAAGACAAGCCTCGCCTCGCTGGCGATGATCCTCGCCTTTGCCCGCACGTCGTCGCGCTGGGCGAGGCTGGCAAGCGCCCCCATGCGTGTCGCCTCGTCGCGCGGATTGCCGACAACCGTCTTGGCGAGGCTGCCGGACAGAGCGTCGATAACGGCGTCGCGATGGCCTTCCGGCACGATGATGCGGCGGATAGCGGTGCATTTCTGCCCGGCCTTGGCCGTCATCTCGCGATGGACTTCCTTGATGAAGGCATCGAATTCCGGCGTGCCGGGTGCCGCGTCGGGCCCGAGGATCGAGGCGTTGAGCGAATCCTGCTCGGCAATGAAGCGTGTCGAGCTCCTGAGCAGGTTCGGATTGGAGCGCAGCATCAGCGCCGTCTCGGCCGAGCCTGTGAAGGACACGACGTCCTGTGATCCGAGCCGGTCCAGAAGATCGCCCGTCGAGCCCGCCACGAACTGTACCGCGCCTTCCGGCAGGATGTTCGATTCCACGATCATGCGGAACGCGGCCTCGGCCAGCCACGCCGTCGAGGAGGCCGGCTTGACGATCGCCGGGACGCCGGCCAGCAGCGTCGGCGCCAGTTTCTCCAGCATGCCCCAGACGGGAAAGTTGAAGGCGTTGATATGGACCGCCACGCCCTGGAGCGAGGTCGCCACATGCTGGCCGAGGAAGCTGCCGCCGCGCGACAGCTGTTCCAGGCCGCCGTCGATGTAGATCGTGTCATCCGGCATCTCGCGCCGGCCCTTGGACGAGAACACGAACAAGGTGGCGATGCCGCCATCGATGTCGATCATCGAATCCGCCTTGGTGGCGCCGGTCTCGTAGGACAGCTCATAGAGAGGGTCGCGGCGGTCGTTGAGATATTGCGCCAGCGCCTTCAGCGCGTGGGCGCGCTCATGGAAGGTCATCTTGCGCAGCGCAGTGCCACCGGCATCGCGGGCGAAGGCCGTCATGGCGGCAAAATCGAGCTCTGCGCCGATCTCGGCGACCGGCTCACCGGTCACGGCAGACCTGAGCTGGGAGATCCTGCCCGACGGCGCGACCCAGCTTCCGGCGGCAAAGCTGTGCAGGGGGATGATGGTCATCTGATCGTCCTCTTCAGTTCACGCGCGCCGGCAGGTTCGCGAATCCCCTGAACCGCACGCGGCCTGTGCGCTTCGGCTCCCCTGCCAGAGCATAATCCGGGAACCGCTCCAGAAAGCGCGCGATGGCGATACGGCCTTCGAGCCGTGCCAGCGAAAATCCGGCACAGAGATGCGGGCCCTGGGCGAAGGCAAGATGGCGGTTGGGTTTTCGCGACAGATCGAGCCGGTCGGGCTCCGTGAACTGGCGCGGGTCGCGGTTGGCGGCGCCGATGCACAGATGGATGCGGGTGCCGGCCGGGATCGTCTTGCCGTGGAACTCGACGTCTTCCGTCGTCATCCGGTTGCCGAGCTGGTTGGGCGACTGGAAGCGCAGGAATTCGTCGACGGCCGTGTCGATCAGGCTGGGATCGTCCTGAAGACGTTTTTTCTCCGCCGGCCATTCCAGCAACTCGAACAGCGCATTGCCTATCAGATTGGTCGTCGTCTCGTGACCGGCGTTGAGGATGAAGATGCAGTTCTGCAGCAGTTCGGTTTCGGAAAGCTCCTCGCCCTCCGGCGTGCCGTCGATCAGCCGCGTCAGGACGTCGGTCGCGGGGTCGCCGGGGTTGCTGCGCCGGTGCGCCACCAGATCGCGCAGATAGGCCTTGAACTCGACGACCGCGCGGTTGCCCTTTTCCTTCTGCTCCTCGGTCAGCACCGGCTCGAGCGCGCCGAGGATGGCCAGCGACCAGTCGCGCAGCGGCCCGCGCTCCTCATGCGGCATGACGAACAGATTGCCGATCACCTCGAGCGGAATGGCGGCGGCGAAATCCTCGATCAGATCGACCTTGCCCTTCTCTTCCATCGCATCGAGCAGCGAATCGACCAGACGGATCAGCCCTGGCTCCATGGCCGAGATGGCGCGCGGGGTGAGCGCGCCCATCATGATCTTGCGCACCCGCGTGTGCAGCGGCGGATCGTTGAAGACGAGGCTCGTGGTGTGGTGCTCGTAGAGCGGCGTGTCGCCATATTTGGGCAGGAACTCGACCTTCTTGTCCGACGAGAAGGCTTTGGTGTCGCGATAGACCCGGTCGAGATCGGCAAAACGGGACAGCATGATCGAGCCGTCGGCGAAATGCTTGACCGGCGCGTGATCGAGCAGCGCCCGGTAGGTCGGAAAGGGATCGTCCGCGAAAGTCGGCGGGATCGCGGTGATATCAAAGGCGTCGGCCGGGTGGGTCGTGATGGTCAATGCTTCCTCCCTAGGCATTTTCGTGCCGTTGCGCGTATTATTGACCGGTCGGTCGGGTTTGTGCAAGTCTCGCGAAGATTGGTGGAGGAGAGACCATGACATTGTCGGCCGAGGAAATCGCGCGCCGGAGCGCGGAGGCGATGTGGGCCAATGACGACGCGTCGAAATGGCTCGGCATGAGCCTCGATGCGGTCGGCCCGGGCACGGCCACCACCTCCTTTACCGTCGAAGAGCACCATACCAATGGCCACGACATCTGCCATGGCGGCTACATCTTCACCCTGGCGGATTCCGCCTTCGCCTTTGCCTGCAATTCCTACAATCGCATCGTGGTGGCGCAGCACAACACCATCACCTTCATCGCGCCCGGCAGGCTCGGCGACCGGCTGACCGCGCAGGCGCAGGAGATCGCGCGCTACGGGCGCTCCGGCATCTATGACGTGCGGGTGAGCGACCAGGAGGGGCGCCCGATCGCCGAATTCCGCGGCGCGTCGCGCCAGATCGACGGCAAGCATTTCGAGGAGTAGGCGCCGACAGGCGCGGCGGGGAGGAAACGATGAAGGATCTGACACCCAGGAAGGAGGATCTCGACCCGATCGAGATCGCGTCGCGCGACGAAATCGCCGCGCTGCAGCTGAACCGGCTCAAATGGTCGCTGAGACATGCTTATGAGAACGTCGCGCACTATCGCCAGAGCTTCGATGCAGCGGGCGTGCATCCCGATGATCTGAAACAGCTTTCCGACCTGTCGAAATTCCCCTTCACGGGAAAGGGCGATCTGCGCCAGCACTATCCCTTCGGCATGTTCGCCGTGCCGCGCGACAAGGTCGTGCGCATCCATGCCTCGTCGGGCACCACCGGCAAGCCGACGGTGGTCGGCTATACGCAAAACGACATCGAGGTCTGGGCCGAATGTGTCGCCCGCTCCATGCGGGCTTCGGGCACGCGCCCGGGCGACATCGTCCACATCGCCTATGGCTACGGTCTTTTTACCGGCGGGCTCGGGGCCCATTACGGGGCGGAGCGGCTGGGCTGCACGGTGGTGCCCGTCTCCGGCGGCATGACGACCAGGCAGGTGACGCTGATCGAGGATTTTGCCGCCACCACGATCATGGTGACGCCGTCCTATATGCTCTCCATCCTCGACGAATACCGGGCCCAGGGGCTCGATCCCCGCAATTCGCCGCTGCAGGTCGGCATTTTCGGGGCCGAGCCCTGGACCAATGCCATGCGCGCCGAGATCGAAAACGCCTTCGACATGCACGCGGTCGACATTTACGGCCTGTCGGAGGTGATCGGTCCAGGCGTTGCGAACGAGTGCGTGGAGACCAAGGACGGGCTCCATGTCTGGGAAGATCATTTCTATCCCGAGATCATCGACCCCGAGACGGGCGAGGTTCTGCCCGATGGCGAGCGGGGCGAACTCGTGTTCACCTCGCTCACCAAGGAAGCGTTTCCGATCGTGCGCTACCGCACCCGTGACCTGACGCGGCTTTTGCCCGGCACGGCGCGCACCATGCGGCGTATGGAAAAGATCACCGGCCGCTCCGACGACATGATGATCCTGCGCGGTGTCAACGTGTTCCCGACCCAGATCGAGGAACAGATCCTGAAGGTCGAGGGGCTCAGCCCGCACTTCCAGGTGGAGCTCTGGCGCGAGGACAGGCTCGACTGCATGACGGTACATGTCGAAGCCGTGTCCCATGCCGCCGACGGCGAGGTGCGCAGCGCAAGTGCTGTCGCCCTTCGCGAGCGCATCAAGGAGGTGATCGGGGTGAGCGTGGTCGTCAACGTCACCGAGCCCGAGGGCGTGGCGCGCAGCCAGGGCAAGGCCCAGCGCATCGTCGACAACCGGCCGAAGGGATAGGCACCGGTGGCACGCAGCCGCGCCAAGGACCATGACGACAAGCGCGAGGCGATGCTGCACAAGGCCGCGCTCGTCTTTTCGCGCGACGGCTATGATCGGGCCACGATGGCGCAGCTGGCCGGCGAGTTAAATGTCTCCAAGGGGCTGCTCTACCACTACTACGCCTCCAAGGAGGCGCTGCTCTTCGACATCGTCCGCAACCATCTGGCGGCGCTGGTCGAGGTGGTGGAGGAGGCCGACGATCCTGCTCTGGAGCCGCAGGCGCGGCTGGAGACGCTGGTCGTGGCGTTGCTTGAGGCCTATCGCGACGCCGATGCCGAACATCGGGTCCAGGTCGAGGGCATGCGGATCCTGCCCGAAGAGGACCAGGAAAAGTTGAAAAAACTCGAACGCCGCCTGGTCGCCCTCTTCGCGGAAGCCGTCCGCACCCTCGATCCCGATCTCTTCGCAGACAAGCCGCTGATCAAGCCGGTCACCATGAGCCTCTTCGGCATGATGAACTGGGCCTATATGTGGTTCCGCGAGGGAGGTCCGATCAGCCGCGCCGACTATGCGCGGCTGGCGACACGGTTGCTGGTGAACGGGGTGAGGGGGTTTTAGGGCCGACGGAGCTAAGGCGTCTTCAGCTCGATCCCGACGTCTTTGGCTGCACGGGCCAGAGTGCCGTCCAACGTCGCCAAAGGTTTCCTCTCTCGGCGGGCTAGCTCCAGATAGCTCGCGTCATACGGCGTCAAGCCATGCAAGTCCGCCAGTTCGAGCGTTGCACCCCAGGCCTCCAAATGCGTCTGTGGATCGACTTCGATCGGTAGATACCCAAGTTGCCCCAGGGCCAGTTCCCGTTCCGCCAAAGTCATGCGCCCGCGTCGCATGGCCTTTTGCAGTGCGTTGGCTACCTCCAGGCTCCAGATGGCCGGCACGATGGCGCCCTTTGCCGCGACCTCGTCGAAAATCGCTTCAGTCGCGTCGGTGGTCTCATCGGCGAACAGCCAGGCAATGGCCACAGAAGCGTCGAGTACCAAGCTCACCTACGGCCCTCGTTGATGAGTTCCTTTATGTCCAGTCCACCCAGAGTAAGGCCTTTGCGCATTTCTCGGATCCGCGCCACTGCCTCAAGTGCCTGTCGCGTCCTGTCGTCGTTGTCCCGATGCGCCACCAGTCGGGCAGCAGGCTTGCCGCGCCGAGTGATAACGATCTCCTCGCCCTTCTCGGCGTCGGCGACCAACTCCGAAAGTCGGTTTTTCGCCTCAAACAATCCAATTTCCCGCATTTCAGTTTACTCCATCTAGCTGATAATCTAGATGGTTCGAGTTGTGCTTTCAAGGTGGTCCATCAATCCTCCAGATACGCAAACGCGCTGGTCGCCGTTACGGCGAGGCGGGTGTCGCCTTGTGACCGCATCTCGACGCGGGTGTAGGCCATGCGCTTGCCGTTCTGCAGTACCTCGACGCGGATCTCCACCGGCCCCGGCTTCAGCGGGCGGATGAAGTGAGTTGTCAGGTCGACCGTGGTGCAAATGCGGAAGCGGCCGTTCAGCGCGGCGAGCGCCACGACCGAACACGTATCGGCGGCCGATGCCGTCGCCTGGCCGCAGATCACGCCGCCGACATGCACCAGGTTCGGGTTTTCCGGGAGCAGGAAATCGCCACCCTTTGCATCGAAGGCTACCGGCTCGAGACCGAGTTCGGCGACCCAGGGTGCGACAACCTTCTGAAGCGTTTCGCGCGCTTGCTCGACGCTGAATGCCGACATGGAGCCTCCCGAATATATGTTACAGAATATTGAAGCTACCGCCGATTTCTGTTACATATCGTACAACGACGGTAGCCGCACCATCGGAGCACGGAGGAACATCGATGTATAGCCAGGGACTGATCGGGGCGAAGACCGAGACGACGGAGGACGAGGCCTTTCTCGCCGCTTTCCAGGCACGCATCGATGCCGAGGAAAAGATCGAGCCCAACGATCCCATGCCGGAAGGCTATCGTCGGACGTTGATCCGCCAGATCGGCCAGCACGCGCATTCCGAGATCGTCGGCATGCTGCCAGAGGGCAACTGGATCACCCGCGCGCCCTCGCTCAAGCGCAAGGCAGCGCTTCTCGCCAAGGTGCAGGACGAGGGCGGCCACGGCCTCTATCTCTATTCGGCGGCCGAGACGCTGGGCGTTTCGCGCGAGCAGATGACCGAGGAACTCCTGGCCGGCAAGGCGAAATACTCCTCCATCTTCAACTACCCCACGCTGACTTGGGCCGATATCGGCGCCATCGGCTGGCTGGTGGACGGCGCGGCGATCATGAACCAGATCCCGCTTTGCCGCTGCTCCTACGGGCCCTATGCCCGCGCCATGATCCGCGTGTGCAAGGAGGAGAGCTTTCACCAGCGCCAAGGCTACGAGATCATGATGACGCTCGCCGCCGGCACGGACGAGCAGAAGGAAATGGCACAGGACGCGCTGAACCGCTGGTGGTGGCCGTCGCTGATGATGTTCGGCCCGCACGATTCGGAAAGCCAGCATGGCGACCAGTCGATGAAGTGGAAGATCAAGCGCTTCACCAATGACGAGCTGCGCCAGCAATTTGTCGATTCCACCGTTCCGCAGGCCGACTATCTCGGCCTCACCGTTCCCGATCCCGAATTGAAGTGGAACGAGGAGCGCGGCCACTACGATTTTGGACCGATCGACTGGGACGAGTTCTGGCGCGTGGTCAAGGGCGGCGGACCGATGAACAAGGAGCGCCTGGAAGCCCGCCGCAAGGCCTGGGACGACGGCGCCTGGGTGCGCGAGGCGGCTCTTGCCCATGCGGAGAAGCGCAAGGCGCGCCGCGACGCGACGAAACTGGCAGCGGAGTGAGCTGATGGCAAAGAACGAAATCCCGCTCTGGGAAGTCTTCATCCGGCCGCGCAATGGTCTGGCCCACAAGCATTGCGGATCGGTACATGCCGCCGACGAGGTGATGGCGCTGCAGGCCGCGCGCGACGTCTATACCCGCCGGGGCGAGGGTGTCTCGATCTGGGTGGTGCCCTCGGCCTCGATCACGGCATCGGATCCTGACCAGCGGGCGGAGAATTTCGAGCCGACGGCGTCGAAGATCTACCGCCACCCGACCTTCTACGAAATCCCCGACGAAGTGGGGCACATGTGATGGCGCTCGAGCGCGACGAGCTTCTGACCTTCGTGCTGCGGATGGCCGACGACAATCTTGTCCTCGGTCACCGCCTGTCGGAATGGTGCGGCCATGCGCCGATGCTGGAAGAAGACCTCGCCATGCCCAACATGGCGCTCGACCTTCTCGGCCAGGCGCGCTCACTTTACCAGTATGCCGCCGAGATCGAGGGAAAGGGCCGCACGGAAGACGACTTCGCCTATCTCAGGCGCGAGCGCGACTACCTCAACTGCCTGCTGGTCGAACGGCCCAATGGCGACTTCGCCCACACGATGCTGCGCCAGTTCTGGTTCGCGGCCTATCTGCATCCGATGTGGGAAGGCATGCAGGTGTCCACCGACGAGACACTTGCCGGCATTGCCGGCAAGGCGGTCAAGGAGGTTGCCTACCACATCCGCCATACCGGCGAATGGGTGGTGCGGCTGGGCGACGGGACGGAGGAGAGTGCTGCGCGGATGAAGGCTGCCGTGGAGGCGCTGGCGCCTTATCTCGACGAACTCTTCGAAAGCGACGATGTGAGCCAGGCCATCGCCGAGGTGGGCATCGCGCCTGATCCGGCGGGGCTCAGAGCGGCTTTCGACCGGGTCGTGCTGCCAGTCTTCGCAGAGGCCGGCCTGGAGATGCCGCAGGCACAATGGCCCCAATATGGCGGCCGGCAGGGCCGGCACGGCGAGCATATGGGCTTCCTTCTGGCCGAGCTGCAGCACATGCAGCGCACCTACCCGGGAGCCTCGTGGTGAACGCAATGGCGCCCACCCTTCCCAGCCGGGGGGAGGGTAACCGGGCCTACGCCGCCGCAGCTTCCGTGCCCGACCCGGAGATCCCCTGCGTCACCGTCGAAGACCTCGGCATCCTGCGGTCGGTCGAGATCATCGACGGCATCGCCGTCGCGCGGCTGACGCCCACCTATTCCGGCTGCCCGGCCGTCAACTCCATCGAAATGGCGGTGGAGGCCGCCCTGCTGGAGGCCGGATTCGAGCCTCGAATCGAGCGCGTGATGTCGCCGGCCTGGACGACCGACTGGATCACGCCAGAGGGCCGGGAAAAGCTGCGTGCATACGGCATCGCCCCGCCCGAAAAGGCATCTGGCTCCATCCGCTCGCTTTTCGGCGAGATCGAGGTTACCTGCCCGCAATGCGGGTCGCGCGACACGACACGCGTCTCGGAATTCGGCTCAACCGCCTGCAAGGCGCTCTATCGCTGCCTGACCTGCCGCGAGCCCTTCGACTATTTCAAGTGCATCTAGGACCGACCATGGCCCGCTTTCATCAACTGAAGATTGCCGAGATCGTACGCGAGACGCCGGAGGCGGTCGCCGTCGCCTTCGAGGTGCCCGACGATCTCAGGGATGTGTTTTCCTTCCGCCCGGGTCAGTATCTGACGCTGGCCGCCGAGATCGATGGCGAGGAGGCGCGGCGGTCCTATTCCATCTGTTCCGCACCGGGCGATCCGCATTTGAGGGTCGGGGTGAAGCAGATCGCGGATGGCCGCTTCTCGAGCTTCGTCAATGAGCGGCTCAATGTCGGCGACACCATCCGCGTCATGCCGCCGGAAGGCCGGTTCACCTCGCTGACAGGCGAGCGCCACGACTACATCCTGATCGCCGCCGGCTCCGGCATCACGCCGATGCTGTCGATCGCCAGAACCGTGCTGACGCATGAGCCGACGAGCACCGTCACGCTGGTCTACGGCAACCGCACCAGCGGCTCGATCATGTTCCTGGAGGATCTGGAAGATCTAAAGGATCGCTATCTCCAGCGTTTCAGCATGCTCCACATGCTGTCGCGCGAGACCCAGGACGTCGACATCCTGAATGGCCGCATCGATGGCAGGCGGATCGTGCAACTGGCCGAACGCCAGCTCATCGACCCGCTTGGGTCCGACGGCATATTCATCTGCGGTCCGGGCGAGATGATCGACAGCGTCTCGCAGGCGCTGCGCGCCTATGGCGTCGATGCTGACCGTATCCGCTACGAGCGCTTCACGCCTTCGGGCGACGCGCCGCCGCCCCGGCCACGCTCGCGCGAAGCGGAAGAGGCAGCGCGGTCGGGTGTCGAAATCGAAGTGGTGCTGGATGGCGTGCGCCGGACCTTCACGTTGGGCGAGAACGATCCCGGCCTGCTCGAGGCGGCGCGCAAGGCGGGTCTGGAACTTCCCTATTCCTGCGCGGGGGGCATGTGCTGCACCTGCCGCTGCCGTATCGTCGAAGGCGAAGCCGAAATGGCGGTGAACTATTCGCTGCAGCCCTGGGAGATCGAGGCGGGCTTCACGCTCGCCTGCCAGTCGCGCCCGACGACAAGCAGGCTGGTGCTCGATTTCGACGCCGCTTGAGCGGCAGGCTCAATCCTCGTGAAGCTCCGTCTCCCAGTCGCGACCGGCACGGAAGACGCGGAGGATATCCACGCGGCCGTCGTGAACTGCAAATGCAATCGTGACACGCCGTTCGAAGCCGACGATCCGCAACCCCGGCATCAAATCGTAGCGCTGCGTCCCCCTCTCCGATGCGAGGTCGAGCCCTTCACAGAAATCGATCAACCTGTCGACGTAGCGCCTTGCGGTGCGCTTGCCGGTTGCATCCTCAAGCCAGATTTCCAGTTCGAGCAAATCAGCCTTGGCAGTGTCGGTGAATTTGACCGGTCGCCGTTTCATTCTCTGGCATCACGCTGCTTGCGCAATGTCTGCAACTCTTCTCGCAGTTCCTCGGCCGGGATCATCCGCTCCGTGCCGGCCTTGACCCTGTCATAAGTCTCCGCCACCTCCGTGCGCAGCCAGTGCTCGATGGCCCTGTCGTGCTGTTGCAGCGCCCGGATCCCGGCGCGTACGACCTCGCTTGCCGAGCCGTATTCGCCGGACTCGACCAGCCGGTCGATAAAGGCCCCCTGTTCGGCCGGAAGGCTGATGGTGCGGCGGTCGATCTTGTTCATGATGGTCGCTCCTTCGAAAGTATGAAGGATTCATACCATGTCGATCGGCGGCCGCCAATCGTTGGGCGCGGGTGAGCCTTGCTTCCCGATCGTCCTTGCCAGCGGTGACGCATTGCGCCATCTAGGCCGCATGGAAGGCAAATCGCACCTTGGCATTGGCGTGGCCGCCGGCATTTTTGTCGGCGTCGCTCTGGGCATCTTCATCGGCAACGTAATCGTCGGCATGGGCGTGGGCATTGCGCTCGGCGCGATCATCGGCTTTGCGCTCGACAGGTTGCGCAAGGGCTGATCCTGCTTCAGCGCGCGGCGAAAGCCCACCGTCCCGACAGCAGGTAGACGACCGCCGCGGCGACGATGATGGCGGTCCCCAACGACCATGGGCTATCATGGCCGATCGCCCAGGTCAGCATCGCCAGGCACAGATTGTTGACGGCAAAGCCCGTCAGCGCGGTCACCACGAAGCGCCTGACGGCGGTACCGTGCGCCTGGCGGGACCGGAAGGTCAGGTAATAATGCCCGAAATAGGAAACCGAAATCGCGAGGAAGAAGCCGAACAGGTTTGCGACAAACAGATTGATCCCGGCATAGGTGAAGAGCCCTGCGGCAAGCAGGAAATGCACGATCGATGCCGTGACGCCGACCAGTCCAAAAACAAAAACCTTCCTCACAGGCGAGGCGCCTTGCCGGCTTTGGCCCTGGCGCCCGGTCGTACGGCGGCCGGCGAAGATGGCCCCTCATGGCGCCTGGCGACGACATAGGGCGGCCGCCTTTTCACCTCGGAATAGATGCGGCCGATATATTCGCCCATGATGCCGATGCCCAGAAGCTGGATGCCGCCGAGAAACAGGATTCCGACCAAGAGCGACGCGAAGCCAGGCACGTCGACGCCGAAGATCAGCGTGCGCAGGATGACGAGGATGGCGTAGGCCAGCGACAATGCCGAGATGGCGAAGCCGATATAGGTCCACATCACGAGCGGCGCGGCGGAGAAGCTCGTGATGCCCTCGATGGCGAAGCGCCACAGGCGCCAGCCGGAGAATTTTGACGTCCCGGTTTCGCGTGCCGGCCGCTTGTATTCGATGATCACGGGCTTGAAGCCGACCCAGGCGAAGATGCCCTTCATGAAACGGCGGTTCTCGGACAGGCGGTTGACCTCGGTGACCACCTCCCGATCCATCAGGCGAAAATCGCCCACATTGTGGGGGATCTGGACGTCGGAGATCAGATTGTGCAGCGCATAGAACCAGCCCGCCGTGCGCCGCTTCATGTAGCTGTCTTCGCTGCGATCGTTGCGCCGGGCAAGGACGACTTTTGCCCCCTCCAGCCAGCGATCGATCATGTCCGGGATGAGTTCGGGCGGATCCTGCAGATCCACATCGATGATCGCCACGGCGTCACCCGCCGCCTCCGTCAGCCCGGCCGACATCGCGGCTTCCTTGCCGAAATTGCGCGACAGTTCGATGATGCGAAGGGCCATTCCTCGAGTTTCGGCTGCAAGGAGCCGCGCGATCGTTTCGTCGCGACTGCCATCATCCACGAAAACCAGTTCGAGCACGACTGCCCCGGCGAAGCGGCGGGCGACATCCGCTGCCGCCTTTTCCATCTCCACGAGGAACGGGCCGACCGATTCAGCCTCGTTGAAGACGGGCACCACGACGCTGACCAGACGTTTCGTCATCTGCCGCCTCACTCGCTGCCGGCCGGACGGGTGGCGACCAGCATGTCCTGGAAACGCCCGCCGCGGTTGATGTTGTGGCCGGCGAATGCGCCTACCACCTCGAACGGACGCTCGCCGGCCATGGCCTGGGCTTGCTCGATGATTTCGCGCGGTGCCACCAGCACGATCGGGCCTTCATCGGCGAGTGCCTGCGCGACTCCGGCCTCCGATTCCGCGATCCGCCGGACCGGTCGATCGTGGGGATGACCGAGATAAAAAAAGAAGCTCGGCTCGCCATAGCCGGCGAGATAGATTTCCGCCTCTCCGTCGGCGGCCTCGGCCACTGCCTGGGCCATCGGGTCAGCCAGCTTGATCGCCGGTTCGACGGGCTTGATGACGAGCCAGAACAGGCCGGCAAAGGCCAGCGGCGTTGCTGCGATCAGAAGCTTGCTGGCGGTCACCACCCTTCCGCCGATCTGCGCGCGCGCGACCGCGACGACCACCGCCAGAAGGGCCAGACCGAAAGCCAGCGCTACAGGCAGTGACGGGTGCTCCGGCAGCAGGAAGGGCGAGACCAGGATGGCTGCTGCAGTGGCAACGCCGCCCGCCAGATAAAGCCAGCCGCCGCCCTTGAGCCAGCCCGGGAAGCGGCTGGTGCTGTCGCCGGCGTGCACGATGAATGCCGCCACCATGATGGCCAGTGCCGGATAGAGCGGGAAAACGTAATGGGGCAGCTTGGTCGCGGCCAGCGTGAACATGATGAAGGTTGGCAGCACCCAGGACCAGAGCAGCACGCGTGCGCGGCGCTCGCCGATGGTGCCGGCCCAGAAGCTGCGCAGCGTCGCCGGCAGATGGATGATCCAGGGAAAGAAGCCCAGCAGCAGGAAGGGCAGGTAGGCTGGCAGTGTCAGAAGATAGCCGACGGGACCGCTGCCGCCATGGCCTTCCATGGGGGCGAGCGCGCGGCCGATGATGTGGGTTCCAAGACCCTCCGACATCAGGCCGCCGCCGCTGGCGCGGTCGGCGGGGATGGCCCAGCCCAGAAAGGCGGCGAGCGCCAGCAACGAAACGCCGGCAAGTGCGAAGCCCTGGCCGAAGGGGATGCGCTGTCGCTTCGGAAGGGTCAGCCAGGACGCCGCGACCATCGTAATCACCACGGCCGGCCCGACCGGACCCTTGGCCAGCAGGGACAAATAGAGCCCGACGCCGAAAATGGCGATCATCAGGACTGCGCGGCCCGGCCGCATGGTCATCTCGACATAGGCCCAGATCGACAGCGTGACGGTGAACAGCAGCACCGCGTCCAGCATCGCCGCGAAGCCCAGATAGACACTCATCAGCGAGGTCGCGAGAACGCCCATCGCCCACAGACCGGTGCGGTCGTCGAAGAGCCGCCGCGCGATCATGAAGGTGAGGAAGGTGCTGGCCGCCATGGCGGGGGCGGAAAAGAAGCGGACGGCGAATTCCCCTTCGCCGAAAAGCCGGATGCCGACCGCCATCAGCCAGAAACTCAGTGGCGGCTTGTGGGCGAAGAGTTCTCCATTGTAGGTCGGCACCAGCCAGTTGCCCGATTGCAGCATTTCGGCGGCGGTGCGGGCATAATAGCCCTCATCGGCGTCCCACAGCATGTGGGCGGGCATCAGGGCCAGAAGGAACAGCCCCACCAGCACGGCAAGGCCGGCCGCAAGCAATGTGCGGTCGCCGTCCACGGCGCGAGCCACTCTGGGCGCGTCCGTCTGCTTGTGCTGGCTTTCCGCCGCGGCCAATCAGCGGCCCTCCCGGATCTCGGAAAGCGTCTTGGTCGGGGTGATGGCCTCGGGGCTCATCTTGACCTCGATGATCGCCGGCTTGCCGCTGGCACGGGCACGCTCGAAGGCCGGCGCGAAATCGGCTGTCTTTTCGACCGTCTCTCCATGGCCACCAAAGGCGCGGGCATAGGCGGCGAAATCCGGGTTCTTCAGGTCGGTGCCGGACACGCGGCCGGGATAGTCGCGCTCCTGGTGCATGCGGATCGTGCCATAGGTGCCGTTGTTCAGGATGATGACGATGAACGGCAAATCATACTGCACGGCGGTCGCGAATTCCTGGCCGTGCATCATGAAATCGCCATCGCCGGCGAAGGTGATGACCTCGCGGCCGGGATGCAGCGCCTTGGCCGCGACGCCCGCCGGTACGCCGTAACCCATCGAACCGGAGGTGGGGGCTGCCTGCGTGTCGTGGCGGCGATAGCGGTGGTAGCGATGGACCCAGCTGGCAAAATTGCCCGCGCCGTTGGTGATGATGACGTCTTCCGGCAGCGTCTCCTCGAGCCAGGTCATGACCTCGCCCATATGGACGTCGCCGACACCCTTCTTCGGCGGGGTCGACCATTCCAGATAGCCCTGGTGCAGTTCCTCGGTCTTGCCGGCCCAGGCGGGCATGCCGTTCGGCTGCAGTTTGGCAAAGGCAGCCGAAAAGCCGTTGACGGTCGCCGCGATCGCCAGTTCCGGCCGGTAGACGCGGCCGAGTTCGTGCGGATCGGGATAGACGTGGACCAGCTTCTGGTCGGGGTAGGGGCTTTTGGTCAGCGTATAGTCGGCCGAGGGCATCTCGCCGAAGCGGCAGCCGACGAGGAGCAGCAAGTCGGCGTTCTTGATGTAGTCGGCGAGCTTCGGGTTGATGCCGATCCCGACATCGCCGGCATAGGAGGCGTGCATCTGGTCGCAGAGCGACTGGCGGCGGAAGGAGCAACCCACGGGGAGCTTCCAGCGCGCGAGACCGGCGCACATCTGCTTCACTGACTCAGCCGTCCAGCGCGTGCCGCCGAGCACCACGAAGGGCCGCTCGGCGCCCTTCAGCAGCTCTTCGAGCCGGTCCATCTGGTCGGGTCCGGGCGACATCTCGACAGGCGTGTAGGGCAGAAGCGTGGGTGCCTCGACCTCGTCCCTCAGCATGTCCTCCGGCAGGGCGATGACCACCGGGCCAGGCCGGCCCGAGGTAGCGACGGCGAAGGCGCGGGTGACCAGCTCGGGGATGCGGGCCGCGTCGTCGATCTCCACCACCCATTTGGCGATCGAACCGTAGAAGGCGCGATAGTCGATTTCCTGGAAGGCTTCGCGGTGCCTGTTGCCGCGCGCCACCTGGCCGATGAACAGGATCATGGGTATCGAATCCTGCGCCGAGATGTGGATGCCTGATGATGCATTGGTGGCGCCCGGCCCGCGCGTGACGAAGCAGATGCCCGGCTGGCCGGTCAGCCTCCCCTGGCAATCGGCCATCATCGCCGCTCCGCCTTCCTGGCGGCAGACGAAATTCCTGATCTTGGAATCGTGCAGTGCGTCGAGGACCGCCAGATAGCTCTCCCCAGGGACCGAGAATATGCGGTCGACGCCATTGACCTCGAGTGCCTCGACGATGAGCTGTCCGCCTGTCTTCTTCATCATTCTTCTTTCTTGTCCAGTTCGGCCAGGATTTCCTGCGTGTGTTCGCCAAGCCTCGGCGAGGCGCGCTGATAGACCGGCGGCGTCGCCGACATCAGCATCGGCGCGCGCACCGAGGGCAGGGCGTTGCCGTGGCCGTCGTCGATATCCATGCGCATGCCGCGCGCGACCACCTGCGGGTCGGCGAACATTTGCGCGATGTCGTTGATGGGGCTTGCGGGCACGGCGGCCTTTTCGAGGCCGGCCAGCAGCACGTCGCGGTCCCAGTCGGCCAGCGTCGCCACGATGATCTCGCGCAGCCTGGCCCGGTTGGTCACGCGTGCGGGGTTGGTCGAAAAGTCGGGATCGATGGCCAGGTGGTCCAGTCCCACGACCTTGCAGAAGCGCTGGAACTGGCCGTCATTGCCGACCGCCAGGATCATGAAGCCATCGCGCACCGGCAGCACCTCGTAAGGCGAGATGTTCATGTGCGCGTTGCCCATCTGCACGGGCGTGTTGCCCGAGACGAGATAGTTGAGATTCTGGTTGCCCAGTATGGAGACCTGCGTGTCGAGCAGCGCCATGTCGATGTGCTGGCCCTCGCCGGTCTTTTCGGCATGGCGAAGGGCTGCCTGGATGGCGATCACCGAATAGAGCCCGGTAAAGATGTCGGAGACCGCCACCCCCACCTTCTGCGGCTCGCCGCCCGCCTCGCCGGTGATCGACATCAGCCCGCCAATGCCCTGGATGATGAAATCGTAGCCTGCGCGCGGCGCGTAAGGTCCGGACTGGCCGAAACCGGTGATCGAGCAGTAGATCAGGCGCGGGTTGATCGCCTTCAGGCTCTCATAGTCGAGACCGTATTTCTTCAGGCCGCCCAGCTTGAAATTCTCGATCACCACGTCGGCGGTGCCGATGAGCTTGCGCACGATCTCAGCGCCCTCGGGCGTCGAAAAATCGACGGCGACCGAGCGCTTGCCGCGATTGGTGGAGTGGTAATAGGCCGCCGACAAATTCTCTCCGTCATGGCCCGTCACGAATGGTGGGCCCCATTTGCGCGTGTCGTCGCCGCCATCGGGGTTTTCCACCTTGATAACGTCGGCGCCGAGATCGGCCAGTAACTGCCCGGCCCATGGCCCGGCGAGAATGCGGGCGAGTTCGATCACGCGGATGCCGGCAAGCGGCGGTCGCGAGGGTACGTTCGGCGTCTGGCTCATTGCAGCTGCTCATAACCGGCCAGCGGTATGGCGGCCGTTGCATCTATGCCGAAATGCCGGCCCGCGCGTATCACCGCCTTGTCTAGGCTGAGAAACGGTGAAATCGCCCGGTTGCTGGCGGTGGCAAGATGTAGAGCATCACCCGCGCGCAGGCCCACGCTGTGCTCGCGCATCATGGCGGAAGCCAAGTCGATTTCCGGCGGTTCGACCTCGAGCATGGTGAACGATGCGAGAAAACTGTCCAAACTGCGTTCCACCCTTTGTGCTTGTTCTGCATCGAGCTGTTTGCGGCGAACCCGTATGCCGATCAACGAGCCGAATTCAAGACGTGTCCACTGGCTCGTCGCGCATTCGTTGGGCGAAAGCGCCGAGAAGTAGTCCACGACCAGATCGCTAGCCGCTTCGTCCATGAACAGCGGTACCAGGAAGGAGGTATCGAAATAGCGCATCACTCACCAGCCGTCGTCGCGCATGTCACGGATCAATTCCGCGCTTGGGCGCTCGAGCGGCGGCAGCGATTTGCGCAAGCGCTGCAGCTCCTCCAGATCGATCTGCTTCCTCGGCGCTTCGATCGCCGAGAGTTTTGCCACCGGGCGGCCGCGCCGCGTGATGGTCACGGTCTCGCCGGCCTCCACGCGGTCGATCACCGCGCTGAGATGTGCCTTTGCCTGCGCCAGGCTGATCTCGCCCATGTCGATCTCCAACTGGTCATCCAGATAGTCATATATCGCCTCCGGCGGAGGAATGCATCAGCGAAGGATCGCCGCATCCGCCCAGTCGGCGAAGTCGCGCCAGACCGGTTCGCGCGACACGCCGTTCACCAGGTCGTGCCGAAGTCTCTCGTGGTGCCGACCGGTTACTTGCTCGAAGCCGAGCCCGGCCAACCTCCTTTTCAGATGCTGGACCATGCGTCCCTTGTCCGTCACGGGGTCATCGCCGCCGGCGGCAATGTGCAGCGGCAGATCGCGCGGCAGCCCCGCCCAGGCGCGTTTCGAGCCGGCATGCCGCATCATCCTCATGGTATCGATCCAGGCGCCGATGGTTGGATCGCGCCCGCAGTCCGGATCTGCCATGTAGGCATCGACCACGGCGAAATCCTCGCTCAACCAGTCGATCCCCGTGCGGTTGTTACCGACGCTGCGGCTCCAGCCCCTGACGATGCGGGTCATGGTCGGTGAGGGCACGTCGGAGCCCAGCCGGAAGCGCTCCCACCGCAGCATCGCGCCGAGGAAGCGGGCGGCATAGTCCGTCGCGACCGGCATGTTCCAGAGTGCAGCACCGGCAAGGCGCGGCGCGTGGCCGAACAGGAAATGCGCCGCGATCAATGCGCCGGCTCCTTGCCCGAAGACGATCACCGGCAACCCCGGGTGTTCGCGGGCGATCAGTTCATGCAGGTCGAAGAGATCGGCGTCGATCGCCGCCAGCCCGCCATGCCCGCGATGGTCAGGCGCATAGACATGGAAGCCGCGTCGCGCGAGGTGTTGCGCGAAAACATCGTAGCGCCCCGCATGCTCCGCCAGATCGTGGTTGATCTGCACGATACCCTGAGCCTTCATCGCGAGGTGCCTGCGCACTCGCAGTTGGCCACTGCCTGCGGTGGGAAGCGTGATGATGTCGATCTCAACGTGCATGGTCCGCCGGCCTTCGGTTTTTCGATAATCACTTTCAAGCTGAAACGAAGGTTCCGCAATGCGCAGCCGACGAAGCGCCGCTGTTGCATGTTCTCCCGCACTGTCGGCGAATGGAGCCCTTTGCGCGCCGAATGGGCATCGTGGGAATATGCCGATCTTATGGGCAATTTCGCTTGCATTGCGTCTTTGCAGGCTGTTTCATGCGGGTCATCGAAAAAGACTTCCAGAGGGGTTTCCATGATCACGCGCAGATTGTTCAATCTTGCAGCAGCTTCGATCCTTGCCGGCGCGGCCTTCGTCGCCACGCCTGCGATGGCTCAGACCGACATCGCCTTCACGCTCGACTGGCGGTTCGAGGGGCCGGCAGCCGGCTTCTTCCTCGCCCAGGATAATGGGTACTTCGAGGAAGAGGGCCTGAACGTCACCATCGATACCGGAGCGGGTTCGGTCGAGGCCATCCCGCGCGTTGCCACGGGCACCTACCAGATGGGGTTTGGCGATATCAATTCGCTGATCAAGTTCCTCGACCAGGCGCCCGATGAGGATGTCCGGGCCGTCATGATGGTATACGAGACCCCGACCTTCGCGGTTGTCGGGCGTCGTTCGCTGGGCATCACCGAGGATCCGATGTCGCTCGAGGGCAAGACGCTCGGCGCGCCGCCGCCGGACGGTGCCTTTGCCCAGTGGCCGGCCTTCGTCGACGTGACGGGTCTGGACACCGACACGATCACCATCGAGAGCATCGGCTTTCCCGTGCGCGAGCCGATGCTCGCCCAGGGCGATGTCGACGCGGTCTTCGGCTTTGCCTTCTCCGTCGTGCTGAACCTCAAGGCGCAGGGCGTCGAGGAAGACGATATCGTGCCGATCCTCATGGCCGAGCATGGTCTCGACCTCTACGGCAACGCCATTCTCGTCAACACCAACTTCGCCGAGGAAAACCCCGAGGCGGTGCGCGGCTTCCTGCGCGCCCTGACCAAGGGTTTTCGCGATGCTGCCAACGATCCCGAAGCCGGCATCGACGCCGTGCTGCAACGCGCCGATATCCTCGACCGCGGCGTCGAGATCGAGCGCCTGACCATGGCCAACGAGATGAACATCAACACGCCTTATGTTCAGGAGAACGGTTTTGGCGACATCGACATGGAGCGCCTGCAGCGGGCGTTCGATCAGCTGACCGTGTCGATGGGCCTGAGCGGTGCCGTCGGGCCGGAAGACGTGGTCGACATGCAGTATCTGCCTCCCGCCGAAGACCGCATGTTCTGATAGCGGCGGCCGCACTGACCCTCCGATCATGATCCCTTCGGCCCAAACGGGCCGGGGGGACTCTTTCCCACTAATGTGATTTGGACCTCATGACCCAACCACTGGTCACGATCGACAAGGTCGAGATGCGCTATGGCGGGGCGGGCGGCGTGCTTGCCGTCCGGGACCTGACGCTCTCGGTCAACAAGGGCGAGTTCGCGGCCGTGGTCGGCCCGTCGGGCTGTGGCAAGTCGACCCTGATGCGCCTCGTCACGGGGCTGCACATTCCGCAGCAGGGCGACGTGATCGTCGCCGGCAACAAGGTTGCGAAGCCGATCTCGATCGTCGGCATGGCCTTCCAGAACCCGACCATGCTGCCCTGGCGCACGACGCTCGACAATGTGCTCCTGCCGCTGGAGATCGTCGAAAAACACCGCAAGCGTCTGCGCCGCCACAAGGCGGAGTATGTCGAACAGGCCGAAGCCCTGCTCGAAATGGTGGGCCTGAAGGGTTTTGGAGACAAGTTTCCCTGGCAGCTGTCCGGCGGCATGCAGCAGCGCGCCAATCTCTGCCGCGCGCTCATCCACAAGCCCGAGCTTCTGATGCTGGACGAGCCTTTCGGCGCGCTGGACGCGTTCACCCGCGAGGAACTCTGGCAGGTCATCCGCGACCTTCACGCCGCGCAGGGCGTCACGATCGTGCTCGTCACCCATGATCTGCGCGAGGCGGCCTTTCTGGCCGACCGGATCTTCGTCATGTCGGCGCGCCCGGGGCGCATCACGCGCGAGCACGAGATCAGATTCCCGCGGCCGCGGGAGCTTGAACTGATGTATGAGCGCGACTTCACCGCAAAGGTCCACGAACTGCGCGGCGAGATCGCCGATGCGAGGCAGGCGGCATGAGCGTCACCCCCAACACCGACAACACCGAAGCCGCCGTCGCGGAGCGGCGCGTGCGCTGGACGGTCGACTGGATCAAGCTCGCCCCGTGGCTCTACACGATCGGCCTGTTCGCCATCTGGGAGGCAGCCGTCTGGATCTTCGGCATCCGGCAGACCATCCTGCCCGCGCCATCGGCGATCGCCGGGGCCCTGTATCAGTACTGGCCGGCCATCCAGCGTCACTCGCTCCAGACGCTGTTCACCACCACGCTCGGTTTCGGGATGGCGGTCGTCGGCGGGCTGGCGCTCGGCCTTTTGATCGGCTGGTCGCGGGTCATCTATGCCGGCCTTTACCCGATCATGGTCGGCTTCAACGCCATTCCGAAGGTAGCCGTGGTGCCGATCCTGGTGATCTGGTTCGGCATCGGCACCATTCCGGCCGTGCTGACCGCCTTCCTGATCGCGTTCTTCCCGATCGTGGTCAATGTCGCCACCGGCCTTGCCACCATCGAGCCGGAGACCGAGGACGTCTTGCGCGCGCTCGGCGCCAAGAAGATGGACATCATGCTGAAGGTCGGCATCCCGCGCTCGATGCCCTATTTCTTCGGCTCGCTGAAGATCGCGATCACGCTGGCCTTTGTCGGTTCGGTCATTTCCGAGACCATCGCCGCCAATTCCGGCCTCGGCTACATGATGGCGTTCGCCCAGTCTCAGTTCAACGTGCCGCTGGTCTTCGCCGGCCTCATCATGCTGGCGATCGAGGGCATCGCGATGTACGCGCTGATGGCCTGGATCGAGATGCGTTCGACCAAGTGGGCTCATCGCTCGCAGACCATGGGGATCTGATCGCGGGTTTGGCGCGGTCTTCAGGGGCGCGGCAGGAGACACTGGCCGGGCGATCTCCGGGCTAGATTTCGCCGTGCTCTTCCAGATGGCGCCTGAGCAGCGCCACGTTGCGCTTCGATGCCTTGAAGAAGACATCGAAGACCGTGCCCGCCACAGGTACGGCGCCAAGGGTGACGTCAAGGCCGACATTGAACATCATCCGAAGGATCAGACTGCGTGGGGCGCCGTGGCGGGCGGCCTGGTGCACCACATAGGCCGACATCAAGCCACCCGCGGCGTCACCGAGCACGGGGACGAGCGACACGATCGGATCCAAGCCAAATCGAATCGACGTTCCCGGAATCCGGAAACGCGAATCGAGCATGAAGGCCATCTTGTCGAGCCGTTCGATGGCACGTTCGCGTGCCTCTCTCGTGAGGCGCGGGTGGGTTGCGTGGGGCGCCTCGGCGGCAGACATCGGCTTGGGCTCCAATAGTGTGGAAAAGGACTCGCAGGTTGCGATTGAAGTCGGGCGAACCTTAACCACCTGAAAAGCCTTGAGCCCTACTCTGGGTTCCGTCTGAAATACCCATATCGCGGAGCGCGCCTGAAATGTCCGTCTACCAACTGCTCTACGTCAGCGGCGCGGCCGGGTCCGTCACCGATGCCGATATCGAGCAGATCCTGATTGCATCACGCAAAAACAATGCGGCTCGCGGCGTGACGGGCATGCTGCTTCATGCCGATGGCGCCTTCATTCAGGTGCTTGAAGGAGAGGAGTCCGACGTGAAGGCCATCGCGAAGCGGATCCAGGGGGATCGGCGGCACCGCAACTTCATGGTGCTGTGCGAGCAGCGGGCCGAGACGCGGGCCTTTGCCGACTGGCAGATGGGTTTCAAGCGGCTGGACCCTTCGCGCCAGGGCGACCGCGCCGTCTTCGAGGCGACGCGGCCGGCGCTGGAGGGCCGCATCGCCACGGCGGATGGCGGGATCATGCTCGAGACCGTCGCCGCCTTCGGCCGCGACTTCCTTCGGGCCGCCTGAGGCTCACGCCTCGATCGTCTCTCCCAGCACATTGTCGACGACGATCGGCGTGTCGAAATAGCGGATCTCGGGTTCGCCGCCGTAGCGCCGGCGCACGCCCTCGCGCCAGGCTTCATCGTGGGCCGCTTCCGCGGCGGCGCGGTTCTTCCAGAGATAGAACGCGCCGGCCATGCCCGCCTCGGCATCATAGACGAAGGTCTTGCGGATCAGTTCGCCATTGGCCCGCCATTTCGGCGAGACCTCGCGCATGCCTTGCACCACCTTGTCGCGGGTGATGCCCTCTGGCAGCGGAAACAGCACATATTCGGTAATCACGGTCCGGTCCTCCCGATGCGACGGCCGGCCATCATTGCCCTTGGCCGTCATTTCGCATAGATACTGCGCGAAATCGATTTCCCCATTCAGGACACAGGAGTCCGACGCGCGCATGGCACGTCAGTTCATCTATCACATGGCCGGCCTGAACAAGGCCTATGGCGCCAAGAAAATCCTGGAGAACATCCACCTCTCCTTCTATCCCGACGCCAAGATCGGCATTCTGGGGCCCAACGGCGCCGGCAAGTCGACCGTGCTCAAGATCATGGCCGGTCTGGACAACGAGTATACCGGCGAGGCGTGGCTGGCCGATGGCGCGACCGTCGGCTACCTGCCCCAGGAGCCGGAACTCGACCCGGCTCTCGACGTGATGGGCAACGTCATGGAAGGCGTGGCGGAGAAGAAGAAGATTCTCGACCGCTACAACGAACTGATGATGAACTATTCCGACGAGACGGCCGAGGAAGGCTCGAAGCTCCAGGATCTCATCGACGCGCAGAATCTCTGGGACCTCGACAGCCAGGTCGAGATGGCGATGGAAGCCTTGGGGTGCCCGCCGCCGGACGCTTCGATCGACAAGCTGTCGGGCGGCGAGAAGCGCCGGGTAGCGCTGTGCCAGCTTCTGCTGCGCCAGCCCGATCTCCTGCTGCTCGACGAACCGACCAACCACCTCGATGCCGAGACGACCGCGTGGCTCGAAAAGCACCTGCGGGAATATCCCGGTTCCGTGCTGATCATCACCCATGATCGCTACTTTCTCGACAATGTCACCGGCTGGATCCTCGAGCTCGATCGTGGCCGCGGCATTCCCTATGAGGGCAACTACACCGCTTATCTCGAGGCCAAGTCCAAGCGCATGGCGCAGGAGGAGCGCGAGGAGGGTGCCCGCCAGCGTGCGCTGGCCGCCGAACGCGACTGGATTTCCGCCTCGCCCAAGGCCCGCCAGGCAAAGTCGAAGGCCCGCGTGCGCGCCTATGACGAGCTCGTCAAGTCGGCCAGCGAACGCCGTCCGGGCGACGCGCAGATCGTCATCCCGACAGGCGAGCGGCTGGGCCAGATGGTCATCGAGGCGGACGGCCTCACCAAGGGGTTCGGCGACACGCTCTTGATCGACGATCTGTCGTTCAAGCTGCCGCCCGGCGGCATCGTCGGCGTGATCGGCCCGAACGGCGCCGGCAAGACGACTCTGTTCCGCATGCTGACCGGCCAGGAAAAGCCCGATGGCGGCGAAATCCGCATCGGCGACACGGTGAAGCTTTCCTATGTCGACCAGAGCCGCGACACGCTCGACCCCAACAAGACTGTCTGGGAAGAGATTTCGGGCGGCAACGACATCATCAAGCTCGGCAAGCACGAAGTGAATTCGCGCGCCTACTGCTCCTCCTTCGCCTTCAAGGGCGGCGACCAGCAGCAGAAGGTGGGCACGCTTTCCGGCGGCCAGCGCAACCGCGTGCATCTGGCCAAGCTGCTCAAGGAAGGCGGCAACGTCATCCTGCTCGATGAGCCGACCAACGATCTCGACACCGAGACGCTGGCGGCACTCGAGGACGCGCTGGAGAATTTCGCCGGCTGCGCCGTCATCATCAGCCACGATCGCATGTTCCTCGACCGCCTCGCCACCCACATGCTTTCCTTCGAGGGCGATAGCCACATCGAATGGTTCGAAGGCAATTTCGACGACTACGAGGCCGACAAGATCCGTCGCCTGGGACCGGACAGCGTCAACCCGAAGCGGGTGACGTATAAGAGGCTGACGCGGTAGCAGCAGGAAACTGTCAGCCGAAGGCTTTTTGCGACTCCAAGCTTATGCGGCGCGCCATGACCATCTTGGCGATCGTTTCGCTTTGGTACCGCCCGATTTCCTCGTAATCCGGCGAATGCTCAGCGCTGGCTGGTGATATGTAGACGACATACTCGTCTACTTCTTCTTCTACGTATCCCGACAGATCATCGCTATCGTACGGTGATGAGTCGCCTGCGCCACAGTAGGGGCACTCGTCATCACACTGGCAGGACCACTCGTCGGTCCAGTTTTCGCTGCAGCGATAGCATTCGTAGTGGTTGAGGAACCAGGCCATTGTGCCCTCATGCCGTTCACACTTCGCGTAGACGATAGCGCCCGTTTCCTAGAAAGTCGATAAATCCGTTGTCCCGCAAGACTTGTAGTTGCTGACGAATCTTGGGTCTGACGTTTCTGTTGTTGGGGTATATGCGTCCAAGATGTGTTTCGAACGCATAGACTTCTTCCAGGGTGAATTCTTCCGGCCCCAGTCTCTCGACGCAATTCATGACTTCAATCAGCCAGCCTCGGGCCTCCAAGCCCTTGTCCCGAAGAAAGAGAGTACGTTGCCACGCTTCCAGCACTCGTTCCTTGGGTTCGGGCACGCCGCCGCGCACGATTTGGATTCGCCCTGATTGAGGGACCTTCCCGGTGAGTATGTTTGATCCGATCCAGCCGGCTCGCCGAGCGGTATCGGCCAGCGGCTTGCGTCTCTCGACGATGTCCGGGACGAAGAAGTGCTTGGGCACGACGCTCACGTTTCGCACCGCCGCGCCCTCAAGATCATAGCTGAGCAGCAGCAGGTTCGGGTTTGTCGAGGAGACCAGTCGTTCGCATTTCGTGTGATAGGCGCCATCGGCGACCTTGGCCCCGAAATCCTTCTTCTGGCTCTTTAGTTCGAACTGGTCACTGCATTTCGGGCAGAAGAAGTCCGCCACAGGAAGATTCGCGGGCAGCTGTGTGATCTGGGGGTTGCCGCAATTGGGGCAATAGAGCTGCTGAGAGACCCACTGCTCGGTCCACACCCGAGCCTTCTGTGACCCGCTTGTGTAGGCAAGCTGCACTTCCTCGAAACCGAGCTTCATTCCCGCCATCTCTTGTCACATCAGTTCTGGTGACCCTAGTGGAGCAGAAAGCTCAAGGTCCGGTAAGCGGCAAATGTCCTTAGCATTGTCAACGCTGAACCCGCCGAAAACCTTGCCCCTTCCCTGCACCCGCTATACATGTATAGCAAAGGAGCCATCGCCATGCTCGCCCTTCGACTGCCGCCCGACATCGAAAAGCGCCTCGACGATCTCGCCAAAAGGACCGGCCGGACGAAGAGCTATTATGCCCGCCAGGCGATCCTTGAGCATCTGGAGGATATGGAAGATCTCGCCATTGCCGATGAGCGCCTGCGGGAGGCCGGCGAGACGTTGAGCTGGGAGGAGGTCAAGGCCCGGCTGTTTGACGATGACCGCGATTGAGCGGGGCGCGCGTCGTATGGCGGATCGAATTCGATCAGAAGGCTTTCAAGGACCTCGAAGGCCTCGGCAAGGTCGACCGGGAACGCGTGAGAAGATTTCTCGACAAGCGGGTTCTGGTTCATGACGATCCCCGGACCTTCGGCGCGCCCCTGTCTGGAGGTCTGAGCGGCCTCTGGCGCTATCGTGTCGGCGCTATTCGCATCATCGCCAGCATCGAAGACGACCGCTTTGTCGTAAAGGTCGTATCCGTTGGCAACCGCCGCGATGTCCATCGCTGATTGCTCCACCCCGTTTGTCGTTGCGTCTTTGCTCGCGGCGCAGCTCCTTCTGCGGCGCGGAAGCCGCAACGAGAAAAATTTACAATTCAATCCACGTCCCCCGCGACCAGGGGGATAATGCCCGCCGGTGAACGAAGGGTGTGGACATGCACATGCATGCGGCAATGGCGGACGAACGGGCGATACGGCGCATCATGGCGCTGCTCGTCGCGCTGGCCGTCCTGGCCGAGCGGGTCGCGGCCCGCTCCTTTCCCGTTCGTTGTCTCGTGCTCCCGATCCTGCGGCGGGCGGCGGCGGTGGCGGCGGCGTTCGTGTTCGAGGTGACGGGCATGCCGCTGGCCAGCATGCCCGTCCTGACGACCCCGAACGATCCCGCGGATGCAAACCGCCTCGCCGCGCGCTTCCACGCGCTGGCCGCGGCGCTCGGCGCCCTGTTGGCTGTGGTCGGCCGTTTCAATGACCAGGCTGCCCGGCCCGGCTTTGCATCTGGCCACATGTCGCAATGTCCCGGCGGGCCTTGCCTCACCCTCGACGGCTGGATGCGAGAGCCCAACGATACGTCCTGAGGTGCGGGCGGCGAGGCCGTCGGTCGATCATGGCCGCTGGGCGTGCGGGAGAGGTCGTGGGTGAAATCGTCCTCGTCGGTCCATTGGCTGGCGTGCAGATGTCCAACGCAACACCCTGTAAAGCTTGTGATAACTACCCCTCTTCCATCGAAACAGTTATCCGAGGGAACCATTCCCGCCTAGCCGCGTTACACCTCTCAGCCGGCAAGCGGGGGCGTTTGCCGAGGGGTACTTGGCGTATGGGGTGAAATGCAGGTTCCGGATTTTCAGGCAGTTTTCGATGTCCTGCCCAGCGCACACATGGTCCTTGACCGCGACCTGAAATTCGTTGCGGCGAACAGCGCCTATGAACGGTCGACGATGCGCCGCCGTGAGGAACTGATCGGAAGGTGCATCTTCGAAGCGTTTCCGAACGAGGGGGACGGCGGGAAACGCCTTGCAGCCTCGTTCCGACGCGTCCTGGAAACCGGCAAGCCGGACACGCTCGCCTATATTTCCTACGACATTCCGCGCCCCGAATCGCAAGGCGGCGGGTTCGAAACCCGCTACTGGACCGCTTCTCATTCGCCGGTGCTGGACGAGGAAGGAGACGTCGCTTTTATCATCCAGAACACGGTCGACGTGACCGATCTGGTGCGCCTTCGCGAGGCGGCGAGCCTGCCCTTTTCCGTCCGCAGCGGCGCCGTCGAACTCATCGAGCACGCGCGCGAAGTGGAGCAGGCGCATCGCGAGCTGCTTGCCGAAAGCGATGATTTCCGCCGCCTGTTCCAGCAGGCGCCCGGTTTCTGCGCCATCCTCTCGGGAACCGATCACGTCTTCACCTTCGCCAACGATGCCTATTTGAAACTGGTCGGGCGGCGCGACATCATCGGCCTGCCGGTGCGCGAAGCTTTGCCGGAGATCGAAGGGCAGGGGTTTCTGGAACTGCTCGACGAGGTCCATACGCAAGGCAGGGAGCGCGGTGCCACCGGCGCGCCCGTGCTGCTCCAGCGCGATCTCGGGCTGGCGCTCGAGCAACGCTATGTCGATTTTTCCTACGCGCCCATCCGCGATCGTGAGGGCAAGGTGACGGGCGTCTTCGTGCAGGGCATGGACCGCACGGAGGCGACGATGGCCGAGAAACGCCAGGCGCTGCTGCTGGCCGAACTCAACCACCGGGTCAAGAACACGCTCGCCACGGTGCAGTCCATCGCCTCCCAGACCTTGCGCGCGGCGCGCGACATGCCGAGCGCGCGGCGGGACTTCGAAGGGCGCATCATGGCGCTGTCACGGGCGCACAATCTGCTGTCGGAGCGACAGTGGTCGGATGCCGGCATCCGCACGCTGGTCGAAAGCACCTTGTCGGCCTATGAACCGAGCCGCTACGTCACCAATGGCCACGACATCCGGCTGAGCCCAAAGGCGGCGATCGCGGTGTCGATGGTGCTGCACGAACTGGCTACCAATGCCGCCAAGTATGGTGCATTGAGTGGCGACGAGGGCAAGGTGCGCGTGGCGTGGCATGTTCTCGATGACGAACTGCGTGTCGAATGGCGGGAACTCGACGGTCCTAAGGCCGCGTCGCCTGGCCATCAGGGTTTCGGATCGCGCATGATCACCCGGGTGGTCACCGGTGAACTGGGTGGAACTTTCGATTGCGACTACCCGGAGCGCGGCTTCCACTGCCGTCTGGTGGTGCCGTCGGAAGCCTACGAGAAGACAGAGAACAACGATGGATGAACGCGACGCCGACCTTGCCGATATCAGCGTTTTCGTCGTCGAGGACGAAGCTCTGGTCGCGCTCAATCTGGAGGACATGCTGGCCGATCTCGGCTGCAAAGTCGTGGGCCCCATGATGCGCCTTTCCCGGGCCATCGATTTCTTCGAGGCTTCCCCTTCGCCGGCCGTCGCCATCCTGGATGTGAACCTGGCCGGCGAGCCGGTCTTCGAACTCGCGGAACTCATCGACAAGCGCGGCGTGCCGATCGTCTTCGCGACAGGTTATGGACGCGCCGGGCTCCCGGAGGCATGGCATCGCTGGCCGATCCTCCAAAAGCCCTATACGATGCAGGATGTGGCCGGCAGCCTGAAGGCGGCGCTCGGCATCCAAGCCAAAGCCGGCTGAGCCCCTCTTCCGGGAACTTGCGCCGCGCCAGGGGAGCCGCGCATGCTGGACATGTTCGATCGGGACGAGGACATCGAGATACGCCCGTCGCGTAAGCTGGCGGCCCGCGTTGCGGGCGTCTTCCTGGCGCCGTCCAATCACTTCGTGACGCGTCCCGTCGAAGAGCTGAACGTCACCTTCGATGGCATTGTCGGCGATCTGCACGCCGGTCCGACGCGACGGACCGGGGGACGGGAGCCGTGGTATCGGCGCGGCACCGAGATTCGCAACGAGCGCCAGCTGTCGCTTGTCGCGCCCGATGAACTGGCCAAGGTGGCGCATTTGATGGGCATTGCGGAGGTGAAGGCCGAATGGATCGGCGCCAACCTCTCCATCTCCGACGTACCTCATTTCTCGATGCTGCCACCCGGAACCATGCTGTTCTTCAAGGGTGGGGTCACGCTGAAGATCGACAGCCAGAACATACCTTGCTGGCTGGCGGGCCGATCGATCGCCGAGCACGCAAGGATGCCCGATCGCGAGGCGGGCTCTCTGCTCTTTCCCAAGGTTGCCCGCCGCCTTCGGGGTGTGGTGGCCTGGGTGGAGAAGCCGGGCCGCATCGAGGCCGGCGAACAGGTCTCGGTACGTGTGCCCGAACAGTGGACCTACCGGACCTGAGCTCGATCAGTCGCTGTCGTCATCGTCGGCATCGAGCAGCCGCGTGGCCCGCCAGACCGTCAGAACCTCGTTGATCTCGTCGACCACGAAATGGCGCGCCGCGTCGCGGTCGTAACCCTCAGACAGGAGGGCGTCATACTCGGTATGCACGTGCCGGACATGGGTCACGGTTGCGATCCAGACGGCGATCGACGGCGGGAGTTCGCGCATCTTGCGGGCTGAGGCGATATCGCGGATCGCTTCTATGTCGGCATAGGGTGCCTGTGGCAGCAGCACCGTCAGTGCCTTCGCCAGGGCCTTGGTCCTTCCCGTGCGACCGATCAAGCCGTGGCCTCCCGGTCGGTGCGGACGGCATCGGGGATCGAATCGGTCGAGGCAAAATAGGGTTTGATGTCGACGAGCGGCGTCTTGTCGAGGACGTCGATGGCTTCAAGTTCGACCACGCCCTGCTCGTGATCGACGCTCAGGATGCGGCAGATATGGAGCCCGACCGGATTGGGCCTTACGGGCGAGCGCAGGGCAAACACGCCGCTCGGCGCGCCGGCGTGGCGCGGTTTCTGCACGATGAGATTGCGGGCAGAGCGGTCGAGCCAGGTCAGCACGATCGCGTGGCTGGCACGTTCGAGCCCTATGAGACCGGGGCGGTAGGCCTCGTCGACCTTAAGCGACGCCCGCTGTCCGCTCTCGCGCGCGGCGACCATGTTCTTCGGGCAATCGGCCCGCTCGCGCCAGGCGGAGTGTACGCGGCCGATGAAGACGATTGCCGCGTCGCTGCCTGTCCCAGGGTCGAAGGGGAGTGCGATTTCGCCTTCACGCTGTTCGGTCACGGCCTCGTCCTTTCACAGCAGGGCAGCTCGCCGCACACCCAACGCTTGCGCTCAAGCTTCAAACGATATAAACATATCTTTATATCGTATTTTCTTTGGAGCGCCCTGCATGCTCAGGCGGCAACCCGTCAGTCTCGATCAGATGGTAGATACGCTGAAGGCAGCTGCCGAATCCAGCCGTTTGCGCATCCTTCTGCTGCTTTCGCGCGGTGATCTGACGGTGTCCGACCTCACCCAGATACTCGGTCAGTCCCAGCCGCGCGTCTCGCGTCATCTGAAGCTGCTGCTCGATTCGGGGCTGATCGACCGTTACCAGGAAGGATCGTGGGCCTATTTCTGTCTCGCCGACAGCGACCGGGCCCGTGAATTCCTGCACGGTATCGTCACCCGCATCGACGAAGGCGAGGGCGCCGTCGAGCGTGATCTGGAGCGGCTCGACAGCGTCAAGCGCCGCCGTCAGGATCGCGCGGCCGACTATTTCAGCCGCAATGCGGAGAGCTGGGATCGCATCCGCTCATTGCATGCGCCCGACGACAAGGTCGAAGGCGTGCTGAAGCATGTCATCGGCACCACGCCGATCCAGTCGATGCTCGATCTCGGCACCGGCACCGGTCGCCTTCTCGAACTGTTCGCGCCGATCTACCGGCGCGGGATCGGGCTCGATCTGTCGCGCGAGATGCTCGCCGTGGCGCGCGCCAATCTCGATCGCGCGGAGGTCAACAACGCGCAGGTCCGGCTGGGCGACCTCTATGCCCCGCCCGTCGACCGCGAATCCGTCGACCTGATCACCATGCACCAGGTGCTGCACTATCTCGAGGAGCCGGGCCGGGCCATCGTCGAGGCGGCGCGCCTGTTGCGGCCGGCGGGGCGTCTCGTCATCGTCGATTTCGCCCCACACGACCTCGAATTCCTGCGCGAGGAGCACGCTCATCTGCGGCTCGGCTTCACCGACCGCCAGATCGAGGATTGGTTGTCGGAGGCAGGTCTCGAAAACACGGACAACAGGGCACTGGCCTTCGGAACCGAAGGCGGGCTCACGGTCAAGATCTGGGCGGCGCGCGATCCGCGGCTGCTCGTGGCCGACCAGGAAACCAACGGTTTGTACGAAGAAAGGGTAACAGCATGATTTCCGACACCAGGCTGGCAAAGCGACCGGGCATCGGATCCCGGCTGTCTGTTTCCTTCGAATTCTTTCCGCCCAAGTCCGACGAGATGGAAGGGAAGCTGTGGGAAACGGTGCAGCGGCTGCAACCGCTCGACCCGCGCTTCGTCTCCGTCACCTACGGTGCCGGGGGCTCGACCCGCGAACGCACGGTGCGGACGGTGGGCCGCATCCTGAACGAATCGCGGCTGACGCCGGCTGCCCACATGACCTGCGTCAATGCCACGCGCGAGGAGGTCGACCGGGTGATCGACGAGTTCGTCGACATCGGCGTCAAGCGCTTCGTGGCGCTGCGGGGCGACCCTGCGGAGGGAGTGGGCGCTGCCTACCGCCCGCATCCCGACGGTTACACCAACGGTGCCGAACTGGTGGCGGCGATCCGGCGCAAGGGCGATTTCGACGTTTCCGTCTCGGCCTATCCCGAAAAGCATCCCGAGAGCCCGGATTTCGCCACCGACATCGACATGCTCAAGCGCAAGGTCGACAATGGCGCCACGCGGGCCATCACCCAGTACTTCTTCGACAACGATCTCTACGAGCGGTATGTCGAACGCGCCCGGCGTGCCGGGATCTACATTCCGATCCTGCCCGGCATCCTGCCGGTGCATAATTTCAGCCAGGTGGCGCGGTTTTCGGCGAGCTGCGGCGCGCACGTGCCTTCATGGCTGGCCGACCGCTTCCAGGGCCTGGAAAACGACCCGCAGACGCACGCGCTGGTGGCCGCCGCGGTGGCGGCCGAGCAGGTGCTCGACCTCGTCGAGCGCGGGGTGAGCGAGTTCCATTTCTACACGATGAACCGGGCAGATCTTGCCTTCGCCATCTGCCACCTCATCGGCGTGCGGTCGGAAGAGAACCGTCCGCAGGTCGTCGCCCAGGCTGCGGCCTGATCTCGGGGTTTCGGCTGATCCACGCAAAAGAAAGGCCGGCATTGCCGGCCTTTCGTGTCTGTCTGAGGCATCGTTGATGCCTGATCGCCCTTGTCAGACGATGATACCCATCACGACTGCGCCGATGAAACCGAACGCCGCGCACAGAATCAAGGCATGAATCGGTCTAGCCAATCCCATGGTCGAGCCTCCTCTTCAGACTGCCGCCTGAATCTAAGGCAAGGCGCTGGCGGCGCAAGAGAAAATGATGCTGCGGCGCACAATACTTATGCCGAAAGCGTTGCGATTTTTCCGGCTGAGGCCTGATTTCATTCCGCAATTGTACGGTGAGCCGGCTGTGTAAAACTGTGCGTGAAGCCGGTTACCTTTTCAGTGCAACCGTTCCAGCCAATGCGCCACCGAGAGCGCGGTCCGGTCCTGGCCGAAGGCGGCTACGGTCTGGACGCCAAGCGGTAATCCCCCGAGCGCATAACCGGCGGCGAGGTTGACGCAAGGGTTGCCGGTCAGCGTCCAGAGCTTGTTGAAGACCGGCGAGCCGGTGCTCTCGAGGCCGATCGGCGCCGCACCGGGAGCGGAAGGCGTCAACAGGACATCGACGGTCTCGAAGAGCGTGTGCGCAAGCGTGCGTGCGCGACGAGCAATGCGCCTCGCCTGGTCATATTCCCGGGGGCTGGTGTTGCGCCCCGATTGCAGCGCCTCGACCAGCTTGGCGCTCATCCGGTCGCCGAAACGATCGAACTCGTCCGACAGGGCGAGGGCGGCCTCGAAGTTCTGGATGGTGGCATGGGCCTCCTGGGCCGCCGAAAGTTCGCCGGGCTCGGCGATGTCGGTGACGGTTGCGCCGGCACTGGCGGCTCTTTGTGCGAGCGACGTCAACGCGTCCCGCATGTCCGGACTGGCCTCGTCCCAGGTGCCTGAGCGATAGATGCCGATACGCGGCGGGGTGTCCTCGAAAGGCTGCACCGTCAGTTCGCGGCCGGTGGCGGCTGCCGCGAATGCCGCGACGTCTTCCGCTTTCGCGGCGAAGAAGCCGACCGTATCAAGAGTCCAGGAAAAGGTCTTGAAGCCCACCGTTGGCACCAGCCGGAAGCTCGGCTTGTAGCCGGACACGCCGCAGAAAGCTGCCGGGCGGATCACCGAACCACCAGTCTGGGTGCCGATGGCCGCGGGGATCATCCCGGCGGCCACGGCTGCGGCCGAGCCTGAGGAGGACCCGCCGGGCGTGTGCAGGGGATTGAGCGGATTGCGGGTGCCGGCGGGGTCGAGGAAGGCGTAGGCCGTGGTGACGGTCTTGCCGACGATGGTCGCGCCGGCCCGGCGCAGCATCGCAACGATGGCGGCGTCGCTGAACGGGATGCGGCCGGCATGGATGGACGTGCCGTATCCGGTCGGCATGTCGTGGGTGTCGAAGATGTCCTTGACGCCGACGGCGATGCCCGCCAGCGGCCCCTCGCTGCGCGCCGCGCCCGCCAGAAGGACGGCCCGATCGCCCACATGCTCAAAGGCCCCGACGCCCATATCCGCGGCCGCGATGGCGTTGAGAGAGGCCTCGACGGCTTCCCGTGGCGTTCTCTCTCCCGCTTCGATGGCGCGACGGATGGCGGTTACCGATTGCATGGCGTAACTTCCTTTTCGCCTGTTCTATCGCCATGGCGCTCGGCCACGTCAATCGAATTGGCCTGCGGGCATGCGAGCCAGGCACATGAAATTCTTCAAGCGGAGGTACTTATGCGAGCTGGAATCCCGACACGCTGCCTTTCAAAGGGTGCTTTCGTCGCCTTGTTTGCGGGCGTCTTTGCCTTTCCCGCGCTGCCGCAGCCGCTCGCGGATGTCGAATTGGGGCAGACGATCGCGGAGGAACATTGCGCGGCCTGTCACGCCATCGGGCTGGAAGGCGACAGTCCGATGCCCGAGGCTCCGGCATTCCGGACGCTGCACGAGAGTTATCCGGTGACGCATCTGGCCGAGGCGCTGGCAGAGGGCATCATGGTGGGACATCCCGAAATGCCCGTATTCGTGCTCGATCCTGCTCAGATCGAGAGTTTCCTCGCCTATCTCCATACGCTCGAGCCAGCCCAATAGGCCGCTGAACGCATTGAAAATCAGATGATTGGGGAAATCCTGGCGCATGTCGGCCGGGCGAAGCGCCACGGCGTTGCCCGAAAAATTGTACGACTGTCTAAAAAATGTAGCCGCATGCACAAATTTGTGCAATTCTTGTCTAAACAGGAGGCATCGGACAGCTCGCATGGCGGCGGAAACCACCAGGAACGCGATACTCGAGGCGGCTGAGAAGCTGTTTTCCGAACGCGGTTTCGGCGCGGTCGCGTTGCGCGAGATTGCCCGTGAGGCTGGCGCCAATGTCGGTTCGATCACCTATCATTTCGACAGCAAGCTCGGCCTGCTGGAAGCCATCTACCAGCGCCATACGCGGCCGATGAACCAGCGCCGCCTCGAACTTCTCGGAGAGGCGCGGCGCATTTCGGACCCGGAACAGCGCCTGATGGCGATTCTGCGCGCCTATGTGCGGCCGGCCTTCCTGTCGTCTGACGATCTTGCCGGCGGGGGCGCCCGTTTCACCCGCATGCGGGCGGTGCTGTCGGCCGAAGGCAATCCGGAAGCGCGCCAGATCATCGCCGACATCTTCGACGAGACGAGCCGCGCCTTCATCGACGCCATCGGCGATTGTCTGCCGGGGGCGGCACGCGAAGACATTGTCTGGCGCAGCCAGTTCCTGCTCGGCGCGCTCTACTACGCGCTGATCAACCCGGAGCGCATCACCCGCCTATCCGATGGCCAGATCGACGGGCGCGATCATGAAAAGGCCATTTCGGAAGTTGTGGCCGCCAGTTTCGCGACGTTTCGCGCGCTGGCGACCTCGTCCGCGGTGCCAGCCTGAGAGGGTTGCATCGCCACTCTTGTCATAACAGGGAGAGAAACATGAGACTGAAACACATGATCCTGGCCATCGCCGCGGCGACCGGCCTCGCGATGACACCGGCCGCGGCCCAGGACCGCGTATCCATCGGTACCGGCGGCACGGGCGGCCTGTTCTATGTCATCGGCGCCGGCATGGCCGACGTTCTGAACCGCAATCTGGAAGGCACGACCGCACGCGCCGAGGTTACCGGGGCATCGGTGGAAAACATCCGCCGCGTGTCCGCCGACCAGATGACGTTCGGCTTCTCCTCGTCGTCCACCCTCTATGAGGCGAGCGTCGGCGAGGGTCCCTTCGAGGAGGCATTGCCGGTCGCCGGCATGGCCTATCTCTATCCCGCCGTCCTGCAGCTCGCCACGATCGAGGGCACCGGCGTCGAATCGATGGAAGATCTGGCCGGCAAGCGCATCAATCTCGGACCGCCCGGAAGCAACGCCGCCGTGCTGGCCCAGCGCCTGCTCGAGGCTTATGGCGTGTTCGAACCGGGCAACGCGCAGTTCCTGTCCTATTCCGAGGGAACGGCAGCCCTGATCAACGGCAATCTCGACGCAACCGTCGTGCTCGCCGGCGCCCCGACGGCGGCGCTGATCGATCTCGGCGCACAGCGCGACATGCGGCTCATCTCCATCGATGCCGATACCGTCGCTGGCATGCTCGAAGAATTTCCCTTCTATCAGGTCTACGACATTCCGGCCGAAACCTATTCCGGCCAGACGGAAGCCGTGACTGTGATCAACGATCCGGCGACCCTGTTCGTGAAGGCGGATGCCGACGAGGAACTGGTCTACTCGATCACCAAGACGCTGTTCGACAATCTCGACCAACTCGCCGAGATTCACCCGCAGGCCGGTGCGATTGCGCTTGAAAGTGCAACCAACACGCCGATCGACCTGCATCCGGGCGCCCAGCGCTACTTCGACGAAGCTGGCCAGTAAGTAGAGCCAGGAGCCCGGTACGATGATGCAGTGGACGAGCAAGCTGCGCCTCACCGTCATGGAGGAGCGCAACGACCTGGAAGCGACGATCCTGTCGCTTCTGTTCACGGCCTTTGCCGTGGCGACCACTGCCATCGTCATCTATGGCGCCTATTTCGGCGGGATAACCGCCCTTCTCCTGCGGTCGATGTTCTTTTCATCGGTGTCGGTCGCAGGACTCATCCTGGTCGGTTCCCGCTTCGCCAATCCGGCCATACGCATCTTCTGCTACGCGCTGGCCGCCTTCGCGCTGGTGCCGGGCATCCATCTCTACAACACCTATTTCGACATCATCATGCGCGGCGCCATGTCGACCGCGACGGACCAATGGATATTCCTCGGCCTGCTGGCCGTGGTGGTCGTGCTGGTGCGGCTGTCGCTTGGCTGGGCGCTGATCATCCTCATGGGCGTGGCGCTGGCCTATGCCTATTTCGGCTATCTCATTCCCGGCACCTACGGCCATGGCGGCTATGATCTGGCCCGTCTGACATCGACTTTGTATCTGTCGACCGAAGGCTTCTTCGGGCTGCCGATGGGCGTGGCGGTGGAGTACATCTTCCTCTTCTCCCTTCTCGGCACCTTCCTGATGAAGATCGGCACGGGCGGGGTGTTCGTCGACCTGGCGCGTGGCGTCACCGGGCATGTCCAGGGCGGACCCGGCCTGTCGGCGGCGGTGTCCTCCACGCTGATGGGCACCATCAACGGCAGCGCGGTTGCGAATGTCGTGACCACCGGCACCTTCACCATTCCGCTGATGAAACGCTCGGGCTATTCGGCCAACGTTGCCGGCGCCATTGAGGCCGCGGCGTCTTCGGCCGGGCAGATCCTGCCGCCCATCATGGGCGCGGCCGCCTTCCTGATGGCCGAGATCATCGGCGTTCCCTACCGGACCATCGCGCTCGCCGCGCTGATACCCGGTGCTCTCTACGTGATGGCGCTGATCGTGGCCGTGCGGCTGGAGGCGGGACGGCTCAATCTGGCGCCCGATCCCGATGCCGGCTGGGAGCTGTTCAAGTCGACGATCCTGGGGCGAGGCTACCTGCTCCTGCCGCTTGTCGGTCTGGTGGCGCTGCTTTTCGCTGGCTACACGCCCACGCGGGCTGCGGTCTACTGCTTGCTCTTCGGGCTGTTGATCATGCCGTGGAGCCGCGAGACGCGGACCGGCATTGTCGGCCTGATGGTCGTCTGCCGCGATACGCTCGTCTCGACGCTGCCGATCGTGGCGGCCGTTGCGGCCGCGGGTGCGGTCATCGGCGTCCTGAACCTGACCGGGCTCGGGCTGATGCTTTCGGGCATGATCATCGATCTCGGCGGCGGGCGCATCTGGCTGATACTCATCCTGACGGCGATGGCCTCGTTCATCCTCGGCATGGGCCTGCCGACCTCGGCGGCCTATCTGCTCTTGGCAGTGCTCGTGGCACCGGCGCTGACGCGGCTCGGTATCGAGCCCATCGTCTCGCACATGTTCATCTTCTATTACGGCCTCGTCTCCGCGATCACGCCGCCGGTGGCGCTGGCCGCCTATGCCGCTGCCAGCATCTCGGGCGGCGATGCCAACAAGACGGCGATCGAGTCCATCCGCCTCGGCTTCGTGAAGCTTCTCGTGCCGTTCCTGTTCGTCACCATGCCGGGACTGCTGATGGTCGGCTCCGGACTTGAGATCGCGCTGTCGGCATTCTTCGCGTCGCTCGGCGTGATCGGCCTCACCGTGGCGTTTGCGGGCTGGCTGGTCCGGCCGCTGGCTGCCGGAGAACGCCTGCTGATGACGGCCGGCGCCCTGCTGGTGCTCTGGCCCACCGAAATCACGGCGCTCGACCCGGCCACGCTTGCCGCGCGGTGCGCCGGCATGGCGATCCTCGCCTTTACCCTCCTGCGCCCCTTTGCGGCGCAACCCACTTCCGAAAAACCGAGCAGCACGATTTCCTGATGAGTTCTGAAAACCTTCCCTACCACCCTTCGCCCAAGAAGCCCGATTTCGCCTTGCCGCCTGGCGCCTGCGATGCCCATTGCCACGTCTTCGGACCGGCGGCGGCGTTTCCCTTCGCGCCCGAGCGCACCTACACGCCGGTCGATGCCCCCAAGGAGACGCTGTTCGCGCTGCACCGTTATCTGGGCATCGAACGGTCGATTCTCGTTCAGGCCAGCTGCCACGGCACCGACAATTCCGCGATGCTGGACATGATCGCCCATTCCGAGGGCCGTTATCGCGGCGTGGCGATGGTCGAGGCGGAAGTGTCGGAAGAGGAACTCGCCCGGCTTCATGCGGGTGGCGTGCGTGGCGTTCGGTTCAACTTCGTCTCGCATCTCGGCAAGGATGCCGATTTCGACGCCATCCGGTCGATCGTCGCCAAGATCGTGCCGCTCGGCTGGCACGCCGTGGTGCATTTCGACGCCGACCGGCTACCGATGCTGAAACCCTTCCTGACCGAGCTGCCGCTGCCCATGGTGATCGATCATATGGGCCGCGTCGATGCCAGCAGGGGTGTCGAGCAGGAGGCGTTCGGCATGCTGCTCGACCTGATGCAGGACGAGCGCTTCTGGGTGAAGGTCTGCGGCTCCGAGCGCATCTCGCGCGCCGGCCCGCCCTTCCACGACGCCGTTCCCTTCGCAAAGATGCTGGTCGAGCTCTTTCCTGACCGGGTGCTCTGGGGAACGGACTGGCCGCATCCCAACATCAAGAAGAACATGCCCGATGACGGCGCGCTGGTGGACCTCCTGGCGCTTATAGCTCCGCGCCCAGAACTGATGCAGGCGCTGCTTGTCGACAATCCGACGAGGCTCTATTGGCCTGAACAGGCGTCGGCTGCGACTGACGCGGTCAATGCGGGAGGAGCATGATGCATTCGGAGGAACCCTGTTTCGATGTCGCCCATCTGGGGCATGTCGAGTTGCTGACCGACAAATTCGAGGAGAGCCTGGATTTCTTCGTCAATGTCTACGGTCTGACGGAGGCGGGCCGCGAGGGCGATTCCGTGTATCTTCGCGCCTGGGACGATTACGAATTCCACTCGCTCAAGCTGACGGCCTCGAACACCACCGGCATGGCGCATTGCGGCTACCGTACCTCCTCGGAGGCCGCGCTCCACCGCCGCGTCAAGGTGATCGAGGAGATGGGGCTCGGCATCGGCTGGACCGACGGCGATATGGGCCACGGGCCCTCCTACCGCTTCAACAGCCCCGACGGCCATGTCTTCGAGCTCTACTGGGAGACCAACAAGTACCAGGCGCCGGAAGCGGAAAAACCGTCCCTGAAGAATATCGCCCAGCGATTCCACGGACGCGGCACCGCCCCACGCCGGATCGACCATTTCAACCTGCTCGCCAGCGACGTGTCGAAGATCCGCGATTTCATGGTCAAGGCCATGGGTAGCCGTGTGACCGAGATGATCCAGCTCGACAATGGCCGCATCGGCGGGTGCTGGTTCACGGTCAACAACAAGGGCTACGACATGGCCTGCACGGAAGACCATTCCGGCACCAAGGGTCGTTTCCACCACATCACCTACGCCGCCGACCACCGCGACGACATCCTGCGCGCCGCCGACGTCTTCCTCGAGAACGGCGTGTTCATCGAGACCGGCCCGCACAAGCACGCGATCCAGGGGACCTTCTTCCTCTATGTCTACGAGCCGGCGGGTAACCGCGTCGAGCTCGCCAATGCGGGTGCCAGGCTGATCCTCGATCCCGACTGGGAGCCGATCGTCTGGACCGAGGCCGAACGCAGGAAGGGTCAGGCTTGGGGGCTGAAGACGATCGACAGTTTCCATACCCACGGCACGCCGCCGGTCGAGACCAAGGGACATTAGGAGGCACATATGGCCAACAAGACTGCACTGATCGTCAGCGCGCATTCGGCGGATTTCGTGTGGCGCTGTGGCGGCGCCATCGCGCTGCACGCCAGCAAGGGCTACGACGTCACGGTCGTCTGCCTCTCCTATGGCGAGCGCGGCGAGAGCGCGAAGCTCTGGAAGAAGCAGGGCATGACGCTCGACGTCGTCAAGGCCGAGCGCCAGCGGGAGGCCGAGAACGCCGCCAAGGCGCTCGACGTCCACGACATCCAGTTCTTTGACCTCGGCGATTATCCGCTGGAGATGACGCGTCAGGCGAAGGACCGGCTGGTCGACGTGATGCGCGCGGTGCAGCCCGCCTTCATGATGAGCCACTCGAAATACGATCCCTACAACACCGACCACATGTATGTGTCGGAGTGGACGCTGGAATGCCGGGCCATCGCCCAGGCCTGGGGCCACAATCCCGGGGAAAAGGTGCTTGGCGCACCACAGGTCTATCTGTTCGAGCCGCACCAGACAGAGCAGATGAATTGGAAGCCCGACACCTTCCTCGACATCACCGATGTGTGGGACAAGAAGTGGGCGGCCATCCAGTGCATGGAAGGCCAGGAGCATCTCTGGCACTATTACGAGAACGTCGCCCAGAACCGCGCCAACCATTTCCAGCGCAATTCCGGCGGCCAGTCCGGCGGTCGTGCGGCGAAATATGCCGAAGGCTTCCAGTCGATCTACCCGCGCACCGTGGACGAACTGTGATGGCCGGTATCGTCGTCCAGAACATCGAGCGGGCTGATCCGGACATCGTTGCCGGTCTTGGCGAATGCGGCGTTGCGACCGTCCACGAGGCGCAGGGGCGCAAGGGGCTTCTGGCCGCCAACATGCGGCCGATCTATTCCGGCGTGCGGCTTGCAGCTTCCGCCGTCACCATCTCGGCTCCCCCCGGCGACAACTGGATGGTGCATGTGGCCATCGAGCAGGTGAAGGCCGGCGACATTCTGGTGTTGGCGCCGACCAGCCCCTGCGAGGACGGCTATTTCGGCGATTTGCTTGCCACCTCGATGCAGGCGCGGGGCGGCGTCGGTCTGATCATCGATGCTGGCGTGCGCGACGTGCGCGATCTCACCGCCATGAATTTCCCCGTCTGGTCGAAGGCGGTCTTCGCTCAAGGCACGGTCAAGGAGACGGTGGGTTCGGTAAACGTGCCGGTCGTTTGCGCAGGCGCGCTGGTCAATCCGGGCGACGTGATTGTCGCCGACGATGACGGCGTCTGCGTCGTGCGCCGCGACGAGGCCGCCGAAGTCCTGGAAAAGGCGCGCAAGCGCGAGGCGGCCGAAGAAGACAAGCGCAAGCGTCTGGCCGCCGGCGAACTCGGCCTGGATATCTACTCCATGCGCGAGCGCCTTGCCGAAAAAGGCCTGAAATACGTCTAGGAGGAGCAGGTCATGGCGAGCGGCATACGCTGCATGTGGATGCGCGGGGGGACCTCCAGGGGCGGCTACTTCCTCGCCGAGGACCTGCCCGCCGACACGGCCGAACGTGACGCCTTTCTTCTGCGGGTCATGGGCTCGCCCGACGTGCGCCAGATCGACGGCATGGGTGGCGCCGACCCGCTGACCTCCAAGGTCGGCGTGGTCAGGAAGTCCGACCGCACCGGCATCGATGTCGACTACCTCTTCCTGCAGGTCTTCGTCGACCGGCCGCTTGTCACCGACAAGCAGAATTGCGGCAACATCCTCGCCGGCATCGGCCCCTTCGCCATCGAGCGGGGGCTGGTCGAGCCAAGCGGCGAGACGACGGATGTCCGGATCTTCATGGAAAATACCGGCCAGATTGCCGTCGCCACGATCGAGACCCCTGGCGGCCGCGTCAGCTATGAAGGCACGGCACGTATCGACGGCGTGCCGGGCACCGCCGCACCCGTGTTGCTCGCATTCGAGGACACGGCCGGTTCATCCTGCGGCGCGCTGCTGCCGACCGGCAACGCCGTCGACGAGATCGAAGGTGTGTCCGTCACCCTGATCGACAACGGCATGCCCTGCGTGGTCATGAAGGCCGCCGATATGGGTATTTCTGGCGAGGAGAGCCCGGCCGAACTGGAAGCCAACGAGGAACTGCGCGCGAAGCTCGAGGCCATCCGTCTCAAGGCCGGCCCGTTGATGAATCTGGGCGACGTCACGGACAATTCGGTGCCGAAGATGACCATGGTCTCCAAGGCGAGGGAGCGCGGCGCGATCTCGACGCGCACCTTCATCCCGCATCGCTGCCATTCGTCGATCGGCGTGCTGGGCGCCGTCAGTGTCGCGACGGCCTGCCTGCTTGCGGAAGGACCCGCCGCCGAGGTGGCCGACGTGGGCGAGGGGATGGAACGCAGCCTGGCCATCGAGCACCCAACAGGCGAGATGACCGTGGTTGCCACGCTGGGTCCGGATGGCGAGGTCGTCCGCACCGCGATCCTGCGTACCGCGCGAAAGCTGTTCGACGGAACCGTCTTCGGGTAGGAGCTTCCGCATGCAGATCGCCTTTATCGGCTTCGGCGAGGCCGCCCGCGCATTTCACGACAGCCTGAAGGCGCACGAGCCGTCGCTCGTCTTCTCGACCTACGACATCCTCTTCGACAGCGAGGGTCTCGAAGGCGCCTGCGCCACTGCGGCGCGCGAGCGCGGGGTTGCGATCACTGCGGCACCCGGCGAGGCCGCCTCGGCAGCCGACTGGATCTTCAGCGCGGTGACCGCGGACCAGAGCCTGGCTGCGGCCCGCTCGGTCGTTGAGAACCTGCGGGCCGGGCAGGCCTTTTTCGACATCAACTCAGTTGCACCCGATCGCAAACGCCAGACGCAAGCGCTGCTCGCGCCGACGGGCGCCATCTATGTCGACATGGCGGTCATGGCGCCGGTCCATCCGCGCGGGCACAAGACGCCGGTGCTGATCGCGGGCCAGGTGCAGGACGTCGTGGACGATCTCCGCGATCTCGGCTTCGATTTCGACATTGCGGGCGAGGAGGCGGGCGCCGCCACTGCCATCAAGATGGTGCGCAGCCTGTTCGTGAAGGGGCTGGAGGCCATCACGGTCGAGACCGTTATGGCGGCTTCCGCCTCGGGTTGCCTCGACCGGGTGCTGGCCTCGCTTGCCGGCTCCTATCCGGGGCTGAAATGGCCCGACATCGCCGAATACAATGCCGAACGCATGCTCAAGCACGGCAAGCGCCGCGCCGCCGAAATGCGCGAGAGCGGAGCGACGCTCGATGCGCTCGGCCTCGATGGCGAGCTGGGGCGGGCCATCGCCGCCCTGCATGACAGGATGGGCGCGCTGCCCGCCGACTCTTTGCCGGGCGAGACTCTGGCCGAGAGCGCGGAGCGGCTGGTCGCCATGCGCCGCGACGCGGGTCGGTGAGCGGGCGCTACTTGGCCGTCAGCATCGGATAAAGCGCCTCGACATCCGCCCGGCGGCACAATTGCGTGCCGGGTGTGATGACGGCAGCCGCGCCGGCCGCGATGCCAAGCTCAAAAGCGTCTTCGGTGGCCCAGCCCTCTCCCAGTGCCCAGACCATCGCGCCCAGGAAACTGTCGCCGGCACCGATGGCCGAGCGCTCCTTCACGCGCGGCGTCGGGCGGCGGATGGTGCCGTCTTTGGTCGCCAGCAGGGCGCCCTGCGCGCCCATCGACACCGCGACCATCTCGGCCTGTCCCTGTTTGACGATCGAAAGCGCGGCTTCGGCCGCGGCCTTGTCGTCGAGCTCGGAGCCGACAAGTTCCTCGAGTTCGCCCATGCTGGGCTTGACGAGGTAGACACCGCCCTCGGTCAGGGTGGATTTGAGCGCATCACCCGACGTGTCGAGGACGAAACGCGATCCGTTTTCGGCTGCCTTGCGCGCGAGCTGCGAGAAGAAATCCGGCGGGGCGGAGGCAGGCAGGCTGCCGCTCCCGACGATGTAGCCACCCTTGTGGGCCGCCGCGATATCGATGCATGGCAGAATCTCTTCGGTGCTGATGTCCGGCCCGCCGCGCACGAAGCGATAATCGTATCCGCTGCTCTTCTCGTTGACCGAGAAGGAAACACGCGTCTGCCCGGCAATCGGCAGCATCCTGCGCGGCACGCCTTCTTCCTCCAGTAGCGCATCCAGCCAGTCGCCCGTGGGCCCGCCGCCCAGGAACACGGCCTCAGCCTCGCCGCCGAGCATAGTGACCACGCGCGCGACATTGATCCCGCCGCCACCGGGATCGGCCCGGTCCTTTTGCGTGCGCATCTTGCGGATCGGCCGCACAGAGGGGACTTCGCTGAAGAGGTCGATCGAAGGATTGAGGGTGAAGGTGAGGATGGATGCCATCGTGTTGCCGGGTCCAGTTCGTATTGGATTTGACGTAGCACCGCCGGGAAGCCAAGTTAAGGCGGCTTCGACGCCCCGCGCCGACCTCGATTATTGACACGCGCGGCCAAACTAGATAACAAATTTATCAATTATCCCGGAGCCACCCGAATGCCGCATCTGGTTGTCCAGTATTCTGCCAATCTCGAGCCGGATTTCGATCTCACGGCACTGTGCCGGCAGCTGTGCGATGCGCTGTCGGCGCATCCCGCTTTCGAACGGGGTGGCATCCGGGTGCGGGCCGTGCGCTGCGAGCATGTCGCCATCGCCGACGACGCGCCTGACAACGCCTTTGCCGACATGGTGCTGCGCATCGCGGCAGGCAGGAGCGCGGAGGTCAAGCAGGCAGCGGGCGAGGCGCTCTTCGAGACGGCCTCGGCGTTTTTCGCGTCGCGTCTCGAGACGCCGCATTTCGCACTGTCACTCGAGATCCGGGAAATCATGCCCGGCACGAGCTGGAAGAAGAACACCATTCACCCGCGCCTTCAGGCCGGCTGAATATTTCGATACGAGGACGCCCATGTCGACGCTGCAATCCAATCTCGCCAAGGCGAAGGGTTTTCTGACCCGTTTCGAGGCGGACGGTGTGCCCAACCACATTGCCGGCGAAAAAATCTGGGCGGAAGGCGACCGGACCTTCGAGACGATCTCGCCGATCGATCTCGCGCCGCTAGCCAAGGTGGCGCGCTCGGACGCGTCCGACGTCGACCGCGCGGCGAAGGCCGCCAAATCTGCCTTTCGCGACTGGGCAGCGATGGACGGGGCCGCCAGGCGCAAGCTGCTGCACCGCATCGCCGATGCCATCGAGGCGCGCGCCGAGGAGATCGCCTTTACCGAGTGTATGGATACCGGCCAGGCGCTGCGCTTCATGTCGAAGGCAGCGCTGCGCGGGGCGGAGAACTTCCGCTTTTTCGCCGATCTGGCGCCCGGTGCGCGCGACGGCAAGGCACTGCGCGGTCCCGGCCAGCTCAACGTGACGGGGCGTTTTCCTATCGGGCCGGTCGGTATCATCACGCCGTGGAACACGCCCTTCATGCTGTCGACCTGGAAGATTGCCCCGGCACTCGCGGCCGGCTGCACCATCGTCCACAAGCCAGCCGAACTGTCGCCGCTGACCGCGTCGCTGCTGGTCGAGATCGCCGAGGAGGCGGGTCTGCCCAAGGGCGTGTGGAACCTCGTCAACGGTTTTGGCGAGGAGGCGGGCAAGGCGCTGTGCGAGCATCCCGACATCAAGGCCATCGGCTTCGTCGGCGAAAGCCGCACCGGCTCGATGATCATGAAGCAGGGCGCCGACACGCTGAAGCGGGTGCATTTCGAACTCGGCGGCAAGAACCCGGTCGTCGTCTTCGCCGATGCCGATCTCGACCGCGCGGCAGATGCGGCCGTGTTCATGATCTACTCGCTGAATGGCGAGCGCTGCACGTCGTCGTCAAGGCTTCTGGTCGAGGCTTCCATCCATGATGCCTTTGTCGAGAAGGTCGCCGAACGCGCAAAGCGCATCAAAGTCGGCCATCCGCTGGATCCGGATACCGTGGTCGGACCGTTGATCCATCCGACCCACGAAAAGAAGGTCCTGTCCTATTTCGACCTGGCCCGGCAGGAAGGCGTGACCATCGCTGCCGGCGGCGAGAAGGTCGGCGAGGAAGGTTGCTTCGTCGCACCGACGCTGTTCACCAACGCTCGCAACGACATGCGCATCGCCCAGGAAGAGATTTTTGGCCCGGTTCTGACCGCCATCCAGTTCAAGGACGAGGCGGAGGCGCTGGAACTCGCCAATGACGTGCAATACGGGCTGGCCGGCTATCTGTGGACCGCCGACCTCACCCGCGCCATGCGCTTTTCGGACGCCATGGAGGCCGGCATGATCTGGGTCAATTCGGAGAATGTGCGCCATCTGCCGGCTCCCTTCGGCGGCACGAAAAGCTCCGGAATCGGCCGCGACGGGGGTGACTGGTCCTTCGATTTCTACATGGAAACAAAGAATGTCGCTTTCGCGACGGAACCGCGCAAGGTGCCGAAGCTCGGCGGCTGATTACCCGCGCATCTTGCGCTGTATCAAGGAGCGATGCGGCCCGCGCCGCATGATCGAGCGCCAAGGCGCATTTTCCGGAGGACTGAATGCCCGTACCTGCCCCCAATCTTTATCCCGAGTTCAACATCGTCCGGCTGTCGCATGTCGAGCTGGTGGTGCGGGATCTGGCCGCCAGCCGCGCCTTCTACGCCGACACGCTCGGCTTCCAGGTCACCTATGAGGACAGCGAGCGCTTGTGCTTTCGCGGCCTGGAGGAGAGGGGGCATCATTGCATCGTGCTCACCAAGGGCGATGAGCCGGCGGCCCAGGTGCTGGGCTTCAAGCTTTTTTCCGAGGCGGATCTCGACCGCGCCTTCGGCTTCTTCTCGGCCCGGGGACTGCCGGTGACATGGGTGGAGCGCCCGCACCAGGGTCGCACGCTCAGGACCTGTGATCCGTTCGGCGTGCCGCTGGAATTCTACTACGAGATGGAAAAGCTGCCGGCCATCCACCAGCAGTACAAGCTTTACCGCGGTGTGCGGCCGCTGCGCATCGATCATTTCAACTGCTTCTCAATCGATGTCGACGCCTCCGTCGCCTTCTACAACGAGCTTGGCTTCCGCGTGACCGAATATACAGAGGACGAGGAGACCAAGAAGCTCTGGGCGGCCTGGATGCACCGCAAGGGCGGCGTGCACGACATGGCCTTCACCAATGGGCGCGGCCCGAGGCTGCATCATGTCGCCTTCTGGGTGCCGACGCCGCTCGCCATCATTGATCTGCTCGACCTGATGTCGACCACCGGCTATCTGGCCAATATCGAGCGCGGACCGGGCCGGCACGGGATCTCCAACGCCTTCTTCCTCTATGTGCGCGATCCCGACGGGCACCGTGTCGAGATCTACTGCTCGGATTATCTGACGGTGGATCCTGACCTGGAGCCCATCAAGTGGGACCTGAAGGACCCGCAGCGCCAGACGCTGTGGGGCGCGCCGGCCCCGAGAAGCTGGTTCGAGGAGGGCACCCACTTCACGGGCGTCGACATCCAGGATGCGACGCTGAAGGCCCAGCCGATCGTCGCGCCGTGACAATTGGAGAAGACATCGTGACCGACCGTCCCCGTCTCGCCGCCTTCTTCGCCAACGGCCGCAGCCACTACGGGCTGGTGACCGGGACGGGGGTGATCGACCTCTATTCGCGCTATCACGAGCGCTGGCCGACGCTGCGCGAGGTGATCGAATCCGACGCGCTGATGCGTGCGGCGGAAGCCTGTGCCGGCGCGGCCGACGACTTTTCCTTCGCGGACATCGCCTGGGAGATCCCCATCCCCGCGCCGGAGAAGATCATCTGCGTCGGGGTCAACTATCCCGACCGCAACGAGGAGTACAAGGACGGGCAGGGCGCGCCCGCCAACCCGTCGCTCTTCGTGCGCTTTCCGCGCTCCTTCGTCGGCCATGAAGAACCGATCGTGCGCCCGCTTGCCTCCGAGCAGCTGGACTATGAGGGCGAGGTGGTGATCGTGATCGGCAGGCGAGGGCGCCATATCACGGAGGCCGACGCACTCGACCACGTCGCCGCTGTTTCGCTCTCCAACGAAGGAACGATCCGCGACTGGGTGCGCCACGCGAAATTCAATGTCACGCAGGGCAAGAATTTCGATGCTTCCGGCGCGATGGGGCCCTGGCTGATCCCGTTCGAGGCCGAGGACCAGATCGCCGATATCGCCCTGGCCACCCGCGTCAATGGCGAGGTCCGCCAAAAGGACCGGACCGGCCGCATGATCTTTTCCTTCCGCCGGATCATCGCCTATGTCTCGACCTTCACGACACTGGTGCCGGGCGACGTCATCCTCACCGGCACGCCGACAGGCGCCGGCGCGCGGCTTGATCCGCCGGTCTGGCTGAAGCCCGGCGACGTGGTCGAAGTCGAGGCCGATGGCATTGGCCTTCTTCGCAATCACGTCGTCGACGAGGAACCGGCATGACGCGCGAGGAAATCCAGGCTGCTGCCGCCGCACTGGACGCGGCCGAGCGGACACGCGCTCAGATGGGGCTCCTGTCACTCGCCCATCCCGGCATGAGCATGGACGACGCCTATGCGGTGCAGGCTGCCTGGGTGGAGAGGAAACGCGCCGACGGGCGCCGCGTCATCGGCCGCAAGATCGGACTGACCTCGAAGGCGATGCAGGCGGCCCTGTCCATCGACATCCCCGATTCTGGCATTCTCTTCGACGATATGCTGTTTGAAAACGACGCGGTCATTCCCGGCGACCGCTTCATCCAGCCGCGGATCGAGGCCGAGATCGCCTTCGTCATGAAGTCCGAGCTCAAGGGTGAGGTCAGCCTCGACCAGGTGCTCGACGCCACGGACTACGTCCAGCCGTCGCTGGAGATCCTCGACACCCGTATCCTGCGCAAGGACCCCGCGACGGGCGCCACCCGCAATGTCTGCGACACGATCGCCGACAACGCGGCCAATGCCGGCATCGTGCTCGGCGGCGCGCGGGTCGGCCCGCGCGCGGCCGATCTGCGCTGGATCGGCGCCATCGTGATGCGTAATGGCGAGGTCGAGGAAACCGGGCTCGGGGGCGGCGTGCTCAATCACCCGGCCGAAGGTATCGTCTGGCTGGTCCGGCGCCTGGCCGAGTATGGGGATTTCATCCGGGTGGGCGAGATCGTACTGTCGGGTTCCTTCATCCGCCCGGTGGAAGCCCGTCCGGGCGATGCCATCGTCGCCGATTTCGGCGCCCATGGGCGCGTGAGCTGTCAATTCTAAGGAGTGCCCCGTGACGGAGAGCCGGCCTGCCAATGTGAGGCTGAGAAGCTTCTCCCGCTCCCTGCCGATGGCGCTGCTGGTGGCGCGCGAGGCGGTCATGAACCGCTTCCGGTCGTCGCTGCATCTGTTCAACCTCACCGAACAGCAATGGCGCGTGCTGCGCGCGCTTACCTCGGTGCATCAGGTCGAGGTGCTGGACCTCGCAAAGGCGACCTGCCTTCTTGCGCCGTCGCTGTCGCGCATTCTGCGCGATCTGGAAGCCCGCAGCCTCGTGCTGCGCGAGCATCCAGAGGCGGACATGCGCCGTTCCCTGATCTCCATCAGTCCGAGAGGACTGCTGCTGATCGATGCGGTCGCGCCCTATTCCGAAACCACTTATGCCGAGATCACCGAGGTGTTCGGCAAAGACCGCATGGATCTGCTGCACGGCCTGCTCAAGGAACTGACCCAGGCGCTCGACGCGCTTCCCCGGCCAGACCATTCAGGGGTGGAACTGGGCGAAGAGGTGGCTGGCATCGTCAGCGACCGGCGCCGGGGTCGTCCGCGAAACGAACGCGGGTAGGCGTCTACATTCGTTTCCTGAAAATACCCATTTGCGATGGGCCGCCCAGTCGGCGATGTCCCTCGGGCACCGGCCGGAAGACGGCGTCGTAGCCATGGGTTTCGGCCGCGAAACGGCTCCATTCCTCGAATGTGTCGCGGTCCCATTCGAAGCGATGGTCGTAATGGCGGAACCGGCCTTCGGGCACGCCCAGCAGCGGATTGTAGTCGCTGTTGGGCGTGGTCAGGATGACGGTTTCGGGACGCATGGCGGAAAACAGCGCAGTCTCCACCGCCGGCAGGCCCTTCGGGTCGATATGCTCGATGACTTCCAGCAGCACGGCGCAGTCGAAACCGCGAAGCAGTTCCGGCTGATCGGTCAGCGAGCGGACATCGAGCCGCACATCGGCTGGCAGCGTGGTGTCCATCGCTTCGAGGCGAAGCCGCGCGGCCTTTATGGCGTCCGCATCGGGGTCGAATCCCCACAGACGCTCCATGCCCGAAAGCCTGGCCAGTTCCACCAGCAGGTCGCCATCGCCGCAGCCGAGGTCCAGCACCGAGCGCGCGCCGCTCGCCCTCACCTCGTCAAGGACGGCTTCGATGCGTCGCCGGTGCAGCCCGCTCTGATCGCGGTTCAGGCCCATTCTCCCTTGCGGAAAACGGGGACCCGTCTGCCGTCCGCATGCACGCCGTCAATGTCGATCTCGGCCGAGCCGATCATCCAGTCGACATGGATGACGCTCTCATTGCCGCCACGTTCCGCGATCTCGCTGCGCGACAGCGATCCGCCATCCCGGAAGCACTTGGCGTAACACTGGCCGAGCGCGATGTGGCAGGCGGCGTTCTCGTCGAACAGCGTGTTGTAAAACAACAGCCCGCTCTGCGAGATCGGGGAGGAGTGCGGGACGAGCGCGACCTCGCCCAGCCGGCGCGCCCCTTCGTCCGAATCGATCAGCTTCTGCAGCACCTTCTCGCCGCGCGCCGCATGGGCCTCGACGATGCGCCCACCCTCGAAGCGCACGCGAATGTCGTCGATCAGGCTGCCCTGGTGCGACAGCGGCTTGGTAGACGACACATGGCCTTCGATCCGGGCCGCATGCGGCGTGGTGAAGACTTCTTCGGTCGGGATGTTGGGGTTGCAAATGATGCCGTTCTTGGCCATCGAAGCGCCGCCCATCCACTCGTGCCCGTCGGCCAGGCCGACGGTCAGGTCGGTGCCGGGACCGGAAAAATGCAGCGCGTGGAAGTTCTGGCCATTGAGCCAGTCGGAACGCTGCCTGAGCGTGGAATTGTGTGCCTCCCAACGCGCGACCGCATCGTCATTGTCGACCCGCGAAGCAGCGAAGATGGCTTCGGCGAGCCTGGCGACTGCTTCGTCCGGAGTCAGGTCGGGAAAGACCCGCATCGCCCAGGCCGTTCCCGGCCAGGCGATGATGTTCCAGTTGATGTCGAAGCCGGTGATGCGCTCGCGTGCCGGCGTGTAGGCGATGGAATTGGCCTTGTTGGCCCGCCCGACCTTTTCGGGGTCTTCGTCGGCCAGCAGCATCGGGTCGTCGCCGACGATGGCGAGCCGCGCCGTGTTCTCGTCGAACGCCTTGCCCATGCCGTCATAAAGCCATCCCGGCGCCCGGTCGAAGCTCACGTCGCGGCCATGCCGGTATCTGGCCAGCGCAATCTCGGGGTCCGACAGGAACGGCGTCACGATACCCGCGCCCGCCTCATAGGCATGAACCGCAATGCGCCGAACCAGCGGCAGGGCCTCGACGGGGGCTGTCAAAAGCAGATCTTGCCCCGGCTGAAGGCGCAGGCCGACCTTCACGGCGACCTCCGCCAGCCTGTCGAGTTGCGCTGCATCGATGGGTGTCGTGGCAATGGGCGTTTGCAGATTCATGGCATTCCTTGAAAGGCGGTTCTGGACGGTTCTGAAACTAGGTACGGTCCCGGAGGCGGTCAATGGCTTGGCCCCACCGAGTGGCCGGTTGGCGCCCCGGCATCGGGGGACGTTTCGCTTGTCGCGGCCGTGACCTGAGGCGCCACTCGCGGCAACCAATTGCAGGCGTTGCCGTTTCGAAGAAGGTGTGGGATTTCGTATCGCGATGACCTCAACCATCATTTTCTGGATTGCCGCGGCATTTGCGGCTTTGGCGCTGCCCTTCGTCGTTCTCCTGTCAGGCGAACGGGTGGAGGGAAACGAGCTCCTGTTCGATTTCTCCATGGGACTGGGGTTCGGCGCGCTGGCGCTGGCTGGCCTGCAATTCGCGTTGACGGCGCGTTTCCGGCGCATGACGCATCCGTTCGGCGTCGACATCGTCTATCTCTTCCACCGCTATCTGGCGATTGGCGCGGTAGCGATCATGCTCGCTCACTTCGGCATCCTCTACTTCTGGTACGAGGACATTCTGGGCGTGCTCAACCCGCTGGAGGCGCGCTGGGAACTCACGGCGGGGCGTGTGGCCCTTGGCTGTTTCGTCGTGCTCGTCATCAGCTCCGAATTCCGCAAATTTCTGAAGCTCGAATATGAGCTGTGGCGCTATCTGCATGTGGCGCTGGCCTTGATCGGCTTTGGTGCCGCGGTCGCGCACGTGCTGGGCGTCGGCCGCTTCACGGCAGCCGCCGACCAGCGCGCGCTGTGGCTGGGCGTGACGCTCGGCTGGCTCCTGCTGCTCCTGTGGGTGCGGCTGGGCAAGCCCTGGATGCAGAAGAGGAACCCGTGGAAGCTCGTCGAGAATATCGAGCGCCGCGGCGGGGTGCACTCCCTCGTCCTTAAGCCCCAGGGCAAGCCCCTCTCGGGCTGGAAGCCGGGGCAGTTCGTCTGGCTGACACTGGAGAACTCGCCCTTCGGCCTGCGGGAACACCCCTACACGGTCTCGAATGCACCGGAGCAGGGGCCGAACATCATGCTTTCGATCAAGCCGCTTGGCGATTTTTCGGAGCGTGCGATCCGGACGGAACCGGGAGCGACGGCCTACATCGACGGTCCCTATGGCGTCTTTTCGATCGACAGCCATCCCGAGGCGACGGGTTTCGTGATGATTGCCGGTGGCATCGGCATCACGCCGATGATGTCGAGCCTCCTTGCCATGCAGGCGCGGGGCGACCGTCGACCGGTCGTGCTCTTCTACGCCAACCCCAACTGGGAAGATACGACCTTCCGCGACGAGATCGAGACGCTGAGCCGACAGATCGACCTGGAGGTGGTGCACGTCCTCGAGGAGCCGCCCGAAGGATGGGAAGGCGAGGAGGGTTTCCTGACGGAGGAAATTCTCGAGCGGCACCTTCCGGCAGAGCGGGACGGCTTCCGCTACTTCCTCTGCGGCCCGACACCCATGACCGACGCGGCAAGGCAGGCCCTGCTGAAGCTCGGCGCTCCTCTGGCGCATATCGACGCCGAAATCTTCGACATGGTCTGAGGGAAGTTACATGCGTCCGCACATCGCCCTGGCAATAGCAATCCTGTTGAGCGGCTTCGCCGTCCTCTGTGCGCTCCTCTTTGCCGTGTTGCTGAACTCGTAGGCTGCTCCGTGACCACCCGCGCGGTCTTGTGGCTTGCGTTTCGGTTATCGGCCGAACGACAATGCAGCCTTGACGAGAGGGGAGTACAACATGGCAGGCGGCGACTACTCGGCCTATGTGGGGCGGTCGCGCCGTGCCCACGACACCATCGAGCCATGGCGGGTCGAGGCGCTCGCAGCGGCGCTCGATCTCCACGTCGATACCTCGCCCGGCGCGCCGCTGCCGCTGCCTTTCCACTTCCTCCTGTTTCGCGAAACGACGCGGCGGTCGGCAACGGCGCCGGACGGTCATGCCGAACGCGGCGACTTCCTGCCACCAATTCAACTGCCGCGCCGCATGTATGCTGGCGGTCGCATGGTCCAGCACGCGCCGCTGTTGATCGGCGAGGCAGTCGAGCAGGTCGAGCGCATCGATGCCGTCGACGAGAAGGCAGGTGCCAGCGGGCGTCTTGTCATCGCCCGCGTGGCGCACGAATACCGCCAGAAGGGCGAACTCTGCCTGAGCGAGGAACGCGACCTCATCTATCTGGAAGATCGCGGACCGGCGCCGGGGCCGGGCCGGATCGAGCCGGTTGCCGAGGCGGCCTGGCAGCGCGACTGGGATATCGATCCGGTTCTCCTGTTCCGCTATTCCGCGCTGACCTTCAACAGCCATCGTATCCACTACGACCAGCGTTATGCGCGGGAAGAGGAGGGCTATCCCGATCTCGTCATCCACGGGCCGCTTCTGGCGACGCTCTTGTGCCGGCTGGCGGAGGAGCAAGCGGGACAGACCATCCGGTCATTCCGCTTCAGGGCAATGCGACCGTTCTTTCTGGGCTGGCCCGTACGGCTGCGGGGCGGCCCGGAGGGGGCCGGTGGAGACATCGTCAACGCGCTGACACCGTCCGGGGAAACCGGCATGCAGGGGCACTTCGAATTCGCCTGAATCAGAAGAGAATACGGGGACGACGACGAGAACGGTCTTGGCGGCAGCCGCGAATCTGCGACAAAGGCAGGCTCCAGCGCCCGCGATACGACTACCGATCCGAGAGACAAGAATGGCCACCCTTTTGCAGACCGCGAGCTTTGCCGCACTCAAGGCAAGCCTGTCCGACTTTCCGCAGATGGACGAGACGGCCATGCAAGCCGCGCGCGAACGTCAGTTGCAGCTTACCAAGCCGCCCGGTTCGCTCGGCATGCTGGAAGAACTCGCGGTGTTTCTCGCCGGCTGGCAGGGACAGGAAAAGCCGGTGATCGATCGCGCCCAGGCTTTGATCTTTGCCGGCAATCACGGTGTGTGCGCGCAAGGGGTCAACCCGTTCCCGCAGGAAGTCACCGCGCAGATGGTGGCGAATTTCCAGCATGGCGGCGCGGCGATCAACCAGCTGTGCGCAGCCAATGGCTGCGACCTGTCGGTCATCGCCCTCGACCTCGATCGGCCCACCGGCGACATCAGCCAGGGCCCGGCCATGGACGAGGCGGAAACGCTTGATGCGATGCGGCAGGGTGCGGAGGCCGTCGATCCGCAAGCGCAGCTCCTCGTTCTCGGCGAAATGGGGATCGGCAATTCGACGATCGCGGCGGCGCTGGCCTGTGCGGTCTTCGGCGGCAGGGGCGCCGATTGGGCCGGCCCGGGGACCGGCGCCGACAGCGAGGGCGTGTCACTCAAGGCCCGCGTCGTCGACCAGGCTCTGGAAGCCAACCGTTCGGCCATCAGCGATCCGCTGGCGACGCTCGCCGCCCTCGGCGGTCGCGAGCAGGCCGCGATCTGCGGGGCCATTCTGGAAGCCCGCCGGCGGCGCATCGTCGTCGTGCTCGACGGCTTCATCTGCTCCGCGGCGGCCGCGGTGCTGCATCCCTTCGCAGGCGCCCTTGACCATAGCATCGCCGGGCATGTTTCGGCCGAGCCCGGGCACCAGCGCCTTCTGGAGGCCATGGGCAAGAAGCCGCTCCTGTCACTCGGCATGCGGCTCGGCGAGGGCTCGGGCGCGGCACTTGCGGTTTCGGTTCTGCGATCGGCGGTCGCCTGTCATAACGGGATGGCGACCTTCGCGGAGGCCGGCGTGGCGGGCGGCTGACCTGCCGGCCGAAGGCCCGTTTGGAGATTGATCGGTTGGAACTCAAGCTCATCGGCATCGGCACCGGCAATCCCGAGCACCTGACGTTGCAGGCCATCCGCGAGATGCGGACCTGCGACCTGATCCTTCTGCCGCGCAAGGGCGCCGACAGGCAAGACCTCGCGGAACTCCGCCGCGGCATGTGCGAGGAACATCTCGGCCCCGAGACCCGCATTGTCGAATTCGACATGCCGGTTCGCAATGAGGCCATCATCTCCTACCGCGCGCGAGTGGATGCCTGGCACGACGAGATCGCCGAATGCTGGATGCAGGCCATTGGGGGTCATGGACCGGCAGGCGCCGTAGGGCTTCTCGTCTGGGGGGATCCCTCGCTCTACGACAGCACCATCCGCATCGCGGAGCGATTGTCGACGCGCGTCGACCTGCAGCTCCGCATCATCCCCGGCATCACGTCCCTTCAGGGGCTGACCGCCGCGCATGGCATGCCGCTCAACGAGATCGGCAAGCCGGTGACGATCACCACCGGCCGGCGCCTGCGCGAGGAGGGCTTTCCTGACGGCGTAGATACGGTGGCCGTCATGCTCGATGGTGAGTGCTCCTTCTCAAGCCTCGATCCCGCCGGGCTGAACATCTGGTGGGGTGCCTATGTGGGCATGGCGCAGGAAGCCATCATGGCCGGACCGCTCCGCGACCTGGCGGCTCCCATTCAGGCGCGCCGGGCCGCGCTTCGCGCGCAGAATGGCTGGATCATGGACATCTATCTGCTGCGGCGGCGAACGGCCTGATCATCCGGCCGATCGATCCTGCGGCCTGATTACCAACGACAACTATATTAGTTGACAGCAGTAACCATTCACCCTCATTCTCCACGAATGGGAGGGTCGATGGCGGATTTTCAGCTGCACCAGCGCCTGGGCTACAAGGTCTCGCGCCTGTCGCGGATCATGCAGAGCCGTCTCGAGCGCCTGATCGCCGAACAGGGTCTGACGCGACTGATGTGGTGCGTTCTGACCGGCATCGGCGACGAGGGAGTGTCGACGCCTTCGGAACTGGCCGATTACATCGGCATCACCAGGCCTGCCACCTCCCGGCTCCTGCGCGAGATGGAGGCCAAGGGCATGGTTTCACGCCATGGCAGCGACGCCGATGGCCGCGGCAAGACCGTTTCGATAACGCCGCTCGGCCAGGAGCTGCTCGAAGCCGCGCGGCCGTCGGTAGAGGCCGTCAACCGGCATTTCACGTCCAAGATCGAACCGCATGAACTGGCTCGGATGATGTCGGCGCTGGAGCGGCTGGCCGTGGGCGAGGATGAAGAGATTACACGCCTCTAGGAGGTGGGCCGCCAACGCGGCCGGGAGGAGCACGATGCGTTATTTTTCCTACAAGGACAGGCCGGTCCACCTCGGACCGTTTCCGCTGGAGCGTCTTCGCCGCAGCGAGGATACGCCGCCGCTGCACAGGCTGGCGGAAATGGAGCCGCTGACCTTTCACTCCGACGATCCATATTCGCTCACCCATGCCATGGCCCGCTTCATGGGCATGTTCGACACCGTGCGCGACGGTGCCATCGTGCATGGCGAGGCGGAGGTGCCGGCCGATCCGAGCGCGCGTGCTGCGCACCTAAAGGCGGCGGGCTACTATTTTGACGCGTCCATGGTCGGTATTGCGCGGCTCGACGAAGCCCATTTCCTGTCGCAACCGTGCCGCAATCCGGTCATCGACCAGATCAAGGAAGAGCTGGAAGCTGGCCAGCCGAAGAGCTACGCGGCCGGCGTCGACATGATCTACGCCGACATCCTGGAATCGGCCCGGACCACGCTGGAGCCGGCGCGTCACCACACCCATGCGCTCGTCTTCCTGGTCGAGCATGTCCGTGAGCCGCGGCCGGATGAGGCCGGCACGGACTGGCTTCATGGCACCCAGGCCGAACGCGCCGCGCTTCTGACCGCCAATACCGCGATCGTGCTGGCCAATTACCTGCGCATGCTGGGTTTCGAGGCGCGCGCCCACACGGCCACCACCTCCGAGGTCGATCTTCGCCGCCTTGCCGTCTCCTGCGGGCTGGCCGGTATGGTCGAGGATGGCGATGGCGTGACCATCGAGAACGCTTATGTCGGCCGCCGCTTCGGGCTGGCCGCCATCACCACGACCATGGAGATGACGCCCGATCTACCGCTCGGCCCCGATCTTGGGCGAAACGGGCTTTCGTCGCACGGTCCGGCTTGGTGGCTCGGCAAGGGCACGGCGCGCAAGGCGTCCACGGTCGAACCCTACCGCGACCGTGAGTTTAGCAAAGGCCCGCACCCTTTCGAGACGCTGAAGCGGCGCGACGAGCCCACCACCTTCATCGACGAGGAACGCGTGCCGCGTTTCCCGAAGCGGGCGGATTTCTTTGCCCGCGCCCTGTTCGGCGACATGGGCAAGTCCGTGCAGGAAGCGGCCAAGGGTGGCATGTATGTAATGAAGAGCCCGATCGGCGCCTGCGCGCGCCGCGCGCTCGGCGCGCTGCTCCTGCTCCAGTTCGGCGAGGCGCGCGGGCCGGTCGCGCCGCAGGCGGCCGATCCGAAACGAAATGCCGAGAACCTCAAGGCTGCCGCCTATTATCTTTCCAGCGACGCCGTCGGCCTCTCGCGCGTGCCGCAATGGGCCTACTATTCGCACGATGCCGGCGGCAACGAGCTTGCACCCTATCATGACAGCGGCATCTCGATCCTGATCGACCAGGGCCACGAGACCATGGAAGGCGCCAGCGGCGACGACTGGATCTCGGTCGCTCAGTCCATGCGTGCCTATCTGCGCTTCTCGCTTCTGGGCGGGGTAATTGCCGAGCAGGTACGGCGTCTCGGCTATTCGGCGCGGGTGCATTCCGTGCTCGATGGCGACGTGCTGCAGCCGCCGCTGCTGCTGCTGTCCGGTCTCGGCGAGGTGAGCCGCATCGGTGAGGTGATCCTGAACCCGTTCCTCGGACCCCGGCTCAAATCGGGTGTCGTGACGACGTCGATGCCGATGTCGCATGACAAGCCGATCGATTTCGGCCTCCAGACCTTCTGCTCGAACTGCAACAAATGTGCCCGCGAATGCCCGTCCGGCGCGATCACCGCCGGGCCGAAGCTGATGTATAATGGCTACGAGATCTGGAAGTCGGATGCGGAGAAATGCGCCCGCTACCGGCTGACCAACACGGCGGGCGGCATGTGCGGGCGCTGCATGAAGACCTGCCCGTGGAACCTCGAAGGCCTCTTTGCGGACGCCGCCTTCCGCTCCATTGCCATGAACTTCCCCCAGATGGCGCCGGCCCTTGCCAAGCTCGACGATCAGCTCGGACGCGGGACCATCAACCCGGTCAAGAAATGGTGGTGGGACATCGAGCTCGATCCCAAGGCCGGCCGCTACGTGCCGGCGGGCGCCGTCAACATGCGCGGGCTGTCGACCGAGATCGACCTGAAATACGAGGACCAGACGCTCGCCGTTTATCCGGCCGACGTCATGCCCGCGCCCTACCCGATCGTCCAGCCGCTGAACCGGGAGGAGGGGATCGCCCGCTACCGCTCGATGCTGACGCCAGATGCCTATCGCGAGAGGCTGTCGAACGGGGAGGCGGAGGGGCTTGCACCAGGTCCACGGCACCATGAGGAGAAGCCGCCGGTATTCCCCGTCGTGGTGTCGAAGCGCGAAGACCTGTCGGATGACGTCGTGCGCTTCGAGCTGTCAGCCGCGGACGGCTCGGCTCTGCCGCCCTTCACGGCGGGCGCCCATGTCGACGTCGTCATAGCGCCCGAATACCAACGGCAATACTCGCTGGCCGGCGATCCGGCGGACAGCTCGAAATATGTGCTCGGCATCCAGCGCGAGAAGGCGGGCCGGGGCGGTTCGCTGCTCATGCACCGCGTCTTCCGCGAAGGCCGCCGCATCTTCATCTCGGAGCCGCGCAATCATTTCCCGCTCGACGAGGAGGCCGACTTCACGGTGCTGATGGGCGGCGGCATCGGCGTCACGCCGCTGATTACCATGGCCCACCGGCTGCATGCGCTGGGCAAGGACTTCGTGCTTCATTACTCGGCCAGGGCACGTGAGGAATGCGGCTTCGTCGACGAGATCGCTGCACAGCCCTGGGCGGACAAGGCACGATTCCATTTCTCGAAGGAAGGAGGGCGGGGCGATCTGTCGGCGCTCATTCCCGAGCATCGTCCCGGCATGAAGCTCTATACCTGCGGCAGCGACCGCTACATGGATGCCGTGTTCGAGGCAGCAGGCCGCAAGCACTGGTCGGAGGAGGCGCTGTCGAAGGAGTATTTCACCGTTCCCGAGCCGCCGGATTATGTGAACCACGCCTTCCGCCTGGAACTGGTGAATTCCGGCAGGATCATCGAGGTGCCGGCGGACAAGTCGGCGACCGACATGTTGGCCGAGGCAGGCATTCCGCTGTCGACCAAATGCTCGGACGGCATTTGCGGTGTCTGCGCCTGTGGCCATCTGGGCGACGAGATCGAACACCGCGACTACGTGCTGTCGGCGGCCGAACGCGAGAAACGGGTCATCCTGTGCTGCTCGCGTGCCAGGCAGCCGGGCGGGACGATCCGGGTGGCGCTCTAGACCCCACGCCGCTCGTAGCCGCGCAACACCGCCTCAGTTTGTCCGCCCGAGCATCATGGCGGCGGCGTTCTCCGCTATCATCATGGTCGGTGCATTGGTGTTGCCGGCAATCAGCCTCGGCATCACCGAGGCATCGACCACGCGCAGGCCGTCGACGCCGCGCACCCGCAATTGCGGGTCGACGACGGAAGCCTCGTCCTTGCCCATCCGACAGGTGCCGACCGGGTGGTAGATGGTTTCAGCGCGGGCACGGATGTCGGCGACGAGTTCCTCGTCGTTCCGCACGTTGGGTCCGGGGTGCAGTACCGCCTTGCGATGGGCGGCAAGCGCCGGCGCGTCCATGATCGTGCGGCCGATCCGGACGGCTTTCAGCATCGTGTCGAGATCGCGCGGATCGGAGAGATAGTCGGGTTCGATGCTGGGATGGGCGGTCGGGTCGGGTGAGGCGAGCCGGATGCGGCCCCGGCTTTCCGGCAGGAGGTCGCAGACATGCATCGTGTAGCCATAGCCGAACGAGATCTGCCGGCCGTGATCGCGCAGATAGGCGGGGATGAAGTGGAACTGCACATTCGGCCGGTCGCGCTCCGGGCCGCTTCTGACGAAGCCGCCGGCCTCGGCGATGTTGCTCGTGAACTCTCCCGTCCCATCCCGGGAAAAGGCGCGGTAGGCGCGCAACGCGCGCGGCAGATAGGACAGCGAAAGCCCGATGGCGTCGCGCGTGCTGGCCGAAGCCATCAGGCTGACGTCGAGATGGTCCTGCAGGTTTTCGCCGACTTCCCGCAGGTCGTGAAGGAGCCCGATGCCATGGCGTTGCAGTTCCGCGCCCGGACCGATGCCTGACAGCATCAGCAGCTGTGGCGAGTTGATCGCGCCACCCGACAGGATCACCTCGCCGCCGGGGTTCAGCTTCAGCTCGCCGCCCGTCAGCGCCACGCCCTTGGCCCGGCGGCCGGCAAAGAGGACCCGGTGGACCAGTTCGCCAGTGCGGACCTCCAGGTTCGGCCGCGCCAACGCTTGCTCGAGGAAGGCCCGCGCCGAACTGAAGCGCCGCCCGTCGCGCTGCGTGACCTGAAACAAGCCGAACCCTTCCTGCCTTTCGCCGTTGAAGTCGGCGTTGCGCGGATATTGCAGCTGTGCGGCGGCCTCCACGAAGGCGTGGCTCAGGGGGTTCACGTGGCGCAGATTGGCGACGGCCAGTTCGCCTCCGGTGCCATGATGTTCGTCATGGATGTCGCAATTGTTCTCCATCGCGATGAAGAGCTGGCGCACATGCTCCCAGCCCCACGCATCGCCCGCAGCCTCCGCCCAGCCCTGATAGTCCGCCTTGTGGCCGCGCATGTAGATCATGGCGTTGATCGAGCTCGAGCCGCCGAGTGTTTTCCCACGCGGCCAGTAGAGCCGGCGGTTGCCAAGCCCTTGCTGCGGTTCGGTCAGATAGGCCCAGTTGATCTTGCGGTTGCGGGCGATCGCCGCCAGCCCCATCGGCATGTGGATGAAAAGGTTCTTGTCGGGCGGTCCGGCCTCGATCAGGCAGACGCGCTTCTTGCCGTCCCGCGACAGCCGGTTGGCCAGGACGCAGCCGGCAGAGCCCGCGCCCACGATGATGTAATCATACATGTCATAGCGCCCCTCACCCCAGCAGCCGGCGCGCCATGCGGATCAGCCGCCTCACCCTGTCGGTATAGGGTGGAAACAGCATGGGAACCGCCGAGAAGCGATTGGTCAAGACCGATTTTTCGTGGCTGAAGGCCTGGAAGCCGTGAATGCCGTGGGCGGCACCCAAGCCGGAATTGTTGACGCCGCCGAAGGGCAGGCCCGGGTGGGTGTAGTGCAGGAACGATGCATTGACGCTGACACCGCCCGAACTGGTGCCCGAAATCACCCGCTCGATGAATGCCTTGTCGCGTTCGAAGACGTAGAGCGCGAGCGGTTTGGGGCGCTCATTGATGCGCGCGATCGGCTCCTCCAGATCATCGAACGTCATGATCGGCAGGATGGGGCCGAAGATCTCCTCCCGGTCGATCTCCATTTCCGGCGTCATGGCCTCGATCAGGGTGGGCTCAAGGAACCGCCCCTCGCCCTTGCCGCCATGGACGACCTTGGCGCCCTTGGTCACGGCATCGTCCAGAAGCCCGCGGAGGCGCTCGGCGTGGTGATCGTTGACGATGCGGGCATAATCGGCCGACTTCTCGGCCACAGCGCCGTAGAAATTCGTGATCTCGGCACGCAGCGCCGCGGTGAATTCTGCCGCCACGGATTGGTGCACGAACACATGGTCCGGCGCGATGCAGGTCTGGCCGGCATTGGCGAAGCGCCCGAAGGTCGTCCATTGGGCCGCCTTCTTGAGATCGGCGCCCGGCCCGACGATGGTGGGCGACTTGCCGCCCAGTTCCAGCGTGACGGAGGCAAGGTTCTTGGCGGCAGCCGCCATGACGATCTTGCCGACCTGCGGGCTGCCGGTGAAGAAGATGTGGTCGAACGGTAGCTCGAGGAGCCGCCCCGCCACGTCCTTGTCGCCCTCGATGACGGTGACGAGGTCCGGCGAAAAACTCTCCGCCACGATCTCGGCGATCAGCCGCGATGTCGCCGGCGTCATCTCCGACGGTTTGAGGATCGCGCTGTTGCCTGCCGCGAGCGCCGAGACGAGCGGCGAGAACATGAGGTTGAAGGGATAGTTCCAGGGCGCGATGATGAGGCATACGCCGCGCGGCTCTGGACGGATTTCGGCGCTGGTGCCGATCGTCGCCATGGTCGGCAGCACCCGGCGCGGCTTCATCCATCTGCGCAGGTGCAAGCGCACATGGGCGATTTCCTGCATGACCGGCATGATCTCGGAGAAGATCGTCTCGGCCTCGGGCTTGCCGAAATCGGCGGAAAGCGCGGCCAGGATATCCTTCTCGCGCCGATCGATCGTGGCCCGAAGCGCCTCGAGCGCGGCCAGCCGCTCGCGCAGGCCGAACTCCACCCTGCGGTGTGCCGTGCCTGCCTTCTGGATGTCGAAGGCGGCGGCGATCCTGTCGTGCTGGTTCATCGTCATCGTCCTGGCAGCAATGGCTCCTGTCTATGTAATCCGATCTCGACCTTTGTCGATGCGTGCCTCGGCAATCCGATTAGGCATGGCGCGCGATCTCTGCTACGGGACGACCGTTTCGGAAAACAGCAGGATACGGACCAGGGCATGCCTCCATATCGTTCACGCACCACCACCCACGGACGCAACATGGCTGGCGCGCGCGGCCTCTGGCGCGCCACCGGCATGAAGGACGGCGATTTCGGCAAGCCGATCATCGCCGTGGTCAATTCCTTCACGCAGTTCGTGCCGGGCCATGTGCATCTCAAGGATCTGGGCCAGCTCGTGGCGCGCGAGATCGAGGCAGCCGGCGGCGTGGCCAAGGAATTCAACACCATCGCGGTGGATGACGGCATCGCCATGGGCCATGACGGCATGCTCTATTCGCTGCCGTCGCGCGAGTTGATCGCCGACTCGGTGGAATACATGGTCAACGCACATTGCGCGGATGCCATGGTCTGCATCTCGAACTGCGACAAGATCACCCCCGGCATGCTGATGGCCGCCATGCGGCTCAACATACCGGCCGTCTTCGTTTCCGGCGGCCCGATGGAAGCCGGCAAGGTGGTGCTCGACGGCAAGGAGGTCGCGCTCGACCTGGTCGATGCGATGGTAGCGGCGGCAGACGACAGCTACACCGACGAACAGGTTGCGGCGATCGAGCGGTCGGCGTGCCCGACCTGCGGCTCCTGCTCGGGCATGTTCACGGCGAACTCGATGAACTGCCTGACCGAGGCGCTCGGCCTGTCGCTGCCGGGCAATGGCTCCACGCTCGCCACCCATGCCGACCGCAGGCGGCTCTTCGTCGAAGCCGGGCATCTGGTCGTCGACATCGCCCAGCGCCATTACGAGCAGGACGACGACAGCGTGTTGCCGCGCAATGTCGCCTCCAAGGCTGCCTTCGAGAACGCCATGGCGCTTGACATCGCGATGGGCGGCTCGACCAACACCGTGCTGCACATCCTGGCCGCCGCCATCGAGGGCGAGATCGACTTCGACCTCGACGACATCGACGCGTTGTCGCGCAGGGTGCCGGTGCTGTGCAAGGTGGCGCCCGCCAAGTCCGACGTGCACATGGAAGACGTGCACCGCGCCGGCGGCATCATGGCGATCCTCGGCGAACTCGACCGCGCCGGCCTCATCAACCGCGACGTGCCGACCGTGCACGCGAACACCATCGGCGAGGCGATCGACCGCTGGGATATCGCGCAGACTTCCAGCGAAAGAGTGCGCGAGCTCTTCATGGCGGCCCCCGGCGGCGTGCCGACGCAGACCGCGTTCAGCCAGAGCCGGCGCTGGGACGAATTGGATCTCGACCGGACAGGGGGCGTCATCCGCTCGGCCGACCATGCCTTCTCGAAGGATGGCGGCCTTGCGGTTCTCAGGGGCAATCTGGCCGTCGACGGCTGCATCGTGAAGACGGCCGGCGTCGACGAGTCGATCCTGAAATTCTCCGGCCCTGCTCGGGTCTTCGAAAGCCAGGATGCCGCCGTCAACGCAATCCTGACGAACAAGATCAAGGAAGGCGACGTGGTCGTCATCCGCTATGAAGGCCCGCGCGGCGGTCCCGGCATGCAGGAGATGCTGTATCCCACCAGCTATCTGAAGTCGAAAGGCCTCGGAAAGGCCTGCGCGCTGGTTACCGACGGGCGTTTCTCGGGCGGCACATCCGGCCTTTCCATCGGTCACGTCTCGCCCGAAGCAGCCGAAGGCGGCACCATCGCCCTGCTTCGCGATGGTGACACGATCGACATCGACATCCCGGGCCGTACCATCGGGCTGGCGGTCGCCGATGACGAACTTTCCCGGAGGCGCGGCGAATTGGAGCAGAGCGGTTTCAAGCCGACCGAGATCCGCAAGCGCAAGGTCACGGCCGCACTGAAGGCCTATGCCGCCATGACCACCAGCGCCGACAAGGGCGCGGTGCGGCGCGTGCCCGATTGAGGGCACTCGCTGGGGCTGCTACCGCTGGCAGATCCGGCGCGGACCGCGGTACGGCTGATAGCTGCAGTCGGACGCGCGGAAGGACCGATAGGCGCTGGAGCAGGCCTGCACGTTGCAGCTTCTCAGGTCTGTTTCCTGCACGCCGCGGCTGCGCTGGCGGGCCATTGCGCGCTCGGCGCCAGGCGTGAACACCAGCACGGCGTTTGACTGCGTCTGCGGCTGTGCGGCGTTGGGTTCTCCGATGTCGCACATCCGACGCTGACCATTATAGGGCTGATAGGTGCAGTCGGACGCCCGGAAGGAGCGGTAGCGGCGCGAACAGGCCTGCACGTCGCAGGTGGGTGCGGCTTGCGCCACCAGCCCGCCGCCCAGGCTGTTGCCCTGTGGCCCGCCCGGCGGCGTGTCGGACGCTGGGTCGTGGTTGAGCGGATCGATTCCATCGGGGAAGCGCACATCCGCCGCCTCGACGAAGTCGCTCCAGATCTCTGCCGGCAGCCCGCCGCCGGTGACCCGGTTCATCGGTGTGCCGTCGTCATTGCCGACCCAGACGCCAACCACCCAGTGTTCCGAAAAACCCACGAACCAGGCATCGCGGAAGTTCTGGCTGGTGCCCGTCTTGCCGGCGGCAAAGCCGCTCGTCGCCGCATTGCGCCCCGTGCCGTTCTCGACGACGAGGCGCATCATGTCGATCATCTGGTTGCGCGTGTTGCCGAGTTCGCGCGTGCCCTGTCGGACCGGCCCGACGCGCAGGCGCCGCCCAGTCTCGTCGGCCTGGAACGAGGCGATCGCCCAGGGCTCGGTCGGTGCGATGCCTGAACGGATCGAAGCGTAGGCGCCCGTGAGGTCGAGCAGGCTCACCTCGGAGGTACCGAGCGCCAGGGAAGGTGTCTCCATCAGCGGCGCATCGATGCCCAGTCCGCGTGCCGTCTCGGCCACCGCGTCGATCCCCACGGCTTCGGCAATGGAAACCGTGGCCGCATTAAGCGAGCGGGCGAACGCATCCGCGACGGTCACCTGGCCGAAGAACTCGCCGCCGAAGTTTTCCGGTGCCCAGCCGGCCACGTCGACGGGTTCGTCGATCACCAGATCACCCGGATCGATGCCGGCCTCCAATGCGGCGTAGTAGACGAACAGCTTGAAGGTCGAGCCGGGCTGGCGCATGGCGGTGACCGCCCGGTTGAAGCTGCTGGCGCCGTAATCGACACCACCGACCATTGCCAGGACCGCCCCATCGGGTGCCATTGCGACCAGCGCAGCCTGCGTGGCGCCGGCCTCTTCGCCCTTTTCCGCGATGGCGTCGCGGACGATGTCGCTGGCCATCTGCTGGAGCTCGGGCACATGGGTGGTCTGGACACGTATCGTACCGCGATAGGGACCTGCCAGGTCGCGAACATCCTCCATCGCCCAGTCCGAGAACCAGCTGCCGGAGCTTTCAGGCGCAGGGCCGCCGCCCGCTTCCGTGGCTTCCAGATCGGCTGCCTCGGCCTCTTCCGCGCTCAGGCGCCCGGCGGCCACCATCGCGCCCAGAACAACCGCTGCCCGCTCACGGGCGCCTTCGGGGTTGTTGCGCGGGTTGAGCGCGGACGGTGCGCGAATGACACCGGCGATGAGGGCGGATTCTTCCAGCGTGAGGTCACCGACCTCCTTGTCGAAATAGACCCGGGCGGCGGCCGGAACGCCGGTGGCGCCGGCGCCGAGATAGATGCTGTTGAGATAGCGCGTGAGGATTTCCTCCTTGCCGAGCTTCGCTTCGAGCCAGAAGGAAATGAACGTTTCCTGGACCTTCCGCCGCAGCGTCCGGTCGTGTTCCAGATAGAGCACCTTGACCAGTTGCTGCGTGATGGTACTTCCGCCCTGCACCACCTGGCCGGCACCGATGTTGCGCACGAAGGCGCGCGCGATCCCCTGTGGATCGATGCCCATATGATCGAAGAAGCGGCGATCCTCGATCGCCAGCACGGCGTCAACCAGATGGTCGGGATAGGCATCGAGTGGTGCGTGCGCAGCCTGGAAGGGGCCGCTCTGGACCAGCGGTTCGCCGCCAGCATCCTCGAGTAGAACCACCGGGCTCAGCGTGCCGTCGGCAATCTGCTGCCAAGGGACATCGCGCAGGGCCCACCAGGAGATCGCTCCTGCCGCCACGATCCAGATCAGGGCGGCCACGGCAAGCCCGGACAGCCAGCGATAGCCACCGCCTCGAGACTTTCGAATGGGTTGATCGTGCGCGCGAACGGGATCGGTCGGGCTCGCCTGCGGCGAGCCTTTTTCGTTCTTGTTGTAGGCCATACGCTTCTTCCGCTCTGGCGGCCGTCCCTTGCCGTCGTGGTCCGCAAACGCGGACTTGCATTGCAAACGGACGGCCACCCTTCGGGTTCCCTGGCGATGGCAATGATGCTGTGGAAACTCCTTTCGTCTGGGGACAGCCCTGTTCCGCGCGCCCTTTACCAGTGCGCGATCCCAGGGATCTGGCCGACATCCACGGGCAGCCGCACCTCGCCCGGCACCATGGCCGGAAACGCGATCAGCGCCACGTCTCCCGGCCGCTGGTAGAGCCGGATGGAATCATAGTCGTAGCGCCAGTGCTGCCCGAATGCCGCTCCTTCCATGACGCAGACATGATGCCAGACTCCGTCATCGGCGATCACGGGCGGCGCGAAGACCTCCACCCCATCGACGAAAACCCGGTTGGAACCGGCTTTGGGCAGGCCCAGATCGCCTTCCAGCACCTTGAGATAGATGCTCGTGGTGATCTGCACCGGTCGGCAGTAGCCGCGAGTGTGCAGCTGCGTGTAGCGGGTGACGGCGTCGGGGAAGCTCATCGAGACGCCGGTGCCGCTGCCGGCGCTCAGTCGCGCGACATGGAATTCGGGATAATAGCGACGCCGGCTCGCCTCGACGAGAAGTGCCACCAGTTGCTGGATATCCGCGTCGACGGCGGTGTTGGCGCCCCCGTAGCTGCTCGAATCGAGCACGAACTTGCCATGCGAAATGAGGGAGGAACTGTTGGCGAGCGCCATCCATGCCGGCATCGCGAAGGCGCCGACGGTGACCGCCGCCGGCTCGGGCGTGCCGGCAAACCGGCCGCCGTCACGGAAGATGTTGAACAGGGGGGCCTCCGGGATCAGGTTTTTCGGAAACCTCACTCGGCCGTTGCCAGCCGTGACCCTGAGGGCTTCGGCAAACGCGCTCCCGTCCGCGCTGACCTTGAAGGACAGATCGTCATTGCCGGCGAGGCCGATCTCGGCGCGTGCCGAAAAGCCGGTGCTGAAGACGAGGCTCGCCGTGTCGCTGGGGGTTTCCTTGTTGACGGAAAGGCGGTGGCTGCCGCCCTCATGGGTCAGCAGTGTCGCCGGTGCGGCGACGGCGAGCCGGTTGGTCGGGTCGGCCGCAGCGTTGATGCCCAGCATGGCGACCGCCTCCACCGCTGGAACGACGTCCACGAAGGTGCCGTCGAGATGCACCGTCAGCTTTTCCTCGTCCTCGATCCAGGCAAGGAAGCCGCTGCGTGGCGTGGCGAAGTTCCAGCCGCCATCGGCGAAAAGGGCGATCGATCCACTCCGGCCGTGCCAACCATCTTCGGCGTCCGGGCCGACCAGGTAACGGTCGCCCTCGGACGGCTCGTCGGGCGGCGTCGAAAATCCGCGCGATTTGAGCGACAGCTGCACCAGCGCGTCGAGGATTTGCAGCGCCTCGTTGTGCGTGACGTGTTTCTGCGCCTGGGAGGGCATGATGTAGGGGAGTGCGAGATTGGTTGTGCTTTCCATGGGCGATCTCCTTTCGGGATCGCATTGTCGCCGCGCGCCGGCATGTGTGGATAAACAACCTGCGTCGGGCCTCCCGCGGGCCTCAGTCGACGGGCACCTTGACGCTCCTGACCGCTGCCTCGATCAGCGATTTGCGGTTCTCGCCCTTCAGGCGCGCTTCGGCGCCCACCACGATGCGGTGGGCAAGCACCGGCACGGCGAGATCCTTGGCATCGTCGGGGACGACATAGTCGCGCCCGCGAACCGCGGCCAGCGCCTGCGCGGCCGCATGGAGACGCTGCGTGGCGCGCGGGCTGGCGCCGAGATGGATGCCGGGAAAACCGCGCGTGGCGCGCACCAGCCGCACGATGTAGCGCCGCACGCTCTCCTCAACCTTCACCTGCCTGCACAGTTGCTGCAGGCGCATGAGCTCTTCGCCGGTGATGACCGGTTCAAGCTCTTCCAGCGGGCTCGACCGCTGGAACCGCATGACGATCTCTTCCTCTTCCTCCTCGGTCGGATAGCCATGCGACAGGGTGATCAGGAAGCGGTCGAGCTGCGCTTCAGGCAGCGGGAAGGTGCCTTCCTGCTCGATCGGGTTCTGGGTCGCGATGACCAGGAAGGGGCGGGGCAGGGGGTGCGAGCGGTCGTCCACGGTGACCTGACGCTCCTCCATTGCCTCCAGCAGGCAGGACTGGGTGCGCGGAGTGGCGCGGTTGATCTCGTCGGCGAGGATGATGTTGCCGAGCAACGGTCCCGGCCGGAACCTGAACTCGCCGCGTTGCTGATCGAAGACGTTGAGCCCGGTGACGTCGGAGGGCAGCAGGTCGGGCGTGAACTGGATGCGCCGGAATTCCCCGTCGATGCACCGCGCGACGGTGCGCGCGAGCAGCGTCTTGCCCATGCCCGGAATGTCTTCCAGCGCCACATGCCCTTCGCACAGGAGCGCCACCACGACGAGGGTCACGGTGTCGCGCTTGCCGACGATCACCCGCTCGACCGCATCGATCAGCTGGCGGGCCCTCGGCTGCACCTCGGCGCCTGGACCCGTCGTGGTTTCAATCTCGTTTGCCGCCTTCAGCATAAGAATCGTGTTCCTTGTATCTGACCAGATTGAGTGACCGGCGCAGCTTGCGCTTCAGCTTGGTGAAGCGGCCCTCCGGCACGTCCGCGCCGTCGCCGTAGCGCTGCGCGTTGTAGAGTTTTCCGATGAGCGCGAGGTCGCCGCCGGGACCGGGCCATATGCCCCGCATCCGGCGCGCATAGTCCGCGGGTGTTTCGTGTTCTCGCCGTGGCCAGCCGCGATTGTCCAGTTCGCGCAGGAGCCGCAGATAGGTGGTGCGCACGCGCTGGGGCGAAGCCCGCTGCGCGCGCAGGCGTTTCCAGGATGCGGCGACACTGGCGGCGAAAGCGGACAGGTTGGCCACGAAGAGCGCCCACAGGCGACGCATCGTGTCACTCAACCCCTGCGAGGACCGGTCGTAATCGAGCCCCGGGGTGAGGTGCCGTTTCTTGCGCAGCCAGGCGATGAGGCCGCGCAGATTGCTGAGCAGAATGACAGCCAGGACAACCACGATGGTGCCGAAGAACAGCGTCGAGAAGATCTTTCGCAGAATTTCCGGTGCGCGCAGGACGGGTTCGCGCGGGGCAGTAGGCATGGCGCCGCCGCCTTGCGGTTCCGGCATGTCGAAGGGCTCAGGCTCCGGGTTCGGGAGGAAGCTGAACAGCCAGATCAGGAACGCCCCGGCCATCTCCAGAGCACGCATTCCGAGTGCCAGGGCGACATCCAGAACCGAGCGGTCGACGACCGCACTCGCCGCGAGACCGACCACCAGCACGGCAAGGATGCCGGCAATGGCCGATGTCGGGTTGCGGCGAGCCGTCCCTGGTCGCCCGCTGCCGGCACTGGCGCGAACGTGCCAGAGGGTGGCAAGTCCCAGGCCGATAAAGGCGACGCCCAGCCACAGCAGCGCGTCCTGCTCCAGTTCGAGGCCCTGACCGACGGCCAGCACCAGCAGAAGCACCAGCAGGCCGATCTGGAAGCCGAGCGCGACGGCCTCGGCGCTGAGCCCCTTGCCTGACAGCATGATGCCGCGAACCCAGCAGAACAGGCCGCCGGCGAGGAGGATCAGGACGTGCCGCCCCGCGGCATCCTCGACCAGCCAGTCGGGGCGAAAGGCCGCGTCGCGCCACTCGGCGGCACTCGCGGGGGCAAGCATCACGAACGCCACGAACAGGCTCAGGGCAAAAGCCGCGGCGTGGCCCGCGATCCACTGCCACTGCTCCGGCCGCTGTCGTTGCAAAGCCCCGTCGAAAAGGAGCGCGAGCGGATAGAACAGTCCGATGAGCGCAAAGGCTGGTCCGATATTCCGCCCCACGCCGGCATCGAGCAGAAGCAGGAAGGCCGTGATCCAGCTCAGTTCCATGGCCACGAAGAGCCAGGTCTGGAAGTCCGGCCACTGGATGCGGGGAGCCTCGATGGTCTCGTTGCTCATGCCGCGGCCCGTCCCGTCAAGGGTCCGAGGCTTCGGCAGGACAGCGACGTGTCGGGCAGGTCGCCGGGACCGGCCTGGAGCAGGACCACCGGCCTGCCGCGTTCCTGGAGTTGGCGCAGCCGTCCCAACAGGGCGGCATCGAAGCGGTTGGCGATGATCGCGAGCGTTGCCCTGCCGGCGGTGGCGGGCAGGGTCGCGTCAAGAAACGCGCCGAAAGGCTCGGCTGCCGTTCGTTCCAGCCGCGCCAGGCGTTCGAGGATCAGCGTCTGCTGGCCAGGCGCCCGGCTGGCGGGGATCATGACAGTGCCGCCACCATCGGCCTGCAGGCCGTTGACGAAGACCCCGACCTGCCGCCGGTTCTCGAGTTCATGGCTGGCGATGGACGCTATGGCGCTGACCGCCATCTCGAACAGATCGTCGTCCTTCTCGTCAAAGCTGTCGACGGCCAGATAGAGAGCGGTGTCGAGGCTCACGGTCGGCTCATACTGGCGCGCCATCAGCTCGCCGGTGCGCGCCGACGCCGACCAGGCGATCGCCTTGAAGGGGGTTTCGGGCGTATAGGGCCGCAGTGCCATCGGCCGTCCCGGATCCTCGAACAGCCGGCGCGGGTCCTTTGCGGCACCCAGGGGCTGGTAGGCGGGCAATCCCAGGTCGGTCACGGGATGGATTTTCGGATAGACCACCAGCACCTGCTCGGTCTGGAAGGGACGGGTCTTGATGAACAGCCCGAACACATCCGAGCTGCGCAGCATCCCCGCACCGATCCGGTGATAACCGCGCCTGTGGCAGGCGATCGTGCGGCGCAGGACGGCCTTGCGATAAGGCCCCAGCGCGGTCGCAAAACGCAGGCAGGACGCGCCCTTGGCGTCCGTGCCGAGCAGGATATCGCCGGGTAGCAGTGCTGCCGGCATGGCGATCTCCGCTTCGAGCCAGCTCAGCGGCAGGAGCTTTGCGTTGTCGATCTCGACCTCCAGCCGGACTTCGTCTCCGGGAAAGGCGCGGCTGGCCGAGAGCGATGCCGTCAGGCTCACCGCCCTCAGCGAAAGGTAAGCCCATGCCCGGGCAACGAGACCTGTTGCAGCGACCAGCCCGGCAAGTAGGACCAGCCCGGTCAGGCCGAACCACGCGGCGGCAACCATCGTGGCTGCCATGAGACCCAGTCCCGGCAAGCCGAACAGAAAGAGCTGCGTGCCCGGCGACTGGTCGCCCGCGCGCGCAAGCCCGTCCTGCTCTGATGACTGATCGGCCGGGCTCATGCGGGAAGGACAGCCCTCGCATCGAGGGAAGCCGTCTTGCCGATGTGCTCGCCCAGCGCACCCGCCACGAAAATCTCGATCGACCGCTTCAGCAGTTCATGGTCGATGGCGGGGCAATCATCACTGCCGAGCATCGACCGGCGCAGCGGCGGCAGGACAATCAGCCCGAACAGCACCTGCGCATCGCGGCGCAGCTCTTCTTCCGAACGCCCCTCATAAGCTTGCAACTGCCGGAGGAGATTGGCGGTGATGGTCGTCACCCGCTCGCCGGCCTCCTGGTACAGTCGGTGCGCCAGTTCGGGAAATTGCTGCGCTTCCCCGGCGATGATGCGCTCCAGCGCGATGACCTGCGGCTCGACCATGATGCCTAGCAGCTTGCTGGCAAGGTCGAACAGGCGTTGCGCGGGGCTCCCGCCGGCGACTTCCACCGCGGCGAGCTCCTCCAGCTTGCGATCGCCCAGCGCCATGATGACGGCCTCGAAAAGATCGGCCTTGCTGGAGAAGCGGGCATAGACGGTGCGTTTGGATATGCCGGATTCGGCGGCTACCGTATCCATCGACGTCTTCTCGAAGCCGTGCTGCAGGAACAGGCCCGTTGCCGTGGCGATGATCCGCTTGGGGATGGCGGCAGCTGCCTTTCGGCTGGGTCTTCCGACCTTTCGATCGGGGACAGTCTCGGCCTTTTCGGCTGCCATTATCGTTTGTGCCCTTGAACGCGGTGAAAGGACATTCATATAAACTCCACTGTTTAGTTTCAATACAGGTACGAGCGTCCGGCGGCGATTGATCCAGGCCCCGATTTGCACTCCAGGGAGCCCTGGCTGCTGGGAACCTGTGGTTGAACCATAAGAAAAGGAAGGCCGAATGGGCCGTTACATCAATGCGACGACCCTCGTTTTCGTTGGGCTGATTGTCCTCGTCGTCCTGTGGATCGGCAGCGGCATGATCACGCGTGAGCCGATCGTGGCGCCCGAACGGCCCGAGGCACGCATCCCCACCGTCGCGGCCAGTTGGAGCGAGGCCGAACAGGTGGTGCGCGAACTCGTTCTCTATGGCGATGTGGAGCCGACCCAGGTCGCCACGATTCGTGCCCGCACCGACGGCATCGTCGAGGAGGTCGTGTCGCAGGGCACCCGTGTCGAGACGGGCGACATGATCGCCCAGCTGTCATCCGATGATCGCCAGGCCCGCCTGGCACGCTCGCAGGCCCAGCTGGCATCGGCCGAGCGCGACTATCGCGCCGCCGAACAGCTGGCCGAACGCGGTGTCGGTCCCCAGGCGGAAGCCGAGGCGCGGCTGGCGCAGCTGGAAGCTGCCCGGGCCGAGTTGCGGGCCATCGAGCTTGAAATCGGCAACACCACACTTGAGGCGCCGATCAGCGGCACGGTCAACCGAGTCCTCGCCGAGGCCGGCGCCTTCGTTTCTCTCGGCGGTGAAGTCGTTGAGATCATCGACAACGATCCCCTGTTGGCGGTGGTTCACGTGCAGCAGGCGCAGATCAGCAACGTGCGCGAGGGCATGGAAGCGCGTGTCGGGTTCATCGGCGGCAGCGCCAAGGACGGAAACGTGCGTTTCGTCTCGCCGATCGCCGATGCCGCGACCCGCACCTTCCGCGTCGAGGTGGAGATTTCAAACCCCGACCGGGAGCTGCCAGCTGGACTGAGTGCGGAAGTGACCATCCCGTTCGATTCCGTTCCCGCGCACCGTGTATCGGCGGCACTCGGTCGGCTCGACGAGGAGGGGCGCATCGGACTGCACATTCTGGACGAGGAAGACCGCATCCAGTTCATGCCGATCGAGATTATCCGGGCCAGGGCCGATGGCGTCTGGGTCACGGGACTTCCCGAGCGGGCCCGTATCGTGACGATCAGCCAGGGCACGCTGCGCCCTGGTCAGCAGGTCGAGGTCCAGGAGACGCCTGAAGGATATCTGATCGACGCGGCGGCCGGCGACGCTCCCGCCGCGAGCGACGAGGTCTCGGATCGCATTGGTGCCGACGGCGAGGCGGAGAACAGTGAAGCCGGCACTGCGCTGGAGAGCCGCTGATGCACATGCTCATCGCCGCTGCCTTCAGCCGCGTTCGCACGGTTCTCCTGTTCCTCGCGCTGATCTTCATTGCCGGCGCCTATTCATATGCCACGATTTCCAAGGAAGCCTCGCCGGAAATCGACATCCCGGTTTTCATCGTCAATATCACCTATTCGGGCATCTCGGCGGAGGACAGTTCACGGCTCCTGGTGGAGCCGATGGAGCGGCGTTTTCAGTCGCTCGAGGGACTGCGCCGGATGAGCGGGCAGGCAGGCGAGGGTTTCGCCACGATCACGCTCGAGTTCCGGCCGGGATACGACCAGGAACAGGCGCTGCAGTCGGTCCGCGACGAGGCCGACAATGCGCAGCCGGATTTGCCGGCCGGGGCCGACGCGCCCATCGTGCGCGAGATCGATCTGTCCATCTTTCCCATCCTGACGATCGCGCTCTCCGGCCAGGTGCCGGAGCGGGAGCTGATCTCGCTGGCGCGCGGCCTCGAGGCTCAGCTGGAAACCATTTCCGGGGTGCTTGCCGCCGACCTTACAGGTGATCGCGACGATCTCCTGGAGATCATCATCGATCCGCTCGCCATGCAGTCTTATGGAATCTCCTCCCAGCAGATCGCGCAGGCCGTCCAGTCAAACAACCAGCTCGTGGCGGCGGGGGCCTTCGACACGGGCGCGGGACGCATCAGCGTTTCGATCCCCGGCACGATCCAGTCTCTGGCCGATGTTTTGGCGATGCCCGTTCAGGTCAGCGACCGCACGGTGGTGCGGGTTCAGGATGTGGCGGAGGTCCGCCAGACCTATCAGGACGCCGTCAGTTTCGCGCGTATCGATGGCCAGCCGACCATCGGCATCGACATCCGCAAGACGGCCGGGTCGAATGTCATCGAGACGGTGGCACTGGTCCAGGCGATGGTGGACGAGACCAGCGCCGGCTGGTCGGACACCATCCGCGTCGACTACATGCAGAACCAGGCCGAGGACATCCAGAGCCTGCTCGGCGACCTCGAAAACAACGTCATCGCGGCCATCATCCTGGTGATGCTGACCACGATATTGTCGCTTGGTCTCCGGGCCTCGCTGCTCGTCGCCATTGCCATCCCGGGCTCGTTCCTGGCCGGTATTCTGCTGATTTATCTGCTGGGCTTTACGCTCAACATCGTGGTGCTGTTCGGCCTGATCCTGGTGATCGGGATGCTGGTGGACGGGGCCATCGTGGTGGTGGAACTCGCGGAGCGGTACCGGTCGGAGGGCATGTCGCGGCGCGAGGCGTTCCTGAATGCCGCGCAGCGCATGTCTTGGCCGATCACTGCCTCGACGGCGACGACGCTCGCCGTCTTCGTGCCGCTGCTGTTCTGGCCGGGCACGGCGGGGCAGTTCATGATGTATCTGCCCGCAACCGTCATCCTCACCTTGTCAGCCTCGCTGCTGATGGCGCTGATCTTCGTGCCGATCATCGGCACCCTGTTTGCAGGCGGCCGGTCGCCGATCGGCCAGGTGGATTCGGCGAAGCGGCCGGGCATGTACGATAGCAGCCTGACCTACGTCATCGGGCGACCGGGTTTCACGATCGGCCTCAGCCTGCTGGTGCTTCTGGGCTCGTTATTCATCTACGGCATGTTCGGCAAGGGCGTGGACTTCTTTCCCGCCGTCGAGCCTGAACGGGCGCAGGTGCAGATCCAGGCCGACGGCAATCTGTCCGTGCAGGAGGCCGACCGACTGGTGCGCCTGGTCGAGAACCGGCTGATCGGCACCGAGGGCATCGACAGGGCCTATTCGCGCACGATCGGATCGGTGCAGCAGCGGCTCGGGTCAAATCTCGGTCCCGACGTGATCGGCACCATCCAGATCGACTTCACCGACTGGCGGCTGCGGCCGCCGGCCTCGACGATCATCGAGGACATCAGGCAGGTCACCGAAAACCTGCCGGGCATTGGTGTCCGGGTGGAAGAACAGGCGGCAGGTCCGGGCGATGCGCGCCCGGTCCAGATCCGGCTCTCGGCATCGGATCGTGACCTGCTGCCGGAAGCCTCCGCTCTGCTGCAGGAACTGATGGTCTCGCAAGGCTCCTTCGTCGACATATCGAGCGACGTGCCGATCCCTTCGGCCGAGGTGCGGCTTCAGGTGGATCGCGAGCAGGCTGCCCGCTACGGCGTCGATATCGACACGCTGGGCACCGCCGTGCAGCTGCTGACAAACGGCGTCGTGCTCGGGAACTATCTGCCCGATCATGCCGATGACGAGGTCGAGATCAGGCTGCGCTATCCGGCCGAAGACCGCACCTTCGCCCAGCTCGCGGACCTACGCATTTCGACGCCGGCCGGCATGGTGCCGATCGCCAACTTCGTCGATCTCGTTGCGAGCCCAGCCGCCTCGGTCATCAATCGCATCGACAGCGAGAACGTCCAGACCGTCTCTTCGGCTTTGACTGAAGGCGCGACGGTGACGCAGGAATTGCAGATCCTGGAACATGCGGTTGCCGAGGCCGGCCTGCCGGAAGGTGTCGCCATCAGCTTCGTCGGCGAGATCGAGGATCAGGAGGAGTCGCTGACGTTCCTCGTCCTGGCCTTCGTCGTCGCGATCTTCCTGATGTTCCTGATCCTGCTCACGCAGCTCAACAGCATCTTCCAGAGCCTGCTGGTGCTCTCGGCGATCGTCTTCTCCATCGCCGGTGTGTTTCTGGGGCTGGTCATTCGCCAGGAGGCCTTCTCGATCGTCATGAGCGGCATCGGAATCGTGGCGCTGGCGGGTATCGTGGTGAACAACAACATCGTTCTGATCGACGCCTATAACGAGTACCGCGATGAGGGCGTCGCGCCGAACGACGCTGCCTTCCGCGCCGGTGCGGAGCGTTTCCGTCCGGTGCTGTTGACGGCGGTGACGACGATGGCGGGGCTGATGCCGATGGTGCTCGGCATGACGGTCGACTTCATCGACCGGGATCTGTTCTTCGGGGCGCCTTCGGGCCAGTTCTGGACGCAGCTGTCAACGGCGATCGTCGGCGGGCTGGCCTTTGCGACCTTCATCACCGTGCTGTTGACCCCGGCAATGCTGGCATGGGACGGCAACCGGCGGGAGCGGCGGGCCGCGCGGCGCCAGCGCAGGGCAGAAGGCGGGAACGAGCTGGCGGCGTCGTGACCGGAAGGGTCAGGCCCGGCCCCAGCCGCCGCCATTGGCGGTGTGGATCAGCACCTCGTCGCCGGCTTTCAGCCTGACGCCGGAGGCGTAGGCATGGTCCTCGCGGCTGCCGTCGGGATGGATGACGGAAAGCCCGTTGGTCCCGCCGGCCCCGCCGCCATGGGAGCCCCAGACCGGCTGGCGGTTGCGGCTGTAGCCGGCCGAAAGGACCGCGGAACCGCGCAGGCGGTAGCTGGTTTCCATGCCCTTGCCGCCTCTGTGCCGACCTTCTCCCGCAGCACTTTCGGACAGCCGCTTGTAGGCCACCTCAAGACCGTATCGAGCTTCCGATATCTCGACCGGCGCATTGTAGGTCTCGCCGTGACTGCCGGAATACATTGCGTCCAGCCCGTCTCGCGTGGCCGTCGCGCCCCAGCCGCCCATCTGCGGTTCGACCATGGTGAAGCGGCGGCCCGTATCGGGGTGATCGCCGGCAATGACGGTGCCGCAGATCGAAGCGAAATGGCCGGCCGGCAGGCGTTCGGGCATGGCCTTGGCCATGCAGCGCCACAACATGTCGTAGAGCCGGATGCGCGTCTCGAAATAATAGCCATGCGGCGCGTTGCCCGTGGCATGGAAGATCGTGCCGGGTTCGGTCACGACCTCGAGCGCCCGGAACGAGCCGGCATTGGCGAATAGTGTGGGATCGGTCAAAGCCTTGAAGATCATCTGCGCGGAGATCACCGCGCCGTCGCGGCTCGTGTTGAAGGGGGCTGCCCGCTGTTCGGGATTGCCCGTCAGGTCGACGAGGAAACGGTCGGGAGTGATGGTGATCGTGGCGCGCCACAACGCCCCGTCATCCTGTTCCTCCTCAATATCGTAGCGTCCTTCCGGGAGGCTGGCCAGGCCGGCGAGCCCGCGCCGCTCGCCTTCGTCGAACAGCGCCTCCAGCGACGCCTCATAGGCCTCCAGCCCGAAGGCCGCGACCAGCTGGCGGATGCGGGTGTCGGCCTTGCGGCTGGCGGCCACCTGCGCCCAGAGATCGCCCTTGACGAAATCGGGAAGGCGGGAGTTGGCGGCGATGATGTCGAAGACGGCGGCGATCGGCTTGCCCTTGTCGAACAGCTTGATCGCCGGCAGCCGCAGACCCTCCTGGAAGATCTCGGTGACGTCGACTGCCATGGAGCCGGGCGTTGCCCCGCCAATGTCGTTCCAGTGGGCGATCGACGCGGTCCAGGCCACGCAGCGCCCGTCGGAGAAGACCGGCAGGGCAACCACCACGTCGCTCAGATGCGTGACGCCGCCGAAATAGGGATCGTTGGTGACGAACATGTCGCCTTCCTCGATCCGGTCGAGACCATGCAGTTCGACGATGCGCTTCACCGCCTTGTCGAGCACGCCGACAAAGGTCGGGATGCCGGCGCCGGAGCTGACGAGGTTGCCCACCGGATCGGTCACACCGGTGCCGACGTCCAGCACCTCGTAGATGATCGGGCTCATCGCCGTCTTCTTCAGCACGGCAAACATCTCGTCGGCCGCCGCCACGAGGCTCGCCTGGATGACGCTGGAGGTGATGGGATCCGCCATGGACTCGGTCATTTGGGCAATTCCTTGCTGCGCGACTTCGGTCAAAGCCCGGTCTCGATCACCACCTTGCCGTGGGTCTGGCGCGGCTGGCTGAGGTAGTCGAAGGCCTCGATGTATTTTTCCATCGGGTAGACGCGGTCGATCTGCGGGCGGATGCGTCCCTCCTCGAGCCTGCGGTAGATGAAGTGCTTCCCCTGGGCGCACATCTCCGTGTCGCCGACATAGTTGAAGACCGAATAGGGGTGGAAAACCGCATTCTTCTGGAACATGTCGACGAAGGGGAGCTGCGGCCAGACCTTGTCGAGCGTACCGTAGAAATAGATCCGTGCGTCGCGAGCGAGCGCCGGGCTGTAGCGGTCGATCAGGCCGGCGCCGACCGGATCGAAGACGACGTCCACGCCCTTGCCGCCGGAGACCTCCATGATTTTCGCCGCGACGTCGTCATGACCGGTGACGATCACATGATCGGCACCCATCTCGCGCAGATAATCGACATTTTCTGTCGAGCGCGTCGTGCCGATCATGGTGGCGCCGAGTAGCCGGCCGATCTGCAGCGCGGACCCGCCGGCCGTGCTGGTGGCCGCCGTCACCAGCACATGGCTGTCGGGCCCGACCGGTGTCACCTCGGCGAGAGGGTAGTAGGCAGTGAGATACTGCATCCAGATCGATGCGGCCTCGACGGCCGACAGGTTGGTCGGCGCCTTGGCGATGTAGCGCGTGTCGATGACCAGCGATTCCGTGCTCGCGCCGCGATTGTCGTAGAAATAGGGCAGGGTGGAGACCCGTTCGCCGATCGCGAAGTCCTCCACCCCCGGGCCGATGGCATCGATGATGCCGGCAGCTTCGATGCCGACACGCGCCGGGAAGCGCGGGAAGCTGAAGGAGTAATTGTCCTTCATCAGGTCCATGTCGCCCCAGTTCAGGGCGAAGGCCTCGACGCGCAATCGGACTTCGCCGTTGCCCGGCTCTTCCAGCGGCTCATCCTCGAGGCGTAGGCCCTGATAGCCGGAATAGTCGTGGATTCGCCAGGCGCGGGGCATGGGATCGTTCCTTTGGTCAGGCCTTGGCGACGTGCAGGTCGCGGGGCAGGGTCGACAGGATTTCCGGCCCGTCGGCGCGCAGGATCACGATCTCTTCCAGCCGGATGCCGAAGCGGCCGGGCAGATAGATGCCGGGTTCGATCGAGAAGGTCATGCCTTCCTCCAGCACGGATTCGGAGGTCGCGGTGATGTAGGGCGGTTCATGCCCGTCAATGCCGATGCCGTGGCCGGTCCGGTGGACGAAGAACTCGCCATAGCCGGCATCCGCGATCACATTGCGTGCGGCCGCATCGACTTCCCTCGCCTTCACGCCGGGGCGTGAGGCGGCAAGTGCTGCCTGGACGGCCTTCTCCACGACGGCATGGACTTCCTCGTAGCCTTCCGGCGGACGGCCGACCGCCACCATGCGCGTGATGTCGCTCGGATAGCTCGCCTTCTTGGCGCCGATATCGATGACGATGGCATCGCCCTCCTGCAGCTTGCGGTCGCCGCTCTGATGATGCGGAAACGCGCCGTTCGACCCGCCGCCGACGATCCAGAACGAAGGCGAGGCGCCTTCGGAAGCGAAATGCGCCTTGACGATGTCGGCGATCTCCCGTTCGGTCTTGCCGACGGCGATCGCGTCGAAGGCCTTGAGCATGGCCCGGTCCGCAATCCCGGCATTCATCTTCAGCGCTTCATATTCGGCCTGGTCCTTGGCCATGCGTAGCGCGCCGAGCGTTTCTGTGGTGAAGGCGTGGCCGGCGCCCGGCAGATTGTCGAGAACCAGCAGCGCGAAGTCGGCGCGCATCGTCTCGTCGAGCACGACCTTCTTCGCGCCGGCGGCGCCGACATCCGACAGCGCCTTCATCAGCGCGCCTTCCGGCCCCTCGTCATCGCTCCAGGTATGGAAGGAGATGTCGGTGTCGACCCGCGTGCCATCGGCGTTGAGGGCCGGCATCAGAAAGGTCTCCTTCTCCGGCCCGATCAGCAGGAGGCAGGGACGCTCGTCAGGATGCGGGTGGAAGCCCAGCATCCAGTCCATGTGCGAGCCAGGCGCGACGGCGACGAGATCGACGCCGGTTTCGCCCATCTTGGCGCGGAGTGCGGCCAGGCGGCCTTTGGTATCGACTTTCATATTCTCGGTTCCTCTTGGATCTGATTATGGCGTCGTCAGGCGGCCCTGCTTGTCGGGCGCGACGTTTCGGCCGGCACGACGACGCGTGTGCCAAAGGCCTCGCCCTCGTCGAAGCCGCCGAAACGGGTGAGTTCTTCTTCCGATGGCGCCTCGCATGACCATTTGCGCGAGGGCACCCAGCCGCATTGCCGCTTCAGGATCGCGGCGTATTCGGCTCGCTTCAGCGCGGCGATGGACGGATCGATGACCGGCACGCCGAGACGTTTCTCGATGTCGCGGTAAAAGCCGACTTCCAGCGTGCAGCCGAGGATCAGCGCCTCGGCGTGGTCCTCTTCGACCGCCTTGCGTCCCGCCTCGATCAGCCTGCGTTCGGTTTCGGCATGGTCCTTCTGGAAGTCGTTGACGCCCAGTTCGACGTGATAGAAGCCGGCGAGGCGATGCCCATGGCCGTGCTCGCGCACCGTGGCCTCCATCTGGTTGACCCATTTGCGTCGGCCGACGATCACGCCGAAGCGGTTGGCGAGGCTGGCGGCGATCTCGCAGGAGGCCATGCAGGGCGCGGTCACGATCATGTCGCCCGAGAGTTCGCGCGCGTCATGGAGAGCCGTGTCGTAGAAACAGCCGATGGCGAAGGCGTCGAAACCTTCGCGCTGGGCGGCGCGCGCAGCGCGGATGATGCCGCGCGTGACCATCGCCTCGTAGGAACGGAACTCGATATGGGTGAAGGCGCCCTCGCTGGCCGGCAGAGAGGCCACGTGGACCTCCGTGCCGTGCAGCTTGTTGTCGCGCGCCATGTCGGCGAAGACCTTGTCATGAAGCTCGTCGCCCGCGACGGGGCTGAAATACATGATCTTCAGTGGTCGTTCGGTCATGTCCGTACTCCCTTTGCGGTCAGGTCGAATAGCCGTAGATGTCGCGCGCCCGCTCCGCCGTGATGAAGCCGTTGCGGATGTCCTCGGCGATGGCCTCGCGGTCGCGCTTCTTCGGATCGCCGGCACCGCCGCCGGCGCCGGTGTGGATGCGGATCACATCGTCCGTGTCGACGGAGATGCCCGATGCGAAGGCGTAACGTTCCGACGAGCCGTCGGTGCGCAGCACTTCGACATAGTTGGGCGATCCTTCCAGCCCGCCATCGATGCCCCAGGGGAGGATGCGCGAGCGGGTGTAGCCGGCCGTCATGAAGGAGTTGTCGCGGCGGATGCGGTAATCCATCACGATGCCGCGGCCGCCGGTAAACTCGCCTTCGCCGCCGGGTGCGGTGTTCAGCTCCATGCGGTCGACGAACAGGCCGTTGCGCGCCTCGGAAATCTCGGCCGGGCAGTTGTACGTCTCGCCGTGGAAGCCGGAGAAGATGCCGCTGTTGCCGTCGCGGCCGCTGCTGGCGCCCCAGCCGCCGATCTGCGGCTCGACGATCGTGTACTGGCGCCCCGTGTCGGGGTGGATGCCGCCGATGAAGGTGCCGCAGATCGAGGCGAAATGCCCGGCGGCGAGCCTGTCCGGCGCATGGGGGGCAAGGCAGCGCCAGAGAAGGTCATAGACCCGGACTTCCGTCTCGAAATAGAAGCCCAGCGCCGATGGCTCCTTCGCGTGGAAGACGGTGCCTTCCGTGGTCAGCAGCTTGATCGGCCGGAACGAGCCCTCATTGGCCGGCGAATAGGGATCGGTCAGGGATTTGAAGATCATCTGGGCGCAGACCATGACACCGTCGCGGCTGGTGTTGGTCGGGCCGGTGTCCTGCTCGGGATTGTCGCGCAGATCGACGACGAATTCGGTGTCGGAGATGGTGATCTTCACATTGTAGAAGCGGCCGTCATCCTGCTCTTCGGTCAGCTCGAACGTGCCGTGGGGCAGCTTGGCGAGCTCGGCAAGCGAGACCTTCTCACCGAATTCCATGAAGGAATCCATGGCGTTGCCGAATGTATCGATGCCGTATTTGGTGGCGATTTCCGCCAGCCGCCGGGCGCCGATGCGCACCGAGGCGATGGCTGCCCACAAATCGCCTTCGAGATAATCCGGCATGCGCGAATTGATCTTGATGATGTCGAAGACCGGCTTGATGGGCTCGCCGCGCGAGATCATCTTGACGGCGGGCAGGCGCAGTCCCTCCTGGAAGATCTCGGTGGCATCCGCTGAAAGCGAGCCGGGCGACTTGCCGCCGACGTCGGAATTATGGGCGATGTTGGCGGTCCAGGCGATCAGGCGGTCGCCGGCGAAGACCGGCATGGCGACGACGATGTCGTTCAGATGGGTTACGCCGCCATAGTAGGGGTCGTTGGTGACGAAGACGTCGCCCGGCTCGATGTCGCCGGGCTTGTCGAACTTGGCCACCAGCACCTGCACCGCCTTGTCGAGCACGCCGATGAAGGCCGGGATGCCGGCGCCGGAGCTCGCCAGCCGGCCACGGGCGTCGAGGATCCCGGTGCCCATGTCCAGCACTTCGTAGATGATCGAGCTCATTGCCGTCTTGCGCATCGCGGCGAACATCTCGTCGGCGGTCGCCTGGAGGGAATTCTGGATGATCTCCAGCGTGATGGGGTCGTTCTTGGCCGTCATCTCTGCCTCCTCAAGCACTGAGCGCGATGTGGATGTTGCCGTAACCGTCGATCCGGACCTTGTTGCCGGGATGGATGACCACGGTCGTGCCGGGGTCCTCCACGATGGCCGGACCGTCGAATTCCATGCCCGGCTCCAGCTTCGTGCCGTCATAGATGCCGGCGGTGTGGACGCCTTCGAGCGCGTAGTCGACGCTTCGCTCGCCCTTGAGCGCTGCCGAGGCCGGGGTGCCGGTCGGCTGGCGCTCCTTGACGGTCAGCTTGCCGACCTCGGCGGAGGCGACGAGGTGGATGCCCACCATCTCAACCGGCGCGTCGAGCCGGTAGGTGTATTCGCGCTCATAGGTCTCGTGGAAGGAGGCCTCGATAGCGGCAAGGCGCGCATCGGTGACCTCGCCTTCATCGAGCAGCACCTCGGTGGTGTGCTCCTGGTTCTGGTAGCGAAACTTGCCGTAGCGCAAAAACTTGACGTCGGCGGACGAGACGTCCTCGGCGGCGAACTGCTTGCGGGCGCGTTCCTCGGTCTCGGCGAAGAGGGCTTCGATGCCTGCGGCCGCACCCTTCTTCAGGTCGGCAAGCCGGGTCACGAAATAGTCGCGGCGCAGGTCCGACATCATCATGCCCCAGGCCGAGAAGACGCTGGCACCGGCCGGCACCACGACCTTCTTGACGCCGAGTTCGGCCGCCAGCGCCACGCCATGCATCGCCCCGCCGCCGCCGAAGGCGACGAGCGTGAAGTCGCGCGGGTCGTGGCCGCGATTGAGCGAGACCAGCTTGAGCGCATTGACCATGTTGTTGTTGGCGATGCGGATGATGCCGCGCGCGGCCTCGTCGGCATCGACGCCGAGCTTTTCGCCGACGGCCTGGATGGCGGATTTGGCCTGGTCCATGTCGGCGATCACTTCGCCACCGCAGAAATAGTCGCGGTTGATGCGGCCGAGCCAGAGATTGGCGTCGGTGGCGGTTGCCTCGGTGCCGCCGCGGCCATAGGCCGCCGGTCCCGGCACGGCGCCCGCCGATTGCGGGCCGACATGCAGCTTGCCGAAATCGTCGACCCAGGCGATCGAACCGCCGCCATTGCCGATTTCCACCAGATCGACCACCGGGACCATGATCGGATAGCCCGCGAAGGTGCGGTCGCGCTCGATCCAGTAGTCGGTCATGATGCGGACCTGCCCATCCTCGATGAGCGAGCACTTGGCGGTCGTGCCGCCGATATCGAGTGCCAGGATGTTGGGCTCGCCGATCAGCTTGCCGAGTTCGGCCGCGCCCCAGAAGCCGGAAGCGGGTCCGGATTCGACCATGGTGACCGGGATCTTCGAGACAGCCTCCAGCGAATCCACGCCGCAGTTGGACTGCATGATGTAGGGGCTGCCGGCAAAGCCGCGCTGGGCCAGCCCGTCCTTCAACCGCGCCAGGTAACGCTCGGCGATGGGCTGGACATAGGCGGACAGAACTGCCGTGTTGGTGCGCTCATATTCTCGCCATTCGCGGGTGATCTGGTGCGAGGAGACCGCCGAGACGTCCGGCCACAGCTTCCTCAGTTCGGCCAGCGCCGCCATCTCGTGGGCGGGATCGGCATAGGAGTGCAGGAAGCAGATGGCGACCGCCTGCACGCCATCGGCCTTGAAGTCCTCGACGATGCCCGGCAGGCCCGACAGGTCGAGCGGCTTCAGTTCCTCGCCCTTGTAGGTGATGCGGCCGGGCAGCTCGCGACGCAGATAGCGCGGCACGAACGGCTTTGGCTTTTCGTAGTGCAAATTGAAGAAGTCCGGCCGGTTGCCGCGCGCGATTTCCAGCGAGTCGCGAAACCCTTCGGTGGTAATCAGGCCGACCTTGACGCCTTTGCGCTCGGTCAGCGCGTTGATGACGACGGTCGTGCCGTGCGCCAGGAACTTGATCGCGCCCGGCTCGACGCCGGCCTTTTCGAGAACGTTGAGAACGCCCTTCTCGAAATCCGGCGGGGTGGTGTCGGACTTGGCCGTGGTGATGCGCGACTCGCCCGTCTGAAGGTCTGTCTCGAAGCAGACGAGGTCGGTGAAGGTGCCGCCGACGTCCGTTGCCACGCGCAAGGTCTTGTCTGCCATTATCGATCTCCGCTCGGTGAATTGCGTTGCTGGAGGAGCAGGCACAGCGCGCCGGGCAGCTTGAGCGCCTCGGCGGCCCGAACCTTCTCCGGGGTATAGAAACCCGCCTCGTGAAGGCAGTTGATGGTGCCGATCACCTCGCCGGCCACGATGATCGGAACGTTCATGACCGACTCGCAGCCGAGCGAACGGATCAGCTCGTGGTCGTCGAAGACCCTGGCGATGCCGTCGATGTCGTTGGCCACGAAGGTCTTCTTTTCCTCGAGCACCAGCCGCGACCATTCGGTCGGGTTGGCGGGCTTGGTGCCCGATACGGGATAGGCGTCCGGCATGTTGGAATAGATACGTTGCGCGAGCCGCGTCCTGGGATCGAAGGTCATGACGGTGAACAGTTTTACGCCGACGGTCGCCTCGGTAATGGCCCGCAGGGCGTCGAAGGCGGCAACCGGCTGGCCGCTTCGTTCGGCTACGGCGGCGGTGAATTCTTGGTAGTCAGGGATTTTCATGCGCGTTCCTGGCGAGCCGCTCGCGCAGCTCCGCCTCCTCTTTTGTGACAACGGGCACCGCGGCGATGAGCCGTCGGGTGTAGGGGTGATCGGGATCGGCGAAGATCTTCTCGGTCGTATTGAGTTCGACCAGCTTTCCAGCCTCGAAGACGGCGACGCGTTCGGCGATGTTGCGCACGACGGACAGGTCGTGGGTGATGAAGATGTAGGTCAGCCCCCGCGCGGTGCGCAGATCGTTCAGCAGCTTCAGCACCCGTGCCTGGACGAGCACGTCGAGCGCCGAAGTGGGCTCGTCCAGCACGACCAGATCGGACTGGCATGCGAGCGCCCGGGCAATCGCCACACGCTGGCGTTGGCCGCCCGACAGGGAGGCCGGCGAGCGGGAGCGGTAGTCGCCGGGCAGGCCGACTTCCTCAAGCAGTTCGCCCACGCGCTGCCAGCGCTGCGGCTTCTCGCCGATGTCATGGACGTCGAGGGCAAGCCGCAGGGAAGCACCGATCGACCGTCGCGGATTGAGCGACGACATCGGGTTCTGCTGCACCAGCTGGATGGCCTGGCGGTGTACCAGCTCGCGCCTGGCCGGCAGCAGGTCGCCGCGATATCGGATGTCGCCCTCGGTCGGGCCGTAGATGCCCAGAACCATGTTGGCGAGCGTGCTCTTGCCGGAGCCCGATTCCCCGACGATTGCCAGGCATTCGCCTTCACGCACATCGAAAGACACGGAATCGACGGCGCGCAGCTTACCCGAGGGCGTGTGGAAATCCTTGGAAACGGCGTCGAGCGCGAGAAGGGGGGTGCTCATGCGACCTCCTCGGGCTCGCCGCAGCCGTCATGGACGACGAGCGGCGCGAAATAGTCCTCCGACACGTCCTCGATTTCGGGAATGCCGCCGCCCGTCAGGCGCGGCACGGCCTGCATCAGAGCGCGTGTGTAGGGATGACGGGGATCTTCGAAGAGACGGTCGGCTGGCCCATGCTCGACGATGCGACCCTTGTAGATCACATAGACGCGGTCGGCGAACTCGCGGACCACGCCCAGATTGTGCGAGATGAAGAGCACCGACGTGTTGTGCTCCTCGACGAGGTCGCGCATCAGCCGCAGAGTCTGGGCCTGGATCGTGACATCGAGTGCCGTGCCCGGCTCGTCGGCCAGCAGCAGCGACGGTTCGTTGGCGAGCGCCATGGCGATCATGACGCGCTGGTTCATGCCGCCGGACAGCTGGAACGAATAGGAATCGAGCACACGCTCGGGATTGGGGATCGCCACGGCGGTCAGCGCCTTCGCTGCCCTTTCGCGCGCTTCCGGCATCTTCATGCGCGGATTTCGCCGCCGCAGGACCTCGTGGAACTGCACCCCGATCGTGTAGACGGGATTGAGCGAGGAGGTGGGGTCCTGGAAGATCATCGACATCGCCGTGCCGCGAAGCCGGGCGTGTTCGCGTTCCGACAATTTGCCCAGATCCTGGCCTTCGAACTCGACGAGGCCCGAGACCTGCGCGCTGCGCATCTGTTGCAGGAGGCCCAGCACGATGCGCGCCGTGACCGACTTGCCGGAGCCGGATTCGCCGACCAGCGCCACCCGCTCGCCCTTGCGGATGTGCATGGAGATGCCGTGCAGCACCTCGACCGTGCCGGACCAGCCCTTGAAGCCGAGCCGGAGATCCTTGATGCGGAGAGTGGGTGCGCTCATTGGTCGTTCCCCAGCAATTCGCGCATCGCGTCCCCGACAAGGTTGAAGCCGAACACCGCCACGAGGATCGCCAGGCCGGGGAACACGGTCATCCACCAGGAATCCGGCAGATAGGTCGCGCCCTGGGCGACCATCGATCCCAGGTCCGGCGTCGGCGGCTGCACGCCGAGACCCAGGAAGGAAAGCGAGGAGGCGATCAGGATGACGAAGCCCAGATCGAGCGTCATCTTGGTCAGGATCGAAGGAATGCAGTTCGGCAGGATTTCACGGAGCATCACGTGCAGCCGCGAGGCACCAATGACCTCGGCCGCCAGCACGTAGCCTTCTTCCTTTTCCGATCGCGTGATGTTGTAGACGAGGCGCGTGTACCAGGGCCACCACATGGCGGTGACCGCCAGCATGCCGTTGGTCAGCGTCGGCTCCAGCACGCCCATGATCGACATGGCCAGCACCAGCGGCGGGATCGACAGGAAGACGTCGGTCACGCGCATCAGTACATATTCCGTCCAGCCGCCCAGATAGCCGGCCACGAGCCCGATCGTGACGCCGATCGGGACGGCGATGGCCAGCACCACCGCGCCCAGCAGGAGCGAGATGCGGAAGGCGTAGAGGATGCGGCTGAAGATGTCGCGGCCGACGAGGTCGGTGCCGAAGATGTAGGGCCATTCCGGCGCGCGGTTGAAATTCGCGAAATCGACGACCGCGCCCCGGTGGGCCGGGAAGGGCGCGATGAAATCGGCGAAGATGGCACCGAATACCACGGCGAAGACGAGGACCAGGCCCAGCAGCGACATCGGGTTGCGAAGCAGGATGTAGAGGGTGCGCTGCATGGTCAGGCCCTCTGCGAATGGCGGATGCGGGGGTTGAGGTAGGCGGTGACCAGATCGACGATGATGTTGACGATCAGGAACAGCGCCGAGATGCACAGCACCGTGCCGACGATGGCGTTCAGGTCCTTGCGCAGGATAACCGCCACGCCGTAGCGCGAGAGGCCCGGCCAGGCGAAGACCGCCTCGACGAGAAACGCGTTGCCCAGCATGGCCGCGAAGTCGAGGCCGATGATGGTCATGGACGGGATCATCGAGGGCCGGAAGGCATAACGGCTGGCGATACGCCTTTCGGGGAAGCCGTAGGACTGGGCCATTTCGATGTAGGGCCGGTCATAGGTTTCCACCATGTTGGCGCGGGTCAGCCGCGCGGCCTGGCCGATGCCCGAAAGAGCCAGTGCGAAAGCCGGCAGCACGATGTGCCATGCCGCGTTGCCGAAGGCCCGGAAGTTGCCGTCGAGCAGCGAGTCGATCATCAGGAAGCCCGTTACCGACGGCACGACATAGACATTCGAGATACGTCCGGCGATCGGGAAGAGCGGCATGAAATAGGCAAACAGGAGCATCAGGATCACCGCCCACACGAAGGAGGGCGCCGAGACACCGAGCAGCGAGACCATCCTGATCGTGTTGTCGGCCCAGCTGTGCCGGTAGCGCGCCGAGAGCGCACCGAGCGGCAGGCCGATCAGGATCATCATCAGCCCGGCGACGAAGATCAGTTCGAGCGTCGCCGGCAGGAACTGCGCGATGTCGCGCGTGACCGGGCGGTTGGTATAGAGCGATACGCCGAGATCGCCGCGCGCCACGTCGGAGATGAAATGGCCGTACTGGACGGGTATCGGCTCGTTCAGGTGCAGCCGCTCCTGCAGGATCTGCACCTGCTCGGCGGTCGCGTTGGGACCGAGCGCGATGCGCGCCGGATCGCCCGGGATGACGCGGGCAATGACGAAGATCAGCATGGACACACCGATCAGGACAATGATCGACGTGACCAGCCGCTTCGCGAGAAGGCGAAGGACGGGCGACATGGCTACCTGCTCGTTCGAGAAGGAAGCGGCGGCATGCGCCACCGCTTCCCGGGTTGGCCGCGACTTATTCGGCGGTCATCTCCATCAGGCGGAAGGAGAAGCCCATGCCATCCAGCCCGAAAGCATGGTCCGGCGAGGACAGGGCAGGTACGTTCACCCGATTGCTTGCCGCGAAGATCGACTGGCGATCATAGCCGTAGATCGTCGGCGCCAGTTCCATCAGGCGGGCGTTCAGCGCGCTGTAGGCTTCCTCGCGTTCCTCGTCGGTCATGGCGCTGCGGCCACGCTCGAGGTGCTCGTCGACCTCGGCATCATCCAGATATTCCGGCGACTGCCAGGTGCCTGCGACCGAGGAGTGGTACATCGAGTAGAGCAGCGTATCGGGATCGCCGGTCACGGCGTTGGCGAAGATCTGCGACACGTGGGGCGTCGTTTCCGCACTGGACACCTGGTCGGTGAACATCGCCCACGGCACGCGCCGGATCTCGGAGTTGAAGCCGAGCTCGCTGAAGTTCGACTGCATCAGCAGAGCGAAGCGTTCCTCGATCGGCACCTCCGCGATCCACGACAATTCCAGCGTGAAGTCGGCCGGGTCGTATTCGCAGGCCTCGAGATATTCGCGCGCGGCATCCATGTCGCGGGTGAGGATCTGGTCGGCCGGGTTGGCGCCGAACATGCCAACCGGAATGGCACCGGTCGCCGCGCTGCCCTGGGCGAGATCGTCGGTGATCGCCACCATCTGGATGGCGGCCGCATAGTCGAAGGCGTTGACCAGCGCGAGGCGGCAGTTGACGTCGTCGAGCGGCGCCTTGGTGGTGTTCAGCTTGATGTAGAACGCGCCACCGCCGGTTTCCTGGAGCAATTGCGCGCCGGTACCGGCGAGCGATCCGAGCACTTCCGGCGGAAGCCACTGCGAGGATATGTCGAGCTCGTTCTGGGCGATCAGCGTGCGGACGGTTGCAGCCTCGAGGCCATAACGCAGGCGGACCGTATCCGGCGCCGCGTCGGGCACGCCAAGGAAGTAGTCGTCATTCTTCTCCATGACGGTCTCGTCCTGGGGATTGTGCGAGACCACCGCATAGGCGCCGGTGCCGGCGCTGTTGGCCGAAAGGAAGGCCTGGCCCCAGTCGCCCATTTCGCCTTCACCCTCGCCGAGATTGTCCATGATCAGCTGCTTGTCGAGGATCGGCAGGCGGACGAGCGAGGCAATGAAGGGCGAATAGGGTTCGTCGAGATCGAAGCGGACGGTATGCTCGTCGACCGCCTCGATGCCGGTGACATTCTGGAACAGGAACGACAGGCCCTGGCCCAGGGCCTTCATGCGCTCGAAGGAGAACACCACGTCTTCGGCAGTCATCATGTTGCCGCTCTGGAAGGCGACGTCCTGGCGCAGCGTGACGACGAAGTCGTTGCCGTCGACCTCCCAGCTCTCGGCGAGATGCGGGCTGTAGCCCGGCTCACCCTGGTTGGGCAGGACGAGCGTGTCATACACGTTGAACATCAGCAGGGAGTCGGCATAGTCCGACGCCTTGCCGGGATCGAGCTCGCCGACCGGCACCTCGTCGAGGCTCAGCACGGTCTGTGCCGATGCCGGCAGGGCCGTCAGGGACGTCGCCGCGAGAAGTGCGGCGGAAAACGGGATTACAAATCTATTCATTGGTCTACCTCTGGCTGTTCGATGCATTTTTTGCGTTTCTTGTTGTTGGTACCGGCGGTCGGTACGCAGTGCCGCCGTTAGGCGCCGTCTTCCTCCCGGCCCCGTTCCTTTTCGCCGAACACGTCCATGGTGCCGACCCACAGGATCGTCGCCGGGGTGTCCCTGTGGTTCCAGGAGGAATGGATCTTGGTGGACTGGAAATGGAGGGAGTCGCCGGCCTCAAGCACGTTGCGCTCGCCGGCAACCTCGACCGTGACCGAGCCCTCGAGCACATAGAACATCTCTTCGCCCTCATGCGCGATGGGTTCGGACCGGTGGCCGGGGGGCTCGTGGATGATGACGCTGCGCAACACGCTGCCCTCGAATGAGGATGATATGCGCTCGTAGCTCAGCGAATTCGGGCTGACCGCATAGACAGGGCGTTCGTGGTGCCGGGTAAGGGGGCCGTCGGGCTTCGGCTGGGCCAGAAATTCCCCGACCTCCATGCGCAGCACGCGCGCCACCGACACAAGCGAGGACAGCGAGGGGGAGGTGATGCCGCGCTCGATCTGCGAGATGAAACCGACCGACAGGCCGGAGCCGAGCGCCACCTCCTTGAGGGTCAGCTTCAGCTGCTGGCGCCTGAACCGCAACCTCTCGCCAAGCGGCGAAAGCTCGTCTCCGGGGATATTGGCCTGCTGCGACACTGTCCGCCCCTCTTTAGCAATGCTAAAATTGAAGCAGGACTATAATGGGCTGTCAAGCGGCTTGGCGATCACAATCGCGAAGAGCCCGCAGGTCGCGGCGCTGCGCCGGAGCCTTGACCACGCTCGTTGAGCAGAGCTCGGACTAGTCCGCCGAATAGCTCTTGCCGAGATATGCAATGCCAGCCGCCGCCACCACGGCGAGGCTGGAAGAAAAGGCCTCATAGCCCATAAGGAGAATAATCGCGGATGACATGGCTACACTCACGCTGAACATGTTTCGAACACTGGGGATTGGCTGGTGTTCCATCGGCGCGGCGTCTCCCGTGCGAGGGCATCTTTGCTGTGATCACTTCCGCCGTCGTCGAGTTGCTGCTTGCGCGGGCGGCCGGGAAATGGTCCGCATGCGCGGATAGCAGAACAGAGAATCACGATTGACCAGCTTCCGCTTTCTGCATGCCGCCGATCTCCATCTCGGCAGTCCCTTTTCGGGCCTGGCCGTGAAGGATGCCGAGATCGCCGACCAGTTCGCGCGCGCCACGCGCGATGCCTTCTCCAGCCTCGTCTCTTTGGCCATCGAGAGCGAGGTGGCGTTCATGGTCATTGCCGGCGACGTCTATGATGGCGAGTGGCGCGACAACAGCATCGGCCTGTTCTTCAACCGCGAGATCGCGCGGCTGGACCGCGCGGGCATTCCGACCGTGCTGGTCAAGGGCAATCACGACGCCGACAGCGTCGTCACCCGCTCGATCACCATGCCGGAAACCGTCCGCCAGTTCGGCAGCCGCAAGCCGTCCACGGTCCTGCTCGACGGGATCAAGGTGGCGCTGCACGGCCAGAGTTTCGCCGACCGCGCCGCAACCGACAATCTGGCGCTCGATTATCCTGAACCCGTCGCCGGCCACTTCAACATCGGGGTGCTGCACACCTCGCTGACCGGGCGGCCGCCGCACGCCAATTATGCGCCCTGTTCGGTCGCCGACCTGATGTCGCGCGGCTATGATTACTGGGCACTCGGCCACGTGCACGAATACGAACTGGTCGCCGAGCACCCGCACATCGTGTTCCCGGGCAACCTGCAGGGACGAAACATCCGCGAGACGGGCGCCAAGGGTGCCGTGGTGGTGAGCGTCGAAGACGGGCGCGTCTCCAGCCTGGAAAGGGTCTTTGTCGACCGGGCACGGTTTGAAACGCTCGGGATCGACGTATCCGGCGCGGAGACGATGGCCGACATCCTGCGCGCCTGCGAGGTCCAGCTGGCGGACATCGCGCTGGAGTCAGGCGACAGGCTCCATGCGCTGCGCCTGCGCCTGACGGGCCAGAGCCCCCTGAAAGGGCGGCTTCTGGCGGAACGCACCCAGCTGGCGGACGAGGTGCAAGCGGCCTGCCACCGTGTCAGTGCTGATTTTTGGCTCGAAAAGCTGGTGCTCGATATTGGCGACCCGCCGATGCAGTCGGCTCAAGCAAGCGAGGGCGCGACGGAACTGGCGGCCCTGCTCGATGCCGTGCTGGCAGATCCGGCCATGGAAGGGCAGGCAGCAGCGCTTGCCGACGAAATCCGCGCCAGGATGCCGTTTGCTGCGGGCGAGGAGGAAGGCCTGTTCGGCGAACCCTTGTCCGCGCTTCTGGCCGAAGCACGCGCCGTTGCGCTGGCGCGAACATCGGGCGAAAGCCAGGAATGAGGATCGCCCGGCTCAACCTCCTGCGCTACGGCGCGCTGACGGATCGCGAACTGGTCTTTCGGCCCGGCGCCGCCATTCATGTGGTCCACGGCCCCAACGAGGCTGGCAAGAGCACGGCGCTTGCCGCGCTGTCGGACCTGCTGTTCGGGTTCGGGGCGCGAAAGACGCACGACTTCCTGCATGAGGGCACGCTCTTGCGTGTCGCCGCCACGCTTGAGGCACAGGACGGGCGGACGATCGCCTTCCGCCGCCGGCGCGGCAACAAGAACACTCTGCTTTCGGACAGCGACGATGAACAGCCGCTCGCCGACGATGCGTTGCGCCCGTTTCTCGGCAACCTCACCCGGCCGGTCTTCGAGCGTGCCTTCGGCCTGGATTCCCCGCGTCTGAGGGCCGGGTCAGAGGAGATGCTTTCATCCGGCAGAGAACTCGGCGCGATGCTTTTCGCCGCCTCGTCGGGCATCCTCGGCGTGGCGGCGGCTCGGAAAGAGTTGGAGGCCGAGGCCGAAAGCATCTTCACGCCGCGCAGATCCGCCCAGCGCCTCTTCTACCAGCTTCTCGACCGGCACGAGGCCGCGCGCACGGAAGAGCGGAGCTCCGAACTGCGGGCGAGTGACTGGAAGCGCCTCAACGAGGACATCACCCGGCTCGAAGAAGAGCATCAGGAGAAGACCCGCACCCGCGCCGCCCAACGCGCGCGCCGCTCCGAGATCGACAGCCTCACGCGGCTGAAGCCGGTCCTGGAGGAGATGGACAAGGAGGCGACCCAACTCGAAGCCTATTCGGACATCGAGTCCCTGCCGTTCGACTATGGTCCGAAGCTCCGCGACGCCCTTGCCCGGTCCGAGCAGACCCGCGTGGCGCTTGAAGCGGCCCAGGCGTTGATGGATCGCGTGCGCCGGAACATCGATCGTATCGAGGTGAAGCCGGCGCTCGCCGCGGCGCTCGGGCTGGTGGTCGACATCTATGACCGACGTGGCGCGATCGAGGACGACCAGATCGATCTCCCTAGGATCACCGCCGAGCGCGACCAGTTTTCCGCGCAACTGGCCGAGCTGGCCGGGCGGCTTGGGATGAACAGCGCCCGCCTCGAGGAGCGCCAGCCGACCGACGCCGAGATCGCCCTGATCGAGCAGAGTCTCTTGCGCCTGGCCGCGACGGACCGGCGCATCGAGGAGATCGACCGGCGTGTGGCGGAAGACCAGGAGGCGCTGCGCCGTCTCGACGGGGACCGGCCCAAGGCCGCGCTGATCGATCCCGATTCCTGGCGAAGCCGCCTGGCCGCGCTGAAGCCCGATCTCGACCGCCTGGCTTCGATGCAGGCGGCCGAAGTCGAACTGGCCACCCGGCGCCGCCGGATGGAGGAGCGCGCCGGCAGGCTCGACCCGTCCATTTCCGATCTCGGCAAGCTGGCGCAGGCTTCGCTGCCGACGCGCGCCGATGTCGCCGAAAGGCGCGATGCGCTCAACGCAGCACGTGCCGGGGTGGAGGCTCTCGCGTCCCGGCTGACGGTCGACCAGGAAGAACTCGGCGATCTCGACAGGACGATCGGCGCCGAGGACCGTTCGTCGCTGCCGACCCCGGAAGCCATCGCCGAGGCCCGCGCCGCCCGCGATGCCGCTCTCGCCGCGCTCGCGGGCGAGGCGGGCCGGCCGCTTTCGGCCGATGAAATCGTCCAGGGCGTGTGGAGTACGCAGGCGCTGACTATGGCGGCCGATATTCTCGTCGACCGCGTCCTGCAGGAGACGGAAAAGCTGGCGCGGCTTACCTCCGCCCGGGAGCGCCGCGCGGCACTTGCGGCCTCTACCGCTACCAAGGAGGCGGAACTGGCCGAAGCCACCGCCCGGCGGGACGCACTCCAGGCGAGCCATGACGGGCTCTTTTCGGCGGCCGGCGTCCAGGCGCAGTCACCGGATCGCATGCTGGACTGGCTTTCCGAGGTCTCTCAGCTCCTGGAACTGCGCGAGGAGATCGAGACGGAAGCCGAACGTATCCAATCTGCCGATCAACTCGGCGATGCGCTGCTGCCGCATCTGCGGGATATCGCCGAGGGCATCGGCGTCGCGGACGCGTCGGGCCTGCCGCTTCCCGCTCTCCTTCGCGCCGTGGAGGAGCGTCTGGGCGTCATCCAGCGCATCTGGGACGACAGCCGAGAGAATGCGATCAGCCGGGATCAGTGCGAGACGCGCCTGGCGCGGTTTTCGAGGGAGCGCGCTGAAGCCGAAGCAGAGAGCACGCGCCTGTTTGCCGAACTGCAGGGCCTGATCGGGCCGCTCGGGCTCGACCAGCCGGCGAGCCCCGTCGCGGTGGAGGCGGCGATCTCGGTCTTGAAGCAGGTCCCCGCCCTGCGGCTCGAGCGCGAGAACCGCGACCGGCGGGTGCGCGGCATGGAGCGCGACATCGCGGCTTTCGAAAAGGCCGTCGTCGATCTCGTCGGGCAACTTGCACCTGATCTGGCCGCGCTGCCAGCCGCCCAGGCCATTGGCACGCTGAACGAGCGGGCCCGCGAAGCGGATGCAGCGGCACGCCGGGAGACGGAGGCGCGGGCGGAACTCGAGGATGTGGAAGAAGCGCTGGTCCTTGCCCGGCAGGAACACGATGCCGCTCGGAGCCTGCTTCTTCAGTTGCTCGGCGATGGGGCCGCGCTGGAGGCCGCACCCGCACTGGCCGAACGCCTTCACCATCGCGACGATCTGCGCGGCAAGCTCGATGCCTGCCGCAACCGCTTCCGCCAGATTGCCCCGGACCGCGACGAGGATGCGGTTCGCGAAAGGCTCTTGACCCTGGATCCCATCGAAGCCGCTGCCGAACTGGCGCGGCTCGAGGCGGAGGAAGCGAGCCTCGACGCCGCCATTAACGAGGTCTACGCGCAATTGTCCGCGCTTCGCACCGAGCGTGCCCAGCTTGAACAATCGCGCGGATCGGAGGCTGCCGCCTTCGAACGCCGCGCCGTTGAAGCCAGCATGGTCGATGCGGCCCGGCAATGGACCGTCCTCAAGCTGGCGTCCATGCTGCTCGGGGAGGGTATCGAAAAGCAGCGTGGAGCCGCCACCGATCCGGCGCTGGAGCGCGCCGGCCAGAATTTCCGGACATTGACCTCGGGTGCCTTCGTCCGCCTGTCCAAGCGGTTCGGGGAGGACGATAGCGCCGAACTTGTGGCAATCCGCGGCAGCGGCGAGGAGGTCCGTCTGTCCGGCATGAGCGACGGGACCGTCGACCAGTTGCATCTGGCCCTGCGGATCGCCTATCTCGCCGATTATTGCGGCGGCAACGAACCCGTCCCGTTCATCGCGGACGACCTCTTCCAGACCTTCGACGATGCCCGCACGGCCGCTGCCATCGAAGCGCTCGGCGCTTCGAGCGAGCTGTTCCAGCCCATCGTGTTCACGCATCACACGAGCGTCGTCGAGGCGGCGCGCAAGGTGTTTGGCGAGCGTGCCGACATCCTTGCGCTCTGACCGTTTTCGCTTGGAGTGGCTGGTCTCCAACTTGACTTGAGGGGGCGATAATTGTTTTTTGGCATAACAGTTGTCCCGGCAACATTGCCGGCGCGGCTGCGTCGTCGGTTGGAGGCCTGGGCACATTTCGCTGCGCCCGGACGGCGCCAGTCTTTGGGAGCGCATGAATGATCAATTTCGACGATATCGTCGCCATCGATATCCACACCCATGCCGAGGAGCCCTGCTGCGGGCATCGCGATGACGGCTATCTGGAGTTTCAGGCCGCCATGGCCAAGTACTTCAGGAACCCGGCCGGCGCCGACGGCATGCTGCCCACCGTACAGCAGACCGCCGAATATTACCGCGACCGAAAGATTGCCTGCGTGATCTTTCCGGTCGATGCGGAACGCGAGACGGGCTTTCGCCGCTACAAGAATGAAGAGGTCGCAGACATCGCTGCGGCCAACAGCGACATCATGATCCCGTTCGCCTCGATCGATCCCGCCAAGGGCAAGGCCGGGGCGCGCGAGGCACGCCGGCTGATGCGCGACTACGGGGTGAAGGGTTTCAAGTTCCACCCTACCATGCAGGGTTTCTATCCCAACGACCGCTCAGCCTATGTGCTCTACGAGGCGATCGCGGAAGAGGGCGCCATCGCGCTCTTCCACACCGGCCAGACCGGTGTCGGCAGCGGCATGCCGGGCGGCATGGGCATGCGGCTCAAATATTCCAACCCCATGTATGTCGACGATGTGGCCGTCGACTTTCCGGCCATGAAGATCATCCTCGCCCATCCGTCCTTCCCCTGGCAGGAGGAGGCGCTGTCGGTCGCGCAGCACAAGCCCAACGTCTATATCGACCTGTCCGGCTGGTCGCCGAAATACTTCCCGCCGATCCTGGTGCAGTACACCAACTCCATCCTGAAGCACAAAATGCTCTTCGGCAGCGACTGGCCCGCCATCACGCCGGACCGCTGGCTGTCGGATTTCGAGAAGCTCGACATCAAGGAAGAGGTCAGGCCGCTGGTGCTCAAGGAAAACGCCCGCAAGCTCCTGAACATGTAGGGGCGGGCCGTTCTGCAGATGCGCCCTTCCTGCCCGGAACATATTCGGGGCAGGCAGGTTCGGGTGAGCCACGACAGTCGTGGCTTACTCAGAACACGAAGGAACGCATCATGGCGAAGGACAAGACACTCGACGATCTCTTTCACGACACGCTGAAGGACATCTACTATGCCGAGCGCAAGATCCTGAAGGCGCTGCCGAAAATGAAGCGCGCGGCGCAGTCCGAGCAGCTCAAGGCAGCTTTCGAAAAGCACCACTCGGAGACCGAAGGCCAGATCGAGCGCCTGCAGCAGGTGTTCGAGCTTATGGGCAAGCCGGCCCGCGGCAAGACCTGCGATGCCATCGAAGGTATCATCGCCGAAGGCGAAGAGATCATGGATGAGTTCAAGGACACTTCCGCTCTTGATGCCGGCCTGATTTCCGCTGCCCAGGCTGTCGAGCACTACGAGATGGCCCGCTACGGCACGCTGAAGCGCTGGGCCGAAGAGCTCGGCATGAAGGACGCCGCCAAGCTGCTCAACGAGACGCTCGAGGAAGAAAAGAAGACGGATCTCGATCTGACCAAGCTCGCTGAAACGTCAGCCAACGAGGCCGCCAAGACCAAGAAGGCAGCCTGATCGTCAGGACATCAAGGACCCGGGCCACGGCCCGGGTCCTTTTTGTTCGAAACGTCCGGAATATTTCTGCGATTATTCGAACAGCGTCTCGCGCAGATCGGTCACTTCCGAGGCGTCGATGAGGCGGGCATTGTTGCCCCAGGCGTGCCGCGCGTAGTTCAACACATCCGCGATCTGCTCGTCGGTGAGCTTCCACGAAAAGGCCGGCATGGCCAGTCCGTGCGGCCAACGCTCGGTCGGTTCGGCGCGCGCACCTTCCAGCACCACGCGAATGATGGTCGTCGGATCGTCGGAATTGATCTTGTTCGACCCGTCCAGCCGGGCAAAGATGTGGTCGACGCCTGCGCCATCGCTGCGATGACAGGCTGCGCAATTATCAAAAAAGATCGATTCGCCGGTCTGCCTGATCCCGTCGTCCGGCGGATCGAAAGTCTCGCGCTGCTCATCGTCGAGATCCTTGAGATAGACCGCGATGGCCTGAAGGTCTTCCTCCAGCAGGTGCTGGGTCGAGTACCTGACGACTTCGCCCATCCGCGACATCGCCATGGTGTGGGAAGCCCTTCCGGTCCCCAGAAATTCGACGATGTCCTCTTCGCTCCAATCGGCGATGCCGCCATGCTCGCCACCGCGGATGTTGGGGGCGTACCAGTTCTCCAGCGTGCCGCCACGCAGGTCCTCGCCGGACGAATCCCCGCCCGTCAGCGTCTTTTCGGTATGGCAGGCGGCGCAGTGACCCGGCCCGCGCACCAGATAGGCGCCGCGGTTCCATTCTTCCGTCTTCTCCGGGTCGGGCTCGAAGACACCCTGGTCGAAGTTGAGGAGGTTCCACGCGCGCACCGCCTCGCGGATGCGCAAGGGCGCCGGCAGTTCCGCCTCCGGCACGACGTCCGAACGGACGGGTTCAATCGTCCGAAGATATTCGTAGATGGCGTCGACGTCCTCACGCGGCATGCGCGTGAAATAGGGATAGGGAAAGGCCGGGTAGAGCTGAGCGCCATCCTGGCGGACGCCTTCATGAAGAGCACGCCAGAAATCATCGCGTGTATAGCGGCCGATGCCGGTTTCCACATGGAAGGTGATGTTGGGGGTCATGATCACGCCAAACGGCGTTTCCATTTCGCGCCCGCCCGCCCAGGGAATGCCGCCATTGTCGACGTCGGTGTGGCAATCGACGCAGTTTGAGGCGATGGCGAGATAGCGTCCTCTGTCGATCTGCGAGGTGGATAGTTCCTGCGACAGCGCCGGAACACCGCCGACAAGAAGCGTTGCGGCTGCGGCGGCGAGGGTTGCGGTCCTGATCATGCCTGCACCATCGGGCCGGGGTTGCGCAGATATTGCTGCCGGATAGCCTGTGCCGACCAGTAGGTGAGGGCTGCAACGGTGTCGGTCGGGTTGTAGCCGGCGTTCTGCGGAAAGACGCTGGCGCCCATGATGAAAAGATTGTGGAGGTCCCAGCTCTGCAGATAGCGGTTGACCACGCTGTCGGCGGGCGTCTGTCCCATGATCGTGCCGCCTGTATTGTGCGTCGTCTGGTAGGGCTTGATGTCGTAGGTGTTGTCGGTGCGACGGCTGGCGCCGGTTTCGCGGCCGCCCATGTTGCGCGCGATCTCCTCGGCGATCGGCGTGATGTGGTCCGAGAGCCTGCGGTCGTTGTCGGTGAAATCGTAGGTCATGCGCATCAGCGGGCGTCCCCACTGGTCGTTGTAGTTCGGGTCCAGGTCGAGATAGTTCTCGCGATGCGCCATTGAGGCTCCGTGGACGGACAATGAGGTCTGTTTCAGGAAGTTTCTCTGGACGGCCTGTTTCCACTCCAGCCCCCAGCCTGGCGTTCCCTCCGGGACCGCGTGCGATTCGATCGGCCGCTGGTTGGTGGTCCAGGATGCGATGTAGGCGCCGCCGATGAAGCCGAGCCCCGAATGGTCGAAATTGTCGCCGTTGTAGTCGTCGACGACCATGCCGAGCGCGCCGGCACCGATGAATTCGTTGGTGTACTCTTCATCGTAGAAGATGGTGACGCCCGACATCACCTGATAGCCGTAATTCTTGCCAACCAGCCCGTCGCCCGTCCGTGGATTGTAGATTTCTCCGATGTCGGACAGCATCATCAGGCGGGTGTTCGAGAGCTGGTATCCGCACAGAATGACGATCTGCGCCGGCTGCTCCCAGAGCTTGCCGTCGGCGTCGACGTAGGTAACGCCGCTTGCCCGCTCGCCGTCCCTGTCCTTCAGCACCTGCAATACCTCGCAATGGGTGCGCAGGGTGAAGTTGGGCTTCTGCATCAGGACCGGGATGATCGTTGTCTGCGGGCTGGCCTTGGAGAAGTTGCCGCAGCCGAATTTCTCGCAGAATCCGCAATAGGTGCAGGGCGCAAGCTGAACGCCCAGCGGATTGGTGTAACCGCGGCTCATATTGGCCGAGGGCGCCGGAAAGGGGTTGAGACCGAGCCCGACCGCGGCCGCCTCGAAGCGATGCTGCGCGAAGGTCATTTCCATCGGCGGGTTGGGATATTCGTCGCTGCGCCAGCCCTCGAAGGGGTTGCCGCCTTCGACGATCCGGCCCTGCAGATTGCCGGCCTTGCCGGAGATGCCGCAGAGCTTCTCGAACTTGTCGAAATGCGGCTCCAGCTCATCATAGGTGACGCCGTAATCCTGTACCGTCATTTCGTCAGGCAGCGGGCCGTATCGTTCCTCGTTGTGGCTCTTGGCCACGAAATCGGAAGGCAGGAAGCGGAAGGTCTGGCCGTTCCAGTGCACGCCCGCGCCGCCAACGCCGACGCCCGGCAGGTAGGAGCCCCACCGACGGATCGGCAGGGCGATCTGGTTGCGGTTGTTGCGGAACGTCTGCGTCTCGCGCGCCGTCTCCAGAAACATGTCGTGGCGCCAGTAGTAGCGCAATTCGTCCGGTGCATGGGTCGTCGGGAAGTCGGTCGCCGTGTCGCGCCACCCGCCACGTTCCAGCGCCAGGACTTCCAGGCCCTCGTCGGTCAGTTCCTGGGCCATGATTGCCGCGGTCCAGCCGAACCCGACCAGGACTACGTCCACCGGAGTTCTCTTTTCGGCCATGTGGCTTCTCCGTGGTTAGGTCAGCGATTCCAGTGGGGTGCGCCAAGCAACCCGACCGGGGGAAGCTCGACACGCGCGCCGTTGTGCTGCAGATAGTCGCGATAGTCGTAGCGGGCGCCGGGAAAGCCGACGTAGCGCCATGCGGTCATGTCGCGGTTGCCGCCATAGATCGGGTCGCAGAAGTAGCCTTCGACGGTCATCTCCTTGGCGAAATCGAAGAACTGCTTGGCGGAGACGCCTTCGAATTCGATTTCTCCGTCGTCGATCGCCCGAAGAACGGTGTCCTGTTCTTCTTCGCTCAGATCGACGAAATCGCGCCCGTCATGGGTCGCACTGCAATGGGCGTCGAGCGCGGCCAGCCCATGGCGCCACAGTGCCGCCGGCGTGTGTTCGGATTGGTATCCCTGGGTGTCCAGGGGCTCGGGGAATGGCCCCGACATGTACCAGCGCTGACCGCGACCATAAAAGCCCGCGAGCTGGCGATCCAGAAACGTGATGACGTCGGCTTCGCGCGCACCGGGACCATTCGCATCGCTGGGAATGATGCGCGCTGTCAGTGCATCTGCTGCGCGGCGCTCGGCGGGAGTGAAGTAATTGCCTGGTTCGGTGCCGTAATAGGGCTCATCGGCGACATTCGGGGCCCAGGGAGGGGCACTACCGCCGCGATACTCCCGCGCACCGAGCGCGGAGGGCCCGAGAAAAAGGGCTGTACCGGCCGCCAGCGAATTTCGCAGCAATCGCCGTCTTGATATCTGGCCTGACGGCATCCCAGCAGTCTCCCTCGCTGCAAGCACGTGTTGGTCGTGCTGCAAAGGTCGAACGGGTCAGATGCCTCTAGGTTCCCTGATTATTTCGAAGAGTAGGGTTTGGTAGCGGCGCCAGATGCGGCGGTCGCCGAATCAGAAGCATCGGGGGCCTTATCGCGTCGCCGCGCAGCAAGCGCCGCTTGCAGCTGATGGGCCAGCGTCAGGAGCTTCTCCGGCATCTGCTCGCGTTCGATCTCTTCGAGGAGGATCGACACGTCGCCCGGCACATCATCGGAGGGCGCATTCGACAGTTCGCTGTCGGTGGGAAGTCGCATTTTCATTGGTCTTCTTAACAAATGTGATGTGGCAGTAAAGCCAACTATCGCAATGAACCGCGAAATTGCGCCGACAGGGACCTGTTCAGCTGTCGCCGAGGAACATTCCCCTGCGTCGGACATTTGCTGGTGACCGGAAGCGCGCGGGCCTTCACGTGTTTCCATTCCCGGTATTGCGAAAGGGTTGGCCCCTGCGTCGAATTGAAGGCAAGAGCGAGATTTTTCTCGACCCGCACGACACCGCCAGGCGCGCGGATCTCGTTTATGTATCCGACCAGGAGCCGGGTATTCGCCGATTGCGAAACGGCCGGAGGTTCCGATATCTGGATAGCGGCGGCAAGCCCCTCGCGGGGAACCAGGAACTGGCACGGATCGCCTCGCTCGCCATCCCGCCGGCGTGGACCGACGTCTGGATCGCGGCCGACCCGGCTTCCCACATCCAGGCAACGGGACGCGATCAGAAAGGGCGCAAGCAGTATCGCTATCATCCCGAGTGGACAGCCTGCCGCGACGAGGCCAAATTCTCGACGCTGGCGGCATTCGGGCAGAACCTGCCGAGGCTGCGCGCGCAGGTCGCCTCCGACCTGCGGAAAAGAAAGCTTGCGCGCGAACGCGTCGTGGCCAGCGTCGTCCTGCTTCTCGACGACACGATGATCCGCATCGGCAACGAAGCCTACGCGCGCGACAACAAGAGTTTTGGTCTGACCACGCTTCGGCGGAAACATGTCGATGTCGAAGGATCGAGGCTCAGCTTTTCGTTTCGCGGCAAATCGGGGCAGGAATGGAACGTGAAACTGCGCGACCGGCGGCTCGCCTCCGTGATCCGCTCGCTTCATGACCTCCCCGGCCAGCGCCTGTTCCAGTACCTGGGTGAGGAGGGACCCCGCCCGATCCACTCCCACGACGTCAACGACTATATCCGCGAGGCGATGGGGCCCGAGTTTTCAACCAAGCACTTCCGAACCTGGGGCGCGACAAAGGCGGCGGCTTTCCATCTGGGCGATACGCCGCTGCCGGAGACCAGGCGCGCGCAGACACTGATCCTCAACGCCTGCATCGACAAGGTGGCGAGCAGGCTCCACAACACCCGGGCCGTGTGCCGGCGTTGTTATGTGCATCCCCAGGTCACCGAGGGCTGGCTTGCCGGCTCTCTGGAAACCGAGCTGCGAGACCTCACCCGTCGTCATCGCAAGCCGATCGGCGGGCTCGACCGCGAAGAGACCATCCTGCTGCGCTGGCTGGAGCAGCGCGCGGCTTGAAACTGAGGCAGTCAGATGAAGCCGAACGGGCCATGTCGCGAATGCGGTACGGCTTTCAGTCTGGCTTTCGGCGCTCAATGGCCCCTCTGTTTCCCATGATATTCAGGGGAGGGGGGAACCTGCACTGCGGCAGAACATTTACCGAGAGGCAGGTTAATAAGCACTGGGTCATCAAATGAACATGGTAGCGAAGCAGCCGGTGGGGCAACCTTCCGGCGACGCAGAAATCGTGAAACTGCTTCCCGCCCTGCGGGCCTTTGCCCGCACCTTTCACCGTGACCGTGACGAAGCGGACGATCTGGTTCAGGAAACCCTGTCCAAGGGCCTTTCCAACATGCATCAGTTTCGCCCGGGAACCAGCATGAAGTCCTGGCTCTTCACGATCATGCGCAACACGTTCTACACACAGATCAAGCGCAGCCAGCGAGAGGCCCCCGGGGCTGCTGATTGCATTTCGGCCAAACCCTCCACCAATCCGACGCAGGAATGGTCGGCGCGCGGCAAGGAAATCGCCGCCGCGCTGGAGCGCTTGCCCCAGGAGCAGCGCGAGATCGTCATGCTGGTGGGCGTGCTGGGCCAGAGCTACGAGGAAGCGAGCGAAATCTGCGGCTGCGCCATGGGTACGGTGAAAAGCCGCCTCAATCGGGCACGCCTGAGGCTCCTCCAGGAATTGCGCGAAGACTCGGTCTCGGGCGCCTTGACCAGTTCCGAACTCCATCCCGTCAACTCGCCCTCTGCCCTCCGCGGCTAATTCTCGCGGAGCAGGCGGCTTTCAGTCGCCGCGGCGTGCGCCACAATACCATCGGCTTCAGCTGCTGGCGGCCGGATCGCTGGGAAGCCGCGGCGACATCTGGATCACGGGAGCCGGATCCGGAAGGCGACCAGCACTCCCCAGCACAGGCCATCCCGGTATTGTCCAGGCCACGGGCAATTCGATCATGTAGCGGCGCGCCTTCAGATCAAAGCTGATCATCGTGAACCCGGCCGCAACGGCGTGAAGTGAAATCAGGTGCGCCAGTTCGTCATCCGTCAGTTCGCAGTCGGACAGGCCAGCGCGGGTTTCGGTGACGGCAGTCGACATGATCAACAATCGGTCTCTGCGGCATCGGGAAAGATAGGCTTCTACGGCTCTTGTCGTATTCGGTATGGGACGCTTACGCATCGTCTTATGCAAACCCTTCGGTGAGGGCCGTCCCTCCGCGGCCGCCCTGCGCGCAACTTTCCGCCTTCCTTGCCTTCGCGGTCCTCGACCGTCGGTGGTGAGAAGCAAATGTCACCGCACGGAGCGCCTCGCGATGGCAGGCACTCCCCAACCGTTTCGACCGGTCAAGGTTTCAGAAAAATCGGCGGCTCTGCGAAAAATTCTGCTGCCGTTGCGGGTCGCTGGTCAGACCCTGCCGGACGCTGCGTGGCCCAGAGCGCGCATCGCGCCGCGCAGTTCGGCGAGACCCTTCATGCGCCCGATCGTAGGGTAGCCGGGCTGCGAGCGGCGGCCGAGGTCGTCCAGGATGTCCTGGCCATGATCGGGCCGCATCGGGATCTGGCTGTCCTGTCGGCCGTCGGCCTTGCGCCGCGCCTCTTCCTTCAGGATTTCCGCGATCAGCGCCACCATGTCGACGTCGCCATCGAGATGTTCGGACTCGAAAAAGGAGCCGATGCGATCGTCCGTGTCCCGCTTGACGTTGCGCAGGTGCAGGAAGTGCACCCGATGCCCGAGCCGGCGCATCATGCCCGGCAGATCGTTGTCGGGCCGTGCGCCGAGCGAGCCCGAGCACAGGGTGATGCCGCTTGCCGGGCTGTCGACGGCCTCAAGAATCAGGCGATAATCCTCTTCCGTCGACATGATCCTCGGCAGGCCCAGGAGCGGGAAGGGCGGATCGTCGGGATGGCAGCACAGGCGCAATCCCAGCCGCTCGGCGGTCGGCACCACCTCCTCGAGAAAGGCGACGAGATGTCCGCGCAGCATCTGGGCGTGGATGCCGTCATATTCGCTCAGATGTGCTCTGACGCCTTCGAGCGTCAGATGCTCGGCGGCGCCGGGCAGGCCGCAGGTGACATTGTTGGCGAGTTGCGACTTTCGGGCGTCCGACATCCCGACAAACCGGGCCTCGGCGGCGGCGATCATTTCGGCGGAATAGTCGGCTGCCGCCCGCTTGCGCCCCAGAACGAAGAGATCGAACGCGGCGAAATCGAGTAGATCGAAACGCATGCACGTCCCGCCATGCGGCAGGCGCCAGGCAAGGTCGGTCCGCGTCCAGTCGAGGACGGGCATGAAATTGTAGCAGATGACCTCGATGCCGGCCTGGGCGAGGTTCTCCATGCTGGCGCGATAATTGGCGATATGGGTGCGCCAGTCGCCGCTCTGCTTCTTGATGCCTTCCGAGACCGGCAGGCTCTCGACCACTTCCCAGGCAAGGCCCGACGCCTCGCCATTGCGGCGGGTGGCGATTTCGTTCTGGCGCTGGCCAATCTCCTCGGGCGTCCAGACTTCGCCGGTGGGCACGTGATGGAGCGCGCTGACGACGCCCTCCACGCCGCTCTGCAGCATGTCGTCGACACTCGCGGTATCGTTCGGGCCGAACCAGCGCCAGGTCTGTCTCATGCGGTCGCTCCAGCGGCGCGCGCCGCACTGATTGTGTAAGGGGTCATCCGAAAGCGAGCCTCGGCAGGAAAAGCACCACGTCGGGAACGAAAAGCAGGAAGGCGATCAGGGCGATGATGGCCGCCAGGAAGGGGAGGGATTCCCTGACATAATCCTCGACCTTGCAGTTCAAGAGACTGCACACCGTGTACATCGCCACGCCGACCGGCGGGGTCATGGAGCCCAGCGTCACCACCGTCATCATCAGGATGCCGAAATGCACCGGGTCGAACCCGACGCTGCGAATGATCGGCACGAAGATCGGCGTCAGCAGCAGCACCAGGATGGTGCTTTCAAATAGCAGCCCGGCCAGGAACAGGCTCAAGAGGATGATGGCAACGATCAGATGCGGGTTGGCAATGCCGTCCAGCAGGACGCCGGCCACCTGCTGCGGCAGCTGCATGAAGATGATCGCGAAGCCGATCATTCCCGACATCAGGATGATGAGCATGATCAGGCCGATGTCGGATACGGCCTTGGCAAAGGCCCGCCGCATCGCGGCAAAGTTGAGCGTGCGGTGGGCGAGAACGCCGACGGCGATGGCATAGACGACCGCGAACGCGCCCACTTCCGACGGCGTGAACACGCCGCCCCTGATCGAGAAGATCAGCAGGACCGGAAAGAGCAGGGCCCATTTGGCCTCCCATGCGGCGGCGGCGAGGGCCCGCCAGGTCGGCTTGACGCTGTCGGCCACGAGGTAGCCGCGGTGGCGCGCCACGAGATATGCCGCCACCATGAGGAACAGCATCATCAGGAAGCCAGGCACGATGCCGGCCAGGAACAGCTGCCCAATGGAGACCTGTCCGACATAGCCGTACAGGATCAGGCCGATCGAGGGCGGTATCGTCGCGGTGATCAGCGAGCTCAGCGCGATAACCGCGGCCGTGTAGCCCTTCGAGTAGCCCTGATCGATCATGCGCGGCCCGAGGATGCGTGCCTGCATGGCGGCGTCGGCGACGGCGGAGCCCGAGACCCCACCCATCAGCGTCGACAGGATGATCGAGACCTGCGCCAGCCCGCCGGCCATCCAGGCCACCGCGACATGGGAAAAGCGGAACAGCCGGTCGGTGATGCCGCTCTCGTTCATGAGGTGCCCGGCGAGCACGAAGAAGGGCACGGCCAGGAGCGGGAAGCTCTGCGAGACGGTGGCGATGCGCTGCACCCCGATCGACACCGGCATGATGTCGGAGGTCAGGAAAAACATGAAGCCGGAGATGCCGATGGCGAACGCCACCGGCGCACCGACGAACAGCAAGGCGAAAAAGACGATGGCGATCAGCAGCAAGGATCAAAGCTCCTGATGAATGTCGGTGTCGTCATCGCGATTGAAGATGAGCAGCTTGCCGTCGCGGCGCGCCCGCCAGGCCTCCACGCCATTGGTGAGCATGGCCAGCGTGAGGAACAGGCAACCGACCGGCACGGCGATCGTCACATAGGCGTATGACAGGCCGCTGTCGCCGAACAGGCGCTCGCGATTGAGCATCGTCAGCTTGTAGCCTTCCCAGGCGAGCGACCCCATGAATGCGATGAAGACGACGGCCAGGGCGATTTCCAGATAGAGCCGATGGCGATGGCCCAGATTACGCACCAGCAGGTCGACGCCGAGATGGGCGCGCTCGCGCATCGCCCGCGTCGCCCCGATGAAGCACAGCCAGATGAAGAGCAACTGCGCGAGGTCGACCGACCAGATCAGTGGGCGGTTGAAGAAGCGCATGACGGAGGCGGTGAAGACCAGGACAACGATGATGGCAAGCAGGGCCATGCCCAGCCAGAGCTCGATCCGGGCGATGCGGCGCGACATGTCCTGCTCCCTTTGGTGCGGTCGCGGGACAGGCCGTGTGCCTGTCCCGCAGCCTTGGGTGGATGGTGCAGGATTATTCCGCGGCCATGGCGCGAAGCTGGTCGCGCAATTCGCCATAGCCGAGTTTGTCGTAGACGTCGGCGGTCGCTTCCCGGAACGGCTCGGTGTCGATTTCCGCGATGACGACGCCCTGGGCAGTCAGGTCGGCCTCGATCTGGTCGAGCGAGTCCTGGGTCCCGTAGGAGGCGATGTCGCCTGCCTTCAGCGCTTCCTCACGAACGATCACCTGCAGGTCTTCGGGCAGGCTGTCGAACCAGGCCGCCGACGTCACCAGACCGGTGATCAGGTTGATGTGGCCGGTCTTGGTGATGTGCGTGACCACCTCGTTGAGATTGGCGCCGATGATGGCGGGAAGCTGTGCCTCGGCGCCGTCGATCACGTTCTGCTGGATCGCCGAATAGACTTCGCCCCAGGGCATCGGGGTGGGTGTCGCCCCCATGGCGCTGATGGTCTCCATCCAGACGGGTGCACCGGGCGTGCGCATGCGCACGCCGTTGAGATCGGCAGGTCCGTTGATTTCCTTGTTGGTCAGCAGGTGACGCTCGCCCTGCCACCAGTTGAAGCTCAGGACCTGATGACCCGATGCCTCACGGAGTTTCTGCACCCACTCCTCGAACATGTCGGAGGTGACCACCTTGCGGATGCCGTCATAGCCGGAGGCAAGGAAGGGGGCGCCGAGTACGCCGAACTCATTCTGGAAGACCGCGAGACGACCGCCGTCGACGACGACGGCAACGGGTGCGCCGGCGCGCGCCTGTTCCAACACGTCCTCATCGGGGCCGAGCTGGGAATTGGGGTAAAGGTTGATTTCGAGCCGCCCGTCGGAAGCTTCGGCGATATTGGCTTGAAAGGCTTCCAGACCTTTGTAAAGCGGATCGGTCGTGGCGAGTGCGGTGTTGACGTTCAGCTGGTAATCTGCGGCCACGACGGGGGCAGCAAAGGCAACACTCAGCGTGGCGGCGAGCGAAAGCGCTCTCAAAGACATCGATTTCATGGTTCTCCTCCCATATCGCGGCTGGCAATACCCAGGCGACTGAATTAGACTAGTATGGTAGTATCAGGAATGTCAACATGAACGTACCCTTCCAGCTGAATGCGCTCGACGAGGACAGCGCCCGCCTGCGCCAGGCGACGATGGGCTATCGCGTCTACGAGGCGCTCAAGCAGGCGATCGTCCAGCTGCAGCTGCGGCCGGGCAATCTCCTGTCGGAAGCGGAAGTCGCCAAGCAGCTGGGCGTCTCCCGGCAACCGGTGCGCGAAGCCTTCATCAAGCTGGCCGAGGTGGGGCTGGTCGAAATCCGTCCGCAACGCGGCACCTTCGTGGTGCTGATTTCGCGCAAGGATGTCGAGAATGCACGCTTCATCCGCGAGGCCGTCGAGGTCGCGCTGGCACGCCGGGCCTCGGCCGAGGCGTCGCCCGAGAGCATTGCGCGCATGCGCAAGAGCCTCGTCCGGCAGCGCGAGGCGCAAGAGCGAGGCGACAATGCGTGGTTTCTACGCGAAGACGAAGTCTTTCATCAGTCCATCGCGCTCAGCGTCGACTGCGAACGCGCCTGGCGCCTGCTGGAAAACCTGAAGGCCCAGATGGACCGCGTCCGGTATCTCTCGATGCCGCTGGCCACGCCGGTCGACACGCTGATCGCCCAGCATGAGCAGATACTATCGGCCATCGAGCGGGGACAGCCCGACGCGGCGGCGGCGGCGATGAGTTATCATCTGGCGGAAATCCTGAAGTCGCTGCCGAAGATCGCCGCCGCCCACCCTGATCTCTTCGTCGACTGACTACGCCAGGCGGGATGGACTGTCCGGCTCAGGCGTCCGAACTGGCATCCGCCTTGGGACGGTCGTCGTCCAGCATCTGCCCCGTCAGCACATAGTGAAGCGTCTCGGCGATGTTGGTGACGTGATCGCCGATGCGCTCGATGTTCTTGGCGCAGAACAGCAGGTGCGTGCACATGGCGATGTTCCGGTTGTCTTCCAGCATGTAGGTCAGAAGCTCGCGGAAGACCGAGGTGTGAATGGCGTCGACATCGCTGTCCTTCTCGCGCACATGGGCGGCCAGTGCGGCGTCGCTGGCGGCATAGGCAGCGAGCACGTCGTCGATCTGGGCGATGACCAGCTTGCTCAGCTGGCCGAAGCCGGTCATCAGCTTCTGCGAGCGCAGGGGCTCGTCGATGGCGATGGTGCGCTTGGCAATGTTCTTGGCCAGGTCGCCGATGCGTTCGAGATCGTTGGCGACACGCATGGCGGCCACCAGGACGCGCAGGTCGATGGCCATGGGCTGGTTCTTGGCGATCGCCAGCACGGCCTTCTGCTCGATGATTTGCTGCATCTCGTCTATCGCCCGGTCGGCGGCGATGATCGTCCTGGCCTTGTCGACATCCGAGGCGGTCAGCGCGTCGACAGCGTCGGCGGTCAGCTTGCGCGCCATGTGACCCATTTCCGCAAGGTCGCCGGCGATGGCGTTGAGCTGCGCGTCGAAGGAAGAGAGCATGTGCTCCTGCATTCCATTATCCCCCGGTTCTTGTCGGATCAGCCGAAGCGGCCGGTTACGTAATCCATCGTGCGCTGGTCTTTTGGCGTGGTGAAGATCTCGTCGGTGGGACCCTCCTCGACTAGAACGCCCAGGTGGAAGAAGGCGGTGCGCTGGGAAACGCGTGCGGCCTGCTGCATGGAATGGGTCACGATGATGATCGTGTAGTTCTCGCGCAGTTCGCTGATCAGTTCCTCGATCTTGGCCGTTGCGATCGGGTCAAGCGCGGAGCAGGGCTCGTCCATCAGGATCACTTCTGGTGACACCGCGATGGCCCGTGCGATGCACAGGCGCTGCTGCTGTCCGCCCGAGAGCCCGGTGCCGGATTCGGCCAGGCGGTCCTTGACTTCGTCCCAGAGGCTCGCCTTGCGCAGGCTGCGCTCGACGATCTCGTCGAGTTCCGCCTTTGCAGGAGCCAGCCCGTGAATGCGTGGTCCGTAGGCGACGTTTTCGTAGATCGATTTCGGAAACGGGTTGGGCTTCTGGAACACCATGCCGACGCGGGCGCGCAGTTCGACCACGTCGAGCGAAGGATCGTAAATGTTGCCGCCATCCAGCTCGATGTTGCCGGTCACGCGGCAGATGTCGATCGTGTCGTTCATCCGGTTGAGACAGCGCAGGAAAGTGGATTTTCCGCAGCCCGAGGGGCCGATCAGCGCCGTCACCCGATGTTCCCCGATCGCCAGGTTGATGTCGAACAGCGCCTGTTTTTCACCATAAAAGACGTTGACGTCCCGGCCAACGACCTTGGATTTCGCCCCATGGTCGGTTTGCGCAGCGGCGACCGCATCGAACCGGGTATTGGTCATCTGATCCATAGTCTCTACCCCTACCAGCGCCGCTCGAGGCGGGCGCGCAAATAAATCGCGATTGCATTCATCATGATCAGGAAGCCCAGCAGCACGAGGATAGCAGCAGAGGTGCGGGCCACGAAACCGCGCTCCGGGCTGTCGGCCCAGATGAAGATCTGTGTCGGCAGCGCCGTTGCCGGCTCCATGATGCCGCCGGGAGGGCTGGTCAGGAACGCATTCATGCCGATCAGAAGCAGCGGTGCGGTTTCGCCCAGTGCCTGCGCCAGCCCGATGATCGTGCCGGTGAGGATGCCGGGTATCGCCAGCGGCAGAACGTGATGCAGGATCACCTCGTGTTTCGACGCGCCGACGCCGAGTGCTGCCTCGCGGATCGACGGCGGCACCGCCTTCAGCGCAGCGCGGGTCACGATGATGATTGTTGGCAGCGTCATCAGTGACAGTACCATGCCGCCAACGAGTGGTGCGGATCGCGGCAGGCCGAAGAGCTGGATGAAGACGGCGAGACCCAGCAAACCGAACACGATGGAGGGCACTGCCGCAAGATTGTTGATGTTGACCTCGACGATGTCGGTCCAGCGGTTCTTGGGCGCGAACTCCTCCAGATAGATGGCGGCCGCGATGCCCATGGGAAACGAGATCAGGAAGCAGACCAGCAGTGCGTAGAAGGAGCCGACGATGGCGCCCGAGAGGCCGGCCAGTTCGGGGAAGCGGCTGTCCGCGTTGAACAGCAGGGCCCAGTTGGCCTTGGTCTCGATCAGGCCGCGCTCCTCCAGCGTTTCGTAAAGCGCGATCTGCTCGTTATTCAGCCGGCGTCGGTTCTCCGCCGATTCGCGGTCGATCACGCCCTTCGACAACTGGTCGTAGGGGTCGGAGACCGGAACCTGCAGCGTGAAACTCGTCCCCACGAGACCCGGATCGCTGACCACCATGTTGCGCAGGATCACCTGTGCCCCATTGGTAACGATGCGGCCGCCCTCGCGCAGTACCGCGGGATCGTCGGTCTCCGGGAACAGGCGCTGCACTGCGTCGGCTACCACCGCACGGTAGTTGCCGGATGCCGGATTTTCCCTGTCCACAAGCTCGGGGTCGATCGCGACCTCGATCGTGACATGCGTCTGCACAAACGCCTGGTAGCCGGTGAGGACGAGCGAGCCGATCAGGATTCCAAGCAGCGCGACGGCGGTCACGATGGCTGCAAGGCCGAAGAATTTCAGCCTGCGGTCGGCCGCGTAGCGGCGGCGCCGCAACTGAGTGGCCCTGTCGGATGTCTGCCGCGGCGGTGTGGTCTGGGCGGTCGAAACGGCCATGATCTACTCGTATCTTTCGCGGTATTTCTGGACAATGCGTAGGGCGAGTACGTTGAGGCACAGTGTCACGACGAACAGCACGAGACCGAGGGCGAAGGCCGACAGTGTCTTGGGGTTGTCGAACGAGGTGTCGCCGATCAGCAGCGTGACGATCTGGACGGTCACGGTGGTGACGCCTTCCAGCGGATTGGCGGTCAGGTTGGCCGTCAACCCGGCGGCCATCACCACGATCATCGTTTCGCCGATGGCGCGGCTGGCAGCGAGCAGGATGCCGCCCACGATGCCCGGCAGCGCGGCGGGCAGCAGAACCCGCGTGATCGTCTCGCCCTTGGTCGCGCCCATGGCCAGCGAGCCGTCGCGCATGGCGCGCGGAACTGCCTGGATCGCGTCGTCGGACAGGGAGGAAATGAAGGGCAGGATCATGATGCCCATCACCGCGCCGGCGGCCAGCGCACTGTTGGGCGAGATGGCGATGCCAAACAGCGATCCGGCGTCGCGCACTGCCGGCGCCACGGTCAGGACCGCGAAGAAGCCGTAGACCACCGTCGGCACGCCAGCGAGAATTTCGAGAATTGGCTTGATGACGCCGCGAACACGGGAGTCGGCGAACTCGGCCAGGTAGATGGCCGACATCAGGCCGAGTGGCACCGCAACAAGAAGTGCGATCGAAGCGATCAGCAGCGTGCCCGTAAACACCGGTACGGCGCCGAATGCGCCCGTCCCCGCCACCTGGTCATCCCGGATTGCGATCTGCGGCTCCCAGTTCAGGCCGAAAAAGAACTCCGTTGGCGGCACCATGGAGAAGAAGAGCAGCGATTCGTAGGTCAGCGACACCACGATGCCGAGCGTCACGAGAATGGCAGCCGTCGCGGAAAAGACCATCATGATGGTCAGCGTGCGCTCGAAGGCCTGGCGCGCGCGAAATTGTGGGGCCATGCGGGTGCGGGCCAGAAACAGCGCCAGGGCCATGGCGCACAGCGCCACGACGACCATCGCCCAGCGCGCGATCATGCTCCAGGCCGCATAGCGCTCCGCGGCCATGACGATCTCGGGGCTTGGTTCGGAGAAGATTCGGCCAGATGCGACGTTGCGGATTTCGCTGACGAGCAGCGATATCTGCGACGGCGAAGCACCGTCCGTCAGGCTTGCGGGCAGCGACGCCACGAGGAGCTGTTCGATGACCGAATCTTCGAGCAGCAGCCAAAGCAGCACGAGAATTAGCGTCGGCACGCCGACCCAGATCGCCGCGAAGGCGCCATGATAGATCGGCCGCGAGTGGACTTGCGACCCGTTTGCGGTGACGAACCCGTTTCCAGCCGAGCGCCCGACATAGAATGCGGTGAGCGAAAAGAGCAGGATCGCTAGAAAGAGATATCCGGTCACGGCGTGGGGTCCGCTGGTCTCGCGTCAAAGCTTGGTCCCGGTCGCACCAATTGGCGCGACCGGGACCGGCAAGGCACTCAAATGAGCCTTAGTCGGCGTAGCGATCGAAGTGAACGCCTTCGGCGACCGTCTGGCGAGTGGACTCGCGGTCGTCATCGCCGAGCGGGATCAGACCACGCTCGGTGAGGTATCCGCCGGGTCCGAAGGAAGCTTCCGACACGTACTCCTCGCCGAACTCCTGCAGGCCGGGAATGACGCCACGATGCGCGTTCTTGATGTAGAAGAACAGCGGACGCGACACGCCATAAGAAGCGTCACCGATGGTCTCTTCGTTCGGCGCGACGCCCTCGACCTCGACCGCCTTCAGCGTGTCCTGGTTTTCGTAGAGGAACGAATAGCCGAAGATACCGACTGCATTCGAGTCAGCCTGAAGGCGCTGCACGATCAGATTGTCGTTCTCGCCGGCTTCCACGAAGGGCCCGTCGGTGCGCATGCGCTGGCAGACTTCTTCCATGCGGTCTTCTTCCAGAGCTTCGATCGCCGGGAAAGTCTCGCAGCCTTCTTCCATGACCAGCTCGACAAAGGCGTCGCGCGTGCCGGAGGTGGGCGGAGGGCCGAACACGTTGATCGGAGCATCGGGGAGCGAGTCGTCGATCTCGTTCCAGTTGGTGAAGGGGTTTGCGACCACTTCGCCATCGACCTCGACCTCGGCGGCAAGCGCCTGGAAGATCTGGGCCTTGGTCAGATCGATGTCGGGGCCGTCCTGCGAAATCGCGATCGCAAGGCCGTCATAGCCGATCAGGACTTCCGTGATGCTGTCGACGCCGTTTTCGAGGCAGGTGTTGTACTCGCTCTCGGTCATCGCACGCGATGCACCGGTGATGTCGGGATGGTCGACGCCGACGCCGCCGCAGAAGATCTGCATGCCGCCGCCCGTGCCGGTGGACTCCAGAACCGGGGCTGCGTTGCCCATGTTGGAGAATTCTTCGACAACCGCCTGGGTGAACGGGAAGACCGTGGACGAACCGACGATCCGGATCTGGTCACGGGCGGCGGCGACGCCAGCCGAAGCCGTGATCGCGAGGGCCGAAACCGCCGCGACAGCCACAAATTTGTTCATTGCTCTCTCCTGAAACCTTGAAATCTTGGTCCAGGATCTCTGCCCCGGACGAGGCGGAAACTAGCGATGTTCCATGACAGTTATGTAACAGCTATTGTGAATGCCCCTGTTGGCATCCCCTACCGCCCGGAGCGTGACTGGCGCACAGGGCTGGATGGATGGCTGGCGCCTGAGGCGTCTTCCCCCGTTGCACAATGCGGCTCACCTTCCGATGCCGGGCATGTGGGCTGGCCCCTGCTGCGCCTACCGGCTAGCATGGCGACCCGGCGTGCCCGGGGTGAGGCACCCATGGAGGAAAGCCATGATCCTGTGCTGCGGAGAGGCGCTGATCGACATGCTTCCCGCGCAAACGTCGGACGGGCAGGAGGCCTTCGTGCCCGTGCCGGGAGGGGCGGTGTTCAACACGGCGATCGCGCTCGGCCGTCTCGGCGTGGGCGCCGGCCTCTGGTGCGGCCTGTCGCATGATCTCTTCGGCCGGCGCCTGGAGGACGCGCTCGAGGCGGCGGGTGTGTCGGCGGCACTCTGCCCGCGTTCGGACAGGCCGACGACGCTCGCCTTCGTGACGCTTACGAATGGCCATGCGCGCTATGCCTTCTACGACGAGAACACGGCCGGTCGCATGGTCACGCCACGAGATTTGCCGGACCTGCCGGACGAGGTGACGGCGCTGTTCTTCGGCGGGATCAGCCTGGCCGTCGAGCCTTGCGGCAGCGCACATGAGGCGCTGCATCGGCGCGAGGCGGACCGCCGGCTGATCATGATGGATCCCAACATCCGCCCCGGCTTCATCCGCGATGAAACGACCTACCGCGCCAGGCTCGCCTCGATGATGGCCGGCTCCGACATCGTGAAGCTCTCGGACGAGGATATGGGGTGGCTCTTTCCGGGTGCCTCGGAAGACGAGGTGGGAGAGCGACTTTTGTCGGGCGGCACGACATCGATCCTGCTGGTCACGCGCGGCGCGACGGGCGCGACCTGTCGCCTTCGCGACGGAAGACGGATCGACCGTGCCGCGCCAACCGTCAAAGTGGCGGATACGGTCGGTGCCGGCGACACCTTCAATGCGGGCTTCCTTGCTGGCCTTGGCCGCGCCGGGGCGCTGAGCCGGTCCGCTCTTGCGGATCTCCCCACGAGCGTGGTGGAGGATTGCCTGGCGCTCGCCGTCACCGCCGCCTCGGTCACCGCTTCGCGAAGGGGCGCGGATTCGCCCTGGGCCCATGAGCTCGAAGCAACCGCGCCCTCGACAGGCTGAACGAGCTCTGGCGCCTCGGCACTGGGGTCCCGACAACAGATTCTTCGCCCCTGCTCAACCGGATTGAGCGTTGCCCTTCCTCCGAATGTCGCCGCGATTGCGCGCCGCCGGTGCGCGTACCGGCTAGGCCGGACGGAACACTTTCCCCCGCTGCAAGCTTGGGGATCATCCGCCAGCCAGTTCTCGGCCAAAAACAGGAAGGAAAAAGCCATGCCGGATTTGATCGAATTCCTCCTGACATGCTTCGTCGCCGGATTTTCCATCGGCGCGGGCGCGGCTCTCTGGATAATCGCCGGCGAAATCGGACCGGGAGCCTACGTTCGGGACAACTGGATTGCCTCGCTGCTTTTCGTCAATGCGATGGGCGGCAGTCTTGGTCTCGCCTACCTGTCGACTGCCGTGCTTCTGGCGCCGGAACGCTGAACGGCATCGTTCTTGGGTGCGTGGTTCCGTCGCGGGCGAACTGAGGCGTCCGCACCGGCGGCACCGACCATGCCAAGCAACAATCTGCCTATGTCTTCGCCGCCATCTTGACGCTGGCGGAACGTTTTGAGCCGTCTGGAACTTTGGGTGGATGCGCGCCGTCTCGCCCTCCTTACCAGTCCGAAAGCCTCCGATGCACGATCTTGTTGTTCCAGTAGTGGCAGTCCCCGCCAGAAACGAAGCGGTTCTTCTTCCGCGGCTGATCGAGGCGCTCGGTCGGCAGACCGCCATCGCCGGTCTCGCCGCGCCCTTGCGCGTCGTGGTCGTGCTCAACAACACCGATGACGGATCGAAGAAGGCCGTATCCGCGGTGGCTGAACGCGCCGAGGGTCTTCTTTTGAAGATCATCGACGTCGATTTCCCGCCGGACCGCGCGCATGTCGGCTCGGCACGGCGGCTGGCGATGGATCTCGCTGCCCGGGAGGCACCCTCCGGCGTCATCCTGACGACGGATGCCGACGCCGTACCCGCCGACGATTGGGTCGAGCGGAATTTGCGCGCCGTTCACGCAGGCGCCGACATCGTGGGTGGTCGAATCATCGGCGATCCGCAGGAGGAGGCGCGGCTTGGGTCAGGCTTCCTGCGCAGGGCCGCCACCTACAGCCGCTACGATGCGCTTCGCGACGAACTTGCCAGTGTGATTGATCCGCTCGAGCACGACCCATGGCCCCGCCACCGGGATCACACTGGCGCCAGCATCGCCGTTTGCTCGCAAGTCTATGCCGCGGTCGGTGGCATGGAGCCGCTGCCGTTCCGCGAGGATCGCGCCTTCGTCTCCAGGGTGGTGGCCGCGGGCTACCGGTTGAGCCATCCGCTGGACGTTACCGTCACCGTATCGGCGCGCACCTGCGGGCGGGCGCCGGGCGGCATGGCCGACTGTCTGCGAAGCTGGCTGAAGGAGGAAGCGGAAGGTGCCCCCATTCTCCTGGAATGCCCCCGACAGATCGAGGAACGTTTGCGCCTGCGAAGCGCGATCCGAGGTTTTCAGGGCAGAGATCCCGGCGCGGTCCGCAGGATGATGCGCCAGTGGGGCCTGAAACCGGGTGAGGCGGGTAGGGACATTCCACCCCTGTCGCCGGCCGAACTGATCGAGCGTTTCGCCGCGGACGATCCAGATGCGACGGGTACCGTCCCGGACGTCATCGCCATTGCCGCCCTGGAAAGGCGGCTCGCCGAATTGAAGGAGGTGTCCGATGCGGCTTGAAATCGACAGCGACCGGCGATTGCAGGCCCTTACCCTTGCGATCGCCCGCCATGCCGCCGCGCGCGACGCCGATGGGGCGCATCCGAGGCAAGCCATCGCCGAACTTGATGCGCTCGGACTTCTTGCCGATCCGCCCGTCAGGGCGGGCGCGATGCGGTCGCTGCTTGCCTTGCTTGCCGCGGCCGGCCGTGGCGATCTGAGCGTCGGGCGTATCTTCGAGGGTCATGTGAATGCATGCTGGCTGATCGAGGAGTACGGCACCGCCGCCCAGCGCAAACACTACAGGGAAATCGCAGGAGAGGCCGGCCTGTTCGGCGTCTGGAACACGGACGCGCCCGACGATCCGTTGCGGCTGGTGGGCGGAAAGCTTGTCGGCAGGAAAAATTTCGCCACCGGCGTCGAGGGCATGTCGCATGCGGTCGTGACCATCACCGAGGACGGCGCTCGGCGCATGATCGTGGTGCCGACGGCCGGCCGGCCGGTCGACCGCTCCTGGTGGCGGCCGCTCGGCATGCGGGCGTCGGGCAGCCACATCATCGACATGACGGGTACTGTGGTCGAGCCGGAATGGTTTCTCGGGTCAGCCGACGACTATATCCGCCAGCCCTGGTTCTCGGGCGGCGCGATCCGCTTTCTGGCCGTTCAGGTCGGCGGCATGCATGCGGTCTTCGATGCAGCCCTTGCTCATCTCGGCCGCACAGACAGGGCCTCCAATCCCTACCAGGCGCATCGGCTGGCGCGCATGGGGGTGGCGGTCGAGACTGGCTATCTCTGGCTGGACCGGGTCGCCGATGCCTGGAACGCGGCGGCTTCAAACCCCGAGGCGGCGGAGCCGAAGCGCTATCTGATGGCGGGGGCAAACGGCGCCCGGCTGGCCGTCGAGACGGCGGCAATGGCCGTACTGGACGATGCCGAACGGGCGATCGGCGCGGGCGGCATGATTGCGCCGCATCCCTTCGAGCGCCTGATGCGCGACATGCGTACCTATCTGCGCCAGCCCAATCCGGATGGCGCGGCGGCGGCCTTCGGCGCGGCGATTGCCGACGGCTCGTGGAACCCCGCCGGGCCGAGGGAGCCGGGCGGCGCATGAGCGATGACCGCCTGAACATCGTGCCCGAGGGCCCCATCCTCGTGGTCGCCCCGCATCCCGACGACGAAACGCTGGGCTGCGGCGGTCTCATCGCGGCCGCATGCCGCGACAATCAGCGTGTGCACATCGTCTTCGTCACGGAAGGTGGCGCGTCGCACCCGAATTCCATCGAATGGCCGCGCGAAAAGCTGGTAGAGCAGCGCGAGGCCGAGGCCAGCGAGGCCCTCCAGAGGCTGGGTGCCGGCCACCAGCCGCGCAGCTTCCTGCGGCTGAAGGATGCCGGGATGCCCGCACCGGGCACTCCCTCCTACCGGCGCGCATTGGGTGCGCTCGTCGCCATCCTGCACGGCCTTCGCCCGAAGCTGGTCGTCCTGCCCTGGCGGCGCGATCCCCATTGCGATCACCGGGACTCGTGGCAATTGACGACCGACGCCCTGGCGGGTGCCGGGCTGACGCCCGAGATCTATGAATACGCCATCTGGTTGGACAAGTTCGGGCAGCCTGCGGATCGTCCACGCGCCGGCGAGATCGAGGAGCTGCGCTTCGATGTCTCGGGCGATCTCGCCGTCAAGCGCCATGCGCTCGAGGCCCATCGCTCGCAACTCGGCCAGCTGATCACCGATGACCCGTCGGGCTTCGTCCTCGACGAACCGACCATCGCCCGGCTCACCGGGGCGGAGGAAGTGTTCTGGCGTTCATGCCGCGCGCTGTAATCGATCCGGAAGGCTTCGAGGCCAAGTTCCAGGAAAACATCGACCCCTGGAACTACGCGACCTCGCCCTTCGAGGCCTACAAGCGCCGTATCCTCCTGCGCGCCTGCGGCACCCGCGTCCATGGCCGCACGCTGGAACTGGCCTGCGCAACCGGCGACACGACCATAGCGCTGTTGCCGAAGAGCCTGCGACTGCTGGCGCAGGACAGCGCGCCGACCGCCATCGAGGAAACCCGCCGCAGGTTGGGCGGCAATCCTAGAGTCTCGATCTTGCTGGGCCGGCTTCCCCGGGAGATGCCGCGCGGGCCGTTCGACCTGATCGTCGCCTCGCAGATATTCTACTATCTCAAGCCCAACGATCTTCGTCTGCTTCTCCTGCGGATCGGCCGGGCGCTCGCCCCCTGCGGTCGGCTGGTGATGCTTCACCATCTGAAGGATTTCGACGACGCGGCGATCCGGCCCCGCCTGGCGCAGGCACAGGCTTTTTCAGCCGTGCGCCCGCCGATGCGGCTGGCCTATCTTCATCAGACGGATCGCTTCCAGGCGGCCGCATTCGACAAGGGCATCCGCTGACCGAACGCCTATTCGGCGGCATCCCGCTGGGCTTCATCCGGCGCATCGGGGTGGCCAGGTGCGGTTTCGCAGTTCAGGTCCGGGAAAGCGAGCACGCGGCGCCCGTGAAAATCGGTGCGCAGGACGAGCAGGCCGCGCTCCTCGAAATAGGCCAGCAGGCGACGCGCCCGGCGTGGCGAGTGGCTGCCATAGGCGCGCGCCAGCGTCGCGTCCGAAGGGCATGGATCGTTGTTCGTCGCGGCGCGCGCGACCATCAGGAACACGCCCTGCAGATCGTCCGGCAGGGCCTCGGACAGAGACAGCGCCGTCGACCAGGCTTCGCCGCCCGCGCTCTCATCGACGCCCGCCCGCGCGACAGCCAGGCGCCGGCGAAATGCCGCCAGCGTCAGCGGTTCGCCGGGCACCCGCCGGATGCGGCTGCGCACGAGGAAATCCTGGTAGAGCACGGCATCGGATCGGAAGCCCGCATCCGGGTCGTCGAGGATCTCGCGCAGCACCTTCTCGATTCCCGCTTCGCGTTCGGCTTCGTCGAAGACGGGGAAGATCGGCTCCTCCGCCGGTGCCGGCGAGGGCCTCGGCTTCGACAGCTGGGCGAGGAGATCGGCGGTTGGAACAGGCTTGGGCTGGCGGCGAAGCACCACCGGCTGAGCCTCGTCCGCCGTCGGCGTGAGGATCAGGTCGAGGGCGTTTTCCGGCGCCTCGGGCATCGGCATGAGTTTCGGGCTGGTGGAACGCGCGGATGTTTCGACCGCGCCGATGGTGATCGGCAACGGCCGCCGCGACAGGGCCGGGCCCAGGGCAACGAAGTTGCCGCGCGCCAGATCGCGGAACATCTCGGCCTGCCGGCGATCCATGCCCAGAAGGTCTGCCGCACGCGCCATGTCGATGTCGAGGAAAGTGCGGCCCATCAGGAAGTTCGAAGCTTCGGCGGCGACGTTCTTGGCCAGCTTGGCCAGCCGCTGCGTGGCGATGACGCCCGCCAGCCCGCGCTTGCGACCGCGGCACATGAGGTTGGTCATGGCGCCGAGCGACAGCCGCCGTGCCTCATCCGAGACCTCGCCGGCGACGGCCGGGGCAAAGAGCTGGGCCTCGTCCACCACCACGAGTACGGGATACCAGTGATCGCGATCGGCATCGAACATGCCGCCCAGGAAGGCCGCCGCGGCGCGCATCTGCTGCTCGACCTCCAGCCCCTCCAGATTGAGCACGACGGAGACGCGATGCTGGCGGACACGGGCGGCGATCCGGGTCAGTTCGGCCTCTGTGCGGGCGGCGTCGATCACCTGATGACCGAATTTGTCCGCCAGCGTGACGAAATCGCCTTCCGGATCGATGATGCATTGCTGCACCCACGGCGCACTCTGTTCAAGCAGGCGGCGCAGCAGATGCGACTTGCCGGACCCCGAATTGCCCTGCACCAGCAGGCGGGTCGCCAGCAGTTCCTCGAGATCCAGATTTGCCACGGCGCCCTTGGCGGCGCCCATGTCGATATTGACCTTCATCCGGTGCCCTTTCTGGTGCCGTCTGTAGCACCTGCGGCCCGGCGGCGCGAAGGACCGGCGCGCAATACCCACAGGCGGTGGCGAAAACGCAACGGCAGCCGATCGAGAATCAGGCATCGCAACGGAATAAAGCCGCGTGCCTCGCAGCGCGTGGCCAGGAATCGCGACCCGCATCGGGGCTCGCGATCGCGTCGAAGCTGCTATGAGGGTCCCTTCCCTGATTCCTTTTGCCGAAACCGATGACCGCCACCGCCCTCGATATCCTCAAGACCGTCTACGGCTACGATGCCTTCCGGGGGCCGCAGGCGCGTATCGTCGCGCATGTGATCGCCGGCAACAATGCCTTCGTGCTGATGCCGACGGGTGGCGGAAAGTCGCTCTGCTACCAGATTCCTGCCATCGTCCGGCCCGGAATGGGGCTCGTCGTCTCGCCGCTGCTGGCGCTGATGGCCGACCAGGTGACGGCCCTGCGGGAGGCGGGCGTGCGGGCGATGGCCCTCAATTCCGACCTGCCGCCCGACGAGCGGGGCGCCTTGTGGCGCGCGGTCGAAAGCGGCAATCTGGACCTTCTCTACGTCGCGCCAGAGACATTGCTGCGCCAGGACGTGCTGGAGCGGCTGGGCCGGGCCAGACTGTCGCTGATCGCCATCGACGAGGCCCATTGCCTATCGCAATGGGGCCACGACTTCCGCCCTTCCTACCGCCAGCTCGACGCCATCGTCCGGCAATTCCCCGGCACGCCGCGCATGGCGCTGACGGCGACGGCCGACGAACCGACGCGGGCGGAGATACTGGCCCATCTCGAGATCGGGCAGGACGACGCCTTCATCGCCGGCTTCGACCGTCCCAACATCCGCTACGCCATCGAGGAAAAGGACAATCCGCGCGCGCAGCTGAAGGATTTCCTCAAGCGCCATCCGGGCGAGAGCGGCATCGTCTACTGCCTGTCGAAACGCAAGACGGATGAAACGGCTGCCTGGCTGCGCGACCAGGGCCATGACGCGCTCGCCTATCACGCCGGCATGGACCGGGACGTGCGGGCCGCCAACCAGAAACATTTCCAGCATGGCGAAGCGGTCATCATGGTCGCCACGATCGCCTTCGGCATGGGCATCGACAAGCCCGACGTGCGCTTCGTCGCGCATATCGACCTGCCGGGCAGCATCGAGGCCTATTATCAGGAGACGGGCCGCGCCGGGCGCGACGGCCTGCCATCCGACACGCTGATGCTCTACGGCGCCGACGACATTGCGCTGCGCAGCCGCTTCATCGAGGAATCGGATGCGCCCGATCAGCGCAAGAGGCTGGAGCGCCAGAAGCTCGATGCGCTTCTGGGACTGGTCGAGACGGCAAGCTGCCGCCGGCAGGCGCTGCTGTCCTATTTCGGCGACGAGTGCGAGCCGTGCGGCAATTGCGACACCTGCGCCCAGCCGCCAAGACTCTTCGATGGGACGATCGCCGCGCAGAAGGCGCTGTCCTGCATCTACCGCACCGGCGAGCGCTTCGGTCAGGCCTATATCGTCGACGTGCTGCTCGGCGCCGAAAACGATCGCATCAAGCAGAGCGGACATGATCGCGTCTCCACCTATGGCATCGGCACCGAGCACGACAACCGCACCTGGCGGGCGATCCTGCGCCAGCTGATCGCGCAACGCTTCATCAGCGTCGACCTTGCCGGCCATGGCGGCCTGTCGATCGCGGATGCCGGCCGCGATTTCCTGCGCGACAAGCCGACGCTGATGCTGCGCCTGCCGATGCCGCCGCGCGCGCGGCGCGACAAGGTCGCGCGCAGTGCCGCCGTATCCGCCATTGCCGATGGCGACCGCAACCTGTTCGAGGCCCTGCGCCAGAAGCGAACGGAAATCGCGCGGACGCAGAACCTGCCGCCCTATGTGATCTTCCACGACAAGACGCTGATCGAACTGGCCGCCGCGCGACCCACCTCGCGCGCCGAGATGGCGAATGTGCCGGGTGTCGGCGACGCCAAGCTCGACCGCTATGGCCCTGCCTTCCTGTCGGTCATCGCCCAACACGTGTGACATGACGGCAAACGGGCGTCGCAGGGCAATAGCCGGACGTCCCCCTTCAGCACCGCATGCGATTCTTTGCGACTTTTCTAGTCAGTGATGCGTTGTGATCGACAAATGCCGCACAAGAGGTGGCTGAGGGTCGGGGCACCTGGATACCGGTGGCAAGTCCCCCAATGCCGTCTTGTGGCTCTTCAGCAAATGGTAGGGATTGGCTCGCTAGTGTGTGGCGAAAGCGGGAAAAGCGCCTTGTTCAGGCGGAACCTGCCTGCGGTTTGGGGGGCCGCGAACCGCATGAGCCGCCTGAAATCAACTTCAAAGGCCGCAAAAATGCCGCCGACGCGATGGCAAGCCATGGCCGACAGCAGCGCCGACCGGCGCAGCGAGCCCATGCTCGATCGCTTCATCCGCGATCCAGCACTGATGGCGGAGACCGATCGGCTGCTGTCCGGCCGGACGCGCAACGTCCGACTCAAGGGTGATCTGGCCGAAGCGTTCCGGCAGCGCACATGGCGCCAGTCCGCAAAGACCATCCGCTCCTGGATGATCTGGGTCGTCGTCCTCGATCTTCTGATGCTTGTCCTCAACTTCGCGCTTCTGCCGCGCGAGACTGCATGGGCGATGCTGCCGCCGGCTGCGACGATTGTGCCCGTGGCGCTTCTCGTCGCCTGCATCTGGCTCAAGCCGCGTTCCGAACTGATACTGGGCGGTACGCTGGTTGCCGGCATGGTGGCCATATTGCTGTCGGTCTCATGGATGGGAACGGTCGCCGACGGGCCCCTGCTCGAGCGCTATCTCGACATCATGCTGTTCGTCGCCATCACCGGCATCATCATCTTCGGCATTCCCTTTATCCAGACCCTTGTCGTCGCCTTTGCGGCCCTGACGATCTATCTGGCCTTCCTGCTCGGTGTCGGCGAAGAGGACACCAGGACCGCCCTGTCCGGCTTCTTCTTCTTTGTCAGCGGCCTGAGTGCCACCGTGCTGGCGCGAAGGACGATGAATATCCTTGCGCAGAAATCGTTCCTGCTCGAATTGCGTGATCGGCGGCACATGGCCGAACTTGCGCAGACGAACCAGCGGCTGGAGCGGCTGTCGAAAATCGATGGGCTGACAGGGGCCGCCAACCGCCACTTCATGCGCGAGCGGATGGAGGCGCTGTCGAAGGAGGACCGTCAGGTTTCGTTGCTGATGTGCGACATCGACGACTTCAAGCCGCTGAACGATCATTTGGGACATGTGGAAGGCGACAGATGTCTCGTGGAAGTTGCCCGCATCATCATGGACCGCACGCGCTCGGAAGAAGACTGCGTGGCACGGTTTGGAGGAGAGGAATTTCTTGTTCTGCTCGTGGATGCCGACGGAGAGGCGGGCGTGAACACCGCCGAACGTATCCGCGAGGCGGTAGCGGCGGCGAAACTTCCCAATCCCGGGTCGCGCGTGTCGTCGACGGTCACGCTCAGCATCGGCGTCGCTGCCGGTTCGACGCGCATGGCTGGACACGCGCTGAAGGAACTTCAGCTGCAAGCCGACACCGCCCTTTATTCTGCCAAGCGCGCTGGCCGCAATCGCGTGCGATTGTGGGGCAGAGCAAATGGGTCTCCCGGCAGGATTGGCAGCGTGGCTTGAACGGCTGCGAGGGCACGCGGTTCCGGCGCGGCTCAGCGCGCGCCCAATGCCTGGCCCCAGCGATTGAAGCCCGGCCGGTTCGGATCGGCGCCGGGGCAGGTCTCGCGGGCGATACGGGATTTTGCCGCGACCGCGCAGCCGCACAGGCCGCAGGAATGCCCGTCGAGGCCGGCACTTGCGGCGATGCGCTGGAACAGCGAGCCGGTCGGTACCCTCAGGTTGGGACAAACGCTGCAGGCCGCCAGGCGCATTTCGTGTTCTTCCGGCGTCGCGACCTCGAAGCCTGACTTGGACCATTCCAGCATGGAGCGCGCGAAACGGCTGAGCAACGCGGCCTTGGACGGGTCGGCCGATTTTCCGGGCAGCGCCTGCTTCAGCGGGTCCTGCTCGCGGCGCGGCGGCCGCTGCAGCAGGATCGCGAGCAGCTCGGGAGAAGAGCGGCTGACCATCAGGTGCATGGCATAGAGCGGGTCCTCCACCGCGGCCCGCAGGACCTCGGCGGACACTGGCTCCTCGCGGCCGAGCAGCGCGGCCAGCCGCCTCTGCGCCTCTTCCATGTCGCTGACGAGGTGGTCGCCCATCACGGGCGGTGGGGCCGGTTCGGGTGTCGTCGGGGACGGTTGCAGGCTGGTCATGACTGCTTTCCTTGTCGGTTTGCTGGCGAAGGCTCGGGGCTAGGCGTTCATCCGGATCAGTGTGCCGTCGACCTGCCCGAGCGCGGCGAAGAGCTGCAGTGAATAATCGGAGACCACGAAGCCGTTGATGTTGAGCAGGCGCCCGGCCAGCGTCGCATCAGGCGGCGTCAGATGCAGCGCGAGGAAGGGCGGCGCCACCTTGTCGTGCGTGAAGGGGGTGACCTCGTCCAGCACGATCAAGCCGCCATCCGCGTGGCGCAGGGCCTCGCCTGCTTGGAGATCGTGGGCCGGGCGCAGCATGCCGTCGGCCGCCATCACCAGCTGGTCGGCGGCAAGCGTGATGCCATTGTCACCGCCCATGATGGTGATCGCTGGGATCGGGATCACCGTCTGCGCTTCCGTGCGCGCCTGCACCCGGTGTGGCCGCCACAGAAGATCGAGGCCGGCCGCCATCACCAGCTCGTCGACGCCGATCTGCTCCATCGGCCTTGGGTCGTCGTCGGGTACGGCCACCGCGAGCACCTTGGCCGTCGAAGCCGGGCAGAGACAGGTGCAGAACTGGCCCCCGCCGGCAGACAGCACCATGGGGTAGCCGGGCCACCAATAGGAGGTCTTGCAGCTTTCCGTCACGTATTCCTTGACGACCGGGTCGTCGCAGAAGGAACAGGCGACATGCGGGCAGGGGCACTGGCAGTCCGGCGGGTCCTGCCCGGCGAAGGCCGGCATCGTGACGAAGGACTGATAGCCCTGCTGCATGATCGTGCACTGGTGCATCACCTCGACCATGTTGGGGATGCAGTTCTTGTTGTAGCAGTAGGGATTTGTGGTGCAGGTACAGTAGCAGAAGCTCGAATCCTGCAGCACCATCATGACGTGGCGGTCGGGATTGTTGGGTGATCCCTTCCAGATCTTGTCCTGGCCGCACATCTGGGTCAGCGCCCAGTAGCTGCTGCCGGTGTTGCAGACCTCGTCCGGGCAAGGCTTCAGGTCATCCATCGCGGTGAACTCCCATGGCTATATTTGCGGGGCGTACCGGCCGTGCGGCCGATACGCCGTGGCAATCGGATCAGCCGAGGTTGGTGGCGCAGTCGGGGATGTTCATCGCCGCCATCGCCGCAAAATAGGTATCGAGACGGCACTGCCCGGACGGATAGATCGGCGTCTTGTCGAAGCCGAATTCGAGCGGGATGTAGGTGAACAGCACCGTCAACTCCTTCACCGCCGCCTCCATGCGCGTGATGTAGTCCATGTCCCACCAGACCTTGCGCATCACCGCGCCAGCGGCGTTGTAGTCGGTGGCGCCGATGTCGGCGCGGTTTGCCGGATCGGCCTGGATGCTGGCCACGGCGAAGGCCATGGCGAGCGAGATCGAGGAGACATCGAGCGCCTTGTTGCGGAGCATGCCGCCGGACACCATCACCCGCGGTCGCTGGCTGTCGCTGGAAAGTGCATAGACGTTGACGTTCCTGCGGTACCAGGACAGGCCGAAATCGATCTCCGGGTAGAAGGCTGCAAACATCGTGCACAGATAGTCGCCCAGCGCCTTGCGCTGGCCGTCGCTGAACGGATAGGCGGGCATGCGCTCGAGCACGCCGACCGGGTGCAACGGCACGAATCCGATGATCTCGTACTGGGAAGCGTCGGCATCGTCGTCGTCGTGCTCCTGCCTGCCGATGAAGACCCCGGCCGCGGTCTCGCCGGTCGACTGCAGCTCGATGCCGATCGCCTGGGCGGCCTCGATCGCCTGCGGCGTCGGCTCCGCATAGGGGAAGGCGGCATGGTAGGCGTAGGAGCCGACCGAGGGCCGCGCGTGCTGCTCGTGGTGCAGCAGTTCGGGCGCCAGCGTGCCGCCGAGATAGTGCGTCTGCAGTGCGAAGTCGCCCGAGATCACGCCGCCGGTGTTGATGAGATGCTGGTTCGGATCGGTACTCGGGTCGGTGGTCGCATCGGTGCTGAGATTGTGGAACTGGCCGAAGAAGTCGCCCTGATGCACGGCGAGGATCTTGACCGGGGCGCCGCTCGGGCCCGTGAGCGTATCGTTCGTCGTCAGCTTCTCGGCGGTGAGCAGCTTCTGCCCGCCGACGAGGAACAGATGGTCTGCCGTGACGGTGAGCGCGCCGCCGTCATAGGAGACGAACACCGTGTTCGGCTGCCCGATTTCCTGGGTGCCGACCGTGTCGCCGACCTTGATCTCGGTCCAGTTGAAGGCCAGGTCCGCGGCGTAGACCGGATCGGCCACCTTGAAGTCCTGGATCTGGCGCTGTTGGCTGGACGTGGCCTGCACCAAGGATCCGGCGGCCAGACATGAGCACGTGCAGTAGCACCAGCCGCTCGGGCCCTGGACCAGCACGTGCGCGCCCACCGGCCAGCCATTCTGCTTGCATACGTCGTTGACGTGCTGCTGGACGGCGGGGGCACTGCAATGCGTGCCCGGGCACGGAGGGATTTCGGAGGCGGCGATTCCAAGCATGGCGAAGGTCCTCTCGAATTGCCGGTTCATCGCGAACCGGTCGTTGTGTGGTGGGCAAGTGATTCTGATCCCGGCGCGCGGGCGCGCCCGGCTATTTCGCGTAGGGCAGGGCAAGCAGCGACGCAGGCAGGCGCCGCTCGAGATAGGCCTGGCGCACCGCATTGTCGCAGGTGACGATACCGTGCGTGTCGAGCAGGTGGTACGCCAGGTCGGCCGGCGGTACGTCATGCGAGGTCTCGATGAACTGGAAGGCGTAGCTCTGGTCACCGAACGTCACCTGGTCGACGGCCAGCGGCTTCCTGTCGCTGCCCACCAGCACGATGCGCGGATCGAGCTGGGCGGCGGTAATCAGCTTCTTCTCGAAGGTCAGGAAGAGATGCGAGGGCGGCACCACCATCGTGACGGCACCGATGACGATCTCCACCGCGGGCTGCGGCACGTTCTGTGCCGGGCGCGAGGCCTGCCGGACCAGCATCTTCAACCAGTCGAGGTCGAGCCCCGCCGCCATCACGAAGCCGCCGACGGGCAGCTTGTCAAGATCGACATACTGGCCGTCGCCGTCGAGCACCTGGTAGGGCGCGAGCACACCGTCCCAGCAATAGCACTTGCACTGCTGGTGATCCTGGCCGGTGCGCAGCACCGGCGTTCCCGGCGAAACCTGGGCGCAGGCCTTGAGGATCTTCGGATCGTAGTTGCAGATGGCGATGCCGCAGGGCTCGATGCTCGGTCCTGCCTCGGCTGCGTCTGCTTCCAGCGGGCTCAGAATCTCGGGCTGGCCGCCGCAATAGCAGTAGCAGTAGCCGCCGCTCGTCGCGTTGTAGACCACGATTGGGGTGCCGGGCGGAAAGGACGGATCGCTGCAGATCTGGTTGATCTGGTTCTGGTGCTGGCTGCACACCTCCTGTGTGCAGTTGGGAAACTTGTTGTCTGCCATGTTCGTCCTCCGAAACGTCTTTTCCAAAGCAAACGAGGCGGCGCGGGCCACGCGCCCGCCTGCGTCACGTCCAGTCGACGGTGGCGCTGAACACCATGATCTGGCCGATATTGATGAGCTTGGCGGGATCGAGCCCGCCACCGCCGGCCACCTGCAGGCCGCTCGGGATCGAGGCGATGGTGGTGGCGATCTGCCAATCGCCTGTCATGAAGTCGGCGTCGGCCGTGTCGAGCTTGATCGGCGCGGTCAGCATCGTCTCCGTGAAGGTCACGGTCTGCTGCGTGGTGACTCCGGGAATGGTGACCGTCAGCGTCAGGCTGCCGCTGAAGCTCACGCCCGGCGCAAGCGCCAGCGTGAGATAGACCGTCGTCAGGCCGAGATCGGTCAGGTTGCCCGGAAACTGTGGCCGGCGGACCGGATAACTCATGGTCTGCGTGGTGGCGCTTGGTGCCGGATTCATGAAGGCGAACCAGCTGTCGGCGTACTGGTTGGCGAGGAACACCAGGACCGAGCCGTCATAGCCGCGTGCCTCCAGCTCCTGGATGACGGCGCTGCGCAGCCCCGGCCCGCCGTCGCGCGCCGTGTAGCTGAGCGACAGCACCACGTCGGGAATGGTGCCGATGTCGATGCGATTGGTGGCGAGCGGCAGGTCAAGCTGCCATTGCGAGATGGCGCCGGTGCCCTCGAAGGGCGCGTAGCGGTCGTCGGCGTCGTCTGGCACGCCTCCATCATCGACGCCGGTGGAGATCGCGATGGCCTGGTTGGCGCGCCAGTTCAACCTCAGCGCACCACTGTCCGGCGGCTCGACGCCGTCCTTGCCGAGCAGGAACAGTTCTGTGTCTGGCGCGGAACTCAGCGTGATGTAGTTGGCGGTCTGCTGAAGCACGCCGTTGATGCTGCCATACGGGCCGGTGACCGCCGGAATGGTGACGGTCAGCCGCTCGATCTTGCGGGCGTAGTGGCCGGGAAAGTCGCGGTCGAACAGGATCGCCGGCAACTCGAAGGTGCAACTGCCGGTTTCGCGCAACCGCATCAGCGCCAGCGGATCGAGCTGCATCAGCGAGATGCTGCGCTGGATCCGCAGCCGCCGCGCGTTGCGGCTGAGATAGGCGCTCTCCATCTGGCCGAGACCCAGCATCAGGCTTTCGCCCGAGCTCAGGCCCTTGCGGCGGCTGTTCCAGTAGCCGTAGGTCAGGAAGGTGTCGCTCGTGTCGAGCTCGAACTGCAGCGCCTTCTGCGCGGCGGTGCCGAGATCGTAGGCGATGCGGTAGGCCTGGAAGAACAATGTCGACATCTGGCCGGCGAGCCAGTTGTAGAGCTCGGCATTGGTGAATTTTGAGGTCGCGAAATCGCGCATCGCGTCGGCCTGGGAAATCTGCAGCTGGGTGATCTCGAGATCCCTCTCGGCCATCTGGACCCGCAAATTGGCGGCCGCCAGCTGCGCGGTCAGCTGCGTGATGTCGTATTCGGCAAGGCTCGACTGGAACGTCCAGTCGGCCTCGCGCCGCTCATAGGAAGCGAGCGTGGTGGCAAGGCTCGCGCCCATGTTGAACTGCGCCGCGATGGTATCGAAGAACGCACCGAAGCCGGTGAGGCTGGCGCCAATCTCGCGGCCGCCATAGGTCATGGCAGTTGGCGCGCCGCCATTGGGGATGAGGTGGGCGATGCCCGCGCTGGTGTGGAAGGCTCCGCCGATGCTGGTCATCACCCCGCCGAGCAGCGTGTAGATGATGCCGATCTGCTCGCGGTAGAGCAGGCCGTTCTGGATCAGGTCGTCATAATAGGTCTTGCGCGCCTGGGCGCTGTCGATCTGCACCTGGATCGCGATGACATTCTCGCCGGCTTCCTCCACCGCAAGCTGGCGCAGCGTCGTGGTCATCTTGAGAAGCTGGCTTTCCTGCGCGTTCTGCAGTGCAGCGAGGTCTTCGGCGTCCTTGCGCTCCAGCGCCTGCAGCAGCGCCTGGCCGAAGCTGATGAGCGTCGCGGTAAGCCCCCGGGCACGCTCCAGCATGGTCCAGAACCGGTAGTTCGGGATGGTCGCGTCGAGCGTCTTGAGGATGTCGGTGAGGCTGCCGGCGGCAAGCAGCTGGTTCGGGTCGATCGGCGGGGCAAACAGCGCCAGGCTGCGCACCACGCCGCTCATGTTCATGCAGTGGCGAATCTTGAACAGGCGGTCCTCGACTCGGTCCCAATAGGCGACGAGATCGGGATTTTCCGGCACGCAGAAATAGGCGTTGATGTCGTTGTAGGGCAGGGCGTTGATGCCGGTGTCGACGGCGACAGGCTCAACGGCGGGCAGGATTTGCTCGAGGTTGATCAGGAACTGCGGGATGTCCGACGGCGTCGGATACATGTCCAGGATGTCCTGGAAGGTCATCGGCGGCTGCTGGTCGCAATCGCCGCGGCTCTCCGGCCGCGGGCCGAGCAGGTCGGCGGCGAGGAAATAGAGCAGCGAAGCCTGGTTGATCGATTCCCGCGTGTCCTGCGCGAAACACTGGTCGCCCCAGTCGATCAGATTGTCGATGTAGCGCATCACGATCGCCTTCTGATAGGCGCAGGCGCGAAGGTCGGCGATCGCGAAGGGATCGAAGGGGTGGTCGTTCCAGTACTTGATGGCCTCGTTGTCGGTGAGGATGTCGGTCAGGCTTTCCGCGGTCTGACCCCGGAACGGCAGGAACTGCCAGTAGCGGTCCTCCGCCGGCGTGGTGTCCTCCTGCGAGGTCGGGTTGAAGAGATACTCGTACCAGGTCTTGGCGGCGGCGAATTGCTGGTTGCGGTTGAGCTGGACCGCGTTGAAGAACGGCATCTGCAAATAGAGTTCGCGCCAGTAGAGGCCGTAGGATGAGGGCTCCTTGCGATTGCCGAAGTCGATCTGGCCGCCGCACAGCTGCAGCGGCGGGATGACGTTGGCGGGCGGCGTGGGTGCGGTAGCGGCGTCGCAGGCTCCGGCCGGCGCCGCCTGGCCTGCGGCATAGAAGCGGCTGAAGTTCAGCCCCGCCGGTCCCGGATCCTTCTGCACGCCGATCGCCAGCATGCCCGGAACCCCGCCGCCCCACAGGATACGGCGCACACGGTCGATCGCGCCCGTGGTCAGGCGGTAGAACGCGACCTTCAGTGTCGTGATGTCGGGTGAGGTGGCCGTGTAGTTGTCGTTGAACAGCACGATGTCGGTCGGGCCGTTCAGCGTGATCGGGTTGTAGGAGACCACATCGGAGACCTTCTTCAGGTCGCCGATCTGGGCCCGGGCGAGGAAAGCCTCGTCGCCATTGTCGAACAGCATCCAGCCGATCTGGTTGCGCACCGGGCGCACCGTCGCGATCGAGGGCGCGAGGTTGTAGAGCAGCGGCTGCGGCCCCGCCTGATACCAGGGATTGAGCGCCTTGTCGGTGCTTGCCGTAAGCTGCGTGCCGGCCAGCGCATCGGCGATGAACAAATTGGTGCCGAGATAGAGGCCGAAGGCGCGCCCGCTGCCGAGATTATAGGCCGATCCGTAGACCGGGTAGACCAGGCCGGCGCCCTGCGGCGTGCGCATGATCACCTGGCCCTCGGTCGCGATGAGATTGGAGTCGATCGCCTGGCCCTTGAGCAGCGGCACGGCGCCAACGAAGCCGGACTGGATGCCGCTCACCGCCATCGCGGCCGCGTCATGCACCTTCCACAGGAGCTCGTTCAGCGGCCCGAACGGGGTCGTCGGCGGGTTGTTCACCTGGATTGCGTTGGCCTGTTCCCAGGACCGGCCGAGCATGACGACCAGCCGCTCCTGGGTGGGATCGTCGGCCGGCACGTTGATCAGATACGGCATCGTCCAGTACGACGTTTGCGGGTCGATCGTGGTGTAGTCGATCCCCATCGGCGCGTAGGCGGGGGACACGGTGTATCCTTCGAAGGCATAGACGTCGCGCTCCAGGAGCGTCTGTGGCGGTGACCAGGTCCGCCCGAACTGCAGCGCGATGTACTGGACGGCGGCGCGCCATGTGGTGGTATTCGTCTGCGTGACGTCGCTGGTGCTGCCGGAAATGTTGCTTTCCTGAACCGGCTCGGTCTTGGCCCAGAACAGCAGCAGCCGTCCGAGTGTGTAGACCGGCGTCACCCGGTCGGTCGGGATCTTGACGTCGACCTTTTCCCACGGCGTCCAGGCGATGCCCGAGATGAGGCTGCGAACGTAGAAATCGTAAGGGTCGGACGGCGCGCGCCCGACCACGAACAGTGTGTCAACCGGCGCCCCGGTCGCCGGGTCGGGAGCTGTCGCGCGAACCGTGTCGACAACCCGGATCGCCGCCTGCTGGGCGAAGCTGTTCATGAATTCGGTGTAGGCCTCGTCGATCGTGGCCTCGTTGACCTCGTTGCCGCCGACCTTGCCTTCATATTCCTCGAAGAGCGGCGTCTTGGACTTGCGCAGCGTCGGGTCGAGGTAGTTTTCCGGATAGAGGAAGATTTTTCGGTTGGCTTCCCAGATGCGATAGGACGACAACCACTCCCACCAGATCTCGGGTATCGCCACCTCCGCCACGCCGGGCTCGAGCTGCAGGCGGCAGCGCTGCATGTAGGTTTGCACCGAGGCGATGCCCTGGGCGATCAGCGAGGTGGTGTCGCAGCCCGACATCTCGAGGTCGAGCAGCAGATATTCGGAGAGGGCCCGCACGGTGACGACCCACGGACAGTCGATCTGCACCTTGTGCATGGCGATCGGGACATAGGCGTCGCGGCGCAGCTCGCCCAGCGTGCCGGTCACGGTGGAAGGGATTGCCTCGCCCTTGGCGTCGTAAAAGGCGCCGAGCGTGTTGAAGGCGATCTGCGCGGTTGAGGTATAGGTCGCCCATTGTGCCGGTCCCTGACCCGGCGCGGCGCCGCTGGTGATGGTCGGCAAAGGCAGGCATGGCAGTGGCGCGAGGCCGCCGAGCGTCAGCATCGAGCCGATATTGAGCTGGATCTGGCCGGCGAGGTCGAACACCATTTGCATGCGCTTCAGCCCGGCGACAGTGTTCCACCCGGTTCCGTCCGGCGGCCAGAACGCGCTGGCGAGCTCCTGGATCTGGCTGCGGTCCCAGCCGGTGATGTCGGCGAGGCCCTTGAACGTCGGATCCGGAAACGCCAGCGCCTTGGCGAGCACGCCCGGCGCAAGGTTGAAGGCGATCGACAACTGCGTATAGGTCGTGAGCCCGCGCAGCACCGGCAGGCTCAAATCGAACAGGTCGCTGAAGTCGAATATGTCGGGTGTCGAGACCGTCGCGTTGATGTCGGCGGGCTCGAGCTTCAGCCGCTGCAGGACCAGCGCGGTGCGGCTGAGGAGCGCGAAGAACGAGACGGTGTTCTCCCCCAGCGGCATGCCCGGCGCGACCTGCGTCAGAAGCGTCGGAACCACGGGCCCGAGCTGGCACTTGTCTGCGATCTCCGACGCAATCGCGGTGATGGTGGTGACCGGCAGGCCGGCGAGCTCGCCGAGTGCGGCGTAGGTGCCGAAGGTCTGCGAATTCTGCCCCTCGAAGATCGCGCCGGCGGTGAAGGCGATGACGTCGCTGCGCTCCTTCAGCACCGAACGCGCGGCCTCGATCATGGCCGTGTTGCTGCCGAACAGATAGCTGAGGTCGGTGGTCTGCGCGAATGGCGCGATCAGCGCCTGCTCCGCGTCGAGGACGCCGTGCGCCTGCAGCGCCACGATGGCGGCCGCGGCCTCCGTCGCGTCGATCGGGCCGACGGTGAGGTCGGCCTCCGTCACGGGCAGGACGGGCGAGACCAGGTCGAAGCCGGTCAGTGCCGACGCGGTCTCGAGCACCTGTCGCACCCAGGCGATCTGGCTCTCGCTCTGCGCCGTTGCGCCGAACAGGAAGGCGAGGTTGGTGTTGTCGTCGACCGGGAAGCACAGCACGCCCGCAGAGGTGATCACGCCGGCCGCCACCAGCCGGTCGAAGGCCTGCTGCGCCTCCTCTGTCGTGATCAGGTTCGGCGCCACGAAGTCGGTCGCGGCAATCGTATGCGCGGACGCTGCCGCCTCGAACTGGGCGAGCGGCACCACCACGATGCCCGTCGTATCGAGAAACTTCTCCGCCACCAGGAGCTTGAACAGTTCCTCGGCCGCCTGCTCGGTCTGGGTGTCGTTGTGCAGCGTGTCCGCGGTAACGAGCCAGGGCACCGCGCGGATCCAAAGCGCCGAAAGGAACGGCAGGATCGTGGTCGACGGGATCGGCGGCTGGTAGCCGCGCTCGATCGCCGTGGTGCGGGTGAGGTAGATGAGATCGGCGAGCTGGAAGCTGGAGGATTCGACCCAGGCCTCGAGTGCCAGCAGTTGGATGACGTCATCGATGCTCCAGTCCGCCTTGTCGATGCCGGCGAGCGTCATCAGCCGCAGCAGATTGGCCATGCTGAGGCCAAGCGCCTTGGCGAGCGTCTTCATCCGGTAGAGCGCCGAAAGCACGTCGACCGTCAGGGTCAGCGTCGTCTGGCCGGACCCCACGATGCCGGCGGCGAGCGTCAGTTCGTCGTCGCTCAGTCCCAGGCTGGCGGTGAGCCAGGCACGCGTGGTGGCGGAAGCCTCGTCGACCGAAGTGATCGGCCAGGCGATGGGGGTCGTCGTGAACAGCGGGTTTACGGCATAGGTCGGCCGGTAGGGCCCGGCGCCGTGGCGCAGCTGCGGGCGGTTGTAGATGCGGTCGAACAAATCCGTGGGCTGCGCCCCGGCACCGCGGCCATAGGTGTTCATGTCCGACCACAATGCCGCCGCCTGATCGATGGCGAGGCCGAACCGCCCGGTTATAGCCTTGATGGTGGCGATTGCCTTGATGGTGGCGCCGTCGGCGAGATCGGCGGCGCCGGTCGAGCGCACCGCGATGTCGAGGTCCTGGGCGGACCAGTCGACCCAGCCGGCGAGCCGCAGGAAGCGGTTGATCCGGTCGAGGTCGTCGAGCGTCAGGTCGCTGACGGTGCAGGTTGTCCCGGTCCAGTCCTCCTTGGCCAGATACTGGATCAGGGCCGCCGGATCGCTCTCGTTGGCGATCAGATCGGCCCATGCATTGCCGGCTGCGGCGCCGTTGATGGCGTAGAATGAGGGAATGTTCGCCTGGAGTTCGTCCTCGCTGGCGTTCTGACGCAACAGGCCCAGGATCGCCTGATAGTCGAGGCCGGTGCTCATGGAGAACATGTCGAAGCCGACCAATGACGCGGCCGGCAGCACGCTCGCGGCGGCATCCGAGAAAGCGGTCGTATATGCCTGGTCGACGGTGAATGTGTTGTCGGTCGTCGAGATCGCCGCCACGATCCGCATCACGCCGCCGACATCGAAAACGTCGCCGACCGCCAGCGCGCTCTTGAAGCCGGCATCCGAGGCGGTGACCTGGGTGCTGCTGGCAGCTGCGGAAAAGGTTCCGGGCAGCGCGGCCGGCAGTGCCAGGCTCGGCACGGAGAAATATAGCGCGAGCTTGGCCGCATCCGGCGTCGGCGTTTGCGTCACCATCAGCTGCTCGACCGACAGACCCGCTCTCTCGCGGGTCACATCGGCAGGCTGCGGCAGGGCGTCATTGGTGCCGGCCGGATTGTCCACCAGGGCTGCGTAGAGCGCGGCGAGGCTCGATGACATGTTGTCGACCGCCGCACGCACGGTGTCGAGCGGCAGGTTGGCCGGCAGCGTCATGGCCTCGACCGAGGTCGCAGCCAGATAGGCAGCGTCGTCGCCTGTGCCGGCCGTCATGATGTTGGCCAGCACGTCGTTGGCGAGGTCGAGGAAGGGCACCGGATCGTTGGTGGCCTCGCAGGTCAGAGGCAGCGTGAACAGGTCGCCGCGCCGGTTCTTCAGCGTCGTCGGCGCCGCCGGGTTTTCATCCGTGATGTAGGTCGCGGTGACCCGCATCAGGTCGGTGAAATACGCCGCCGGCCCGAAGATGGAGCGGCAGTGCTCGCAGGCGCAGTAGTTCACGGTGCCGAACAGCGTCTCGTAATCGGGCAGGTCGGCGACGACGCTGGCCATCGCGCTGTCGGTAGCGGTCAGCCCGGTCGAGCGCCAATGCGCGCCGCCGGTGTCGCTGATATTGGCCCACAGATGATGCACCCGCGCACGGGTCAGCCGCGCGCGCCGGTGCAACTCGCGCAGCGTCTGCGTCGACTCGCCGACCGCCGCGGCGTTTCGCACGAACACATCCTCCGTCGTCGCGGCAATGCTGAGCGCACCATGATAGCCGGCCTCGATCAGCCGGTCGGCAAGCGATGCGTCGGTACCCAGCCGCGCCAGCCGCTGATAGGTGCGCAGCCGCGTCAGCTTGCGCTCGTGATCCGGCCCGGGCGGGAACAGCGTGGCGACGACATCGGGCTTCATCAGTTGCGTGTTCCGGATGTCGAAATCCAGATCGCCTGTGGCGATGTCGGAAAGATCGGGGTGGTTGATCGCGAAGGGTTCGTCCAAGGCCATGATTGTCCCCCCAGTCTCGGCGCGCTCGGCGTCAGGATTGCTTTCTCAGGTCGGCGAAGAACTTGACGGACGATCCCACCATGACGAAGACCGAACCCGCCACGACGTTGACCTTGATCGTGCTGGCCACCGCAGCCTTGCCGAACTGCTCCGGCATGCTCGCCAGTGCTTCCTTGAGAATGGCATTCAGGTTGAAGGTCGGACTGCCGATGATGTAGCGGGGATCGATGCCCGCGAACCCGGGCATGCTGCGCCATGCGGAAAAACGGAACGTGTTCGCCATGTTGGCGCTGAAGCCCTGCTGGCTGTAGGGATGTGTCCACAGCGTCAGGCCGGACTTCTTGTTATCCAGGATCTTCAGCACGGAATCCGGATCCGGCTCGAAATGGACCGTGATCTGGGGCGGCAACAGGAAGGGGATCACGTTCCTGAGGCTGACGATCGGATTGGCATGGTGCAGATAGGCGGTGATCCCCTTGGTTTGCTTGATCACCTGACCGGGATCTAGCCCCTTCTTGGCCGCGTCCATCTTGATCTTGACCTGGTTGGAATAGATGACCGCGCCCATGAACTTGGCGTAGAAGACGCGTCCCATGGAATTGAGGGTTGCGGCGTCGGGGAAGGATTTGGCCGCCCCCGGGATCGGCACGCTCTTGCCGGGTGGCGTGAGGCCGGTGCCGGTGAAGGGCCGCAATCCCTTTTCGAGGATCTTCTGATAGTTCGCAGGCCCGGTCACATGGGTGCCGAACTGCAGCCCCAACATGTTCCAGGTGAGACCGGAGCCGACTGCAGAGCTTGCGAGCCATGTCTTGCCGGGATTGTTCATCATGGCTTCGAAGACCGGCCTCAGACTCACTCCTCCGAAAGTGGGCTGCGGTGCGCCATTGCTGCCGCTGCCGATGCCGCCCTGGTCGACCGGCTTCTTGGTCGTGCCGTCCGGGTCTGCGTAGGAGACGGGGTTGTCGCCAGCATAGCAGTAGAGGTTGAGGCCGTCGGCGGTGCCCAGCGGATCGGCGCTGATCCAGCGGCCGAGCCATGGAGCGTAGTAGCGCGCGCCGTAATAATAGAGGCTGGTGAAGTTGTCGCGTTCCTTGCCGCAGTAGCGGAAGATCTTGCCGCTCACGGCGACTTGGTCGGGGCCTGCGATGAAGGCGCTGCCGCCGAAGGCGAAATATTCCTCGTAGCTCGCCACCTCGCCATTTTCGTCGAGCTCCAGATCGATCGAGGTGAGGTTGGTGGAATATTGGTAGCGCCACTGCGGCGCGGGCGCCTGCGGGTCGATTTGCTGGTCGAAGCTGCGCACCGTCAGCTGCAGGTCGCCGCCGAAGGCAAGGCTGACCGTCAGCGAGCGCTCGACCACGACGACGTTGTCGTTGGTATCGACGGTCTCGCGCTGGTCGATGCGGTAATGGCCGAAGGTGACCGAGCGGCTGCGGTCGATGGTGCCGGTCGTCGCGTTGACCAGCCGTTCGGTGACCTTGGCCACCCGGTTGCCGTCGGCATCGTAGAGATAGAGCTGCCGGTCGTCGGGACCGCTGCCGCGCGCGATGATTACCGCGCTGTCCAGCGTGTTGCGGTAGCTCCAGCCGAGCGCGCCGATGAAGGTCAGGGCGATCATGTTGCCGGCGGCATCGTAGTCGTCGTCCGGCGATGCCGGCGTCGACGTTGTCGCCTCGACCGCGTGGTTGGAGGTCTGCGAAACGAGATAGGCGCGGCTGAAATCCGCGACGTTTCCGTCGGTCACGTGGCTCAGCGTCAGCGGATTGTTGGAATTGTAGTAGGTGTAGCTTTCCCGGTAGCGGATCAGCTGCGCCCTATCGCCTGCCTGGCTCGCCTGCAGCGGCACGAACGCGGTGCCCATGAACCCGCTGTGATAGGTGCCGGGACCGATCGCCGGCGACTGCCGGCCGGTGCTCTCGATCAGCCGGTAGAGTGAGTCGCAGGTGAAGGCGCAGCCCGGATCGACGAGGTCGTAGCCGGTGACGATGTCGTTGACGGAATTGTCGACGATCTCGGTGATGTTGCCGACCGGATCGTACACATAGGCGATGTCCTGCAGCCGCTTGCCGTCGGAGGATCGGGTCGCCGTCACCGTGACCATCCGCCCGGTGCTGTCCTCGTAGCCCCAGTCGCCTGTCGTGCCATTGCCGAACGTTGTCGCAAGCCGCTGGCCGCGCGCGTTGTAGGTCGCCGCACTGACCACGTCGATCGCAGCGCTGCCCTGCAGCGTGAAGCTCTGCCCGGCCACCCAGCCGGTGCGGTAGTAGCCGAAGCGCGCGAGCGATCCGTCGGGACCGGTCTCGCTCAGGATGCGGCCATCGATGGCGTAGGTGCTGGTGATCGCGATCGGCGGGTCGAGCAGCGGCGACACGCCGGGGTTCCAGTCGACCGTGGTGCCGGCGGCGCTCAGCACCTGGCGACTGGTCGCGGTGGCCACGCCATTGATGTCGTAGGCGGCGAATGTGAGTATGCCGGCCTGGTCCCTGTGCTCGATCAGCCTTCCGTTGAGATTGCTGGCCGCGTCGGTGCCGTAGCTGAACACCTCCACGATCTGTGCCAGCCCGCCGCCATCGACGCGCACGCTGGCGGGACGGCGCAGCGTGTCGTAGCCGCGGCTGATCAGCACGTCGGCGGCGCCCCACTGATAGGCCGGCTGGCCATCGGCCGCGGCGAGCTGCCGCGTGGTGCCAGCGTCGCAGCTCGTCAGCACCAGAGCCGTTTCGCCCATGTCATAGGCGGTTTGCACGTTGAAGCGCTTGTCGACATTGCCCGCGTTCCAGGCCGAGAAGCGCGGGTCGGCGCTCTCCGTCACGCGGCCCTGCGCATCGACGGTGAACACGCTCGAAAGCACCTGCATCGTCGGGTCGACCGAGGACACCAGCCTCAGGTCCGTCTGGATGGTGACCCGCCTGGGGTCGAAATGGTCCGTCTGCGGCGTGTCCTCGAACACCGCGGCCTTGATGAGAGCCTCACGTTCCAGCGCGAAATCAGGATCGGTATTGCCGATATTGCCCAGATAGTAGGGCGAGGTCTTCACCGTGTCGTCGGCGTCAAACGAAGTCTCGGACCAGGCGGCGCGATCGGTACGTGTGGTGAAGCCCTTGGCGCTGAGCGTGGAGATCTCGCGGGCTAGCGCGTCGTATCGGGTGGTGTCGAACAGGAGCCCGGGATCGGCCGTCCAGTCGAACGTGTCGGTGAGCGTCGGCAGGAAGATGCGGACCGGCTGCCCCTTGGTGTTGTAGACCGTGCGGCCGCTGGTGACCCAGTGGTCGGTGCTGCTGCCGACCGCCGCGCCCTCGACCAGCGACTTGGTCTGCAGCGTGCGCCGTTCGCCGTCGAAATAGACCACGCTTTTCGTCATCGGCAGGCTCTGGTCGGCGTCGCTCAAATGTGTCTGCCGCGCCAGATGCGCGCTCGCCGAGGGGCCGCCCGTCGCGGCATAAGCTTTCGGGTCGCGGTAGAAATATTCGGTCGCGTCCTGCAGGTAGATTTCGGCATTGGCGATCACGTCGGCGAGCGACGGCGGCACATGCACCACGTAGTTTGTCAGGTCGCCATCGCCCTGCGCCTGGCCGTCGATGGTGCCGATGACAGAGGTGACCATCAGCTCGCCGAGCGGGTCGTAGAGCGGCTGCTGGGTGATGTCGTTGATGCTGGTGATCGCGGCAGGAGCCAGCGCCTGATAGTCTGGAACAATGCGCAGCGTCTGTCCCAACGCGTCGGTCAGGCGGACCAGCATCAAATTGTAGCTGTCATAGGTCGCAGTGGTGCGGTTGCCGAACGGATCCTCAGCCTCGGTCAGCACGAAGAAATCCGCGGCCGCTGCGTAGCTCGCCGCGTTCGATGGCTGCCACCAGAAATCGCCATCCTTTGCGTAGCCGCAATCCGCGATCATCGCATCGCTCAGGCGGGTGCCGAAACCGGCGGTGATCATGCCGGGGGTGAAGAGTGCGGTGGTGGTGCGCCAGGCCAGCGCGGGCGAGGTCACCTCGCCCAGCGGCAGCGGCTTTCCGTCGGTGCCGAGATAGCGCACCCGGGAAATCGTCTGATAGCGGGCCTGCGGCGCGGTCCCCGAAAAAGGCTGCTCAGGCAGCAGCGGTGTGGCGAGCGCGGAGTCGATCTGCGCGCGCAGGGTCGCGGCGATGAAGAAGCCATCCCCGTCAGGCTTGAGCCCCGCCAGTTCGTAGCTCGTCTCCTGCGCCGGCAGGCCCTCGATCGCGCTGCCGTCGATCGGACTGGCATAGGCGGTCAGTTTCGCGCTGGCGCGCAGGAGCAATTGCTGCGGTAGCGGCGTGATGGTCGCAGAGGCCCGGCGTGGGTAGGCGAGGCTCGCTGCCATCAGCGGTAGCCCATGGGGCGTGCGGGTCAGCGTGAACGCCTGCGTCGTGCGCGGGTCATCGGACACGCGCTCGTAGCTGGTCTCCGCGCTCTGGTCTTCGGCCACGAAGAACACGCCAAAGCCGTTGTCGCTGGGTGCCTGCAGCAGGCTCACCGTCGAGGCGGCCTGCTCGACCGTATAGGGCACAGAGGCTGCGGCGCTGCCGTCGAGGCCGTAGGTCTCGGTGCGCACCCGTGCTCCCGCAAGCGCCGACCAGGCCTGCCGCTGCACGCGGCCATTCGCGCTGCTCTGGCCAAGCTGCAGATCCGCGACCGGCAAAGTGAGCGCGGGCTCGACACCCTCATAGAACGCCGCGCGCCAGCTTGCCTCCAGCAACGGCTGCTCCTCATAGGCGCCGTTGATGAACCAGTGCGTGCGATGGGTCGGGATCGCCGCAATTTCGTCGGCGTTCGCCTCAGCCTGCGTCGGCGCGAAGATCTCGGCGTCCCAGGTCTCCACGCCCGCGAACCCGCGGAAGCTGAACAGCACCGGATCGTAGTAGGGATCGCGATAGGCGAAACGCGAGGTCGTCGTGCCGCCCGAGATGCGGTCCTCGCGCCGGATCGTCTCGACCACCTGCACCGGGAAGGGCAGCGTGGTGATCCAGGGCTTGCCGGCGCGCGAATCGGCAAGCTGGAACGCGGTCGAGGGCTGCCAGGCCACGCGGGTGATTGCACCGCGGCCATCGTCGATGCTGGCGATCAGCGAGAGACGCTGGCCGTCGGTGAAATCGCAATAAAAATGGCGCTGCGTCCCGGTCGCCAGGCTGACGATGGCAGCCATCGTGCCGCGCCCCAGCACATCGCCGAAGGTGACCGCGTCGATGGTCTCAAAGGGCGCGGGCAGCATGACGGTGCGGGGCGAGCCGAAGCTGTTGCCGGCATTGTTCGGATGGATGACCAGTCGGTCCGCCTCGACCACCACGATATCCGCCGTGCCGCTGCCGTCCGTGTCGACGAGGTGGATCCGGTCGGCCGGCACGCCTTGCGGGAAGCCGGGCGGATTGGCGATCTCGACCGGCGGGGCGAAGCGGCCATAGCCGAGATTGGGCCACACGCGAACGCGGCCAGTGCCGATCTCGACCAGGTGCTGCAGGCCGTCGCCAAACATGTCGGCGCCGCGCACCACCCTCACCGCAGAGCCGGTGCCGGGCTGCGGAATCTGCAGCGGATTGCCGGCGATCCTCGTCGGGCTGTAGCCGAGCGCGCCCCGCGACAGGCTCCAGCCCACCGTTTGGGTTCCGACGCTCAGCAGATCGCTCAAGCCGTTGCCGGTCAGGTCGAGGCGCTCGCTCGCGGGATCGAGCGCCTGCAGCGCGAAACTCTCGAACGGCTCGAACGGCGCGTAATCGGCGCGGCCGCGATTGCCGAAATAGCCTGCCATGCCAGGCGCTTCGACCACCAGGTCGAGGCGGGCGAAGCGGCTGATGCTGCTGAGGCGGATGCCGTCCGCGCCGAGGTCGCGCAGATTGGGCAGGCCGCACGGCGCAACCGGCCCGGTGAAGCGGCCGCCGCCGGCATTGCGCCAGTACAGGAGTTCGCTCGGCGTCGACACGAGCAGACCCGGCAGCCCGTCGCCGTCGAGGTCGACGAGCTTGGGCGGGCTGTCATCGATCTGCGGGCCGAACCGGCTGCCGGCGGCCATGTCGATCGGTGCGAAGGCGCGCGGTTCGGCCGGCGCTTCCGTCCAGGTAATGGTAAGCGGCGGCTTATCGAGGGTCGTTGCGTCGCCGGCGCCGTAGCGGCGCCAGCCGGTCTCGGTCGCCGCGACGATCCGGCTGAGCGGCGCCAGCGGATCGTACGCGAATACGAGGCTGCGCGTCAGCACGGCGTCGGCGCCGAGCTCGTCGGGAAAATGGTGCGTGACGAGGATGCCGTTGCAGCGCCGCCAGGTCCGCAGCTCGAAGCCCGGCCGGTAGGTCGAGAAGGGATCCGGCCGCACCGCCCAGGGCCCCACCGGCTTCGCCGGGTCCTTGCTGGAAGGGCTCAGCTCGTAGTCGCCATAGTCGAACAACACCGAAAACATCCACGCGGTGGTGCCGTCGCTCGCCTCGAAATTGCCGTAGCGCACCGCGTCGAGATAGCGGTTCGCCGAACAGTCGCGGTCGGCATTCTCCGGGGTCGGTGGAATGCCGCTGTCGTCTTCCGCGCGGTATTCGTAGAGGATCCGGTTGCCCTTGGCGTCTGTGACGGTGGCCGGCAGCCAGGAGAATACGCGCCGCGGGTCGGCCGGGTCTGCGATCCGGCTGTCGGGGCCGGTGCCGAACTGCGTGACCTTGGCGTCGCGGGTGACCACGCGCCAGTGCTCGTCGCCGTCGCTGCTGCGCGTCCAGCGTTCCACGATGGAAAAATCGGTCTCGATGATCGGGCGGAAGCGGCTGACATCGTAGTCGACGCCATCTTCGCTGCGCTGCACAACCGCCGTCCGGCGGTCAGGCTCGAGGACGCGGCCTGAAAAGATGTAGCTGTCGTGGCCGTCATAGCGCGGCACCGTCTGCGCGCGGACCTGGATCCTCGGCAGTTCGAGATCGAAGCCGAGGCCGTAGGGTCCATTGCCGCCGGCCGCGTTGTATTTCAGCGCGATCGCCGGTTCGAGCCCGCGCGCGGCCGGCAGCGCCAGGGTGATCGACCCGGTCAGCGTGCCGGTGAAATTGTCGGCGCCGAACGTCGCCTGCAATCCGCCGATCGAACCCTCGCCGCTCGGCAGCACCGGCTGGTCGATCGCGATCTGCGGCAAAGCGGTGCCGCTGGCCGCCGAGACGTCGGAGGACCTGTTGGGGGTCATGGAATGGCCTGCAAAGGGTCAGGAACGCGCTGCGTGCAACAAGGGCACGCCACTACCTATGAGTGTGTCATTGGTTAATTTCGCTGTCAACGTGCATTTGGCGGAGGCAGGCAGTTTGTGAATTTTACCGGCGGAGCGCGTTCCTGCGCTGTCCGGCAAGGAGCGCACGTCGCTCCTTCCCTTGCTTTGCCGGTCGCAGCATGGCCTTCAACTCTCGTAGGCAGGCATTGCCGAACACAGCTGGCCGGGGCCTGCTGCAGCTCGATCGAGGGACTGTCCAACCCGGAATCGGCGCTACCGCCGTCGCAGGAACCATGCGACGGCGCCGCTATTGCAACCTGAGCGGGAAGCTTGCCCGCCCGCTGGGTCAGGCAGCCGGCAGGACGTGGTCGCGGAATTGCTCGCGCAGCCTGGTCTTCTGGATCTTGCCGGTTGCCGTGTGCGGGATCTCGTCGACGAAAGCGACGTCGTCCGGCATCCACCATTTGGCGATCTTGCCCTCCAGATAGCCGATGAGGTCGGCCTTGCTGGGGCTGCGCCCCGCCTTCGCCACCACGACGAGCAGCGGCCGCTCGTCCCATTTGGGATGCGAGATACCGATGACGGCTGCTTCCGCGACGTCCGGGTGGCCGACGGCCAGGTTCTCCAGCTCGATGGTCGAGATCCATTCGCCGCCCGACTTGATCACGTCCTTGGCGCGGTCGGTGATCTGCATGAAGCCCTGGGCGTCGATATGCGCGACGTCGCCCGTGTCGAACCAGTCTTCCTCGTCGAACTGCTCGGCGCCCGCGCCGCCGAAATAGGCTTTTGCCACGGCGGGCCCGCGCACCTTGAGACGGCCAAAGGTCTTGCCGTCCCAGGGCAGATCCCGGTTCGCGTCGTCGGTCACCTTCATCTCGACGCCGAAGGGCGGGAAGCCCTGCTTCTGCTTCACGTCGAGGCGCTTTTCCGTGTCGAGCCCGTCATGTTCGGGTTTCAGCGTGCCCAGCGTGCCGAGCGGGCTCATCTCCGTCATGCCCCAGGCGTGGATGACCTCGACGCCGTAATTCGCCTCGAATTTCTGCGTCATGGCGCGCGGGCAGGCCGAGCCGCCGATCACCACCTTCTTGAGATGCGGCAGCATCTTGCCGGTCTCCTCCAGATAGGTGAGCAGCATCAGCCACACGGTCGGCACGGCGGCGGTGAAGGTAACACGCTCGCTGTCGAGCAATTCGTAGATGGCCTCGCCATCCATGCGCGGGCCAGGCATGACGAGCTTGGCGCCGATCATCGGCGCGCTCTGGGCGAGCCCCCAGGCATTGGCATGGAACATCGGCACCACCGGCATGACCACGTCGCGGCACGAAATCCCCATCGCATCCGGCATGCAGGCGATCATCGCATGCAGCACGTTGGAGCGGTGCGAATAGACCACGCCCTTGGGGTTTCCCGTCGTGCCGGAGGTGTAGCACATGCCGCAGGCGGCCTGCTCGTCGAGCGTCTTCCAGTGGAAGTCGCCATCCGCGCCCTTGAGCCACTCCTCATAGGTAACCGCATTCGTCAGCGACGTCGCGGGCATGTTGGCCGCGTCGGTCAGCACGATCACCTTCTCGATGCTGTCGACCTGCGGCACGATCTTTTCGGCCAGTCCGACGAAGGTCAGGTCGACGAACAGCACCCGGTCGCCGGCATCCTTCATGATCCAGGCGATCTGGTCGGGGAAGAGGCGCGGATTGAGCGTGTGGTAGACCCCGCCCATGCCCATGATGCCGTACCAGGCTTCCAGGTGCCGCGCCGTGTTCCAGGCCATCGTGGCGATGCGGTCGCCCTCGCCATAGCCTTCGCGGGCAAGGAGCTGCGCCACCTTCAGCGCGCGCAGCCTCGCCTCGGCATAGGTGGTGCGCAGGATCGGCCCCTCGACCGAACGCGAGACGATCTCGCGGCTTCCGTGCTGCTTTGCGGCGTGGTCGAGTATCTTGTGGCACAGAAGCGGCCAGTCCTGCATCAAGCCCTGCATGAAGCTCCTCCCTGAGATCGACAGCGGAGAGCAATCTTCATGTTAAGCGGATGATTGGCAAGGGTCGTGTTCGGGGGGAGGGCGCGGCTGCGACTGGCAAGCGATTAAGTCGTCAAGGTTGCTGTGTCCGCCATTGTTGCGACAGCTTCGTGCAGGTCTTCAACACTCAATCCCATGGCGTTCGCCGCTGATCGAACCGAGGATAGGCCTTCAATCATGGCGACGATCTTTGTGGCGGCAAGTTGGGCGTCTTGCAGAGGAAGATCTGGCTGTCGCCGGAGAAGGACGTCCCTGAAGGTCTCCAGGTAGAACCGCATGAATCCGTCGAGCGCTAGGGCGGTCGCTGGATCGTGCCTCGACCTGGCCTCCAGCATCGCAAAGACATCTCCCGTCTGCTTGTCGAGTGTTTGTCCAACTGCGTGGGCGATAAGGCTTCGCAGCTCTGCTGTCGGTTTGGATGTGCTGCGAATCGAGCCGACCTCCTTGCGGTATTCGTCCAGCTTAGTTTCCACGAAGCCGGCGATCAGCGCGTCTTTGCTTTGGTAGTGATACTGCAGCGCTGCAAGGGAGATGCCAGCCCGCTTCGCGACATCCCGCACGGAGAGAGCGTCCAGTCCCTTCTCGAGAGCGACCTCGGCCATCACGGACATGATGCGTCCTGCGGTGTCTGGCTGTTGAGTGATGCCTCGGTTTTTGGTTTCCATGCCGACATCCTGAAAAGCTCCATAACGAGAGCCTGTCACTTGACAGGTGGATGGTCAAACACTATCACCTGTCAACTGACAAGTAGGGGGAATGGTGATCGAATTCCAATGTCGCCAAGCGGTCCCTGCAACATTGCGATAGTCAGGATGGCCATGCCCGTAGATCATGCTTTCGGCTCGCCGAAACATGTCGCCCGGATTCCCGGATCGGCAGACGTCATCGTGATTGGCGCAGGTCTGGCGGGATTGTCCGCGGCTCGACTGCTACGTTCGCATGGCGCCTCCGTCATCGTACTCGAAGCAAGAGACAGGCCAGGTGGCCGTGTCCATTCCCAGCGATTGGCGGGCGGCCACGTGATCGACCTTGGTGCGCAGTTCATGGGCGACACGCAGACCTACATCGCGGCTTTGGCCGATGAGGCGGGCTTGCACCGGGTCTCGGCGGTGGTGCCCGGGCACATTCTCCACCTGTCGTCGGAAGATGCCGTGCCCAGCCGCAGACCAGCAGATCAGCTTCCGCTGTCGATGATCGACCGGTTCGATGCATTGCAGGCCTTTTGGCGGCTTGAGCGTGCGATGGCATCGCTAGACGGTCAAAATCTTGCGCGGCTCGACCGCATCGATGCGGCCTCCTTTATTCGCGGGAAGACTTTTCTGAGACCTGCCTTTCAGGCCATCGGGGGGTATCTGGAGGGCGAGATCTGCACGCCGCTCCGCCATGTGTCGGCCTATGAGGCACTTGAACAAGGCGCATCGATTGGCGGCTTCGCTGGCGAAGGCGCATCGGCGCAGTGGTTCCTGGCAGCCGGTGCGGCAACAATGACGCAATTTCTGGCAGAGGCAATCGAGGGCTCTCTTGTCCTCAATGCGCCGGTTTCCCGGGTCATGCAGAACTCGGATGCCGTGACCGTAACGGCGGCGACAGACACCTATCGCGCGGCCCGCGCGATCGTGGCAGTCCCACCGCAGCTTTACGGCACCCTGGGCATGGTGCCGGAACTACCGAGGTCTTGGCAGGATGCTCTGAGAGGATGGCGCCCAGGTTCCGTGGTCAAGACGATCCTCGTATTCAGGGAGCCCTGGTGGCGACGCTCGGGTCTGGCCGGCACTATCGTCAGCCTTGGGGGCACATTCGGCGCTGCTGTCGACGCCTCGCCGCAGGACGGCGCCGGTATCCTGGTCGTTTTTTCCACCGCCAAGGGGGCGCAAGTGTTCGCGCAAAAACAAGAAGAGAAGGACCGCATAGCCGCGGCGATGCGGTGGCTGTGCCATGTCCATGGCACACGAGTTCCCGACCTGCTCGATGCCCGCTCTGTAGACTGGTCTGCGGAGCCATTCAGTGTGGGCGGCTATGCCAGCCGCAGGGGAATCGGCGGCTGGACGGCCGCGCCGGACCTCTTTTCGCCGCATGGGCGGCTCCACTTCGCGGAAACCGAGACCGCGACCCGTTGGCGATCCTTTATGGACGGCGCCGTCCAGTCGGGAATCCGGTCCGCCAACGAAGTCCTGGGTGGCCAACAACACGAAACAGGTGACGCTACTCGATGAAATTCATATACGTACCTGCAACTGCAACAGCGTGTTGATGGTGCGGTGGCTTCCGCCTCCATGTGCGGTCGCCAGATGGTCTTCAAAGCCGGTGTGTTCTCAGTTAGGTGCCGTCTATAGGTAGAAAGCCGCCCCAAGGCCGAACTTCAAGGCACCACCTTCCGGGCTTCCCAATCACCGCAACCGCACCCACGCCCACGCTGCCGCCTCGTCTTCGAGATCAAAAGTCCTGGCCTCGACCGGCGAGATGGGCGACATCACGCTGATCATGGTTTCGGCCCAGTCCGGCGCGCCGACCACGGCGTATTTGCGGACATGGCGGGCGGATTGCGCCTGTGCCGACAGCGCCTTGGTGTCGAACACGGCGCCGACCTCGATGCCGTCATAGTCGCGCATGACGATCAGGATATCGACCTCCTCGTCGCGCTCGAAGGCGGGCTTGAGCGCGTCGGCCATCCACTCGACGTCGGCCTTGGTGATCTTGCCCCTGGTTTCGAAGGCGTAGAGCCCTGGCTCGGGCGCGGGCAGCTTTCGAATGTTGAGTTCGCTCATGTCGGGATCCTCGCGGTTGGTGCCCAAACCCCCGGGTCCCCTCGTTGTTCCGCGGGAACATCGCCGCCTCAGCCATGTTCGGTTAACAGCATCAACATCCCGACAAGAGTCGATCCCATGAACCGGCAACCCACCACCCCCCGTCCCGAAACAGCGCACCCCGTGCGCCGCGATCCCGCCCTGGCCCCGGTCTACGCCGAGCCGACAGCCCGTGCCTCGACCGGCCTTCACAACCCCGGACAGCCCATCCTCGAAGGGCGGGATATCGTTGGCATGGTCGTCGCCACGGTGATGGCGCTTGGCCCGCTCTCGGCCTACGCGTTCGGCTTCAGCGCTTAACGCACCGGCCGCCACGACCCAACCAGGCATGAGCGCAAGGCGGCACGCGACCCTGCGTGTCGGCCTTGGCTTGGTGAAGACCGGGCAGCCTGATGGTGGGTCCGGGGGCTGCTGGGGCTGTTCGCCGTCTTCGTCCAGCGCGGTCCACGGACTTGACGCGTCAAGAACACGCTGAAATCGGCGCGCTTCTCTCCGACGCCGGCTGTCGGACAAGGGGCTCAAACCCCCCGCTTGGCTCAGGCTGAACGCTCGTCGTCGATGCTCTCCAGGTAGCGCACGAAGCTGCGGCCGCCTTCGGTCAGATCTTCCTTGAATGCGGTCGCCAGTGCCTCGGCATTCCGTTCGCGCAGCGCGGACAGCACGTTGAGGTGCTGGTGCGGCCCATCGTAGCTCGGGTGCCCGAAGGGATAGAGAAGGTTGAGAAGGGGGCCGATCTGGACCCAGAGCCGCTCCAGGATGTCGATGAGTTGGGGCATTTCGGATTTGCGATAGACCGAGAAGTGGAACTCGTAATTGGCCAGCAATGCCGACGGATAGTCCTTCTCCAGTTCGGCGCGCATCAACGCTTCGTGCAATTGCTCAAGTTCGGCAATGAAGGTGTCGTCGACGTTGGGCAAGGCCTTGGCGGCGGCGTGCGGCTCGAGCAGCAACCGGATTTCCCGCAGTTCCATATATTCCCGCAAGGTCAGGCGCCGCACGCGTATGTAATAGCCCGGCTTCATTTCCAATGCGCCGTCGCGGACAAGCTGAAGCAGTGCCTCACGAACAGGTGTTTCGCTGGTTCCCAGCGTTCGTGCCAGATCTCTTATCTTCAACCGGTCTCCCGGCTGCAGTCGGGCGGCCATGAGCTGGTGCTTCAACTGCGCATATATCTGTGCAGACAGGCTTTTCGACTGCACATCGGTCAGGCCTTGCATGAATGTCAAACTCCAGCGCGGTACGCCCGCTTGGTCGGTACGTACCATTGCAGCTTTCGCAAGGTCCAGCACCTTGGTCCACAGGCGTTCCGCCAAGACACTTGCCCATCATCGATACATGATATATCAAAAAATGCAGCTAACATCATGTTGGGTAGGAAACATGGATCACCAGTCTATCGACGCCGCGCTGCGTGCGCGTGCAGCCAGGGTCATCCCCGGCGGCATGTGGGGCCATCAAAGCGCCGCACGCGTGCCCGCCGGCTACCCGCAGTACTTTTCGCGCGGCGAGGGATGCCGCACCTGGGACGCCGACGGCCGCAGCTACATCGACTACATGTGCGCCTGGGGTCCGATGATCCTGGGCTATGGCGATCCCGACGTCGAGGAAGCAGCCGCGCGCCAGCGCGCCGAAGGCGACGGGCTCAACGGGCCGACGCCGCGCCTCGTCGAACTTGCGGAACTTTTGGTCGACACCGTCGCGCACGCCGACTGGGCGATGTTTTCCAAGAACGGCACCGATGCGACGACGGCCTGTGTGACGATGGCACGCGCCGGGACCGGACGCCGGAAGGTGCTGGTTGCCCGTGGCGCCTATCACGGAGCCATCCCGTGGTGCACGCCCTCGGTGGCGGGTGTCACCGAGGAGGATCGCGCTCATCTCGTTCACTATGACTACAACGATGCCGCAAGCCTCGAAGCAGCAGCGGAATCGGTCAAGGGCGATCTGGCGGCCATCATCGCGACCGCGATCAAGCATGATCTCGGCAAGGAGCATGTGCTGCCCACCCGCGAGTTCGCCCAGGCCGCGCGCAGGATCGCCGACGCGGCCGACGCGGCGCTTATCCTCGACGACGTGCGCGCGGGCTTTCGCCTTAGCATGGGTGGCAGCTGGGAACTGGTTGGCGTCAAGCCGGATCTTTCCGCCTGGAGCAAGGCGATCGCCAACGGCCGCGCTCTGGCGGCGGTGACCGGCAATGATCGTTTTCGCGAAGCGGCAAAGTCGATCTTCACCACCGGCTCGTTCTGGACTGCCGGGGTTGCCATGGCCGCTTCCATCGCGACGATCACAAAGTTGCGCGACACTGATGGCGTCGGGCGAATGACGGCCTCGGGCCAGCGTCTGCGCGACGGGTTGCAAGCCCAGGCACGCAAATATGGGCTGCCGCTGCGGCAGAGCGGTCCGGTTCAGATGCCGGTGTTTTTGTTCGATGGCGATGACGACCGCAGCCTTGGCAGCCGCTTCTGCCTCGAAGCGCTGCAACGCGGCGTCTATTTCCATCCCACGCATACGATGTTCCTGTCGGCGGCGCATACCAAGGCCGTGATCGACGAGACGCTGCAGATCACCGACGAGGTCTTTGGCGTGCTGGCACGCACTTATGACGGTGTCACGGCAAAAGCCGGTTGACCCAAGTCACAGTCGATATATCATGTATCCAATGGGAGGGATCGTCTCGTGAGCGCCTCGTTGCAATCCGCTGATCGTCGAAACTTTTCCGAGGCCCATTTGGCGGATCGCGCCAGATTCATCCGGCTGGAAACGCTTCGCCTGACCCGAATCGCTGGTGCCGGTCACTACTCCAGCACCTTCTCGGCGGCGGAATTGCTGGCGGCGCTCTACTACGCTCATCTGCGCATCGATCCGGCCAATCCCCAGTGGGAGGACCGCGACCGCTTCGTGCTGAGCAAGGGGCACGCGGCCATCGGGCTCTATCCCGTCCTGGCCGATCTCGGCTTCTATGCGCCCTCCAAGCTGGACAATTTTACGAAGCTCGGCAGCTCGTTCGGCGACCACCCGGACATGAAGAAGATCCCGGGCATCGACTTCTCCTCGGGCTCGCTCGGTCACGGCCTGTCGGTCGCTCTCGGAATGGCACTGGCCGGGCGCATGGCGGGGCGCGACTACCGCACCTACTGCATGCTTGGCGATGGTGAGCTCAACGAAGGCCAGATCTGGGAAGCCGCCATGGCCGCCGGCCATTTCAAGCTGCAGGGGCTGGTCGGCATCGTCGACCGCAATCAGCTCTCGATCGACGGGCCGACCGAAAAGGTCATGTCGGTGGAGCCGCTGGTCGATCGCTTCACATCGTTCGGTTGGGACGTCAAGCGCATCGACGGTCATGACATGTCGTCGGTCCTGGCGACGCTCGGGGCGCTGAAGCCGGCGGGCGAAGGCAAGCCGCAGATGATCATCGCGGACACGATCAAGGGTCGTGGCGTGAAGTACATGGAGCTGTCGCTCGACTGGCATGTCGGCAATCTGGTTGGCGCCGACTATGACGACGCCTGGTCGGAGATCGAAGCGGGGCTGAAGCCTCTCGAGACGGAGAAGGCACAATGAGCGCGGCAGGACAGGACCAGAGCACGCTCTTTCGCGGCGACGACAACGAATTGCGCCTGAAGGATGCCAAGTCGGTGCGCGGCACGCCGGCGAAGTCGATGCCGGCGTTTATTCTGGGCGAGGAACTCGCCGATCTGGCCGAGCACGATCCACGCATCGTGGTGGCAACCGCCGATCTCGCCAATTCCAGCCGCACGCGCGATTTCGCCAATCGTCACCCGGCCCGTTTCATCGATTTCGGCATCGCGGAACGCAACATGATCACCGCGGCCGCCGGCATGGCGTCCTGCGGTTTGGTGCCTTACGTGGCAACCTTTGCATCCTTTGCCGCCATCCTCGGGGCCGAAGCCATCAAGACCGACTGCGCCTATCCGCGTATGCCGGTGCGCATCATCGGCCACCATTCGGGCATCTCGATGGGCTTTTACGGCACCAGTCACCATTCCACCGAAGACCTCGGCATGATGCGCAGCATCGCGGATCTGACGGTGGTCTGCGCCGCCGATGCCAACCAGCTTCGCGCCATCCTGCGCGCTTCCGTGGATCATCCGGGCGCGATGTACATCCGCCTTGGCCGTGGCCGCGACGCCGAAGTCTATGCGGAGGTCCCTGCCGACTTCGCCTTCGGCAAGGCTTCCACGCTGCGCGAGGGCAGCGACCTGACGATCATCGCCACGGGTTCGCAGGTTCATGCATCGCTGGCGGCCGCCGATCGCCTGGCCGGCGAGGGGATCGCTGTTCGCGTGCTCGACATGCATACGATCAAGCCGCTCGACGCCGATGCGGTCCGCGCCGCAGCGCGCGAGACAAGCGCCATCCTCACCGTGGAGGAGCACAACACCCTCGGCGGGCTTGGGTCCGCGGTGGCCGAAGTGCTTGTCGAGGAAGCCCGCGTTCCGTTTCGAAGGCATGGGATCCTCGACGAATTCTCGCTGATCGGCCCACCGGCAGCACTCTACGCGCATTACAGGCTCGACGCCGATGGCGTGACGGCAATCGCGAAGGAGCTTCTTCAAACAAGCGACTAGACGCGACGACAGGGCCCCTCTTCAAGAAGATCAACAAGACCGAGGCGGGAGCCCTCCAATCACTGAACGACAACAATGGGAGAGTGTCATGAATTCACGACTACGGCCTTTCGTTCTCGCTGGCACGGGTGCAGCCCTGATCGCTACGACCGCCCTGTCCGGGGTGGCGGTTGCTCAGGACCAGCCGCTTGTCATCGCGCGCAACCTCGAGATCAATTCTCTCGATCCGCACCGGGCATTTTGCGACACCTGCCAGATCTATCTGAGCTCGACCTATCAGGGACTGGTCAGGCTGGCCGCCGACGACCGTTCCGTCGAGCCGCTGCTCGCTACCGAGTGGACCTCGAACGAGGACCAGACGCAGTTCACCTTCACGCTTCATCCCGATGCCGTCTTTTCCGATGGCAGCCCGGTCGAGGCGAAGGACGTCAAGTGGACCTTTGAGCGGCTGAAGAACATCCAGGCCGATCCGTCGTTCATGATGAGCGGCCTGGAGTCGATCGAGACGCCGGACGCAAAGACCGTGGTGGTCAACATGGAGAGCCCGAACTCCGAGTTCATCGGCATTCTGGCCGCACCCTATGTCGGCATCATCAACAGCGACGTCGCCATGGAAAACGGCGCGATGGCCGGCGAGGACGCGTCTTCGGCCGATCAGGCCGAGACCTGGTTCCTGGCGAACTCCGCCGGCAGCGGGCCTTATGTCCTGGATACCTACCGCCCGGACGATGAACTCCGGTTCCGCGTCAACGAAAACTATTGGGGCGAGGCCCCGCCGATCGCCAATATCGTGATCGATCAGGTCGCCGATGCCGTGTCGCAGGCGCAGATGCTTCAGAGCGGCGGCGCCGATATCGCCATGCAGATCGATCCCGACACCGCAGAGACGATCAGCTCGTCGGACATCACCATCGAGACCGTGCCGTCCTACAACTTCATCTACGTGATGTTCTCGCCAGGTGCCGAGGGCGGCGAACTGCTCGACCTCGAGGTGCGTCAGGCAATGGCCTACGCCATCGACTACCAGGGTGCGATCGACTTCACGGTCGGCGGCGAAGGCGAAATGCAGGCCTCGCCGATCCCGAACGGGTTCCCCGGCACGGAAGGTCTTCCGATGCCCGAGGAAAACCTCGAAAGGGCACGTGAGCTCCTCGCGTCCAAGGGCCTCGAGGACGGTTTCACGCTCGACATCACCGTGGCATCGCTCAACGTCTACGGCGTGGATCTGACGCTGCTGATGCAGAAGCTCCAGCAGGATCTGGCGCGCATCAACGTGACGATCAACATCCAGCCGGTCGCCTCGGCCGTGTGGCGCGAGCAGATCGTCAGCCCCGGCATTCCGTTCAGCGCACGCTTCTACGCGCCGGACTATTACGGCTCGGCACAGTACGTGCAGTTCTTCGGCATGCTGCCGGACACCTACTGGGAGCGCAACGCGAGCGGCCAGGGCAAGGTCCCGGTCGCAAACGAGCGTGAGGCAGAACTCTTCCAGCAGGCACTCGCCGCCTCGGGCGACGAGATGAACGCGCTCTACCACGAGATCGCACTGGAGATGATCAAGGACCGCATCATCGTGCCGGTGGTGAGCCCGAACCTCATTCTGGCTTATCGTAACGAGATCGAGGGAGTACGCTACAGCGCGTGCTGCAACTTGCCGCTGGCGGAAATCAGCCGCAAGTAAGCGGACGACCGACAGAAGGGCATCGCGATGTCGACCTATATCGTCAGACGTCTCATCGCGATGCCTCTGCTGCTGCTGGGCGTCATCACGGTCGCCTTCCTGCTGACCTACTTCACGGCCGCCGACCCGCTGACCTCGATCATAGGCGAGCGCCAGATGAACAATCCGGCGGTCGTCGAGGCGGCACGCGAACGCTGGGGCCTCGATCGATCGCTGCCCGAACGCTACTTCATCTATCTCGGAAATCTGCTCCAGGGCGACATGGGGACCTCGTTCCGGACGCGCCAGCCGGTGGCGCAGGATCTGATGCTTCGCCTGCCCGCGACGCTGGAGCTCGTGATCGCCGCGATGATGCTGGGGACGATGTTCGGCGTGGTTCTCGGCGTGCTCGCCGCACGCTTCCGCGACGGGCCCATCGACAATTTCGCGCGGTTCTTCGCGCTGATCGGCGCATCGGCTCCGGTCTTCTGGTCCGGCCTGCTGGTGCTCTTCATCTTCTCCGTGCAACTCGGCTGGCTGCCGGGTCCCGGCCGCATCGACAGCCGCGCCATCGCGCCGCCATTCGTCACGGGCTTCTACACCATCGACACGCTGGTTGCCGGTGACTGGGCCGGCTTCCGCAGCGTGCTGACGCATCTCATCCTGCCGGCCAGCGTGCTCGGCTGGACCGTCACCGGCATCGTCTCGCGCATGGTGCGCGCCTCGATGCTCGACGTGCTCAGCCAGGAATACATCCTGGCGGCGCGCGCCAAGGGGGCGGGGCCGCTGCGTGTGCTGATCCATCACGCGCTGCGCAACGCCATGCTGCCGACGCTGACGATCCTCGGCTTCTCTTTCGCCTATCTCATCACCGGCGCGATCCTCACCGAGACCATCTTCTCCTGGCCGGGCATCGGTTCCTATGCTGTTGCGGCCGCGCGCGGTCTCGACAATCCCGCAATCGTCGGTGTGACCATCATCGGTGGCGCGGCGTTCCTCATCACCAACCTCCTGACGGACATCGCCTATGCGCTGGTCGATCCGCGCGTGAAGCTTTCGCGGCAGGAGGGATCATGAGCGTCACCGTGTCGGGGAAATGCAGGCGACGCGCGCTGCTGCCGCCATGGGCGACGCTGCCGGTCGTGTTCGGCGGTGTCATCATCCTGTTCTGGATCGTGGTCGGCATCACGATACCGCTGTGGGAACCATACGATCCGACGATGCTGGCCGGGATGCGCTTCCTGCCGCCCAACGCCGAACACTGGCTGGGCACCGATGCACTCGGCCGCGACGTCTTAACCCGCACGCTCTACGGCGTGCGTTATTCCCTGCCGATCGCCGCGCTGGTCATTGTCTGCGCCGTGCTGATCGGTTGCACGCTCGGGGCGATCGCGGGTTTTGTCGGCGGCATTGTCGACAGCGTCATCATGCGCCTGGTCGACGTGACGCTTTCCTTTCCGCCGATCCTGCTTGCGATGGCGGTCACCGCCGCACTCGGACCTGGCCTCGGCAATGCGGCGATCGCGATGGTCATCGTGTGGTGGCCGATCTATGCGCGGCTGATGCGCGCGCAGGTGCTGACAGTGCGCGAGCGCGAGCATGTCGAGGCCGCCGTGGCAGCGGGCGCGACGAAGCCGCGCGTGCTGGTCAAGCACATATTGCCGCTGTGCTGGAGCCCGATCATCGTCAATTCGACGATGGATTTCGGTCAGGTCGTGCTGCTTGTGGCAAGCCTGTCCTTCATCGGCCTGGGCGCCGCGCCGCCGACGCCCGAATGGGGCCAGATGATCTCGGACGGCGCGCTTCACTTCTATCGCTGGTGGATCGCGGCCGGCCCCGGCATCGCCATCCTGTCGATCGTGCTCGGCTTCAATTTCCTTGGCGACGGATTGCGCGATTTCCTCGACCCGAGGTCGAAATGACGGTGCCTCTCCTCGAGATACGCGACCTGAGCGTTGCCTTTGCCGGCCGCCACGGCGATGCGTTCGAGGCGGTCAGCGGCGTCGACCTGACGGTCAATGCCGGCGAGCTGCATGGCGTCGTCGGCGAATCCGGTTCAGGCAAGAGCGTGACCATGCTGGCGGTGATGGGCCTCCTTTCGCCCGGCGCCCGGCTTTCGGGATCGATCAAGCTGGATGGCCGCGAGCTCGTCGGCCTCAGCGATCGGCAGATGCGCAAGATTCGCGGGCTGCGCATCGGCTACATCTTCCAGGACCCGATGACGGCGCTCAATCCGCTGCTGACGATCGGCGACCAGATCGCCGAAGCGGTGCGCATCCACAAGCCTCAGGTCAGCCGATCGCAGGCGCGCGAGCGGGCGGTCGAGCTGCTTCGCCTGGTTTCGATCCCCATGCCGGAAGAGCGCGCGACCCAGTATCCGCATGAGTTCTCAGGCGGCATGCGGCAGCGCGCGGTGATTGCCATGGCGATGGCCAACGAGCCCGACCTGCTGATCGCCGACGAGCCGACCACCGCACTGGACGTCACCATCCAGGCGCAGATCATGGAGCTCCTGGAAAAGCTCCGCCAGGAAAAGGGTGTCGGCATCGTGCTGGTCACGCACGATCTCGGCGTGGTGGCGGGTGCCGCCCGCAGTCTTTCGATCATGTATTCCGGCCGTGTCGTCGAACGCGGTCTGGTCGACGATGTCTTCGCTGCACCCCACCATCCCTATACCACCGGCCTGCTGGGCAGCCTGCCGCAGCCGGGCGCACGCGTGGAAAGGCTGCGTGCCATTCCCGGCGCGCCGCCGCCGATCGGCGCCCGACCCACGGGATGCGCGTTTCACCCGCGATGCGGCTATGCCATCGATATCTGCCGCGCGGAGCGTCCCGTGCTTCGCGAGGTGGGACAAACAACCGTGGCCTGTCACCGTGCGGAAGAGGTCGCCGCGCGGGAATCCGTAGAGATCAGCGTGCACGATGCTTGACCCGATTGCCGCAACGAACACGCCTTCCCCAAAGGACGCCAAGCCGCTGCTTGCCGTGCGCAATCTGGTGAAGGAGTTTCCCATTCGTGGTGGCCTGCTCGGCCGCGCGACAGGGGCCGTGCGGGCCGTCTCCGATGTCAGCTTCGAGATCGGGCAGGGCGAGACCCTCGGCCTCGTTGGCGAGTCGGGCTGCGGGAAGTCGACGCTGGCCCGCTGCGTCGCGCGGCTGCTCAAGCCGACATCGGGCGAGATCATGTTCGAGGAGACGGATCTCGCGGCCCTCGACCATCAGCAGATGCGGCCGCTGCGCGCGCGCATCCAGTTCGTGTTCCAGGATCCCCACGCCTCGCTGCATCCGCGTATGACGACGCGCGACATCATTGCCGAACCGCTGCGGCTGACCGACATGAGTGCGGCGCAGAAGCGCGCCCGTGTGGCGGAACTGCTCAGCCTGGTGAAGCTCGATCCCGCCCATGCGGATCGCTACCCGCATGAATTCTCCGGCGGCCAGCGCCAGCGTATCGGCATCGCGCGCGCGCTGGCGCTGAGCCCCGACCTGATCATCCTCGACGAGCCGGTCTCGGCACTGGACGTTTCGATCCAGGCGGGCGTGCTCAATCTGCTGAAGGACCTCCAGGACCGCTTCGGCCTCTCGTACCTGTTCATCGCCCATGATCTGTCGGTGGTGCACCATCTCTGCGACCGCGTGGCGGTGATGTATCTGGGGAAGATCGTTGAGGTGGGCGAGCGCGACGCGCTCTACGCGACGCCGAGCCATCCCTACACCCAGGCGCTTCTGTCAGCGGTGCCGCTGTCGGATCCGAAACAGGAGCGCGCGCGGGAGCGCCAGGTGCTGCAGGGCGACGTGCCGAGCCCGGCATCGCCGCCTTCCGGTTGCCGTTTCAGAACGCGTTGCCCGCGTGCGCAGCCCCTGTGCGCCGAGCAAGAACCGCCGCTGGAGCCCAAGCCGGGCGGCACCAAGGCGGCCTGTCACTTCCCGCTCACTGGCTGAGATCACACGCGTTACTCCCCGGCAAACGGATTTGCCGCCATGTGCTCCAGCGGGATGAAGATGCGGTCGAGCGCCTTCTGCGTCACCGGCTTGCGCGGCAGGAACTCGGGCAGGAAGCGGCGCAGATAGTCGATCGCCACGGCGGTCGCCTCCTTGCGGTAATGTTCGGTGATCTGGCCGTGACGCCCGTAGGACAGGCCCCAGATACCGTCCATGCTGGCGCCCGCGATCTCGAGCCTCTCGACGAAATCCGGAACGATCGGCATGTGGAAATAGGCGTCGAAGAACCGCTCGCGGCTGCGCGCGATGCGGGCATTGCCCGACAGGTCGGCATTCCTCACCGCGACGCTGACGCCGGCGCCGAGGAACAGGCGCAGCGCGGCGGGCCTCTTGTTCTGGAAGTCGGCGGCGCGGGCATGGATCATGTGCAGCAGTTCCTGCCAGGTCTGAGGCTCGGGATCGGCCAGCGGCGTGATCGAGGTCTGATAGATCTGCTCGTTGAAGCGCAACGCCAGCGCCACGAAGGCGGCATTGCGGTTGGGAAAGAAGTGATAGACGGAGGCGAGCGGCACTTCGGCGGCCTCGGCGATCTGCGCCAGCGAAATGTCCTCGTCGCTGTTGTCGCCCAAGAGCCTCTCGGTCGCGTCGAGCAGGATGTTGTAGCGCTCGACGCCACGCTTGCGCATCGGGCGCGAGGATGAGAAGTCCATGCGGGGCGCCTGGGGATCCGTCACGTTTGCCGGCTCCTGTTGTCGGTCATGCGCGCATGGCCTCGATGGCGCGCAGCAGGATGTCGTCTGCGCCGAGCTTACCCGGTTTGAGATACAGCGAAAGGTGCTGCGGCGCATCGACGACGCAGAAGCCGGTGCCGAGTTCCGATTCCGGCATCGCCCGCACGCGGCGCACGCCCAGCGCCTCGACCACCGAACCCGACGTCTCGCCACCGGCGACCACGAGGCGCCTAACACCGCGCTCGATAAGCCCGCGGGCCACGCCGGCCAGCAGCCGCTCTGCCTTGCGGGCGGCGTTCAGTGCGCCATGCGCTTTCTGCGCCCGTTCGACGATTTCGGTGTCCGCCGCGGTGGTGATGCCCAGCGGCTGGTCGCCGATGCGCGTCGAAGCCCAGGCAAGCGCTTCCGCCATGACCGCTTCCTCGGTGCGCTCGTCGAGCAGATCGATGGTGAGCACGGGATGCGATCGCGCGAAGACGGCGAGTTGCGCCATGGCGACCGGACCGACACTGCCGACGAGCACCGCGGCCGGTCCGCTCGCATGCGGGGTAAGCGGTGTGGTGTTCGCCTGCATGTCTTGGGAGACAGCCTTGGCGAAGGCGATGATGTGGGCGTCACTGCCGATCGTCGTGCGCATGGGGGAGGTGAGGCGTGCCCCCATCTCCGCATCGGAATCGTCGGAGCAGTCCACCATCACGTAGTCGACGCCGTCGCGCGCCAGTGCGTCGAGGCGCGCCTTGGCGGCGTCGAAGCCGGCATGCAGCGCTGCATGCCCCAGCAGGCCGACCTTGGCCTGCGTCTGCCGCGAGAGCACGCGCACGAGGTCCGGATCGGTCATCGGCGTCAGCGGATCGAAACGCTTGATGGATTCCGAGACGAGGCGGTTCCGATAGAAGAGATAGCCCTGGTGCACGGTGGCGCCGAAGCGGGGAAAGCCGGCGCTGAGTAACATCGGAGACTGCGCATAGCGACGCGCTAGCAGGTCGGCCACCGGACCTATATTGCCTTCATCGGTGGAATCGAAACTCGCGCAGACCTTGTAGGCGACGCGATCGCAACCGGCCGCGTCGAAGCGCTGCGCGATGTCGTCCACCTGCGCGACGGCTTCCGCGGCCGGGATCAGCCGGGTCCGCGTCGCGACGACGACGACTGGAGACGGTTCGATCGAGGTAAGCTCTTCCTTGGCGAACAGGACCGGGCAGGCAATGCCCGCGCCCTCGATGTAGCCCGCGATCATCAATCCGCCAGTGTAGTCATCCGCCACGATGCCGAGCATGCGCAACGCCTCCCAAACGATAATCAATTCGATTTTCTAGCAGCAAAATCGGCCGGATTACAGCTCTGAATCCGGTCAGCCGCATTGTCGGTGCGTAACAATTCGACTATTCTGCGATATATCATCCAGCATGGAGGTGCACCGGTGGACGAGAAGAGCGCGCGGGAGGCGATTGTCGACGCCGTCCGCTTTCTGGAAGACAAGCGGCTCAACCACGGCAGCGCCGGTAACGTCAGCATGCGCTTCGGCGACGGTCTGCTGGTCACACCCACTGGCGGACGCGGCGACTGGCTGACGCCGGACGACATCGTCCATATTGCGCTCGACGGCGAGGTCAGGGGAGGTGGCAAGCCCTCGAGCGAGTGGCGTTTTCACGCAGGGATCCTGCGCACCCGGCCGGAAGCGCAGGCCGTTGTCCACACTCACGCCGATTGCTGCGTGGCGCTGAGCTGCCTGCGCAAGCCGATCCCGCCGTTCCACTACATGATCGCCAGTTTCGGCGGCAACGACATCCCCTGCTCGCGCTATGAGCCCTTCGGCTCGCCGGCGCTGGCGGAAGTCGCCATCGAGGCGATCAAGGGACATTTCGCGTGTCTGCTGGCCAATCACGGCATGATCGCGATGGGGCGCAGCCTGCAGCACGCGCTCGACCTCACCGTCAAGCTGGAGACGCTCGCACGGCAATACATCCTCGCCTGCCAGGTCGGAGAGCCGGTTCTGCTGGACGCGGAAGAACTGGTGGAGGTGCATTCCCGCTACGGCTCCTACGGCGCCGCCGCAATGCCGCGCTGAGCCTTGCCCATGCGCATCACCGGCAAGACACGCATCATGTTCATCCTGGCCGACTCTGTCGGTCACATCGTCGGGTCCGACGTTCTCAACACGGCGTTCGAGGAGATGGAACTGAATGTCGCCGTCTCGCCGCTGTCGGTGGCAGCGGGTGATCTCGCGGACATGTTCGCGATGATCCGGCGCATCAAGAATGTCGCGGGGTTTGGCGTGACCATCCCGCACAAGATCGTGGCCACCCAGCTGGTCGACGAGTTGACCGATGCGGCGCGCGACATCGGGGCCGTCAATTTCGTGCGTCGCAATGCCGATGGCAGCCTGACGGGGCACAACATTGATGGCGAGGGATTTCTGGCCGGGCTCGGGGAGCATGGCGTTGCCGTGCACGGGGCATCGGTCCTGCAGATCGGTGCCGGCGGGGTCGGCCGCGCCATCGCCTTCGCGCTGGCGGGTGCCGGTGTCGGGCGGATCCATCTCGTCAACCGCGACAGGGCGAAGGCGGAGGAACTGGCCGCGGTGATCGGCGCCCTGGGCACGACCGCCGACATCCACGTTCACGCCAGCGAAGACGAACTGCCGCAGGAAATTTTCGACCTCGTGGTCAACGCCACGTCGCTCGGCATGCATGAAGGCGACCTGCTGCCATTGTCCCCGTCCCGCCTGGCCGCGTCGACGATTGTCGCCGAAGTGATCATGACGCCGGTGACCACGCCGATACTGGCCGAGGCCGAGAGGATCGGCTGCCGCACCGTGCCCGGCATCGCGATGATGCAGCCTCAGCCGATGCTCGTCGCGCGCTTCCTCGGGCTGGTGCACTGACTCAGGTTCTGCCCGTTCTCTCTGTCACATCGCTGACAAGCAAACGGCCGGCTCATCGAGCCGGCCGTCGTTTTGGTCTGGTCGGGATTACTGGGTCAGCCAGGCCGTCCAGCGATCGCGCAGCGTATCGCGGTTCTCGCCGATCCAGGCGAAGTCAGGATCGACCAGCAACTCGTAATTGGCCGGATAGGTGGCGAACAGCATCTGCTCGTCTTCCGGCAACTGCGCCAGGCCGGCGGTGGACGAGGTCGCGTAGCCGACAGCGCGAATGAATTCCGGATGACCGGCTGCATTGCCGTAGAAGAAGTCGATGAAGGCCAGGGCGCCTTCGGGGTTGGGCGAATCCTTCAGCACGGCGAAGTAGCCGGTATCGCGCAACGCGCCGTCCCACGCCATTGCGTAGGGCGCACCGTCATTGATGGTCGCCAGCGATCGACCGGAATAGGACATCGTCATGACGATTTCATTGTCGCGCATGATCTGCTGCACCTGGTTGCCGGTCTTCCACCAAACGGCGATGTGGGGGCGGATTTCGTCCAGCTTGGCATAGGCGCGGTCGAGGTCCATCGGGAAGAGGTCTTCCTTGGCGACGCCATCCGCCAGCAGTGCAACGGCCGGGACCCACCAGTCGCGGTCGCCGGTGTCGGGCAGGCCGCGCGGTCCAGGGAAGCGTTCGACGTCCCAGAAGTCGGCCCAGTTCTGCGGGGCCTCGTCGGCAAAGACCTCCGAATTGTAGGTCAGCACCATGCCGCCGGTCGTGCGGGCCACACCCTTGCTTTCACAGGCGCCGTCCAGCGCGTATTCGACCACGCTGGGCATCTCGGCGCAGGGAATGTCGAGCAGGATGTCCGCCTTGTCGACCAGATCGGGCCCGGTCGCGGTGACGATGTCGAATTCGATGTTGCCGCTGCGCACCATGCCTTCGGTGCGCGCCCACTGGTCGGGAACCTCGATGTCGAACGGGATGACCTCGGTGCCGGTCTCTTCCTGGAAGGGCAGGTACATGTGCTCTTCGAGCATGTTGCGCATGAGACCGCCGGTGGTGGCGATCACGACCTCATCGGACATTGCCGGTGCTGCTGCTCCAAAAAGCAGCGTGGCACCGAGCATCACTTTGAGCTGTGACTTCATATTCATGTCAGCCTCCTTTGCTGAGTTCCCCTGTTTTCATCAGGATTCCTGGACCCCCGCCGCGCGCTTGTCGGCCATGCGCTTGAGCAGGCCGGCGCCGATGAGCACGGCGATGGACAAAAGTGTCAGAAGGACCGCGATCGCCGGGATCACCGGCGTGAGGTTCTGCTCGATGTCGTCGAACATCATGCGCGGCAGGGTCTTGTCGCGGATGCCCGCGAGGAAGAACGCGATCACCGGCTCGTCGAAGGAGATGATGAACGCGAAAAGGCCGCCGGCGATGACGTTCGGCATGATCATCGGCAAGGTGATGAGGCGAAAGGCGGTGAAACGGGAGGCGCCGCAGCTCATGGCCGCATCTTCGAGCGCCGGGTCGACGCTCGACAGCGCGGCAGCGACGGTGAAGACGGTGAAGGGCATGGCGATGAGCGAGTGGGCCAGCACATAGCCCAGCGTGGTGCCCGAGAGCCCGGTGGTCTGGAAGAACAGGTAGAGCGCCACGGCGAGCGCAATGTGCGGCACCACGATCGGGCCGATCAGCAGGGCCTGGAAGAGCGTGCCCATGCTGCCTGCCCCGCGCACGAGCGCGTAGGTGGCCATGGTCCCGATCACGGCGGTGGTGAGGGCCGTGAGCACCGCGATGCGCAGGCTGAACCAGGTTGCCGCCATCCACCGCGCATCGCCGAAATAGGCCTGGAACCACTTCAGCGTAAAGCCTTCCGGCGGGAAGGTGAGGTAGTTCGATTCGCTGAGCGACATCGGCAGGATGACGAGGATGGGCAGCAGGATGAACGCGAGAACCGCATAGACATACGCGTTCAGGAGCAGCGCGCGCGCGTTCATGTGCGGCCTCCCATCATGCGTTCGAAGCGGAAGACCTTGCTGAAGGCCAGCGTGATGACGGTCACGATCAGGGTGAGGACGCCGACCAGGGCCGCGGCAAACGGCCAGTCGAGGTTCTCGCGCATCTGCTGGGAGATGAGCGTGGCGATCATCATCTCCTGGGGTGAGCCCAGCAGGGCAGGGGTGATGAAGTAGCCCAGCGCGGTGAGGAAGACGAGGATGAAGCCGCCGAGGATGCCGGGCATGGCCAGCGGCAGCGTCACTTCCCAGAAGCTGCGCAACGGGCCCGCGCCGCAGATGGAAGCCGCACGCGCATAGTCGCTCGGAATGTTGCGCAACGCGCCGTAGATCGGCAGAACCATGAACGGCATCAGGACGTGTGTCATCGCGATGACGACGGCGCCCTGCGTGTAGAGCAGCCTGATGGGTTCCTCGGTGATGCCGATGAACTGCAGCGATTGATTGATGATGCCGTTTCGCTGCAGCAGGATCGCCCAGGCGGCCGTGCGCACGAGCACCGACGACCAGAACGGCAGGAGGATGCAGGCGGTGAGCAGGATGGCCTTGGGCCCACGTGAATTGGCCATCAGGACCGCGACCGGCAGGGACAGGGCGAGAGACAGCAGGCCGACGAGCAGCGCGATCTGAAGCGTGCGCATCAGGACCCGCGCATAGACGGGATTCTCGACCACCCGCTGGTAGTGCTCCAGCGTCGGCTGCGGCTCGAGCACGGAGATCGAGAGCAGGTTCCCGAGCGGGTAGAGGAAGGCGAAGATGACGAGCGCGAAGAACGGCCCCATCAAGAACAGGACCGTCGCCCGCGACATGTTGCGGCCGTCTGCCTCGAAGAAGCGGGGCGCCGACATCAGGCTTCGGCCTCCGGGTAGAGCAGCAGCGCCTCGGGCGGACAGGTCAGGCCGATCCGATCGCCCGGGCTGACCGGTTGCTGTCCGGCACTGGGCACGCGCAGGCGCACCTCGGTGCCATCGGCGAGATTGGTGATGAGCAGCGTGCCGGCCCCCGCATAGACGACGTCGCGGACGGTCGCGGCCCAGGAACCATTGGTTCCGGCCTGCGTGTAGGAGAGCCGCTCCGGGCGGACGGCCAGCACCGCCCGGCCAGGTTTGACCGGGGCGATGCTGGACAGCTCCGGCAGGATGATCTCTTCGCCCTCGACGAGGCGGGCGCGGTTGCCATCCCAATCGACGGGCAGAATATTCATCTCGCCGATGAAGCCGGCGGAAAACAGATTGGAGGGCCGCTCGTACAGTTCGCGTGCAGGAGAAACCTGCTGCAGCTTGCCGGCCTTGAGGATGGCGATCCGGTCGGCCATGGTCAGTGCCTCGCCCTGGTCGTGGGTCACGAAGACGACGGTGAGGCCGAGCTCGGAATGCAGCCGCTTGATCTCGAGTTGCATCTCCTCGCGCAAATTCTTGTCGAGCGCGGAAAGCGGCTCATCCATAAGCAGGACGCGCGGTCGGTAGACGATGGCGCGGGCAAGCGCCACGCGCTGCTGCTGGCCGCCGGACAATTGCTTGGGCATTCGGTCGCCGTAGCCGGCGAGACGGACCGTCTCCAGAGCCGCTTCCGCCTGGCGCCGACGTTCGCTCTTCGCCACGCCGCGCATCTTGAGCGGGAAGGCAACGTTGTCGGCGACGCTCAGATGGGGAAACAGCGTGTAGTGCTGAAACACCATGCCGATGTTGCGCTTGTGAGGTGGAAGCCTGGTGCAGTCCTCGCCGTCGATGACGATCTGGCCTGCCGTGGGGCGCTCGAAACCCGCGATGCTCATCAGCACCGTCGACTTGCCGGAGCCGCTGGGGCCGAGAAGCGCGACGAATTCACCTGCCTCGATCGTCAGCGAAACATCGTCGACCGCCCGAACCGTGCCGAACCGCTTTTCAAGCGCCCGGATGTCGATCGAGGCGCCATTCGTCTGCGGCGCGGCTTCTCGAGGCATGGGAAACTCCGTCTGGTCGTCCTGGTCGATCGAGGCGCCGGCGGCCTCTGTCAGGGACGCTACACGATATATCAGAAAGCTCAAGTATTTTGATTATCTCCGCATCGATCAGCGAACTGCTGTGCAGAACGTCATTGAAGCGGAGGAATCAAGATTGTCCTCCGGTTTGTCTACGGATACACGCGAAAGGCGAGAGAACAGGATAAATGGTCAGTTCTTGGGCGCCTTGGATGGAGCTGGCGAGCGGAATCCAGCGAATGGCGTTCCCATTCCGCCCAGAAGTTTCTCGAATTGCATAGCATTAAATCGATTTCCCGTCGCTTGACAGACGTCGAATAGGAGTGCCTGATATATCCGAACTGTCACGAGGGGGATGCAGCCCTGCTTGCCGAAGAGGTTTATGTCCGGCTTCGACTGGCGCTCATGAGGGCGGAGCTGCCGCCGCATCAGCGGTTGAAGACCCGCGAACTGGCCAGGGATATGGGCACGTCCGAAACCCCGGTTCGCGAGGCGCTTCTTCAACTGGCGCGCGATGGGGCCGTCGAGATCAAGCCGCGCTTCTACATTCGCGTCCGGCGGCTCACGCTGGCGGAGTATACGGACATCCGCGACATCAGGCTGGAACTGGAGCCGATGGCCGCCGAGCGCGCCATGTCGAACATGCGCCCCGAGGATGTCGCAAGGCTCGAGGACTTTCACGCCACGCTGGTCGCCGCGGAGCGGGCTGGCCACTGGAGCAAGGCGCTGGAAGCCAACCGTGCATTCCACTTCGCGCTCTTCGAACATGCGCGCATGCCCGCACTGCTCCAGGTGCTCGAGCGGCTGTGGCTGCGTGTCGGGCCAATGCTCTCCGAGCTCTATCCCGATGCCCGTCCACATTATCCTGATGGCCATCAGCATGAGGCGATCCTGCGCGCGCTGCACAAGCGCGAAGCCTATGCGCTTCGCATGGCCGTGCGGCTCGATCTCATCGAAGGCGGCCGCGCCCTGCTGCGCCGGCTTTCAGATATGGAAGCCCAGCCTTATCCGTCTCAGGCAGGGTCCCGCTTTTCCCCTTCACCCGTCGCGCTGACCCAGGAGTGACCGACGCATCATGACCAAGAAACCCTTCAGTTTTCCGGAGATCGGGCCGCATGCGGTGCGGCCATGGGCCGTGCGCAAGGGCTATGCCGACGAGCACTTCCTGTCGGACTACCGCTTCCAGTTCCCGCGCGAGGATCCCGAGCTTGCCGAGGTGTTCGTCTACACGGACCGCATGTCGTACGACCCGGGCGAGACCGTCGAATTTCGGGGCTCGACCACGGCGGACGAATGGTCGATCCAGATCTACCGCGATGGCTTCCGCCCGGAGATGGTGCACGAGACCTTCGGTCTGCCCGGCAGCTTCACGAGGACCTCCGAGACGGCCTACATGGACGGCTGCGACTGGCCGGTGCTGCACCGCTGGGAAATCCCGCGCGAGCAGCGGTCCGGTTTCTACCGTGTCGTGTCGACGTGCATGCGCAAGAGCGGCGAGCGCTTCGTCCAGCACCATTTCGTCGTGGTGCGCCCGACGGCTGCGACGCGCAAGGGCCGCATCCTGTTCATGCTCGCGACCGGCACCTGGACCGCCTACAATGACTGGGGCGGCGCCAACCACTATTTCGGCACCTGGGGTCCCGACAAGAACGAGGGATCGCCGATCCTCTCGCTCCAGCGTCCGTGGACCCGCGGCATGGTGTGGCTGCCCAAGGGCGCCGCACGCATCACCGTCGCGCCGTTGCCCGACATGAACGACGCGCCGCGTTTTCCGTCCAAGGAATGGGGCTATTCCGGCGGCTGGGGCCAGTATTATGCGGCGGCCGGCTGGGCGCAGTTCGACCGGCATTTCGCGGTCTGGGCCGAGCGCGAAGGTTATGAATTCGACATCATCACCCAGACCGACCTGCACTACCGGCCCGAAATCCTCGACGACTACTCCTGTCTCGTCACCGTCGGCCATGACGAGTACTGGTCCTGGGACATGCGCAAGACGGTCGAAACCTTCGTCGAGCGCGGCGGTGGCTTCTCGCGCTTTGGCGGCAATTTCCTTTGGCAGATCAGGCTCGAGGAAAACGGCCGCCAGCAGCATTGCTGGAAGTTCAAGGCGCCGACGATGGATCCGGTGCGCGACGATCCGGAACGCAAGCATCTCCTGACCGCATCGTGGGAAAGCGGTGGCGTCAACTGGCCGGGCGCGTCCACGGTCGGCGTCAATGGTTGCCACGGCATGTATGGAAGCTGGGGCGGCTTTGCGCCGCGCGGTTCACGGGGGTTCACCGTCTATCGGCCGGAGCATTGGGCGTTTTCCGGCACCGACCTGCGTTACGCCGACGTCTTCGGCGCGGAGGCCGGCATCTTCGGCTACGAGGTCGACGGCCTCGACTACACGTTCCGGCAAGGGCTTCCCTATCCGGTGGAAGCCTCAGGCGTGCCCGACGAGATCGACATTCTCGCCATGAGCCCCGCCGTGCTTTTCGAATACGAGCACGAGGGCGAGGGGGTGCGCTACTACGTCCGGGACGGTGACCTCAACGGCCTGGCGGAGCTCGCCGCGGAGGAGACCTCCGTGGCCCGGCGCAAGTTCCAGTACGGATCCGGCATGGTCGTCGGCATGAAGCGCGGCAAGGGCGAGGTGCTGACCGCAGGCAGTTGTGAGTGGATCATGGGCCTGACCCGCAGCGATCCCTTCACGGAACAGATCACGCGCAACGCGCTCGATCGGTTCACGGCAGGGTAAGCCGGCCTGCGCCGAAGCTGCGCGACCCCAATGTCGCGCGGATCAGCTTTGCGTTTCCCAATCGGTGTCGGTCTGCGAAGGCGCGACGGCTTGCGAGGTGTTGGCTTCGTGAGCCGGCAGGCGCTCTTTGTCACCGGAGATCAGCATTTCCGGCAAGGAACACCGCCGGCCAGAAGGCCGGCGCTTCCGACGCGGATCGGGATTCGGCAGGTCGCTGGATGGCGCGTCGGTCGCGCCGTTTCCTTTCGCTACGCGAGGTTTGTGGGAACGATTCGAGGCGGCACAGGTTGGCGTAAGCAACTGCCATGAAGTGGAGGAACTTCCATGCCCAAGAATCTGAAGTCACGGCCCGTCACTGCGATCATGGCGACTGCCGTTGCTGCGCTCCTGCCGGCCACCGCGCTCGCCGATAACCACACCCCCACCTTGAGCCACGAAACGGTGCTTTCTGATCTCCAGGACCCGTGGGACATGGCCTTCCTGCCGGATGGAACGATGTTCTTCACCGAGAAGTGCCGCGGCCTTTCGGTCCTGCTTCCTTCAGGCGACGTCAACGCCCTCATGGGCATGGCGGACAAGGAAGAATTTGCCAGCACCGAAGAGGATCTGTTCTGCGAAGGCCAGGCCGGCATGAATGGCGTGGCGGTTGATCCCGACTTCGATGAGAACCGCTTCATCTATGTCTACTCGGCTTCCGACATGACGGAGCCGGGGACAAACCGCGTCATGCGGCTGGTGGTCAACGACGATCTGAGCGAAGTCTCGGAGCGCACCGACATCGTCGACGACATCCCCTACAAGCCCGAAGCCACCGATCAGCCCTTTGGCGGTCCCGGTGCGCACAATGGTGGCCGCATCCGCTTCGGCCCGGAGGACGGCTATCTCTACGTGACCACCGGCGACACGCACAATGCCGAGGTTCCGCAGAGCCCGACACTGTTGGGCGGCAAGGTGCTGCGCATCGACAGCGAGGGCGAAGCCGCCGAAGGCAACAATGCCCCGGATGGTTTCGATCCGCGGATATTCACCTATGGCCACCGCAACGTGCAGGGCATTGCCTTCCATCCCGAAACGTCTCAGCCGATCACCGCCGAACACGGCCCGTGGCACTCCGATGAGATCACCGCACTGGTCGCTGGCGGCAATGCCGGCTGGGATCCGCGGCCCAACATGGCCGGACGCGGCGACTGCCCCGACGGCTATTGCGGCTATGAGCCTCAGCAGATGGAGGAACTGGATCCGGCTGAGCGGCGCGCATACATGCCGATGACGGACACCGAGACGTATCCCGACGCCATGCCTGCGGCCTGGGACAATAACGGCCTTTCGCAGGGCACCGTTTCGGCCGTCTTTCTCACCGGCGAACAGTGGGGCGCATGGGAAGGTCGCCTGGCGGTTGGCCTGATGGGCATCGGCTTCGGCGGCACCCCGGTCGGACAGCGTATCGACCTGATCGACCTCGCCGAGGATGGCCTTTCGGTCAACGACGTCACCGAAATGCCCCTGCCCATGGGATCCGGCCGATTCCGGTCGCTGGTCCTTGGTCCCGATGGCGATCTGTATGCCGCCGTCGACGAGGGTGACATCTACCGCATCACGGCGGAATAAGGCGACCCTGGCCGCATTGCTTCCTCAGGCAGTGCGGCCATTTCAGGCGGCACCGATATCACAGGGAAACAACACCATGCGGAAATTGACCGGGACGGCCGTCGCACTGGCTCTCGTGTTTGCAACGCCCATCTTCGCACAGGAAGCCATGACCATCGAGGTCGCCGAAAGCGTAGAACTCGGCCAGTATCTCACGAACGCCGAGGGTCGCCCGCTCTATCGCTTCACCACCGACGTCCAGGCGGTCGGCGATCAGCCGGCTGGAATAAGCTGCACGACCGAAGAATGCCTCGATGCCTGGCCATTGGCCACCACGTCCGGTGATCCCGAGGCTGGCGAAGGTGCAGAGGCGTCTCTGCTCGGCACGACCGAGTACAACGATGTCGAGGTTCTGACCTATGGCGGCTGGCCGCTCTACTACTCTGCCAGCGATGAAGGCGCCGACGCGCCGCAGGGCAACGAAGCCACCGCCTTCGGCGGCGAATGGGCCCTCGCTTCACCCGTCGTACAGGTCGAAGCCGATCTGGCTGCCGGTGAGACGATGTATGCGCAGGCCTGCGCACAATGTCATGGACGCACCGCCCGTGGCATGGCGAGTTTCCCCTCGCTGGCTGGTCACGATGCCGGCTACATCTCGACCCGGCTCATGCAGTATCGCGCCGGCGAGACTGTGGGCCCGAACTCGCCTCTGATGAAGCCCGTGGCCGCCACGCTCTCCGATCAAGATATCGCCAATCTCGCGGCTTTCATCTCGACAGAGTTTCAGTAGCCGGGTGAGAGATCTGGCCCGAAATCCCTTCCGGCTCTCCTGTCACAGCTGCCGCGCGAGAACACCCGCGCGGCAGCTGTTTTGGGTCTTTCCGATCAGTCGGGGACTTCGCCGGACATGCCTTCCACGAAGAAATCCATCGTCAGAAGGTCGCCATCAGGCGCGGTCACGCCGTCGGCCAGCCACTCGGAGCCGTCCTGTCGTGCGATCGGGCCGGTGAAGGGGTGGTACTCGCCCGCCCGGATGGCCTCGATCATCTCCTCGGCCTCGGCCCGTACATCCTCCGGGATGCGCTCGTTGAAGGGTGCGAAGCCGACCGTACCCTCGGGAATGCCGTTCCAGACATTGCCGGCTTCCCAGGTGCCGTCGAGCTTGGCCTGGACCCGCTCGATGTAATAGGGCGCCCAGACGTCCAGAATGCCGGTGAGATGTGACTCGGGCGCGAAGGCCGTCATGTCGGAAGCCTGGCCGAAGGCAAGGATGCCGCGATCCTGCGCGATGGTAATTGCAGCCGTGGAATCGGTGTGCTGCATGAGGATGTCGGCACCCTGCTCGATCAGCGCCTCGGCGGCTGCCGCCTCCTGCGCCGGGTCGTACCAGCTGTAGACCCAGACGACGCGGAACTGCACGTCCGGGTTGACCTTGCTGGCATGCAGATAGGCCGAGTTGATGCCCATCACCACTTCCGGAATCGGGAACGAGGCGATGTAGCCGACCGTGTTGGTCTCGGTCATCTTGCCGGCGATGTGACCGATGACTGCCCGGCCCTCGTAGAAGCGGGCATTGTAGAGCGAGACGTTGGGCTGGTCCTGGATGTAGCCGGTGGCGTGCTCGAAGGCGACGTCAGGGAAACGTTCGGCCACGTTGTTCATGTCCGGCCCGTAGCCGAAGGAGGTGGCGAAGATCATGTCGGTTCCCGACAGCGCCATCTGCGTCATGACGCGCTCGGCGTCGGGGCCGTAATTGACGTTCTCGACATAGGACGTCTCGATCTGGTCGCCGAAATGCTCCTCGAGCTCCATGCGTGCCTGATCGTGTGTGAACGTCCAGCCGTGATCGCCGACTGGGCCGATATAGATGAATCCGACCTTGAGTGGGTCCTGGGCGAAAGCCTGCGTGGACAGCCCCACGCTCAGCGCTGCGACGGCAAGTAGATGACTTCGTTTCATGCGTAGTTCCCCTTTTTTTCAGATTGCGGACTGCGCCGCCTTGAAGCCCGGTTACCCGGAAGCATGGAAGGACCGGTTCAGCGAGCCGGGCGCGTTGAGCGACCCGCGCGCCTTGCCCGAAGATATCAGGACCAGGACCAGAATGGTTATCAGGTAAGGCGACATTGACAAGTATTCGACCGGGATACGCACGCCGGCCGCCTGCAGATTGAGCTGCAGGACCACGATGCCGCCGAAGAGGTAGGCACCCACGATGACGCGCCACGGCCGCCAGGAGGCAAACACGACCAGCGCCAGCGCGATCCAGCCTGCGCCCGCCGTCATGCCCTCGGTCCATTGCGGCACGCGGATCAGGCTCAGATAGGCGCCGCCCATACCCGCGCAGGCACCGCCGAACATGATCGCCAGCACGCGGATCCGCCGGACGCGGTAGCCGAGCGCATGGGCGGCGTCGTGGTTTTCGCCCACGGCGCGCAAGATCATGCCGGCGCGCGTGTGGCGCAGGAAATACCAGACCCCGGCGACGATGGCGATCGACACATAGACCATGAAGTCGTGCGAAAAGACGATCGGTCCAATCACGGGCAGGTCGGAGAGAATGCCGAAATCCAGCTTCGGCGTGCGGGGTGGAGAGATGCCGACGAAACCCTGGCCAAGAAGCGCGGAAAAGCCGAGCCCGAAAAGCGTCAGCGCCAGACCCGAGGCGACCTGGTTGGCGAGAAGCACCTGGGTCAGGAGCGCGAACAGGAGCCCAAGCCCAGCGCCCCCGATCGCCGCGCCGGCCATGCCGAGATAGGGGTTGCCGCTCTGAACCGCGACGATGAAGCCGAACACCGCGCCGACGATCATCATGCCTTCGACGCCGAGATTGAGCACGCCTGCCTTCTCCACCACCAGCTCGCCGATGGCCGCCAGCAGGATCGGCGTCGCCGCCACCATTAGCGCTGCCGCAAGCACGACGGGATTGATCGACGTCAGGTCCATCAGCGCGCCTCCGCGAGGCTGAAACGAATGCGGTAGTTGGTGAGCAGATCGAGCGCCAGTAGGAAGAACAGGAGCATGCCCTGGAAGACCTGGATCGAGGCGGAGGGCAGGCCCAGCATGAACTGCGCCAGTTCCCCGCCGATGAAGGTGAGTGCCAGGAGGAAGCCGGCCAGGACGATGCCGACCGGATGCAGCCGACCGAGGAAGGCGACGATGATCGCCGTGAAGCCATAGCCGACGGCGAAGTCGATGTTGATCTGGCCGGCGGGACCCGCGACCTCGAACATCCCCGCCAGGCCTGCCAGGGCACCTGAAATCCCGAAACAGATCACCACCAGTCGCGTCGGCACCACGCCGGCGAAACGCGCCGCTCGCGGCGCTTGGCCGGCGAGCTGGACGTGAAAGCCCAGAATGTGCCGATGCAGCAGGACATAGGCAAAGATCACCGCGATGAGGGCGGCGACGACGCCCCAGTGCATCCCCGTATTGGCCAACAGCTCGGCATTGTGCGCCGACGGGTAGTGGCGCAGATTTCGCGAGCCAGGAAAGCCTGGAATGTCGGGGTTCCGCATCAGGCCGAGCGACATGGCGGCAAGCAGCCTGTCGGCCACGTAGACGAGGAGCAGCGAGACGAGGATCTCGTTGGTGTTGAAACGTGTCTTCAGGATCGCCGGTATCATCGCCCAGGCGAAGCCGCCGGCGGCGCCCGCCAGAACCATGAGGGGGAAGATGTACCAGCCGGGGGTGGGAAACAGCGCCAGCGCGACACCGGCGCCGCAGAGCGCGCCGACAATGTACTGGCCCTCGGCGCCGATGTTCCACACGCCGGCGCGAAATCCGATCGACAGGCCGATGGCGATCAGGATCAGCGGCGCTGCCTTGACCAGAAGCTGCGGCCGCGAATAGGCGCCGAACTGCTCGCTGAACAGCGGGTCGAAGAAGATCAGCTTGATCGCCGCGAACGGGTCCTTGCCCAGCAGGGCGAACAGGATGCCGCCGGCGATCATGGTCAGCGCCACTGCCAGAAGCGGTATGCCGACGGTCCAGGCGCCGGAGGGAGACGGGCGCTTCTCAAGCCGGAACATGGGCCACCTCCATGTCGTGCGCGCCACCGAGCATCAGGCCGACCTCGTAGAGGGTGAGACCGCTGACAGGGCGCGGAACGGAAAGGCGTCCGGCATTGAGCGCGGCAAAATTGTCGGCGATCTCCAGGAGTTCGTCGAGATCCTGGCTGATGAGGACGACCGCGGCTCCCTGATCGGCGAGGTCGATCAGTGCCTGGCGGATCGCGGCGGCGGCGGATGCGTCGACCCCCCATGTCGGTTGGTTCACCACCAGCACGTCCGGGCGCTGCATGATCTCCCGGCCGATGACGAATTTCTGCAGATTGCCGCCTGACAGCGCGCGCGCGGCCACGCCTGGCCCCGGCGTCCTGACGTCGAAACGCTCGATGACGCGCTCGGCGAACGCGCGCGCGCCCGACCAGTCGATGAAGCCGTTCCGGACCAGCTTCTGGCGCACGGCGCCCGTCAGGAGGGCATTTTCCGTCAGGCTCATGTCCGGCGCGGCGGCGTGGCCGAGCCTCTCTTCGGGTGCGGCGAGCAGCCCCAGGCGGCGCCGCGCCGTGGGACCGAGATGGCCGATCGAGTGGCCATTGAGGAGAACGGAATCGCGGGCGGAGCGCAACTCGCCCGACAGCGTGGCCAGGAGTTCGTCCTGGCCATTGCCGGCCACCCCGCCGATGCCCAGGATCTCGCCGCGGCGCAGCGAGACGGAAATGTCCTTCAGCGAGGTGCCGAACAGGTTTTCCGACTTCAGCGACAGGCCCTTCAGTTCCAGAACTGTCTCGCCCACCGTCGAGCCGGTGCGGGCGGGTGGCTGGAACGTGGTCCCCACCATCATCTCGGCCAGTTCACGCGCCGATTTCTCGCGCGGATCGCAGGTGTCGACCACCTTGCCGAGCCGCAGCACGGTGGCGTGTTCGCACAGGCTGCGGATCTCTTCGAGCTTGTGCGAGATGTAGAGGATCGATGTTCCCTCGTCGCGCAGCTTGCGCAGGGTCTGGAACAGGATCTCGACCTCCTGCGGCGTCAGCACGGAGGTCGGCTCGTCCATGATCAGGAGTTTTGGGTTCTGCAGCAGGCACCGGACGATTTCCACCCGCTGGCGTTCGCCGGCCGACAACTCGCCCACCAGCCGGGTGGGGTCGAGCGGCAGCCCGTATTCGTGGCTCACCTCGCGTATGGCCTGGGCCAGTTCGCGCCGCGGCGGTGGGGAATCCATGCCGAGCGCGATGTTTTCGGCCACGTCGAGCGCGTCGAACAGCGAGAAATGCTGAAACACCATGCCCACGCCTGCGGCGCGCGCGGTGGCCGGATTGTCGGGTTCATACGGCTCGCCACGCAGCTTCATTGCGCCGCTGTCGGGCCGCACCAGGCCATAGATGATCTTGACGAGGGTAGACTTGCCCGCCCCGTTCTCGCCCAGAAGGGCATGCACCTCGTTCTCGTTCAGATCGAACGAAATCTCGGAGTTGGCCACGACTCCGGGATAGGCCTTGGTCAGCCCCTGCAAGCGCATCAATGGCTGAACCATACGGCGAGCCCCCACCTACCAGCCGACCAATTTATTGTGTCGCCAGCCAAAAATGCAATCGCTTCCGTGAGGATTGCACAACCAAAGGCTTCGCATTCCGACGCCGCCTCCGGCAGACCGCTTGCCGGGCGGCCACGGCGCGGGCTCTGCTCGGGAGCCTGGTGACCCAGGGCGGAACCGATCATCCTGTACTTGACCGCGCTGGCTGGTGGCGGCCCGAGAAGGGGGAGGGGGCACCGGCTCGACCGATCCTGCTCGCGGGAATCGACAGAGCGGTGTCGGGCCTCATGGATTGCTGCAACAGAAGGAAACTTCGTGCGCTCGCCGTCGGGTCGGGCGACCCGCTGGATCAGATGAGCCAACAGTGCGTATGGGCGCGCGCGCCCCGCGCTTCAGCAGGCTCGCGCGACACGTAATCAGTTGGCGATAGCGACACTTTGCTGTCCGGCCGCGATCGCCGCACGGGCCTCGCGGAAGGTGATCAGCCGCCTGGCGGTTTCGTCCCACATCACGAGTTTGACGCAGCGCAGGCTGTCCATGAAGGTGATCCGCCCGATGTCGCGCAGCTCGGGATGGTCCTCCAGCACTTGCGGCAGGCGATAGAACGGTACCTTGCTTGCCAGGTGATGGACATGGTGGATGCCGATATTGCCGGTAAACCAGCGCAGCACCGCGGGCAGATCGTAATGCGAGCTTCCATGCAGGGCAGCGCCGTGAAAATTCCACTCCTCGTCCTCGGACCAGTGCGTTTCCTCGAACTGGTGCTGGACATAGAAGAGCCAGACGCCGGCGGTGGCCGCCATCAGGGCGATCGGAAGCTGCACCAGCAGGAACGGCACGAGACCCATCAGCCAGATCAGACCGATCGTCGGCAGCGCGATGCCCAGATTGGTGGCCAGCGTCGATATCCAGGGCTGAGCGCCAGAGCGCATGTAACCGAATGGCAGGCGATACTGGCATATGAAGACCCAGGCCGGCCCGATGCCGAACATGACCACGGGATTGCGATAGAGCCAGTAGCGGGATCGTCCCCACCACGAAAGTGCCCGGTATTCGCCGAAAGTGAGCGTCGTGATGTCGCCAATGCCGCGCTGGTCGAGATTGCCCGCCGTCGCGTGGTGAACCGCGTGGCTGCGTCGCCAGTAATCGTAGGGTGTCAGCGTCACCACACCGAGGACGCGACCGATCCAGTCATTGAGCTTGCGCCGCGCGAACAGGGCGCCGTGGCCGCAATCGTGCTGCAGCATGAACATCCGTACCAGAAACCCGGCCGCCGGCACGGTCAGGATGAGCCCCCACCAATGGCCGTGCACGACAGCGAATGCTGCGGCCGCCCACAGGGCCAGGAAGGGAACCACCGTGATCACGATTTCAAACGCACTTCGGCGTGCATCCGGCTGCCGGTAGCGAGCCAGGACCGGGGCCCATCGACGAGCATCGTCCATCGGGGCCGGCGCGGCAATCTCGGTGTCCGTGATTGGAATTTCAGTCTTCATGCGACTTTGGTCTCCTGCGCAGCCTGATGGCTACCGGCCTCAACCGCCCTGTGTCCGGTCAAAATGCCGTTCTTGATCATGACACTTCCGATGAATGATTCATCGCTGCCCTAACAGGGGTGTAAGGCTTCTGTTCCCAGGTTGCACCCCAAGCAGCGACTATGCCGACAAAAAATGATCGGGCCGACCGCAGGCGCCGACCGTTGCCTCATTTCGTTCTGGCCGCGATGGTGGGATGATGGAGCAGCTAGGAGCTGCTGTTGCGAGCGCCGGAAGCTTTCCCGTGGGAGCTTGGTCAAAATATGACGGGCCGCGCCGGCCCCGGTCGCGGCGTTTTCACGTCAGTGAGGTCAGTACCACTGCACCTGATCACAGAATGTCTGATGCTCGCCCTGTCGGGCATGACGCTGGCCTGGGTGTCGCTCCCGGCACCAGTACTCCCGGTCGTTTCGGCCGATTGTGATGCATGACCGCCCCCGTGGATGCACCGATCACGACGACCGGGATGCAGCGCGGACATCGTCAGGCCGTCGGTGACTGCCTCTCGGCCGTTTCGGAAGCTGCTTTCGCATGCGGCCAGGCAGTATGGTCGAGATCGAGGTCGGGGAATGCGGTGGGTTGGAACACGGGGCGTGACGCACCTGATTTCAGCTGCGACCGGAAGTCGTTCAGCACACGCAACGCCACCGGAAACAGCATCATGATCGCCATCAGGTTGACGACCGCCAGCACGCCCATCAACGGGTCCGAGAAAAAGAACACCGCGGTTGCGCCTGGTGCCGTCGCGCCAAGGAAGACGACGACCACGATGGCCAGCCGCAGCACATGCAGCGCAAATGCCTGCGAGGTCATCACCTTCAGCGCCGTCTCACCCAGATAGTAGTTGTAGATGATGGAGCTGAAGGCAAAAAGCATGATCGCGAAGGTGAGGAAATACTGCGACCACTCGCCGACCTGGCTCACCAGCGACTGCTGCGTCAGCACGATCCCGTCTATGCCTTCCGCGCCGGGTTGATAGACCGGGCTCAGGAGGATGATGAAGGCCGTGCAGGAGCAGATGATGATCGTGTCGATGAAGACCGAAAAGGATTGCGTGATGCCCTGGCTGATCGGATGACGCACGTCCGCCGTTGCGGCCACGTTGGGCGCCGAGCCCAGCCCTGCCTCGTTGGAGAAGAGGCCGCGCCTGAGCCCTTGGGCCAGCGCCGCGCCTACGCCGCCGCCGACGGCTTCCTCCAGGCCGAACGCATTCGCCACGATTGACCAGATCACCCCCGGCAGCGAGCCTATGTTCAGCACGATCACCAACAGCGCCAGGCCGATATAGCTGAATGCCATGATCGGGATGATGACGTCGGCCACCTTGGCGATACGTCGGATGCCGCCATAAACGATGAAGCCGGTGATGATCGCGAGCGCGATCCCGCTCCACATACGGTCGATGCCGAGGCTGTCGTTGACGGCACCGGCGAAGGTGTTGCCCTGGAAGGCGTTGAAGCCGAAAGCGAAGGCCAGCATGAGACAGACCGCATAGACGATCGCCAGCCACCTGTATTGCGCGCCGAGCCCGTAGATGATGTAGCCGGCGGGCCCGCCCTGATAGGTGCCGTCGCCATTGGATCGCTTGTAGAGCTGCGCCAGGGTGGACTCGACAAGGCTGGTGGCCATGCCGACCAGCGCGATCGCCCACATCCAGAACACGGCCCCTGGTCCGCCAAGTGTGATGGCAACCGCGACGCCGGCGATGTTGCCCCCGCCCACGCGCCCGCCCACCGAAATCAGCAGCGCCTCGCGCGCACTGATCGCGTTAGGGTCGGCGGTCTGGTTCTTGGCGGCGAGGACACGGAACATCCGGGTGAAGAATTCGACCTGGACGAAGCCGCTCATCACGGTGATGAACACGCCGAACACGACAAGGATAGGTATCAGGGCCCAACCCCAGGTGAGGTCCTCGATCAGTCCGAAGAAGCCGGTGATGATGTCCATAGGCTCCAGATCCCTCTTTGGAGCATGGATGCTCCCGAGTCGACGAGAGGATAATCATGCTCTTGATAAGCGGGCACTTCAACAAGGCCCGCAAAAGCCCAACGCATCTGGTGTCTCGGCCCCGTCATTTGAACCGAGATGTCGTTCTCAAGTCTCTTCCACCCTGCGCAACAGAATGAGGGAGACGAGAGACAATGCGCCGAAGAGAGCAAGCGTCGTATCGAGGCCCAGTCCGCCGCTGAGGAGGCCTGCGAGCGGTGGCGCAATCACGTTGCCGGACGCATATAGCATGAGGACGGCGGTGAAACTGGCCGACGGAATATCCGGAAACAGGCGCTCGCTCCAGAAGGAGTAGACCGCGCTGAGTGCCATCACGCAGACACCTTGCAGTGCGGCGGAGACGACGGCACCTGGCCAGCTGGACGGCATGAAAGCAAGGAGCAGCAGCGAAGCTGAGGAGCTGAGGAACAATCCGAACAGCAAGACACGAAGGCCGGTCGCCTTTTCCAGGTCACCGGTGAGAAGACCCAGGCATCCCGCCAGGCCGAATACCACGAACAACACCGGACCGATCAGCTCGACGGGCACACCCGCCAGCCCGCCTGACTGCGAAATGTGGTCGATCCAATAGGACAGATAGGTGCCATTCGTCGCACCAAAGGAAAAGGCAAGGCCGTAGAGGGGTATCGCTTCACGGCACCGAAGTCGCTGCAATGTCTTGCGCATGTCGAGGCGTGCTCCCCGGGCGAAGCCATCTCGCTTCGACAGGAGGATCTGGGGAGCGACGATGACGCTGAGCGACAGGGCCGCGAACACCCACCAGGCGATCCGCCACGACACTCCCCAGCCGGCCAGGCCCAAAGCCAGAAGCCCAGCGGCGATGATCCCGAATGCGGTTCCGGTACTGACGATCGACAGGACGCGCTTTTGATGACGCTCCGCAACCGCCTGTTCAGTCATGCCGTTGAAAGGAGTCCAGGCGAAGCCAGCGCTGGCAGAAGCGAGAGCCACCCCGAAGCTCATAGATATCAGGCCGGAAGCGAAGGCTGTAAGCGCGAAACCCGCTGTCGCCAGACCGCCCCCGATAAGCACGGGCAACCGTGGTCCGAAACGAGGCGTCAATTGGCCCGTCATGAAGAGGGCAAGAAAGAAGGCGGCAAAAGCCAGACCAGCGATTGCGCCGACGGCACCCGTGCCAAATCCGAACTCCTCCCTGAGTTGGGGGAGAAACATTCCATACGCCATCCTGCCGGGGCCGAAAGTGACAGCCGTGGCAATGAAACCCGTCAACGCAATCCGTCTTCGTAGAACCACGAGTTCGCCCCTGTTTTCCATTGGCACATGCGAAAATGGCCGAGAGCGAAATGCGTTGCATACAGAGGCTCAGCAGAAACACGGTATCTTGCTTCGCGAAGGCAGCGTCTGTCTGCGCCAGCGGCTTTCAGCATGCGAACAGCCCAAAGGGGGTCGAAAGCCGACCAGGCAAAGTTTGCCCGATAGGGTGGACCCGGAATCGAATGGGGTGGAAATCAGAACGGCAGGTTTCCGGCGGCTGTTTCGTGAAAACTGCCGAACATCGGCTCAACCAGCTTCTGGCGGCCGGGCACTGACGGCAGAACCATATCGCTCCACCTACCCGCTCCGGCACATCTGCCGGACAACCTCCAGAAGTCTCGGATTTTCGATCGGCTTGGAAAGCACGCGTTTGCCACTCAAGGCTGGCGGCAGCTCATGTCGTGCGTGTCCCGTAATGAACGCGAAGGGAATGTTCTCCTTCTCCAGGCGCTCGGCCACGACAAAGCTTTTTTCCCCGCGCAGTTCCATGTCGAGCAGCGCGGCGTCGATCTGTTGCTTGTCTACGGTCAACAAGGCATCCCTTGCGGTCGCGCATGGCCCGACGATTTCGTGACCGGCATTGCGCAGCAACGCAGCATAGTCCTCCGCTATCAGCCACTCGTCCTCAACAATCAGGATCCTGGCTGTCACCGACTTCTCCTATGGCTGCAGGTCGAAGGACATCTCCACCTTCAAACCACCAGAATCGAAGAAGGTTTCAACCTTGCCTCTCAGACGGTATTCGATTTCCCCTTTGATCAGGGTCAGGCCGAACCCCTGGTGGTCCGGCTGCTCGACCGCTGGCCCGCCCTTCTCGGACCATGTAAGCTCGAAACGAGCCTTGCTTGCGGTCCACTCGATGCTGACGGTTCCATTCTGGGCACTGAGCGCGCCATATTTCGAGGCGTTGGTCGCAAGCTCGTGGATTGCCATGCCGATCGAAAGCGCCTGCTGCGGGGTCAGGCGCACATCTGGACCCGACACGCTGAAGCGCGCTTGATCGAAGGTTGCGGTCTCCGACCGCACCAGTTCAGCCACGGAGGCACCCTTCCAGTTGGTTTCGGACAGCAATCCGTAGGAACGTGCCATGGCATGGAGGCGGCCGGTCAATGCCTCCGTGAAATCGGCGGGCGATGGGGATTTCTGCAGGGTGTGGTTGGCGATGCTGATAACCACCGCCAGCATGTTCTTCACGCGGTGGTTCAACTCCGCGATGAGAACCTTCTGGTGCTCTTCCGCTTCCACCAGCGAGGTGACGTTGACCAGGGTGACAACAACGCCCTCGATACGCCCGTCATTTCCTCGATAGGGGATCAGGCGGGTTAGATAGTGCCTGCCTCCGGCGTCACGGGAGCGATGATGCTCGACCATTTCGCCGGACTTGAAAACCGTTCCTATGTGCTCCTTCAGTTCAGGGTATTCCAGATTGCTCGCCAGATCGGTCAGCGGTCTGCCGATATCGCCGCTGCGCAGATTGAAGAATGCGGATGCCGCCGGCGTGAAGTTGCGGATGACCAGGTCGCGGTCGAGAAAGATGGTCGCGATCTGCGTGCTCTCGAAGAGATTCTTGAGGTCGTTGTTGGCGTGATCGAGCTCCTCGACCTTGCTGCTCAGTTCGGCGTTGATGGTGTTCAGTTCTTCGTTGAGCGATTGCATCTCTTCCTTTGAGGCCTCGAGTTCCTCGTTGGACGACTGCGACTCCTCGTTGATCGAGACCAGTTCCTCGTTGGAAGACTTCAGTTCTTCCACGGCGGTCTCGTATTCCTCGATCGTTGACTGCAGCCGCTCGCGCGTGTCGCGCAGTTCGCGCTCCAGACTGTCGGTCCCGTGAGCCATGTCCGCTGGCCCGACGCGACTGGCGGGTTCCCGAGGCGGCTCGGCAGGTTCGAAGATGACAAGATAAAGTGGCTCGCCAATGCCCCGATCGGCCAGGGGTTCGATCGTCAGCGCAAGGGAGCGGCTGCGCTCGTCATCGTCCTCGATGATCACGCTGTCCCGGATGACGGTGGAACGCGTGGAAGCTGCTTCGCGCAAGGCGACACGCAAGTCCAGGCGCAATCCCCTCCTGGCCATTGTGAGGAGCTGGCGACTTGGCGCTCCCGCGGCGGGTTCCAGATACTTGCCTGTCCTGGCGGAATAGTAGACGACCTCGCCTTCGCCGTTGACGACGACATGGGCCGGCGCAAACCGCTCGAGCACCTGAGCCTCGACTGCCTTGCGCAGGGGATAGGCCGCAACACGCGAGGTTGCGCGTTCCCCCATTTCGGCCGCGATCCGCGGATCGCCAAGCAATATCGGCGGCCGGTTGGCGGTCGAGACGTGGGCCCGCGCCTGGAAGATGCGATTCTTCTTGTCGAGCGTCGAAAACAGGTCGTCATGCTGGCTGATACTCTCGGATGTCCCGAGAAACATGTATCCCCCCGGCCTGAGAGCGTAGTGGAACGTGGGGATGACCCGGTTCTGCATGTCCGGACCGAGATAGATCAGCAGGTTGCGGCACGACACGAGGTCTATCCGCGAGAAGGGCGGGTCGCGCACGACGCTGTGGGGCGAAAAGATGCAGAGTTCACGCACCCCGGCCGAGATCACGTAGCTGGCACCGTCCTTGTAGAAGAACCGTTTTCTGCGCGCGGATGACACGCCTGCCAGCAATTGCTCTGGATATCTTCCCGCACGCGCCACCGTCAGCGCCGGCTCGTCGATATCCGTTGCGAATAGTTGAACCTTTGGCGGTTTGGACATTCCGTCGAGATGCTCCCGCATCAGGATCGCGAGGGAATAGACTTCCTCTCCCGTGGAGCAGCCGGGCACCCAGACGCGGACGGAATCACCGGGGCCCCGGCCCTCGAACAGCTTCGGGATCACCTCCTGCTCCAGCGCCGCGAAGGCGGGCGGATCGCGGAAGAAATGCGTCACATTGATGAGGAGGTCGGTGAGAAGGTTCTTGACCTCTTCCGGCTCGCGCTCGAGCATCCCGATATAGTCTCGGACGGATTGGAGTCGCAGCACCTTCATGCGGCGTGTCACGCGTCGCATGAAGGTCTTTATCTTGTAGCCGGAAAAATCGTGCCCGCATCGGCTTCGCAGCAGGTCATAAATTTCGGCCCGGGCCTCGCGCAGCGCCCTGCCGTCCTTTTCGTCTTCTTCCACGAGCGAGGGCGAGGCTTCGATGTGACGGGCGTAGGCCATGATCTGCTCGCCCATCTGCTCCACCGGAACCGCCAGATCTATCACGCCGCTTGAGATCGCACTCTCTGGCATGCCGGGATTGCGAGGCCCGTAGTTGTCGCTGGTCTGGGCGAGAGTGAGGCCGCCATGCTGCTTGACCGACTTCGCACCTAGCGTGCCATCTCCGTCGCCCCCGGACAGGATGACTGCTACGGCGTAGCTGCCCTGGTCCTCCGCCAGCGCGCCGAGAAACTCATCGATGGGTTTGCGCTCCCAATTCGCGACTTCGGGAGGTCGCAGTTTTAGACGCCCGTTGGCGATCGTGAGAACCGCATTGGCGGGCATCACATAAATGCCGTTCGGCTCGACGGCCATGTCATCCGTGGCCACCATGACGGGCAACGTCGTATAGCGCTCGAGGACCTCATGGAGAAGGCTTTCGCGATCACGGCTCAGATGCGTCACGACAACGAAGGCTGCGTCGGGCTTCTCGGGCATGCCCCTGAAAAGGCCTTCCATGGCAGCGATGCCGCCGGCCGAGGCACCAACGCCGACTATCGGAAATTGCCCGTTCGGTACCGTCATCCAAACACCCTCGCTCGAACAATAACCAACAGGGACATCAGTTTGTTCAGCAGCAACCTAAACCCCGGCGGCCAACAAGGCCATAAGGGGACCATCCTCAGCAACCATGCGGCGCATCAAGGCGTTGACCTGGGGAACGTGAAAGGGCTGACGGTAAATCAAGATGATGGGTATTGACGGACAACGAGTGTTGATTGTTGAAGATGAGTACCTCTTGGCCCACGATCTCAGCCGCTATTTTCGTGAAATGGGCGCGGTGGTGCTCGGACCAGCTTCGTCCCTTGACGCAGCCGGTCCCCAGGTTGCGTACGCCGATGCCGCCATACTGGATATCGATCTGAACGGTCAGGCCGTGTTTCCCCTGGCGGACGAATTGGTCCGTCGCGGCATACCCTTTGTGTTCTACACGGGCCGCAGCGACATCGTCATCCCTCACCGCTTCCAGTTTGCCGGGCGAGTGGGAAAGCCGGCTTCGACCCAAGCCGTTTTCGATGCGCTTTTCCCCCCACGATCGGTCGAAACCGAGGCCGTTCCTGACTACGACGACGTTGTCGGAACCTTGCCCAGGCTCAGGCTTGCAGCCCGCCTGCTCATGCGTGACGGGGGCTCGGCCGATCGCCTTGTGGAGCTGACACTGGAACGCGCGCTGGAGGGCATCGCCCAAAGGGACCCCTCGAAAAATCTTGAATCCTGGCTGACGGAATTGCTGAAGGACACCTACGCGCAGGCGGGGCGAAAGCTGCATATCTGAGGCAAGCCCGTGTCAGTCATCGGTCTGGGGAAGTTCCGCGCTGTGAGAGGTTCGCGATCCTCCGCCAGTCAAATGCCCGAACTTGGGAGGGCACGGTACGATATCGTTTTCCCAATGGCCGCAGGGGAGGACACCAAGGCCATTGTCGGCTGCTCGCTAGCGCCCGCCATTCGAGCGGCGCATCAATCAGTTTATCTGCGCGAGTAATCCAGCCTCGCGTGCTGCTTCCACGAATGCGGCTCTCAGCTCTTCAAGGGTCGCAAGCCCATAGTGGAATGCTATCGTCACGTCGCGGGGCTGTCGGTAACCGGGCGTGCGCGGCCAGTTGTAATCCATCAGAAGTTCCACGACCTCATGCGCAGAGGCAACCTGACGTGGCATGGCCACTCCAGGGAAGATGACGACCGGGGGATCGAGGAGAACACTCATTGACGTGTGCTCTAGGCCTCACCGTGGAGGGGCTGCTGATCTTCAGATGTTCTGGCGTCCGGATGATCAAAGTGGACGGCCAGTCCAGCGTGAACGGCATACTCTGCTATGGCGTCCTCGACTGCGCGGTCTGAAACCGACTCAGGGCAGATGGCGCGCACGGCGTCGAAAATGGTCGTCAGGGTAACCACCCCGTCAGGGCGGTGCGCGGCGATCCTCCGTGCAATGACGCTGCGCGCCTGAGGAGGCAAGCGGTCCATTCTTTCAGTCATGCGTATTTTCCTTTCATATGAAAGGAAGCATGGCATTACTCCGAACCCAGGGCATTAACTTTTGTTGATTGCCGCGAACTGGCGAGCGGGTGGGAAGCTAGCTACCTTCGCTGAGAAGCTTCACGCTCGTCCAGATCGCGGAGCAGGTCTTGTAGGTGTTCCGGGATTTCGCGCTCGGCGCAAAAGAGGGAAGAGGTCTGGAGCATTCTGCGAAACGAGGTGTCATGGATAAGGCGACGGAATGCCGCGCAATCCCCCTCGAGATTTCCGGGAGTGTTTATCATTGCTTTTGGCCCCATGGGCGAGAGTGGAGCGATCACAACAGCGGAGCGCCCTATGTGACGCAATCCCGACTACCAGCTTATTGTTCCCCCTTATTTCCAAGCGCGGCATTTGAGCCGACCAATTGCCTCGCGGGGGCACCGCGCTCCCGCTGCCGTGTCGATTTCGAGGGCGCGGACATGCTAACATGGTCGGGTATCCAACCGGCGGAAGGGCCAGCCGAGGGCAACGGAAGAAGTTCTACTGAAGGAGAGTTTGGATGTGGTCGTGGCTCCAGTCCAACGCGCAAGTTGTGTCGGCAGCGGCTTCGCTGGCGATGCTCGTTGTGTGGGCGGCATATCTTCAACTCATTTACAGCAGCTATCGCCACAGTCGCAGATCCATGATTCTGATAAACCGCGGTGCTGGCACGTCACTCGATGCAAGTTGCGTCGTCAGCAATATGGGCGAAGAGCCGATCTATCTTGAAGCGGTCCGATTATCGCTGGATGGAGAGGAGGCTCCCCGTCTGGTCTCTCTCAACGATCTCGACGTTGCCGTGCCGACCGAAACCGACCGCCGGGCACGATGGCTGCAAGGGCCTTTGGGTTCGAGCGAGATGATCGACATCGGCTCATTCGGTTCGATCATCAAACGAAGCATTGGCAGTCTCCGGCACGGAGACAAAAGCGACGGTCAGCCCCATCTCGACGGGAGAGTCATAACTATCGTCGTCGTCGCTACCATGACTTCGGAGGAGCGAGTTGTAGCCGCCACACGCAGCTTTCGGATCGCTGGCAGCGGTTCGGACACGCGGCTTCACCCCTGCGGCGCGCGCACGCACCAGATACGTTCGGGACGCGCACGCAAGGAGATTGAAGACCATCTGGAGCGTGAAATACAAAAGGAGTGGGAGCAGGAAGCGTCCTAGCTGGGCCATTCCTCCACGCGCTCGGCCTTCTCTTCCGCGGAGACGGCGTCGATGTCCAGATCGCCAGGGCGAAAGGCGGCGTGTGCACTGAAATCGCGCTGGCCTTCTACAGCCGTCTCGAACACCACGACCGCGGCTTCCAGGCGCTCGCCGACCGCGACGACGTCCCAATAGGAGAGCGCCGGGCTATCGGACACCCTGGCGCTCTTGGCGAGCAGTTCGAAGTTGACGTCTTTCGTGGGTACAAGATGGAGCGTTTCGTCGTCTTCGCGCGTGGCGATGAGCGTGTCATCGCTCGATGCGATCACGGCGCCGCGGTAGCGGATGTTGACGACACCCCTGAAGGGCTCCGCGCTGATGATCTTCTTGTTGTCCAATGTCATGGTTCGTTCCTCGTCTATCTCGGGGAAGTGCCGCGCGCTGCAACGCCGGCGGCTGTCTCCAAGCCGAACAAGACAGAAGGCATGAGAGTTCCGACGCGGCGTCAGAAATCCGGAGCGCCGATCGTCTTGTTGCAGTCCGGCAGGCTGACCGAAGTCACCAGCGGCAGGTGATCCGAGGCGCGACGGGAGAGCCTCTGGCCGCGATCTCGGCCCGGTTGACGGCAAGGCCGCGGACAAAGATGTGGTCGATGCACAGCACGGAGAATCAGGAGCGGAAGGTCGCCTGGCGCTTCCGACCGAACCTCCGAAGACGTGCGACCTGGCGATTTGAAAGGGGCAGGATCGGGCCGGCATTCAAGTCGGCCATCAGGAGACGCGGCAGCGCGAACCCACCGGAATATTGATATGACGCCGCCATTTTCTCGGACACCATGCAACTGGACGACCCAGCTTGGTGACTCGATCAACGCGGCGAGAAAGCAGTGCACTCCACCCGGAGGAGCAGACACCTCGACCGCTACCCGGCATCCGATTTGTCGCTTCCCGGGATCTTGGATTCCACGACGCGAACAATGGTGACGAGAAGGATGCCCAACGCGAACCCGGCTCCCAGCAAGAAGAACTGGCCCGCGCCAGCGGCAATTCCAATTGCCGCGGCGAGCCAAAGGTTAGCCGCCGAGGTCAGATTGTGAACGTCACCTTTCGCCACGAAAATTGTGCCCGCAGCGATAAACCCGATTGCCTGGGCGAGCCCCTGTATCACGCGCAGCGGGTCGATATTTTCATTCCCGGCAGCGCCCAGCGCCTCGTAGAGGAGAAGAGCTGAAACGGTGATCATTGCGGAACTTAGACCGACCATCCCGTGGGTTCGAATGCCGGCGGAGATTCCTCGAAGTTCTCTGTCGAGGCCGAGGATCAACCCTGCGACAGTCGCGACAGCGAGGCGAAGGGCGATGTCGATTTCTGTCATTGAGAAGCGCCCGCGCTGCATCACAACACTTTCGGCCGCACGCCGCGAGGCCGACGAGCCATCCTAGATCCGTCAATGTGATCGATGGCAATACTACGAGGCGTTTCCCAGGCTGCCAAGGGTTCACCTTTGCCCATGCAATTCTCAACTGAAGCCCGAGAAATCTTCGTGGCGGGACTGCGCGATGCTCATGCCATGGAGAATCAGGCGCTCTAGATCATGAAGCCGCAAGTTTCCAGGATCGAGAACTATCCGGAGGTTGCGGCGCGCCTTGAGCAGCACATCGAGGAGACAAAGGGCCAGATCAGGCGCATCGACGAGATCCTCACGGGGCTCGACGCAAGCTCGTCGACGATGAAGGACGCGGCCCTTTTTTCATTCATGGGCACGACGGCCGCGGTTGGCCACACCGTGGCGCCGGATGAAATCCTCAAGAACAGCCTCGCGAATTTCGCATTCGAGAATTACGAGATCGCCGCCTATACGTCGCTGCTTGCCTTGGCTGAGGCCAGTGGCGAAAGCCGCATTGTTTCGGCGCTGCAGCAGAACCTTGCCGAGGAACGGGCAATGGCGGAATGGCTCGAAATGCATCTGCCGGAAGTCACGCTCCGCTACGCTGGTTTGCGGGAAGCTGGCCACACCGCAAAGGTGTAGGGCCGCCCCACAGCCGCTCGGCTTGGCGAACTGCGTCGTGTTGCAGTTAGCCTTGCCCGCTGCATGGGCGAGCTCGAAGCGGGAGCGGCACCGGAGGCAGTCGAGCACTGGGGGCAGGACCGGACTGCTCGTCATCTCCCAGAGAGGCATGTTCACCTGCGCCAGCTGTTCATGTCTGGTGCGTGCTCGGTCCTGCGCGCGCCATGGGTTCGATAAGCGTCACAGAGTCCGGGTTGGCTCGTCATGCGCTATTGACTGCCAGGCTGAACCCGGGGTCAATGGTCTGCCACGACAACAGATGACGTAATGGACATACGCGCCGCCGAGATCTTTCTGGCTGTCTGCGATGCGGGCGGCGTCAGTGCGGCCGCGAACCTCCTCGGCATCTCGCAGGCGGCCGTTTCCCAGCGTCTCAATCAGCTTGAACGCGACCTCGGGACGCAGCTGATCAACCGCCAGACCAGACCTCTGCAGCTTCTCCCGGCAGGCGTCGCGCTACGTGATCGAGGGCGAAGCCTGGTTCGCGACTGGCGTGAATTGTGCGAAACGCTGAAGCGGTTCCAGGAGGTTGATCTCCCCGAGCTGAGGATCGGCATCATCGAGTCGATCGCCCCCGCACTCGTGCCCCGGCTGGTGCCGGAACTGCGCAAGATGGTCGGCACGCTGTCGATGCTCAGCGGATTGGTGGGACCGTTGGTCCCCGAGGTGCAGACCGGCAAGCTTGACATGATCATCACCAGCGAGCGCCTGGACGACGTGGACGGCTTCGAGGCCCACACGCTGATCCGCGAACCCTTCGTGCTCCTGCTGCCGAAGGGAACCAGGCCGCCGGAACAGCCGCCGGACCTGGTCGAGCTGTCGCAGCTATTCACCTTCGTGTGCTACGGCCCGCGCCGACGCATGAGCGCACTGATCGACCGGCAACTCGCGAGGATGGGTGTCGACCTGCCAAGGACGCTGGAATTCGCGTCTTCCGCGCCGATCATCGACCTCGTTCGCCAGGATCTGGCCTGGACGATCATCACGCCGCTTTGTCTCTATTCCGCTCGGGTCCCCATTGGCGAGCTGACAGTCGTGCCGATCCCTTCGATGCTTTTTTCGCGAAAGGTGGAGCTTGCCGCGCCGGCAGGTCGGCTTGGCGACGTGCCCGCGCGTATCGCGCATATCTGTCGGCGCATCATCGACGAGGACGTCATCCCCCAGTTGAAGGCCCACGCACCCTTCGCGGCCGACATGATCTCCAGCAATGAGCCGAATTGACAGCTGTCACCCGATCCTGACGAGGCCTTCGGGTACGTGATGCATGCGCTCGAAGCCGGTCTCGGTGATCCGCACCATCTCGCCCAGTTGCACGCCGGCCTTGTGATCCGGCGTTATGACGTTCGGCTGGACCACGATCGTCATGTTCTCCTCCAGGAGCATTTCGGGCACCGGGCCGGCGGGCCGGCTTTTCGTTCCCAGGACGGGCGCCCAGTAGCCCCCGCCTGTCCGGCGTCAGCACTGATGGGACCAAATTGGCTTAACTGGGAAGGGAGGATTTCTGGCTCATCGTAGCCTTTCAAAGGAGCGAAGATGAGACAGAAATCCGGGACACGGAAAGCGCC